>JAAIGF010299476.1_pt1 | contig 261357 bp, 306 predicted proteins | sample 6487441 | NCBI WGS metagenome assembly JAAIGF01 (sample SAMN13974129, study PRJNA590717) | phyllosphere metagenome | biome: pepper field; feature: multiple bacterial spot infested pepper fields; material: pepper leaves; isolation source: leaves from pepper fields | host: Capsicum annuum ... | reverse complement strand
GACCCACGTCAAGTCATCGAATAACTTGACGATCGGAACGAATCTGTCTCGAACTTTCATGAAACGGTAAGGTGGTTTTGACACCACACCCAGACGCACAAGCATTGGGCGGTAGGTGTCCAGAAACTCCCATATTAGTTCTCTGGCTTCATGAAATTTGTCCAGCAGAGGGTAATAACTGGGCAAGGGCTCTATATCGATGATCGATTCCGGGAAATTTTCGATATAGAGGTGCCACCGACCTGCATGGATGCCAACGGGCTGACCGCCTTCCGTCATTACCTTCAGAGCACCTTTAGGAAACGTCAACATGCGGTCGTTTAATCTGCTGCCAAGACCCAGGTTGTGGTCGGTGATCACTATCCCACCCGACTCCCCAGCGACTTCTTCGAACCAGCCTATAACTTGGTCGACACGGTCACGCATCTCTTTGTAAGGGTCCTCTTTGATCTTCTCGTCAGTAGAGGTCGTCGACGGTTCCTGAGTGGCGGTGCCAACCAATTCACCCTTTCTTCCCTTACCAAAAACCCATTTCCAGAACTGCATGACACGTCCTCACTGGTCGTTAAGTTGTATTAAGTCATCGCCTGAGACGATGCTCGTGATAAGGTCGCGCAACTTTTGGAACTCGTCGTTGAGAGTAGCCATGCTGTCGTGACTGGCTGGGACTATATTACCGATAGCTTCGACGCGTTCGGCAAGTTCTGCCAGGACGTGATCAGCACTGTAGACCTTGGTGGATGCAGGGATGATCCCAGCTACCTCAGCATGGTTGTTGTCATTATCAGCAACAATCAAAGGTCCCTTCCACCCGATGTCAATCCAGGAATGATCTGGGAAGAACCGGATCACAGCTCGGTAACACCCATGGATGTCTTTCATGAATGTCAGTGGCTGACCAGGTTCCAACATCGCCTTTGTGCGGTTGACTGTGTCGAAGACAGCTGTCACCGCCCGTTCTGCATGCTCCACCAGTGCCAGGCTCCCGACCCAGTCTTCTGGAGATTCAATGTCGTCGGCTGACATCGGCCAGGTCGAAATGTCGCTGCGATTGTAAGAGGCCGAGCACACTCCCGATAACCCTATGGCCGAATTGAAAAAGACCATATCACCGATGGCCTCGACACCATATGCGTTATGAAGAACCCCGTTGACAGAAATGATGTTAAAGCGCTCTTTCTCTCTGACGAGCCTTACGAACTCATGGGCAGTCATCAGGTTAGAATCAGGTGCTTTAACTTTTTGCTTATCTTTATCGCGTCCCCACAGTGCCATCGTTTCCCCCTTAAATCATTCCGCCCAGTTGCATGAAATACTCCACCACCAGATACCATGCGTACGGTGGAAAGAAGCAGAAGAGAGTTTGCCAGAAACCACTGACCATGGCGAAACCCATCAGCCATGGAACCAAGAACACCAGTACGGCAACGATGTGCCATGGACCAAGTTTGTCTTCGTCTGCGGCTACGCTTTGTACAGCTTCGCGAACTACTTTACGCAGTTCGGCTTTGATTTCGTCATCGAGCATGTTTAAAACCCCATATGTGTACACGTCTATAATGTAGGGTCAAAAAATTAAGGAAAAAATAAAGGGGAGGCCGAAGCCTCCCCAAATATGCTGTCAGAGCTTGACCGCAGGACCCGTCATCTCCATGGAGACGTCAGGACCATAGGGCTTGATTTCACACTCGAGTACGAAACGCCCCAATGTGAAGGTAGCGAACTCGCTGACCTGCTGGGTCTCTTCGTTCTTGCGTTCTTCAACCTTGACATCAGCGCCCATGCCCACAACCTCGAGCACCAGATAACGCCAGGCGGCTTCACCGGTGAGGTTGTTCGTTGCAGCGTGATGACAACCCATCATGAAACGCTGCGCGAATTCGATGAGCGATTGGTTTTCTTCCACCAGCAGGTCATCACCATCGGCTTGTTTGCGCATGGCCGGCGCCAAGTGCGGCTGGTCACGCCAGTTGAGTGTTTCTTGATTCATTGTGCTCACCACTTCTTGGCTTTGCCGTTGCGACCACGTTCCCAGTAAGGCTGGACGCGGAGTTTGGGGTTGGTACGCTCACCGGTGTCGGCGGGGTGATCACGCACGGTGTGTCCTTCCTGCTCAGCCCACACAGGTTCGCTCTGACTCAGGTCGAACTTGCGGGTATCGCGATAGGGGAAATCACCGTCCGTGCACATGTCCTCAAGGGACGCCATGATACGCAATGCTGCTTCTCGGACAGCATTATTAACATCACCTGGCCATGGCAAGGTGCCGCGTTTGGAGAGCAGCATGTTGATGAAGAACGCTGCGTCCTCTGCACACTGGCGATAGATCTTCGCCCTTGTCACTGGATCGGGACTGGCCAGGAAAGGGTCTACACCCACCAAGTCGGTCGGTAACGCAGTTCCTTTCTTGAAACCAGTTATCACGATGTGGGGTGAGTGATCAGGGACGATCTGGCGAATGTCCACATGAACGGAACCTTCATAGAGGACCACACCCGCCAGTTCATACCCGACTCCTTTGCCACCCGTGACAAACACCATGTCGCGTTCTTTGGAGATCTCCAACAGACCCTTAAACACACTACCCAGGTCGGTCACCCGATCCCCGGTAAACTTCACACGACCCGCCAACAGCGTGTCGATGATATCGTTGTTCATTGTACGACTCCATTACTTGGATGATTGTTCACAGCTGTAATGTGTCGCTGAAAACGTTTAGACACTGGCTTTAGGAGCACACCAGTCTTTGAACGAATCCCACGCCATTACCACGAGATTGAGCAGCAACAGCGCGATCATCGCTACCACCACCAATGGCCACATCACCATGCACCAGTGACGCTGACGGTCACTGAGTGAGATCAGACCATCAAAGCGACGGTCATAGGCGTAAGGGTTCTCACGGTAGTAGCGAGATTCACGCACAAACAGCAGTACAGCAACGACAGCCCACACGATCACAGTGAGTGCCGAACAAACCCAAATCATGTTACACGTCCATTCTTTTATACAGGAGGTTAGAGTTAGAGGTCATAAAGCGGGGACCCGAAGGTCCCCGTTCCCATCTACAGACTCACATGTCCTGTCAATGCCAGGACGAGGAAGATCAGCAAGATGACACCAATGAGTCCCGAAGGACCATACCCCCACGACCGGCTGTAGCCCCAGGTAGGCAAGCCACCTGCAAGCAGGACGATCAGGAGGATGATGATGAGCAGTGTAATCATGGGTGTTACTCCTGTATTACTACGGATTGGCACTTCTGTCTTACTGCATATCATCACAGGGTTTTGTTTTTAAACAGCTAGACGTTCTTGATGTCTCGCTTGACCTTATCCAACCGTGCTTGACGGTCTTTCGGCGGATAACGCTTGACGGGCTGCAAGCAGCGAGTCAGACGTTTGACCAGCTCTGGAGCCAGATGGGCTTTGTAACGACGGGTGATCATGGCGAGCGCCCACTCGCGTTCGATCTCGTCAGACCCCACCCCACTCTCCGGGTCATTGAGGAACGTCTCCACACGATGGATCCATTCACCATCGGGGATTTTATCGCCGGTGACTGTCTCGTGATCACTCACGAACAGATACGGACGTTCGTTGATCTTAGCTGACAACCCATGGGTCAGCTGTACTTGGCGCTCGGCACTAGGGCTGCGGCGAGTCATGGTCATCTCCATCAGACAGGATATTGAGCCGGCTCAGCTTGAAGGTGATACCTTGCACCGAATCGACATTGTGGCGGATTTTGATATCGGTTTTGGCCAGTACCGGTGAGGGTGGCTCGGGGTGAGAAAACACCGTGCTGTACTCAGCCAAGAAAGAAAAGTCCTTGAGCTCCAACAGCACGACCTTGTCAGCGAGTTTGACATGGTCGGCAACGAACACCACATCAGGGTGAATTGACTCTTTGTCGAGAAACATGAGGCCGATGGGATCGCAGATAACCACAGTGCGGTCCCACTCACAACGGACTTTCTCGCCTTTGACCAGATCGATGCTCGGGTAGCGATGCGCTTCCTTGAGCACAGCATCCACGACACTATTGCTAATCAGCATCTTGGTGCAGGTAGCAGCGGCTTCGGCTGCCTCTGCTTTGGACACTTCTTCCTTTCCACGGTAGACGATGACGTCAGTAACCACATCGGCGTTTTCGAGGAGGTCGTTTCGATAGATCAGATCAAAGCACATGTGAAGTCCTTAGCGTCTTAGCTCATCTGCATGGATGAGCACAATGAGTTCTTTGGTACAGAGCCAGATGTTGCGCTGAGTTCCCTTTGTGTCATAGTAAGCAATGTAATCGCTGCCCATGACGCCCTCGACCAACTGCTTGAGCGGTTCGGTGAGATAACCTACACTAATCCCTGACAACTCATTGGCCATCTCCACCAGGTTGACAAACGACTCGATCCTGGCCATGTGACGATCGGCGGGCAGGACTTTCTTGTCAGTCATCCATGGGGGTACATCGAGTGGCTTTACGAAATTGAGCGACAGCCCAGACATGCCGTCGGTGCTGAGCAGTTTCGTATGACGCCGTTGGCCCTGACCGTACTTGACTTCTTTTGCGCTCCGACATACCTCATCGACTACGTCGGCTACACTGGGATGTATCTTAGCGGCTGGTCGCATCATCTAAATCTCCGGTAAACCCAACGTAGAGCCAAGTAGGTAATCGTAAGGGGCCAGAACACTATTACCGCAAACTCGAGGACGGCACCCCCTCGCGGAAAAAGATGTCCTGTACCGCCACTGTGGATGTCGAGTATAACCAGCGGGATACGCACAACGAAGAACATCACCGCACCACACATCCAAGCGTAGAAGTAGAAGTCCTGAGCGGAAACCTCGACTTTTATGAGTTCCAACATTTCCATCGTGTTTTCCTGAGAGAGGGTTAAAAAGGGAGGACCGAAGTCCTCCCCATGTGCATCTTACTGTTCACCTTGATGATCAGTAGCAGTGATGATCTGGATCTTGGTTGCGCCGGCACGCGCTGCCATGATGGTCTCGCCCACATCACGGATACCGGCAGCTTCATAGACACGTACGGCGGTGGCCGAGTCGATAGCCAGACGAGTTTGTTCATCGTTCTCGATCACCAGTGCCAGGTCGCTCAAGACGATACCTTTACGCTCGAGGTTGTCTTTGACCTTTTGCATGATGGCGTCTTCGACTTCAGCTGGGTTGGCATCAACGATGTCGAGACCCCGAGTCAATGTCGTGGTAACCTCACGCAACATTTTGTTGATGATGATACTTTCTGCCATCTCGTAACGACCGCCAACTTCGTCAGCCGACAGTTCGAGAGACCCGCCCATCTTGCCCAGATAACGAGCTTCGCCGATGAACGCAATCGGATCGGTGATGGTGTAGGTGTACGACATTTTGGCGTTGCTCAACACCTTCTTCGCGAACTGGGTCTTGAATTGGGTGTCACCGGCCATCGGCCAGTTAGGCACGGCCAGGTTGTAGCCACACGGGTTACCGTGGTGCTTGGGGACGACAGAGCCGACGGTGAGCTTTTCCCAACTGGCGCCGCAGTCAGTAGTGGACAGCACGTGTACGTTGGACGGGGTACGAGAACAACCAGCAACAGCGAGTAACAGCAGTACAGCGATAATTGCGTTCTTCATTTGAAGTTCCAAGTGCGGTAAGTGACAACAGAAGCTACGTAGAGCACCACAACAGTAATGACCACGTAGAACAACCAGGTTACCCAGCTAAGTGCATGGGCGTTACCCAGATGCATAAACGCAGTGAAGGCCAATCCGACAACAACTAGCCAAAACACCACGATAGCAAAACGAATAGCGTTGCGAGTATGGTTCATGTTTCACCAGCAATATTTGCATGTGAGTGCAGGAGGGTCGTTTGACCCTCCTATCTATTTAAACAGCGATGGGGGCTTTGATGGCTGCATCGTGTACGTAGTCGCGCAGTTCGAAGTCTTCGAAGGCGAAAGCGTCGATCGCTTGACCACGGTTCTTGATGTTCATGGTCGGCAGTTTGTGCGGAGTGCGGGTCAGTTGCAGATCCGCTTGTTCCAGGTGGTTGGAGTACAGATGTACATCACCGCCTGTCCACACGAACTCACCGACGCCCAGACCAGTGACCTGAGCCACCATCATGGTCAGCAACGCATAGCTGGCGATGTTGAAAGGCACCCCCAAGAATACGTCACAGCTGCGCTGGTACAACTGGCAGGACAGTAACGCATCGGGTACGCCTTTCTCGTCGAGGAACTCTTCCAGCTTCTCGCCCGTGTAACCACGTCCTTGGTTTTCGGTAAAGTAGTTGTTCCGAAGACCATAGGTCCAGCGGGACATGCCAGAGATAGGGGTGGTGTAGAACTGGAACAGACAGTGGCACGGCGGCAGTGCCATCTGCTCGATTTCCAGTGGGTTCCAGGCCGAGACCAACAGACGACGGCTGTTCGGGTTGTTCTTGATCATCTCGACCATGTTCTTGATCTGATCGATACCGCCGTTGAACCCGTAGTGGTTCTTGTCGTCCTTGGTGATCGCCAGCCAGTCACCGTACGTTTTACCCGACGACATGAAGGCGCGCTTGTTGTGACGGATGCCGGGGATTTCCAACAACGCCCGTTGTGCGATGACGTTACCGTCGCTGTTACCCCAGAAGCTGCCGTTACCCAAGCATGACAGTTCGATCAGCGCATCGACCGTGGACTGTTGTGCTACCGGCCAGTTACGCCACTGGCTGCCATAGACCGGACCGAGTTCACCAGCCACCAAGCGTTTGGTTTCGATACCGTAGAACTCGGCGATGAGGGTGTAACAATAACCCAAGGAATCGTTGACGATGTTCTCACTACCTTTAACAGCGGCAAGTGTTTCGTCCCAGACTTCCTGGGTCACATTGAAGTAAACTGTTTCTTCTTCGACAGAGAAGTCGAACCGTACCGGCTGGTTTTTCACGCCAATGCCGCCGATTTTCTTCACTGAGAACCGAGCCAGAAGAGCATCGCGAATCTCCAGATCCGTCTTATTGACGTACTCTTCGGTGCCTTTGATCGCCCAATCGTCCCAGATGGAGACACCGTTGGCTTTCAGGTAACGGATGTTGGTGTCGCCGTTGAGGAACCACAGCAGTTCGTGGATGATCGACTTCAGGTGACACAGCTTAGTCGTAACGAGGGGAAAACCGTCAGACAGGTCGAAACGCATCTGGTAAGCGAACACCGAGTAGGTGCCCGTACCAGTACGATCTTCTTTATAGACACCGTTTTCACGGACGTGACGCATCATGTCGAGATATTGCTTCATGGTTACTCCTTGAGGGATCGAACGTAAGGGGCGACAGCTCTACTGCGAGCGGAGCTGACACCTTCTAATGCTTTACTGACTGGCCACTGTTTAGCCAGTCCTGCGGCCATGATTTCACCCACATCGACTGCATGGATGATGGACATGGTGTCGACAAAGATCTTGCTTTGTGGGTAGTCCAGGTGCTGAGACACTGTGCCATCTTCTTCGGTGAACAGTCGACCGTGACTGTCAGCCGTGCAGGCCAACGACAGATCTTCCAGGTAATGGACATCACCACGGATAGCCCGGTTATTACCGATCTTATCGAACAAGGACACAAAGCCTTTTGGCGACATGCTCTTGATCGCGTGGACGTTCTGATGGATCACAGCCACCACCCATGCAAACTTACGCAAGCGACTAGGAGCGGTGAGCCTTTGGGTGAACGCTGTCAGGTAGGAGCCGAAACGATCAGGGTCTTCATGACCATGGTGCTTGCCGAGGAGTTCGCCTTCAGGACTCCACAAAAGACTCTGTGGAGTAGCCAGCTTACCCAGATCGTGCGTCAGGCAGGCGTAACGGATCCGCAACTGGCGATCGGGTGCCAGATGACGGGTCAGTTTGACAGCCTCATCCAGCACCATCATCGTGTGGACCCAGACATCACCTTCGGCATGGTAGTCAGCACGTTGAGGGATCTGCTCCATCAGTTGCAGTTCAGGGAACCACACCGCTAGAGCACCACACTCCTTCAGCACCTTGAAATACCGACTCGGATCGTCGCTGAGCAGGGCTTTCTCGGTCTCCTTCCAGATACGTTCTCCCGGCAGGGCTTGAAGCATCCCATCGGCCACCATGGACCGCATGAGCACCATGGTTTCCTCAGCCACAGAAAACCCCAACGTAGCCGAAAAACGCGCCACTCGGATTACCCGCAACGGGTCTTCCGTGAAGGCAGGACCTGTATGCCGCAACACTTTGGCTGCGAGGTCAGCCTGACCGCCGAATGGATCCACGACACCTGAGCCATTGAACGCCATGGCATTGATCGTCAGGTCACGACGACTGAGGTCTTCTTCCAGCGTGACACCGTCCCACCTGTAGGTGAAATCGCCGTAACCGTTGCCGGTGCTGACTTCGCGGCGTGCCAGTGCGTATTCTTCCCTGGTCTCAGGGTGCAAGAACACCGGGAAGTGTTCACCGACTTGGAGGTAACCCTTAGCCAACATGCTTTCAGGGCTCTCACCAACCACGACATAATCACGGTCATGGGGATCGAATCCGAGAAGGGTATCTCGGACAAATCCACCTACCAGGTATAGTTCCATTAGCTCTCCTTTTTGTTCTGGTATTTCGCGACAGAGGGTCCGAGGTCAGGAGGACCCTCGGCTTTCTTCTTGAGGTACTTTTGATACTCGAGCAGTTCTTTGTAGTAGTTCTGGAGACCCTCAATCCCCACGTAGAGGATGTCACGGACACCGCTGCCAACACCGCTTTCAGCGTACCAATCGCCTTTACCTTTACCGTCGGGCGGGGTCAGTTCTTCGAAGGTCACAGATTTCCACAGTCCCTCGCCGGTTTCGATTTCCAGCTTGGTGATCGCAGCTTTCAGCTCTGCTTCAGTTTTAGGAACACTGACCATCATTTACACCGTCCTTCTTAACAGATTATTTCGAAGACGGAAGTTTGCCTTCCGCTCGCAGTTCGTTCTGATGGTTGAACTTATCGAGACCTTTGGTTTCAGGATACTCGCCCTCGAACACCACGGCAGCGCGGTTGATAACCTTACCGAAAGGCGGCATAGCGATTTCAGCAATCACCGAGCGTTTGATCGCCAGATCCGGGTTGGTGTGTGCAGCGTGACGAGGTGACAGTTCGCTGAGCTCGTTCTTGGAGAACGGCGCTTCAGATATCCGGCGCTGGATAAATGTGCCGCGCTTGAAGAACGCCGGATAGTTGTTCCAGTTGATACCGTGTTCCTTGAAAAGCATCTCTTGGATCTCGGACGTGTTCTTCTTGTGCATTTGCTTGGCACTGAAGTATGTGTGACCCGCCATCTGGATGCTGTTGCGCGTAGCGTCCTGCTCACGCCAAAGCAACGCGTTGGCTGCTTCGGCTTGGTTGGGCACCTGCCAGCAGCGAGCGTCGAACGTCGGCATGCGGTCGGCGTACTCGGACATGGTCTTGAGCACTTCGCGATAGAACACCAACGTCGCCTGAGCCGAAAGTTGCGAAACCATCTTGGAGATACGGCCATTGAACCAGACCAACTCCTTGATGTCATCGGACAACCACACTAGGTTGATCTCGTCGCTCTGCGTATAACCCATCAGAGCGTTGGTGTGTTTGACCAGGTACTTAGTGGTCGCGATCATCGCATCCGACATGCGCTGGTCGAAGGGTTTAGCAAACCCCCGAGTGAACTTGCTGAACGCACGACCGTCGATGCGAGCCACGATAGGCAACAAAGGCATGAACTTACGCCCTGCCTCGATGCCCTCGTACATTTTCATGCGATCGCCGAAACTATCTTTAGTAGCCATGTTTATTCCTTTATTCCGGGATGGGCAACTTGCCCGTGTTGACAAACGTCATGAGACGATCAACCAAATCGCTGGCTGTGGTTTGGTCGATAGCAACTACATCATCGACACCTTCGATGGTGATGTGCGCTCGTTTATCCCCACCATCCGTTACGACCAATGTCTGTAACGGGTTAGCACCCTTGAAGACATAGACCCTGTTGTCCTCGTCGCCAGCCCATTGCGCAGCTTTGCGGTTATTGTATTCTTCCAGGTCCAGCCAGTGTTTGGCCATGGCGTGCAGTGTGTAGCGATCCATGAGCCACAAAGGAGTTTTAAAGGTGCGTTGCTCCAGTTCTTTGTAAACCGGAGGGTAACGGAATCGCGGTACCTTGTGACCGTCTTCGTCAGCGAGATAAACCTCGTAGACAAAATCATCCACCGATAGACCGAGGACACCCTTCTCGGTCTTTGTGATGACCCACTGACGGATCAGGTCGTAGATCATGGTGTTGACTTTGTGGAGCACTCGCTCATCAGCCAGGTCGCCAAAGTACTTCTTGATTGCTGGATGGAGACCGAAGTTAGTCAACTGGACATGGGCTTCGATCTGAGCATTATTTCTGACCTCGACCAACACAGCGTCGAGCGCCCGATCTCGATCGACTTGCCGTACGCGGAATAACGGATCGTCTTTAGGATTCATGACCATGTCCTTTACCCCTTCTTCCAGCCGTACTTCTTGGCCATGGACAGGTTGTTGTAGCACCGACGATGCAACTCGAGACTGCTCAGTCCCGGTCGACGAACGCGCGCATAACGACCCACGTAATCCTGCAAGGCTTCATTGATGACAGGAGTCCACATCATCCAACCAAACGACAACGAATCATTCGATGGGGTATCGCCATCAAAGTCAGCGGTAGGGGGTCTGGGCAAACGAAGACCGCCTTCCGGGATGATCCTGTCGGAGATACCCGACTGTTGGATCTTGCGATCACCGTCGACGACTTCGGCCTCGCTGTCGACCGTTACTACACGTGCTTCGGTCTCACCGCGCAGACGACTGGGGCGATGGACGGACTGTTCGGCTTCGTACGGCGACTTGTGTGGTGGTTGTTCGTTATTCATGCTGGTCATCATCCGGGAAAGATTTGTGTTTGACAGGAGTGCGCGGACCATCTACTGAACGCAGCGGTGCACGCCCCCATTTGAGATAATCGTTCAAAGACCAGATGCCGGACGCTTTGGCGCTCTGGATGTAGCTATCGATGAGGTTACGCGACAGGTCGCTGTGGTAAACCACAGCGGTTAACAGGAGTTGCTCACCATGCAGTTCCACACGCTGCCACCCGAGGTTAATCAGGTGCATGCACAGGTTGGTGATGGTTTCACGCATACCGGAGACCGATTCCGACAGACCGTGATGTTGGCGGACACGGCGTAACAACGCCTTGGTTTGAGTCGCCGTCAACAACACACTTGGTTTATTGATGCTGCGACACTCAGGTGACGCATACAACGGAAAATCGATCTCTTTCTTTGACATGATTAATCAGCCTGTCAGGTGTTTTGGTTCAACCAGTCGTGGAAGGCGAGGATTTCTTTACGCACGTCTTCATCAGACAGGTTACGCATGTTCTTGAGCACATGAGCTTTCATCGTCTTGAACTCAGCCATGTACCGACCCAGGTCTTCACGCTCACGACCCGTCAGTTCAGTGACTAGCAATGCGTTGAAGCGGGTCTTGACGTACTTGCTGTGATCGAGTTCGGCCCACTTCTGAAGGTATTCACGCTCGACACCCGGGAACACCTTAAACAGCATGTCCAGGTTATCGAGTTTGTCTTGCGGGAACTCATACCGGTTCAGATCACCCGGGTGTTTCTCCAGCCATTCCAGGAAACCGGTGTAGACCGGACGCTTACGGTCACGTACTCGAGCCGTATGGTTACGGTTATCGAGATTATAGATGTCAGCGTTGAAGTACTTGGACGTGGTCACAAACGCGTAGATGTCCTCGACGGTGTCGAAACCTTCGAGATAGCGATTGTAATCAAACCCCAACAGCGAATAGATCATCCGCGTATCCGTGGACACTGGGATCACAGCAAACTGATGGGTACCGTCACGCAGGACGAGAGACAGGCCGTCGTGACCGTACTTGAAGCCGAGTTTGTGGGCGATACGACCAACCAGATTACCCAGGTCGTTCCACGAGAAGTAATCGATCGACGCCTGATAGATCTCGGGTTTGGCGTTGATCAGATCGATCTGAAAACAACCGCCATCGGCCAGCGGATAACCGATACCCAACACATCGCCATTGCGATAGTGCGGTAGACCATCGCCAAAACGATCTTTAAGCTCTTTGATCACCAGGTCTTTGCTGACCTGATGGTAGAACGAGCTGTCGATGACATAATCCAGATCTCCGAAATCGGGCTTCTGGCGATAGGACGGAACGAGTTGCATGTTCAGCTTTACGTCGTGCCTGCGAGCAATCTCGAACATCGCCCAGCTGAAGTTTACACCAGCTTGTTCAGCGACCTGTGCTGGGACGCGACGAGCGTCCTGAGACGCCAATGCTTTACCGCCCATAGTAGGCCTCCTACTGTTTAGCCTTGAGGTTGTGGGGATCCAGAGCGTAGGCGATGTCTGGGTGCTGTGTCCATTGTTTCGGATCGCGACCGGATTCTTTCAACCAGCGTTCATGTACCAAACGCAAATGGTAGTTCAGTTCCTTGAACTTCTTCTCCGCATGCAGAGTGGCAGCATGGGAGTTAGGCGAGATGTTCTCGCCTTTATAAACGATCATCTTGGCCACGTTAGGACACCTGCGTAAATGTTTCGATTTCCATGAGCAAGTACTTACCCATGTGGTTGGAGAGCTCCTGGACTAGGTTGTGACCACCAATCCTGAACCAATCATCAGTCCACATGTAGCCCGTGATCTCGCTACCGTGTATGGTGAACCGCACATCGCCGCTGCCCAAGGCGATCGCAGCGGTGTGCTCCATCGCCTGCTCAAGCGTGAGTTGCTCAGTACTGACCCAGTAGCGCACTCGACAAAACCGGTCGGTGAACTCACGACACAGGCTGGACAGAGCCTGTCCGTCTACCTCTAGATGTGATTCTTCACCAGACTCAAACCCCTGTGAGAGCTCCCCAGTGATGAGCTTGATCCCGTCGTCTTTGGTGAGGGTAATCACAGACGTAGACCCATTGAGGAAAGATACTTCCAGACGGATCATGTCGCCCATCGTTTCAACCTTAGGGTCTACATCGTGTTTAAGCATGTAGAAACTATCAAGTTCCCGGATGTTCATTCATCGACTTCCGCTCGAAGAGAAATGCTGTCTCAGAACCAGGGACCTGGGTCATGGTCAGAGGGCCGGTTGCAACCATCTCACGCAGACACGTAATCGTCAGGGCGAGGTGTTCGTCCTTGTGGATCGACTTGAAGTCCATACAGGCCTGGGTCTTGTAGGACAGCAGGTTAGCATAAACCCCGAGTAACCAGTCCTTGAAATTGACGTTCATGGAACAAACATTGAGGAGGAAATCCTCGGTGTTCTCAAACACCGAGTCGGGAGACAGCGGAGGTGTGCCTATAGGCACGACAAAACTCCTAGGCTCTTGTGGACCGAGGGGATTTGGTCGATTTAGCAACTGGCGATGGTGTTCAGCGATCGCTGGTGGGATCGGGTCACCGATTTTGTGAATAGCATCAGAACACCCGCGCTGATCACGAAACACGTAATAGTGTTCAGCATCAGCGTATTGGATCAGGACTATACTGGTCAGAAACAACCACGACTGTGGTGTACGGGTATGTTGGCTGTGCAGGTGATCGTCCAACAGTTCGATGATGCGATCGGCCCCCAACTTTCGTTCCAGCTCAAAAGACGGAGCCGTGATCATCACAAAGGTAACGCCACTGATATGCGGCGCCATCCGACGATAGTCATCGACGATCTTCCGTCCGGCTGCTGGGGATTCTGCGATTACTACATATGTGCGCGACATGGTGTTGTCCTTTTATGCTGCGATTTCTGGATTGCGGCGACCTTCGATAACACGCAGGATCCCACTGAAGCCGAAGTCAGGGAGCAGCATGACGTGACCGACGGTGTGGTTGACATCGTAGGTCTCCATGTACTCGGCCAGGACTTTCTTCTGGATTTCGTACTCTTCATCAGGCGACCATTGTTTCTCGCGAACCAGCCAGTGGGCAGGTGCCTGGACACGTGCCGGATAGATGTCATCGCCCATCAGGATCGCGCCATGATAACCGTCTGCGATGAGCTTAGGGATCATGTCGCTAAGTTCACCGAGGATGTTGACACAGTGCTGAACGAAGTCCAGCGGATTGGGATTGGTCATGATGTCCCTGAGCAGACGCTTCTCCATGGAGTTGGTTTTCTCCAGGTACAGCTTCTTTGCCTTGGCGACGATTTTCTTGTTCTTGGGGTTGACCATCCCAACGAACTCATGAAGGATGTCGAGTTCCAGTTGCAGTGGGTCTTTTTGTTCGACAGACATTTGTTACGCTCCATTAAATTGGATAATGATCAAGCTGATAATGTGTGATCCAAAAAATAAAGGATAGATGTTAACTACTCTCTGTTTTCTCGATCAAGACGACGATTATAATAGGCAGTCACGCCCCATTGGTGTAAAACGATCAAGACGAATAACAACAATGACAACGGCCACATTAAGATTATCGGGCAAATAATTGTGACCGACCATTTGAAGGGGGAATGTGGGTCATCGTCATGTCTAGATCCCCAGGTGCACAAGAGACCTAGCAAAATAGCCACACACACCCAGACGAAGAAAACCAAGAACCAAGACATGGCACATCTCCAAAAAAAGAAAGAATAAAGGCGAGGGGATTGCCCCTCGCTCTTATGTCAGCTATCGAGCAAAGACCGTACAGCTTCCAGTCTATCCCTTGATTAAACGAATGTCGTCACGACTGGCCCGGATCATTGCGTCCACTATGCCATTGTAAGGTGAGAACATTCTAAAGACGGTATGGCCGGTTTCGTACGAAGCCACATCGACCGTAGCCTCGTGCGGTTTACCGTCGGTCATCGTGTTAAGAAACTCCGACACCACAGTCGCCAAACCTTGTTTCAGCAACGCACGTTCTATTTCAGATGCCTCTTCCATTATTGCATTGAACCCATGGAAGATAACTGGAAAACAACCCGGTATGGAGTGGACCGGGTCATTTATCTTGACCAGGTAGACGTGGATGTTCTTGACCTTCCAGTCAGTTGCATACAACTGAACCGGGGCTTTCTCGAACATCTTTCCAGCCACTTCCTCAAAATGCCCCAGCATCTCGAGGATAAACTCGTGGGTCAGTCCCTTAGGGTCTTCTTTCCAGAAGACCGCTGCAAATTCAACGGACATGTGACGCCCTCTTAGAACAGAAAGATTTTGCCCTCAGTGTCCTTGAATAGAAACACTTGATCGCCCACGCGATAACGCGTTTCCGACACTGTCTCGACGGCGTTCAGGCCGAAGTCGCTGCGTACAAGAAGACGACAGAAGTACGATTTTCTACCGGAATTGGAACCCAACATGGCACCAGCCGCCCCACCGAGCAACCCACCCCAACCTGCACCGCTCTTACCGCCAGCAGCAGCGCCTATAAGGCCGCCTGCGAGCGCTCCAGCACCGCCGCCTATCACCGCCTTACCGGTGGTGTCTTCGGCTGCTGAGAGGGCACACTGAGCCTTCTCGACAACTCCTTTGGATTCAGCAACCGACTCGGCAGCATTTGCTACCAGACAGAACGCAAACAATACCACCGCCATTACATAACGCATGTCATTTACCCCAGGTAGATAAGCGAGCACCTAAACCAGCACTCATGATTATTAGTGACGTCTGTTCTTTTTCACACGGCATAAAGGGAGGACCGAAGTCCTCCCTGTCTATTGCTTAACCATTAGATCGGTTTGGCCGTCACCTGCCTTTACCAACAAGACTTGCTGGTGCCAGGCTAGTGCACAATAACGCCATCAGGACGACTATCAGCTGCATTGGACATTTCCTCCCCGAGTTCAGGGAAGACGACCAATAGCGCTTCGTCTTGTTGGTCACCTTGACGCAACACACCACGGGTGATTGCGTACTTTTCTTGGATCTGCTGGTAAGTCATCGCCCGACAGAACTCGAACACACCGTGTGGGTCGATATCACCGTTATCGGCAACTGCAATCACATCCAGCCAGTTAGTCGGACAGGTGTGTTCGTTGATGTAGTACTCCATGTCGGTGTTGACCACACCGTCACGCAAGTAAAACTCGATCTCTACCACCAGATAGGTGCTAGCTGTGTGGTGCTTAACCAACAACAGTCCGCGCCATTCCACGGTCGGTGCGACCTTGACCAGGAACTCCGTTGCACTCTTGGCGTAGATATCGTAGTTGGTGTCGCAATCAATGCAGTGTCTGGAGAAATGGCGGTCAGCCCCCTTAGGGTCTTTGAACCCGCTGTCTGGGCGAGCCCAATGGTTGACATCGATCTTGCCCTTACAGACCTGGCACTCGACATAGACGCGACTACCTACCACTGCCGGTAGGAACCCTTTAAGAGACTTCTTCATTCAACTGTTTCTCCAGCGGGTGCAACAAGCACCCATTCATCGTTGTCGGTAGGCATAATCGTGATCCAGGCGTACTTGTCGCCTTCCACGAGTTCTTTACCTTCTTCGAGTGCCCAGGCCGACTCTTTGAGAGACAGAACATCGGCCAGACGTGAACCGATACGGTAACCGACCTCAAGAGACACGCCTTCACGGATCTTGATCGAGTCTTTGATGGTCTGGCCATCTGGCCCCAGTGTGGAGTAGGTAACGTCGTACAGCACTGGGGTTTTAGTCGCTTCGGACATGTTCATCTCCATCAAAAATAAAAGACGGGTAGCACACGCTACCCGTCTATGTCGATCAGTGATCGTTCTTCGCAAGCCAGTCAAGAATGCGCTGGTCGTCATGTACCAACGGTTCGCCGAACAACTGACCAGCCGCTTCGATCACCCCAGCACTGATACCCTTGATGCGGAACTTCTCGTCTGGGCGGTTTTTGCGGATCTCAGCGAGATCAGCAATCAGACATTGGGTACCATCAGTACCCATGTAGCGGAGCATTGAACGCGTATAAGGCGCCTTGTCCCCGTGTTCCAGATCAACCCATACACCATCTGCCTGTTGCACCTCGATGCGTTTAACAAAGAGGTCAGCGAGCAGAACATAGCCAGCATCGACTTCAGTCGTGTTGGAGGACTTCCAGAAACCGTGGAACAACACAACGACGTTCGGATACATCGCCAGCAACGGATCGGCGCCTGGCTCGTTGGCCTTGCGGTTGACCTCGGTCTGTTCCTCGAGCTTCTTCAGGAGGTAGACCTGATAGAGCGCATCGATGCCGGAACCGTAGTAGATACGGAACTTACGGTCTTTGAAGTCCTGCTCGAACTCAGCCTTGATGTTCTGCGCCATGCTCAAGGTCTGGACATTGCGAGGCAGACCTTTTTCTGGATCATCGGTGAGCTCGAGGTGAGATTTACCGATCTGACCGACGATGTAGCGCCATTTGTCGCCAGACTCGGTCTTTTCCAGCACCTGGACTTTCACGCTCATTTGACCACCTTCAGGCTAGGGCGTTCTTTAGGGACTTCGGCGACAGGCACATTGCCTGCGATCAGTTCTTTAAGCTGCCGATCATGTTCGACCATGTCAGCGTAAACCAGAGCCAATGGGATCCACGACGAGAGAGGCGTGCCGTTGAGGGTTGCTGGCATGGTGTCGTCGCGTAGACCGACGATCTGGAAATACTTGATGTCGAACTGATGCGGAACACCATCGAATCGCGCTTCGAAACTGATGCCCGTTTCAGTTGCTTCGTAGTTGCCACAGGCAGTATGACCGATGCTGAGGATAATGGCCCCATCAGCATCCAGGTGTTTAGCCAGCGGTCCAGCGGCAGTGACCGGATCGAGCACCACCAAAACGTGACAGCGCCCAGCAGTGCTAACGGCACGTTCACGGTACAAATCCAACAGGTTTGCTACATGCGATTGGAACTTCACGAGGTTCTTCCTTTTTCGATCCACAGAGCGAGCGCTTCTGTAGCAGCGGGACTTTCTTTGAGGTACTCGAGGCGATGGTCGGGCACCAGACCGGATTCGAGGACAGCGTCACGTATTGCTTCACGGCGCTTACTGTCTTTCTCGATGAACAAGACGTGAGGGAGGATGACGACATCCTCCATCTGCTTGACCATAAACTGAGCAGGCGTGACGCCGAGCAGTTTCAGGAGTGGCATGGTCTCTTCACACAAACGCTTTTGTAGAGTGGTGCGTACTTGTTGGCCTGCGAATCTGTAACGCAACGCCCCTATGGTTTTACTGAACATCAACAGGTCCTTTCTCAGTGACCGGGAAAATGGGCTGACCGATCGCCACGTACTTGGGGAAGGAGCGGTCGCGGGCGGTAGGTGCCACTTTTGCCTTGGTCGCATTAGCGAACCGGCGATAGCGCTCCAGCTTCTCCAGACGTGCCCAACGACAGTCTCGCTCTCGAGCCGGCGGAGGTGGATTGGACTTCGACCACTGCTTAGCCGATAAGGCATCCACTGCATCGGTGATGGTGTCTTTGTACGGCTTACGCATAGTTGGTTTCTCCACAATCGATCCAATCCTTGAGCGCCTCGCGGAAATAGCGGTTACGCTTGAGGTTACGAATCATGCTACCTGGCGTTTTACCGAGCCTTACAACCTGATCCAACAAGATCTTACGACGACTCTCGTCGTGCTCAATGAACATGACATTCGTCTTCTTAAGTTCACTGAGCGTCTCGAAATGCTCCTCGCTACCATCCTGGATATCGAGCAGTGCCAGAAGTTCGGTAGTTTCATCGGCCAGGCGACTGACGTAAAAGTCTTTCGAGATGATCGACCAGCTAACCAGCAGACGACGCATGTTGTCAGCGAATTGCAACTTAATGGGACGTAGCATGTTCATACTCCTTTAATTGGATGTTGTTATCGACCAGGACAACCGCCCGGTGTGGTCACGCTGCTTTGGCAGCTTCTTCGACAGACTTCTGCATGCGATTGGCCGTGAACATCAGATCAGCATCGGCTTTCTGTTGCGCATGTTCTGCCAGCACGGTGGCATAAAACTGACGACGGTTTGGCAGACGCACCACACCGCTGTAGCACGCCAGCCACATCTGTTGCAGACGATCAGCACGATGCAGACGCACCAGACGACGATGACCCTTAGCGAACTTGTTCCACGGACAATACAGACGGTCTTCGTCGAAGCTCATGGCGGCCATGACGTTCGGCAGGTAGTTGTTGTACAGCGGACGACCGTAGCGGTCTTTCTCGTGACGCATGCGTTCTTGAAGAACAGCACGACTTTCTTTATAGCGCTCAAGAAACTTACGTTTGCCCAGACGGTTACACATGTTGCACTCCCCTTTAAGTGAAACTGGCGGTTTACACCGCCAGGTGACCTTCGACGACACCGAACTCAGCGTGACGCTGCTTGAGCTCGAGGATACGTTTGTTGCTTTTGACGATGGCGTCAAAACGGCGACGCTGGGGATCGTTCTCCACCATGTCGTTGAGCACGTTCTGGTGCCACGTCGTGTCCTTCTCGATCTCCTCGATCGAATCGTGATAGAGGAGATGGTTGATCATCTCCTCGTACTCGGTACGAGAGAGTTCTTTTTCGGCAGGTGTAGTCATTGCGACCTCGAGAAGTCGTGGACAATAGGCATGCCCGGGTTGGCTGGACGGTAAATGATCGGCGATGGACGACCGGTCTTTACCACAGAAGGTACGTAGTACTGAAGCAGGGTCAGCGACAGGTCGCGCAGAAATTCCAGCGCCGCCAGTTGCTCAGGGTTTTCGCCTGGCAGGGGTTCTGCATGCACCGACGGGAAGGCACTGACTTCCAGCTCGAAGATCGGCAGACGGTGCAGATAGGCAAAACCCTTGTCGTAACCTTCCAGCTCGACCGGATCGGACGGGGTGTTGAGCAGGTAGGTGTTGATCAGGTTGGTGTCGACGATCAGACGATCCAGAGAGTCTTGGCGAATCATGATCGCACGAGCAGCGTTGGTAACGTTGCCCGGCCAGGACTGGCGCACCATGGTGTTGGCCGAGTCAATCAGTGGGATCTCGAGCATGAAGCTCGCACCGATACCCCACTGAGCGTTTTCACGCACATGGTCGCCGGTGGCTACCGCGCTGCTGAGGATCTGCGAGAACGGCAGGATGTGCGGGATGTGACCGACGTACTGATCGCTGTCAGTGGCGACGGTAGCGGGGTCGACGAGCGAATCGAGTGCGTCGATGCCTGCATCGTACAAAGCGCGGTTGGTGCGATCTTCGCCCAGGAACCAGATGGCCAGGACTTTCTCTTTTTCGGTCAGCATCATTAACCTCTATGGTCTAAGGGCATAAAAGAAGGGGCACAAGTCCCCTTCCGAGTTTATTGCGAGACTGCTTGGGAACCTGCTGCGGTGGCTAACAGACGAAGCTGGTCGTCGATATCACGCAGCATGTAGCACCAGGTGTTACTGGTACCGGGGATGGGGATGAACACCCCCAATAGATCTTCGGGCATGAAGACTACATCTCGAGGAACACCATCAAACGCGATGGTCATCGAAATACCCATGGGCCCAAACATCAGGTTGTTTACTGCTCGTTTGGCGACGTTCAGCACGATCGTGTTGTTGACGTCAGCACGTTGCAGTACCTCTTCACACGTGTTGTTCTTCGTCGAGAAAAAGACGTTGATGTTTTCCACACCACACTCATCCAGATGCGTGATGATGGCACGTGCGATATGAGGAGCGAATTTGCCAATTTCCATGTGACTCCTCCTTATTGTTGGATGATGATCAACCTGATGATGTAGGTTTGAAAAGAATTAGATCCTACCTAATCCTCCTTACCTAGGATCATCTCTTTTTCGATACTAGCGGGGGCAACGTAGTCTTGGTTGTACAATTCCACTGCTAGGTCAAGCTCGACAGACATGAAGACGATTTCCATCTCCCGGATCGCTTTAGCCGGATCTGAGTGGAGGTTAGAAGCTGACCCCTGCTCGATCCATTTGTTTACGATCTCTAACGCTGCTGGGTAACCGATGTCTCGATGTGCCCAGAAGCGATTATAAATACCCAGCAGAACGGTCTTGGCGTTAGCCACGTTCATTTGAGTTTCCTTCGGCTGGGTCAACCAAAACAGATCGTTTCGGAGTAACCCATCCAGACGCTTTACTGCTTGCGCCCAGTGGAGGATTCTTGGTGCTGCTGTTTCTTTTCCGTTACCCATGTGCGAATCGCCCTTTTATCTGCTCGACACATCTCGTAGAGCGTCGAGTATTGCCCGGTGAGGTTGGAGCTGTACTCGAGTTTGCTATCAACGTCCATGGCGTTGAACTGCTCGGGTGGCATCGGGTTGACCTGACCGTTATCGAGCAGCTGGCTTTCTGACGGATAGACGTACACGATGCGCTCAGAGTACACGATCTCTTTAGCACACCCAACCAGCGACAGGGACAGCAGGAAGAGGAATAACAGTCTCATTGCTTGGCTCCTATTGCACGGTAGAGGTTCTCGTAATGGCCGTTGACTTTCTTCTCGACGGCCTCGAGCTGTACGTACTTGATGGTCTCGATGACCTTGACGGTCTCAACGATACGAGGACCCTGTTCCAACAGACGCTTGTTCTCTTCGACCAAACGCGAGTTGTTATTCATCAGGTTAGTCTTCTCGATCGCCAGTTCGGTACTGATCCGTTCTCGCAGCTCGATGTCACCTTCCAGATTACGGATGGTGTCTTCCTGATTTTCGATGGTCCCGTTAAGGTCAGTGATCGATTGTTCCAACCGACCTTTCTCACCCACGTAGTGAAGTGTGGTCCACCCCAGACCTATCACGGCCAGCATCAATAGCACGACGATCGTGCCAACGACTTTTACGTTCATAGCACACCTATCATTGCCAGAGTGGATTGAACCGCTTGAACAGATCCCACCGGTCTTCTGCCACCAGACCTTTGGTCATCAACTTGGCAGTGCCTGACAAAAGGATCTCGTTGAGCAAAAGTGACTTGGCTTCTCGCTCGTCCCCGGCAGCAGCAAACAGTGGTTTGACGACGAAGTCCTCACGCTTGATGCCGTGTAGACCTGAATGGGTGGTCAGTGCCAGCACCATGATCGAGTCGGTGTCGTCTTTGCTGTTGCGTAACGTCCACGCAAGTTTTCGATACCAGGCCAGAAAGTCCAGTGCTTTGTTCTCACGCTTGACCAGTAAATAGTAACCGGATGGCCTGTGAGTGATCATGTAGCCTCGCCAACCCGGCAGCTTTACGTCAGGTTGGTTCTTGACAAAGACCCGTGTACCGAGTCCTTGTGCAATTCGTTTGCTCACGCCGTGGACACACTCGCTTACCCCAGCGAGGTAGAACCAGAACATGTAGCGATGTTGTTCGACCATACCGCGTTCTTTGTAGAACGGGTTTTGAGCCGCGTAGTCCATGATCTTTTGAGCGCGGTTTTGGATATCGGCAGTGGCGAAGACCACCATCCGTCCAGTGGCACGACATTCCACAATCAGAATGCCTGGTTTGTTGGGTAGGTACGAACGATTGTGTCGCCCGAATAGGTAAAACTTCCTCCCCTGAATGACCTTAGTGATCTCATTGTTCCGCATGAGTACTGCTTCCTAGTTATAGTGTTGGCTTGGGTATCATCCCATAGGATTTGCTCTCCCAAACCAACACTACACAGTCACAGACGCGCTTCAATAGCCGCCAGTGCTTGTTCCCATACCAACGCCTGCGGTTGCGTAGCGTCAATCACCACGACTTCCTTGGCCAGGACTTTCTCAGCAGCGATACGGTCGTAGATCTTACCGACCTGCTGGTGATAATCGACAGGTTTGAAGTCGTTGCGGTTCTGTTGGTTATCACGACGCGCTTTGGCGCGTGCCAAACCGACCTCAGGGTCGATCTGGAAGTAGATCACCAGATCAGGGATGATCGCGTCACCACAGAGCTTGTGGTTCATCTCCCGGATCAGATCCAGGTGTTGTGGCAGCGCTGCACCCTGATAGGCCAGCGACGACCAGACGTTGCGATCAGAGATGACGACAGAACCTTCCGCTCGCCACTTGGCGATCTCACGGACGAGGTTCACCCGTGACGCTGCAAAGAGCAGGACCTCTTCTTCCATCATCATCAATTCGTCAGAACGAGGCGAAAAAATAAAGTCTCGCAGAGGTTCTGACCACAAGGTGCCGCCAGGCTCCCGAGTCCGCATCACACGACGCGGAGCACGGGATTCCTGGAGCTTCTCATGTACGTATCCGACAGCGCTGCTCTTTCCAGAACCATCGCCACCTTCAAAAACGATATACATGAAAAACCCCTTGGCCTTAGGCGCGGCTGGCTGCGAAGTCGGACTCGATATCGACCGCTACCGACTCACGTTCGGCTTCGCTCGGTACCGTTTCGGCATCACGCACACCCGGTGCTTCCAGCGCTTGCTCAGGGCTCAGCGCCGGTGCATCGGACAGGGTCGATTGCAGATACGCCAGACCAGCCGCCATGTCCGCGATCAGACCGCGATCACGCAGGTATTGCAGCATGTGGTTGTGGAACACCGGAGCAAGCGGCATGATGAACAGTGGTTGAGTCGGTTTCTCGAGCACGATCACCGTTTCCCCATCCGCACCCTGGACGGCGACCTCGACCTCAGGACGCAGAGCAGCCGGGATGTAGCGCATGCCTTCCTGCGGGTTCAGCTGGTTACCCAGCAGCGCATAGCCGCTGAACAGCATGGACTCGAGATGTACCATGCTGCGATCGAACGCCTTGATCACGATCATGCGTTTCTTGGGGTCGTGATCCCAGGACTCGATGGGCGTACCGGCCGGCACGATGCGATCGCGATTGGTTTTGGCGATGATCATGTCAAGCATTTTGGCCATGTCGAACGGAGCGACAAGTTGTTCACTTTGCTGCAAGGTATTTTCGGTATTCACTGAAATCGACCTCTAGGACTTTGTTGATGGACAGGAACTTGTAGATGATCGACACGAACTCATGTCGATCAGGTGTGGTGAGACCTTCCCAACCCGTGATGATCACATCGTTCTCACGATCTTGGGGTGACTTGTTCCGATTACGGGACCGGAAGAAGTTGTAGGTGTAACCGATGGTCGGGCCGAGATTGGCCAGCTTCCCACGAGGCGGGAAGTTGTACTCGAAACGACTGCTGGAGAACGCTACACAGATGCCGCCGATCTTACCGTTGGCATTAGTGAAGAACGTTACTTCCGTGGTTTCACGGAGGATCTCGATGCTGCCTTGTAGGTACAATTCAGCAAGTTGCGCAATGATGGGGCTTAGTCTATACTCAGGCATGGTGTCCTCCCGTAGTATTTCAAATGGATGTATATTTAAACATCACTCTGGAAGCTCGAACATGATGTAAAGTCCGGGCTTGCCAGTGCCCCAGTCTTTGTTGTCGCGCAGACGATAGCAACGGTCGCTGAGACAACGGACGATAAATCCGCCATCTCCGAACTCACGTTCCTTCTCCAGTAACCGGCGGTCTTCTGCCCGTATCTGTTGCTCGTAGCTGGCTGCGGGGACTACATACGGGACAGTTTGTGCTTCAACCATGATGGGTGATGTCCTTACGCTTCTAACAGCGACTTCAGTACGGCGGTGGTGAATGGTCGTTTAATCCCAGTCTCGTCGACCATCAGACGACTGATGGCATTGTAGGCCTGATCGATGAGGTCTTCATCGAAGTACATGTCGGCGATGAGGGTGTAAAGCTCATCGGACGCTGCTTCGTTGAGGACTTTGAGCGACACCAACAGCTCGTCTTTGTAGCAGATGTACTGGCGATCGGTGTAATCGTCGTCAACGTAGTTGACCTGCACCGCCTCAACATGCTCCGGCACCATCTGGTACAGACGGTAGAAAGTCCAGGGTTCTACAGAACCCGCGGCAATCGGACGAGGCGACATACGGAACATTGGCTTGAGCGCCTGTTCCTTGGGGTACATGTTCAGGCGGAACACCTGACCATTGACATGGTACAGGTCCATTTCCTTCAGGCACTTACCCGAATAGAACAGCGCTTGGTATTCGGCAGTGATGTTAGCACCCATCGATGTAGCGTCGTAATGGAACGGATTGGCACCGGCTGGGATGCTGGGCAATTCGCTGACTACCATGCGAACCAGTTCGTTTTCCTTGAGTGGTTGGCAGGCGACGTGGGAGGGGATGAGTAGAGTAGTGCGCTTGTACATGGAGAGTCCTCGATTATAAAACGATTGTGATTAAGCAGCTTTCTTTTCGAACGGATGTTCTACATCGTGCTTGTCCAAGAAGTCTACCATGCGGTTGTAGTGCTCGGCATGGTAGAGGTTGAACACCTCGATGTGTTTCTGTATAGCTAATTTCACGGCTGTGGCTGTGCCACCGCGCACGTAACCTTTCTTGCCCACTGGCTGTGCCCAACAAATCAAGAAGTTTGAAGGAGACGCCAGGTCGGTACCGATTACCTGAAACACGTTGCGAGTATGGTGTTGTTGACCACCCCAACCACAACGTTCCCACGAACCACGGGTCTCTAGCGCGATAGCATTGGCGGCCTGCCACGTATCGTAACGGTGCGCATCAAGATACCCTTCTTTCGGATCGTGGTACCATTTCTTACCATAGGCGGTCATCCCGTCCCAGGAGAGGAACACCTCAGGGGTGGCTTCGTAGAACTTATCGCTTTTCTTACAGCCGGCATAAAAGGCTGTGTCTGCGCCCTCGGCACCGCCGGAGCGCATGACATAACCAAGATCTGTCAGCAGTTTGCCGATAAATTCCATCATGAGTAAAATGTCGGGTGGGGTCTCTCGACTCCCCACCCCTGTCCAAAACGGCCGTAGGGTTTTAATCATTCGGACCTGAACCAAAAAACGTTGTTGTGATAGACTGGAGGTTTGAAGTGGTAGCTAGTCACCTCTTCGTCGTCGAAAAACAGACTCACCTGCTTATCCACAAACACGTAAGTACATCGACTTGCCAATAATCCTTTTGAAAGCACTTCGCCAATAGCTAGCTCTCCGACACAGAGCCAACGAGTAAAGCTACCATCGCGTCTTTGTTCCCTCACCATGATGTTCTCGGGTGACGTGCGTAGGCAAAAAACTAGATTCCTTACCAAGGCAGAAAGAGCGGTGTAGTAAGAGTCATCCTTGATCGCCTCTCGGCGAGCAGAAATGGATCGAGCGATGTAGGGTTTGCAATCAGAAACTTGTTCGGGGACCAGCACAACTGAGCTGTCCCGTCCGTACGTTCCCTCGAAAAAGAACATACTAGATTCTTGATGTGCACCCAGAGCTTCTTCTATCTCATCTATGGCAATCGCTGAGCTGAACCTACCGGCATAGAAGTACAGGAGATTGACAACAATATCCCTGACCATGCCGTTATTCAACATGACCGTCCTCCTTTTGGTGTCCATTCAGAGTTTGGGTCATAGAATTGCGGAATAAAAGAGAGGAACCGAAGTCCCTCTCTAAATAGGCTGGCTCTTTACTGCGATTTCTGCTTGAAGAACTTCAGGAACTTCTCGACCGAGAGGGTCTGAGAGTCGGCACGATTGAGGTCTTCTTTGACGACCACTTTACCGCACTTAACCTCGGTGACCCACACAGCGCGGGTCTTACCGTTACGTTCGGTAACCCACTCGGTATTGGTCTGGATGCTGCTGCACTTGTCCTTGGCCACTTGACGGTGGTCGACTTTAGGCAGGTCACGTTTGAGGCTCAGCAGTTTTTCTTTGTCGTGCTGCTTGATCATGCTACTCAGTTCCTTTTCAGAGTGATGTATTCGTGGGTGTCGACCTCGGCGCTTTCAGTGGATTCGGTGTAGAAGTCCCAGCGCGTCGGTAGGAAATTGGCGATCCAGGTATCGTACTGCTGGCCTGGAAATGCATCGGGTTTAACACGTGTCCAATGCAGGGTATTGCAGAACGGCAACATGCTGTTGTACAGCTGGGCGCCACCAGCGAGGAACACCCGCGGCTCGACGAATTTTGCATCACGTTTCTGCCGACAGATATGCGCAGCTGCACGCAGTGCTTCTTCAGGAGACCGGACAGCGTAGACTTCTTTTGAAGCAGTCCAGAGCAGCTCGTGCTTTCCGTGCGTGACCACGATGTTGATGCGACCAGACAAACCACCGCCAGGGATGCTCATGAAGGTCTTGCGACCCATGATGACGATGTGGCCCAGGGTGAGTTCTTTGAAGCGCGGCAGGTCGCCCTCGAGGCGCCATGGGATGGTGTCTTCGAAACCGATGTGGCCGTCATCAGTGGCAGCCACGATGGCTTCGAGATCGAAGGACAGCACCTTGCTGACATCGAGCTGATAGACTTCAGTAGGACTGTCCATGCTCATTAAGCATACTCCGCAAAGTTATATCGAATTTTACCCAGACTGATCGCTCCGAAATGACCCGTCTCTCGAATCATTGCTGCTATGGTCTCACGCACTTTATCGGTGTCTTCGTCATTGAGCGTCAGGCCGACGGTGCCGTCGAACACGATGCCTATTTTCAAATGACCGATGTCGACGCCCTCAGTATCGAGGACTTCGATGATAACCTCGTTATTCGAGGAACCGGCGCCGAGCAGCAATACGCGGTAGTCTTGGTGGTTATAAAAGATTTTGGTGGTGTACAGCAGGTCGTCTTGGATCTTTTTGAGTACGTAGGACTCAGGGTTAATCGAATAGCGCAGCTCATCAGCAAGTCGCGACGAAGGCCTGCCTATCATGCCCATGTGCAGCAGGTCACTTTTAGGTCTTTCGACCAGACCTTGCTTGAGCAACATTCGGTAGAGCCCTTCTGCCGCGTCTTCACAGGGTTGTGATTTTTCATGGGGACTGAGCGATCGATAGTACTCAACCATTTTCTCGCTCATGTTGAATGACCGTTTCACGTAGATCAAGGTGAATCGATTATTCTTGGGTGAATCTCCTTCTGAAAAAAGCGTGATGATTTGGCCACGAGAAACCTCATAAGTCCCGATGTTAATCGGGGTCATGGGTTATCCTCAATTTGTAAATTGTCTCACCTGATAATGTGTTTTTGTAAAAAAGTAGAATGGCGGTCATTCATCGACCGCCACCGGGTTGTACCAATCCTTGTTGATGGTGTCGCGATATTCCTTGACTTCAGGGGTATCGCGATCCACATACAGGGTGAGCAGACTCGTGGTACGGTGCAGACCTGCTTTAGCCGAGTTGCTCGGCGAACCTGTGAAGTGGTGAGACCCCAGTAACGCAGCACCCAGAAAGATCGGCAGACCGTTCTTCTCGATGATGACTTCACATGGGATATCTGGTTCGACCAACGACGGATCAGAGTTCTGCCACACCACCATCATACGGTTACCTACCCGTGCAGCGATAGCACTGGTTTCCCTGTAGATGTTGTTCGAGGACGGGCGCGTCACGACTTTGTTGAGCTCACCGGCACGTTGCATGCCGACCATTTCCGTCACGCCTTCAGAACGCTTGACCGCCGTACGACCTTTGGAGGTCTTGGCAAATGACTCCAAGAGATCCGAGGCATTCGCCATGCGGATACCCGACCCTTCGTTTTGTGCGAAGTGTTCACTGGTGTCGATTACCGTAGCCCCACCTGTGATCAACACGATCACTTGGTTGGCTGTGGTGCGGTAGGTGCGCTCAATGCCAGGGAAGCGGTTCTGTGGAGCGATGATGAACGTGATCTTGCGTTCACTGTGTTCAGCGCGCTTGAAGTTATACAGCGGCCACACGTAAAAGCACAAATCACGGTAGAAGAACCCCAAGCCTGCGTTGTACAGACCAACCCGGTTATGCACGTAGTCGGGGAAGTCCACAACCTTAGTGCCATGCGGGATGACCAACTGTTCGATGATCGTGTCGTTGTCGGTGTCGACGATGTTGACGTACTTGATCTTCGATTCAATGTCCTGGGTAATTTTGTCCTTCATGTACGACAGCGTAGAGCGTACGGCTTCCGTGGGACGCATCGCTGTCAACACCGTGCCGAACTCCATGGTGCGAATCAGGTCGATGTTGATTTCGGTCAACTCGATCGTCACCCGCAGCAGACTCATGATGTCCATGGTGTCAGCATCGACGTTGTACTCTGGTGTACTACCAGCCATCTGAGGCGCTTGCACATCTGCGATGATCACATTGTACAAGCGCGACTCGATGGACATCTCCCGCCGCTCACTCCCTTCCATGTCCGTCGGAACACGGTCGAGTTTGAACCGCACGTTCTCTTTGAACGGCAGGATCTTCTTGGCATATGTACCGGCGCCCATCAACACTTCCACACGGATGTTGTCCGCGAAGTCCTGTGTGTAGTCCGCCTCCTCATCAATCGAGATAACCTTGAGTACATCGTAGTGCTCATTACCCACGATGAACTGAGCGTTGTACGTCCACGACCTGATGGCTTGTGTACCGCGGATGATACTTTCGGCCTCAATCGCCAACGTACTGTTGTCGAAGCTACTCATCGTGCGCCTCCTCACGTCGACGCTTATCGCGCTCGTTGAGTTCGATGAAGTCCTCGATAGCACCGATCACCGGGTTGTGACGCAGGCGAGTACCAATCTTATCTTCCTCGCCCTTGCGTTTACTGCCCCGAATACCCGTCTGCATCCTCAGTCCCCGTCCTGCCAGTTGGCGGAAACGGCTGAGGCGCTTGTCTTCACCCAGCTTAGGCGCAAACTGGGTGGCTACTGCAAACAGGTCACGAGACAAATCGGCCAGCGCCCGGAGGTCGTTGATCGGTACATCACCGAGGTTGGAGTTGCGGGCGATGATGTAGCTGGCGTTCTCGAGGTGCTCACAGATGATCTCGTACATCTGCACGGACTGTTGAGGATCGACCAACTGTGGGTCATGGTCTTCGGCATGATGACGAGCGATCTCGAGCAGAGTGCCGCTGAGCACCATCCGTTCTTCCATCAATGCACGTAGCTGCGTTTTGTCGTAATGACCAGCAAAGCCTTTGTGCCTGAACTCCTCACGGCTGAACTTGTGGATCCGTGGGATGGTGTACTCGAACGTATATTGACTGACCTTGTGGGCACTGCTGTGCTCTTCAACGTCTCTGTTTCGCTTGGACATCAAACTGCCCTCGGATACACGCTCATGATCAGGAACAGCACGGGGAAGTAGTAGAAACGTTCCACGTTGTCCCAGTCCATCGCGTCCTCACACAGTGCGGCCAGCTTCTCCAGATCCACCTTCTGACCCTTGAGCACGGTCAGCGTCAGGTGTTCCAAAGCACTGAGCTGCTCATTGGTGCGAGCATGGTTGTAGAATTCCTCAGAGAACACGTAATACGAGTCACACGTCACAGCCTTGATGTCAGGCTGGTCGGTATGGGTCTCTGTGTAGTACGGCCCTGTGGCGGTGTCGGTGATCAGGGTGGTGATCGGGATCATGCGCTTCAGTTCGCGGAAACGCACAGAGCCGGGCAGGTAATCACTGATCGGCGGACGTGGGCGATAGTGCTTATAGCCTTCATCCACGTTGGTCGGGAACTGAGTCGGGTAGACCACAGCACCGAGCTTGCTGTAGTAGACGCTGTTATACGTCGGCCGAGTACGGAAGTTGGCTTTTGGCACAATCCCCATTTCTTGGGCGACGATCTGGAGCATTTTGACGTCCAGTCGCTCCAACGCATTCCACAAGGTCATCTCGTACATCGCCTGGTCTTGGAAGACGTTGTACTGCGTCATCTCGCCCATGACTGGGTGGATGTCGATGTCCAGGATGGACATGACGAACTTGACCAAGAACGGGTCATACGTCGGGACAGCTTGGTTCGGGACCACCAAGGTACGGTGCTCACGCGAATAGAAGTCCGCGAAGTAGAACGAGATCAGGCGCTGGTAGGTATCTTCCAGCGAAAGGATCGCTGTGGACTGGGTGTCGGTAATCAGGGGGTTGTAGCCATCGCGCAGGTAGTCCAGACGGAAGTACTTGGTGATTACCGTCTTTTCTTTCAGCTGTTCTGCTCGGTGACCATCCATCTCGTCGACCATCACATAGCTGATTTCGTACGGCGACTTCTTGAACATGGTCTTTGGCACAGCACGGGTAACCTGAAACAACCCTTCTGTGCCATCGCCCACATCGGCTCGGAACATGTCTCCGACATTAGGGATGCAACCAGTGATCCCGTAGAAGTTAGCCGAACCGGTCACCGTCCACTCGACTTCTGGATTATCACGTGTAGAATCCAACGGACCGGTGACTTTCAACTCCAGACCACGGATCAGCTCGTATTCCTGATAGACCGAATTGAGGTCTTGCTGGAAGCCCTTAGTGCCGCTGTCGCGAGTGACTATCTGGCGGTAGTAATCCACCTGCCAGGCCTGACCCTCCAGGTGTGTCAGGAGGGTGTCACGGGGTACCACTTGGGTGTCGACCGTCAGTCCCTTGTACTGCTCAGGGAACTGTGGTGTAGGTGCCTTCGGTTGGGGACATTTCTGATCCCCAGGCAATTCGTCAAAGGCAGGCATTATGCTTCCTCCCGATTAAGGATGATCGTGAGCGTCTGAACACGGCGCCGATCAATGAAATGTCCCTGGACAGATTCGAGGCTGGTATGATAATCACCTGGCTTTACGCCGATGTAGTCATAATACCAGTCCCATATGTCTTTATTAAATGGGATATGCGGCTTGAGCGCCTCACCATCTAACTCAGGTTCGACGGTTTCCCACAGGTCGATCAGCATATCTGGATGCAGATTGGCGCAATGGTAGATCTGAGGCAGGAACGCTGCCTTGTCCATGAGCATCGACATCCGCACATGGTAGTCACGGCGCAGATCCATTGGAACACGGGTACGCATCACCAGGTTCTCATCGATGTACAACGCTTCATCGACCAGAGGTTCAGTACCGCGGAAAGCACCGAAGTGAATCACCGCTCCACCTCGAGTCGTCAAGTGTTTGTAACAGCACTTGAAGTAGTTGAGGTAGATGTCCGAGAACTTGGTGCGACCCATGTTCTTCAGGTCCAACACCAGGGTGGGGTCTTCAGGCAACACCTGGATCATCCACGAGGCGATCGTCAACGTGCCAGGCGGGACATGGACAGGTACCCACTCATCCCACAACGGAATCCGTCGACCCGACAACGGATCAGTAGGCTTGCGGTGCATGTCAGCAACCGACTCGTAGTTCGCACGGCTACGTGGCCAGTCTTCATTACGAGGACGGTCTTCGAGTCGATAGCGAGGCTTCTTGTTGAGTAGCCCGGCATTGATGCGCTGGTTATGAATCAGCGGCGGGTAGACGAAGTTGACCTCAACTGGCTTTTGGTAGTTGAACTGATAGTTGAACGTGATCGTCCAAGTCGGGTTGTCGGTGCGCTTGTCAGCCTCTTCTGGTTCGGTGAAATCAAACCAGCCTTGCAGACCGATCGAGTGTTCATTGACCACCCGGTGTGAAACCGCGGCGTTGCTGTTGGTCAACACCGTCGACCTGGGTGTGAAACACTTGTTGAACCAAGTCGCCAGGTCTTCGCCATAGCCCGCTTGACGCTCACGCAGCTCGTGGAAGTGGGCCAGCATCTCTTGGGTGAGCATGGGGACTTCGTAATGAAAGATCACCTCATGCAACAACGCTTGACGGTCTTCTGCCAAACGCACCTTGATGTCGTTACGCCAGGCCTCGGCTTCGTGTTTGGTTTTGGCGCGGTACTCGAACGCCATGATGACCGTGTTATAACTGCGCACGGGTTTCATCATGATGTTCAGGGCTTTGTCCAGGAAGATGAAGGGCTCATCGGGTGTACGTACAGGTGAACCGATCACAGCATCTTCTTTGTAACGTTCGGTGACCGTGATGGTAACTTTACTACCGGCTCCGAACTGGAGTCGTTTACCTTTCTCGTCATCGATAGCACTACCAGGGTTATGGTCAAACCCCGACTCATTGTAAATGCGGATAGGGACGTCTTTAGGCATGCCCGTCCATCGCTTGACGTCATCAGCGACCTTATGGGCAATAGGCCTCAGAACCGTCTCATAGAGCCCTTTTACGGGCACAAGTACACTAGGCATGTCAGATACCTTTTGCGATTAATCATTCATAGAATCGCATCGTAGGGGCATAGAGGGGAGGGTTTGACCCCTCCCCTGCTTTTATTGCGCTTTCTTGACAGTCATAGCCGCCAAATCGACCACTGCGAACAGCGAATCGATCAACGGATTGATCATCACCGTGGTAGGTTGCGACAAAACCACCGGCAGCAGGAGCAGGTTCTTCATCGCGATGTCGAGCATGCGCTTGTTGATGACCGAGTACTGTGCCATGTCTTCAGCCGGCCACTTCTCAGCCTTGGCAATGGTGTCCTTGCACGCATTGTGCATCTCGACCACTTTGTCAGACCACTTCTTGTCGGCGTCGTAGAGGTGCTTGATCGCCTCTTCTACGGTGTCGAGCAATTGGCTGAGTTCAGTGGTGCTGAGCTCGATGGTTTGGGCACCGACCATGGTGCGGTTGCGTTGCAGTTCGAAGAACGGAGCACTGTCCATCCGAATGATGGGTTCGAACCAGGTCGGGTAGTTGCGCGCCGGATCGAAGTCGACTTTCTTGAACTGGACGTTACCTGGGTAGACCGTGGTACCTGGTTCGATCTCGTAGTAGACCTCGGACGAATGCACCATACCAGCTGCTTTCTTGAGGATCGCTTCGAAACCTTCATCAGTTTCAGGCAGGCTTTCCATTTCAGCCAAAGCGCGACGCAGAGCATCGGCCGACATCAGGTAGTTGTCGGTACCCACCAGGTGGACTTCGATCACCTGCATGACCAGCTTAGCGATGTTGGAGCTGATCTCTGGTACACCACCCACTCGGTTGCCCACAGCCAATGCGGCAGCGGTGCGATTGTCGAGGTGGATCACCAGACCTTCGCGGTATTCGAGTTTGTCGAGGTCACGACGCACACGTTGCAGGTTGGAGTTCACCGTCGCCAGCGACTTGATGGGGCGGATCACGCCGGTCTTGGCAGCGTTGCTGTAGTTGGCGGCCGCTACCCGCACGAAGGTTTTGAGCTTGGTGACCCAACCTTCGAGACCTTCCATCGATGGCTCTGGCGGAGCGACCTTCAACTCACGCGCCATCTGCTTGAATGCTTCTTGAGCGACCACGCGGGCAGCACGTTGTTCGGAACCCGTGACCGATACAGCATCGGCCAGGATCTCAGCTTCGTTGATCACACCGGCCATGGACTTGAGTTCACGCAGTTCGCTGCGCAGTTCGTCGTGTTCACGCATGTCTTCTTTGACATGCTCATCGAACTCTTCACGTTCCACGAACACAGGTTCGCTGGGTGTGAGAGATTCCAGTGCAGTGCGAATGTGGTCACCTGCACCTACACTGATGGAGTTGCCGAAACCCACGTTGAGCAGCGGGTTATCGTCGGTACCCAGAGACTCCATACTGGAATTACCCAGAAAAGGAGTCTCTTCGAACGTATTGTCGGTGACACGCTGGCCACGCAGACGATTCAATGAGTCGGACATGTCGATTACCTGTAGTATTGCATTGAACGGTTGGCCAGTGCGATGGTCACCCGGCAAATACCGAGGGCATGCACGATCAGCGAATCGGTTGGCGAGTTGACCAGTGTGGTGTACTGCGTCACGAAGCGGCCTACCGAGTTGTGGTAAGCCCGGTCTTCGTTGGACAGGTTAGCCTTGCTGGCGTCATCACACATGCGCTTGTAGGCATCGGTGATGGTGCGGATCTTGCGAGACAGCGTCGTACGAGGACGACTGTCGTACTGGTCGATCAGCACTGAGATCTTCACGCACTCAGACAGTACAGCTTCGGCTTCGCTGGTCGACATGACCGGCAGCACCGCACCCCCACCCAGTTTAGCCTGGTTCTCGTTGGTGTGCAGCAGACTGATGCCGCGCTTACGGATCTCTTGGGCCTGCATCAGCAGACTCAGACCAGAAGCCACACCTTGGTCTTTGGGGATGAACACCGTGCGGTTACCCAACAGAGAGGGCGCTGCATCGACCGTACCGCCCTCGAAACGTACGTCGGTCTGGTTACGACCACGCACCATGCCGGAGACGGTGCTGTAGTTCATTAACGAGAACGCTTGGACGGATTGTTCCAGAGCACGTTGCGGAGTGTTCTTGGTGGTAATCGCAGCTAGCAGACCATCGCCGATCTTGGTGACCACTTTGACATGATCGCCTGTGAAGTACTCCAGCTGCCGCCGCAGCTCGACCAGGTTGGCCAAGTACTGAGCGTTGGACTTGTAGACCGCACCGTTGATCATCAGGCGATTGGTATCGCCTTTGTAATCGAAAGTCAACTGACTGGGCGACAGGCCCTTGTTGGACTTGACGCGGTTCAGGCCGTTGTTGGCTGTGAAGCGCACCCACTTGGACATGCTGAGCAGACTGTTCCACAGATCCGCCATGTTTTCCAGCACACGCTTGATGTAAGTCAAGATGCGGGACAGGGCGTTACTGACCGTCGAACGGATCGACTCGGTAGACAGCACCGAGTTCTCGACATGCAGAGTCGGCAATAGCTGTTCGACCGATACGACCGAATTGCCCAGAGCACCGCGCAGGGTCTCATCGACCAGGGCGCGAGATGCGTCGTTGGGCTGAGGTTGGTACTCGAGCACCGTACGGACGGTCTCGATACGCTCGATGGCGTCTTCAGCACTTTTGATGGCTGACAGGTAGGACTCGGTCGTGGCGACGAGGCTGGCACTCATGAGGTGCAGCGTATCGTACTCCATGTCATCGAGAGGCACGCCATCGCTTTCGACAGACTCGAGAGCTTTTTGGATAGCATTCATGAGATAGAATCCTGATAAAGAAGGAGGGCGTGACCCCTCCTCCAATCAATTGGCAGACTTGACGTGCGACAGCGTATCGCGACAGAGGCTGCCCAAGAAACCCAGGTAGTTCGGGCCTGGACCACGTACGGAGTTCATGATGGAAGTGATATCCAGGATGTAGTCCGTGAAGCTCTGTGACAACTTGCTACCCAGCTGACGCTCAGCGGCAACCACCGACTTGGAGATCTCGTCTTCCACGTCTTTGAGCAGGCCGCTGTAGGAAGTGATGAAGTCAGCCGCTTTGGCAATCTCGTCCAGCAGCTTGCGTGCTTCTTGCGTGCTGATGGTCGTGGTGTTCTCGGTGTTAAGGGCTTCTTTCTTGAAGCGCATGACACCTTTACCGTCGATGGCGAACTTACCGCCGGTCATGGACTCGCCAAGAAACCCCTTGGTGAGAGCATCGAAGACCGACTTGTAATCGCCACGGGTATAGTTGCCCGACTTGGCTGTGCCTTGCAGGGTACTGACTTCCATCCGGCTACGCTCGGTGAACTCAGTCATGCGCTTGTTGACAGCTTTGACAGACTTCCAAGCGCCGATCACTTCCACCGGGATCGTGACTTGCTCGCCAGTGAGTCGAGATTTGACTTCGTCGACGCTGGCCTTGATGTTGTTGGAGATGCGCAGGTAGGACGACAGGAAGTCACCCAGCTTGACGCTGAAGAGTTTGCTCTTGGTGAACATCTTCGACAGGACGCTGGCTTTGGCGGTCTCGGTTTCTTTGGCTGCTTCCATCGAAGCTGTCAGAGGGTCTAGGGCAAAGGCTTCCATACCGACCTTGGAGATACCGATGGACTCGATACCAACCGACCCGATCAGGCGATCGAAGGTCTGGCTGTAGACACGACCCATCTCAGGTGTCATGCCACCGTCACGGATGTACAGCTGGTTGGTTTTGACCAGGGATTCGAGCGAGTCGGCTACGGTTTCGAATTCGACGACTTCTTCTTCGACGAAACTCGATTGTTCATAGTCCTGCTCAGCGCTCATCAGAGCGTCCTTGAGGGTGATCAGAGTCTGAGGAGCGCCGATTTCCACATCGGTGGACATCTTGTAACTCTCAAGACTTGCAGCGTCTCCAAGAGACGCCTTCAACAGATTAGAAAGGTGCATGGCGCTCACCTGTAAAGTGTCTGGGGGATGGATAAGGGTATATGTCATAGGATTGATGCTTTTCCACAGACGGAATAAAAGCCGGGCACGAGGCCCGGCTTTTATGAGCGCAGTACGACTAAGGCTTATTCGCCTTTGCCGTAAGCCTTGGCAGCCTGGCCGCCCAGGGACAGAGCTGCTTTACCAGCGTTGCCGGCGTAGCTCAGATACTGCTGGCTGACCGACTTGGCGAAGTGGGCCATCTTGCTCACTTTCGACAGGTTGGCTTTCAGGGCGCTGGCAGCGGCCGGGTTCTTCTCGGCAGCCACAGCTTCCTTCTGGAGGTCCTTCAGCAGCTTCTCGGTGTTGGCCTCGAGCTTCTTGAAGTGCTTCTTGTCGAAGTTCGACATTTCGGTACCCAGCGACGCGATGGCGTCAGCCAGCTGGCCGATCTGCGAAGCATCGGGCAGGTCGATTTCGAAGTTGCCATCGTGAGCGCCTTCTTTGTTGAAGGAGATCGACGGGGTGGCACCAGCGACTTGCTTGATGCGGTAGTTGCCCGGCAGAACGCCCGGCAGACCTTTGAACGAAGCAGTGCCCAGAGCCACGCCGAAAGCGCCGGCGTCGAACGAACCTTCGGAAGCCTTCAGGCCATGCTCCAGCAGGACGCCAGCAGCAGCTTCGGTGTTGGCACCGATGGTCTTCAGGGTGGTTTCGATGGTCTTGATCGAGGAGATCGCGTCAGCGATGCTCAGGCTCGAACCGGTGGCCAGGTACTTGGCAGCGCCGGAAGCATTGACCTTCTTGCCGCTCGGCTTGGTGCCGAGTTGGCCGGCCTTGGTCTTCAGAGCACGGGCGCCGTTGCTGATGGCAACGCCGGACTTGCCCATGTTGATGAAGAAGTTCTTGGCAGCCTGGTAGGCGCTACGAACGGCCGAAACGATGGCAGCAGCGATGTCGCGCAGGGTCTTCTTGGCACCTTCCAGAGCTTCCAGGGAAGCGGTGGAGATGTCCTTGTCGGCGCCGAAGGATTCGTGGCTGACGGTGACCTTGGTCAGGTCGTAGTGCTCGGACAGAGGACGCAGGGCGTTGGCCATGGCGATGTTGTGGGTGCGGATCACGGCCGGGGTCAGGGACTCGGTGCTGATCTGCTCTTCCAGGTTGTCGGCCAGGTCGGAAACCTGCTCTTCGGTTTCGGTGAACACGGCAACGGCATTGTCGGCCTGGTTCACTTCGTTGGTGGCTTCCGACACTTCCAGCAGGACCTGATCGATGTTGGTCTCTTGTTGGTCGGTGACCGGGTTCATGATCTCGACACCGCCGCTTTCCAGGGAGGCGACGATGAGGTCACGAAGAGATGGGTTTTTCATGGAGCTTCTCCGATACGGGTTGTGTACACAGTATTAGCGCGCGCTAACTTTTTGACATGAGACCAGGCACATCGCTGTGCCCGGACACATTCTTTTTGGCCACATGGCCGGAAAACCGTTTTGAAACAGAACCTGTTTTATCCCATAGGATATTACAAGTACATCACGGGTTGTTCTTCATCGCTACCCGGTTCGCTGAAAATCAAATCCAGCGTGATCGCCAAGTCTTCCATACCACCGGGCTGTGCCACCCAGCGACGGATCAGGTCGGCAGGCGACAGGTCGAGCAGGTCACTGTACAACTTGGTGACTTCACGACGCAGGGTGTCTGGAATCAGGGCGTAGTTCTCGGGTGCATACTCGAGCATCGGGTACCATAACATCGCAGGGAGCGTACGCTCACCCGAGACGATGTACTCCAACGTGGAACGCACGAACATGACCACGTCTTCGGTCGATTTGACACGACCATCGATCTGGGCTTTGAACGAGAACTCGGTGACCTTGAAGGTCTGCACAGCCAGCTCGATCAGGTCGAGCTGAGCAGCGGCCGAATCGAGCACCGGAATACGGTTGGCGAGTTTGATCGCAGTCTCGCGGAATCCGCCGACACTGACATACTTGATGGCAGTTTTATCTTCGACGAACTCCGGGATGCTGACGGCAAACCCGCGATGAGTGCGGGCTTTGCACATATCAAACCACCTCGTTCTTCATGATGGTGGCGGCCAGGCGATCGACTTCTTCTTCATAGAAGGCGATGGTCTTCTCCAGACGCGCATCGGGTTTTTGCTCTTGCTGGCGATACAGCTGCTCGATGCGGTACTTGATGGCACGCTTCTCGTTCTTGGCACGTTGGGTGCGAGCGTGACGCTTGTTGGCAGCACGTACACCCATCGAGTAGAACGGGTTCCAGGCGATGGAGATCAGGTTGCCGCCCAGCGGGTCCATTTTGACCGCAGACTGAGTGGAGTTCACGACGATCTCGGAATCATCACCGACGACGATGTCAGGGATGTTGCCGATCAGCTGATCGAGCTGGTTGGCGTTGTTGGCCAACATGTTCATCGTGTTGAAGTAAGCGGCGCGGTTTTCCAGCAGCCACTTGATTTCTGGTACCGGGCGCTCTTTACCGTTCGGCAGCATCTTCGACTCGAAGTTACCTTCAGCAGCCAGCAGGTACAGCAGGTTCTGGCGGGTGTAGGTGACGAGGAAGTCGGTGAAGCTGATCACACGCAACACTTCAGCCTTGCGGTAGGTCAGACCGGCCACGATGATATCGCGACTGAAGGTCTTCTCCACAGCGTTCTCCAGATAGGAGATCAGGCCGCGGGTGTTGTCCAGTACGCCAGCAGTCACTTCCACGAAGTCGCCACGGTACTTGGTACGCACCTGGCGATTGAAGTCCTTCTCGAAGTCTTGGACGACCTTGGACTTCTTCTTCAGAGGTGCTTTCTTGAGCTCCTCGAACAGAGGAAGGGTTTCTTCCTCCAGCGCTTCACGCAGGGCACGGATTTCATCCGCCACCTCGTCACGCTTGAAGCTCGGGAGCATGCCCCCGATCATTTGGATGATTTTCATGGAGTCGTGTCCTAATTACAGGGTGCGAGGTGCGGAGCCGAGTTGGTACGCCTTGAGGATCTCGGCCACGTCAGGACCGTTACCCTTGGCAGACGCACTCAGCTGAGAAGCTTTGAGCTTGGTCGGCATTTCGATACCACGGTGGTAGATGGTGACTTCTTCCCACTCAGGATCCATCACCGCCAACAGGATCGAGAAGGTGTTGATGAAAATACCTTGACGGGTCTTGTAGTCGGACAGTGGTGCGCCGATCTTGCGCTCGAGTTCGAGTTTGGTCTGTTCGGTGATCACGATGATCGACGAAGCGGTGCCGACCGATGGGCCACCGCCCATGACTTCGGCCTTCAGGTTGTTGCCGGCACGGTTGTAAACGGCCTGGTAGTAACCAGAGCTGTCTTTGGCCAGAGCACGGCGGTGAGCATCGATACGGTCCGTGGCCAGGATGATGTCGCCCCAGAAGGACAGTTCCTTGGCACGGAACTTACGCCAGCGCGCACGCGCCGACATATCGGTGCCACCTACAGCCAAGGTCTCGACCAGGGCTTCAGAAGGCATGGAGGTCACGCGAGTGCGCACGGTCACCGGGATACGTGCTTCTTGGCCGTTCTCGCTGATGGTCACTTCGATGACTTTGCCGACAGCCATGTTGGTCAGGTCGGTAACCATCTTCGTCACGTCACGGGTCGAGACAGCATAAGACTTGGAAGCGAACTCTTGCTCGATCAGCTGGCGGATCTTGGCATCTTGACGAGCCACCTCCAGACGACGCTCAGGGCTATTCCATTTCTCGTCCAGACGACGCTTGACTTCAGCGTCCTGCTCCATACGGCTACGACGGGACTCGTCGTTGGAGGCTTCAACCTCACGACGGATCTCGTTTTCTTCCAGAGCACGCTGACGGCGGATTTCAGGCGTGTTGTAGAGACGATCGACTTCAGCACGCAGTTGCGCTTGGGTCTCGGCATTGAGTGCCATCGCATCGACGTTACTCTGGCTCGCGGCGACGGTGTTCTTGATGTCGAGTTCTTGCATGGCACGACGCAGGGTGTCGTCGTACTCTTCAGGCGTCATCGGTTTGCGACCGTTGCCAGTCGACTCCATGGACGGCAGAGACGCCGGGTTGATGCCATAGTTTTCGAGACCAACGGCCTCGCCAGGCATCGGCAACCCGAATTGATATGACTCGGGGCTATAAGACTCCAAGCCGAAGAAGGAGCGAGTGGCCTCTGCCAGGTCACGGTCTGGGTTGAATTTATCCAGACGGCGAATCGCTTTTACGCCCGACACGTTAGTGTCCAGCGCGATCGATTGCAGGTAGTAGGCAGTGAAAAGGCTGTTCAGCGAGTGCACCACATCCTGAGCAAACGGGATATAGGCGGCACGCGAATCCATCAGCAGGATGGGTTCGACGCGGGCGGCTTGGGAGAAGGAAACGAGGTTCCCGCTCTTACCACCATCGACAGCGGCGCTCATCCCTGCTTTAGCAGTTGACACAACCTTGGACAGGGTATCGCCTGACACCTTGCCAGCCAGGGCACCCATTACCTTCGGCACCAGATACGAACTGGCACCTACAGCGGCGAGACCGGTGAGGGCCTTACCGACACCACTTCTTAGAAAATCAGACATAACGGAACACCTGTCTTTGGAGGATTTATGGCAGACGACAACGACATTTTCAGAGGGAGTGAATCATTCGAAGAGTTCACTTCCAAGATGATGGTTCAGGCAACCCAACGCGGATTCACGGATATCGAGGCTTGGTTTTCCAAAGTCTCGATGGAAAACGCGTACGGTTCCCGTACCGCCATCTTTCAGGATGTCTTGTACGGCATCAACAGAAGGATGCGCGGTGACAACGTTCCAGCAAATACAGACATGCAGGGTTTAACGTTTCTCACACGTCCAGATTTGAACCTTACATACGATAACATCTCTCAAGTGCGTACAATGACGCATTTGCTGACCAAAGATCCCCTTTCATTTCAACGAGCGATTCGTGTTTTGCTCGACACCACCATTTCGGTGGAGGCTGTAGACCAGAAGGTCCTGACCCCTCTGGTCGATGAGAAGCTTCCTTATATCGCTTTGTTGACGAACTCCATCGTCTCGTGCAGCGGCTGGCCTGACCTGCAACTGAACACTTATGTGTCACCTGAGGGCATGGCCAAAGAGTCGTTCATCATGAACGACAAAATCGCTGAGCTTTATGAGCACTATACCCTGACCCTGTCTTTCCAGAACATGAAAGGCGACCCGATCAGTCTGATGTTCCTGATCTGGTTGACGTATATGGGTGCGGTGTTCTCAGAGAAAATGGTTCCCTATCCAAAGCACCTGATTGATAACACACTGGACTATTGCACCCGCATCTATCGCTTCGTCATGGATGCCACGGGTACCAAAGTTCAGAAGTGGGCCTCGTGCGGAGCAGGGTTTCCGACCTCGCTGAACATCGGTCAGTCCTTTAACTTCAACCGAGACACACCGTACTCGAGCGACCTGGATCAGATCCAGATCCCGTTCAGCTGTGTGGGGGCGATCTACAACGACCCGATTACGCTCGACGAGTTCAACATGACGACCTGTGCGCTCAATGAAGAACTGCGCCTGTCGGTAGAAGGCAGTAGCAACACCTACGTGCCGATCCCGCGTGCCGAAACCAAACTCTTTAACTACCACGGTTATCCAATCGTGGATCTCGATACCAACGAGCTTCTGTGGTACATCCACAGCGAGCTATTAGAAGACTATCGTCGAGGAACAACCGATGGCGTCCAGTGATGAAATCATCAAGAAAATCGATCGGGCAGCCACTAACCCGATTGCAGTAGCACGTACGATCATCGCTGATATCGAAGAACGTGCTAACGGTAATGTGGAACTGGCCAACCCTCTGAACCCTTATGTGCACATGGTCGACATGGCATCGTGCTTGGGTGCAGCGGGTATTCGTCTGAGCAAGTCGCTCAACCGTCAGCAGTATCCGGGTGTGGCTGACAGTTTCCTGGATATCTACAACCACCTCTCGGATGCCGACTACGTCGATTTGTTCTCGACGCCTTCGGAAACCGTCTTGACCATGTTGTACCACCGCGATGAACTGCTCAAGCGCATGGTAGACACCGGTGCAGGTGGTGTGAAGAAAGTCACCATCGGCAAACACACCAAGTGGACGGTGGGTGGAATGGATTTTGGTATCCTCTACCCGATCGACATCCGTCAGATGGCTCATGGCGGTTTGCAGATCGTCTATGATGGTAGTGAAGACAACCCAATGGGTGCCCTGACCTCCAACAAGGTCAACTGGGCGGTACGTGACCTGGGTCGTCTGGGTGGCGGTAAAATGATCGAGGTCCCGATCCCGGTCAAACAATTCAAACGTCAGTCCTATAAAGCAACGCTCACCGGTACTGCTCAGTTCAAAAAGGACTATGCGTTCGAAGATCAGTTCTACTTCTGCCGGGCCTACATGGCTACGCGCACTGGTGAATGGAAAGAGATCAGCACCACTCACAGTGAGCAGAACTTCGACCCCACTAACCCAACGCTGCAACTGAAGTTGCTCAACGGTACCCTGCAAGTGCAGATGCCGTATGTGTACTACTCGATGGGTCTGGCACAAACCGAACTGCGTATCGACATCTATTCGACCAAAGGACCGGTCGAGGCGTCGTTGAAGGCGTACGCCCCGAACTCGTTCAATGTGCGTTATGCTGACGACGATAGCATCGCGTCACGCCAGTTCATCGCACCGTTGACCAATTTCATTACCTCTACCTGCTACAGCACCGAGATGATCTTGGGGGGCAGTAACGCCATTACCTTGGCTGAACTGAAAAACCGTGTACGCACTAACTCGATTGGTCGTAACACCACCCCGGTTACTCCAGCGCAACTGGAAGTCGAGTTGGCGAAGATTGGCTTTGGTTCGGTGTTGGCAGTGGACAACATTACCGAGCGCCAGATCATGGCGACTCGTAAGCTGCCGGTACCTCGTGCGCTGCTCGCGATGGAAGGTGAAGAGTCGACGCTGGCCAGTGCGAACCTCTCGGCCAGTGCTGCTGGTTCGACCATGATGATGTTGACCTCGACACTCGACAACTTGGCAACAATGCCTGGTGTCATCAACAACGGTGAGCGCGTCACCATCACACCCGAGTCGCTGTTTCGCGACAAAGAAGGTGTGTTGCAGATCATCACTCGAGATGAGTTCGACATGATCACGGGGTTGCAAGGTGACGCATTGGTCACCAAGCTCAATTCCGATGACCTGCTCTACTCGCCACTGCACTATGTGCTTGATGTGACGCAAGAGCAATTCTCCAGCCGGGCGTATTACTTCGGTGAGCCTAAAACCGATCGTCGCAATTTCATGGACGATAACCCGACTACCGGTGTCGGTGTGAACTCTTCGGTCTTCGCGATCGAGAAGCTGGTTGACGGCACTGGCTGGCGGTTGGTGATCGAGACCAATACCGACGAGTCATACAAGACTCTGCCTGACGAGAAAGTCCATCTCCAGATCGGCGTCGAAGACGCTGAAGGTAAAGGGATGGTCTACATGAACGGCAAGTACCTAGGTCGCACTGCTCGCAATGAGCGGCTGTACGAGTTCATCATCACGACCAACTGGGACGTAAATGCGCAGAACCATCTGACGCTGTTGTCTTTCGATGCTCTCGATGGTGTTCGTCCCTACCCGGTTGAGTTGCTGAGCACGTTGCATGTGTTCTACCTGGCTGAAGACGTTCGTGGTCTGAACTACCGTGTCAAGTGGTTCGACAACGAAATCGCTGCGTTCTTTTACGAGAACGAAGTCTCGGCGCTGTACTACGAAACCGTCGACATCAAACTGGGCGACAGCCTGGAAGGTCTGTGGAACCGCAGTCGCACCGTACCGGGTTCGCAAGAATACCAGCTGTACGAAGAAGACGTGTACGATTATTACCCTGAGAACGTTTACAAGGAAGAGAACGGTCTGCGGGTGATCGTCGATAACAACGGCGTATTGGACTATGTGCTGATTCATGCAGCAGGTGATCCTGTAGTGGTAGACGGTGTTCACCAGATCAAACATCGTGCAGGTTCGACGGTCAAAGACGCCTATGGTAACCCCAAGGTGATTTCGGAGACCAAGGTCATGCGTCAAGCTGATCTGTTCCTGGTCGATGCCAACTACTACTTCGTCACCAATGAGCTGGACGTCGAGTATGCTCGGCGACTGCCTGAGACGCTGGTGTCGTGGATCAAGGACTATCTGGATCCATTCCTCAAACGTGCCCACTCCAAAACCCACATCTACCTGCACCCCATGGCTACGGTAGGCGACGTTTCGATGTTGGTAGGGAATCAGCGCACAGTGCGTATGGCTGCGGATCAGGAACTGATGATTGAGTTCCATGTTCGCAGTTCGGTCTACAACGACCTGAACGTACGACGTGCGATGGAGAACAGCAGCACGCTGAAGATCGCCGAACTGTTGGACAAGCCGGTGGTGAGTGTAGACCTGATCCAATCGACCCTGCGTGAACTGTTGGGCGATGACATCATTTCGGTGCGTGTCACCGGATTGGGTGGCTCGAGCGGTTACACGACCTTCACGGCTGTCGATGGTGGTGGTCGACTTTGCATTGGTCACCGTCTGTCCCTGAGTCCTGATGGGACGCTGACGGTCGCTGATGCCGTGGCATACAGCTTCATCAACCACGCTGAATAAGCGGCATAAAGAGGGAGGGCTTCAGCCCTCCCTCTATGCTGTCTCAACGCGAACGGCCGTAGACGTACAACAGCTTCGCCACCTGCATGACCGCAGCTCGGTATTCGGTCAGGAACAACTCGAATTCCAGTACAGCTTTGGACAGGGTACGGATGTCGTTCAGGTAATTGTTGCCAATGCGAGGTTCGCCTGACTTCAGATTACCGGAGCGGACGATCGGTACGATGGTGTCGCGTAGCTTGTTAACGCTCTCGTGGAACGTCTGGTACTTCTTGGCACTTTGCAACCGGACGTTGGCGATGTCGGCTGACTCGACCCAACGCATGGCCGAGGCGATTGTGTCATAGACCGCCATCTCATCGACTTTGCTGACGATGGGACGCTTCATATGGTTGCGCAACGTGCTGGCACGATCAAACAATGCTTCAGCAAAGCTGTCAGGACGACCCGTTTCGAACGTGGAGTTGAAGAACAACACCGATTCTGGACGAGTGCCCACCAGCGCCTTGAGCTCGTGAAACCGGTTAGGGTCACGAGCACGCAGCTCGCCATCAGCCAGGTAGCCGTTGACTGACTTCATGATCGATTGCTCGATCACAAGCATGGCCTTGACAAAATAAGAAGGCGCACCATAACGACGAGTGAACTCATCGTCTAAACCCGGTGCGATCAACCATTTGGCCAGAGGCGATAGCTCCTTGATCAGCTTCCACACGGACATCGGGACACGGTCATCTGCTGTCGGCGGTCTGCGTTTGAGAGCTTGCACCATGAGCGGGAGCTTTTCGACCACGTGGTTGTACTTGGTATCGTTTTCACGATAGACCTTATCCAACTCACTGTTGATCTTGGAGATCACCGCAAACGATGCATCCATTGCCTTAGCTGTAGCGTTCGATACCGCACCAAGCAACCCTTCCATCGTCACCTCGTAGTTAGTACGAGATGGTGCCTCGGTATACGACTGGACTGGATGTGCTGCGAAGTGCTTATCCAGTGATTCCAATCCTGCACCGATGGTCTTGATGGTGTTAGCAGTCGACTTGGCGATCACCCGCTCGCTCTCAAGGCGAGTAATGAACGACTCCAGAGAATCGACGGAGTTGTTGCGAAGGAACTGCTGACGCTCCAGTTCCTCCACTTCGGGGATGGACTCGATATCGATCGCCTGCTGGTCGAAGTAATCAGAGGCGACCATATCCATCACGGCTGATCCAGGAAGGTCTTGATCAAACCGGCAGCGTCCATGCAGGTCGTTTGGCCAGCAGCCTTGACATGGGTAGGCGGCAGCTCAGCAGCCAGATCCGCTGGCAGCGAGGCGTACAGACGCAGGGTGGTCATCGAACCCTGCGGATGTACCATCTCGTAGCGATGGCGCCACAGGTGGTAGATGCTGTTCTGCACATCGATCAGGTTCAGCGGGTAGCTGGTGTTGAACTTGTCGACTTGCACTTCCAGCACCGGTACGCAGTTGGCAGCGTAGTAATCCACCACCGATTCCACGGGAGCGGATGGCAGTGGCAGGGTGGTGGCGATCAGCACGGCGAGGGAATACTCCACGCAGGCCTTACGGTCTTCGATAGCCACCGGAGCGCTCTCGCTGGCCAACAGTTTGTTCAGATCGGTAATCAGGTTCATCATTTACACCAGTGACTTGAGTTGTTGGGCTTTGAGGAACAGCGAGTTGTTCGCTAGCTCCTCGTATTGTTTACGGATGCTGATCTCTTTGCTGGCACCCGAGATGATCGAGCGCAGCCAGTTAGAGAAATTAGACACACCATAGTCAGTAGACAAACTGACGATGACTCTGTCGATGGTGGTGAGGTCATCAACGACGGACTTGACGTAGGCTGCCGAGTGATTGTCGCCCTTCAGACTCGAAATAAGCTCACGGCGGATCGAGGTGTAACGCTGCATGGGTTCTTCATAATCGCCCATGGTGAATGAGGTAGCTGCCATGTAAGCGGTCATGGTGGTATAGCCCAATGCAACGCCAGCAGCTGGGATAGGGGCCAACACTAACGCGCCGACTAAAGCAGCGAAGCTACCGACCGCACTCAATGCACTCAGCGTCGTTGGACGATAACCCTTCTTGCGGAAGAACGCCGGAAAGCTACGATGGCCTTTGTCTAGCGCAGTCACCAGGTAACGACCTGCACCATGACGCGCTGCGAAGGCGTCGGACATCTGCTCGAATGCCACAGCGTCGTAGTGCACCAGACCCAGTTCGTTACGATGACTCTTCACCGCCATAGCCGCAACCACAGAACAGACACGCTGGACATTGTCGTCTTCGGCGAGTTTGGTCGCGTCGTCGAACTTCACCGCCATGGCGTCGCTGACGTTGGCCAGCACTTCGGTGCGGGTGCTCTTACCTTTACCCAACCACGCAGCTACGACAGCAGCTTGTTGCAGTGCCAAGATGGTTTCATGACCGATGCACTCGTACAGACCGACCAAGTGGCCGATTTCATGCAGTACTACGGCTGCACGCTCTTGAGGGTCGTAGAGTGACCCAGATGCGGCTGGACGGAACGGCATGAAGATCCGGCATGGGATGTTAGCGAAGTCACCCATCACCCGACCGTTAACCAGATCCACTTCACCCCGCAGGGTCTTCTTGTTGTACATCTCGACAGGTTGACCGGCGAGGATCTTCATCACCGCCTTTTCAGTGCGGTATGCGTACGGGAAGCTCATGGTGATCAGAGGACGGTCGAAACGGATCTCGGTATCCAGATCCGTGTGTTCCAGGGTCACGTTCAGACCGGTCACTTTCTGGATCAGTTTCTCGATATCTCGGATGACAATGTCTCGAGACTTGTCATCAGCACAACCTTCCAGGCGAGTCATCAAATCGCTCAGAGGGATGAAAAGCTTCTTGGGGTTTTGCTGCTCGATAGCTTCGAGACTGGCTTGAATATAACGATTCATCTCTAACGTCCAAGTGTGGATTAGAATTCATAGGATTGATATTTTTTAACAGCAGTGGTCAATCTAATGAGGGAGGGAGGTCTATTTATCTGAAATGCTCTTAATGGCGGAGGACCGTTAGGTACGACATCCATTTTATGATCATAAACTCCGAGCATCTAAGAAAATGGCCGAGATAACAATGTCGCTGATTAATCAGCATTTACGCAAAGCAGTTGGCAGTCGAGTGAGATTAAGCGACTCCCTGGTCAGGGGGATGGCAAACAAGCCCAATGGAGAGATACGTCTTTCTGACCTTCTGTTTTTCGTTAATGAATACGACCTGACCCAACTGTCTAGCGCAATCACAGCAGCGAATGGATGGGTCAACGACCCCGTGATGGGGTGGCGTAGAGACAGTTATGCTTGGTCAAATCCTTTGTCATTAACCTTGCCTTCTGGTAGTAGTATTAGCAAACTACGACGGGTGGAAGGTGTTTTTCACGGCTACTATAACACACCTGCAAACTGCATCGGTCAGAACCGGATAATCATCCAGTGTACAGATGGCACAACCTATACGCTGGGAACCCAGGATGCGTGGGACGCTGAGGCTAGCGGCCAGGATTTGTACTTGGGTGATGAGGGTTATGTCCCCAAAAGCAGATCTGACATGGTTAACAGGAGATTGGGCATCACGCTTCCTGCTGATAAGATTGCATCGCAACTGTTGGTTTATTCCAGCGGTTTTAGCGAATCGGGCATTAACTATCCCATCTCTAAACGTGGGATAAAAGATCTGAAGTTCTTCTTCAAGGAGTAGACCTTCGGGTCTACTCTTTATGCTCTTGGTTTTTAAAAACTGACACCCCTTATCATGTACATCAGGAGGGTGATTGATGACTAACCTAATTCCATTAGAAGACACGTATCATGGTATTCAAGACCATCTGAGCGTGGCTGAGATCAACGACGTGCTACGTGGACTCGATCCCAAAGACGTCACAGCAATCGAGTGTAAGCACGCGGTGTACACCCAGTCACAATCTGGCAAAGATTCGGACATGGTCACCGTCAAGCAACTGATCCACCTCAAAGACGGACGTAAGATTCCGTCACTCAAGTTCTTCAAGGACTATGAGCGTCCTTTCTGGATCACTCGTAAGAACTTCCAGAACCACAAGGACAAGAAGGAGTGGGAGTACAGCGACAAGCTCATCGAGCGTAAGTGCAAGCACATCAATCTGCGTCAATCGGTGTGCCAAGCGCTAGGGTATGGTAACCCCAGGGGTCAGATGAAAACCATCGCCAGAAGCCCCTTTCTGTACGGTGTAGACATCACGACACCGACCCTGATCAAAGAGTCGTATCAACGCAGGTGGCCAAACACCTTTACACCTAATACGGTCGGTGTGGTCGACTCTGAGACCGACGTCCAATACGACCCCGATGCCAAGAACCCGATCCTGTTGTCGCTGACCTATCGTCAACGGGTACTCATGACGGTACTCAAGGACTGGGTCAAGGACACGCCTGATTTTGAAGCACGTCTGAACGACTGTATCGACAAGCACCTGAAGGCTGACTTCGAAGATCGTAAGATCAAGAAAGTCGAAGTGGTTATGTGTGACTCGGCTGCTGAGATGGTCATCAAGATCATCGAGGCCTGTCACGCCTGGCAACCTGACTTCGTGACCTTCTGGAACATGGACTTCGATATGACGGTCATGTTGAACGTTCTGGAGAAGGCTGACGTCAATCTTGCAGAGCTGTTCAGCGACCCTCGGGTACCGAAAGACTATCGGTACTTCCGTTATAAGCGCGGTCCGTCGATGAAGGTCAAAGCTGACGGCACGGTCGAGAACCTGTCACCGTATGACCGTTGGCATGTCGTCGAGTTTCCGGCGTCGTTCCAGTTCGTCGACGCCATGTGCGTTTACCGTCAGATCCGTAAGGCCAAAGGTAAGGCACCGAGTTACTCGTTGGGCTATACGCTGGACACCAACCTCAATCGAAATAAGTTGTACTTCGATGTGGTGGACGTCAAGGGTGTTAAGGACGGCAGTCTGGAATGGCACGTCATCATGCAACGCGAATTCAAGATCGAATACGCGGTGTACAACATCTTCGACTGCATCGGTGTGGAACTGCTCGATGAGAAAACCCGTGACCTGCAAACCCAGATCAGTGTATTGTCTGGGTACAGCGAATACGGTGTGTTCTCCTCTAACCCGAAACGCACTTCGGACAAACTGCACTTCTTCTGCTTAGGCATTGGAAAGGTAGCCGGGTGTGTGTCGGATCAGATGGCTGATGAATTGGATAAGCTGGTGGTCAGCAAGGACGATTGGATCGTCACCCTGCCAACTCACCAAGTGGAAGCCAATGGCATCTGTCTGCTGAAGGAGTTGCCTGAAGTACGATCGTTGATTCGCATGTACGTATCGGATGCGGACATCGAGTCGACTTACCCGAACGGTGAGATTGCCATGAACCTGTCGAAGGAAACGACGATGGGTGAGATGTGCAAGATCAAAGGGATCAGTCCGACTCGTCTGCGTATCGTGGGTGTGAACCTCACGGGCGGTCCGTCCAATGCGATCGAGATCCTCCGCGAAGTAACCGGTCTGCCGACCCAGCTCGAAATGCTCGAGATCTACAAGAAGCGTAAAGCTGCTCGTATCTCAGCATAAGGGCAAAAAAGAAAGGACATACGGGGGAGGCGTAAGCCTCCCCCTATATGCCGTCTGGCTAGCTTTTCGGATCATCCATGGCGATAGGATCGCCGACACCGATTACACGAACACCAGTGTCTGGCCGAGTCACTTTGGCCAACTGGTCAACGATTTCTTGCAGCTCAGTCCATCCAGAAACCGAATAGCCCATCTCGGCGAGTTTGCTCAGGGCGCCGCCGAGCAGACTGATCGGAACCAGATAGGCTTGACGTTCGCCCGGTTGAGGATCCATGAATGTCAAGATCTTTTCAGCAGAGGCATCGCGATGAACGATGTATTCTTCGGAAGCGTAGTCGCCTTCGGCGGTCTTGTCGTCGCGCAACAGGAGTGTGACGGCACCCTTGTCGATAAACAGACCGCTGTCCATGTGGCACATGACTCGGGCGATTTGTACCGGCTTCATGTTGGGAGCGAAGAAGTCGTCGTCTTCCAAACCCAGGATCATGCCAAACGGTGTAGGCAGATCCCAATGACCGTCTTCGCAGGCCTTACGATGCCAGAGATAACCCTGGGTACCGTTGTCATACGAGGAGAGTTGCAGTAACTCGATGTGAGATACCGGCATGGTACCGGTGGAGCTGATTTCTGTTTTCACGATGTTACTCCTGGCTGTGTGTAAAAAGAAAGGGATCCGAAGACCCCTTTAAAGGAGAGACCGCTATTCGACGAAGTACGCGCCTTGTTGACGCAGGTACTGTTTATATTCGTCGAGTTTGGTTTGAGGCCAGAACATCAGCGTGTGAGCTGATGTCTTGCAGGCGTGCTCCAGAGCAACATCGCTGTAGAGCATGATGGTTTTCTGGTTGATGTCCAACGCACAGGTTTCGGCGTTGTGCATAACTTCGTGACCACCGTCCTTGAGTTGTGGACAGATCTCCAGCAAGAGCTTCTTTACCCACTGGATGTCGTTGGTGTAGAAGATGGCTTCGCTGGAGACTTCGTCGAAGTCGATCTTGATCGGCGAGGTGCCAACCTTAGGGAGCTGACCCATGCCCATCAGGTAGTTGTACACCACCACGCACTCAATGGGTTGGTCATCTTCACCCTTGAAGGTTTCGACTTCCAGAGACAGCAGACCGAGTTTGTTTGCACCGATGGAGATTTTGTAGTCTTCCATGATTAAGCTCCCAGAATAGCCAACAGACCCAACAGCAGAAATGCTACCATGCGAAACAGACCGGTAATGAACCAGTAACCTGCTTTAAACATAAAGCAGATGAGCTTGAAGATAATCATGATGATGCTCCTTGGATTAGGATGTTTGGTAGACAGTCTACCCCAATGCCTACCGCTTGATAGACATTGGTGGTAGGGAGTCCGAAGACTCCCGTCCATTACAGCATGGATTCGATGATGGCGGTTTCACACGACCCTTTACCGTTATCGCGGTCATAGAGCCAGGGGTCGATGTAATCACGCGACAGATCGACCTTGATCACCCGACCATCGAGGTAGTCGAAGTACTTGTCGTCGCTGTCGTCCAGCAACTCACGAGCACGCTCGACGGTCATGCTTTTACCCGTTGTGAGCTGTGCACCGAAACCGAGCGCGATGGCTTTGTTGAACAATGCCGCCAAGATGACAGCTTTATCCATGCCGGTGATATCAATCATTTTGCTCATGCAGACCTCAGTTACGGAAGGTGATTTCTTTGTAGTACCAGCTACCGAAGGCATAGAGACCGCCTGCCAGCACCGTACCGCCGATGATCATTACTGCGTGTTTGACTTTCATGTCACTCACCACTTTCAATGACGCGTTTAAGTTCTGCCAGCTCTTCAGCTGTCAGGAGAATTTGGTCTTCATGATTAGCTCCGAGCAGCAGTCCGCTGTTGTTTGATAACCGAAGAAGCACTAACTGCCAGGGCAGCAGCAGAACCCAGAGCCACCACGCCCAGTGTTTTGGTACAGGTGGAAGTAGCGCCACCTTTGACCATGTCGTAGGTAGCAGAAGCCATAGTGGCAGCGCCCGAGATAGCAGCGACTTGTGCCGAGTAAAACGCGATCAGATAGTTCATGTTGCTCACCTCAGAATAGGTAGTTGACGGCATAAAGGGAGGACCTAAGTCCTCCGCAATATGTCAGGAGTTAGCCTTGCAGTAGTAGTACCACAAGGTTGCAGCTTTCTTGATGACGTGTGGCTCCAACCCTTCGGTATCGAGCCCGTAGCAATGTGCAGCAGCGATCGGGTCATCACTGACCATGATGGTACGTGCAGCCTCCATACCCAGGCTCGGGCCGTGACGCAGTGCGTATTCAAAGCCTTTATCGTCACGACGCAGGACATGGATAATGCGCACCCAGGCTTCGAACTTGGCTTCGGAAGTTTCCACTACATAGCCGAGTTCACGAGCAGCTGCTATTTGGTCAGCGGCACGGTCAAGGATATCTAAATGGTTATTCGGAATCAGGTAGTGCTTCCACACCCACTTGACAGTGTTCTCTGCCATCGAGTGACGGATGAAACGCACACGGCGCAGATAAATCCGACTGAAGATCTCTTCGATACCCAGACGTTTGTATTCACGCACTTTGGCTTCACGGAAGATCCGCAGTGTCTGACCGCCAGTGGGACGAGCACACACCTTTCCACGATCAGCACCGTCGAGTACCACCACCAGTTTCCAGCGACCGGCGTTCTCATCGACCTTCCAGTTGCGCACCAAACCTTTGTCACCATTCCATTCGAAGATCGGCAGATCGTTCTCCAGGCATTTGGTAACGTAATCTTCAGTGAACGAGACACTGTCGTGTTGAACTAAAGCACCCATGTTGCATCTCCTTAGAACGGAATGTTGGTTTTCATTCAGATAATCGACTATGGCAGTTATTTTTAACCGACTTGTCAAATTAGTGATGTGTGACTGAGATTTATTGCAATTGAACAGACGGCATAAAGAGAGAGCGGACAAACCGCTCCCTCGCCACTAAGCAACGGGACCTTTAACTCGAGAGGTATTGGCACCGACGGTACCTGCCCAGGTGAGAGCGAAGCCGTTGCGATTGACGGCTCGACCAGCTGCACCACCCAATATGCTGATCAAACCAGCGGGTGCACTGGCTCCAGCTGTACCTGGATCACCACCTTTACCACCGGCGCCGCCGAGCGCAGACTTAGCACCTGCCAGACCACCGGCTATACGCGACCCTAGGCCACCTATGGCGTTGTTGAAGCCGCTACCCCCTATACCACCAGGCATGCCAGCTCCACCGCCACCACCGCCTCCTCTGGCGCCTAATAAGGTCGTCCCTCCCGCACCACCGCCACCACCTCCCCAAATGTCACCGTTATTCACGATAGTCAGTGGGTACTGTAGATCGACAGCAGGACCGCCGGGCGAACCGACCGTACCATTGCCTGTTGCAGGATTGTTGCCCCCTGCCCCACCAGCTCCTAGGATAGTCCCATTGTTGATGAGTCTTACAACAGACCCAGCAGGGAATTTACCTGTGGTGATTGCAGGTTTAGATGTAGAATCCGAGCCCACCCATATACCGGGGGCGATTGTGACATCCACTGCAATGGGCACCTGGCCATCCCAACCAGTTGCTTCCATTAAAGCGTTGCGGATGTTGTAGTTGATCAGTTCATAGCCAATCGTCAGAAACTGGGTCGTCACTGACCCGTCCCGACCTTTGAACATACTCAATGCAATTCTACCGCTGAATCTACTGGCCATCCTCCTCGCCTCGAACTGATCAAGGCTTATCTTTCCCGAAAGTTTAAGTTGGTCTCTAACTTGGGCCAACCGAATGGGACCTTCTGTAGGCATGATCATTCGTCGATTCCTGTCGTTATCAACTGTTCATTGTGCTAGTGAGGCATAGCATTTGCGGCATAAAAGGGAGGACCGAAGTCCTCCCCTTGCACAACTTACGCCTTACTGGCCTACGCGGTAGTAGGACAGCAGTTTCTGACGCACTTTTTCGTCAGTGACGGTGGCCAGTACAGCACCGAAGTTGGTGGTCTTGGCCGCCTGGTAGCGCACTTTCGGATCAGCCGTGCGGATGCACAGGTTGAGCAGCTGCTCGAAGGTTTCGCGGTCACGACCCAGCTGGACGTACGCCAGACCACGCATGCGGCGCGATTCGTGGAACAGACTGTCCTGGTTGGTGTGGACGAAATCCAACAGCTCGGTCCAGCCAGATACGAAGTCTTGACCCGGCAGGGACAGGACACGTTGCATCTGCTTGAACAGCGCCGTCTGCATTGCACCAGCGTCGCGCTCGGAGATCGAGGCGGACGGGTTCATTTTCTCTGCGTAGTTCTTGAGCTCGGCAGAGAGGATGGTAAGGGCCATGTGCTTCTTCGCTCCTTTGGAGTTTTTACCCTGGAGCGACTGGATACGCTCGTCAGAGTAGCTGGATTCCGACAGTTCGTGGCGACGACGGTATTCGTTATACACGTCAGCGCGCTTGACTGTCTTGGTTTCGGAAATGGCACCGTCGAAGAACCCTTGCAGTTCAGCGTCAGTCCAGTAGTACGCTGGTTTGAGCTGGAACATATCGCTGTTGCGATGGGTGTCGGTCGGCAGTTTGGCAGTGGTCACCCAGATACGGATCTGCTCGGGACTGAGCAGCGGATCGAGGTTGTTACGGCGAGCGAGTTCCTTGGCACCTTCGTCGTAGGAAACCGACGGGGTGTCATAGATCTCACGCTTGACCAGAGCAACCAGCTCTTTGTCAGACCACTTGTTGAGCGGGGTCTCGTTGCGCACGCGCGAACGTTGGAGCAGACCACCGCGTTCGCGCGAAGGGTCGACTTTGTGTTCGCCCCAACGAGTCAGGTGGTTTTCTTCCCACTCGTTGGTGTCGTGGTGCTGGAGCGCAGCCAGGCGACGCAGGCCTTCGATGTAGAACTCGTGGGTCACCGTGTGGTTACGACGACCTTTGACGAGCGCATCGCGGATCTCTTCAGCTTGAGCTTCGGAGATGTTCTTGGTCTGGTCTTCGAGCATCTCCAGGTGTTGCTGGAGCGACTTCTTGGACGTACCGACCTTCACAGTGTCGTCTTCTTCAGCGAGCTGCTCTTCTTCTTGCTGAGCAGCGACCGCGACGGCTTCAGCCTGCTCAGCAGTAGCGGGTTTCGCATTGCCGACATTCTCGCCAGTGAGCGTGTCAATATGCGCCTGCTTGTCGATGGTATCGGTACCGAGCGAGTCGTCGCGAGTCGGAAGCTGCGAGGCGAACTCGCTGACCGGCTTGTCGAGGGGCGGAGGAACGATACCGGCGGTTTCCTTGTTGGTGACGTACTGGGCATCGCTAGGCGAGTGGCCTTGCTGGCGACCAGTGGCGGTTTCCGGCTGGTTATCGGAAGGCGCCGGAGCGTCCTGGAGGTTGGTACGATCCACCTGGTCAGTCGCTTCCTGACGCTCTTGCTCGGCTGCTTCAGCAGCTTCCTCGGCCGGAGATTGGCTTTGGTCGAGCTCGGTGCCGGACTGTGGGTCGAGGGACTCTCCGCGCTCCTGAGCTTCTTGCTCGGCCTGCTCACGCTCTTGCTCGCGTTGCAGATTGGCGACAGAGTTCTCACCGGCATCGTGGAGACCGGCTTGCTCTTCCTGACGACGCTGCTCAAGCTCTTCGTCGGACACCTGCTGCTCTTCCTGGGCAGCCTCAGCAGCTTCTTCGGCAGGCGACTGTTCGTCGACATCGCTGTCGGCAGGTGGGGTATCGCCTTCGGTTTGTTCAGCGACAGGTGCGTCGTCCTGAGCACTTTGCTCGGGATCGGCGTCGTCTTTCTGATCTACACCACGGGCAGGTTCTTGAATCTTACCGTTGTCCCCGGACGGGTCACTGTTGTCGGCAGAATCATCACCTTTGTCGCCACCCTCTACCGAGGTTTCGGCTGGAGCGTCGTTGTTGGTGTTTTCCGATTCATCCACAGTGGAGTCGGTGGTCTCTTCGACCTTGTCCTTGTCCACTACGGTTTCTTCGGCTGGCTTTGGCGTTTGACCGCCATTGCGATTACTTTTCTTCGACATGGAACTATCCTTCTCTTTAGGTAAGGAAATCATCGGTGAGCAAACGTACAGATTGGATCTCTTTGGCGTGGGCCGAAGCCATCATGATGGACATGTGGGTTGACCCGATCTGCGACGCGGCAGAGCTCAGACCGTCAGGGCGCTCAGAGTTGTGTTTGCCCATGCAGATTTCACAAAAGTCCGAGTTAGCCGTCCAGCAATACTGCGGTGAACGGACTTGCACGGTTTTACCGACATAGCTGTCTATGTTCTCGTTCGTGAACAGCACAGGCTTACCGTTTTCGATCACATAACTGCCGATGTGGTCTTCGCGGTTGTGTTGGAGAATCTTCTTGGTCATGCCAATCGTAGAACCGCAGTCAGGCTCCGAGATACGGGCGTTCTGGAACACCCGCATGTGGAACTTCACTGACTCGCCCCCCAGCGCTGTCAGTTTACCACGGTAATACGAACCAGCCCGCAGCGAGTTAATCATTGCAGGCAGTTTCTTCAAATCCCAACCCTCGTTGAGGGAATTGACAACGAGGTCAGCGTCACCACCTTCATCGAAACCGGCCTCAGGACCGTGGATGAGGAACATACGCTTATACGCTGTGTTCCATGTCTTGTTGCTCAACATGAAACCTTCGGACGGATCGCCTTTGAGGCGTTCCTTGGCACGGGCCACCAGTTTGTTCTGGATTTCGGCCACTACCACCGGGTTGTGAAGCTGCTCTTTGTTCTCTTCAAGCAGCTGCGTACGGTACGCCATAATTTCAGGATCTTGCTGGTAGGCTCGGGCGGTGGGGGTGGGCACGAACAACTGTGTGAAATCAGCGAGATCAGTAATAGCAGTACCGAATTTGATGTAATCGCGAACGTAGAGGGCTGATGCATCTTCAGGTTCTCCGGGGAGAGGGTCATCCGTCAGACGGTCAGCGATCTCGGATTCGATCGACTTGATCTTGATGGGTCCTACCATGTACTCGAAACGAGGACCGAAAGCATAGACCAGCACGCGCCAGTTAAACAGCACGTCACCATAGGTGCTCAGAACGTCTTTGGTTAAGTTGGGGACATCGCCTGCGAACAACTCGATCGGTTCCATGGCACTGTAGACCGGAACCATCGGCGGTACGCCTTCGACGGGTTCTTGACGCAAGGTGCCGGATTCGTCCGGCACCATCACGAACGTTTGATCACGTTCGTATAGAAACGACCATGGGACAGGGCCGTCTTTATTCGGTCGCGACACAGAGAACGCAGAGATCACCCAGGCTTTCTTCAGGTGTGCGTTAGCCTGCATCGCAGCCAAGTAGATCTCGCGTTTATGCATTCGGATCACCTGCCAGACTTTCCAGCGAAGGTTTGTGTTTACGCAACTGTTGGAGGCCGTCTTGACTGGCGTCTACCGAGTCATACAGACCCTCCATACGAAACTCGACTTCGTCGACCAACGCATCGTTTTCGGTGTCACTATAGAGCGACAGGTAGACCAGGTTGTCCATGGCTTTTTTGGGAGGCATGTCTGCCATCACATCGCCGTAGATCGTCATCAGCGATTCCATGGATGCACCCATCGGCACATTCTGTTCATCGAGCATGGTGGCGATCACAGGTTTCTCGCCTTCCCAACCCGCCAGACGCTGAACAATCGGTGTCACGTCTTGCAGGGGCTCTTCCTCGACCTCAAAACCATCAGAAATGATCTTTTCCATCATTTCTACTAATTTTGTACCAACAGTTGATATATATGGAAGGTAATCGCCCGAGTCATGCTCGGAGACCAGCTCCATAATATCGCAAAGCAGGGTCTCGTTGTCCTCGCGGTTCTGAATCATGTCGTAGATGTTCTGGGAATCATCAGTGACACCGAAGGTGGTCAGATATGCCACCAGGTCGTAAAGTCGCTGCAACGGAATCTGGTCACTGACCTCGATTTCCATGATCGCCAGCACTTTACTGCACGCTACTCGCAGTACGTCTACGACATTGTCCACAACAGTCGTGGAATCGATTTCTGACTCAATGCCCAGTGCGTGGTCGAGCTCATCGCGGTGCATCGTAAAGCCCGCATCAACCAGTGCCGTGTCTATCGAGGAGAGGAGATTGGAAAGCTCAGGTGATGTACGCCCATCGAGCAACAGTTTCATTTCTTCGTAGCGCATAATCAAGAATTCCAGTTAAAAGGCTTGAGGTATATAACATGGCCACCGCCAATAAAGAAAAATCGCCGGTTGATGACCTGCGCGATCTCCAGAAAAGCGTCGACACCATTCTCACTCCGGTGAATAAGGTGATCGACTCCTATGAAAAGGTTCGTGATCAACTCGACAGTTCTTCTGTCGAGAAGATCGATCCTCTGGTCAGTACGCTCAAACGCGACCGTGAGAGTCATCTGCGCAAAGCAGAAAGGATTCTCAAGCCGCTCAAGAAAATCCGTTCGGTCAAAACCCCAGAGCAGCACATGCGTGTTCTGGATGCTGGCAACCAGATGTTCAAGTTGCTCGATCGTATCGAAACGGCCACCATCCCCATGACTCTCGACGTAACTGTCGAGCTCGATAAGGGCATTGAAAATGCAACCGCCAGTAAACGATAACCCGGCCGAAAAGCCAGAAGAAGACATCGACCAGATCTCGCTCAACGATTCGGGTGACCCTGACGAGCAAAGTGAGCCAGAACTGGACACGCTCGAAATGGACCTGTCCGAAGGTTCGGAAGACGGCCCGGTCATCGAGCCCGATCCGGTGGTAGAGCCTGCTCGAGCGCTGGTGAATGTCATCGATGATGACGAAGAAGCGGCCATCGCTGAAAACTTTGCCGAAGAGCAAATAGACAGCGAAGCTCTGTTGGTTGAAGAACTCATCGCCAACATGCACGTCACCATGAAGGACCCTCACTTCAAGAACGTTCCGCCCAATACCCTGTCGGGTCGCGAATACCTGACCACCCTGACGGTGGGCCTGGAAGACGTCGAGCGGTTGTTGACGAAGTACAACATCGATTTCGAAGACCCCAAATCGATCCAAGACGCGCCTGCTCACGTGCAACGTCTGGCCGATGCGGTTGCTCGCACCGCTGGTACTTTCCAGCACAAGTACTTCGATGGCATCTTCAAGAAAGGCGATTGGGGCCAGGGCCTGGAGATCGGTGGCGACAACCTGCTGCGTCAGTCGCTGATCAATGCCAAGGACAACGTGGCCAATCCCGTCGCGTCTATCATGACGCAGCTGGGTATGGGTACGGTCATCCAGATTCCGTTGTGGCATTCGGGCATTTGGGTTGCGATCCGCAAACCGAAAGAAACCGATCTGCTCAACCTCGAAGCCGACATCGCAGCCGACAAGACCTCGCTGGGCCGTGCCACCGAAGGTGCCGTGTTCTCCAACAACGAAGTCTACGCCAAGAAGGCGATCGTTGATTTCGTGCTGGATCACGTGGTGCGTACCACGTACGAGTCGTCTGAGCCTGCTCGACTGGCTGAAGTGATCCTGGAAACCGACTGGCCGCTGCTGGCCTGGGGCATCCTGCTGGCTGAATACCCGTCAGGCTACCGTCACCTGCAACCGTGCGTAGCCAACCCAGAGACCTGTGAGCATGTCATCGACACCATGCTCAACATCGGTCGTCTGTTGTGGGTCGACCGGTCGCGCTTCACGCCATCGCAGATCGCGCACATGAAGTCGCGTACGACCACCCATAGCCGCGAGAAGATCAAAGCGTATCAGGACGAACATCGCCTGAACGTCAAGTCAACGATTCAGCTGAACAAGGTACTGGAGCTCCAGTTGCGTGTACCGACCTTGGCGGAATCTATCGCCCGTGGTCTGGACTGGGTCGAAGACATCAGCGACATGGCCAAGAAAGCGTTTACCTTGTCCAAGATGTCTGAAGCTTCGCGTGAGCGTCACCGGACGAACATCGCCACGATGGCGTCGATCCGTCAATACGTTCAATGGTTCGGTTCGTTCCGTCGTGTCGATCGACAGGAGACCTACAGCAACGAGCAGATGGTGGAGGAGATCCTCTCCAACATCAACGAATCGGGCGAGTTCTCCACTGCCGTCCACAATCGCATCCGCGAGTACATCAACGACACGACACTGGCGTGCATCGCACTGCCGAAGTGGAAGTGTCCGAAGTGCCAGGGGGAGCCGAGCGAAGAGTACCTGCGTCACCCTGACCTTGTACCCCTGGACATTGTTGACGTTTTTTTTACCCTACTCGACCAGAAGATCCGAAAACGTCTGGTCGAGGAGTCGGTGAACGTTATGTAGTTGATAAGAGGTTCTCTCGCATCAATCCCAACGGCGTCTCTCAACGAGAACAGTTGGAGAAAGAAGTAGAGGGCCTCGACTACATCCAAGCCAGTCTGCTTACACTCGAAGCGTACGATATCGATTATGGTATCTGCAATCACGACCCCGGTGGTAATCCACTGTCGCTTGTGTCCATGCACAAAGCTGAGGACTCCTTCAGCAATGGGCGTTTCGAGATGCTGGCTGAACGTTATCGGGTAAGAAAGGTGTTTGAGCACTACGGCGTTAGCTTCTTCGATCTGTTGCAGCAACCGCGGTATATTGTCGAATCTATCCTGGGTTTGTCTCGCCGGGCAGAGGAATCCAAGAACCGCAAAACGCAACAACAGCTCACTGCGCTGTTGGCCGAGCAAGAAGCACTCAAGACCCAGCAGAAATAGGTGAACCCATGGCAGTAACGGAAGTGTACGGGGACATATTCCAGAGTCAGTGTCAGACCCTGATAAACCCTGTCAATGCCCACGGTGCCATGGGAGCCGGGCTGGCCTTGGCGTTTCGTAATCGCGTACCTGGTCTCTACGACTACTATCGACACCTGTGCAAGACCAAGCAATTCGATGCACGCAAGCTTTTGCGTTACCGTTGGCCGAATACCGATAAACAGGTCATCTGTTTACCCACCAAGAACGCGTGGTGGGATCCTGCCGACATCGACTTGATTCGTGATAACCTCGGAAAGCTGTTCCTGCACGTGGAGCGATTGGGGATCACGAGTATTGCATGTCCTGCATTGGGATGTGGTCTGGGCGAACTCCAATACGAGGACGTCAAGCCGATCATGATGGAGTTGCTGGGAGCCATGCAGGTACCGTGCGAAATCGTGCTGTACCAGAAGAAAGCATAAAAAAGAAAGAAAGAGCAGGAGGGCAAACGCCCTCCTGCTTTATGCCGCTTAGCGATCAGTCTTGATCGCGCAGGGTGTCGGTCGTGCCAGTGCCGGTGTTGTCCGGTTCTTCGGCAGTACCGGCATCCGTGCCACCATTGGTACCAGAGAGGAAAGTTTCTTGCGGACGCAGAACCGGCTGGTCGCCGGCAGTATCACCGCCCACAACACCTTGCTCTTGATCGCCGGAAACGGGATCTTGGTGGCTGTGCTCATCTACCATCCGAGGAGCCATGACGCCCAGGCCGATCAGGATGGCATCGAGGTCGATGTTGGTGTTGTGGTAAGGCAGACGCGAATAGACGACCACTTCCTTGATCGCGTTTTGGACCAGGCGGGCACCTTCCATGGTCACCACGTCCTCGCCGTTTTGTTCTTCAGCGTGCCAGGAGCAGAAGTCCTGATGGGAACGAAGCATCTCGTACACCACCGAGAACACTGTGATGAGTGGGTTGTAGGACCGAGTACCTTCGAAGTCGTGCGCCTCGACCATGGCATCGATGATCATGTAGTCGAGGTTACTGGCCTTGAGCGAAGCACTGTAGAAGCCGTAGAGGTTTTCACTACGAGGCTCGTTGAGCGCTTCGCACATACGCGAGACGATGTCTTCGAGGTCAGAGGCGCTGACTTCCATTTTGAGGTCTTCAAACACCACCGCCAGCAGCGCCATGGCAGGCTCGATGTTCTTGAAGTTGATATTGCCCAACAGCCCGGGAGGGGTGGTACGGAAGATGGCATCAGCCACACCACGGGTAACTGTGGAGGTAACAAAGAACTCCTGAAGAGAGTTCATCGGGTAAACGCGATCATCATCGACACGACGACGGGTCATGGTACATCTCCTGTTTACGTTGCGGAATAAAACCGCCCACCACAATGGCAGGCGGTTGTGGTGGATTTACTTGAACAACTTGGCAACTGGATGGTCAGCAACCAACTCGTCGATCACGCTGGGACTCAGGGTCTCCATAGCGTGTTGGAACGCAGTCAGCGATTCCCGATAATACTTGGAGTAAATGTCGGGATATCGCGCATAACCTGCGGTGCCGAACTTTTCCTTCATGTGGCTCATGGTGTGGTTATAAAGCGCCACACCAGTGAAGTTACATTTATCAGCACCGTACACGGCACAACGAACCACTGCCGACTTGACGTTAGGCATACCCCGATCAGCAGCCGCAATGATCTCGCTGTAGATCGAGGTGTACTCACCTTTATAGCTGGCACGGTGTTCACCGGCAGCACAGGCCATTTTCTCACGATCGACCTGACTGAACTCTTCCAGCCATGCGATGGAATTCAACTGGATGTAGAGCTTGGCCATCTCATGGTGGTTATCACGACTGTGGTTAAACAAATCGTGCACCATCGCAGCACCAACCAAGATACAGTTATCCAACCCCAGGTTCAAGCTGGTGTTGATATCTACAGCGGTTTCACTGACCGAGATCATGTGCGGCAAGCGGTGAGCACGGTCATTCGTTTGATAGAAGAACCCATACAGCTCAGCCAGATGTTCTTGTAAGGTTTCATGTCCATCGTTACGTCGCCACATGTTGCATACTCCTCTTAAAAGTGATTGTAGACGTTTTCGTATTGATCACGTCACACCTACAATGTGTGATCAAGAATAAATGCAATACAGAGAAAATAAAAAAGGGCAGGAAACCCCTGCCCCTGTCGGCTAAACCTTGAAGTGGTAGTCACGCTCTTTGTGAGACGTAACCTTACCGCGGAAGTACCCCAACTTGTTGTAGTGGTAATCCATTTGCTTCTGGATGTCTCGCCATACCGCGTAAACGAACCAGGGGTTTCGACCGTCTGCGAAACGACGCGTACGACCGAGTGCCTGTTTGTTGGATTTGATCGAATCGATACCGATCGACATGAACGTAGTCAAAAGACCCGGGATGTCCACGGCCGTACCTGCTGACAGCACTGTCGAAACAGCAATGTCAGACTCCAACAGCACGTCGTAGTTATCTTCCTCAGTGTACTTGTTGATGGTGTATTGTGGGAAATACTTGCGCAGGTGATCTCTCACCATGATGCACATTTCCACGCTCGAACAGAAGTGGAGCATTTTGTGCCCAGACTCCATGATCGCATCGTAGTACACTTTGGTGACCCAGACAAACACGTCCAGGTAGTTCTCCAACATTTTCTTGTGGTGCTGGATGGATCCCTCGAACTTGTTGTGCGAGTAGCCCATCGGCCCCATGTACTTAACCTTATCCGGGTTCTCCATACGCAGCATCAATGCCACTGCCTGGATGTACGGGTCGGTTGCACCGCCAAAGATCCGTTCCACAACGGGATACGCGATGTCGTAGATAAATTCCATGAATTGATCTGTAGACTCTAACGTACCTGAGAGCGACACGGACTTGAGGGTGTGGGTAAACAGGTCAAGTTTGTAGTTCAGGTGAAACTCCTGGTGGAGCTCATCCCTGACCAAATAACCGATCCCCATTTTCTGCATCAGATCACCGGGGGCGATCGGATACATTTTAGACTTGCCGTTTTTCTCTCGATAATCTTTCAGATAGTCGAGCATGGTGCGGTTGGTCACCACGATGATCTTAGGTAGGTTCGCGCCGTTAAGCGCGTCCTCCATGAGGTTGATGAACATCGCAGAGCCCCGGACGACGCAAAGATCACCGTCGTCGAGGTCGTAGTACTCCTCAAAAGCCTCCACCCAACGGGCTGTGTAACCGCCCTTAAAGGTGTACATCGAACGCAGACCGAGTTCTTTACCGATCCACAGCGCGATGAGCGTCTTGCCGAAGCCTGGCTCTGCACCCACCATTTTGATGGTACCGGGCTCCATCGCTGCATCAATCACCGGGATTTGGTTATCGCGCGGTTGTTTGGGTGACTTCCACGTGAACCCAACGATTGGGTAATCATCGGGATTCGGGACGTGGCGTGTGACCCAATAATCTTCTTTCTCCTTAAAACCCTTACTTGCTAACAGGTTTAGAAAACTATCCAGTTGGTTGGCATGGAATCGAAACTTCGTCTGATCTTTGGTGGCTACTGCATACACCCTGGACGGCGAACGAACGAATCTGCCTCTCACCTTTTTCAGTTCGTACTGGATCAGAGGTTTACAGAATTCGTGGATGACGGATCGCTCCCTCACCTCACGAACCCTGCTTATTTCGAAACCATGAGAATACACGTTAATCCGCATTCTCATGTACCTCGGTTACTAGCGGTCGACGATCATGTCATCCAAAATGCCGTAGGGCCGCTTCTTGATCAAGTACGAGTCCACGTTGTCGAACGTCGTGGGTTGACGTTCGTACGCCATTTCCTGGCCCTTGGAGCGGTATTCCATAAGCACGCTGTGACTTTCGAACACATACGGCTCATCGTAATTCGGGATGGAGTAATCATAAGGATTACTCGTCCCACGCATGGTGGCCAGGATAATGATCGCCAAGTGCGCCATGTTCACGTCCAGACGCTCGTTCACCAATTCACACACATCGACGATCGCAGCTTCCGCTGTGTCGTAGCTAGTGAGCTTCTTGAGGTGCTTGCTGCGCTTGTCTGTGTTGGTGTCGCGAGGCGAACGGATGAGGGTCTCGATGACCGACATGACGTCCAACATGTTGATGTGGCGCATCGGCAGTTCGAACACGTTCTGCTCGTAGTCCCACCCTTCCAACGAGATCTTGTAGTATCCGTCGGCGGTGATGGTGCCTCCTACACGTTGATAGTGCTGGAGGAACTCCATGGTCAGGCTACCGTAACGGTTGCCGACCGACACGTTGACATGGTTCTCGGTGCCCACGACCTCACCAGTACTGCGGTGAATCTGCTCCACGCCCACCAGGATCGAACGGAACTGTGTCAGGCGACCAATAGAGAACGCCGCGATGTCCGTGGTAGGAGTGATGTTGCCCAGGCCTTCTGCACCCAGTACGCCCTTGTCCAGAATTGGTAGCAAGAGGTAGGGGTTCTTGTCCTTGAGATTCGGATTGATCCCCAACGTACTGACCATACTGCCATGACAGATGAAGTCCAAGTCGTGGTCGCTGATCGCGATGATCGCTACCTTGCTCGAACCATCGTAGTGCTTGACCGACATCACCAACTGTGAGCCCTTCTGACACATCTCGATGTTGCACAGGTGACCCAGGTTGGTCTTGCGCGGTACCGAGTAGGACAGCTCACCGAAACAGGTCTCACAGATGTGACCCGTACCGCGGTGTTTGCAGTTCACTGGGATGCGCAGGCGCTGGATGGTACCGATCAGATGCGTGTCTTCACGCGTCATGGCTACCAGCTTGTCACCTTTCTCGACGCGGTACAGGCCCTCGATGTACTTGAGGTTGTGTTTGTCGATACCGATGTTCAGGTAGCGATCAGAACCACAGTCCCCTTTCACCAGACCGTACACCACACTGCCAAGCAACTGCATTTTGCGGTTGAAGTACTCAACCTGCCGCAATGGCTTCTTGTTGAAGGTCAGCGACTTGGCAGCCGAGCGCGATTCGATCATAGCGTCGTACAGCGTGGTAATGCCTTCGAAGTAACCCACCAGAATCGGACGCTGGAAGATGTTCGAGTCGATGTCCGTCATGTAACCACGCGGCCCGACCATCTGACAGACCTGATCGATCTTCACCAACCCAGCCCGTGCCGCAGCGCAGATAGGGTTGTAGCGGATGTTGTAGTCCTTGTAGATCACCAGCTTGATGCCGTCATAGGTCGTGTCCAGCGACTTCTGCGTAGGCTTCACGGTCTGGTTCAACGCCGCGATGATCGGATGATCGTACAGTTCCAGATAGTCCAGGATGTCCGAGGACGTCAGGTTCTGTTCGGTCGTGGTGACCATGACGTTGTACAACTGGTTGGTTTGTTCGTAGATCGTGCGCCACACTTCTTCACGGTCGTGATCTGGTCGACCGTCATACACCTCGTGGATACGGCGTGTATAGATGCTGAAGATGTCTGGAGACGTCTGGGTCGTGAACGGCGGATAGTGGATGAACTTACGGACCATCCGTCCACCGTGCTTGACATAGACGTCAGGCGCCTTGCCGCGCTCAACCAAGTGCTGCTTGCCATATGCAGTCAGCGCATCGGCCAACTCCTCATCTGACATTTTGATGCGATGACGGATCTCCGGGTCCATCTTCTGCACGAAGTCCAGGTTGTCGAAGATCTTCTCTTCGCCACCACCGACGTGCATGTTTGTGGTGAAAGGAATGTCCGGGTAGTCGACGTTCAACTGCCAGTGAAACCAGGACAGCAGATTACGGCGGCTGTTAGACACGAGCGTACCGTCGTCGAACTTGAGGAGCATCGTACGGTCTGGCATGTCCTTCATGTCATCCAAGGACATTTTAGCCAAATCACGCGCAACCAACATTTCCATCTATTACTCCCATAACGGGGGAATTGCTTCCCCCGCCCCTTATCAGTCGTTAGGCCCTAACTCATGTGCGAAACGACGGCCCGCACAGAGCATGTTGTGTTCCAGGAACTGACGCGCCCGGTGACCACCCTTGGGAATCTTGTTGCGATCCACACTGACTTCGATGTCAGTGGGTTTCTCAGCAGTCAGCACCGAACGGTACTGGCTCTTGTGGGCCACTGGGTTGTTGTTGATGTCGCACAACTCAGCTACCACGATGCCACCACAGTAGGCAGCCAACGAACGCACTTCGGCTTCACCCAATGCCTTGGTAACGTTCTGACGACCAGGTGCCGAGTCCTTGTCGAACTTAGTCAGTCGAGCCGGTGTGCCATGTACCTGAAGCTTGGCAGAAGCCACGGAGTTCCAGTCTTCGGCTGTCTTCTCCAGTACCAGGAAGTACATCGACCCCACCAAGATGTTGTTCTTGCTGGTTTTGACCTTGCCGTCGTACCCGACCCAAGTCAGTTTGGTCTTCTCTGCCGGATAGTGCTTCTTGAGCAGACGGATCATCGTTGGACGATGGACCGGGTTGCTCAGTGGGAACATGATGTACATGCCGTCATCGATGAGGTGAGCCAGGTGTTCGGCACGACGCCGCACTTGACCGTGGATCTTCTCGCACTTACGAGCCATCGGCGGACTGACGATCTCGTAGAACCCGAAAACGTATTCGTACTGCCGATTGATCTCATCATCGGAGAAGCGCGCCACGAGCTCCTCGTAGATGTCCTCTGGTGTCATGTTCAGACGTTCGGACTCCTTCAAACCACACCACTTGCGCAGGCGACGGGTGATCATCGCACCGCTGGCATTGAGGTACTGTTCGTAGAAACGGCCCGGGTTGATACGGTTGGTGGTCGACAGGTCGTTCATGATGATGTGGACGCGTTCGCCGTTCTCATCGATCGGCATGTCCTCGGTCGGAGTTACCCGAACGATTACGCCCTTACCACCGTGCTTGTCCGTCATTTTCAGACCGACGTTCGGATTGGTGTGGGTCTCATAAACGACAGTGATACGCCACGCATCCATCGGTACGCCACGGTACTCGCTGCGCACGTCTTGCAGGTCTTTGTTGACCTGGTTGACTTGTTCGCGCTGCATGCCTTCTGGGCGATAGAAATAACCGATGCGGTGGATGGCGCGGATCAACAGCTGTTGGAACTCTTCGCTGATCTTCAGGTTACGCCGCTCACGACCTTTCTCGTCAAAACGTCGACTGTAGTAGCAGTCGATGATCTTGCGGTAATAGTTGTTGTCGGCTTCCCAATACCACATGAGCTGTTTGTCAGTACCCACCGGCATCGGCGGGATATTGATCGAACGATTGCGCTCTACCTGGATGTCCACGATGATCGCGTCAGCAGCAGCGTACTTACGGCGGTCGAAGATGTAATCCGGCTTACAGATCGAGTGGATGTTCATGTTCACGACGTTACTGATGTTGTCGTGACGGCGCAGACACATCAGCAAACCATCGCTGTTGATCCTCTCGCCGACGTTGGGCAGCATCTTGTAGTCGTCTGGGTCGTTGAAAGACCCGTACTGGTTGGTGGGGAAGTGGTTCTTGCCGAACTCGATCGACAGCGTCCCGTAGCCACGCGGAATAATGTTGTCCGCGATGTGCTGAGAGATGCGGATACCGTCCTCGGTGCCGGCCACGTCGCTGGTGAACGCCGCATTGACATCCAGGCCGTACATGTAAGCGCCATTGGGCAGCACACACGGCGACTGGTTGACTTTGGTGCCAGCAGCGATTTCGTTCTTGCTGAAGAGCTGATCCCAAACCTCCTCATTGCGCTTCCACTTGAAGCCGAAGTGCTGGTGAGTCGAATGGAACTCGGTCAGCTCCAGGCAACCCATCTCACCCGATTCGACTTCGAGATAGATCACGAGGACCGTAGGGTTGGTCTTGGCCGGACAGCCCGGTTTGCCGGCATCTGGGTAACGGTGGATGACTCGATAGATCTCAACCTCACGGTCGAAACCTTGGGAGAAAGTAGCCTGACCATAGATCATCTCGCTACCTTCGTAGATACGGCTAGGCGTCAGCCCATTTACCACCAGCCACTGGCCGAGGTTACCCGTGAACATCGCCGCCCGCGATGATGACACGTGATTGATGAACGAGTTCATCGATGCCATCGACACGATCGCCCGATCGATCTCCGGCAATGTCATGTTCGGATAATGGTTAATCATCAAACGCTCCTAGTGATTGGAGAACTGCTTCTCAACTTATAATGTGTGACCCAATTTTCGTGGAGATATTTCTAGATGCCCTCCCCACTCGAATCCGCATTGAAGAATGACGGACCAGCACACCTTTATACCGATGCGTATTACACCTTCATGGCCAGTCATGTTGAATACTTGCGTACGGCGCGATCGACACAGTTACTGGAACTGGATGCGCGTACGGTACATGCCAATCTGTACAACTATCATGGTCTGTTCACGGAATTAGGCATCCGTTATGAAGACCATCAACTTCTGATGATGGTTAACCGAATCAAAGGTCCGTTGGAACTGACCGATGACATTCGTTATCTGCTCGTCCCAGACAACACTGTTGTAGAACGGTTGAAAAACATCTTCCGTACTTCGCAGGTATAACGAAAAAAGAAAGGGCATAGGGAGGAGCCGAAGCTCCTCCCCTTTATGCCGATTGCTTACCAGCGACGGTTAGCGCGACGGCTGCTGCTGCGGCTCTCACGCTCGCGACCGCGGTCACGGTCACGACTGTCGACACGACGACCCCAGGTATCACGCTCTTCACGACGACCCCAGGAGCTGGAGCGCTCTTCTTCTTCCTGCCGGCGGAACTGGTTACGGAACTCATCCATGACCGAGTTTTCGCTGTCGCGACTGCGACGGCTGGAACGATCATCGCGATCATCGCGGCTATCGCGATCTTCACGATCACGAGTGCGAGTTTCGCGAGGACCTTCGTCGAGCTTGGCGTTGTCGCGGCTGAAGACCGTTGCTTTGGCAGCCTCGACGCGCTTGTCGTCTTTGGTATCAGCCAACACCACGCCTTCGTTGCCTTCCAGCGATGGGATCTGACCATTGAAGCCGTCGAAGTCATTCAGACCTTCAGCCCAAAGGGTGTCGATCTTCATGTCGTCAGCGCCTTCGATCACCTTCTTGTGCTTGACCGCCACGCCATTGAGACGGGTAGCCAGCAGGTTGAAGCTGGTCAGCAGCGAGTGGTAGTACGGCGCAGCCTGGGAGTCGGAACCGTAGGTGTACGAATCCATCTCGCCGATGATGTACTCGAACAGACCCTTCAGGCGAGCTTTGTCCTTGTCCTTGGCACTGGTCAGCTTGAGGCCCACGATTTCGGTGGCTTCGTCATCGCACAGTGCTTCGTAGATCGGGAAGCTCACCACACAGGTACGACTGGCGCCGTTTTCGCCACCATGACGCAGGTACATGGAGATGAAGTTGTGCTGCGGCTGACGATGGACGATGTCCACCAACTTCTTGGCCTTTTGCAGGGTCTTCTCGTTGGCTTCCGGGCACGACTTCAACAGTTCGCCGACTTTCGGCCCCATGCGCTTTTGCAGCGCACTGTCGGAAGCTACCAGAGCCAGCGCCGCGAACAGCTGACCGAACAGACCGTTCAGACGCAGGCTGATGGCATCCTTGGTGAACTTCAGGATGGGCGACTCGCCACGAGTCAGGCGCTCGGAGAACGGGTTGAAGCCGACACATTCGTCCCAAGGCGATGCCTTCAGGATGTCGCGGGTCGGCAGTACCAGGCGTTTACCCCCGATGGACACCGGGATGGCGATGTCCTTATCGGGGAAGGCGGTCAGGTAACCGTCTTCGTTGACGTCTTTCACATTGATCGACGCCAACACCTGTTTGTGGAAATCAAGTGCTTGCATGGTTGTTGGTCCTTGGGGGTCAAGAAAGCTTGATGCGATCGCCAGACAAACCGACAATGCCGACATCATCGTCATCGTCATCATCATTACGACGAGAACGACGGTCGTCGCTGCGTCCACCGGTCAGAATCCGGTCACGCAGACTACTGTCGCGATGTTTGGCACGGCGCTCGTTCATGGCACGGCTGATGCCTCGAATGTCATCAGAGATGTCATCGATAAGCTCGATGCGGTTGGTGATTACCGGCGAGTTGATGGAGTCCGTGAAGGCCGGCGCGATGAACTTCTCTTCTTCATTACCGTCGATCGAAATATCGATCTCAATGTCGCCGAAGATGGAGCAGGATACCGAGATGGCCAGGATCATGTCACGATGGAACAGCAGGTTCTTGAACATCTCGTTCTTCACACGGGACATGAACTTATTCATGTTGTCACGAATGTCCATGTCTTGTTGGAACGGGATGAACTTGCCGATCTCGTGTTCGGTACGGCCACCACGGGTGTCGTTGTCGACGCTGAAGTTGACCGTGATGTACATGTACTCGATCATGTAGCCGATGATCGTGTCCTTGATGATCGTGGCCGCCAGCGCTTCGTTGGTGGTGTCGTCCCAACGCGAGTAACCACGGCGATCGGAATCACGAGTACGGCTACCTGCCGAAACATCGGTGATCGACTCCAGGTCACGGTTCCAGTCTTTGAGCTCGCCCCACTCGACGTAGCCGCTGGACATGATCTGGCTGTCTTTGGCCAGTTCTTCCCAGAAGTCTTCGTTCTCGAGCAGTGCTTCGCGCACCTTGCCGCGTGCACGTACCGCCACCGACTTGTCGCTCTCGGCGAAATCGTCTTCAGCGTCACGCAGAGCGCTCAGGGTACTGGCCAGCCAGTCAGAGGAGTTGGTGTTCGAACGACGCGAGACCTTGATCGCTTCACGGAATTCTGGGCGAGTATCACGGTACTCGTCAGCTTCACCGGTGATGTCGATGTAGTCCGGGTCGTCCAGCAGGTCACGGAACACTTCGGACGACGAGTTGTTGATGATCACGTCTTCTGGTCGCAACGTCACCGTACCGCGACGGTCGTGGCGAGTCAGATCACTGCGATCGGTACGGGTCAGGATCTGGCCAGCATCGCTGGTGTTGGTCCGATAACCCATCTCGTTACCACGGTTGACCCGTATGGTACGCAGCTTGTACGTGGAGTTGAAGTAGAAGCGCAGGTCGTCTGGCAACTTGCCTTTACGAGCATGGTTGCTAACCCTGCTCATTTCAGCGTGATCGGTGTAGCCAGAGATCACCATATGCACACGAGACGTGGCACTTTTGTGCACCACGACTTCCATCATGAACATGAAACGTTTCTCATCCCAGCCGTTCTGGATCTTGCCAAGACCATCGACCCGAGAAGTCGGAACAATGATCCGGCCGCTGATGTCAGCAATCGAACCTGCCTCGATGATATCGCCGCCCGCTGTTGCCCGCTCCAGCGCATCGATGAGACGACTATCACGAGCGTTGGACTCGTAAGGTCGCAGATACTGATCGGAGTAACGTGGCATTTCACGCATGACCAGACTTTTGACTTCCATTGAACTTAGCCCCTTGTGTATCAGTTTTCGAAAAGGTGAAGTACCAGACTAGCGAACTGGTTCCGAGAGTTGCCCGAGATGAGCCACGTCTTGTCTGAAGCCAGTGCATCAAACTCAGCATTGAGCTCATCCGGTGCGTTGGAAACCCACTCGCACTGGCTGATCGACTTTGTCACGTCGTTGATGGCGGCAATCGCCACGTTGGTACGTTTACCCTGCTGAATACGCCCTGTGTCCTGACGCCAGTAAGGATAGAGTGCATTCAGTCGTTCTACGAGCGCCTTGTCGTACTTGCCAGGATCGACGGCGGTGAACTCTTCATCATCGTCTTCATTGCGACTGGCAGTCATCAGAATTGCCAACTCAATGAAACCGTGTTGCCACAGATACGCTTGGGTCACCGCCATGCAGCGGTAGATCGCATCGTGCAGCAGACCTTCGATACCATCCGGTGGGATGATCTTGCCCATGACCCACATGACCATCGGGATCTGGTGATAACTCTCACCAATGTCCCCGGCCTTTTTGAGGCGCTTGAGACACTTGTTCACCTTGTCCATGTCGATCTCATCGTACAGACAGCGCGCCATCTGTTCGACGTTTTCGGTGAACACCTCGATGGTTTCCTGATCACCGTGGGGGATTTCCTGGTTGACCTGGAGAGTATCCCAGACCGACGAGTTATCTTCCTCGGCGTTCTCACGCGCTACCTTGCGTTCGGAGACCCGACCGCCGAACCGGTTGTCCATCCGGTCGTTGGTGTGCGTGATGTAGTTGAAAACGATCTTGATCAGGTTGTCCGAATCCTGACGAGGATCCAGTGTTGCCGGAGCCAGCTTGCGAACCAGTGCCAGCGACAGCAGGTGCATGGGGACTTCACTTGCGGGCAGGCAGCCAAACACCACCGCCAGACCGATCTTGTTCTCGTCGACCGTGTGCTCAACAAACTGCTGGAGCCGTTGATACGGCGGCCAGTTGGTGATCTCGACCTTCTTCTTGACCAGCGCCTTGATGACGATCTGTTCCTTGACCAGATTGCCATGGTGTTTCTTGATCGAATCAAGCACATCGCCCCAGATCGGCAACATGAACCGCAGGCCCAGTACCAATACCACGAGGTCGATATACTCGGGCTTGAGGTAGGTACGGATCTGGTAGTTGCGCGTGCGCAGATCGTTGTCGGTGTACTCGGTTTTCAGGTGGGCCGGGAAACGGATGTCACCCGTATACACGTACTTGCGGACGTCTTCGTATTTGACGATTTCGTAGATCTTCCGTTCGATCTCGGTAAGATCAGACAGCAACGCAGTGGTGGTCGACGACAGCTTGAGGATCTCGTGGGCTTCTTTGTAAAGATCCCACAGAGCTTTCCGAGAGGCTTCCGGCAACTTAGCCAGGAACAAGTTCGTGTGATCGAACAGTTCCTCGCGTGCAGTAATGCTCGCAGTCTTGTAGCTAGTCGTCTTGAACTTGAGCGTCTCCCCCTTGTATTCGAGTGACACCTCTTGGATGCCTTTCGAACGCTGTTCAGTAACTTCGAATTTCATTCGTCTCTCCAACTAAGACTGTTTTCATAGTCAACCCAATAATGTAGGATTGAAAATAATTAGAGAAGTCACTGCATAGAGAGCCCCACGAAGGGGCTCTCCACGTATGCCGGATCAGAACGGGATGTCAACCTCGACATTGTCGTTCTGAGGCTGGTTGTAGTTGTTACCACCACCGCCTTGACCGCCGCCACCATTGCCGCCCCAACCCCCACTCTGGCCGCCGCGTTGGCCGCCGTAGCTGTTGTTCTGGCCACCACCCCAATTGTTGCCCCCGCCGCCCTGGGCTTGCTGGGCTTTGCGCTTTGTGATCCACGCCGGTTCGACGTAGTTACGCAGGGCCAGACCGTACATGCGTTCCATGGCATTGAACCAGCCGATGGTGAACAGTTTGGATGCAGTGCGCGCCGTCATCGGGTTGCCTTGCAGGTCCTTGAAGTGGTGGTAGTCGTCTTCAGTCAGATCGACTTCGATCAGAGGACGATTCTGACCGGCGCTGATGGTCATGCTGATGACGCCACGCTCGTTCTTGGCGATCTTCAGTTTGCTGGTCAGCTTCTTGTCGCGAGACCGGCCCTGTTGGGTGAAGGGATGGCCGAAGTTCTCGACCACGAAGCCTTGCATCTTGGCACCGGCATCGTCGACCAGTTCATCACGCGCCAACAGACGAGTGGATTCGGCCAGCTGGGCGAACACTGCACTGGTCATCGGCATTTCGATCCAGCCTTTGTTCTGATCGTTCGGTACGTTGGTACGAACGCGCAGTCGCGGGTTGTTCTCGAAAATATCGGGGATCAGCACCGGAGCCTTTTCAGCACCGGGAATCATTTTGCCATACAAGCGCAGCTTCGGCTCGTTCAGGCAGGTTTCTTTACGATCGTTTTGTTGCTCGGACATCTCTATATCTCCGTGGGGTGAGAGCATACCGCTATGGTCGAATTAACGATTCTGTCAGTCGGTATCGGGCTCATAATTAATGTGGAAAATTTTAATTAGTACAGCTTTGTGATCAAAGCTTCGAACAAGGGGTCTCGACTGTCCCGAACCGTCTTTATGACCATGTCACGAGTGGTCAGGTACGTCCAACCTCCTTTCTTGGAAAGTTCTACGATCTGTTTACGAGCAGCGATGTTCATGGGCGAGAACATGGTGCCGTCGCCAAACAACTGCAATGTCATACGGTCGAAGGGCACCCCCACCAGATCACGTCCGTTCTGCAACTTGGTGTACCAGCGAGAGGGTGGTTTGATGGCTCCTGTATGGCTCTCCAGCAGCGCTACACGTCCAAACTTGTAACGGTTGAGCAGATCCACAGGCTGGTGAGTTAACAGCAATGCGTCGCTGTTATCACCAAACTCCAAGTCGAACTTGCGAACATCCAATGGCACGCCACTGTCCAGGATGTGGCGAATCGCCCCTTGCTCAACAATGAAGTTGAGCTTCTGGTTATCAGTGCCGTCGTTCTGATTACGGTGTTTGGCATGCGGAAAGCGCCGACCCACTGACGCATGCGTACACACGTAGAACACCACCTGCGCCATGCCCTTGGTGACATCGCCGATTGCTGACTGAATGGTGGTCATCTCAGCCTGCATCGCCATACCCACGTCTTCTGGCAGCACAATCTTGCGGGATTCGTTCTCCATCGCTCCGAGTAGGTTACGGAACAAGGTACGCAGGTTAATCCAGACCGATTTGTAGCGGTGTATCTCGGCGTCCTTGCCATTGTGGTCAGGCAACAGGCCCAATACGGATTCTATTGCCATGGCAGTACCGATCGAAACCGGTACACCCACGCCCATCTCACGCCCAGCGATGCCAGGCTTACGTTCGATTGGTGTCTGATCCATTGATCATTACGCCACCTGATTCATGAGGCGCTCGAAACGCTCGAGCTCTTCACTCGTGGTCAGGTTGAGGCGCTCCAGTAGTAAGCGTCTGATGTTGTCCTCTGTGATGGAGATGGGTTTCGGAATTTCTTCCTCATCTACCCGCAGTGCCACATCCTTCTCGAGAGCATCTTCGCGATGGAAGCTCCATCGAAACTGAGGATAGGCAGCCAGGATCTCCTTGGCCACAGAGGGGATAGGACTGTCCGCCTCTACGAACAGACGGAAATCAGACTTGTCTGGATAACCTTCAATCAAAGTACCCAGATGCGGAATGATCTCGCCTACATCGATGTTGCGCACGTCCAACGTTTTGTACAGTTTGGCATTTGGGTTGACGATAAATTCAGTACTACCCACACCCTCCTTGCGGGTATACAGACCAAACCCCTTGGGCGATTCCTCACCATGGCAGAGTCGGTCGAACGAGCCTTGAGCGAACACCTTACCGCGACGAGTGTGCTTGTGGTGGTGACCAATGAAGATCACTTCCCGCACGATCGACTCGTAATAGTCTTCGTTGTGGCACGCTACAGACTGAATAGGTAACTGGTAACGGAAGCAGCCGTGCATACAGCCGATATCCACGCCGTCTAGCCCCATGGACTGGAGCAGGTCGGCTACCTGTAGCTGCGTCTTACTGGCGTCGTCGTTGACCTCATCAGGGACATAAAGGACGGTGGTATCCAGACTCGGTATGTATTCGACCGAGACCTCATCCACGTACTTGATATCGACTTTAGAGTCCAGGTATTTTGCCAGATCGGTGAAGCGTCGAGGTTGTTTCCAGTCGTGCGATGGCGTGCCCTCCAGAACACGGAGGATGACGCCGTGTTTGGCGCAGATCGCGAGCAACTCAGCAATCCACTCGTCCACCCGCCTACCCTCTGGTGAGGGATACGTCATCAGCCGGTCAAAGAAATCACCGGCAATGAGCAGCAGCTGGACAGTGGAGAGGATACCAGACAAAAACAGAGAATTTCGGAGGTTATCCAGAATGAACTCGGTCTTTGTCTGGTGATGGCCGGTATGAACATCGGATATGCACAGAACGCGCAAATCAGAGATCACTACCTTCTCCATCAAAGTCGTATTCATCAGCGTCTGCGACGCGCTCTCTACGTACTTCACGCTCTGTTGCTGGGGTTGAGCTACCGTCCAGAGCCTTAGGCTCGATGGTACCTGCTGCGGCGCCCAACAGATCTTCGATCGGCAAGTTGTAACGCTTGTAGATCAGCATGTTGTTACGCAGGTACCCGAGCATGTCTTCATCGTGGATGGATGGGGACATGCCATCGACTTGTTGATTGAACCACAAGTCCACAGCAATCGGGTTCTCAACCGACCGGCGTTTGTAGTACAAGTCGGCCAGACCGGCCACACTGATGCGGGCGTCTTGGTCCAGGGCAGTGGGCAGGCGCGACAGAATGGGCGGTACACGGAACAACTCGACACCCTGATCGTCAACCACGGAGATCTGACGATGGGCTACACCGGTGATCCGGTGCCAGCGCTCGAAGTCAGCCCGCTCGCCACGGTTTTTCTTCAGTAGTGCAGGCAGAACATCGGTTTTGAAGGTTGCTTCGTTGATTACCGGGAAGTCGTTTTTGGCAGCTTCGAGGTAATCGGGGTAAGCATCTAGCAAACTGGTCATGGTCTAAAGCCTCATAAAGACCTCCCCTACCGTAGCAGGGGAGGTGCGATGGTCATTGAGCGTACGAGCCCTGCGCCTGAACCTTCATGTTCTCGGCGTTCTTGGTGATCTGCTCGGTCAGGCTTTCGCGGTACTCTTGCAGATCGATGTCGGTGATCGCATAAGCGTACTCGTCGGCCTGAAGGCCGTAGGACTGCACGAGCTTGATGAACACCGAAGCGTTCTCCGGGGCTTCGATGATGGGGTTCGGGACCCACGGTGCTTCGACGCCGAGTACACCAGGCTCTTGGGACTCGAGGGTCAGGACGCCGTCTTCAGACAACTTGATGCGATTGGCACCCGGTACGTAGTCCTTGACGATCAGCATGACTGGACGACGGTTCTTCGAACTCGACGCCTGGTGCATCAGCGCGTTTTGCAGCGAAGTGAGCAGGTTCGACGCGATGCTGCTGGTCATGACGGGGTTTTCGAACAGCATCTGGATCTGCTGGGCCGAGATCGTCACCAGTTCGCGCATCATGTGCTCGTACTGCTTTTTGTTGGTCTCTTCAACGAGAGCCAGGCGCTGGGTCAGCGCTTCGTTCTGTTCTTCCAGCGCACGGATACGTTGGAAAATCTGATCGAAGTTCTGCTCGGATTTGTCGGGCATCTATCTGTTCCTCTGGATGACGACTTGGTCGCCGTTTTCATTGAGCACATCGATCATTCGAGTGCCTTCAGTAATCAGTAGGTGACTCAGCTGGTATTTCGTGCCTGCCACTCTTAATATTACACCTAATTGTAAATTTGTATTGGGTGCTTCTGTGTCGACAATCGTGACATCGACCTCAGCAGAATCAAACGTGTAGTTCAGCCACATCTCCAAGGCCGTTTTGATCTCTCTGGCAAACACACTAGGTTCATCACCATAGCGTTGCAGCAAACGGCTCAGAGGTTGAGCTCTGACGTTGAAGTTTTCGGGTTGATCGTGGTGACAGAGATAAAAATTGAGCATCTCTTCGTTGGCTTGTTCGACGGGAGAAGTCAAAAAGCCCCGTCTGCTCAGGGTGGATACAGCTCGCATGGAACACCTCCAGTCTATACACACCATTGGCCAAAAAAGAAAGAATAAAAAGCGGGAGGCCGAAGCCTCCCGCCATATGCCATTACAGGTAGCCGTTATTCGGATCGCTAGGGTCCGAGTACTGAGCATCCAGGTGGTCGTTGGTCAGATCCCAGCCACGCAGGATCGCGACTTGTTCAGCGAAAGACAGTTGTACATCACCGTCTTCGTCGTACGCATCGAGATACTTCGTGAAGACCACTTCGTCTTGATCGTTGAGCACACCGATGCCGTTCATGACGTGGCGATAGTCGCTATGACGCTCACCAATGGAGTCAGACTCCACATCAATGTACTGATCGCGCCAACCGTGCGCACGACCAGCCAAGCGCTCACGACGCAGTCTGGGGTTGGCAGCCAACCAACGTGCCATTTTCGGCTTGGCTTGTTGCAGATCAGAGATGTCGATCATTTCACGGACGACATCATCATCCCAGCGCCTGTCCAGCCGATCGCGGATTGCCCGTAATCCACGCTCGATTTTCTCGGAGTCGTAGTTATCGACGGTTGAGCGGATACGATCGGAGAAACGCTTACTGATCTCAGATAGCGAATCACTGGCCCGTCGCGTCTGATTGCGCAGGAACGACAGGTTGCGGCGACTGATCTGGCCGAACGCATATGCTTCAAACACATCTTCATCATCATCGATGATGTTTACCATGCCGCCTCCTAGTAACTATACATCTCATCGCCCTCAGTCAACCAATCGCCGATCGACGACACGATAGTAGTCGGCAGCGTGACGTTGCTGCTGACACGGAAAGGTCGGTTCGGATCCATGACGCCCGTGTGGGCTTCCATGGGCATCAACGCATCAGCCATTCGATTATCGATGGGCAATTGACCGTTCAGAGCATCACCGTCGTAGTCAGCGTTCTTGGCCTTGAGGGCGAGTACGGACTTACTGATGGTGTTGATCGTAGGATCGGTTTTGATCTCATCGATGTATTCGAGTTCGATAGAGCCCCGCTTAAGAGTAGGGTTCCGGCCGAATGTGGTTGGGATGCCGTGCTCATACGGCGACTCTGCAATCAGTTCCTTGAACAACGAGTCGATCAGGAAGTGATAGCGCAGGGTGTTCTCGTAGAGCAATGCGATGATTTCGTTAGGGGTGAATCCACGCTTGAGCAGTTTATTACTCAGGTGGGCCTTAAACAGCAGAACCGACAGTGACCACGGCAACTTGATGGAGTTGTAGTGGTGTGGTTCGTGTAGCGAACTGATCACGGAGCGGTACGACCAATGCGGCGGCGTACCGTAGATCAGCTTACGGAAAATGCCCTTCTTTGTAGCAGCCACTCCGCTCTCGAACTCTTTGTTGTACTCGACCAGGTTGTTCATGGTCTGGACACAACGAGATTCTTTGAACTCGGTGGATTTTTCTTCGCCCCTACTTTCTGCGCTGATCAACGTCAACACGCCGTTCACGGCGTTGAACATTTTGGGATCGGCGAACATCGTTTTGTTGGATTCTTCGGTCACGAAGGTCAGCTTGGATGGAAACGGTAGCTGCCTGGTGAACGTACGGTTGCGCACCATCTTCAGGTATTCGTAGGTACGAGCCCTTACAGGTACTCGGCCGACAAACACTTTCGCCTTGTACAGCGTGTCGATGATGTAGTCGTAATTGCGGTAGAAGTTATTCAGTCCACGTGGTAGACCGAGCCCTTGTACCTTCTCCATGATGGGCGGTGTTTTGACCGTTGCTTGATACTGGGGGTTGGTCAGCCAGTCCAGTATGCTGTAACTGCTGTGGGTCAGCGCTTTCTTGAGAATACGCCAGACTTGCAGGTTGACGAACCGATCTACCCGATCCGGGGTGCGCATCCAGATGATGGACTCCAGGGGTTTCTCGGTAATGTGCAGCACTTGGCTACCACATGCATCTGGGTCAGTGGCAGTCTTTTCATGCCGGCGGCCATAATGCCTTGCACCACGCAGCTTACCACAGTCGCAAGAGGGGATGTTCGACAGCGTATCGCCTTCGAGCTTGTTGTACAACAGCCCGTTCAACCGCTCACGATCTTCCTTGGAGTCCAAGTCGAAGTCATTCGCAAAGATCGGTGGTTGGGATAGTGCTCGGAACTCCTCTTCGTAGTCGATTGTTTCCAGATAAACGCCGTTAGGCAGTTCAGGTATATTCATCTCGACTCCATTAACCGAGGGTATAAAAAAAGAGGGAGCCGAAACTCCCTCTTTTTCTCACTGCTGATGTTGCTTAGCGGCGGCGGCTGCGACGACGGCTACGACGATCATCACCATCGTCGTCATCGCGGCTGCGACGACGGCTGCGGCTGGAGAACATCTTCGAACCTGCGTCCGAACCAGCCATGCCGATGATGCGGCGGTTACCGCGGCCACGACGGTCGACACCGACTTGCTGGTTCACTGCTGCTTGGATGTGAACTTCGCAGGCGGCGGCGGCTTCGGCCAGCGCTTGGATGTAGCTGATGTCGACCAGCACTTGACGGCTGTAGCCGGTGACGTGCACGTTGCCGTGGCCCAGGGCCGATTGCAGCATGCGCAGGCGCTTCTCGATCAGGACTTCGTCGCTCTCGTTCGAGTTGTCGAACAGATCGGCCCAGTCCAGAGCGTCTTCGCCTTGGTCTTTCTCACCGGTACGGTTCAGCCACCACAGCAGACCGATGTTGCTCAGCGGCTTCTTCTCGCCGTCGCGGCTTTCGCGGTACCAGCCGTTCATAACGCGGTCGCCGAGGACGAACGGGTTCTTGTCGGCATCCATTTCCTTGCAGATGTCCTTGAAGATCGACGAGAACTGGTTGTCGAACAGAGCATCGTTCGAAGCCATGATGTTCTCGAGAGCATCGCGGTCGCCTTCGGCAGCAGCGATGTAATCTTCGTGCAGCCAGGTCAGCTCACCACGCTCAGGGATTTCCAGGGCGTAGGCCAGGTCAGGACGGCACAGGGTGCCGAAGTACTCGAGCGCGTCACGCTCGCTCAGCTTGCTCACGTCCAGGTACTTGCCGTTGCCGTCTTGTACCAGGATGTTCAGCGCACCGATGTCCTTGTGGTTGACGCCGTCGTGGTTGCTCGGCTCGGTGAAAGCACGAGTCCAGGTCAGGTCGTTCGACAGGGGCGCGGTGGTAGCCAGGCCGAGGGTGGTCAGTTCACGGGTCACCGCCTTGAAGTTGGTGTCCATGACGCTGATGACGGCCAGCGGGGTAACCAGCTGGGTTTCTTCTTCGTCGCGGTTACGACGGCTACGACGGAAACCACGCTGCTCTTCGGCCGGACTGTAGACCAGCTCGAAGAAGGCCGCAGTTTTGGTGAGGTTTTCGTTGTAGACGCGATCGCTGTCGTCGTCGTCCAGGTTGGCCGTCGACTGGATCAGCACGTCGGCGCGCTGCGGGTTGTTGTTGACGTCGAGCAGTTGCTCGCCGCTCCAGTCCATGTCCACGACCAGGCTGTCGTCCAGAGTCAGCCAGTTCAGGCTGAACGGATCTTGGGTACCGGTTTTGGCCAGTGCCTGGGTTTCGATGGCGGCGTTGATGTAGAACATGTTGCCTTCGAGGGCATCGCGGTCCTTCTCGAGGTTGATACCGGCGTCCAGCACGTGGGAACCGGCTTCGACCAGGACGTAGCCTTCCTTGCCGAACTTCTTGTCGACCAGGTCGTACACGATGTCGGCGTAGGTTTCGTCGTAGACGTCACCAGGGGTGCGCGGGATTTCGGCACGATCGCGGTCGCGATCACGGCCACGACGGCTACGGCCGCGGTCACGGTCGGCATCGCGCAGCGGCGGCAGGTTGGTGTTGGAGCCAGCCAGCAGCAGGGTGTAGAACAGCGCGTACTTCTTCTCGTTGGTCTCGGCGAACTGCACGAAGATCAGGCTCGACAGATCGAGACGGTGCTCGCTACGCTCCAGTCGCAGGACTGCGTAGTCGGCCACGTTCAGACCGTCGACGGAATCGTCGGGGTAGTTCTCGATGTATTCCTTGAAGGCTTCGTGGGACTTGGTCAGCGATTCGCTGGCACCGTTACGGCCGATGCCGCGAGCCAGGCTGCGGCCCAGGTTGCGATGGCTGCGAACGGGTTCTTCACGATCGTCACGGTCAGCGCGGTCTTCACGCTCTTCACGACGACGGCTGGATTCACGGCTGCGCTCGTTCTGGGCAGCAGGGGCGGCAGCAGTACCCAGGGGTTCTTGCTGGTCGTTGTCAAACTGAACACCACTCATGGGTGAAACTCCTTCACTTTGTGTTAACTTTCATTCGCGAATGAATCTTGACAATTCGCATTGTCTTAACTCAAATGTATAATGTGGGTTTGTAAGATTTTACAATGTAGTTTCCTACAAAGCTAATCTCGGAAAGCGGTTTACGGAATGCCCTGAAATACCCCAATGACAAGTCATAGGAGCATAGCAGCATAATGCCGCCGAAGCAGCATTGCCACTTCTTACATATAATACCTATTTATGTTATTTTTTAAATGGCAGTCGAAAAATAAACTGCAAATCATCTGATAGACTTCCTCCATCTGGTGAACTCCCCATGTACAACATCCTGAACACTGTGGGCAAGAACCGGGCATCCAATTTCCACTTCGTGCCTTTTAACTACGCACTCGGCGTTCTAAGCAAGGACGTCGACAAGTTCATCGAACGGTGCCGTCAGGTGCCCGTAGCGGTACGCAGTGATCATCAGTTGGTACGCACCCTCCAATCGCTGAACGTCCAATACAAGGGCGATTTGGCGTCTTATAGAGGGTTTGTGGAATCGATGATGAATTCCATCTCTGGACGCCTGGGGTATTCGTGCGACCGATTCAAGGGCACTCCCTTCTTTTCCAGCAAAGCACAGTTCTACGGCAACCGCACCATCGAGATCCTCATCGCCGACGAAGCAGACTTCGATCTCAATGGCATCGAGACTCGATGGGAAGACTTACGACCCCTGCGGGTATTGGCTCACCCACGTTCAGACATCACCATCGAATACCTGGACGGTAAATCGAAGTTCACAGAATCCGGTATCTGTGTAATCGAGGTCAATGTACCTATGATGGCCGTCATGTTCCAATTGTGGCGTGACCGGCAGCGTAAGATCTCTGACAGAGCGACGCTGGATCCAGCGTTCTTCATCGGGGCTTATGTGATCCCCAACATGGTCTGGTCACACCTGGACGTTTCGATCATGAACCGGATCTCTCGCCAGTTCTTCAACGAGAGCTACGGTCGATCCGACTACAGTCCTCCGTTCTACGTGACAGACATGTCGGGACGGATCGACGACTTTGCCAAGAAGTTCAATGACCTGATCTCCAAGGACACCACGGACTGGTACGATGTGCTGCGAAACATCCCGGCTCTGTCGGCTGAGGACATGCTGCAAGTCCATCGACTGCCTAAGATGTCTTACAACTCCCAGTCCATCTGGTCGTTGTTTGCAGCGCGCATGAATCTCATCACCTATCTATTAGGTGTGAGTAAACGCTCGTCATCTAGCAAGAACGTCTCTGAGATCATCAAAATCGAACGGGTGTTGCTGGAGTGTAAATCCAGCCGATACCTGTCCAATGGTCTTCCCAGTAATCTAGCGAAGTACTACGACAACTACATCACCAGTCGTATACTCCCGCTGCTACCGAGAGTGCAGAACACATGACCCTAGGTGCACACATGCCACAACAAACCACCTCCCAAGAATCGATTCGTGATGATTACGCCGACAGTGTCTCCGACGATACCATCACATCGATCTTCCACCAATCCGTAGCACTGTTGGATCGGTTGCGCAAAGAACTGCCTCAAGAAAGGGACGCCATCTACGCCGGTGGTGAGTTGCTCAAATGTCTCGCCCTGATCGCTGACGTGCCTGCCGAGACGGCATCCTCAATCACAGCTTCCCAGGAATCCCTGGAGGCTTTCGTTACCCAGTACATGGCGGCCACTGCCGCTCAATAGGAACTCACCATGGATCTCTCTGTGCTCCCCGGTAAGAAGTTTTCCCGCTTCGTAGTACAACACGAGCGCAGACGGTCTTACAAACTCTGGGAACCCTTGCTCTATATCGACAAGGAGTTCGGTAGTTTAGTCGTGCCGAAGGAATTCGACACCGACTTCGCTTCTATCGATGCGTTGCGTCCCCACGGCGCTATCGGCTTGGTCAACCTGATCATGGGGTACTTCTTCGGGTTCGTCCTGTGGGTTCTGTACCTGCTCCTGATTGGCTATGGCGACCGTGCTGCAACGATCCACGATTACCTGTACCGCAAGTCCTGTTCTTACAAAGTCAGCCGCAAAGCAGCTGACAGGGTGTTCTACAACGCCCTGCGTGAGGACGGGGTGGCCAGGTGGCGTGCTTGGATCTACTACGGTGGCGTCCGGCTGTTTGGCTTCTATGCTTACAAGCGGAAATAAAAGAGGGAGGGCATTGCGCCCTCCCTCTATGCCGTCGTTACTCGATGACGTAGGTACCGTAGTCCTCTTCTTCGCTGTAATCAACGTCGAGAGGGTCTTCGATATCGGTCATGTCCAGGATCTGTGGCAGCTCCTTGATGGATTGGGTGATGACATCTACTTCTGGATCGGTCGGCTCAGGTGAGAACACGTCTTGCACCAGACGTTGATGTTTACCATCGACTTGGTACACACCCAGCGACTCCAACAACAGGTAGAACGATTCGAGGATCTCGAAGGTCAGCTTGCGGGTGTTGAGGATATCCATGATTTCCTCAGGCATCCCTGAGTTGGCCAGTTGTGCAGCTGGCAACAACAGCATCGAGATCGACACCTTACCGGTACGTTCCATCCACCCGGCCAACCGGGTAGCCAGTTCCCGATCTTTGATCGAGTTGACCCAGTTGGTCATCTCGGTCTTGTTGTTGATCTCCAACGGGATTTTAATGACCCCGTAAGGCGGTGCACCCGCAGAGCCGTACTTAGGCGCGAACACCTCTTCCCACAGCACGTATTGCTGGAATGGGGAGGAGTCCATGTTCTTGTACTTCTCTTTGATCTGCCCAGACTTCAGGTAACGAGATTCGCCTTTACGGACGGAGTTGAAGATGTCCATCTCATGACGATAGATCTTGCCGTATACCTCACGCAGGCTGATCTTCTCGTTGTTGTCGACCTTGGTCATGATCCAGAGCATGGTCTTCTTGGCGTCTTCGATGATATCGAACGGTACCACCGAGCTGCGCAGTGCCACACCCTTGATCTCGCTCTTGTACTTCAGGTACACGTTGCCTTCTTTGGCAGACATGAACGCGAAGTAGTGCTTAGCACGCGAAGTCAGAGCGAACACCGGGAAGGCATACTCGTTCTTCATCGAGATTTTGTGCAGGTGACTCGGGTCTACGCCCATGTTGGCTGAGAACTGGGCCAAGACGTGGATGATCATCTGCGTGGCCATATAGGTCACCGTACACCAGATACCGTCACCTTTACTGGTACGCTTGAGCGAACCGGTGTACCACTCGACCCAGTGTTGGGTGGTGAAAATGGTGGAGTCAGTATCGGAGGCCAGTACAGTGCGGCGCACGATCGACCGGATGTTGGCAGCGGTAGGTGGCAAGGCCCGCGGTACCCACAGGGCACGGATCAGGCCGGCGTATTCGTTGATCGCTGTTTTGATCCGCATGATGATGCGAGCCATCTCAGCATAACCTTCAGGATCGCGTTCCTTGAGGTCTTCACGCGTACCACCTTTAAGCAGGTGACCAGACATGATGTTGGCGTAAGCGACCAGGTCTTTGTCTTTGGCGTTTTCAGCAAACGCCTTGTCGACATCGACGGCGCCTTCGTATTCATTGACGATGAAGGCATCCATCAAGTCACGCACAACTTGGTCGTTGTACTTGGCCAGGTGATACAGGTCGCCGATGTAGACCACCGCAGCACGCTGGATAGGCGTCAGGCGCTCGACCAGTTCACGGATGGTACGCACTTCTCTGACGCTGTTGCTGTAGAGCATGGTCGACCAGGTGATGCAGTCCATGGTTTGCTCAACCGACGGATAGACAATGCCGTACTTCTCGATAGCCCATTCGAGTTGGTCGTAGTCGGCCGTCGTCACCAACGTGATGATGTTGGCGATGGTGATGTCAATCGACCAGTAGTGGCGACTGCCCATAATGAACTTTTCGTTGTTCGCATTGCCGTACGAGGTCGAAGCACGGCACATGGAGGTCAGCGAACTGTGACCGGACTTGACGTAGAGGATATTGCCCTCGAAGCCATGCATACCCGAGACGGCGTTAATGCCGATCTTCTTGGAGTTCTGCTCACAGTCCTTGATGTACTCCAACACCCGGTCGCCTGCCATGTCTGCTGCAAACATCTCAGCCTTGGCTTTCTTACGTTCAGCAATACCACCTTCAATGAACGCCGCCGAGGTCGACTTGTTACGGTCTGGACGTTCGTACATGACCATCGACGGACTGAGAATCCGTTCAGTCTCGACCACATCGCGCAGATAGCCGAGGAAGGTCGCGTCCACACGCTCACGGTTACCTGGAGTCTCTTGGCGCAGTGTCACTGCATCCGGGTCTTTCATCCGGGTCTCAGGGTCTTTGAACGCGATGTCTTTTACAGCGTTCACGCACTCAGCGTAGCTGTCGCCGGTCATGATGGAGATGAAATGGGCCTGCTGTTTTACATAGCCCCCGACCAGATCCAAGTCTCGTCGGTATTGTTCTGCTGGAAGTACGAATGGGTTGCTCATGGGGTGCCCTCGCTGTTCTACAGATGATAAGTCTCCTCTGTTTTTTAAAAACCGTTGTTTGACAGACGAAAAAAAAAGCGGGGCCGAAGCCCCGCCCTTTCCACGTCACCATAGAGATATAGCCCATGTCGGTGAGCTACATAATCTAGTCCATCTTTGTAAAAAATAAATGTATCAGGCCGGCTGAACCGGCGCTGAGGCTCCGCGGGTGATCGAGCGGATGTCGGTGAACCCCGCTTTCATCAAGACTGTGCGCAGGCGCTGCATGTCTTCTGGCGACGTACTCCCCAGGCGGATGTCTACGAACTCGTCGGTGACGATCTCTGCCGTCGAGAAGTCCAGCCAGGCCGTGCCGAAGTATTCGACGTTGCCGTTGTTGTGCTGGATCTTCACGTAGTTCTGATCCGTGTAGCGAGCAGGCTTCCACCCTGTGAGGTACGGGGTGATCGCTGCATGACGGGTGATCACGTCATCCAACGACTGCGCAGTGGCAGGGTCAAGGATAGACATGATCTTGACGCTGCGCAGCTGGGTCGGTAGCACGCCGGTAGCCAGCGTGCGGATGTTCACCGTTTTACCGAGCAAGTCGGTGTTGAAAGAGTTGTTCATGAATGCACCTTTACCAGTAAGCCGTTGTCAGCCATATCGACCAGAATCTCATACCAATTCAGGTCTTTGAGCCAACTCAGCTTCCTGTCGCTCTTCAGCATCTTGATGTAAGCGGGTTTGATACCCGTGAAGTCGCTGATCTCGTCAGCCCGGCCGGCGCAGATCATCATGGTCTTCTCCAACACTTTTGCCACGAAGGACTGCTGGATGAGTTGACCGTTAGGCATGGTCAAGGGGATATCGTCGACCATGTCCTGGTTGTCTTTAATGATACGGTCAATCAACTCCATGATGGTATCGGAGTCCATGATGAGGATGTGCATGTCAGATCTCGATAAAGAGCTGCTCCATGGATTTGTCCAGGAACGCGCGTCTTACATAACGTTTATTGATGTCACCTGCTAGGCGATCCATACGACGATACAACTGGATGACAGCGCGACACAAGTACTTGGCGTCGTCCATCACGTTGACCGATTCGACGGTGTTGGCTTCCTCGTTAGCCTTGAGCAGGTAGTTCTCGTAATAGTGGGTGATCTGCGCCTCGGACTGACCGAGCTGCCAATTGGACACGATCTCGTTGAGATCATAGTCATGACAGTCCATCATCTCTACGGTGCGATCGAACTCGGTGTAAATGCCGTAAAAGTCAAAGGCCAAACGAGTAGCCATGTGTCACCTCGGAAATCTGCAACGAATCAACATGTCATTACCTGACCACGTAATAAAAGACATGTGACGTAAATTCACGGTAAAAAACCCCATCCGCACCAACAAGCGTAGAAACCTGTTGAGCATATACATACCACAGAGTTTGAAGACCGGATCATCGTCCATCTCGACCTCTGCCTGCAAAACCCAATCGACGATGATTTCCCGAGCAACGGAATCAAAGTCACCCAAGATGTGGGATGACTTGTCTGGGTCTGCTGAATCAAAAACAAACATCGCCAGTTCTCGCAACAAAGTGCGACACTCACGATAGAAATACTTGCGCTGGTGAGACCTGAAATCAGATCCCCCAGCACCTGCACCATACAACTCCCAACACCGATCAATGAAACCGGCGGTGTCGAGTTGCAAAACGACCGGTTTCATGTGAACGACGTTAGTTGTCATACAGATCCCTCTTGGTTTTTCTGACCACCCGTACCAGCAACACACGGTCACTTGGCATGATGCGTACGTAGTCAACTTCAAACACTTCGCCGAATCTGGTATCAAATACCAGTTCAAGCAACATCCAACCAAAGAACTTCTGGATCATGACCTGTAGAGCGGTGATGTCGTAGACACTGTTGCGACTACGGTCTCGATCCATGTCCCGAAGCTCGGTGTCTTGGGACATGTCGATTCGAGTTCCGACGTAGTTGCTGATGCTCTTATCCCTGGAGAGACTGAACATCCGCTCAAATGCCACAGCCAACAGATCGTTGGCTAGGCGATTGCGTCGGTCTTCTTCGCGGTCGTCGATGACCCGCCACCACGCATACAGCTCATCAGGGAGCTCGAAGGTGTACGCGATGCGTTTAATCGTCGGTCTCGGATCCCTCGTCCGATTCGTCCTCTTCCTCGGACTCTTCTGACTCAGGTCGATCATCTTCTTCTTCCTCGTTCTCCTCGTCGATGATGGCAGTGGCATCAACCGCACCATCTTCTTCGTCTTCTTCGTCGCTGTACTCCAAACGAGCAGCCAGTGCCTCGCTGGAGCTATCGTACGCCACCGCCACCACTTTCCACTTACCGATAAACGAACCGGTGTAGAGAGACGGCGTAGCGCAGGACAGCGCGGTACGGAATGCAGCGACCATGTCTTGGATGTTGTCATTGATCAGATCCATCAACGCGTTTTCGCGTTCATGGCGCAGATCGGGGTTTTCGATGTCTTCAACCGACATCGAGATGCTCTCCATCAGGTCGCGCATACAGTCGTTGTACACGTAGCTGAGCAGACCATCGAAGAACAGATCGATCGGCATGAGCTGGGCGATTTTATCGACCACCTCCGGCTTAACGCCGACAGGAAGATCCATGATGATCTTGATACTGGTGATGGATTCCATTTTGCTTTTCTCAAATGAATGGTTATAGAGCAGGAGTTGCCACAATGCTACCGCCGCTGCGTAGTCAATACGCGGGATGGAAGTATTCATGGGGCAGTCTCCTTTTAAACCGCAACCGTATTTCGTTATTACGTTTTGAGTACTCGGCGTCCTCGAAGACGAACTGCTTCTCCTTCATCAAGGTCTTAAATTGTGGCTCAAACCTTTCGTAGAACGAATCCAACCAAACACCGAAGGACTCATCAACAACCTTGAGGAAATCTTCAGCGTCCTCGTCGTCGTACCCTAGATCAGTGAACGTTTCCATGCAGAACGAAGCAGTGATTTCATCGAGGAAATATGATTCGTGGTGATAGAAATACATCACCGCACCATGAATGATGATCGTCGGGTTTAAGAAATCGACCAGAAACAAGAACAAGTCCTCATTGCATAGCTGGTCCACATCAAACAAATACACACGACGAGGAGAGCGCACAGGGATGGTGAGCAGTTTGTCACCACGCATCACTGTACCCTCAATGCCAAGTAGATTTCATCATACCTTTCCACACGAACTTTTGCCCTGGACAAACCCTCGCTAAACAACACCCGGTGAAAGTCTCGGTAGACCATCAGGAAAACAGCCTGCATGGTCATTACCATCAAGTCTCGCTCTTGATCTCCCCTCGCCGACCGATCGGATACGTCATAAAGGAGACCCTCCCGCAGGAAGGTCTCCGCACAACGAACCAGTTCCTCTTTATCATGGCGAGCCCGCTGGACAGCCATGATCCCTAACTCGAACAACTCTTCCAGCGAAACACGCCATCCGATAAAGGACAGGTCTTTCTGTGCTTCCAAGTAGTCCGGCAGGTTCCTAGTCGGAGGGTCTAACAGCAATCTTTTGCCCATTAGATTTCCTCGCTTTAAACGCGATTGTGATGCAGCTTAGCTCGTCGTTGTATTGCACCTTCTCGTTACTGTACCGCGCATCGAATGCATCGGGACCCGAGCACTCAAACAACTTATCGTACATGTAGTCGATCAACTCCATGGTCACCAAAGCCCCGTGGCGAGGCTCAAACCCCAGCTCCACGAACTCATAGGCGACACTACGGATCGTCTCGTAATCAGAACGACGGTACACCATCCCTTCGATCAGGATCTTGGAGATTTCTTTGGTCTTCCACTCCGTGATCTCGATACCAGGCTCGTATACATCAGCGAGCCTGGCGATGCGTTCATACAGAGGAAGAACGTCCACCACCAGGGCATTACGCATGACTTAATCCACCTGGCTGAAATCGACGAGTCCCAAGTCCTTGAAACTGCGCTTGGGGATACGGATAACAACTTCGCTGTTGTGCATGCTGTCTTCGATGTCGAAGGGCAACAGGCTGGCCTGGATTTCCTTCACATAGCCCTCGTCGTCGGTCATGTGCTCCATGAACCATTGGACGCGATAGTCCTCACCCAGGATCAGGTGGAGCGAATCGGCAGACGCCTCGTTCCAGATGATCTTGATCTGACGCCACAGACGCGTCGGAACAACATCACCGAAGATCTCGTTGAACGAACAGATCAAATGTTGGGCCAGCGGCGAAACCAGAACATCGACGTCGTAGACGCTGTCCTCGAGACTGTCTTCGACGATCTTGAAGCACTGCTCCATCGACATCGGTGGCAGCCAGCGGCGGTTGTGCGGGATGTAGTATTTCTCGAAGAAATCGCTCAGCAGACGATTGACGTCACTGTAGCAATACTCCACTAGCATCTTGCGACGATCCGGGTCTTCCAGCTCATCGAACGAAATAACCGTCTCGGCGGATCTGATGCGTGACTTGACCGCCCCCTCCGGGTCAAGTAAATGCTTTGCCATCATGCGTGCAATCTGGAAACGCTGCACTTGGATGTCGTAGCCGTAAACCTTAGCCATCTTAATTCCTCATGGGAACACCACCCACAGAGATTGCTCTCGAGGGATTAGACGGCATTCCACTGCTCTCAGTTGTGACGGGATGTTGGTTGGATTAAGCAAGCTCATGAGCCGACACCCATCAAGCTTGTCTTCTATGTATTTGAAATACGGGTCTGTCCGCACCAGGAGGGTGTGGGTCGGATGAACCACCAGATACCCCGACTTGTTGAGTCGGAGTTCCAGGTAGATGCCTATCAAGCGATTGGCTTTTTCCAGACTGATATCCAAGTCAACAATCCGATCGTGCACGTGTTCGAGGTCGTATTCAAAGACCTTAATTCTATTGTGCATAGACACGTTCAATGCTCCGATGGAATATACTCACCTGTATAATGTGTGCCTGAAAATTTATTGCCCTTACAACACATAATGGGTGGTATCTGTATTTAAATACTGCACAGGAATGCCTCTATAACGCTCTAGGAGCGTCGTGGTGCGATTTTAACCATATCTGGCAAGGCGTCGCATAGGTTTGATATCATCGTGCCTTAGATCAAAAAAGAAAGGGCATACAGGGAGGACCGAAGTCCTCCCCTTTTATACCGTCTAGCTGAAAGACGTGCCGTGACCGGTGCGGTTGAGCACGTCGAGGTGCTCTTCCGGGTCGTATTGCTCCTTCGGAAATTGGCCATGCCAACTACCGGTGGCGCACTCAGAACATTTGAAACCGGGAGTGAGCTGCTGGGTGGCGTGGATGGAATCCACACAACCACAGCACTCACACACAAATAAATCAGTCATGATGACCTCGAGGCATAAAACGGGGAGGGCACTTGGCCACTCCCCGTCCGTTGGGTTTAGAGCACCAGGCCTTTCTTGCCTTTGGTGCCACCTTCGTTGAAACGCGCACCGGCTTCACGGATGCTGCGACGTTCGTTGACCGCTTTGAGCTCGGTATTGAGCTCTTGACGGATAGCTGCCCAGCCGCTGACATCGCTGGTGAAGTACAGGTTGTGGCGAGAGCTGCCGTCTTCCGGCAGATAACCGATACCGTGGTAGGCCAGCGACACATCCGGCTTTTCCTGGTCGGTGTCCTTGAGCACCATCGCCATAGCGAAAGTGTTCTTGGCTTCCTTCTCGACCTGGTTAGGATCGAGGAAGCAATCGACCAGGGTCAGAGCTGGCTTGAGGTTGGCGCGCGGCACGGTGTTGTAGTTCAGCCAGCGAGACAGGTCGCGAGTGTCCAGTTCGTCGTTTTGGCGACTGGCCAGTACGCACAGGCTGCTGATGAAGAACTGAGCGCGCTTGTTGATGTCTTCGCGCTTGTCGTTCTTGCGGTGCATGATGAAACGAGTGTTCACCACACGCTGAAGATCGTCGACCGTCGACTCCAGGGACTTGATGGTGCCCAGGGTGTTTTCGATGGTGATGTCATCATCGATGACGCCGACGATGATCAGCACGACGTCTTTGCCGCGCTCGAGGAGCTCGTACGCCAGGGTCGGCGCAATGACCGAGCCACTACCACCGGCAGCCGTGGCCACGACGATGTTCACATCACGAGGTGGGTGGGCATGCAGGATACGCGGGACAGCGTCGATGATGTACTGAGCGTTCTCGTCACGCACCTTACCGCTACCATCGATCTGGTCAGCATCGACCAGGTCATCTGGCTTCTTGATGAAGAAGACCTCGTCGACCGGCAGGCTGCGCTTGCGCAGGTTGGAGTCGGAGGTGTCGATGAACGCGGTGTGGATCACAGCGCTGGACTTGCCCAGTTCGGCGACATCCGAATACATGGCGCAGATGTTGGTACCACCACCGCCACACGCGTAGATCTGAACTTCACCGACAGGGTTTTGATGATTCATGGAACATTCCTTCTGGGTTGATTCTTGGGATGGGTCAATAATCACTCATGCATACTAAGCACGAGTATTTTTAGAAAAACATGAGAAAATGCGCGATGCTATGTACTTGATCACCAGAGGTCGTTATGAACGTACTTTCCTACAGTTCTAAACGGATTCGACACAGTATCCCTCCAGAGATCTTGAGATTGGCGTTTGCTCCTCGTCGTTATAACCCGGCCAGAGGCGAGCGCTACCGAGATAACGCTGGGGGAGTATCGATCGACTCCACCATCATGAACCAGGTCATTGTTGGCCGGGTGGCCATGGATGTAAATTTGTGCTCAGGCGAGATGGTCAACATCCCGCTGCGCGGTCTGGCGTGGGAGCGGGGTAATCCCAACGAATGGATCTTCCGCATCCCTGATGAGCTGACCGGTGGGCGATTGATCACCCAGGTCTACAACGTGACGTATAACTCGGGGTATCACTCACCGAGCCGTAGTCCGTCGATGAATGGCTCGTCAGTACAGCTGGACATGGCGTCTGCTGTCATGGCGTCGTTCTCGCCCATTCCCGATACCAATGCGCCGTATGTCAGGATCATCGGTCACAATACCATCCTCATCGAAGACGCCAAGGGTCGCTACAACCAAGGTGTGTTGACGTGTCAGCTGACACATGAACCCAACTTTGGTAACATCCAACCGGTCTACTACAACAAGTTCGGTGAGATGTGTGTCCTGGCAACTAAAGCTGAGATCTACAACCAGCTCGTGATCGATCTGGATGAAGGTCAGCTCAAGGCTGGTATGTCGTTGGGCCGGGTGCGGGAAATCGTGGACAGCTACGCAGATGCTGAGCAGATGTACCAGGACTTCTTGCGCGACAAATGGCGGGTGAGTTCGGTCATGAATGACAAACCCCACTACCATCGTCTGATCCGTATCGGGATGAGGCGCGGTGGCTTCTGATCTATGGGGAGACTTCGGTCTCCCCTTTATGCCGTCAAGTCTTCCACAGGTAACAGTAACGGATATCGTCAGCCGTGTACGGTTCTACATCCAGTGCCGTGACAGCTAGGCGATCAACATCCTTAAAGTGCTGGTAGATCTCCTGGACATTGTTGACCCGAGCAGAGTGCAAGATGTGCTGCTTACCACCTACCCGACCATGCATACGAAACGACGGTGCCTGTTTGGCCAGCCGCAACGTTTTGATGGGACGAGATGTGAAATAGTACTCAACCAACTGTCCATTGTCCTGGCACGCTTTGATGGCTTCGTAACCTCGGATCAACCCCGACACAGTGTTGGCATGAATGCCCTCGAACACCACCCCTGTCCAAGACGTCGACCATGGCGTGGTACTGTACAGGTGGTCGGCAGAAGAGTTAAACACCAGTGTAGGTGGCTTGTGACCTACCTTAGCATTGAGCTCAAGGACACTGTGCGTGAACCGCTTGGCCTCGAGTACCCATGGATTAGCCTCCATCGCCTTGAGGTTCTTGAGGGTAATATCTGCATGGTTGAGGATGGTGCTGTAAAAATTACCGTCGAAAAGACGCTGTTGCAACTCACACGCAATCGACCATTTATCCTTAAGCAAAAACTCACTTAACAAGTAGTTGGCCTCGTCATCAAGGATGCGGACTATGGTCAGTTCGCCACGGCGATTGACACCGGTGACCACACCGGTGTTGTAGTTGATGTCCGTGACCACGTATTCATCAAGACAGTGCTTTTTCCACGCCTTGTAGAACAAGGGGCGGTGTTTGGCTATCTCGGTTTTGAGCTTGGTCTCGTGGTATTTCGCGACACCGGCTGCCCGGTGCTCACCCAACGACCGGCTGTTAGGCGTACGCGCTGTAGTCATGGGACCAACCATTGCAGAAAGTTCATGTCGAGGGCAATGAGCACACCACCCACCCAAGTCCCCACAACCAGACCCATAGCGGCCTGGATAACCGACAGCATTGGGTTGTGGTTAGGCTCAGGTGACTCGTCTTCATCGATCTCGAAACCACCTTCACCGTCAGGACGGACACCGACTTGCTCTTGCCAGTACCGACGGCTAGCATTGAGCTCTTCATCGAAGTCGAAGTGATCGACGTTACCGTCGCGCGGTAACAGCTCACCTTCCAAAACTTGCGGGTGGATCATTTCGCGAACCATTGGAACACCTCTACGATAAAACGACCCAGTACACCGGTGGATGCCGCCAAGAGGGTGATTGTGAACAGTACCACTAGCAACGTGTCTTTGAACAATTGCTGTGCCCTGAGTTCAGTCGTTTCGACAGCGGCGTGCAGACGTTCTGCACGTTCTCGTTCGAGCAGAATCAACGTCTTGCGCAAATAGTCGATGTACTCGTCACGGGACATTTTGTCTTTAGACAGGTACTCACCTTCCAGGACGTTTTGTTTTTCCAATTGCTGCATTGTACTGCGCTCCATTGCTTGGATGTTCATTACCATGATGTATGTTTGTTTTTTCTTAGCATGAGGGCATAGCAGGGAGAGGTGTGACCCTCTCCCTTTGATCATGCGCCTCGGTACAGACGACGTTGCAGACCTTGCTCGGCCTCGACCACGTTGTTGTACAGGTTGTTGCCCAGTGTCTGAGACAGCAGTTCCATGAACTCAGCCCCATAGGCCGTGCGTGGTTCGACCAAGTACACCCCAGTGACCTTGCCGGACTTGATGACCTCGCTCAGATCCGCTTCCATCCCACTCGGCGCTGCCAGTAGGGTGTAGTCCAACACGTGTTGCTCACGCTCGGCTTCGGCTTCTTCACGTTTAGCGATCGCTTCAGCAACGTGGTTGGTGCGGTGATGGTTTTTGATCTGCTGTGATGCTTCAGTGGAGATCACATCGTAGGTACCGTGGGTACCGATCTTCTCGATGGCTACGTTGTAGCCTTTCCAACTCACCGACTTCAGGTGGTCAGAGACGTCATCGACACCTGGCAGGTAAATCGACACAGTCGGTTGGGGTGCTGCGGTGTCTCGGTCGGGATCGCCCGACTCGAACGCCACGGCCCCAGGAGCAAAAACATCGATCGTAGGGATAGACATGGAACCGTCCTTTGGAGGTTAGGAATCATAAGTATAAATCGGTTTTCTAGTCTCTATTTAAAAAATAAATTAAACGGCTAATCCCATGTGACGTTTTTACAACGGCATATACTAGGGGCTACGCCCCTAGTAGAAAAGCAAGGAAGTCTATCTATCCTATCTCCCTCTTCCGTCCGGCTGTCATGGCTCCGCCAATGACTGCCTACCGTCATCGGAAGCTATGCTAGATAGACGCTTCTATCCATCATCCCCCCGACTAATACTCGTATCGCTACGCTCACTCGTATTAGTCACCCCCCTTCTTCCAGACAGAGGAGTGATGCATATTATAAAGTTCATCACCGTACAAAATAAAAAAAGAGAGATCATCATGATCTCTCTAAAGGGTGGGGGTGTAGGGGATCACCCCCACCAAACCGATCAGCAGTCGGACTTAGATGGAAACACATCAGAGACATAGAACTCGATGTGACGCAGACTGTCGACACGGATCTTGATACGACCCGTGTCTTTGTCGTGGTGTACCCCGAACTGACTCTTGGTCAGTGCGTGGCAGTCAGCAGACGTATAACCAACAAAGGTTACAGTCGGTACGTCATTGACCTTGACCGTCTTGGTCAGCAGGCTGTGCAGGCTGTGCAACAACGCGCCGTAATGATCAGCAACATGTTGAGTCAGGTCTTCGGTGTAGATCAGATCCTTATTGACACGACCCTCTTCTGCCAGAAAGCGCAGGTGCATCACACAGCGTTCGCCCAGGTTGCGCGGCCAGTCGAAGATTCCAACACAATCGTCGATGACCCCCATATGCCGCTTGACAGGATCGCTCAGGAAAAGATTAGCATTAATCTTGTCCATGTCGATGTGATCCAGGTCGAGGTCAGCGAAAACACGGGAAGTCGATACATTGGTAGGGGTAGACATGCAGTTGCTCCATTAAGAGAAATGTAGTTTTGCTTACTTCTTCTGAAGTTCGCCTCGGAAGTACCGCGCAGCCGAGCCTGCGTAACGCGCAATGAGATAACGATCGGATGTCGCTACCTCGTTATCGATCAACACCTTCGCCTTGCTGCGCCGATCGTAGTTGTTGGTCACTGGGTTCGCCAGCAACAGGAACGTGATGCGGTATTGGAGGTTGCCCTCTTGCACATCGATATCGTAGCTCATCTCAGGTGTCTTACCACCTTCGAAGATCCAGTCACCGAGCGTGTGCTCCACCATGTCCTCGAGCATCTCCTTGTTGGATTTGATCTCGAAGACCTCCAACCCCATTTCCTTGACCAGCTCTTTGAGCTTGGCGTTCAACCTGGCCACATCGTAGACCGGACCATGGTAGGGATTGTTGCGGAAGCTCACGCTGTCGTCGATGTTGCAGTTGAGTACCTGTTCGACCTTACGGTGCTTACGCACGATCGTGGTCACCGACCAGTACTTGTGTTCTGGCGTGGTGGAGATGTGCGATGCATGCAGGCCGAACGCATGCAGACCGTACAGATAGGCGTGCTTGATGTCTTCGAACTCGATCACTTCTTTGGACTCAGCCAGAGGGGTGAAGGGGACCGAATAATCCGGCAGTGCCTCGGCCGGGTCATGTCCTTTAGCTTCAGCGATCGCTTCGTAGATAGGACGTTCACCGTTGATAAACTTACGGTGCTCTTCCTCGAGATGACTGTTTGCTGCTGCGATGTACTCGCCCATCACCCTCTCCACTTCGATGCGAGCTGGACCTTCCAGCTCTTTGATCGCCAGGATATCGTCACTCACTGCCGTCAGTAGATCCAGCGTCTTCATCCGACTTTTCCTTTTCTTTGGGCAGGCAATTGCCCAGCTCACGCTTGAAGTCTTCGATCAATTGATCGAGGTGTTCGTTGATGTAGTACCAGACCAGCTTTTTGCGATGCATGCTGAGAACATCACTGAAGCCCTCGTACAGAAAATGTGTCTCGAGCCTGAACCGGCGTTCTTCGGTTGGATCGATCCAGTCGCTGCGATAAGCACTCTTGATGCTGATCCGCACCAGGTGGTGACCCAGCTCAGCAGGGAGATTGAACTCCACACGCACCCGACCCAACAACTCTTGGTCGTAAGGGAGACTGGACCACGCCTTTGGGTCCTCCACACCATTGACGTCACGGGCATACTGACCAGCCGTCTCAGCGAACAGCTTGTATAGCTCTTGTTCCGACGACACACGCGGTAGCGAGAGTAGAGCGATGCCATGCTTGAGTGTTTCAATATCGAGTCGCCCAACCACACGTTCGATGGAGACAGTGTCGTTGGTGCCGGCGGTACCACCAAGACTGGTGTCGAGCATGCTGTAAAGCTTCTGAGTAAACCCCACGTTCACGGAGTTGTGGTAAACGTCTTTACTTACTTCGTTCACTACCTTCCAAACCACCGGCCCTGACGGGTTGGTAAATTCCCACACGAGTTTAAATTCGGCATCAGGATTGCCATTTACAACCTGCCACGCCACATGGACATTGATCGACCAGAGTAGCGCCTGCAACTTGGCGTATTCTGGCGTCATCGCTTTATCGATGTAGTGTGGGCACATCGGTACTGCGAAGTCGTACTCGTGCCCGGTGATCGACGTGATGAGCAGGTACTGCGGTAATTTGCCCTCGAGGAATTTGGCGTTTTCCTCTTTAGCTTCTGCGAGCAACTCATCGTGCAGTTGATAGAACATACTGGCCACACCCTGTGCCATCATTGGGATGACACCGAAGTTGTTTTGTGCTTCATCACCCAGACGATGGATGAGATTGAGGATGCGATGAGAGACCATAGATCACCTGTGAGTTAGTTGTTTGGTTTGTGAAGAGTCACCACTGTAATGTGGGATTATAAAGTTTTGGAATTGCGTGATAATGTGTACCTTTTCTAACGACTCGAGTATTCACCATGATTCCTGATTACTACGACCCACCCCGCTCTGGCCATGGCGAAGGCTCCTACGTCGTCGAAGGTCGTGTTTCGATGGAAGCGCTCGGTGGACACAAGACCATCAATGAAGTCTTCCACGAAGCCTGCCCAGACCTCGTAGCCGATCGCAAACTGGCCAAAGCTGTCGAAGCTTACGCGTATCAATTCGCCAACAAGAACCAAGACCACATCGCGTTCTTCGGTGGCACCCTGCTCGGTGTCCAGGTCGTGCGCTTCCGTCCTGAAGACCGTACTCGCTGGTTCGATGAGGTCGTGGTTTGTGATGACCTGGCTCTCGAAGACGAGATGATGAAGAACCCGTACATGGTAGAGACTCGTCATGTCTCCACCGATGTGATGAACCTCTCGTGCTTTTGGCTGTGTCACATGTTCCATCAGAGCAAGTCGCTCAGCCAGCGTGAGAAAGAAGAAGCCATGCTGAACACCATGATGGTGCTTCAGTACAAGTACATCACGTCCTTGATGGCTCACTACTTCCCGTACCAGGCCGACGAACAGATTGCCCAAGCAACCTACTCGGGCCTGTCCAAGAAGTTCGGTCTCAAGCAGCACGGCAGTTGGCGTGCGCTGTTGATCCAGCGTTCCAAGGACATCCTCATGCAGGGTGGTCTGCACTACAAGACCTACACGGAATTTCGTGATGATGATGCAATCGTCAAAATGGTCAACGATACCCAGGGTCGCGTCCGGGATATCGTGAAGAACCTGCGTGACGAATTTACCAAGGTCCAGAAAGACCCCAAAGGCCTCATCCGTGCGATGTCCTCGACATCGGTGAACGTGGATGGGGAAATCCAAGTTAAGGCGCTCAAGCGCCATTACGCGGCGTACCGGCGCTACATCAGTGATGTGATCACAGACCGACGATCTTTCATTCGCGATGAACTCGTTCACATTGTGTCAACCGTGATGCCAGCGGCTCCTCGGACTCTGTTCGAAGAGGCGTTGACGTACATGTCACTGAATTCCGGTGCACGCGGCGACAAGGATGTCGCAACCCTTTTAGACGACACATTGACCCATGCCTTCGATTACATCTCGTCCAACCGAGACATCGTGGGTAACGTCAATGACGTGGCCGGTATGCTGACCAAATTCCGCGGCCTGTACACGTCCAGTCGTACGCAAGACCCAACCATCCTCAGGATGCGTGAAACCGCTGAGCGGATCGTCAAGCGCTCGGTTAAAGCCAAGAACCCAGCGGTGATCGCCGCGATCAGGACATCGATGTTGATGTATATCCTGGTACGCACCATCACCATGCACCATTACGGAAAATAGTCATGTCCAGACGAATGGAATGTGCCAGAGCAACGCGACGTGTTCGCCTGTCGATGCGTGCTCTGACCCGCTTTAACGAAGGGACGGTCTCGATGGAATACGCCAACGACTTCTTGTCGGTGGCACTCGACGACACCGGCGTCGACATCGAAATGGCTGTCCCTCAAGACGTGGATGTGGCGATGGAGGGATTGAACACGCTGCTCAGTACCCTCAAGGGGATTTTCTCCAACAAGCCTGCCGAAAAAGACTTCGACAAGAAGGCTCGGGATAAGTACGACCACGACCTGTACATGGCCTCGATGAAGCTCGCTGCTGAGCTCAAGAAGCGTATCCAGGCTGGCCAAAAGCCTAAGTTGCATGAAGGGGTTGTTTCTCTTCGATCCAGCATCGCGGGCTTGTTCCACGAGTGCGACACTCAGGCAGATCTTGAAGCCGCTATCGAGCGTGATCTCAAGACCATCCAGTCTTTCCTCAGGGAAGCTGATGCTGCCAAAGCGCCGTGGGCCAAGTGGGCCAAGAAGTACGGTCCCCTTATCGAGAAACAGGCTTACAAAGCTGAAGAAACCGAAGACTACACCGAGGTTCTCGATACCATCGAAAAGTGCCGTAAGGAAATGCCTGCCAAGCACATCGCCGATGGTGTTCGTGGCAAGTACGAACTGACCGGCGGTCGTTTGATTGGCTGGTACAAGAACGGTTTCGAGGTTGCGCCGATAGGAAGTGGCAATCGCGCTACGATGCTCGAACCTCCAGTCGATTACACCAAGGCGTTCGCGCTGCTGGACCGGATGGAAGACCTCATCATTCGTCTGGACGATGAGTCTATCAGCAATAACTCGTCGTACTTCTACGCCACGGATATCCGTGACGACAAGATCAGCAACAAGATCCCTGAAGAGCTCTACGACGAAGTGGTGCCAGCTAACGACAGCTTCTACCGTTATCAACTGGTAGAGTACATCGAAAAGTTGGTCGGTATGTACTGGGAATATCTGTACAGCGGCATGGGCGACTGACGGCATAAAGAGCGGGCGCAATGCCCGCTCTTTATGCCGCTTGTCACTAAACCACCGTGACCTTCCTGGACATGCCAAAGCTGCGGTATATCCGATCCAGATCATTGCGGTCGAGACCCATGTCCCGTCCACCACGACCTGTCCCACCACCACTTTTGTTGTTCATGTTCCTGGCTCTGTCGCGCCGTTCACGGGCCGACCGCTTGATCTCATCGATAGTTCCGTAGCTGTCCTCAAAGGTAGCCCGATCCATACGACGATACAGCGACTCCAACCGATGCTCGTGTTTGAGCATTTCGATTTCATTGACATTGTTGCCCATGCTCTCGACGATCTTATCGATCTCGGCTTTAACGACCTCTTGCTCACGCAGGGCTTCGATCTCACGCCAGCTCAAGCGGACGTTGCTCTCGTTAGCCTTACGACGTACCTGTGCTACGTCGATGCCGTAGTGCGACAGGTTACGTGCATAGGTCAGGAACCAGTGTGCCATCAGCCAGGAGATGACATGGTCATCGTGCTTGCCGGTGGAGTGATCGATGCGCTTGTTCTTCACAGTCAGCGTTGACAGCTCACTGATCAGTGATGGATCGCGGATCACCGAACTGGTGGTCTTGGCAGCTTGTTGCAGGACGTTGCTGAACAGCAGGTCACGCAGCGGGCCGTTGGTCGGGAACCCGAAGTAACGACGATACGGTGTGTACTTGTCCACACTGTGGCTAGGACGTGCGTACTCGACGAACTCACGACGGCTACGGTCGTCGTTGTCCTTCTGATCCACGATCTGCGAGTAGATCCGCCGACCTGGGTCGATCCCCCGAACAGGCAGAGTCATGAGCAGATAGTCCTGAATAGCAATCCAAGTGGATTTGGATTCAGGGATGATCGTGACGTTCTGGTATTCTTCCATGAACTTACCAAGCCAGATCGAGAAGGTTTGCAGGTTCGATTCCGAAACCGACAATGTTCCCACCACTTCCAGCGAACTCACGTCGAGGATGACGCCAGTGATGGCATCTCGACCGACGGCGTTGGAGGTATCGATGCCCATGACGAGTTGACGCCGTGGCATCTTCTCGACCACTTCATCGACAGGCAACTGCCAGCGCATGATGTACTTCTCTTTCTCGTACTTCTGCAAGTACAGCGCTTCGCGCTTGCTGGCCACCACTGCCTCGAGGATAGCGGTGTCGAGCGGGTTGCTCGCGGTACCCACCGTCCATTGGTTGAGGTAGTCTCGACGGGCTTCATCACCGGTCTGACGGGCTTCTGCGATACGCTCACGCAGCCATGCATCGTCGAAGCCCAACTGACGGTGCGAGAACGTGCCGTTGATAAGCAGCGCGTCTTTGTTGCGGCAGTTGGCCCGGACGGTTTCGTACAGGTCGCGTTTGTCTCGGCTGTCGTAGTAGCTCTCGCTCCAGATCGCTCCATCGCAAAGCATCTTGTACGCGAACTTACCTTCTTCGGTGTCGATCTTACCTGCCGTTGTAGTGAACAGGTTACCGTATGGCTGGCCGTTTTCACGAGCCTGTGCCCTCGCAGCACCAGAACCTGCGAGCATAACCGGTACGGAGATGTGACAGAAGCGTAGGAATGCCAATTCGTCCGTATGGTTGAAAGGAGCGGTCAAACCGCGACCAACGTTACGTGCTGCGTCTTCGTTGGCTTGAGCCTGTACAGCGACCAGGCGGTTGCCTTGAGTTGCACAGGTGAATTCTTTCTGGTTATCGGTATCGACGTTGTGGATGATTTCGTACAGATACGACGGCAGGAGCTTACGGATCTTCTTCAGACGCGCAATGTTCTCCTTGATGAGGTCAGCGTTCTTGGTAAACAAGTTACCACGGCTCTGCTTGGCACCGAACAATTGATACCATATCGAGATACCGTCCGAGTTGACCGACTTACCGGTTTGACGCGGCTGGATCAGGTAATAGTCGATGTGGTTAAGGAAACACCACCACAGCGAGATGTTGGCACGGTTTGCAATCAGCTGGATAGGTTTATCGCCAGAGACCGGCGGGAAGCGCAGGATCTCTCGGATAAAGTACCAGGGGTTGTAGATGCACTCCAGTTTAATCATGGCGTGCTGTTCTTCAGTGAGGTCTTCACGGAAGGGGTCTACATCTGCAAGTGCTGGTTGGAGCAAGGCGAGATGGAAATAATAGTTCTTGATTCCCATCTTCTTGTACAGCGCCGCCAGATCCAGGAACGATTTGTTTCGCGTCGTGGTGTGGGGGATCGCTGTCGGGAACCTACTCCAGTCATCATTAAAAAGAATGATGTCCATGACAGACTCCATAAAAGGGCATACCGAGTGAGAGCCGAAGCTCCCACCCAGTATGATTGATTACGCTTGGTTAACCAGCGAGCCGGTCTGGTTGACGACGTGCACCGGCAGGCCAGTGACGCCCAAACGCAGATCGGTGGTCGATGTACGCTTGATCCACTCGATGTACAGGTTCTCGCCTTCTGCCAGGTCGTTGACGATCGGCAGTTGGACGTTCCACTGCTCTTTCTCGAACTCATACTGACGCCGTTTGGTGTGCAGAATGAAGTGAGTCGGAACTGGCGGACGTGCTTCAGCGCGAGTGTCACGCAGCGGATGCACAGGGTAGTAAAGCTTGTTGAGCCAGTCTTCCCAGCCCCCTGCGCCGTTGCGGACGTCTACATACCATTGGTTCGAGTTCACGAACGTCATGGCCGCTTCGATCTGAGCACCGAACGGATCGCCTTCGCCTGGTGCGTAGTTCACCAGCCAGTTGGTACCACGAATGGTGCCGACTTGACGCAGCGAAATGTCCATCGTCTGGACATGGCGGTAGTTCGGGTAACGCGAGTCGACGCCCGAGAGCAGGACCGAGAACGCGATGCGCTGATTGGACAGAAGATCCTGGCCATCGAAGGCGCGGCTTTCGTCGTACAGCTCGACCATCGATTTGGACAGACGGTGGAAGTCGCGACGGTCCAGGTTGTACAGCCAGAACTCCAGCTCGTAACCCGAGATCGCGTCGCGCCATACCGGGTAGGCAAACAGCTTGACGCTGAACGCTTTGTCCACTGGGCGAGTGCGGATGCGATAGGACTCGACGATCGAACCGTTTTCGGTAACCGGATGACTGGTCGAGAACTCGTTGTCTTGCAACACGTAGTTCAGTTGCAGAGGAGACGACTGACCTTCGATGGTCGGTACGTATTCCATCAGACCGAACACCGTGAAACGGGTTTGACCTTCCATCGACAGCGGGTACTCGACCTTGTCGCCATTGCTGTACTCGACCACACCCGTGAGGATGACGGTACGCATATCGACGTTGATCGGTACTTCCAGCACGTTCTTCTCGGACTGGGACAGCCAATCGGACTTGATGCTGATCGAGCGCACGTAGAGCATGCTGTCGTCGCCACGTCGAGTCAGCGAGGTGTTCTCAACGAGCAGCTTGCGGCGATAGGTCATGGTGCCATGTACGTTGAACGCCACGATGGTCACCACATCCCCGTCATCCAGACGCTTGGTCGTGTAGGCCGGCGTCGGGGTCTTGATGGCTTTGTTATCGATCTTGTCGGTGCCGACCAGCTGCAACGGCAGCTTGTTGGTAAGGTGCTGGTCGTTTTGGTCGTACAGACCACCGATGATCTCGCCACGCGCTTCAGAGATTTCACTACCGTGGAACAGCATGTAGTAAATGTTCTCTTCACCTGGGATCCACAGCGCCGCATCCACCGATACCGGATACGGGAACTTGCGGGTATCCAGGTACAGACGCCAGGCTTCGCTCGCACCACCAGGACCACCTGCTTCGAGGTAGTTGCCGTCGTTACTGCCGCTGCCACTACCTGGCATCGACCAAGGACGCAGATCGGACAGACCGGTGCTGTAGTCCGTGCCGAAACAACGGTACCAACCGGAGTTGTAGTCGATGATCAAGTCGTCGGGATTGGGTACCCAGTTGCCTTTGCCTTGCGGTCCTGTCCACACGTCGGGCATGTACATGACCTGAAAGCCTCGGTCAGGGTCGGCAATAGCCCTGTCGAGATAACTTGCAGTTGAATCAACCATGATGTCACTCAGGTGGTTGCCCACCTGAGTCCTGTGATGATCGCGTTATTGAGGGGCCACAGCGTACGGATGTGGGTGGTCGTCTGTTTCGTGTTCGAACCCACTCTCGATCTTGACGAACTTGGAAATGTTCACCCGGTCTTTGAGGAAGTACTTGATAGCGCGATTGAGGAAGCGCCATTGATACACGTTCAGCACGATTGCCCGACGTTCGTTGTGAGGGTGGATACTCACATAATCCAGGTCGATCTTGTCGCTGAAGCACGGGTCGTAGTTGAGCAGCCACAGGTATGGCTCACAAGCCGCCTTGAGTTGCTGGTCACTGTAATGAGCCTGGAAGTTATCCATCCTCAACAGACCTTGTGCCAGATCGTGCGTGATCTTCGAAGCGAACGGGCTGTAGATCTGATACAGCTCGGGGATGATGTTCGGGTTCTCATCCTTCGGCTCAGGTTTCATCGCCGTCAGATAATCTTCGACTCGTTTGTCCACTTCAAGCGACTTCGCCCGCAGCGTATAGGTGTCCTCGTTAACGAGACCTCGCAGCGGCACGATGACGTCGTCGACCACGTAGGGCAGACCATTCTGGACGTCTGTCACAGAGACAGCGCCCACAGGATCTTCCCCAAACAGCAATTCATCGCGAGCATAGACGCAACCGTCGATGACGATCCGCACGACTTTGTCGTCACGGATGTCGTAACGTTTGTTCTTGCTCAGTCGACCGTGTTTAATGAAACTGTGGTCTTTGGGCGGCAACATGGTCATGTCGGGTTGACAGAAACCCATGCCCAGGAACAAGAACCGCTCAGTCCCGGTGCCGCTCAGGTATTTCTTGTTGACCACCACGATCTCTGGCCACTGGATGATGTAGTCCAGGTCCTGAATCAGCGACCGACCATTCATCCAGATACGGAACGTACCAAACGGGATCTCTGCTGCATTGGGGTGCGACAGCCCGTCGGTGCGGATTTCATCGGTGTTGATGGTGAAGCGGTTGATCCCGTCTCGATAACTCAACGTCAGGTCGTAGCACGCGATGTCCACGTCGTTTTTAATGGCGGTTTCCCAATCGTTCTGGGACACCTTCCATTCCACCTGGCCATTGATGACCACGTAGAACTCCGTGTTGTCGGTAACGTCCTGCCACGGTGTAACGGCCAACCCACCATTGACCCGGCGAGCATACATGCGGTAGTTCACCCCGTCTTGCAAGGTGTACAGATCCGCATTATAAGCCGTGGACATGCGAGTGCTGCCACGCCCTACCACCGCCTCGATCAACCGACAGTCAGTACTGCGCGGCGTGTAGTACCGGCCATTGCCGTGATTGCGCCACCCGATCAGGACACCGTCCTTATCGTACTCGAAAACCGTAGAGGCATTACGCAGCGCTGCTGGCAGTTCGACCCATCCGCCAGCCGACCGAACGTGCTGGGGTGTATCGCCTACGATCTTGGAGATCGAGTTGTAGCCATAAGCACTCTGCACCAATTCCAACGGAATCGTATTGCCTACATGGCGCATAATCGCGGTGTACCCACTGAGCTCGAGGTTACGAGCATGCCATTCGGGGACGGTAGCGTCATTGCCGATCATAGCGTCGACCACATCTCCATCAGGCAGCTTATACAGCTCGTGGATGCGGTGGTGTTCAAACACCAACGGACGATGGTAGCCCGAGTGACGCAGGTACAGGCGCAGACCTACTTCTTCAGTCTGACCCAACCACGGATTGTCCTCCAGATACCCCGCCACGTACTGTGTCGGGATCGAGTAGTCCTTGTGGGTCACCATGCGCACAGCGTCTTCGACATTACGGTGATACAACACGCCTTGGAATACGTTCTCGTTGGTGCGTCGAATGATGTACAACTCGACGTCGTCACGGTACTCGATGGTCTCGCCTTTGCCGTCGTAGTGGATCAGATACTTCTGTTTCTTATCCAGCTCACTGACGAAATGATCCAGCTCCGAGACCTTGAACTCGTAGTAGTCCTTGACGCTCAGGTCCAGCACCAATTCGACGTAATCGCCCACCGCCAAGGTTTGGGAGTTGATTGACCGGACCAACCGGCCATTGACGTAACAGAACACATGACCCTGTCCCAACTGGGAAATGGTGGTGATCATGTTGTTGTGGCGGTTGATAACCACGTTACGTGCGTTCAGATCAGCAGGACGATAACCGGCTACATCGATGCCTTTGTTGAACCCTGGGTTCGATGCCTCGAAATAACTGTTCGAGTAAAAACGCAGGTACAGGTCTTCCTTGCCGAAATTAGCCAGTTCAGGCACATGGCGCACTGCCACAACCATCATGCCATTGAGCAGCACCAGGAAATGACAGAGGAACTTGGGTACCTGGATACCGGCTTTGTTATAAACGTCTGCGAACAGCTGCTCTGCGTTGCAGTGCTGTTCGAGACTCACCCAGCTCATCAAGCGTCCGTTGAGACCGAGGGTCGTTGGATCGAGTTCACCGATCTGGAACACATGGTACCAGTCTGTTGCCGTGGGCAGTGGGATCTTCTCCCACATGACCTCGACGTCTTTCCGAGTGCCTTCCGGTCGGGTGATGCGTTGTGGGCGCAGGATGTGTTGCTGATCCTGATCCGGCGAACACCAGACGTTTTTTACAGCGTGGGTGATCAGAAAGTCAGAGGTAGCAGACATGGTGACTCCTTTCTGATCCAGCCGTTACTGAAGTGACTTGAGCACGGCTGCCAGCGAGTTGACGAAAGCGCGGTCATTGCCAGAACGCACTTGGTTCTGCACGACCTTGGCCAGGGTATAGTTGCGGAAGCTGCGCAGCTCCAGACTCGAGTGCACCAGGGCGATGAAGGTCGGCGGGTGTTCGAGTGCCACACAGACGGTTTCCGAACCGTTGGCACCAAACCAGCTACCCCGTACGACAGAGAACAAGAAGCCCAGGTTGATCTGCTCGACACGAGGACTCGGGATCGACTTGTGGATAGCGCCGATGAGCTCATTGACGTTGGTCAACAGATCCAGCGGTTCCAGAATCTCGAGGGTGCGTTGTGCATTCAGTCGGGTCTGGCGAGAGACGGTCTGGATGACCCGCAACTTGGTGTCCTCGGTGAAGTCGCCTTCCTCGTAGAACATGCAGTTGTAGTAGTAGGCACAGACCACGTTCAGGATCAGCGATTGCTCAGGATCCAAACCGAGCTTACCGCTCAGGGTACGACCCACCCACATGAAGAAAGCCTGGGCTGGGATATCGCCAACCTGCAACAGATCACGACGGTTATAGTCGTTGTTTTGCCAAATGATCTGGAGTTTAGCGCGCAGTTTCTGGAAATCCGCTTCAGCTGGGTTGCTGTAGGACAGATTGCCTTCGCGATCACGACTGGCACGGGTGTAGGAACGCGCATCGATCACCACTGCGGGCACATCTTTACGGTTGCCAAACTGTGCAGCACACAGCGGCTGAGTGAAGACGTCGACTTGGGTGTTGCTGGGACCGACTTCATAAATGCCATTGCCCAGCGACAGCAGGGCGTCATTGATGTTTTCGGCCACCACGGCTTCAACCACTGATGCAAGCGAGTACTTCTTACACGCAGTAGATTGATAGGGCGTGAGGATCATGAGTATCTCCTAAAAGAGAAGTGAAAACATAGTTACTGGGTTACAATAACTTTTTACTAAAATACTATGTGGTCTAACGTGATATCAATGTTCGACTCGATGTGCTAAAGGCCATACCATTCGTTATAGACTTCGCGCGCGCTAGAAGTTAAACGTAGTCTCCTGGGAGAAAGACATGTCAAGACTACCCATCACCAATGATCTGCCGCGGACGATCATCCGCGGGTTCAATGATCAAAGCGGTGCCCCCCTCGCCTTCGAGGAAGATGCGCTGCCGATTCACCTGCCACTGGTGTTCGGCTTCGGCGAGTGGGGCCCGCACGATGAACCTGTCCTCGTGGGCGGCCAAGGCTTCAATGCCATTTTCGGCCAGAACACGCTGGATCAGAGCAAGCCCTACGCCAGCCACACCGGCGTGCTGATCAAAGAAGCACTGGCACCTTCGGGTAACCTGTTCTTCTATCGTCGTTTCCTGGGTAAGGACGCCAAGCGCGCCAGCGCTCGTCTGTACCTGGAAGTCGTCAACGACAAACTGCCGGTTTACGAACGCAACCCGAATGGCACCCTGCTGCTCGATGGCGTCACCGGTCTGCCGAAGGTCAAGGAAAACGAGACCAACGACGGCAAGCACCTGCGTTGGGGCATCGCTCCGGCTACCGATTTCGGTAAAGGTCAAACCGCCACTGGTCAGCTGGTGAGCAGCACTGGCGGCGAATCCAAGCGCTACCCGATCATGGACATCCCGGCTCGCTTCTTCGGCGGCCGTGGCAAGAACATCGGCTTCCGCCTCCAGGCGCCGACGCTCGACTCCAACGTGGCCATCAACGGTGACGACGCCTACGATGTAGGTTCGTACCTGTATCGCTTCTATGCTGTTCGTCGTAATGACGAGTTCAGCAACTCGTCCATCACCCCGACTCGTCAGGGCGAACAGTACGTCGACTTCAGCTTCAAGCGCAACACCGTGTCGCCGGCGACTGCACGCAAGTACTTCATCGACGACGTGATGCTCGAGGCCTACGAGTCGCGTAACCCGGAAGAGTTCGCCGGCTACGGCCCGTTCGACACCATCAAGGTTTACCACGAGAACGTGGACGTCGTGTTGAAGGAACTGCTGGCTGCCGAGACCGCTTTCCAAGCGATCGACGACCAGCACCTGATCAACATCCTCACCGGTGTGGACATGAACAATGCTCCGTACCACGCGATCGCGGTCGACGACGTGAGCAACGACGGTCTGCTGTTCACCGAGAACTCCAGCCACTTCCTGTTGGATGGTAGCGACGGTGACACCAGCAAAGATTACCTGGACGAGTTGACGCTCACCGAGCTGAACACGTTCGAGGAAAACGAAATCCCGTACATGGACATGGCAGCATACCCGTTCAGCTGCTTCTACGACTCGGGCTTCGGTCTGGCCGTGAAGCGTGCGCTGCCGGCGCTCTATGCTCGTCCCGACATGTATTTCGTATCGGCCACCCAGATCGCTGGCGGTCGCCTGAACACCCCGTCCGAGGACTCCTCGGTTGCGGCGTCTCTGCGCGCACTGTATCGCAGCGTGCCTGAGTCCGTACACTTCGGCACCGGCGCTTGCCGTGCTGTCGTGATGGCTCATGGCGGTACTCTGATCGGTTCCGACTTCCAGGGCGTTCTGCCGTTCACCATCGCATTCGCGCGTAAGTGCGCCGAGTACATGGGTGCTGCTACTGGCATCATGGACCCGGACCGTCGCTTCAGCCGTGCACCTGGCAACGTCATCTCCGACTACCGCGACCACAACGTGCGGTTCCGTCAGGAAAGCGCTCGCAGCGAAGACTGGAAAAACGGCCTGGTGTTCGCACAGAGCTTCGGCACCCGTTCGATCTTCTGGCCTGCCCAGCAGACCATCTTCACCGACAAGACGTCTGTGCTGTCGTCCTTCATCAACATGGCCATTGCCTGTAACCTGACTCGCGTCGGTGAGCGTGCATGGCGCTGGTTCGTGGGCGATGACTTCAGCACCAAAGACGAGTTCCTGCGCGACGTGCGTAACTACGTCACCGAGGAGACCCAAGGTCGCTTCGATGACCGTGGTACTGTCACGCCGAACCCGTACTACAGTGCGCTGGATGATCAACTGGGTTATTCCTGGCATCTGGACATCGTGTGGAGCGGCAACGTGCAGAAGCGCGTCGAAACCCTGTCCATCATCACCAAGCGTTTGTCGGCTGAGACAACCGCTGCTGCGGAGGCTTAATCCATGGCTCGGTACTCTGATTCCCTCATCCGGGGGAAAGGCATGGCACGCAATCGCCAGGCACCGATGGCCAACGTCATCGTGTCTGGTCAGAACGGCCATCAGATGGATCATCGGTATTACCACGGTAACGCCGACTACATCCGTCGCAACACCATCGCGCGTCTGTACGAGTACCCGAAAGGGATGGACCTCTACGGCGCCGATAAGCAGATCTACATCGACACCCTGAAGTCGCTGGTGGAACTGCACGCCCAGAGCTGGGAAGGTCTGAACAAAACCCTGTCCGTGTCGACTGCCCAGTCGCCGGTCGGTGGTAGCGAACAGTTCGACAGCTTCACCAAGGTGACCCGTGCTCGTTCCGAGCCGGTGCTGGGTGTACCGGACAAATACGGTCTGCCGTTCCAGGCGCTGTTCACCGACTGGATCCAGGACCTGATGGCCGACCCGGACACCGGGATCCCGAACATCATCACCCGCAATGGTGCGGTCGTGCAGGACTTGCTGCCTGACTTCTACACCATGACCGTGCTGTTCTTCGAGCCCGATCCGACCTTCACCAAAGTGATGCGCGCATGGCTGGTTACCAACATGTTCCCGCAAAGCGCTGGTGACGACACCGGTCGTCGTGACAAGACTGCTGAAGGTGAGCAGCTCCAACTGTCCATCCAGTTCACCGGTATGCAACAGGTGGGCCGTGGCGTCAACGCTCTGGCGCAAGCCGAGCTCGACAAAATGCGCCTGACCTATACCGATCCGAACAACGCTCCGGCGTTCCTGGATCGTATCGATGAGTCGCTGACTCGCAATCAGTTTGACTACACCGGTAAGGTGAACGAAGCGAACCAACGCCACCTGCGTCCCGGCGTCTGATCCGTTTCGAGGCGAAAAAAAAAGAGGAGCCTCTCGGGGCTCCTCTTTTATGCCGGCTGGTGACCAGCCATCACTCGTCCTCTGGCTCCTGAGAGACAAAGAAGTCGTCACAACGGATATCCAGTGCCCAGCGGCCCGTAGCGACTTCCAGAGCGGTCTGGTGCACTTCACCGTTGTAGTGCTTGGCGATACGTCGCAGGAGTTCAGGATGGAAGCAGTGATCCCTGTAATAGGCATCGTCTCCCATACACGCAGTCATTACGTCGACAGGGACTTTCTTAACGTAGCCGCACGGCATCACCACGTATACGGAGTACCACTTCTCGTAGTTCTCCAGCGTGACGACAGGCACATCGACTTTACCGACCCACATCAGCACATGATCGCGCTCAGTGACATGGAACACAGGTTCATCAATGCCAGACATGGTTTACCATCCCCCGAGTTGGCGATTGCGATGTAGCTTCAATTCACCCCACAACGCCTGCATGTCGTTCTGGCAATTGGTGGGAGAAGAATGACTGATGAGACACAGTTCCATCCAGCCACGCAACGGATAGCGAAGCTTGATCAGAACCCCCAGCACCTCGAGTGAACGATGTCGAACCAACTCGAGCATACCGACGCGAAGACGCTCACTGAGGTAGTAGGCGCCGGTTTTGTGATCGATGATGATGTAATGACTGCCCATGCGGTGAGCACGATACAACACGCCGCAGTGGCGATAGTAAATGTGAGCGCCTTCGTCGGGGCACTTCTCCAAAGCCTCTTTGTGCGACAGGTTTTCAACCACGAGTAGGTTGCCAACCGCAAAAGCCGGAGTACGGTTTTCTGTAACATTCACTGCTTGGCTACTTTGCATTTTGTTTCACCCTAAAAAAGACGGAATAAAAGCCGGGCATTGCCCGGCTTTTACATTCGCTTTGGCGCAGGCCGGAAATCAGCTCGAGAAGACGGAAGTGAACTTCTCGTTGATTTCGGTGGTGATTTCCTTGAACGCACCACGGCCGCTGCCGACGCCGGTTTTCAGGCTGGCACTGGTGGCGCCGTACTTGACGGCCTGGGCACCGGTCTGCGGGTTGCGGTAGGACTTGCCACGCTCGATTTCGATGTTCAGCACGTCGATGCCGGCTTTGCCGGACAGGGAAACGGACTTGACGTCGGTATTCTTCTTCAGGAAGTCCAGGCCGACATCACCCAGGGCGCTGGTAGCGGCGTCAGCGAAGTCCAGGACAGCGTGCTGGGATTTGCGGACCAGGTCGATGGACAGACCTTCCGGCAGGGAAGCGGCGAAGGCATCGTCGGCCAGTTTGGCGGTACCAGCTTCATCGAAGACGATACCGGGTTTCAGGCTGGCGGCCAGAGTCTTGACGCGTTCGGTTACTTTGGACATCGGAGGATTCCCTCTTACGGATTGAGCCAGTATTGGCAGGGTGATTTAAAATTCAGTCGACGTAACAGTCGTTCACAATACATGTGGTCACAGTTTTTATTTACTGTAACATCCTAAGCACGTCTATAATGAGTCACTGACATTTTTTTGGATATATCCAAAAAAGAAGGTAAGGAAGTGGGGGACCGAAGTCCCCCATCTACTTTTAGGCAGAGAGCTTCTTACCTTCATCGATGATCCACTGCAAGTTGGTCCCGATGTTCATCGAGTCCATCCCGAAGCTATTCATGATGTCGTTTTCGTTCATCGCGCCATCGGCAACCATCATCCGCGCAGCACGCGGCATGTTGCTGACGATGACTTTGCTAGAGTCTTCCGAATCGACGTAACGCTCGAAAGCTACAGCAGTGCCGAACGGGGTGCCAACCAAAATCATCCGGCGGCCGTGCGGGTCGGTACAACGAGCACGCTCGCCGACCTCGAGAACTTTATCTTTTACGGCACCGTCAAAATAACCGGTGCCGTTTTTCCAACCTTCCTTGAACTCGACTTCGTTGCTGAGTTTTTCGAAAGCGCGTACGAAGGTGGTGTGTGCATGGGACATGGTGCGTACTCCTAGAAGTGGGAATGTGGTATTGTAGGTTTACAACGGGTACAGCAGGTGGATCAGTTGGTGTGGTAACCGGTGTCGTATTCGCAACGTGCGATCGGACCGATTTCTTTGTACTGCTCAGCACACGGTTTGGTGTTGACAGCGCCGAGGTAAACCTCTTTGTTGCCAGTGGCGCAACCGGTCAGAGCGATGGCGGACAGGGCGATAACGAGGGCAATCTTTTTCATGGTGGTGCTCCTTGCATTTAGGGGGATTATGGCAGCGTATGCTACCGCAGTGCTTACCGTTCTAGATAAGCACTGCGGTAGGCCCTCTAGGAGGGCCTACACGGCGTTTTACTTGGCAACGGCCTGGACAGCATCAGCCATCGCTACAACGACCACAGGGACGTCGAGAGAGGCTTTAGCGAACTTCTTGGCCTGGTGGCGATCGTACAGCTTCTTGGCACCGTACAGAGCCAGACTGCCGACGGCTACGCCGGCAGCGATTTTCTGGTTGCGGGTGTTGCTGACGAAAGCCAGTGCTTTGTCCTTGAAGGACTGAGCGGCAACGGTGGTAGCTTCTACAGCGGCTTGGGTTTGCTGATCCATGGTGTATCTCCTGGCGAATTTCGATGTGGTGTGGTAGAGCGAATCGGTTAGGGTGGGTGTTACTTACTGTTGGGCGGCGGCTTCAGCTTCTGCCGCTGCTTCACGGTTCATCTCCTCACAGGCCGCTTTGAATACGCGACGACCTGCGAACATCGAGACACCGGTTGCAGCGACGGCAGCAGCAGTAGCGCCCAGGGTGATCTTGGCAGCGGTGACCGGTTGCTGGCCACGTACTACTTGAACAGCGGTGACAACACCGCCTACAGCAGCGACAGCAGTGGAAGCAGAGCTTACGAGAGTCGAGATAGCGAGAGTCTTGAACATGGGTGTTACTCCTGATAGTGAGACATGGTGGTATGATTACCTGAATGCCTACCGCTTGATAGACATTCAGGTAGGTTCCCTAAGAACCTACCGATGTATTACAACAGACTGCGACCGCCGAATTCCATGCCGTCAATTTTGACAGACAGGGTTGGTTCGAAAGAACCGACGATGATGTCCAGCGGAACGATGTTGAATTCTTCAACTTTGTAGCCATCGCGCTTGAGTTCCTCTTCTACCCAGAACGGGGAGTCGAGATAAGCCAGATCACGCAGGATGATGTTACCTACAGTGGTCAGGTTGTACTTGGCGATCAGCTTCTGCGATTTGCTCATGGTGTTACTCCTTAGAATAGGATTTTGGGTTTGTATCCGAATACCATCCAACTAGGCAGGTATTCGGATAGGTTCTCCAAGAGAACCCACCTAGTTACTTCGGTTTGTATTCCATGTGGAATGGTTTCGGTTCCACTGGTTTTTGGCCAGTGAGTTCTTCTAGTTCAACCAGATAGAAGCCGAAACTGATCAGGCGGCTTTTCAGCCACTGGGGTGCTTCTTGCCATGCTTTGTCGTTGACGACAAAGACCCCTTCGATCGTTATTCCATGATTGTTTGCTTCTTCGAGAAGCGTGGTCATTTCTTTTGCTACGTTCATGTACCCTCCTTTTAGTGAGATTGATTTATTTGACGATGCTTTTATTTGCTTTCGTCACCATTACAATGTGTGACTGAGATTTCTTTCAATGTAGATTTAACTGTATTCATGGCGGCATAAAAGGGAGCCCGTAGGCTCCCCCTTATGACCGTGTCGCTTACTTCACTGCTTTAGCCGGGTCTTCACCCAGCAGCGCAGCACCGACGCCGATGGCGCCTTTGACGCAGTTCAGCACGTGGGTCACCAGCACGTCAGCGACCGAGCAGTTGGCTGCGTAGACAGCACCAACCAGGTTCTGAGCATTGCCGATGATCTCGTCGGCGTGGGTCTGCACGCCAGCACCGATGACCGGGCCGTTGTAGCGACCGCCGGCAGCACCAGCAGCACCAACCAGCAGAGCAGTAGCCAACACACCCGCCACTTTGGCAGCGCCCACTTTCCAGCGGTCGTCTTTCTTCATGTTGGCGTGCAGGGTCTTGAGGTAGTTGCGGATCTGAGTGTCGCCTTGGTCGGCCACGATCAGTTGCGCTTTGACCTTGTCGACGATGCTGGTCAGGTCTTGGGCAGCCTTCACGAACTCGATGACGTCATCGACGGTCAGTTCGGTCTGGGTTTCTTTGCCCACGACTTTGGCGTCGGCTTTGCTGATGCCTTTCTTGGTGCCGAAGTAGATACCAGTGCCGGCACCGATAGCGGTGCCCACGGTAGCGCCTTTGGCGATGCCGCTCGGACCACCCACAGCAGCACCGACTACAGCGCCGCCGAAACGACCAGCGATACCACCGAACGCAGCACCGAAGCCAGCCGGGATCAGCGAGTTCAGTACACGGCTACCGATGGTAGCTTTGGAACCGTCGCCTTTCGGGGTTTCGTAGATGATGTCCAGAACAGGACGGTCGTATTCTTCGTTCAGGAACAGACGACCGTTGTTCAGCAGTTGGGTGCCGTCGAGCTTGACCAGCTCACCGGTGTAGTCCAGGGTGCTGATGCAACGGGTCAGGACGTCGAGGGCTTTCTCAGGATCGCTGTCGCGGTCCAGGCTGATGCCCTTGTACGCGTCTTCGAACCACTTCAGCAGAGTGACCAGGCTCTGCATTTTGGTCTTCTCTTCCTTCAGCACATTGGCGATGTCGAAGCGCGGCGTGCCGTCGACGTTCAGGAAGTTGTAGATGCCCTGGTAGGTCAGAGCCTTGCCCTGCACCAGCGCGCCGTTGGCTTTCAGGTCGGCCTGGATCTTGGCCAGCACGGTGGCAGACTTCTTGATCAGGTCGGTTTCGCCATTCAGACGATTACGGATGTCGCCGATGGCCGATTCCAGGGAGGCGACACGACCGCCTTGCATGGCCAGAGCGATGGCACGGGCCTGGGTGGCCAGCGCAGCGCGGTTGTCACCGCCGTCTTTGGCTTCGAAGGAGGTAGCGGTCAGGCCGCGTTGGCCGTGCGAGCGCAGCACCAGAGCCAGGTTGCTTTGCAGGGATTCGACGGTCACGGTCGGAGCGATGGTTTCATCGGCTTCCGGTACGATCTCGGCCACTTCCGCGATCTGACCGATCACGTCGACCACGTCGCCGACTTCGGCGCCGTTCTGCATCACTTCTACGACCGGAGAAACTTCACCGGTTTGTTGCGCCACGACTTCGGCGACGATGTCGGCCACATCGGGCTCAGGCATCTTTACGTTCGCGTCTTCCAGAGAAGCTGCGATCAGGGGACCAAGACCTTTCATTGGGTGTATCCTCGAGGGTTAACGTACGTTGTCAGTACTGACGTCTATCAGCGCGGCGGTACCACCGAGCAGGTAGATCATTTGCTTAATCGAAATTGACATAACGTTGTCCAGACAGGACGCCGTCACATCGCACATACGATTAACTTTTTTCAGTAAAGCTTTACTGTCCTTGCTAAAAGCAGCATGGTCCAGCGCCTTGTTGTACTCGGTGCGCCATTCGGTCGCAGAGGCTTCGGCTTTGCCAGAGATATCCATGGCATTGCGCGCACTGGCAACAGACTTGTTACCGATATCGACCATCTGGTTGAGGATGGACGAACTGATGCGGGATTTGGGGATGAACGACTTAACAGCACGGTGCATGGTGTTGTTGGCAGCAGCTTCGAGGTCGAACAGAACCTCATCGTTTTCATTCACGATCTGGTAAGTCCCAGCCACCTCGGGTTCCTCGTCCTTGATCAGACGCAGGGTACCGCCCATCGACCAGGACTTCTCCAGTTTGCCACGAACCAGTGTACTGACTTTGCTGTTGTTGGTCTTCTCATCGAAAACCAGTCGCCGATTACCCATGAGTGAAACCGACATGCGAGGCTTCATCCAGCTGTAGAGCTCCACAACGGGACTCTCCTGGCTCTCCATATGCTCGAAGAACTTCAGGACGTCCTCATCGCTTGCACAACGCTTGATGCCTTGGATGGCTTCTTTGAAGACGACAGCGAATTGCTTGGCCACCATCTCGTAGATCTCAGTCAGTGCACCAAACGACTCCTGGAGCGGGCCGACTGGGTTATCTACGTTGTTGCCATCGTAGATCAGGAACCAGTACATACCGCTGTGATTGACCTTCACGGTCTCATCTTCGAGTCGTTTGATCTTCTGCGTGAGCTTCTTACGGGCGATGTTCAGACGCTTCTCAACGTCCTTGAGTTTGCCCAGGTTACTGCGAAACGGGAACACGAACCGTGCATACGACTCGTAGCCTTCCAAAGAAGCCCCGACGCACAGTGCGATCTTCGTGCACTGATCAGCCAAGTCGGCTGGAGTATGTGACTCCAGACCCACCTGTACACCTAGGTCTAACCGACCAATCACTGAATGAGCGTAGCGCCGATAGGCTTCCAGCGCTACGCTGTTGTCTTGCACATCCAAAACGGCTGTTGCGATATCCAACAGCTCGTCGGCCGATTGCTCACCCACATCGACTTGCCGCTCAGACGCATCGGAGACATACTCCGAGATCACTTCATCGACCACCGGGTCGATCAGTACGGAATCATCGTTGTCGGACATGGGATCACCACTGGCTGGATTTGGTCTTTCTGAGGTCGAAGAACAGCGAAACCGGCTTCTCGATCTCAGAGACCATTTGAAGCAGACTGGCAGCGTGACCTTGAGCCGACTCCATGCCCATGCCCGTTACCGTCGGCTCACTGGCCATCTGACGGATCATGCTGAGATCAAAGTTGTGCTCGTTCTCACGGAAGTCTTCGGACTGGTTCAGACATTCCAGAGACGGTACGCTGTATTTGTTGGCGACGCTGATACCGGGTTCGGTTACCACGTCCCAGGTCACGATCTTGGTGATGGCTTTGGTCAGCACACCACGAATCATGCGGTCGTTGGTGAAAGAACGTACCGACAGGCAGACGTTTTCCTTGGGGTTCTCGAGCTGACGCTCCAGGAAACGTTCGTTCATGCCACTCGGACGCACCAGACCCATGACCGCTACGAGCTTACGACCTTGTGGGTCGCTCAGGGTGTCGTAGGACAGGGTAGCCTGGTTAAAGTGGATGCACAGGTTCGGTTCAAACAGGTCGTTGACCCGAGCAAACCAAGCCCGCTCACTCATGCCCTCTTGGAAACGAGGGTGACCGGCTTCACCACGCAGGTTACCACCTGCGATGCGACGCATCAGGTCAGCGTTGCCTTCGAAGATCTTGCGAGACTCTTCGAATTCGTAATACGCACCGCTACCGTTGAAAGCAGCCAGTGCACCGAGCACCATCTCGTAGTAACCGTCGGGACGTTTGACGAGTTCGCCTACTTTGTTGGTACCCACGAGTGCAGTGCACCCGTAAGTGATCTGTTGGGTCGACATGGGTTTTCTCTCTTAGGTTCTCAGCAGTCTCTCGATGTTCTCGACCCGTTGACCTGGAGAGACCAGGGCGCTGGTAACGTTCTCATCGAAATAAGGACCCATCAACTTGGCGATGACGTTGGTAGCACCATAGCTCACCGCCCGCAGCGGAATGACCGTAGGCTTTACATCACTGCCAATGGATTCTACGCTACGTCGTTGACGGAAATAGGTTTTGATGTCGTCTGGAGAACGACACATGGTCGCTGCAACCATCTCGTTGATCTGGGGGTTGTACCCGATCTGACGACCGTTGTAGTAACCAGAGTTCTCGAACAACTTGCCCAGGTCTTCATAGCCCATGAACCAAGGTACACGACCTTTGGCAATGAACTCGTCCGAAATACGGTAGAGGAAGCTGTCTACCTTGGGCAGGTTGATGTTCGTCATGATGCGGGCACCTGGCTCGTAGTAGAGTTCGATGTAGTCCTCGTCATCAATCACCACGTCGTTGATCGCTGTGGGTTCGCTACGCACAAACGACGACACCAGTGACGTCCCGTAAAAGCTATCATCCACCACCATGGCGAAGATGCCCATGAACGATTTCTCGTTCTCGAAAATCGCCATGTCGGACTGTTTGTAACGAGCAGGGATGTAGATCTTTACCGGATAGACCGCGACCATTTCATCTTTGGTCGTGACCTTCCAAGCAGACCGTACCCGTGCTGCATCACGAATGAATTGTTGGGATTGCATGCTAAGATGCTCCAGTGAATAAGACTCATATAAAACGGCATAAAGAGGTGAGGGGACTGCCCCTCACCTCCTATTGCGTCAGTTGAACTCGTAGTCGTCAGCGTTAGGCGCCTCGCCCTTGTTGACCTTACGAGCCAGGCTCGACATCGTGCTCAGCGACAGCCGGCAGATCTCGAAACCGTGCGCCCAAGTGGACTGTTCGGTTTTGGCCAAAGCAGCAGCCAAATCGACCACCAGCGAGTTAGCGGCATTGACCGCACTACGACTGATCCCGGCTTCTACTGCCTTGGCCGAGATGTTTGCCAACTTACCCGACAGATCGTCGATTTTGTTAGCGCCACGTACAGACTGCTCCAGCGTTCGGGCATAGTTTACAACGCCGTCCAGAACGTTGGTGGCCGTACCGTCGTTGGTGCGACCCTTGCCCCCGACCATAATTGCAATCGGCGCGAACGCCATGGTAGGGAGCATCTTGAGTGTAGCGGTGGTCGCGTTCGAAGTAAGCTTCACGCGCTTAGCTTCGTTGATGGGACCGAAGTCGTATTGACGGCTGATCGGTTTGCCAGGAGTTACCCGGAAGGCCGAACTGATAAGCAGTGCATCCTTAACCATCAGGGATGGGCTGATTTCTGATACCGGATGCTTCAGCTTACTGATGGCGGCAACCAGCTCGTCGTCAGTCTTGGATTTCTCCAGTGCAGACATGACGCCCTCGATGGCTTTTTTGTAAGCAGCAGACGATTCTTTGATCATCTCGCTTACAGTGTTCGCGTCCTTTTGGAAAGCCTTCTCGAAGTCGGCGGGGCGCTTGCCGTCTACGTGATAGATGCCCAGCAAACCACTCGACCGGAAGTCGATGTCGGCGTTTTCCAACTGGTCTTTACGATCAGTGAACCACTTCTTCAGTTCGATGGCACGTGAAGTGATCTTCTTGGCCTTGTTGGACTGGCTGGCCAGGGCAATACCCCATCCAGAACTCACGTTGGACATCAACTCACCGGCGTTCTGGGCCAGCTTCTTGACCATGCCTTCCAGTGAGGTGGCAACGTGTTGGTGGAAGACCTCGACATTGGAACCGGACTCGAAGCTCATGCAATGCGAGTCGACGACTTCGGCATCGCCCAGTACGCTTTCCAGACTGGAGGTCAGCAGCGCAGCAGATTCTTGCGACGCAGTACCATTGGCAACCATGGCACGGGCCAACAGAGCCAGGTTTTCCAGCGAACTGATCATCTCTACAGTTGCTTCGAGTTGATCGACCTTGACCACCGAATCACGGTACTCATCCATGTCGATCTGGGATTCGGTGCGCTCGTCTTCGTTGACGACCTCCACGTTACCCACTTCGATGATGCCAGCGTCTTCCAGCGACGCCCGTAGGCTATTACCCAATGACATTTGATTCTCCTCGACAAAATAAAAGGAGGGTGCCTAAACACCCTCCTATAGATGGATCACACCAGGTACTGACGAGCCACCCAGATGGAGATGTACTCGATGGTCGCCATCAGAGCTACTTCACGCACCTTGGTCTCTTCATCCAGACCTTCACCGATCTCGTCGATCAGGCGCAGGTAACGGATGGAGTCGGTGTGGCGGTAGAACACAGCACAGACCAGATCGCGCAGCAGCGGACCCAGGTCTTTCATGCGACTCGGTTCCACACCTTTCATGGCTTCCTTGAGCACAGCCATGTACGTGCTGCGATCGGCAACCATGTTCTCAGGGCTACGATTCTGGATGCTTTCTTCCAGGGTGTTCTGGATGACGTCCTTGATGACGTTGAACTCTTCCAACGTCTTCTGGCGATCGTTGTACGCCTTCTGACGGTTGTAAGTGGCCAACAGTTCATCTTTGTTTTCCAGCAGCTGGCTGGCCGACAGGTTACGCCCGTTGTACTCGTTGCCATAGAGCATCTCAGGCGTCAGGCCCTTGTCCATCAGATCGCCATAAACATCGGCGTTGACGTAAATGGCACCTGGTACCGAGTCGGTGCTGGGGCGAGTCGGTGCTGCTGTGTACAGGCGCACCATGCGACGATCGCTGTTGGCAGACTCGATGGCGTTGTAGCTGGCACGACCGGTCTGAGCGACCAGAATGCCGACGTACACGTTGTAGTCGCTCAGCGACATGACGCAGCCCACAGGCGGGTTGTCGTACAGTGCCCGAGCTACGACGAACAGCAGTGGCATGGCCGTCGACGGGATGGAGTCGAATTGCTCACGCCCCGACAGGAAGCGGGCAGCGTGTTCGAGGAACCAGTTGAAGCCCTTGCCTTCACCGACCATCTCCTGCACGTCGGCATCGAAGCCAGACGAGCCGGTACCGAGCAGTTCAGCGACATCAGCCGCAGACATCTCAGCGATCTTGGTGCTTTTGAAAAGGGCTGCCTGGGTATCGGAGTACTTCTCGACCATTTCGGCCAGAGACGAGTTACGCAGCAGCTGAGGCACAGTGATCGGACAGACCGTGAAAGGATCGGTACGACGTGCCATGACAGCACGGATCGCTTGGTCGATCTTGTCTTCCAGTTCATTGATCTCGGGAACAACCACGTTACGAGTGAAGTCCAGTGACTTCAGCACGGTGCCCTTGACCAGCTCAGCGATGTCGTCCATCACCTTGGAGTGAGCGACCACGCCATCTGGACCGGCGAACGACGCCTCGGTAACCAGGAACTGGATAGCGCTGTCCAGGTCGATGTTCTCGAGGCTGCCGCCATTGGCATGCAGGCCATACGGGTTGCAATGCTCCAGCAGGTCTTGCAGAGGCGAGCCACCCGCTACAGCCAGCTCGATGCTACGGTCGGCCAGCTTCTGCGCGAAAGGCAGTGCTTGCTCAAACGTTTCACGTGGGATCATTTCGAAGCTCCTTCTGCACAGAGCTCACGGTTGAACGTAGCCAGTGCCATCCCGGTGACCGTTGCACGGTCGATCGGTTTGCCATTGAGTTGGTTGGAGATGTTGTTACCTGCGACCCGAAGCACGATCTCACTGACCAGGCGAGCGCCGTTGGCCAGGAGGTTCATGTTCGAGACCACGACAAGTTTGTTTTGCATGGAAAAGTCCTCTGATCAAAGGAACGCGGGGGTAGCTAATCCCCGCGCTTGTTTCACTTACAGAACCACGGGTTGACGCTTGCCGAAGTATTCCAAGGCAGCCTTCTCGCCGATGACTCGGAGCAGTGTGTTCGTGGTGCCCAGCAGCAGAGGTGACAGGACAATACGGTCTTGGATGGACTTACAACCGAAGATGGAGTCGTACCAATCCCCGTTCTCCGTTTCATGGATACCTTCGATCACACGTCCTACGACGGTTTTCATCTGGTTACCGAAAACGGCCTTATCACCCAAGCCGGTGCCTACTGTCGATGCGATGGTGAACTTGATCGCCATGCAGTCAAGGTCCAACCCATTGCCATCGATCCTCATGGACTGGTCGACGGTACCGGTGACTTCTGGTACACCCAGTTTGCGGCACAGACGCTTACGGTCACGGTCAGCACTTGCTGCAATGTTAGCCAGCGAGTCAGACATGTCCTCGATGTCTCCATGGTAGAAGACTTCGACCTTCTGCACTTCACCCACCACTTTGGCGGTAGGTGTCATGGCAGAGAGCAAACGCAGTGTGCTCATCGACGCATCGTCAAAGAGCTTGTTGTCCGCTGTCACGGCGTCTTCTATCGTACATAGGATTGTGTCCAGGTCGACTTTGTCGCCCACACGCACCATGTCACGAATCGACTGACCGAACCGTACGATGACGTATTTTTCCTTCACGACCTCGGTGGCCAGTTTGTTGGCCAGACCGTGGGAGATATACGAGGAGTCTTCCAGTGTACCGGCAGTCTCGATGATCACCGTCCGGGTCAACACACCCGACTTCCACGACACCTGACGCTTACTGAACGGACTGGGTTCGAAGAACCCTTCGTTGTAAGCCAACACGTCACCTTTCTTGACTGCATCACCTGCCTTGAAGGAAGTGACCAAGTCGTGCGCATAAATCGAACCTGCTGCCGAGCCAAACCGACGACCCAGTTGGATCTTGGCACTGGTCCCATCGTCGTATTCCACAACCATGTGGTCTTCGTCGAGTTTGGTGACCTTGCCGTCGAGATCGGCTGTGGTTGCAAACGTCTCATCCACCTTGTGGGCCAGGATCTGATCGAAGCCGGTACGCAGTGGTGCTGCACGGTAGCCCTTGGCGGCGATAACGTGCGACTGTTGAATGTTGATGAAGTTGACGCGCTTTGGATCGTCACGATCAGCACAGGGTGAGATCAGAGCAGCTGAGGAGAACAGGTTAGCTGGACCGTCCTTCTCGGGATTGAAGCGCTGCACTGTACCGCGTACCGAAGTGAGTTTGGGACTCGGTGGGGTGTAGGTGATGATCGCAACCTGACCACTGTCCACCGTACCTTCAGAGATGAAACCTTCGTCCGATTTCTTGAACAGACGATGCTCAGCCGTCATCGACCGCTGACTCCGCCCGCCACTACCGCCGTAGGTGATGACCTCTTTTTCCTTGACGTTGTGGATCGGGTTGATTTCTTGCACCAGTTCAGCAGCTGGGTCTTGGACGATGTTCATCCAGACATCATGCGGCTTCATGGAGACCGACGCACGACTGATTGCTGTCTTGGTGTTGTAGGTACGAATGGATTCAACCAGCTTCTGGTAAACCACACCAGCAAAACGTTCGTAGCCTGTACTGCGCTCCAACCCTTCGAAGCTGGCCGAAGCGTTCTCGACCTTGGTGGGAACATAGCGCGTTTTCAACACCTCTGCTGCACGCAGCAGCAGGTGAGTGAACACAGTGGGTTCGCCCATGTCGCGCAGTAGCGACTCGGTGATCGGGTCGATCCACATGGCGTTCATTAGGTCGAGTTCACGCAAGTAACGCAGCCCGATGCCGTACTCATCGAGCACGTTCAGGTACACGTCCTTTTTGTCGAACGACCACACGCTGTAGTTGGAGATTGCGCGGTGATACAGGTTGAACCCAGAGAACACCAACGATGCCAATGCGTCGTCTTTCTGGAACACCAACGACTCGTCCAGGAAACGCACCACGAACTCGTCAGGCGACAGGTTGATGCGCTCGCCATTGGACACCCGGCGCGGAGTGACCTTCATCAGCTTGAGCAGGTTCTCCAGACCCATCAGGTAGGCCAACACCACGCCGATAGGCAACGTCTTACCGAACAGGTTCAGCTCCGCCATTGCGGTCGGTGCTTTCTCCATTGGCAGGTGCAGCATGTCTTCGATGCGACCGATCACTTTGGTCTGACCACGGTTCCAGAGGTAGAACACGTTGTTGAAGTCGACCACGACGTAGGCATCACCAGCCCGTCCGCACACGACAAACTCGCCGCGTGCTTCGATCGACCGGACGTGATCTTCGACCAACAACCCCGATTTGAAGCGGTTGTTGTAGTCGAACTCAAACACGCGCTTAGCGGGTTTATCGGAAAGGGTCAGTTGTTGCTCAGCAGCCTTTTCCTCAGCCGTGTCAGCCGCCCATGCATCGGGATTGACTGTGAACCCTGCCACACGCTGTGCCAGCGCTGCGTAGATGGCCGGTACCTTGGCAGAAGGCTCTTCCACGTTGGAGATCAGGATGTTGCCGATGTAACGATTGGAGTCGTTCAGACCATCGGCTACGATACGGTTGGAAACCCACCGGTCGTAGTTGAACACCGCACGATCAGACTTGTCGACGAACAGCTTCGAGTAATAGCTGGTCAGGGCCACACGGGTTGGGCTGACCTTCACGAAGGGGATCTCGCGCCGTTGTTTCTTCAGACGGTATTTGCTACCGTTAGAGATGAACTGGCCGGTCTTGCCCACAGTCGGGATACGGAAACGAATCGTCGATTGACGACCCACCGCCGGTTGCAGCGTGACGCTGTGGATCTCGAAGTCGCTAACCGCATCGACGTGACGGTCGATTTCATAACCCACCACCGCGATACCAGCGTGCTGCACAGCCAGAACCGAACCAAGGATGTCTTTCTTCAGCACCGTCTTGATGTAGTTCTCATCAGCCACGTTTACCGAACTCAGGAACATCGACTTGTCCACGACCTCTGGCATGTCGGGAATCCCTTTGTCAGGGTTGATCGCCAGGTCGCTGTCGGTGATAACCATCGCCTCGGCCAGCGTCTTTGACGAGCCGTACGGGTCTTTGAGTTTTTGATACGTGGTGGCCAGCGCTTGCAGTCGACGGTACTCGGGTGCGGAGATCTGTCCTTTGTCAGCCATCGAATCGGCACGAGCCAAGATGCTCGACTCCAACTTCCGGTCGTCCGAGACAATAAAGGAGACTTCGCTGCCAGCAGGTGTTTCTTCCTTACCGACAATGTTACCTTCTTCATCGAACTGGTATTCGGCTTGCGAGTTGTCTTCCAACTCGTCGTCGAGCACCACGACCTCCTCGGTCATCTGGTTGAGCTCTTCTTGCTCTTCCTCGGTGAACGAGCTGAGCTCGTCGAGCTGCTTTTGCAGTTCTCGCTCAGTGACTTCTTCTTGCAGATGCGCTGCTTCTTCCTCGTTCTCCACCACCTCGACGTCTTTCTTGCCGTCATCGATGAGGGTTTCTGATTCGGTGATCGCCTGGAACATCTTGATCAGGCGCAGCTGGAACATGTCGGGAGCCAAACCCGTGGCCTTGGGCTCTTCGCCTTTACGCCATTCATTGATCGCCCCCAAGTTGACCACAGCAAAGTGGCTCTTGTAGCGAATGATGACGTTGACGCGTGACAGGTTCTCATCAGAGATCCGACCCATCAGGGACGAGCCACGCATCTTACCTGCCCACATCCACAAATCCAGCAAACCCATCCCGCCTGGTGTGTTGAACGCACGCAGGGTTTCACGGGTCTGGCGTTTCTCGGCTTTGCGCAGATCGCCTAAGGACGGCATGACGTTCGGTAGATCGAGCGTGACGTACATGTCGCGCTTGGTCTTGTTCATCAGCTCTTGGATGTGGTTCCACATGGTGGCCTGGATGTTGTACCAGGTGTAGTACTGCGTGAAGTAACTGCGCACGTACTTGTACATGTGAGGCAGAAAGCCGTAGTTGCTGACCAACACGTTAAGCGGTTCTCGGTCAGCGATATCGAAGCGCGTCATCAACCGGATACGACGGTACTTACGGCGATATGCCTGTACCATCGGGCCAGGTTGGACATAAGCCGACCGCGGATTACCCAAACGGCTGGTCAGTTCGGTCTGGTGCTCGATAAAGATCTGCCGAGTCGCACTGGCAAACAACTGGTCATCGGAAGACGGACCGATTTCGGTCTTGGTCTCTGTAACGTAGTGGACCATGGCGTTACGAGGCAACGCCAGTTTGTCCATGTGAAACACACGTGGCTGAGCCAGTTGTGCTGGCAGCCTAACCCCGAACCTTTTGTAGAACAGCGGGTACATGAGCATTTGAGCCATAACCGAGACGCCCTGTGAGATTGTGAAGAAGGAGGTTGACCGTGTCGTAACCGACTGAGGCTCGCATCGAACCATCGGGCGCAACCCAAGCCTGACGGGTCTGCAAGAAGCGCTGGGCTTCAGCAGTGGCCTCGTCGGTCATGACGCAAGTAGCAGAACCGGTGTCACCGTCAAAGTCCGCACCCAGCCCCACCAGACGTGAGCTGTGTGGCGACATCGAGTCCACGAACGCAGGAATATCAGCACGTGGGTATTCGTAAGCAACGAACTCCTCGCCCATCGGGGTCCACGTCTCATCGAGCTCACGACGGATCTCACCGATGGTGGTGGTCTTGACGTATATCTTCGATGGATAGATGGAGTCGATGCCCGTTACCGGATAGCGGGTGATGTAAGCATACCGCTGGTTCCACTCGGTGTACGCTGACAGGTAGATGAGCTCGCACAGCGTGACGGGGAAGACGTACTTCTTATCGAAGCCGTCAGGCAGTTCGCGAATGTCGTTGAACACCCGGAAGGTCATGTCGGGTCCGCGATACACCAGAGCCAGATACCGCCCAGCGATTTCCACAGGACGATGGCGAGCTTCCAGATCCGAGAACCGGTTGATCACCTTCATCAGACCTTCTTTGGTCGACCACAGGTCACGTTGTTCCGGTGCCAGCTCCACGTACTCCTGTCGCAGGGTACGTTTGTCGATCAGTGGAACTGAAGACTCGCCTTCGGAGAACACGCGGTCGAGGAACTTGCGACGCAGACGATTGATCGTGAACGGCGTCAGACCTTTCGCGGTTTGGAACAGACCCAGTGTAGTGGACACGAAGTCAGGTGCGTTCTTGGCGCCAAGTTCAGTGGCTGAGGTGTTCATGACCGTCAACACGTTACGGGTACCGTGCACGATTCGGCGACTACCCCACTTGTCCAGCATGAAACCCTTCTTACCCGCTACCATGCGCTCGAGCAGCGAGTAGATCTCCAACATGGTCAGCGTCAGCGAATAACGCTGGGTGTTGTAGATCTCGGTCTCCATGTCACCGACACGAGCGATCGTGTTGGCGATCGACAGCATGCGGTAGTACAGATCGTTGATCTCGTCTTTGCTGGTGTGGCCACCTTCATCGATCTGGATGTCGCGGATACCGGCTGGGATAACCGGGATGCGGGTGGTGGTGGCGATGCCGCGGAACTTATCCAACAACTCGATACGTTGGGTACGTGCAGGCGACTTGTTGCGCTTGAACTCGATGTCCTTGAAATGGCGCATGAAGAACGCGTATCCGGTACCGGTTTCCAGTGCGGTGTTGGTGGTCTCTGCAAACCCACCGTTGCGACGGTAGTTCTTCTCCGGGAAGAAGTCTTTCTGGTCGTTGTCCCATACGCCAACTTCACGACCTGAGAGAATGCCCTTGTACAGCCCTTTAAGCGAACAAAGGTCTTTGTAGATCTTTGGGTGCAGGATGGCGACTTTGATGTCGATGAAAGAAAAGCTGTTGTCACGCTCCTCAGTACCAACACGACCAAAGATCAGTGTCGAGTACAACCCGTCATCATGAAAGTTGCTACTGATGCCGTCGTAGATGTCCAGGCTGGTCACAGGACGGATGTTGCGAACCAACTCGTCCGTGATCTGCAATGGCCAAATCTCGGCAGGGAGCATCTGTGTGTTCATGGAACTCTCCGAATACCGAACTAAAAATAAAGAGGATTATAGGTCCTATCGCACACTATAGGCCAAAAATGTTCTAGGTGATTTTCTCTTATATAAGGGAAAATCGACGGTTAGTATGAGTCTTTAATAGGTGTCGGAGGAGCCAATCCATGGCTAATGACGATTACAACTTTGACGATATCGACTTCGATGATTTTGAAATCGATATCCCAGAGTTCAATGACAGTGATCCGACGCGTGATGATCGTAAGCCTGTGCAGAAACTCAGCGCAGGTTTCAAACAAGGTCTCAAGACATCTCTTACCGATTCGAACAACATCAAGAAGACCTTGGGTCAAGCGTTGCCGCGTGGCTACGGCCAGGCTCTCAACGCTGCTGATGCTGTAAAGGACACGGTAAACGAGACCTTCCAAGACATCGGTAAGGATCTGCAACCGTTTGTTGACGGTGGCCGAAAGGCAGCAGCACGCATCAGCGACCGGATGCGTCAGAGGCTGCCCAAGCGTCTTGCTGACGCACTGGATGAGTTTGCAGCAGGTGGTGCAGAGGCAGGTTACAATGCTGCCTTGGCCAAATCAGAAGCCGAAGACTCCGCTATCAGTGAATCGCTTCGTGAACTGTTTTCCAAACAGGCCGAAGCCGATGCAGCCACTTATACGGAAGAGAAGGCTGAGCGTACGGTTCGCGACGCAATCGAGAAGAAGCGTTTCGAAACGACAGCCGATTCGTTGTCGGTCATGGCACGTGGTATCTCCCGGATCGTGGGGTACCAAGATGATGTCCTGATCAAGTTCCAACAGAAACAACTCGAGCTGCAATATCGCCAACTGTACCTGTCTCGTGATCACTTCGAAGCGGCTGTTAGCCACAACGAGAAAATGATCGCAGCGATGGATAAGCTGATCAAAAACACCGCGCTACCTGAGGCGGTTAAGATCACGCAATCCGAAGTCATGGGTCAGATGCTTAAAGAGCGTCTGTCTGGTGCTGCCTTCAGCAACGTGGCCAATTGGACACGTGACTTCCGTAAGAACTTTGGTGGTAACATCAAAGACTACGTCGCTGGTATGACAGCTGGCCTGACCGACTTCTCGGAACAAGGCTCGACGCTCAAAGATTCGATGGGCGTGGCACAAGGCGGTGGTTTCGTTGCAGGTAGCATGCTCGGTGGCAAGGTTCAAGACTGGGGTGCAAACATCATCGCCCCTTATCTGGCTCGTCACGAAGGTCTGCGTCGGACAGGTGCCCGCATGGGTAACTTCCTGAACAACGCACCTCGCGCCATGAACCGCTGGGCCCGCACCGAGACCTCGTCTCGCGGTGCCCGTGGTTTCCTCGAGCAGATGGCTAAGGATCTGGTGCCACGGTTCGGTCTGAACGACGAACTGAACAACAGTCAAGTGATGATGGCTGATCGCCCGTCCACGTGGGATAACCGGTCCCACCGTACCTTGAATGAAATCATTCCAGGGTTGCTGACCCAGATCAACCGGTGGACCAAAGCGACAGCCACTGGCAAGATCGACAGCGATGATGACACCACGGTGTACAACCTGGAGAAAGGTCGCTTCACCTCTCGTCGTGAAATGTTGGTTGACGTGAAACGTCGCGTCATGCCAGTCGATGGGATCTCCTCGATGCGTACTGAGCTCGACGCCCTGATCAAAGACATGACCAAGGGTTCGAACATCAGTGACGGTGCTCTCAAAGCACTGAAGCTCAAGATCCTTTCCGACATCGCCCGTGGTGAGCCGTTCGATCCTCGCGATCTGATTCGTGCTGACTTCTACAAGAACATCGATCCGCAATACATCGATGAACTGCGGTACTTCTTCCGTAACCGTTTCCGGGTCACCGAGGACGGTTATCTGGAACAGACCGGCGATGACCTCGACGAGCTGGGTAACCTGCAATCTCGCTTCAACTCGATCGGTAGCATGATGCCCGATCCTGCCAACCTGATCCGTGAACTGCAAGACGTGCATGGTCGGGGTACGTTTGACCGTTTGGGCTATACTCGCCGTGTCGGTAATCAAGAGATCTTTGATTACAACAAGATCTTCAGCGACATGCTGGAGGACTCTGAAATCGGTAAGCACGACGGCACCGACTATTCGGAAGGTGGTCGCGCACGACGTGCTCGTGTAGCCAAAGCAGCTCGTTCAGCTGTCCCCAGTGCAAATGGGACGACAGACATGCGAGCACGTTCGGCAGGTAGCGGCAGCAAGTTCGAATTGGCTGATCTGGAACGACTGTTGGGTGAAGAGTCGGCTACGGTGCGTGAGCTCAAGGAAATCAAAGAGCGCATCTCCAACCAGAAAGGCAGTGAGACCGATCTGGCTATCCTCAACATGCTCGCCACAATCGTGGACCGTATGGATGCTGGGGGTCAAGGTGGTGCAGGCAATCAGGAACGTGCACAGAGTTCGGTCAAAGCCTTCGGTAAGAAACTGATCTCGGCTCCCTTCAAACTGGGCTGGGGTCTGACCAGTGGTTATTTCAAAACGCTGAAGTTCGGTGGCAAGCTCGGCTGGAACACTGTCACTGGTGCCAGTGGTGCGGTGATGGACGGCCTGCGCGGTGCTCGTTCTTGGGCCATGGGTAAAGGCAGTCAAGCCAAAGGCATGTACGACTACTACGTGGTTGGTCGTGCTGTGCCTGCTCTACGCGCTGAAGCGTTAGCAGCTAAAGAATACTTCGACGTCAACAGCGGTAAGTGGGTCGATGATATTTCTCAGATCACCGGGGAAGTCAAAGACCGTGCTGGACGCGTCGTCCTGACAGCTGCTGAGTTCAAGAACGGTCTGATGACCCAACACGGCCAGAAGGTCAAAACCCGTATCCGCGGATTGGTCAGTGGTATTGGCCGAGGTATCGGTGGGTTGGCTGTAGGTGGGTTCAAGTTGGGCATGCTGCCTTACAAGGCAATGTGGGGTGCCATTAAGGGTGCAGGACAAATGTTGTTCGGTGCAGGCCGAGACATGGCCAACGGTGCTACCGACTACTTCCTTAAAGGCGAGACCTCACCACGTCTGATGGGGATCAAACTGGAACAGGGTGCGTACTTCGACTCTGTCACGAGAAAACCCTTGCGTAAACTCGGGGACATCAAAGGTGATGTGTGTGAATACATCAACGGTCGTGTTCGAGTGGTGGTCAAGAAAGAAGAGCTGATGCGTTCTGGCGGGTTCTACGACTTCATGGGTCGTAAGATCGCTCAGGGTATCGGGGGATTGGTTGGCTTGGGTGTGCGCGGTGCTCGCTGGGGCGCTGAGGCTGCTTGGGCGATGGCCAAACTACCTTTCAAAGCTGCTGGTGCACTGCTCAAAGGTGGCATGAACTTGCTGCGCGGTAAACGTGCGGTCAGTGCCCGTGGTGGTTTCCGTGGGTTCTTCAGTCGTCTGTTCGGCAAGTTCCGCCCGAGTGGTGATTGGAAGCACGACTTGATCCAACTCAACCAGAATCAACTGGAAGTGATGGAACGCATCCACGATAAGCTCGGTGGTATGGGCAGTGGTGGTCTTCTCGATGGTCTGATGGACTTGGCCGATATTGGTGGTCGGGGACGTGGACGCGGTCGTGGTAGAGGTCGTGGGGTAGGCAGAGGTGCTGGTCGTGCCGCAGGACGTGCCGCAGCCGCTCGTGCAGCGGGTGCTGCTGCTAGTACCGCCGCTCGCGGCGCTGCTGTTGCGGCCGGTACCCAAGTCGCCAGTACGGCTGCTGCTACAGCAGGTCGTGGTCTGCTGATGCAAGGCGCTCGAATGGCTGGTATGGCTTTGCTGGGTCTGGCGAGTACTCCGGTACTGGTCGGCGCTGCTGTCGTTGCAGCTGTGGGTGTAGGCGGGTATTTGATCTACCGTCATTACGCCAATAAACCGACCGCCATTCGTGGCATGCGGTTTGCTCAGTACGGCATCAAGCCCAATGACCCGGATCAGGTGCAGGCAGTTGCTGCCCTGGAAGACATCCTCGTCAAGACGGCTACCTACTCGGCAGATGGTGAGGCTAAGGTCGATGTGGGCAAAGTGACGGTCCGTCAGCTCGCTGAGATCTTCAAGTTCGATCCTGAGAACCCCGACAACATGGAGCGTATCCAGAAACTGGGTGCGTGGTCGCAGAATCGCTTCCAACCCGTGTTGCTCGGTCACCTCACTGCTGCGAAGCGTTTGGCAATGGGCATCGAGTTCCAAGAGCTCGACGCCAAGATCCCTGCGAAGGTCGGTATCGACTACGTAGGTTCGGCGCGCATGGACAACCTGTCCGGTGCGTATAACGACTTGAAGAACTCGCCATTCGAAGACGAGCTGGAGTCTGACTCCGCAGCTGTCAAAGAGTGGGCTGATAAAGCCTTGGAGCACTTCAAGGAGAAAGCTGAGAAAGATCCAAACTCCAAAGACGAAGACGACAAAGGTCTTTTTGCCAGCGGCTGGGAGAAAGCTAAGCTGCTCTCCAAACGCGGCTTCGAGGCCATGACGTTTGCGCCACGTAAGGCGCTACAGTTCGGTATGTTCGCAGCTAGCCAGTTGCGTGACGCTGGGTTGAGCCTGTACAACGGCTTACCACAACCTGTGCAGAACGCCATCGGTGCATCGCCTCTGGGTCTGCTGGCTAAAGGTTGGACGATGTTCAGTAAGATCCGCTCGAAGGTTGAAAGCGGAAAAGAACGACGTGGTTCAGTTATCCTCGATGCCCTGACTGCTGGTCGTTACCGTGTCTACGGTGCGTCTGCACTGAAGGTCGAAGTTGTCGAGTCGCTGTACGCTTTGGAAAACCTGTTGTGGGATCAGATCACGTACGATGGTAAGCAAGCGGTCTTCGGCGGCAATGCCGATGAGATCTATCCACGTATTGCTGAGATCTTCGGAATTCAGCCTGATGATACCGCACACAAGGTCGCTTGGTTCGCTTGGTTCTCACTGCGTTTCCTGCCAGCGTTCTTGCAGTTCTGCTCGTCGGTGCGCGTCGCCCAGTCGATCGATGCCCGTGAAGCCCAACAGCGCCTGACCCCTGGGGAGCAACACAAAGTCCTCAAAGACACCGCTGCTGCTACAACGTCCAACGAAGGGTCGTCGATGAGTGTCTGGGAAATCACCCAGTCGCCATGGAAGGACTACATCATCAACACCGACCCTGACAGCATCAAAGGTAACCTGGATGAGTTGTCTGGTAGCCGTAACGATAAGGACTATCGCGAACGCACCAAGGCTTCGGCCAACATCCAGTCGCAACTCAATGCAGCCAAACGTGCACAAGCACTCGAGAACGATAACATCGGTTTGACCTCGGGTGAACGTGCCGCTAAAGATCGGGAAGAGTCCGGCTTCTTCGACGGAGTCAAAGACAAACTCTTCGGTCGTGAGAACGCAGCAGGTAACAGAACAGGTGGATGGTTCAGCGGCAGTATCGATGGATCAGAAGACTTGTCTGGAGGTAAGGCTGGGCCGCTGCGAGGCGGTGTGGTCATGGGCAAACACCCAGGTGGTGGTACCGGTGGCGATATCAACGATATCCCATCACCGACCGGTTCTGGGTGGGAAGGGTCAAAAGCTACGATCCTCATGGCGGCACGCATGGCGGGGGTTGATCCCTACGTCGCTGCGAACGTCGCGTCGATCGAATCACGCTTTAACCCCAATGCCGTGCCTCGTACCAAAGAAGGTAAGCTGCTGTCGAGCGCCAAGGGTTACTTCCAGTTCCTGGATGGCACGTGGTCAGACATGCTCAAGAAATACGGTGCTAAGTACGGTATCTCGCCGAACGCCAGTCCTTTCGATGGTCGCGCGAACGCACTGATGGGCATGGAGTTCCTCAAAGAAAACGCTGACGGTCTGCGGAAACACTTAGGTCGCGACATTACCGACGTGGATCTGTACGCAGCGCACTTCTTGGGTCTGGGTGGTGCCAAACGGCTCCTCGGTGCTGCACCTGGTGCAGATGCTCGAGCGCACGTGGGCGACAGTGTCCCTGGATCCAACCCCAGCGTGTTCTTCGAGAACGGGGGCAAAGGTCGTGCTCGCACGGTCTCGGAAGTCTATGGTGAACTTGCCAAGCGTATGCAACAAGCCAGTGCCCATCACCAAGTCAAAGCGGGTGACACCTACGCCAGTTTGTTGGGCGAGGTTGATGCAGCTAAGAACGATGCAGCAGAAGCGACTCCAGGGTCAGCTGAGACGGCATCGTCGACGTATGGTGACGGCAGTCTGTTGATGGTGAACAACGCACCCTCGGCCAATGGTACCGCAACTCGTTCCCCTCAAGCGACTGCATCGTCGGCCACCCGGCCGGCATCAGAACGCGGGACGACTGAGACGCCAACGCCGAATGTGGATGCAGGTACCGCCACCGCACGCGCTCAAATGGCTGCGGGTAAGGATCAAACCACCGTCGTGACTCAAGGACTCGACGGTGTGACGGAAGGTGTAGGTGAATTGACGGGTGTGAACCAGTCGATGGATGAGAAACTTGGCACCATGGTAACGCTGCTCGAAACCCTCACCAAGCAAAGTGCCCAAGGCCTGAGCAAAAGTGGGAACACGCAGAATAACGTGGTGAACGTCAACAACAGAAATGCGGTTGGCAGCCAAGAGTATCTGATGCGCAACGTCCGTAATAAAAACGTGTAATCATTTGAGTATTACCCGTTGATTCTGACCACAATGGAATTAGGGGGAGGCTTCGGCCTCCCCTTTATTTTCCCTCAGGAGCATCTCCATGCGCAACCAAGTCAAAGACTCGTCTTGGATCAAGCAGTCGTTCATGGTGAAGGGAGATCGCGTAGACCGACTCTACGAATCCAAGCTCAGGATCATGAGTACAGCGAGTTACAAGTACACCAACTCTCAGTTGGGTGGCTCGTTTGTCATGAACCCTTGGCCTCAGTTCACGCCGTTGGCCGATACGCGCCCACGGTCAGCGTACGCCGATCAACCCCGCATCAAAATGGGTCGCTATCACAGCGAAGCACTCGACGACAACATGCAAGTCGTTAACTTCCGCTTGGGTGTCCCCAAATTCAACTCTCTGGTGCAATTCTTCGGTGACTTCTACAGCGTCGAAGCTAACACGATGGCTCGTCAGGCCCGTGGTACCAGTGTGTTCTTCCAGATGGGTCGTCTGGCTGGTGGTGTAGTGACCATTGGTTTGACGCCTATCATTTTGGCTGGTAAGGCCATTCGCTTCTTCATCGACAAACCGTCTTCGCGGTATTACTACCTCAAGCCGGCCATGCCGTTGTATTGGAACGCTGTAACGACGATCGTCAACACCGTCGCTGTCAACATGGGCATCATCCCCCGGATCTATCCCAATTCTCAGGCAGCCTTCAACGATGGTGTGGAATGGGGTCCCGACCAAATCGCTCAGTTGCACGCGATGATGCCTGGGATCATCAACAAGTCGGGTGGTCTGGATATCTATGCCATCTCGACTCGTGCTCAGCGACTGGCCAACGACTTCAACGAGAAAATGGAACAGGCGTTGGAGAATACCCAGAACGCCACGACCGTTGGCTCGAGTCTGCGCAATTTCATCTCCAACAGTTGGAAGACGGCTGTCATACCCGGCTATGCGGCTGCCACTGTTACCAAGCAAGGGTATAACAACATCAAGGAGTTGTTGGATACCTACCTGTCTACCCAAGACGGTCAGCCATTGCAGTCTGATGGACAGACCGCATCGTTTGAAGTCGATACCCGTGAGAAGTCGTGGGTTGAGGCGATGACCGACTACTTCCATGGTGAACGTCAGATGGGTGCGGATTTCGTGTCCTTCCGTGTTGACCACACCGGCACACAAACCGAGTCGTTCTCCTCGCAGACCGGTGAGTCAGGTATCTCCAGCTCGATCAACTCCACATCCAGCGAATCGCGTGAGAAACGCTTCAACGTCATGGACGGTAACCTGTCTGATGATGCGATCAGTGGAATGATCGGTGGTGCGATCAAGGCAGTAAAAGAAATCGCCAGCGGTGTAGCCACACAGTTCGGGATCGAGGGTGTCGCTGCATTGGCCGGTAACGCGTTTGTAGACATCCCTGACACGTGGCAAGGGTCATCGGCAGAGTTGGGCGGGATCACGCTTAATATCCCCCTCAGAGCGCCATATGGACATGGTTTCTCCCGATTGCAGAACCTGGTGGTACCCATGTCGTGTTTGTTGGCCATGGCGCTGCCACTGTCGTCGGGTAAACATTCCTATACCTCGCCCTTCATCCTCGAGATGTACAGCGAGGGTCGTTGCCAATGTTCGCTTGGTATGGTCAGGGATCTGACCTTCGTGCGGGGTGTGGGTGACACGGGTTGGATCAAAGGTTCGAAGTACATGGCTGTCGATGCACAGCTTTCGATCGTGGACCTGTCCAAAATCGTGCATATGCCTATCGCTCCTAACTTCACTGCCAGCAACGCTGTCGTAATGGGGGCGGTTGACATGGTGGCTGATGTTGGTGTTGGTCAGGCTGCCCGGATGATCGGGATGTCTGAGCAATCGATCTCTGATGCTTCGACCTTGGTGTCTTCGGCACTGATGCCTTCAACGTTCGACGAAGACAACAAATACACCTCGCTCATGGCGGTGTGGGGGTCTTTGCCAATGGAGGCGCAGGTCAACAGCTGGCGTAAGTTCAAACTCAGAGCCACACAACAACGAGCGAAGTTCGAGGCGTGGAAGTCTCCTGCTCACCTCGTACAGTGGGCCATGGGTGGTATTGCTGGGGATGTGATCAAAGCGGTTTCGACTGCGACCGATCGTCCCTAAGCGGCATAGAGAGGGGAGCCAACGCTCCCCTCTCTTTATTCCGTCTGGCCAATGGCAGCTTCAGGGTAGAACTCGTTGAAGAGCGCTTCCTTGGTGGTCATCGGGTAGTTCTGACCATGCAGTGCCATGATCTGAAAATCCACGTCGTCCGAGAGCAGGAACAACAACTTCGCATCCGACGAGATATTCTGACATACACTCAGGTTGATCACCCCGACACGCGCCGGGACGCCATCCCCCACGATCACTGTGCTGGCGATCTTAGGAAAGGCAGGATCAACCAAACGTAACGTACGGATCAAGTCATTAAACAGCGCTGTGTACTGTGTAGCTTTTGTACCATACGGCATTTTGTAGCTGGTCAACACATCCTGGATTGCGTTGGGTGCCTGTGCTTTGAATGCTGCTATGCCGATTTTGGCGATGACTGCCTTCATCGATTCCAGATCGCCTGTGTAGACAATCTGTGGTACCGCATATGACAAGGCCCATTTGTAAACGTCCTTGTCGTACTTCTGCTCCCATTGGTTGAGCATGGTACTGAACATGTCGGTACCAGCTGCTGCCATGAACACGCGGTTGGCGAGCAGGACTTCTTCTTCGATGTTCAGGTAACGGAACATGCTCGAGTCGTTGAGCAATGAACGCATGATCTCGAACTGGTTGATGTCGCCGTACATAGCACTGTCCATGACAGCACCAGCTACTTCACCAGCGATGACTTTGACCTTACCCACCAGTTCAGGAGAGACCCCGACCTTGGCGGCTAGACCCTCGATCACCGTAGTGCCTTTACCGCCGAGTTTGGAGATGTTAGCCAGGACGCCATTGGGCATCATGTTCTTGATACGTGCGATGCTCTGCAAGGTCGTTAGACCCGTGTTCTGTCGCATGTCCTTGGCCATGTACAACAGATCCCTGACCGACTCAGGTTCGTCGCGAATGTATTCGGCGGCGGTGTATCCTAGGTTGTCGAGTTTGCTGATGAATGACGTCTTATCAGATCCCTCGTTGACCCCGTAGACATCCGTAGCCAACAGCTCGTCAGTACCGGCACCACTGAACACGGAACTTGCCAAGCCGATCTTACTGACCGTCATGATTCACCCCCAGATGAAAAAAAAGAAAAGGTTGTGACCGAGGGAGTCAGACTCCCTCGACCCATATATCATTGCTCTGCTTTTACGCCTGTCCACAGCGAGTCGATGTCGTTGGGATTGGCGATCAACACCTTTCTCACCTTCTCGATATGCAACATCTGCCACTCGTGACCTTTGGGGGTGATGAGTTTGACATTGTCGCCTTTGCCGTAGCAGTAGTAGTGGAAGAAAGGCAGTTCAGTATAGGAACCACACAGCATCTCGCGCAACTCTGGGTTTTGCACGATCTTGGCCGTGATGCCATCTCGGATGTGGTCTTGGAAACCATCCACCCATACCTTTGTCCCATCACTGCCGTGTCGACGAGCACTGTAGCCGTCCATCACACGGAACATGTCATTGGTGCGACCCAATGCCAACCAGAACCACAAACCCTCCATCGTGCGAAAGCGTCCGAAGTTTGGATGTTCGAACGCAATGTCAGCCAGGTTACTCAGACTGCGGCCCAACGCAGTGCGCCCCCGGGTATAGACGTTGACATGGGTGACGCCATCGTCTGACGGTTTCAGATCAATCTTGTTTCTTTCGGAAGTCATTTATCCTCTCCGCCCAAGGCTTCCTTATTCATACCAGTCTCGGGGAAGTCCGGGATGGGTTCAGGCTTTTTCGCACAAGCCGGTGCCATCTGGTTTTCTTCCACAAGTTTCTTCATGTAGTTACGAACGCTTTGTTCGTGTACACTCTCAGTACCGTTTCGCCATTGCAGACGGACTTGGAACGTGATCTTCACAGGCGAGAGGATAAACAGCGCCCTCATGAAGCGGCCCCAGGTGACATTCTCTTTAGCAATGCCACTGTTGAAGTTGTTCTTGTCCGTAGCAATCGCGACCTTGTTCTTGGCCACGGTGCTGTACTGGCTGTTGTAATAGCTATTGACCAGCTTGTCCCAGAGGATCGACCCAATACCCAGGTCTCTCAAAATCCCACGGAGCATTTTGGCCGGAATGTTGTCAGCTTCACTGATTTTCTTATCATTGTCGCTGAGAATAGATTCCATGCGTTTATTCATGTCATACACCTAGTTGCGCTAGTTACGGTGCCCACCGATGCTAGCAATTTAGGGCCATCCGATTACGTGTAAGCTTCGCGCAGTGTTTTGAGCAGCGCCATGTAATCATCAAGTAGAGGAACCACAAAACGATTGTAGAACGTGAACTTGCCTTCTTTTTCTTCAGCCTCCAAACGCATCATGATTGTCAATACGGAGATAAATTGGTTGGAAAGGATGTCGCCCAACATACTGTCTGGGTAGACAAAGAAATCGCTACCGGTCACCATCCAGTCCAACATCTTGCGCTTCTTGGGTGGTGAGATAGCATTTGCCAGGATCTTCAACGAACGCTTGTTGACGTTCGAGGAATTCTCGTTGGTGGAGCGTAACGCATCATGCACAGCAGTGATGCCGTCGATCAAGCTTTGCACGCTGGGCGTGTAGGTCTCGATAATCAGACCCCGGGCATCAGACAGTGTATATTCGTTGTCTTGTCGATAACCACCCCTATTCTTATAGAACTCGTATTCCTTCACCAGCAGGTCGAGTCGTCCCTGTGTCGACATTTGCAGGACAGGGTCAGCGACCACCGTTTCGACCGGCGCTGCTTTACCTAACCCTAGAATTTCCATAACCCTTTTGAACATGTGTGACTCCGAGGTATATCATGAGTGACGAGAAAGAAGACCAGTCCTTAGCGATCGTGATCCCAGACAGAATCGATCCAGATTCGATGGACGAGCTGTCAGCCAGGACGAAAATAGCACTGCTCAAAGAGGTCACCAAAGACGGCAGAACGATCCCCTCTGATGATGAGGGGGTTGGCACTGTCTTAAAGATCTTGAGTTCGATGGACAGTCAGACGAAGAACCGTCGACAACACGTCATCGAAGAGCGTACTGTCGACGCCGCGAGCCAGGCCGCTGCCAACGTGGCTGCGATCATTCGTATGGGTGGCGGCGGTAACCCGTTCGTAGGCGGTGCAGAGAAAGCCGTTGATGGTCAGGTGGTACGCCGCGAACCGGTACTCCCTGATGTAGCACCGGTGGATCGTCAGGACTACATCGGTGTTGACGAACTCAAATACGAAGACTTCGTCAACGAGAACGTCGACTAAACCTCCAGCACGCTGCTGAAGGTAAATGGCGGATAGAACTCCACCCCGATGAACTCGGACATGGTCACCTGGTGCACCTTAAACGGGTCGTAGGTGCCACCGAGTTCCTTGTCGGTATAGTCCTCTTCATTGATCAGCTCTTCGTTGTACATCACCTGTGGCACGAGGATGGTCATCATCGGGATTCGATACCTTAACAGGTTGTCCTGATGCATGGCGATCCAGTCGTTGTATTCGTAGGTGATCCAGATATCTGCCAACTCATCCAATCGCGACGGAATCATGTCTTGCAATGAGACATGCACGAACTCAATCGTAGCCGTCGCCGATGTGTACTGCGCCATGCAGTCGCGCAAGACACGTTTCTCATCCGACGTGAACTTGTAAGGCCAGGTGTTGACTTTGATCGACACCTTGTCCACATCGATTTTGACAATCCCCCTCCATTGCAACGACTTGGTGAACTCCCCGATGATCTCCGGCATTTTGGTGATCGTGGCACGAGTCAGGGTTTCTTTATCACGATTGCGATAGGCTTCATTGAATGCCTCGGTCGTGATCGCACCATTGGTAATGTCGGTCCAGTTTGCGTTGGTGCGCTTACGGTACCGATCGTTAGCGATCAACTTGATGCCTGTTTCTGGATTGAGGCCGGCGATGGTCGCTATGCGTGTGTCGAACAACGCATCGAGGTCGACCATGATGATCTGGTCTTTCATTGCTTTCTCTCGGTGTTGGTGCAGTACAGGTAAACGAACACGGTCCACGGAGCGTCTTTGAACGTCTCCTGGTGGAACTGCCTGGTACCAGATAGCGAGGAGACACTGTCGTGCATGTATGCGCTGTCATTGACCCAACTGATGGTGCGAGCCAAATGATCGGCAGCAGCTTCGAAATCTTCCTCAGACACCGAGCCGATCATGTCATTGGTGCCGTTGATTAACCATTCCAGATAGATGTCCTTGGTTGACTTATCGGGAGCTGTTAGGACCCGATCGAGCAGCGAGATGATATCGTCTTCCTCAGCGAAGAGCGACCAACTGTACACCATCTCGCGCACACCAAAGAGCCAAGTCATCACCGGATATTTATCGCGGGTTTCCTCGGCTTCGGGGTTGCCGTGTATCTCGTCTTTCCTGAGGTGAAACTCCTCAGCGAAGTTTTCTACCGTTGCTCGCAATCCCTTTACGATCTCGTTAGGGGTCATGAAAATCTCCTACAGACCTGATAAAGAGATGGCCCATTGCTGGACCATCTCTGTAATGTGTCATTGAAATAATTTAACCGTCTCAGCCTTCGGCTGCTTCGGCTCGCAGGGCAACGAAACCGCGGTTACCTTTGACCGTGATGCGCACAGCCAACCCTTGGTCAATCAGAGCGTTCAGCGTGCTCGTGCTGAACCCGATCGTGTTGGTGATTTGCGTGGGGATCTGAGCCTCCAGCAGAGGACCGTTGATCCGCAGTTCTTCCACGAGTAGCGATTCTTCATGACTCAGCGACATTGACTCACCTGTCTAGGTTTGTGCCCAGAAGCATACCGCGCAACAGGTTAGACACCGTCTTGGTGGACTTGACCTTGCTGCCGAGGTTCATGACTTCTGATTGGGATACCCTACCTTGCTCGATCATGAGGCGCTCGAACTCACGGTAGGCCGTTTCATCACCACCCCGAATCTTGATCTTCTCCAGGATGCCGAATTCCAGGTTCTGCGACGCATTGGCCTGAAGTTCGGGGAAGGACAGCTTACTGCCCTTGGATTCACCGGTGACCTGACCAGACAGATCATCGATGGTTTTGGCGTCTTGGGGGATGGACGCCTTCTTCGACTGGAGTTGTGCCTGCCGACGGCAGGTGAGGTCGACTTGCAGGTGTGCGTTAGGAGTCAGGAACTCCACGCCGGTCTCTGAGTCTTCCATCCAGATGCGCTGGTAAAACTGGTGGCCGATTTCTTCGGCAATGCGAAAGTTGTTTTCCAGAGTAATCTTGCTACCCTGGAAGTTTGCCGCAAAGTAAGGAATGATCTCCTGTTCGGTAGACTCCTCCTCGCTGCGCGGCAAGTACGAACGCATAACCGCTTCGAACTGGGCATCGGTCAGACCGTTGAAGTAATCGCGCAACAACGCAACGTTGTGCGTGTCACTTTCATCGATCTGCCCTACGTGCTTGAGAATGAACTCGGTGACTTCCTTACGTTTGGACATGATACGATCCTCTTAGGCCGCAGCCGCACGAGGGATCTTGAAGCGCAGGACGGTTTTGAGCACCTGCGACTTGAAATACTTGAGCCAGTCGGTCGGATCGATATCATCGATCAGGCACTCGCGCTCGCTGATGGTGTTGACCGACAGACGTCCGAGTTCACGGCGCAGGAAGCGATTGAGCTCGCGGACTTCTTCAGCTTGAGTACGACTGCGCTCTTCGAAAGCATCTTCGAAACGACAGGCCAGGTCTTTGTCTTCCTCATCGATGAGGTCGACGACGGCGTCGATGACGCTGTCTTGAGGGTGCAGTTTAGCAGGCATGGTTCTTCTCCTCACCCAGGGGGCTGTGAGGGACCCCCTGAGGATTGATCGGTTTAGGCCGCTACCGACTCCGGTTCAGCCTCCTTGGGCTTGGTGGGGAGTGTTTCGATAGTGGCCGATGTCGCGCCGCGAATGTTCTTCAGGGCATCCAGGTTCATATCTTCGCGCTTCTTCGGGTACCAGTACGGGTGGTACTGACCGACGCGCATTTTCATAAGATCAACGGTGGAGAGGAACGGAAGCGTATCTTCCTTCTCGTCTTCCTTGTAGATCCAGTAGCCACGAGTGTTCAGGAGCAGGTCCCAGTCGTAGCCGAGTGCCTTGATATCCTCATATAGTTCCTTGGGTTTTGTGTACAACTCGGGATCGAGCTGTGCCCAAAGTTCACGGATCTGCTGCAATTCGCTGCTGATGGTCAGCGCACGTTGCAGCTTCGGCAGCTCTTCGATCTTGTCGCGGATCGAACGACGAGTCAGGTTTACATCCGGTAGCAGATCCAGTCTGTAGTTGGTGGCACCCTTGGCTGAGTTACCTTTGGAGTCCGACAGGCCGAAGTAGTTGTGGTCTTTGAGGTGCAGGTATTCGGTCAGGCCGACCTTGACACCCTCGGACTGAGAAACCACCACCTTGAACGGGTAACCAGACATACCCGACTTGCAACGCAGCACCAGTACGTTGATGGCGTTGAGATCGGTGTTGTTACCTTCCTCTTCACCACTGCGCGGGAACTCGGGTTTCTTGTCGCCATCGAGCAACAGCTCCAGGCTGGTGCACTGATAGGTGGTGTGAGTGAGGAACAGGAAGTTCTCAGGGATCTTCTTGATCTTCTCACCTTGCTTCATGTAGCGAAGCTTACGGGGTGGTGGCTTGTACTGGTCGAGCTGATGTTCTTGACCGACGTGCGCAGTGGCGGTGAGGAACAAACCGCCAGGAGAGGTCACGTTGATCATCTGGTCGATCATCTGCGACTTGGCCATGGCGCCACGCATGGCGACCATGTTCAGTTCTTTCTCACCGATCTCGCCCTTCTCGAACATGCGCTCAACAGCATCGGTGTTCAGACCCGACAGCGAGTCCAGCAGTACCAACAGACCAGCCAACGCCTTGACGTTCTCTTTGAGTCGATGGTCGTAGAACGGTGTGGTGCGTACGACCTTCGGATCTTTACGACGTTCAGCCGACATCGTTTTGATGACTTCGAACCATTCGTTACCGACATAAACACCGGCATCGGTGAAGGCCAGTCGACCAGCCTCTACCAAGTCGTTCACATCGAAGCCGAATTGAACGAGGATCTCAGCCAGACGTTGCAGATCCAGGGTGTTCTCGGTGTCGTGTACCGCCAGCGCCGTGGAGATATAACGGCTGAGAATGGTACCCTTGATAAACAGACTCAGACCGGTCTTACCCAGGTTGGGCATACCGACGATCCCGTCGAAACTGGCCTCACCACCATTGATGATGGTTTCGCCGTGCTCTCCGACATAAGGACGTCCACTCGGGACGTCCATCAAGCAGCCGACGTTAAACATCGGACGCAGAAGTGACGCTTGGCGCAAATTACCCAGCATGCTGTAAACCCCGTTGAAAAATTGAGTGACAAAACATCGCAAAAGATATGAGACTTTTCTTCTTTTAAACAAACACCTGTTGGAGATTCACCATGAAACAACATTTACCCCAGGACGACGTGACGCTCGAGTCCCTGGCGCAGCAGCTGCGGGTGATCTCACTCGAATCGTCCAACGACACGCAGCTGCTCAAAGCCGAGACCGCGCGGATGCCGCGCTTCATCAACGACATCAAGAGCTTCATCACCCGCCGCCTGAACCCTTTCTCGGTTGACGTGCGTACGGTTGATAGCCGTAAGCTTGAAGCTGCTGTACGTGGACAGCTCTTCACCAAGATCTCCTCGCTGGGTGTGTTCGTCCCTAGTGGCTTCGAAGGCAAGTGGCTCCCTTACATCGCCCTGCTCGACAAATCACAGAGCTCGGTGAACGGTCTCTACTTCGACCTGCTGATCCCATTCGAGAAATACCTGGCTGCGGTACTAACCACTGCCGAGTCGCTCAAGGACCTGAGCATTCCTACGCCCCTGGCCCGTTACAAGTCAGCAGACACGGCCGAGCTCTCCAAAGAGTTCGCCAAGTTCTTTGGTGCTGGTAACGGTACTGAAGCAGTGCTGGGTGATGTCATCGAGCGCCTGCCCGATATCCCAACGGTGACCCGTGATCTGAACGCAGTGAACGTTGAGTTCGCCAAGATCGATCGTCGAGCCCTGCTCAAGCGAGTCGAGAACATCACCGACTTGCTCGACAAACTGATCGACAACATCAAGAACCATCCCGACGAGTACCAGATGTCGGCCACTTCGGTGAAGATCATCAGTGAGTTGGCTCTGTACATGGCCCGTGAGGTCGAGTACTACACGATCCATGGCTACTTCCTGGAAGCCTTCACGACTTCTGTGGATGACAGCTACAAGCGTCTGGCAGCAGCACTGACCCGTTAACGGCGGGCATACCGGAGGTCGGGGCTTACACCCCGACCTCCTATGCCGCGATGTAACATCACGCCATGACACGACGGCCAGCAGTCGACTTGGCGACGGTAGCGATGTCTCGCTCCATCTGTCTCGGATCCACGCCGTATTGCATCCAGCGAGGAGTGAGTGCCATGATCTTCTGGCATGCCTTTGGCATGTTGTCTTTTGCTATTTCCTTCTCAGCCGCGCTGAAGTCCCGCTCTTTCCAGAGGGACTCGCCCAGGGTCGCAGGAAAAGCCAAGCTCGACGAATCCTTGACAAGACCCAGGCTGTCATTGACATCCTTGAGGTCCTGCTCCGTGGCGCCTTCCACCCGATTCAACTTGAGGTGGAGAGTCGTCATGAAGATCGTGCGCTTGCAGTTGTTCACGAATTTCTCCGAGAACATCCTACGCCCCAACTTTCCAAAAACAGACATGATTTTCATAGCAGTTTCCGGCCTAGAGGGTTGTTGTTGAAATCTCCACTATACCAGCTGGAGGTTTGAGTAGACGCCTGCCCATATCCCAATGCCATGTTCAGACTCCACGACCGTTGAAAAACGAAACGCTTCGTCGGACGTGCGCCAAGTCAAGACATACACCTTCGTATCAGCACCCGCCAGCTTGGCCAGGGCATTACGTTTAGGTAGATCGCAATCCAAAATCAGCTTGACTGATTTGGTCTTGATATCGGGATCGTCCTGCCCTACGATATCCTTGGTAACTTTGGTGGTATACCGGACGTCGACATCGATGGATTTTTGACTTTGGGTGATGCCAGGTTTCAGCGTCACCTTGACCGTATCCTTCACGTCAGCACGGTCATATATTAGGTCAGTGATATCTGTCAGGATGTAATCTACAGACTCACCAACTGCCTGGTTGCGATACTTGACCAAACGACGATGCAACGTGGTGACTTCATCTACGGCTAGCAGTGACAGCCAGGCCGGAGATTGTTCACGCAGCAGTTCGTTTTTGGTGACGGTACGCATGTCGAAACGACCGTGTGCCATGTCGATCACGTCTTCTTTGGACTTGATCAATGCGTTGTAGGCAGTCGGGTTGAAAATGTTCATCAGCGAACCGATCATCACCGCCCCACGGCTACGCACGTCAGCCTTGATGGCTGTCTCACGCAACACTTCCAATGCCGGGTCAGGTTCTTTGAGGAACACGACCGAGTGAGTGGTCTCGGTAACTGGCTTGCCGTGCATGGTGTCATCGCTACCATGGTCGCCCTGGTAGTAGATGTATTCGCCTTGCTCGGTTTTGTAATCCAGGTCAGTGGTTTGGAAATACCACTTAGAACCACAGAGCATCGGATTGGTATCCGATTTGCGGTTCCAGTAACCACTGGCATCGCTCTCGACGACTTTGTCGTCGGTGATGCCCTTACGACCCAGGATGTTGCCAGTAGTCGCAGCACGGTCAGCCATTTCGTTGCCGATATGACCGGCGTGACCTTTGATCCACTTGATGTCGAGTTTCACAGTCGCCTTGACTGCCTTGTTCAGAGAATCGGTCTGCTCCCACAGATCCTTACTGGAGACAGGACCACCTTGGGAGTTGAGCCAACCGTTCTTACGCCACTTGTCCACCCAGCCGTCAAGACCGCGAACCACGTATTGGGAGTCGCTGTAGATCTTGGCGTTCTTTACCTCTGGGTTGGCACTGATCCAGGTCAATGCCTGGTTCATGGCCAGCAATTCGGTGTGGTTGTTGCTGATGGCGTCTGGTACGCCACCGCGCCCATCGAGGTATTTGTCGATGGTGACGGGATCGCCTTTGGTGTCGTCGTTCTTGTAACCGTTTTCGGTAGGAGCAGCTTTGGGGTTGCCTGTACCTTTCTTCGGTGCTTCTTTGATGTAAGTGTAACCGTGCAGGCCCCAGCCACCCGACTGATACTGTTGGCGATATCCACCGTCACAATAGATGACGACGCCATCGACTTCCTTCTTCTCTTCAGCCACGCCGTAGTTCCCCTTGGTGACAGACAAAAATCGTTCATAAATTCGACGTGTTTGTTATTTATTACGGAGACCTATTGGCTAGAATCTTCCTTTTTGTTGGCTTCGTCGAGTTCACGGTTAGGTGGCAGAACCAAGTCCTGCTTCAATGGTGGCGCTGGTGTCGGAGGGATGTCACGTAGCTCATCAACAATCGATGGCTCGTTAATCATGTATTCCGGTACACCGGCACAACGAAATAATGCCCGACGCAACGACAGGTTGTCAGCCCTGGCGTCTAGCCATCGCTGATTAGCTGCTTCGAAGCGTTCCTTGTAGTGTGCTGCATCCCGACGAGCTTCCATGATCTCCTGGCTAAAGTTAATGTTCTTGAGGTACGAGTTAACGAACAACAGAAACAAAAAGGTCGCAGCAGCAGTTGCATAGAGAGAATGTTTGTTTTGCTCAACAAACAGTCGGGACTCTTTGTCCTTGGAGAACATTTCCCTGAGGAATGGCCACAAGGTCATCACAAGTTTTGCAAAGGTTCCCATGAGACAATCTCCCAATTATTATGATTTGGATGCCTTAAAAACGAGTCATCATACACCTACTGTCGGTAATTGCACATCAGTTACCGAGGAGAACTTTCATGTATACACAAAAGGCTTTCGCCAAGATCCAATCGTTGGTCGATAACTCCTTGGGAGCTATCGCAACGGTCGGTGAACTAAGTCCCCTCGGTTGGTCTTTTGCGCGTGAAAAGACTCACTTCGCTTCATCCGATTATCCAGCTGTGGGTCTGTCGGTATTTTCCAGTAAACGCATCACTGGAACTGGCAACAATGCAGTTGCTGAATACGTCGAGCCAGATCAACTTCTGGTATCACGAATCATAGAAATCGTCAATTGGGTTCACATCGATGCTCAGGCCGGTCGTTTTGGTCAGAACAGCGACAACTTCAGGACCTCGTTCCTCAACGTCTGGGGCGAGCGTTGTGAGCTCAACGGCAGCGGTAAAATGGTCGGCGTCAATAACGCCTGGTACCCGACCTGGATCGACTTCAACCTCAAAGGTCTGGAAGAAGAGTCGCGCTTCAAGATCTGGTTCTCTGATGGTGCGTTCGTCAACGAATACGACGAATACGAAATCGTGGTGGTACCGCCGGTAGCACAGATCGATGATTTGATCAAAGGTTTCGTGGAGACCACGACCCTCAAGTCCAAGATCACCATGACCGAGATTGTCCAGCGCCTGAACCTGGCTCGCGAGGACTATCCTGAGACGGCGGTGCGCACCGACTCGTTCGACTGGGTCAACCCGTTGAACCGCAGCCAGCGTATCCCGTTCGACTGGACGACCATCATCTGGGGCATGGCCGGCGATAACATCGACAATCGCAAGGAAGCTATCCGCGATTACATCGATGCAAACTCATCCATCCCTCGTAGCGAATGGGAGAAGTACTTTCCAGAACTTTACACGTCGACCGAATTCATCATCGTGCCGATGTTCAAGAACTTCTCTATCCCGAACCGTCGTCTGGAAACCGGTCTCTACTCGCCAGTGATCACCATCCACGACATCGTCGAAGTTTCGAAGTTGGCCGTACGGGGTGAGCGCTACACTCCTGAACACGTCGAGCGTCATGTAACCACGGTACCTTCCCTGTTCAAGCAGCTGAGTCTGGCTGTTACGCCAGGGCCGAATAACCGTGAAGGCACGAAGCGCTTCGTCGATGTGTTCCCGGACTACATCAACCAGCGCAGTACAGACACCGACTACGGTCGTATGGGTGCTGTGACCCGCGAGTTCGTCGATTTGCTCAACACCATGTTGCGACATGCCGAAGAGCTGACTGACATCTCTACCGTGCCGCGCGGTTTCAACCGTACGGTGCGTGAGGGTCTCGTGTACCTGTCGCAGTCGTACATGAACGTTCAGTATCTCGTGTTGTCCAAGCACAGCATCAACGATCCTGAGACCGGTATTCCTGCGGTGCTGGTAGATGGTGACGGCTACATCCTGAGCGCCGATGATGAACCACTCGTAGGGGCATAACCATGCAGCAGCATCTAATCCGCTCTCGGGGAGCCCCAACGGAAGTCCCCGAGCACTACTCACAGATCTATCTGGACCTGGAAACCAAATACCACTGGATATCGGTCGGTACCGACCGGGTGGAAGATTGGGTAGGTCCATTGATGGACTTGGAGCACGTCAACCAGGTGTTGGCTGACTTCGCTAACGGCACCGGCAGCAATGCCGGTACTGTGGTCCATCTGCCGATCAAAGACGAGTCGCCCTATGGTCGTCACTTCGTCATCGAGGTGAAGAACCGCGATGGTCGATTCAACATCGTCACCGATGATGCGACTGGCACCGAAGTGCGCCGTCGGATGGTCAGGATGATCGTGGACGTCAAGCAAGGTCTCGAACTGGGCACGATGTTTACCATGCTCAACGAGACCGATGCTGAGATCGAGCTCTACGAGACGACTGATGTCTATCGGTTTGCGGGTAAAGCCGATCGTCCGATTCGGTTCTACCCTGGCAACATGGCCAGCTTCAAACTGATCAATGTCCTGGGTAACACCCGGTACTGGTTGGTGTGGGGCGATTATGACCAAAACGCCGACACCATCGATGGCCGTACGCTTGAGGACATCATGGACGAGTTCGGTCAAACCTTCACCCGCCGCAAAGAAGTTGAAGACTGGGCGGATGACCTGACGAAAGTGATCACTGCTTTCAACTCAAACAACACCCCTGTTTGATAGGAGCAGACCATGACCAAACTTACTCCACCTTGGCTGGCTCGAGGAGTATTCCAATTACGGGAGCCCTTCAAAGCTGACGTCAAGACGGCGTATCGCGTCACAGCGATCCGTACGTTTCAGGAAATCCTCTCGCGACACACCGATCCCATGGTACTCGTCTATAACCCGGTTGGGTTGGGTGAAGAGTTCTACCAGAAGGATCAGGCAGCAGAAGCCAACATCATCACCCTGGCTTCGGATAAGGGTGAAGAGATCTATGTGCCGGACACCTACATCCTGTCTTACCCAAACATGGGAGATGTGGAGTACGCACAATTGATCCTGGCTGTATCGCTGGGTGCGTTGCCGTTGTCCTTTCCCACCGATGCCCTGGAAGCCGATATCCAGGACTTGGTGAAGAACACCATCGGCGTAGCCCCTGAGGTACGTATCGCTCGCAGCTCGATCTTGACATCGGTGACCAGCGATGAACACGTGCAGTTGACACAAGCACGTCAAGGAAGTCTTGCAGCACGCGACGACGACGCCACCCGCGTCAAGGTGTTGGAATCGCAGCTGGCATCTGCCAACGAGCGGCTACGGTTGTATGAGCAATACATCCAGCAGCTTAAAGGGTAGTTGTATACCAGACAGCATAGGGGGAGGACCGAAGTCCTCCCCTTTTATGCCGATCGGCGTACCATCACCAAGGTTTCATGCACACCGCCACGATCGAACAAGTCGACGTAGAGTTGCTGACGAGTGGTTTCTTCTGCGATGATCATCTTGATCAGTTCGCGAGCAACGGTCTCACGCTCACCCTCGTTCTTGGCACGGATCTGTGCATACAGACGAACGATGTGGTATGGGACGTTGTACTTCAGGTTCTCAGGACCTACACCGCGTCCTACAGCGCTGTTGACGTAGTTCTCCAGATTGCCCAGAGCACTCGTGATACGCTGATAGTTGTCTTTACCGATCTCTGCTTCGATCATTTGCAGGTCGGTCAGAGAGATGCCTGAGAGTTCTGTGATGCGCGCTTCGTTCATGCTTTCTCCTCGAGTCGATACTGTAGAGTGCGAAGATACTGGATCACGTCAGGTTCATACCATTGCTGACGCTGGGTATCACACACTTTCTTCCGAATATCGAAGGCAGGGTTCACCTGCTCGATGGTTTTCAGTGGGATTACCACACCTTGACCAAAATTATTGGCACCGATGGGTTTCATCACAAATAAGTAACCAAACTCCATCCACTGTTCGACTGTACCAAACTGAGGTCGTGCGCGCCGGACAGCGGAATCCGGCACGTACACCCTGATGGACTCGTCTAACTCTGCCCATGGTCGTTCGACACTGTCTGCCGTGTAGGTCGGGATAACCAAACAGAACTTTCCGTGAGCGTTATCATCGAGCAGTTTTGCTGCCAACTCGACAGTGTTCCGTGTCTCTTTATCGAAAATGTCGCCAAGCATATTCCTCACCCAAATACGACGTGTTGGTTGTACTCGCGCGTCAGTTGCACATGCGAGTCGTCGGTCACGATGATCTCTGAATTGGGATAGCTGTTTTGTCCGTCTTCATAATGCGAGATGATGAACACTTGACTGTACATCGGATCATCGATCATGTCCTTGATGGCAAACACAAGATTTGCACGATGCACCGGGTCGAATCCTTTCCCGAGTTCATCGATATACAATGGGAAGTCTTTGAGTCCCATCATCTTGTAAACCACCAAACGGAAAGCTTGGTCTACGATCTCCTTCATTGAGTCAGATCCCTCGGAAACGTCCGAGGAATCGTTGTCCTTGTGACCGTTATAGAGAGGGAACTTGTAGTCCATGGCTTTTTCTTGCAGATCCAGTGGCAACAACGCCAGGTTGAACCCCCACACCCGAGCAATCACTTCATTGATCTTGTTGATCACTACGTTAATGAACAACCCAATCTGTTCAGCAATCATGCCGTCCTTGGGTGACATTTCGTTGTCGATGCGTTTGAACATCTCGTGATCTTTAGTAGCCCTGGCCAATTCGGCTTCGATGTCGTTAACCAGAAACCGCTGCGCCCCTTGCACATTGATCATGTTGTTGATGCTGACCAACGAGTTACGGGTTTGGCCGAAGGCTTCGGTGATATGGTCTTGACGAATTGCCTCGACTAATTCGCCTTTGAGCTTATTGATCCGTGAAACATCGTTCTGCAACGCTTTATACATCGCGTCCAGTCGCTCGTTCTGTGCAATGGAACCGTTGAGCTCTGCCAGTTGGTTCTGCAAACGATTGATCTCTGCTGTGGCGACCTCCACCTTACCTTTGATCTCGACGTACTGCTCATTGATCACACTGCTGTTAGCACTGGCCTCTTTGAAGCGGTTCATCGAGTCTTGATACAGATCAATCTTTTGCCGGTTCTCTTTGATCTCCCACGCCGTCTTGACATCCTCAATGAAGTCCATGATCGGTCGCGTCAGCTGTACACCACGCGAGAAGCCACCTTGATCGTCAATGTACGACCACAGCGGCGCAAGTCCGCGTTCAGTCATGCGCATCTGTTCGATCTCAGTGATCTTACCGCGATAGACTTGAGCTTCGCCTACGAAACTGCGCAGCTCATCCATGCGAGCAACGACCTGGTCCAACGCCTTACGGTCACGCTCTGATCCGCTCATCAGTGCTTCGACTTCGTGTTCGCCTACACCGGGTTTGAAATCGTGCCGGCACTTAGGACAGGTGACCTCAGCGCAGTTGTGGATGTGGTCAATCCGACCTTCCACTGACGAGATGTTGCCATGCAGCCGATGGTGTTCGGCATAAAGGCGATCGAGCTCATTGCGAGCCTTCTGATGCGCTTCATCAGTGAACTTTTCTACGATGCTGGTGGTTATTTCCATCAGCGCTGTACGGATGTGCTCTACCTTGATCAGATCATGCCTTTGGACAGCCGCTAGAGCTTCTGGAGACACGTTCGTGCGTAACTGGTGGGTTAGCCGGACATGTTCGTTACGAGCGCTTAAAAGGGCTTCTGAGACGAATGACTCATCCATGCCAGAGATCGATCGGATCTGGTGAACCTTGGCCTCAACGTCATGGAGCTGTTCACCCAATACCGACATAACGCTGTCTTGGTGCGAGAGTTGCTCACGAACTTTGGCAGCATGATCGTACAGGTCTTGTAGGTTGCGGATGCTGTAGCCCGGAACCTTCTTGATGACGGCTGTGCGCAGAAACACACCGATACGACGCTCCAGTTCATTGTGCTCTTGCTGGAGCTTCTCAGCAGTCTCTTGTTGAGACCATGTCATGGAGGATTTATCTTCCATGAGCATGTTGAGCTCCTCGTGCAGAGCAGCAGCACGCATGTGCAATGCTTCTTCCTGATCCGGTGCCAAAAGCTTCGGACGTTCTTCAGCAAGACGAGAACGTGAGTTACGCATGATTGCGTCTTGGTCACGGGCAGCCTTACGAATCCGGTTGTACAGATCCAACACGTAGTTGAAATCTGTAGCCGATAGACGGGTGATCCATTCACGCCGATCCAGTGTCGGCATTTCCGTGAATTTCGTTGTGCCATTCAACACGTCGTTAATCACACGCGTCATGCCAAAGTGTTGACGAATCAACTCGTCCATCACCACACCGGTGCCACCTGCGTTCAGCTCTTCGCCGTTCTGACGGAAAGAGTGTTTGGGAGACCCTTTCTCGTAGACAGTTTCCAGGCGGTACTTGCTGCCATTATGCAGGACTTTGACGATCTTATGACCACCTGTGTGGAAATGCTTCTTATCTGGCGGTATTACCGTCATGATGAACTTGAGCAACGAACTCTTGCCGCTGCCGTTAGTACCCAGCACCATTTGGGTTTTCTTACTGGGACGGATGGTTATCTTCTCCGCGCCCTTGACCCCGAATCGTCTGCACTTGTACGACTCAGCAAAATAAATGAACATGTCATGACCCCTAATGACTTCTAATATAATCTTCCCGTGCTGTTTTTAAATACCTGAGGTTTCCATGAAAGCAACTATGTTTACACCCGTTGGCATCGGGGTGGTGGCAGAACACAAACCTCTGCATTCAAAAGTAGCTGTCATCACTCCTGTCGAAGACCTGAAGTTCCTGGACGGGGAGATCAAAGAAAACGTTACATCGGTCAGCTATAAAGGCACTGACTCTCGTGGCGAGCCACATGAAGGTAACTTCGTTACGGATAACACCCAGAACGCCACATGGTTGCCGTATGGTGCTAACCGCAAGACACCACCTAACCTTCGCCGTGGTATGCGTGTCATGCTTTATCGCATGGGTGAAGACAACGGTAAGGCCAAAAACCTGTACTGGCGGTACATGGGACTGGACGACAACCTTTTTCGTCTAGAGACTGTCATCTTTGCCATCTCAGCTACCCAGGCTGCTGACGATGCAGAGCTCGATGTGACCAACACGTACTTCTTTGAGGTGTCATCTCACCAAAAGCACATCATGATGCACACCAGTACCGCCAATGGCGAACCGTTTGAGTACCTGTTCAAGTTCGACACCGGTAATGGTGACGTGGTGTTGCAAGACGACATCAATAACCAGTTCCACATCAACTCAGGTGAGCACCTGGTCGAATTGGAGAACGCCGATGGAGCCAGGTTCTCGTTGGTGCGTCGAGACGTGGAACTCAATGTGCCCGATAACCTGACAGCAACGATTGGCAAGAACGTCAAGGCGACTGTAGGCGGTAACGTGGATGTGGAGGCTAAAGGTCACATCCGCTTCCACACCGGTGCGACCACTCTTCATCTACGCCCAGACGGGACATTGCTTCAAACACCGAAACTGGATGGCAAGAGGTAAGCACTATGCCAGGCATTACAGTAAAAGGAGCAGATGCAGCAGGGGGCACTCAGTTAGCAGGTCAGAACTCTACCTGGACACTGGATGGTCTGCCATTTGTGTTAGCAGGTGATCCTGTTTCAGGTCACGGACAACCGCCTCACTCTGCACCGGTTATGACGGGCGGCAGTAGCTGGTTCACTTTGGACGGGGTGCCGGTTATTCGAGCAGGTGACGTGGCGACGTGTGGCCATGTTACGTCCGGTCAGAGTGATTGGTCGATCGACTGAGGGCATATCGGGGAGGGCTCGTGCCCTCCCCTTTATACCGTCACGCCTCGACCATCGTGCTCGTACCGATCTCGAGTAGATAACCCTGCGAGTAATAGGACGGGTTCGGAGTCTTGACGGTGGCATCCACCAGTCGGTTCTCCTTCCAGCCATATGTCTCGAAGAGATAACGTGTCGAGAGGTTGTCCTGCACCGCCAACGTCCACACCGCACTTTCCTTGAAGGCGATGTACTCGGGCAGACGTCCCAGCTCCAGCGACAACGGCCACTGAGGCTTACGTCCATCGAAGTAACGTCCCGGCAGTCGGGTGTATCCCAACTTGTGACGCTCCAGATAGATGTTCTCGGCGTTGACCAACACCACGAAGCTGTTACGCATCGTGAGATAGCTGCGCAGGAACTCATTGCCGTGCAGTTGCTCTACGGCCACCAAAGACTCGTTGAAGCTCACAGCGTCGAGCAGATCGGTGGCTACTGAAATGTCGATCTCGTCACGAGACTCGTAAAGACGTTTGAGCAACGGGATGCGATCCAAGTCGATCTTGATGACATTGTCGCCCACCTGGTAGTAGTCGGCGTTGACTACGTGCAGGTAACCGCCTATCACCAGAAACGGCACTCGGTTTCCGATGGCTTCTGGCAGCTCGATGTACGCACCATCGATGAGCTTTTCCGTATGAGGGTTTGGCAACACCATGTCCGCATCGATCGAGAAGAAGTCCAGTTCCCCTACTTCACTGAAGTCGAGGATGCCGATCTTGTTCGATTGCTGCTTGCGGAAGGTCTTGCCAGCGTCTTTGATGTACAGGCCTAGCACATCAGCATCGTGACGATGGACGAAGCCGTTAACCGTAACCAACGAGTTGCGGTAATAACGGTCATAATCGACACCTGCTTTGGTAAGCATGATGTCGTTCTTTTCACTGTCGTCGACTTGTGCTGTGGGACTGCCACCTGTAAAGGAGAGCTCTGCTTTGAAACCCAGTGCGGTGGAGGTATTGAACTTCACGGTGCTGACTTTCTCTTTGACCTCGCCCTCTACGTGGGGCAAAGAGTTGTCGCCCAGCTGTAGCAGCCACTGTTCCACGGTCAGTGACTCTGGTTGGTTTCTTAGCTGATCCTTCACGTCCCGCAGATCTACAGTCAACGGTTTATCGACTGCATTGCTGGTCAATGTGAGCTTTACGCCGTAGTACGTGTTCAGGATCGAGAAAACAGGCAATGCACGAACATCTTCCCGTCGCCAACGCTGCCCCATTGCCTTGTCTTTTACATGTGCAGACAGGTAGTTATACATCGCTGTGGCCCCTCCTCAATTATATGAACTCAGCGTATTTTTTTAAAGGTACATAAGATTCTATTTCACCGAGGTATTTCGGTACACAACGGAGGTCCTTGTAATGGACACGACTGGTCTGCTATACCCCTTTGATCCAACAGGGGCAGCGGCGAGTAACCTGGTGCAGAACGAACGCCAGACCATCAACTCGCCCGGCATCAAACACTTTTACTACATCCTTCCCAAGGCCGGTCCGTTCTACGCCAACGAAGCTTTCGAAGCGGTGCTCTTCCCCAGTGGTCGGACACTGGTCGAAGGTATCGACTATTACTTCGGCCACATGTTCATCGAAGCTTCCCGCAGCACCGGGATCCCTGTCTACGGCTCGATCGGTTTCTATGATCACCGCCTGACCGGTAGTGTGCGCCTGAAGTACCAGAACGTTGGTGGCACCTGGTCGATTAGCGAACATAAGATCGCGGAGATCCTGACCAATTTGTCGATTGACCCACGAACCAGTACGTGGGAACAAGTCGTGGACATGCCGGTGCATTTCCCGCCGACGGCACACGAACACAACATCGACGACATGGTCGGTATGTCTGCTGTACGCGATGTTCTAGGTGAGATCGCAGCAGCTATCCTGGCCTCTCAAGGCGAAGCGCTCAACACACACATCCAAGACAAGACCAACCCGCACCACGTCACCAAAGAGCAGGTCGGTTTGGGTCTGGTGGCGAACAACACCTGGGCAACCGAAGACGCAGCCCGCGCCGGTACGTCGACGGTAGGGTACATGAACCCACGTCTGACTCAGGTGGCAATCACGGCTCTGATTCGCCCGTTGATCGAAAACCACATCAACCGCACCGATAACCCTCACCAGGTTACCAAAGAGCAGTTGGGTCTGGGCAACGTTGAGAACTTGCCGCGTGCAACACGAGAGATGGCTGAGGGGGGTACCAGCGATAGCCACTACCTGACACCGCTGTCGGGCCGGTGGTTGTTTGCTGCACAGAACGCGTTGGTTGATGGTCACATCCGTGACCAGAATAACCCACACGGTACCACGGCTGCACAGGTTGGGGCTTACAGCACCACCCAGATCGACTCGATGTTGTCACGCTACTTGCTGCAAACTGGTACTGCTGCAAACGCCAACCGCGTCTTCGGTATGAACCTGTCTGAGCTGCTAGCCAACGTCAGTAGCGTTCCGATGTCCAATGCCCTGAAGTTCAACGACCTGACACTCTCTGAAGTGTCGGCGCTGATCCTCAGCGGTACAGCAGCAGACTCTACGCGCTTCGCCGGCATGACGAAAGCAGAGCTTGATGAGTCGATTGTGCTGCAAGCTGCTGACAAGGTTGATGGTGCGGTAATTCCGCCAGTCAACAGTGTCAAGCGTCTGATCGGCGATGTTCCAGATCCACTGCCGCCTGGTTGGGAACCGAGCTACGACATCTTGGAGTTGGAAAAGTCCTATACCAAGATCGCACGCATCCCTGTCAGGTTGTGGGGCACCGATGTACCTCAAGACGTGGTGTTTGCTATCTCTGGTGGTCGTCCGTTATCCTCGACGGCTCGTCCAGGGTTCTCATTGGTCTCGGCTGCTTTTGACCGAGTGATCGATGCTAACAATGAGATGACGCTCGAGAACATCGCCGTCATGCACGTCAATGCTCCTGGCGCTGCCGAAACCTTCAAGCTGTTTTACCAGCGTGTGACCGAGACTGAGACAAACGATCAGGGCGAGATGATCACCCAGACGTATATCAACATCTGGCTGGAAGACGGTAAGCTGCGTGGCCCCGTGATGTGCCTGGACTATTCGGGTGGTAATGTCGAGTTCTTGACCGATCCTTTCCCCGAGTTCGAACAAGACGTGTTCACGGTACAGCCAAACGGCACCACTGCCATGGCAGCTTATCGTGCCACCGATGCCGTCCAGACTGCACTCAACGCAGCTGTTGGTCGTATCACTGCGCTGGAAACTCGTGCTACCAACAACGAAGGCTCTTTGCAGTCACACGTGAACGCCACGGCGCTGAGCTTCACGCAGACCAACGGCCGAACCACCATCGTTGAAGGTATGTTCGAAGACCTGTTGGGTCATCTGCGCACCGCGGCCGACGAGGTCAAAGCTCTGTAATTAGGTGGGGGTGGGTCATCCATCCCCATTTCCATTTTTTTAGGTGATGACCATGACGCCATCTGAAGTAAGACAACAGCTGGGGACGGCATTGCTGGATCTGAAGAACTCCATCATCAGTTACGTACAAAAACGTGACCTGGTGTTGTTCAACGGATTCCAGGACATTGCGGCCTCTGGTGTTGTCGAAATCAATCTGCTCGAGAAAATCCCGAGCGAAGACACCCAGAAGTACAACGTACTCTTGTCGCGTGTCAATGTGTTGATTCGTGACGATTCTGCGAGCTCCCCGACCTACAACGGGTTCATGAACGTTACCAACGAGGTTGAGTACGCGATCATGCCCAATGGACGACTGCGTATTCGCAACCGGCAGACAGAGTCCATCCGTTTGAGCATCTACGTCAGCGCCAAGCGGGCCTAAGGGGGTTATCGTGAGTTCAACCATTCCGTACATCAAGTACCCGGTAGACTGGACAGGCATCGCCACCAGCAACCGGGTCATCAAAGAACCCCGCACCATCGGTTCTAACGCATCGCGCGCGTTTGTACCTGACGGCGGTCCGTTCTACGCAGAGTCGGTGCGAGTTTACAACGCCCTGACTGGTCTGCCGCTGACCAAGCAGCAGTTCAAAGTTCTGCACCCGCTAGAAGAGGCCTCCAAACGCGCTGGTAAAGGCGTGGCGTGCGTCATCTATATCGAAGACAAGACTGTTGGTACTCAGATCCTTTATGACTGCCAGCTCGTTGGTGGCGAGTTCTCCTGGGCCACCAGTGTCATCGAACAAGCGTTGCTCAATATCAACCTCGACAACCGTCCGGTGTCGTGGGGCGACCTGCTCGACATCCCGACGTCGTTCAAACCGTCCCCGCACTTGCACGATGTAGGCGATACTTACGGGTGGGAGTACATCCTGCTCGAGTTGGAACGCATCCGTCGAGCAATCCTGATCGGTGACGCTGAGTCCCACGAAGAACTGCGTCGCCAGTACATGTACCTGATCGAGCAGTTGGAGCGACAGGTCGAGGCTGCGCTGGTTACGCTGCGCCTGCACGCCGAAGACCGCAACAACCCGCACCAGGTTACCAAGGAACAGGTTGGTCTGGGTCTGGTACCGAACAACCCGATGGCTAACGATGCTGAAGCTCGTGCTATGGCGGCGTTGAACCGCCTGATGTCGCCAGCGATGGTCAAAATCTTGGTTGAGCATAATTTCATGCCAGTCATCATGGCCCACATCGCAAACCAAGACAACCCGCACGCCACCACCGCCGCGCAGGTCGGTGCTTACACCATCGCTCAGGTTGACCAAAGGCTCAACGAGAAACTCGGCAAAACCGAGACCGCTGTTGACTCGCTGAAGTTTGCCACTCGTACCTACCAAGAAGCCTACAACCACATTCGTGCGGCGCTGGAAGCCAGCCTGGTGACGTCGGGGATCTTCCAATCGGCTCGACTGGGTTCGGGTGCATCAAACGACCAGAAGATTCTGGTTGGTGGGGTTAGCCAGGCACAGTGGATGGATTTCGAGTCGATGATCTCGAAGTACATGGCTGAGAAAAACGTCGGTCAGATCTACTACGCTGGTAACTTGGCCAACTATGGTCCGGGTAGTGGTGACTCGTATGGCGCAGCCCTTGCTATCGTAAGGAACACCTACATCGACCCGGTTCTTTATCCGCCCGGCACGATCGTGATCTTCAAAGGTACCTACTATGTATCGGTAGGTACGGGTAACGGTTCTCGTTGGGATCAGCGCGGGTTCACCGCCATGGTGATCAAAGTTGCTGGCGGTGGCTGGGAACGAATCCTTTAATAGCTATAGCCGATGAGTGGGTGGTGAAAACCGCCCATTTATTCAGGAGTTGCAAACATGTTCAATACACAAATGATCGATGCTTTGGTGGCCTCTTCTGGCTGTCAAAAGCAACGGGCACTGGCGATGTTCAACCGCGCTAGTGGGGTAGCACTCGGTCTGCTCGGCTGGGTTGATCCCATCACCCTGAACAACGAGCATTATCGGTACATCGAGGTCGAGGCGTGTCTGAACACCGATCGCGTGCGCGGTACCGTCGACGATTTCACGGTCTATAACCCGGACGATGAGCCTGTCAAAGATGTATTTGAGACCGAGCTCAACGCACAGGCTCAGACCAAAGTACTCAAGGAGTACCCGATCTCCAGGCAGATGAACATCATGCGCAATCTGTTGACGGCGATGGCTGAGAAACTGGGCATGACGCACGAGACCTCGCCGGAGCTGAACGAACTGCGCGAGATGTCAGGTTACATCAACGAAATCCTGGAAAACAACGCCAGTCGTAAAGAACACTTCGCTACCTCGCCTGATTACAACTACATCAGCGTCGAAGACAACGAAGCCGAATACGAAGCAACCCTGGATGGTGGTCTGCATGAAGTCTACGGTTCCCGTACCACCTCGCTTATTCAGGGCGTTTGATCCTGAGGTCGCCAAAGAGGTGCTGTTGCGGATCGAAGAAATCCGCGATAGCGCTTGGCACCATCGAAACAAGATCAACAGCATACCGACTCAGGGTACCTCTGAGGCCGACTATGACTTCTTAGGCGATCGCCAACAACCCAAGGACTTCAACAAATTCCTGAGGTCTTTGGCACCGAAGATCCCTGGGGCCATGTTGGGCGAAGCGTGTATCAATCGTTATAAGGTCGGCGGTGGCATGCCCGAACATATCGACATAGCGCTCTATCGGCACAATGTCGTGGTCATGTTAAATGATTGTGGTGACGGCATTGAGATCGAAGGTGAGTTCTATCCTGACGATCCAGGTATGGCCATTCAGTTTCCTGATAAATCCCAACCCCATCGCGTACCACCTGTGAAAAACCAGCGGTACGTGGTCATCTACCTTTATGAATAGGAGCTGCCATGAGGCTTCTCGAAAAGAAACTGACCGACGAGCAGCGCAAGTCGTTGTACGCTTTGTCGCGCTCGGTGAAGTTCACTGACGCAAAGAGCTTCCGTCGTCGGATGGGCGAATCTGGTCGTCTGAGCATCTACCGTTATTCGAAATGGTTGGTGTGGGGACTGGATCGTCGTAACGAGTTCAAAGCGGCCTTCCCGCCAGAGCTGGTCAAACACGCGCTGATTGGCTGGTTCCTCGACCTACCCGTCGTCACCGGCTTCCTCGATCGCTGCATCACCTGGGTCGACAAACGTCCAGCAGGCTACATCATCACGTACAACATCAACGACACCCACCAGAGCATCTGGATCGACGACAAAGAAGTCTCGGTCGCCCCAGGTCAAGGTCTGGCGTTCAGTCTGCGACATGTACACGAGATCAAACCTTCCAAAGCTCGCGCTACCTGGGCATCGATCATGCTCCAAGGTCCGCCGCTGGATTGGGAGGACGAGAACGCTCTGTTCCGACAGAATCCTCAACTGGGCCCTGATACCAATCAGGACACTATCACACCAGGTAGCTGAGGTATCTATGAAAGCGACCATTATGGCTCTCCAGGCGTACATGAAATGCCTGGGTCATTACACCAAGACCGTCGACGGTCTGTGGGGTAGTGGCACCGCCGGTGCTATCACCGAGTCAATCAAAAAGAAGCCCCAGGTCATGGAGATCCAAAAGATCCTCTACACTGAAGGCTACTATTTGGGCGACATCGATGGTATCTGGGGACAGATCTCCCAGAACGCGATCTTGCGTCTGAGCGGCGTGATTCTGCCGCCTAGCAAGGTAGCCTGGAGCAAGAAAGTCGACGAACGTTTCGTCACCAAAGTCATCTCCATCTGTGACGCACTGGACATGCCACGAGGCGATGGTCCGTCTGATCTCATGTCTTGCATGGCATGGGAGTCGGCTGAGACCTTCCGTTCCGATATCCGCAACGCTGCGGGCTCGGGTGCTACCGGTCTGATCCAGTTCATGCCTGATACTGCGATTGCGTATTTCCACACGCCTGCGCAAATCAACAAGATGACCAAGCAGCAGAAAACCGATGCCGGTAAAGCTGCTTGTGAGCGTCTGGCGAAGATGACCCCGTTCGAGCAACTGGACTACGTGTATCAGTACTTCCGCCCGTACCGTAGTAAGTTGCAGAATCTGGGTGACGTGTATATGGCCATCCTTTGGCCTGCTGGTATCGGCAAGTCTGATAGCTGGGTTCTGTGGGATAGCAAATCGCGTCCTACCACCTATCGTCAGAACGCCGGACTGGACGTCAACAAAGACGGCGTCATCACTCGCGGCGAGTGCCTGTACAAAGTACAGGAAAAGAAAACCCGTGGTCTCACCACCACCTGGGCTCGCTGACCGACAGCATAAAAGGGAGGGCGCAGGCCCTCCCTTTTATGTCGGCTGTTACTGGATTGCGTCAGGGTCGTCGAGATCGGGTTCGGTCTCTTCGACCGGCTCAGCAGGTGCATCAGCCGGAGGCTCGTCCAATGTGATATCGTCCGCACCACCACCCAGGTCGTCATCCAGCGAGAACTCATCTGCACCGCCACCGGCATCAGAGTTGTCATCGTTGAAGTTGTCGTCATCAAAGCTGACTTCGCCACCACCACCGAGCGCTTCGATACGCTCTTGGTTTTTGTCGATTGCAGGTTTGTTGTCGACGTCCTGTTTGAGCATACGCGAAATGAATTTCTCCACGATGCGGATGCGGTCGCCGTAGTCTTCGGCCATCGATTCGATCCAGTTGGTGGCAGGATCGTCCAGCTCGTTGATGGCGTTGAAGATGTCCAGCTCAGGCAGGATGTTGCGTTCACGCAAGTACTTACGCTTGAGCATCGCCGAGATGGCATCGCCCACGATTTTGATGTGCTCAGGTGCAATGGCATCGCTGACGAACACTTTCATGTTGTCAGGATCCAGCTGTACCTTAATCGCTTCATCGACTGCATTGGCGTAGTCTTGGTAGCCTTTCATTTTGGCTTCCAGACTGGAGGTTTCAGGCGACGGCAGTGCCAATTGGATCAGTGCGATGAAGTCATCGACAAACGCATCGATGTCGTTCTCGTACTCCTCTGGCAGCGCTTCACCCGATTCACGCACCACTCGCTTCAGCTCGCTCAGGATCTCACCAGAGCTGTAAGAGCACACCTGACCGATCTGGGACAAGAACGGGTTAAGTTCGCCCTGGATCTGCATCACGCGTTGCTTGAGCTGAGTGGACTGATTCACCACTGTGGCCGCAAAGTCAGCGGAGTTCACACCATCAACCATTTCAGGCGTCAAGTAGAAGGTCTGATAGTGACGACGGCGCAACTCGTCATCCCAATCCTTGTCCACCACCTTGTTGGTGCCTTCAGCAGTGGTCACCTCGGTGCGAGCCTCAGGAAAACGTGTGTTACCCTGCACCGTGAACGTTACCGCTGCTTCTTGCAGACGGTTGATGATCTCGTTGGGGTTGGTTTCACCGATCGCAGCACCAGAACGGTTGAGCTTGGCGTATTCACCGATCATGAACGCCACTGTGCTCGCAGGGTCCTCGTCCTCCTCAGGGACGTTGAGGTTGACGTTCTTCCCATTGATCATGTTGCCCGTAGCACCCAAGGTGTTGGCCACCATCATCACCGCACGCATCGAGGCCAGGGTCTTGGCGTCCTCAATCAGCGATTTGCCCACACCGAACTCGTTGTAGTCGAACGCGATGTAAACCATCATCTCGGCAGGCACATAAAGGAGCATGGTCTGCTTCGACGCCAACGAACGCGCCATCATCATCGCGTAGATCTCGGGAATGTTGGCCAGCTCGAACTCACCGGTCAATACACCCGAACGCAGACGACCCAGCAGGTCGTTTTCGATGGTTTGTTGGTAGGTGCGCTGCATCGATTCGATTTCCTGAGTATCCAGGATACCGTAACCGTTTTGCGAACGCCGTGCCGTACCCATCAAACTACTGGCCATCACGCTGTCGTTTTGCAACGTACTGCGGATGTCGTTGTAGTAATCGCTGACACTTTCCAGGCTCAGTGGGTTACCGAACATGTCATTGACGATGAAGTAACCGATGTGTTTACGCGGGTTACCCGGTACGTGAATTGGAATCACGGCTTCGGCTGGCAGGTTCATCCACAACGGATGACCTACCGTCGCACGCTTGAGCTGCTTGCGGGTCAGAACCGTTTGCATCGGCAGGTTGGACGAAACCCGGTTCTTGTAGAACAGACGTTCCACGTGATCCAGGCTCATTTTCTCTGCTTCGAGCTCACCGATCTTGGCAGCACCTTCCTGAGAGACCTTACCGTTGTCTTTCTCCACCACGGGGATGTGGTGGCCTTTACTAGGGCGACGACGACCGGTGGCCCGAGCATAGATGTCGGCTTGAGCGGTCTGACGCAACCGCTCTTCGATGGCGGGTCGACGCAACAGCGACAGGTTGTCGGTCACGTGCACACTGCCCACGATAGCTTTCTTCGTGGAGTTCTTCTCCAGCGATGGCATTTCCTTGATAACAGTGGACTGTTCCAAAGAAATAGTACGACGGAAATTGTCTTCGCTACGATTAACGAACATCGACTCGAACGACGGTTTGGTGTAGCCACCTTTGGCGTCCGGCACACCCAGGATGCCGTAGGACTTGACGTTACCGTCGCGCTCGAACTCATCGGTCAGCGATTCCATGGTGATCTTGGCATCGGAGTTGATCAACGCGTCGATCGAATTTTCCGGCAAAATCAGAATCGGATGAGAGCCTTTCATGAACAAGGCATGTTCGAGGTAGACGTAGATATCCTTGTTAATCTTATAGAAGTTGTCGAATTTGTCCGCAATGACCTCGAGCATTGGACCGGTGAGTTTATCATCGAATTCATTGGGCGTAAGCGAGTAAATCACCTTCGCAGGACCCAGATCAGAAGGCGAGATAATCGCGTTGATCAGGATACTTTTGGCCAGTTCCATGTCAGGAAGTACCTGAAACAGGTTCTTCGCGTCGTTGATGTTATTGGTCGTTCTGTTGACGGTGCGGGTGACAGTGTTGAGATCAGGGATGCTTCGATTGGTCCGCCGATTCCCGACACTGACATTGCCTCGTTGTAGCTTGGCTACCACTGCCAGTTCGATGCTCGATGCTCCTCGAAGAGGGTGTACACGATGCAGCGAACTCTTCGCCAGGTCTTTGTCGCTCATAGAGCCGCTCCAAATTAAGGGGGACTGTAAATGTCCAGTATGCACTATAACGTGTTTTTAAAAGAGGTTTTCGGCCTAGCAGCGACTCTGACCATCAAGAGCGAAGCAACTGCAAATGCGCTCAATGACCATCTGACCTCGCGTGGCTTGCCGGTCGAGGAACTCAATCCGAGAACATGGAAGTACTACCTGAACTTGTCTGGTCAATACCATGCGACCGACCAAAAGATGGTGGTGCGTTCGTCGGATACCGGAGAAGACATTCTTTTTTCGGTGGAGAACCTCGCTGAACACAGAACCACAGCTGGCGATTACGCCTATGGTTCCAAAAAATACCGTGATCTGCTCTCGCGCTTTCCTGAACAACAGGAATTGATCCTGGGCATACTGAACCCGGTTAACATCAATGAGGCGATTGCAGCCGATGACCATAGTATTCTGTACTATGACAAAAAATTAGTAGAGGAACAGGAAGTCAACCTGATCCCTAAGCTACAAGCATGGATCAATGCTGTTTTTCATCGCTGGTATGTCAGCAACTTTAGCCTTTATGCAGACCTGCATGATGCTGCGTTCTTGACCATCCTTTATGCACACATCCCACAAACCGTGCTGAACATCCGCGTAGAAAACTGCAAGACGGAAATGGCCCACAGCTACCACATCCGTGAATACCTCGATTCCTTCGGCGACCTGGGCAAGTACTTCGACTACATGACCTGGAAACAAAAGCTGTTCTTCTATCGCAACCTGCGTTACCTCAACACTCATGCAGGTCGTTGGGAGACGTTCGACTTGCTGACGGAGCGTGTCTTCACGGACCGTCGCTTCCCGTTGTCGGAATTTGCTATCCAGCACCAAGACGCCAACATCGTCGAGGATCTGGTGCCACAGGTACAAATGCTGCGCCGTTCGATCAACGGATATGAGTCGGAGTTGGGTTCAGACATCCAGTCGGTGCGCGAGGTGCTCACGCTCGAGGACAGTCTGGCGACGCAGAACTTGGAGGTTAAAGACGACTCGGAGCTGGCTATCACCACGTCCATGCGTTTGTCGAAGTTCTCAGCGCTGGAAACCAAGGTGCTTGAGTCCTCGATGGTCGATCGCACCGGAAGTGGTGGGGTTTCGCTCGAGGACATGATTGTCAACCACTGGCCATATCTGGCAAAGATGGGGCGTTACAACACCTTGGTCAATTTCATCCATCCGACCACTGGTGAAGACGTCAACCTCAATGCCTACGATGCGTTCCTGCTCTACCTCTATGCTTACAGCAAAGCAGCTAGCAACGAGCTGGTTGATGTGCCGACCGTGGGTTGCTGGTGTGTTCGACGTGTTCCGCTTCCCACCAAAATGGAATTGCGTAAATACGTCACCCGCGATGCGGTGCCAGATTATTTCCTCGATGAAGCACTGAGGGATAACCCGGAGATCACCAACGTCATCTCGCCGATCACCTTCTACGAGCTGGTGCAGAAGATCCATGCTCGTTACGGTCTGCATGAAGACCTGTATCGTTATCAGGAGGACATGTATACCAACGGCGAAGTCGAGTTGATGGTGGGTCGGTTCTATCACGACCACTACATCGTACCCGAACAAGAGACCAGCTACACCCAATGGCTGTCGAGTCGCAACCTGGATTTCAGTTTGCTCAATGAAGACCAGTTCTACACCCTGGCCATGGAGATCTACACCAAGGCGACTGGGTATGTGGCGGACGATACCCAGAAGCTCTCTGAAATTCACTCAGCGCACGTCAACATGATGGCTCAGTTGTCCACATACAGCGTGCAGTTCGTACACAACTCCAACAGCAATGAGTTGGTGGAGCTACGTTGGAAGGCGTTGCGTGGCGGTGATATCGACACGTATTCCAGGAACAGTGAGCGAGGGGTGTTCCCTCCGCTTACGATACTGTCAGCCAAAGGTCGTAGTCGTGGGAAGATTGATACGACGTTGCGTCTGCTCGAGTTGTTCAATGAGCGCACCTACACCGTACACAGCGAGCGTTATGAAGTCAGCAATCTGATTTACGAAGACGTCCGGGCCGGTTCTAAGGAACACCTCAAGGTTACGACCATGGGGGGTGATCTGGTTCCACTGCCCAAGACAGACCTGAGTCAGATTCCGGTAGCTACTGAAGCAGCCGGCTACATCGCGCCTGTGTCAGTGCCGCTGTCAAGTCTGTTCAAACAGACCACAGCGTCGCAGTATCAAACCCTGACCACGTCCGACGTCGCCACACTCCGTGCAAGGACATAAGTCAAATGAGCAGAACGCTTGACCTTTTGAGACTCGCCCCAGAAGCAGCATTGCGACAGATCATTGCCGACTGCCTGGTGGACGGGGTCTCGGCGAGTGCGTTCAAACTGGGTGTACCGGTGGTGGTGTCTGGTAAAGACACCACTATCCGACTGGAACTGGACAGGCTCAACGTGCCAGTCGATTTGTGGATCAATAACGGAATCGTCGATTTCGGTTATCCTCGACTCGACCTGGGCGTGGAGTTTGCGAAGTTCTTGCCTGAAGTCGTCTTGGACTTTCCTGCAACCACCCAGTCCATTCGCAACGCTTTGACCAAACGCTACGGTCTGTTGTTCGATGAGAAAGACTTCGTCGACGAGACTGTCGAATACGCCGACCGCAACAACTTCGTCCTCAAGAGTAAGCCCGAATCACTGCGCTGGGTGGGCAACTACCCTATGCCGATCAAGCAACGGGTACTTGAGCTTAACGAAGCGTTTGTGAACAAACACCTGAGTTTCTTCGACGAACCTGTTATGGGTGAGTTCTTGCAGCTCTTCGTGAATGCGATCAATGCTGAAAACGCCCAGTATCTTTATCGCGCGATTCTGCGCGGTGAGCTCACGCTGAGCGACCCAACTCCCGTCAATGATCCGAACATCGAGCAGAACACCAAACTGGTGGCCTCGGTGACCAGTTCTGATCTTTATAAAGGCAGCGCTGAGTTCCACTACAACCGTCTGAACTTGAACCATATGTCGATGGATCGGGTGCTGGTGAAGTCGTTGTGGTTCAGCGAGCATTGGGAGGCTGCTGTGGCAGCGGGTGCTACACTTGGCGTGACAATCACTGAAGACGATGTGGTACCAGCCATTTTGCCGTTGCCGGCTCCTGGACAAATCGTCGACATCACCATCCAGATCAAGCCAACCTCTAAAGGCTTCACTGGCCCGCTCAACATCAGGTTCCAGAGGGCTGTATAATGGACGCACTCCGGTTGCTTAAACGCACCCCAGACGTTGCGCTGATCCTGATCGCTAACGAACTCTATGGCTTGTCGCTGACCCCGCAGAACTCACGTGTGGTGAGCGTGGTAGCCGGTGAGGGAAAACGTGGCACAGCGACCATCGAAGCCTATTACGACGGGACCGATCAGATCAACGATCCGTCTCGAGCCGATCCTTACACGGGACGACTCCAGGTTCCATTCGATCGGCTGGAGCTGAGCGATATTTTCGGAAACTCCATCGACGTTCCTCTGACCAGCCCGACCAACACCGAAGCTATCCTGGATGTCTTGTCCCGCAATACGAAAATCGTGTTCGATGACAACGACTTTGCGCTTGAGCGCCTGACCGGAGCTGAGGTGACCATCACGGCTAAGCCAGAGTCTCGTCGGTGGGTCGGTTCCCTGACCCTTCGTCTAAGTGAATGACATGATCAGACAACGAGTATACCGCTACAACGTACCTGAAGACGTGTTGTTGGTGAACATCCTCAACTACACCAACAATCGTAAATATACCCTGGGTAAGGTCAAGTTCGGTCTGCCCCACCGCCTCGGCCATGTCGAGACTCGCATCGATGTTTCACCCACCGACGATGTGAACTGGGTCGGGTCGGTTCCGCTGAACTACGTCCGTCACGACCTGGGCGTTACCTTCCGGGAAATGCCATTAGTTATCGACACCGATAAACTCGATGACGATTCGATCCTCGAGGCGATTCTGGCACAGCACAATGTGTTGTTCGAGAAACACGCCGTGGAAGTCGACCATGGTTCGCTCAGCAACTTGCTGGTCCAGCCCGTGCTACACGGTATGTTCTACGAAGGGTTCACGGATCCTGAGAGCTTACCGCCGTTGCCAGAAGGCGTCAGCAGTGAAGGTATCCGCAACCTCACGTTGCGGGCCAAGCCTCAGTCGAAGATCTGGGTTGGTGAAACCCAGTTGTTGGTGCGGCGTACGGCCAATCTGCTGGATCAGTCTATCTCCAAGACACTCAGCATCCGCAAGTACTTCGCCGAAACTCGAGATCGCAAACTGCCGATCGAATTGCTCTACGACATCGAGCAGAATGCGTCTCACCTGTACGAGCAGCTCAAAGGCTTCACCACTGGCGAGATCCTGCGGACCAACACACCGTTTATCGCTATCGCTAAAGACCGTACAGGCGACAATTGGGTCGCTAAAGAAAAACCAGCAGACTTCAATCTATATGGCTCTGTTGTGTTGTACCACGGTTACAACGTTGGCGACTACTATACCGGTCACAGTCAGTTCAGTCATGTCCTGGCACTGGCATTGGGTGAGTCTTGCCTGAACCTCAAAGGTGTCTGGCTGATTCACTACAACGATCCGACGGTGTTCAGCTACGATCCGTGCGCACCCGATCGATTCCCTCTTCACACTAGAAAGGCATGACCATGAAAAACGTCGTTCCAACGATTTGGGGCAACCGGCTCCAGAACATCAAACAGCAGAACCTGCCGTACAAGCACGTCCCTTTCTCGACGATCAACGAACGTCTGGAAATCCGTGGTAACGAGAACGTGATCTCCACCGACATGCCGTCGCTGAAGATCCTGTGTATCGGTAACGGCGGCCATGGTCATCGTACCGGTAACAATGGCTTCCCACTGACCAGTCGGATTCCGCACCTGCCTGACCACGCGGCGCTGTACAACCAGATCCCGTTCGTCATGCGCACCATGGACAACGACATCAGTCAGACTGAGCGTCGTAAGTACGCGCTGCGCAAAGTCCAGGAGTTCGACGGCGTCAACTACATCTGCTATTACGGTCGCCGGTTGGTAATCGACACCACTCAAGACGTGGGCATCAAGCACACGGTTGTGGAGAACGGTGTCAAGACCACCGTCGATTACAAAACCACCAACCAGAACCTGTACCCGGTGCCGCCTGACCTGCCGAACACCGGTTCGGTGGCCACCAGCAGCGAGTACCTGTCGACCAGCTCCACCGTCGACCTGTCGTTCAGCGAAGCCGATGTGGACGAGCTGATCAACGTAGCCCGCATCATCTACAACGATGAGGAATACGCGATCATCTCCGAGTTCGCTATCTGTAATGCAGTGGACCGCACCATCACCATTTCGACTGCACAAGGCAACGTGAACTTTGCCGAAGCTGTTCATTGTTCGGTGGCCTTCTTCGCCATCGCACAGTACAACTTGGTCTTCCACCGCAAAGGTTTCGATTACACGATCGAATGCGGTGCGACCGAGCCGTTGTTGGGCACCGAGCAGATTTCCACTGCTCGCGTCCTGACCCCGTAAAGGAAAAGGAGAGAGGGGAGGATTAACTTCCCTCTGACGCCATGATTATATTACCTGACGACAAGCTCCTGAGGGCGATTACCATTGACAATGGTAGTACGACTCTGGGCCTGGCGGTCACCGACATTGATCTCGACACGGAGGACAAAACTGTTCTCCACAGCGAGACCATTGATGCGTCAAGGACTACGTGGCGTTATCAACAGACCTTCGATGCGCGTGGCGCCAGATGGGCACGCATGCGAGTGCTGGCACGATATGTACTCGAGATGTGTGAAGAGTGGGAACCCGATGTGATCGCCATCGAGGCTCCTTTCATGTTCAGGCGACCAGAGGCATTTGCTGTACTGCGGGAAGTTATCGTCTATCTCCAGGAAGCTATCGATGAGTTCGATGATGGGATCGAAATCATACTGGTACCTCCCACCAAGGCCAAAATGGCCGTCGGTGCAAATGAGTACGTCGGCAAGGACCCGGTTCGAGACGCCGTCTTGGCGCTCAAAGATGTGCATTACGATAACGGTCTAGATCCACGTGACTTCGACGAACACCAGATCGACGCAGTCGCTGTTATGTATCACATCGCTCAGGAATTCATCGACCATCTGAAGCGAAGGAAGGCGCCTAAAAATGCACCTACGAGACGTACTAAGGGTGGTAGGAGAAAGCGAGCTAAGCAAGTTTCCCTGGGGACAAAACGTGGTCTCCCTCGTTAACAGTTTTGTCGGTGAGGACTTTCAACTCAGCTTGGCTTCCAAAGGAGCTGATGTTGATCGTGCCATCGCAGCTATTAACGAGGTAGAACGCGAAATGGTACTGTCGGCTAAGGTGCGTATCGATGGATTCGTCGCCCCTGCCGTAACGTCTGCCAACGACGACGACGCCGTAACGATCGAGAGAAACAAATCAAAAGTAAAATCGATCCTCGTTTCCATGTTCATTGGCTCTCTGTGCGTCATTGCCTTGATCATGACGTTTGGCACGACATTCAGGCACCAAGCCGGGGAGCCCATGGATACTTCATGGCTGAAACCGCTTATCGATGCTGCGATTTCGATCCTGCAATCGATGTGACCTATCACGGCATAAAGAGGGAGGCATCGCGCCTCCCTCTTTATGCCGTCTGTCAGACAGTGAAGATACCGAAGTGCTCGGCGTATTCGCCCAGAGATTCCAGACTGGTGATAGGCTGGTTATCGGTTTGGGCTTCGTAGTGCACGTTGAACTCTTCGTCGAACAATTTGCGCACAAATGCCAGGTCAGACTCGTTCTTGTGGCCGGGCATGATGACGCGCATTTCTTCGGTGGGAAACGGCAGGTCTGGCATGACGTCCAGTGACGTACCTTCAGGTAGTTCCAGATCGACCTTGATCCACTGACTGAACGTACCGTCCATGCGCTCGAAACAGTCCACCTCGAAGGTCAGCTCACTGCCTTCGATAGGCATGAACAGACGCGTCTTGATCAGGCCGGTTTCAGCAAACTGACGCAGGTGATTCATGAAATGTTCGTTGGCAGCGAGATTACGTTCGTCGTTACCACTGGCCAGCTTGATCTTGCTGGTGAGGACGTAACCGTCTTCCTCCGTATAACGCACACGGATGTTGCCTGTGGCGTTATTGCGGTCAGTCTTAGGGATGTATACCCCCCATTGCTCTTGACGCTCCTCAGAGCGTGCTAGGGCCTTTAAATCGGACACATTGGCGACCTTGGCGTAGATCTCTATTTCGATCTCGTTCGCCTGGCCGTTGGATTCCATCGAAACTTTCATGAAGCTACTCCGTAATGAGACAAAAAAAGAAGGGGAGCCGAAGCCCCCCTTACTTCATATCATCAGTGAAACAGCCGAATCAACGATCCAGGCGCACCATGACGGTGTCCTTGAGGGTCGGAGATTCGATCACTTCGATACGGCGGCCATCGCGGGTCAGGATGTACGAGCGAGTGCCCGGCTCAGACTCGTTCAGAGCGAGCTGGGTCAGCAGGTACAGGTTCTGATACTCGCCCGGATCGACTTGCTCAGGCATGTCGCCCAGGCCCACTTGCAGGTCAGCGTAGGTGGCGTCGACCAACAGGTAGTTGACCGCATCGGCTACGATGAACAGGCGGTCTTCGATGGCAGCGTACTCGGCATCTTCGATACCCAGCACTTCCTGCGCGACGACTTTGCGCTGCTCTTGCGGCAGCTGGGCCAGCGCCGTATGCGGCACGTGGCGGGCACCCTGACAGAACTGGCGGGTCATGCCTTCGCTGTAGTTCTCGCCGAGCTTGTTCAGCAGCACTTCGAAGTTCTGCGAGAACTCGCTCACACGAGCCGGTACGTTGAAGCGGTAGCGCAGTTCGTGGGTCAGCTCTTCGGACAGTCGACGGTCAACGAACTCGAGCAGGTCAACATCGATCTTGATGTCCAGTTTGTTGATCGCTTCGAAGGCTGCCGTGCAATTGGTAGCCCTGGCCAGTTCCATCAGCATCTTGTTCTCTTCAGCACTACGGGCCACAACGACCGTGTAGATAGTGCCTTCGACGAGGTAGATCAGCGCCGACTTCTTGGACATCATGTACCGCGCTTTGGCTTCGAGCACCTTGACGTCAGAGACGACCAGGTTTTCTTCAGCAACCACATCGCCGCGCGACACGACATTGCCCAGACGCTGGATGGTAGCCGACTCGGTCGGGATGTTTTCCGGCGCTACGTATTCGCGACTTTCACGACGCACGGTTTCTGGTTTTTCTTCGTTGGTACGGTGACGACGCCCGGCCAGCGCAGCATGCTGCACGTAATCTGCTTCACGAGACATAGTGATGTATTCCTCCTCGACGGTCTTGGATGGGCTGATCGCATAATAGCGGATCGCTGCCATTGGGTTGTAAACACGGTTGATGTGGACGAACGGTGGCAGACGAATGCCCTTCTCGTCTACGTGGTAGGCAGTCGGGTAGAGCTTGCTCTTCTCGGCCAGTTGGAAGTAGCGATCGCCCTGCCAGAACCCGTCGAACGGTTGGGCCTGAGTGAAGTCAGGTCCTTCGAACGCAGGTTTGGAAACCTTGCGAGTCTGGGAAGGAGCCGCCGACTCTTTCGGTTTCTCTTGCTTGGACTCACGAGGAGCACGCTCGGTGCGAGCTGGTCGCTCTTCCCGCTCGGTACGCTCTTCACGGTCTTCGTCATCACGGCGACGGCGAGTACCACTGCTCTTAGAGCTGGAGCGGGTGCTGCGGCTACGCCCACGACTGGAGCCACGGCGATCATCATCACGATCGCGACTGCCACGCCCACCACGACCGCGTCCACGGTCACGACGGTCGTCTTCTTCATCATCGACGCTTTCGAAGTAATCTTCGATGTCATCGAGCAGACTTTCGTGTGCATCGACTTCATCGTCTACCTCGTCCTGGGCACGGGAGCTCAGGTCGCGGAAGTACTGCTTGTCGTTCTTGACTTCGAGCGCGTACTCGCCATCAACAAACGTCTCGACCCAATCACGCATCGCACGGTCGCTGAGCGCCTTACGACGATCATTGACCTGATAGACGACGTAACGCGTAGCACCCTCGACCAGGGCATCCATCTCCTTGTTTGACCAGCGATTACTGGCCAGTGCATCCGACCAGTCCTCCCAAACATCGGAGTCGTCGCGTTTGTCATCCACATAGTTGCGGATGACGTCAAACGCAGCTTCTGCGATTTGCTTTATTGATACGCCCATTTTTTCCTCTTACGTACTGAGTGTTCTGCGGAAGTTCTTCTGGGTACGGTCGGTTACTTCTTTGAACTTCTCGTTCTGTTCGACCGTATTGCCAGGCCCTAATTGCGCTCGCAGGTTGATCCGGTTGTTACCAATCGGCATGGACTTCGGCAGCACGAGGAAGCTACCCGCGTCAGAGAACGAAGCATCCAGCAGCATCGTCTCATCCATCGGCTTCGTTTCACGTCCCTTGCCCCGACCAGCGGTGTCGGATTGATGGACGATAACGGAGCTGATCTTGAAGTACATGTTGTCGTTTGGCGACGACACCGAAGAAACTTCACCATGTCCTTCGCCTGACGAGATCTGGAGGATCTTGTTGTGGCGGAAGTGTCGTGACAGCAACGTGTTGATGTCAGACTTAGTCATGATTTTCTTGTTGTTGCTCGTAAGCTTGAACAAGAATTCGAAGTTCGAGTTGTTGATGTCCTTGAGGATGTAGCGCAAGACCATCAACTGCTTACCGTACATACTGCCGATACGGTTCGCCGAGTTCACGAGCATTTCGTTCATGTTCTCGATGATGTGGCCGAAGATGTCGTAGATGTCCTGGCAATCGATCTGCTCATCTTTGAGCGTCTCGAGAATAGCCAAGTCAACATAACCGTCCAACGACCTGAGGTGTTGGTCAATGTCTTCAACCAGCTTACTCGTCGGTGGGTCTTCACCAAAGATGATGTAGCCCATCAACCTGCACCAAGTCCACTCACTGTCGACGTCTTCGACGTTCATGTCCTCGGCGAAATGATCCAGCACATAGTAGAAGCCCGACACCAAGTGTTCCACGGTGGACGTGTAGTCCTCGATCGGGATGATCAACATCAGGCGGTTGACGTACGGTGCATACGCATGCTCGCGCAGCTTTACCGTGTCAGGACGCTGATAAGTCGATCGGCACACCACGTACTTGTCATCTGGGTAGCGCTCTGGATCAAAATCGTTCTCGTGGATCACGATCAGATCGTTTACGCCACCGTACTTACGGAACGTAGTCCGCAAGCCAAACTTGCAGCACAGGTAGTGAAACAGCGAGCAATGCACGCTATTGAGCTGGATGGTCTGACTGACCGCCAGCTTATTCTTCTTGGCATCACGGTTGTGCAGGCGTGTCCAGACGACGCCTTTCGATACCCGCACCCCGTTGGCCATGAAGCGATGCCACTTGGACTTGAATGTAGCCGGTCCTCGCGGCATCTGGATGAAGATGTTGTCGACGCCCACAGAGAACAGCTTGTCGGCCAGCACAGGACTGATCACGAACTGCTTACCCTTGATGGTCATCAGACCGCCCTTACGAATGTACGGGAGGTACAGGTACTGCGGGTCACACGGTTCGCCATGGAACGTGAAGTCATAGCGAACTAGATAGACGCTCGACTGAGCCAAGTCGAAGATACGACTCTGACCTTTCTTCTGCTGTGCGTTCTTGGTGACTACCCGGTATTCCTCATAGGGGTCCACACGCTTGGAACCCACATATACCAATCCCTCCGGGTATTGCTCTGACGCACAGTTGATGATCTTGTCAACGAATCGCTTGACAGACCGAGTCTCGTCGTGAGCGATACCGTTAGCGATTTTGCGTATTGAGGATTTTTCTTGTTCTGTAACAACGTCCTCGTGCATCGCTCCGAAAAATAGGTCGTCCATCGTCACAACCTTTCTGCGTTAAGTGGATCCTGCATTACGAGCCCTCGGAGTGCTCGGCCTTGTTGGCTGATCAGGTTGCACTGTCGGCTTTACCGGCTTGACTTTTTGCCAGAGGGTATAAACGGTCACCAGAGCGGTAATTGCTCCGGTGCCTATTTTCAACCATTCTAGCGTGGTCTTACCTGGATTGAGTTCTAGGTCGGCTTGGATCTTGCGACGATTGAGTTCGTTGCGCATATCCTGGAGTTCTCTCTCGAGCTCCAACGTCCTGACCTTGTCTTCAGTCGACTTTGCGTTAAGCTGGTCTTTCATGAAATCATGATACGACCCGCCTGCCCTTGCCTGCTCAGCAGATAAAAACAACCCCAGTGTTTTGTCTCCATCCTCGTAGCTTAGATGGGTGTACATCACGGTCCCTTTGATCATCGGGTTGGCACCGAAGATCGGGTTACGCTTTGCTACATGGATCCCGTCCTTTAGAGCTGGGTCAGCCTCCACTGGAATCCGGTACACCTCACCACCAATGTTCACGTAACGATCAGCGATCATGCGTTGGCCGCTGTTATCGATGACTCGATAAGACAGCAGGAAGCAGCGATCACTTGCAGCTGGGATCAGGGACTCGAAGTCTTTGCGACCTAGCTCACTCGAATTGAACGGGTGAACCATACGTGCAGTCACAGGCTCTTCGATAACAATGTCGAGCTCGTTGAGGTACATCCTCCCATTCAGTCTACTCAACGACTCGATCTTGACGGCATATTCGACGACAGCCGTCAGCTGTCGTCTAGATCCCTTGTTGCCATCCAAAGATCGCTTCAGCGCGCGATAGATGCGTTCTGATTCTTGACCCTTATTAGCCCCACTATACAATAGTGCAGCCATGTTTTTTATTACTGAAGGATTACCCTTATAATAGACGAGAATTACGAACTCGTCCGTATGGTAACCTGTCTGCGACGGAAGTGAATCAAATGACACGCCATTACGATTTGTAATTCGGAGTGTTCTATCTGTCCGGTTGTGGTACTGATACGATATCATGACATCTTCGATGTCGTGCGGCAATCCACCCGAGCCTGGATTGCGCATGATGTCCACTCGACCTGCCGGGATGCGTGTGCGATTAATCATAACTAATCCATGATCCCTTCACCTCTTGATTACAGTCAGTTTTATAATGTATGTTTATCCTATTTTCGAATACAGACGGAATAAAAGCCCGCGAGCATTGCGCTCGCGGGCTTTTACCAGACTACGCAGCTTGCATGTCAGCAATGCTTACTGCGTATTAGCCTTGACCGCCACCGGCAGTGTTGTCACCACCAGCGCCCGGAGCAGGCTCACCGCCAGCACCCGGCTGAGTTTCGTTGCCGATCGCGTCGACATCTTGCTCAGGGGTAGCAACCACGTCGACCGGCACGTTGACACGACCGTTGACCACGTCGCTCAGACCAGTCACTTCGATCACGCCGAGGATCGGCAGGTGAACGACGTGGCGGCTGCGCGGGTGAACCATGGCTTCGCGGATGTTCGCGCCGTCACGGTGTACCTGGGTGTGGTGGATCAGCTCGGTCACCCACAGGTGGCTACCGAAGTTCAGCGGATCCAGACCTTCACCATCGCGACCGAAGGTGTAGAAGATCTTGTTCTTGACACGAGCATCGACAGACGACACTTTCTCGAAGTCGAGGTCGTCGGCCAGGGTGCGGGTGTCACCCGGGGTCATCAGGTAGCGGCTCAGCACCGGATCGGTACCGATCAGCACCTTGACTTTCTCACCGGTGTAGCCGGTGATCACGTCCAGTGCGGTCTTGATGTTCGAGTCGCGGTAGGCGTCGTAGACACCGTCGCGGACCGCGTTCACCAGGACAGCCGACACGTCAGCCAGGCGCTCGTGAGAGGTCAGGCTGTTGATGAAGTTCGGCAGGTGCAGGGTGGTGCGACGGAACCACGGGTTGACCAGGAAGCGGCCGATACCTTCGATTTCCGGCAGATCCTTGTACTCGTCCGGGCTGTACTCGGTCAGAGTGGTGGATTCCAGAGCATCGGCGTACTCGAGCAGCTTGGTCACAGCGTTGTTGCTGTTGCGCAGGCGAGCGGCAGCGATCAGGTCGTTGATGTCCGAAGCCGGACGGTTCTCGGACAGCGGGCTCGGGATGGACAGCGGCTGGCCCAGCGGAACCGGGTAACGCTCGGTCCACTCGGAGCTGTTCAGCAGCAGGCCTTCTTCGCGCTTGTTGCTGTTGCTCAGGCGCGCTTTCGGCTCCCAGCCGAAGATTTCCAGATCAGCCAGTTCTTCGACGATCGAGTCGTAGACGTCGTCGCCTTTGGCCAGCTTCTCGCCACGGTTGTTGGTGATGCTGAAAACGCTAACCGAACCACGGTCGATGGTGGCGTTGGCGTATTCCAGGTCGACCGAACCGGTCAGACGGACGCTCAGCTTGACGCTCAGGCCTTGGGCCTTGATTTCTTGCAGAACGGAGCTGGCCGGAGCCGCGCCGCTGGCCAGAACGGTTTTGTCGTTCAGGAGCAGAGAGCGGTTGATGAAGGTCAGCACGCGCTCTTCACCACGGCCTTCTGGCGGACGGTGGAAGCTGCTGCGCGGCAGGTTGGCGATGTCGAAGCGGAACACGTCACCACCAGCACCCAGGCGGATGTAGATGCTTTCGACGCCGACGGTCTTGTCGAGGGCGTCGGTGTTGTTCGCCACGCCGTTCTTGGCCATCAGGGTGTTCTGAGCGACACCGATCAGGTTGACTTCCTTGCCAACTACCAGCGGACGGGTAGTGATGACGCGGTTGCCCAGATCCACGGTGCGGTTGGCCACAGCGTTCACCGGCACGAAGTACTGAGCGTTGGCGCCGTCGGCACGAACTTCAGGAACCAGGTTCAGCGGCTCGTTCTCGAGGATCTTGTGGTTGATGGCGGCCTGAAGCAGGCGCTTTTCCTTGAAGTTGGTCGGGTTGCCGATGCTGTCGTGGCGAGTGGTGTTCATCACCAGGCGATCGCGCACGGACATGTCGACACCGCCGTGCTCGGGGGTCAGCGGCACGGTACGGAAGAACAGCTCACCGAAGGCGTCCTGACGGGCGGCCTGGATGTTGTAGGTCACCGAGGCGTGCAGGAAGTCGGTCAGGTTGGTGTTGTCGAACGCTTCCAGGGACGGGGTGCCGTCCAGATAGCCGTAGTCGTTCGAGGTCGAACCATCGACCGGAACTACGTGGATGCCTTCTTGACTGACGACGTTGTAGGTCATCGCTTTGCGGTCGAACGCTTCGGGGTTGCCGATCGCGGTCATGACCAGGGCGCCGGCAGCGAGCTGTTCTTGGGAAACTTTGATCTGCTGATCGTTGAACTGGGCGGCCAGGAACTCGAAGTTCTCCTGCATGCCGCGCTCTACGTCCTGACGCTCGGCGCCGCTGAGAGACTCGAGCGAAGCAGCACCTTTACCCAGAGCTTGGCTGAAGCGCTGGTTGCCGGACATGTTCACTTCGTTGCCGATTTGCGAAACGATGGAGGCCAGGCCCAGCTTGGGGGCACTTTTGCCGATTTTGATCACTGACATGTTGATTCTACCCTTGTAGGTGAAAGAGTTGCTGCGTTATCCGCATTCCCTCTTTGCAGAGAGATTAGTGCATATTATTCCATTAAAAAATAACAGAACTTTTCTGCACAGGTTCAATCGATCTTCTGGATCCATTCCTTAAAGACGGGCAGAGGAGCGACATGTTCGAGGTTGCGAAGGCCTATCATCTTTTCGACGAGGCTTTTCATAAACATATGTTTACAAAACTGCTCGGCGTCAGGACCTGTCAACACGCTCACAATAATAGCATCCGTGTCGCCATGGATGCTGGTCGTGTAAGCAGGGGTGCTGTTGCGAACATCACCCATAGGAATGTGACCGTAGACGAGATCGGCCAGGCGATCGTTGTCCAGTTCGACCACACATTCCGGCGCATTATCGCCAGAAAAGTTTTCGAAACTTCCACATACCATCTTGAAAAAGAAAGAAGAGCGCAAAACGGCCTGTGCCGCCTCGTACTTTTCTAAGTCTCTTGTTGATAGTATGCTAGTCATCTTGACATTGTCCAGCGCCGCCCCCAAACCAAGACCAGAGGCCTCCAGTGCGCGCTGAACCCAGAGGGGAACGAACCGTAGTTCTACCTTATTCATATCGACAAATTCCTCTAAGGCGTTTGCTTACCCATGGACATCAAACTATTTCTCGTAAAGTCGATTACCCTGATGTATCAGGAGAGTCAACTTACTGCTATCGAGCAGGGCAAAAGCAATACCGTAAAACCCCTCATCGAGGAGTCGCTCAAGTACATCCGACTACCCGACAGCGAGGCCGATGATGGTCTGGAGAGGAATGTGCTGGTACACCTGCGCACTACTCTCTTCTATCTATTGCAACAACCGGCGAGCGAGCCGATCGATCAGATCGATTTGCTTCAGCGGCTGAAACTCAACCTGCGTGGCGACGACAGCACTTACACAGCGCTGACTACGAGTATCATAGAGTATGGCGAATCTGACGTAGAGAAGCTGCGTCGTGCCATCATGGGTGGTAAGCGTAACCTGCATGGGTTCGTCTCTCGTGAGAAGGCCAAGCAAGTCCTGCGTCAAGCCAGCAAGAAGATTTCGTTCAACAGCAACGAGATCTCTGACCTCAACGACTTCGTCCAGAACACCATGGCCGAACTCGGCGGCATCGACATGGGGGCTACCGATGCCAAGCTCGATCCTGCGTTTGTAGGGTCGGTCGACTTCAACGATCGGGGTTCTGTCCACAAAGCGTTTGCTGAGATGAAAGCGGTGCTCTCCACCGCAGGCGTCATCAAAATGCCGTGGAAGGCCATGAACGCAATGTTCGCCGACAACGACGGTGTGCGTCGTGGCGAGACGCATCTGTGGAACGCTCTGCCTCACAACTACAAGTCGGGTCTATTGACCGATGCGTTCTTAGGAGCTTCACTGTTCAACAAACCTTTCCTGTTTGATGAGAAGAAGAAACCTGCGTTAGTGCTGTTCTCGACAGAAGACGATCTGTCGATCATCATGCAGAAGTTCTACCGCATCCTCAAGCAACGCGAAACCAACTACACCGCAGCAATCATCACCCGTACCGTCCCAGAAGACGAGATGACCGATTACGTGATGACGGCGCTGCGGGCCACAGGTTGGAACGTGTTCGTTCACCGCGTACGCCCCAGTATGTTCACGGTGCACAAATACATCTCGACCATGGAGCAGTACAAAGCAGACGGCTACGAAGTGGCGATGGTGGTCTGCGATTACCTGGCGATGTTCAGCAAAGCAGGGCGACGTGCAGAGAACAAGGGCGACGATATCCAAGACCTGTTCCGTGCTACACGCGAATACAATGCTGCTGAGCTCATTGCATTCATCACAGCGCACCAGCTGTCTACTGATGCTAAACGAGAGAAGCGAGTCAATCCTGACAACTTCCTTCAGCAACTACCCGGTAAAGGCTACTACGAGGGCTGTAGTAAGATCGATACCGAGGTGGACTTCGAGGGCTATACCAACAAACGTACCGTGGTCAATGGGGCGTTTCAGGAGTTCCTGTGGGGCAAACACCGTGGTGTGGTGCCTGACGAGAACAAGAAGTACTTTGTGCTCAAATACCTCCCAGCACCTCTGTACGGTCTGCAATACGATGTGGACCTGGAAGAGGACCTGTCTTACAAGGTCGTGGGTGGTAAGCCGAACTCCGAAGGTGGCGGTCGAGAGTGGTTTGATCTCGAAGATGCTGCATAGGGCAAAAAAGAAAGGGAACTCAGGGAGGCCTGCAGGCCTCCCTTTATTCCGCCTGTCACGCAACATACTTTCGATTGGCGTTGAGCATGGAGCGTACCACGACTTTCGTCTTGGCCAGCAACATGTCGTAGACAATCGGCGGGATGTCGTTGTGGATATCGTCAACAAGTACGGTCAGTACTTGCATCGGGATACCTGTAGCAATCGCAGAGTCGAACAACTCTGCAACCCTTTCTTTCTCACGCCAGTGGCCTTCACCACGGGTTTGAGAAACGCCAGTATCGACGTTGAGGATGTAGCTGCCGTGGTTACCGATTACTACCAGTTCACGGATGGAGTTGTTTTCTACTGCTACTTTGAACCCATTCAGATGCTTGGGAACAAAGACCGCGTTGGGGAATATGCCAAAGTTACCAGCAGCCATCTCCCATTGCAGTTTGTACTCTTCTTTAAGGTCCATACCGCAACCTCCTTTTGTTTGTTGGATTAGGCAGCCAGGATCTGGCTGCTGTAGCTGTTGATAACGCGCAGCTTTTCCAAAGCATCGATCTCGCCAGCGAAGTCATCTGCGATGACAACGTAGCTGATCAGCGGCAGACCAACAGCCAGGACAGCGTCGATGAAAGTCGCGCAAGCGGGCTTGCTCCATTCACCGATCCCATGACTAAAGGACTTGCCATTGTTTACTTCCATCATGTAGGCACCGTTGGCACCTTTAACCACGATGAATTCTACGCCATTAAGAACCATGGCGACTTTCAGACCGTTGAGTTCAGCAGGGATGTCACGCAGGTTAGCGAAGACACCGTAGATCGATTTAGCGAGGTTGAATTGTACACGGATAGCGTTGTTCATGATTAAGCTCCTAGGAAGGGAATTAGGCAAGGTTCTACTTGCTCTTTGTCAACTTAATCATGTGTGACTGAAATAAATTTCATTGTAGTTTTGAAGACAAAAAAGAAACGGCATAGAGGGAGGGCTAAATGCCCTCCCTCTATATGCTCTAAACGGGCTTATGATCCAGAACCATCTGGCGCAACAACTCGATGGGTTCGTCGTCGTACTCAGGTGTCTTCAAGACCCTGTCGATCAGTTCATTGAATTCGCTCTTGGCTTTTCTCTGGACATAACCCTTCTGGGATTCCAGGTTGTGGATAGCTCTTTCGAGATCTTCAACGATCGAAATCGCATCGCGGATCACGTTCTCATGGTCATCGGTGTAGACCCGCATGATCTTGCCGCGGAGGTTTTGAGGAGAGAAACGATAACAAAGTTCTTCAAGATCCTTGGGTGTTTCTTGGGCTTCCCAGTCTCTTTCCAATTCCTCTTTACGACACTTGGCGTAAAATGCAATCAGGTCGACAGCCACGTCTTCAAGATTGTCGCTTCTGGACGTGAAGCGAAGATCAAACACGTCGAGCTCCTCAGCCGGATGACTGAATTTTCGAACTGCTTCTTGAGCTGCTTCTTCGATGATGGAGGTAATTGCTACGACATAATACGGCATGATAAGTCCCTAAGGAAAAAACGGAATAAAGGGGAGGGCCGAAGCCCTCCCTCTCAGTACAGCAATGTCGCGGCGCTGGTCAGCACCTCGGTGTGTTCGTCCAACAGCCAGGTGATTACCCAGCCCAACACACAAAGGATGCCGAGCAGAACTTCCGGCTGGATGCCCAGATGGACTTTCGTCCAGTGTTGTTTCACCTTGCCCTTGACGGGTTTCAGTGACTCAGGACTACCTTGTCGGCGCATTCGTTGTACTCCGCACAGTTGTACATGTACACAGGTTGATGGTGGAGTGGTCCTACGTCTTCACGGTAGGCGGTCGGATGGTTGTTCGAGTCCACAGACAGGTACCAGCCTACTTCGAGCGAGTAATCGCCTTTTACACTCGCTCCGACGTTGGTGCCTTTCGGCGTACCATCACGGTCATCGACGGTGTAGCAGTAGGTATCGCCACACTTGGCCACCAACGTCGCTTGAACTTCAGCGACGTAGATACGACCGGTTTGTTCGTCACGTACTTCAGTCTCCACACGATGTGGGGTGTGCTGGCCTTGTGCGCGACAGTCAGCAACCATCTTGTTGGACAAGGGTTGTTTGACAGCATCGCGACACGGCATCACATTGACGCCTTGGACGTAGTCGACTTCACCACCAGCGAAGACTTCCTTGGTGAGTGCCAGTCCCAGCAGGCCGAAGCAGATCACCGCGAAGAACTTGATGACCTTGCGTTGACGACCTTGGCGCTTGTCAAGTTGTTGTTGGATGATATCCATGATCAGATCCCCTTCAAGGAGTAATGTTCGTAGACTTCTTCCTGGAGCATACGGGTGATTTGGCGCTTGGAGTCGTTCGTCAACTCCACCGGGTTGCCAGAGGAGTCGGCAACGACGATGTTGCCGATCATCTCGATTCCTTCACTGCCAAGCAGTTTCCAGAAGCCGTTACCTGGCAGACCTTTTTCGTTGCCGGACTTGCGGACAACGATGGAGGTCAGGTGCGGCAGGTTGCGACCCACGCAGTAGTCGTAGATGCGCGACAACAGCGGAGCGATGACTTGGCCGAGTTGACTGCCGGAGGTGGGCAGGCCACAGGCTTTGGCGATCTGCTCGTAGACGATGGTCTCGCCCCGCTCGGCGTGTGCGACGAGCATGTGGTAGATGGTGATCACCACCTGGCGGGTATAGACGCTAGTCACCTGTGCGAGTTCGCCTTCGACGCGGTCTTTAACGGTCGGATTGTGTTTGAGGTTGACGTTGTCGGAGATTTTCTTGGCGTAGTTGCGGACACCGGGAATGGGACTGGTCAACGCATCTTCGATCGATGGTTTCTTCTTAGAGCCGGGACCTTTACCATAGTCGCGATTGAGGTTAGGCATACCCGGGTTACCAGGTACCGCAACCTGGCCGCTGGCCTGGATTTCCTGTTTGTTCTTGGTACGTTCTTGCACACTGTCTTCGATGAAGCGAGCTGCAATGGAATCGTCGCCTACAGCGCCGACGCTACCGTTAGATTCTTTGTTGCTCATGGAGATTCCTTTTATGTTGGAGGTGGCATCAGAGTTGGTGCCATTCGGTTGATAAAGCGGAATAAAGGTGGAGCGTTAGCCCCACCTCACTCACGGGTGTTACACCTTGGCGTGGGTCAGGCCGGTTTGGCCTTGATACTTACCGCCACGGTCAGCGTAGGACACTTCGCAATGTTCGTCCGATTGGAAGAACAGGAACTGCGAAATGCCCTGGTTCAGGTAGATGCGAACCGGCAGGGAGGTCTGGTTCGCGATCTCGATTACCACGTTGCCGTGGAAACCGGGTTCGATCGGGGTGACGTTGACGGCCACACCAGAACGGGCGTAGGTCGACTTGCCAACAGCCACCACCAGTACATCGGTGGGGATGCGGAAGTATTCCTCGGTATAGCCGAGCAGGTACGAGTTCGGCGGCAGGAGCACGAACGGCAGCCCTTTACGCGGACACCAACGGGTAAGGACTTCGACCAGGACTTTATCCACGTCGAGATCACACGGATCGATCTCGGCGCTGTGCAGGTTGGAGAACACTCGCAGACCGTGCTCGGACAGGGTGACGTCGTAGCCCATCGACGACAGACCCTTGGAGATGATCTTCTGTTCCACATTGTCGCGGTTCTTCATGGTGCGAACCAACGTCGGGTGGAACGGACTGATCATGGGCTCGTCCACTTGGCGGGTCTCGAACGGACCCTTAACGCACTTGGAACGAATCCACTTATCGGATTTGATCACTTTACATAACCCTCGAAGAAGTGAGACGCGATGTAACACCACGCCATGATAGCTGGGAAGATGAGACCTGCGTTGCCCAGGCACTCTGCGACGCGCACCACCGAGACCGCTCTCATGCCCGTTGCTGGGATGAGATACGATAGTACGCTCGCAACGAGTAACGCGGCCGCTGCTGACAAACCACCAACCAGTACATCTGCCATTTCAGCGGCCATATCGTTTATACCCCGCAGGACAAGCTACATGATTGTGCAGACCAATAACTTTTTACAGCATGGTCACGCTCAAATTGGTGGCGAATCAACACCGCGCGTTCAAACGCTTTATCGATGTTGTTGGTGTAGTTGTAGTCGGTACCGATGTATACCGTCGTTCCACCACCCAGAGGGTTGCTAACGTTGAAGCGATGAATACCATCAGGGTGACGATAGTAGCTAACGCCACACACACTCACCTTGCGTTCTTTACAGTCGCGCTCAACCATTTCCAGTTTGCGCAGTTGACGGCCTTCTTGAATGTGGAGAAGAGCAGCGGAGTAGCTCCGATAAGGATGATGGCCGTAATCACGGTCATAAAACTTATGTTGGGCTACGTCTTCACGGAAGACGTTCTTGCTCAGTGTCCAGCATTTAAGGGCTTTATTGTAGCTCAAACCGACCGGTCCCTTGCAGAGACCATTGTCTTGGATTAACCATGTTCCGGGTTTGACATGCCATACAAAAGCCATTAGTTAACGCTCCATAGGTAGGAAATTTTGATGCGATTGGAAATCGTCAGACGCCCAACCATCTTGGTGATGTGTGACTGAAATTTATTGCATTGTAGACGAGGCGTCAGATGATATGTGTAACTCATAAAGAATTACGCACGCACCATGGAGATCCCACCAATGTCATATCTGAATAAGGCTGCGGATCAGCTTTTGCTGGATCGCGTCAATGAGGTCAACGATAACGTTTTCACGCTCGAAGACCTCTCGTTCGGCCCACCTGTGGTCACCGAGGAAAACGGCAAGAACACCAAGTTCCTCATTACCCCGGGTCCTCGCTTCACCCCCGAGCCGAACGTCGAATATCACATCTGGGTAAACCGGCTGGATGTTGCCGAGCTGTTTCGCCGTTACAACATCGACGTCCTCGAAGTGCCGGTTGCGACCGATACTCGCGAGGTCGCTCAATGGATCGCCCAGACCTATGGTCTGCCGATCATCGACTCCGACATCGTCGAGAACGAAGTCGGGACTGAAGGCGAATTCGATCTGGTGTTCTCGGACACCTCGAAAATCCTGTTTGGTACCCTGCGCTGCAAAGTCGCAGTCGACGATGGCCTGTACCTGCGTGACCTGCTCAAGGTCAACATTCTGGAAGGCTTCAACTACCCGGACGCTGTGGTCGACCATCTGGTCAAACCTGTCCAGGACGAGAACGCCGACCTCAGTGCACACGCCACGAAAGAAGACGGCACCCTTGTTGTCGGACAAGGCATTCCGTCGAAAGGCTTCACGGTTACCACCAACAACGAACTCGAACTGGCGGTGAGTGCGAGCATCGCACGCATGTCGGAAGAACCGCGCTATATCCAGCCCGAAGACGGTGTATACCTGATCGAGCTGGATCCAGAGCAGGAGTGGAATTTCCTGTTCTCGGCATCGCTGTTCAACTCCGATGTGAAAATCAGCGACCAGTACGAGGTGGTGCTGTACGTGCTGTCGGTGGACACCAACGAGCGCCTGGATCTGCTGCTGACGCGCGATACTGAAGGTAACTATCACTGGGTCAACGAAGACCTGGGGATCGACATCTCCGACAGCGTCGTCGCCGAGGGTAGCGATACCGTGCAGAACGTCCAGCGCCTGAGCTTCTACGCCGAGCACTTCCCGCAAACGCGTCGTGGCTCCAGTCAGAACGCTGCCTTCCTGGGCGAGTTCGAAGTAGGTCTGGTTGGCTATCGCAGCAACTCCCTGACTCCTCGTGTGGCCTCCATCATCCGTGTGGTGGCTGAGGAGAAACTTGTCCAAGCCTGATCGGGTAACGCGAAATGACATCCTTCTTCAGACGGAAAGGTGTCCTGGCGGTCTATTCGAGAATCAATAAAGCGAACCGGGCCAATGGCGTACGCCTCAAGCCCGGCCAGCTTTTGATCGGTCCTCCTCGAGATGTCATCGGGAGTGCCGAAAACACGACCATCCTAACCTGGGCAGATCCCTCGTTATCGTATGAAGGTGGAGTTTTCTTTCACTACGATCGCGTGGACATCAATCGTGTCTTTGAAGCGATGTGGGGGAAGGAAGCGGATCTCGTTGTAGACATGGCAGGAATGACCAAAGCTTCTCAGCTAGTCAAGACTCTGGTGCGCCGGTACAGCTTGGAGCTGGACGAAGAAGACATCGTTGACGTCGACCTCGATCAGACTCAGGCCTACTCGACCATCGAGTTAAAGACCTCTGCTTTGAGTTACATTTACAAGGGTTCTATAACGCTGCATCTGTTCAACTCGAGACTCTCGAGAGCTCGGAGAACATCCGACGGACAGTACCGGCGAACAGATAAAGGCATTCGTCAGATAAGCCAGGAGGGATGATGGCCAGTCAATCCATTCCTGGGTTGGGTATCGAGGATCTGAACCCCCTAGATACCATCGGTGGTGATGAACTGATTGAAGTGTCGGTCAAACGGACGTTGGAAAACAACCAAGTGACGTATCTGTCGTTAAGCACGACAGTCAATGACATCCTCAATCTGTACGCCTCCAACCGCAACAACCCTAACGGTGTGACGGCCAGTCAGACCGGCGCGTACACAATCGCAGAGGTGGATGAAATCCTCGCCTCTCGATTTGGTTCCGGCGTTGCAGCTCTCAACGCTTTGAAACTTGAAGGATCGAGCAAGCAAGAAATCATTGAAGAGGCACGCAATGGACTTGTCGCTGATTCTCAGAAACTTGGTGGTCAGACCCCTGACTACTATGTAAACACAGATGACATGGGCACCATCATTGATGCTGTCGTTGTGTCGCTGAACAACTTCTCTGGAGAGTAACATGGCTATCGATAACGCCAAAGTTCAGGAACTCGTAGAAGCCATTGGCATTCTGCTGGGTAAGGTCAACACCGCCATCAACACCCGTGTTGCTGCGGATTCCGCGAAGCTGGAAGGCAAAACCCTGGCTGAGGTTACTGCCCTGGGTGCTGCTGCCAGCCAAGATGCTATCGACGCGCTGGCTGCTGACCTGGCTGCCTTCATCGCTCGTCGCGACAACCCGAACCAAGTCACCAAGGCTCAAGTCGGCCTGGGTAGCGTGGTCGACGCTGGCTTCGCCACCCAAGAACAGGCTGAAGCCGGTGAGGCGGCCAACGTCTACGCCAGCCCGCTGAGCACCGCTCAGTACCTGTCCAAGTGGTGGGCTGAACAGCTGGGTACTACCCCAGAAACCCTCGACACCATCGAGGAAATCGCTCAGGCCATCAGCAACAACGCCGAAGCCATCGATGCCATCCGTGACATCGCTGCTGGCAAGGAAACCCCTGCCGGCGCCCAAGCCAAAGTCGACGCTGCTGTCGCTGCCCTGGAAGCACTGATCGGCGACAAGCTGGACGCAGATGCCCAAGCTGCTGACGCCGCCAAGCTCGAGGGCAAAACCCTCGCCGAAGTGTTGGCCGACGCCACTGCTGCCGTTGCCGACGATCTCGCCCAACTGCGCACCGACGTCGACAGCAAGCTGACCCAAGCGCAAGTGCGTAGCGAAATCGCTGCTGTCACCGATCCGCTGGCTGATCGCATCTCCGCCGTCGAAGAAGCCGTTACTGGCGGTACCGGTAGTCTGCTGACCACCGACAGCGACCTGGGTGCCAACAAAGTCGCTCTGACCGGCGACGAAGAAGGTGCCGAGCTGACCCTGAAAGCTCACCTGGAAGGCTTCAAAGCTGCCCAGGCTGATCAGGACACCGCTATCGACGCTGCGACTGCTGCTGCAAGCGCTGCTGACGACAAAGCCGATGCCGCTGCTGCTGCTGCCTCGACTGCTGATGGCAAAGCTGAAGCTGCTGGCACTGCTGCTGCTGCTGCTCAGGAAACTGCCGACCAGGCTACCACTGCTCTGGCCGACAAACTGGGCAAAACCGAGCAGGCTGCTGATGCGGCCAAACTCGAAGGCAAGACCCTGGCCGAAATCCTCGGTCAAGCCGGTGCCGGTATCGCTGACGGCGAGCTGAACCCGATCGTTGCCGACCTGATCGCCACCGGTGGCACCAACCTCACCGCCGAGCAAGTTGCTCTGGTACAGAACTCGCGTCTGTCTGCTCTCCAGTCGTTCATGACTGCGAGCAAGGTGGTTGGCAGTGTGGTCACTGGCAGCTGGAAAGAAGTCAACCTGACTCAGATGGTTGCCAACGACAATCCAGAAGCTCCTGACACCACCCTGGCTGCGCTGCTGGCTGCTATCAAAGCAGAAGACGGTGCGGAAGAAGGCGACGTGTGGGGTGTGCTGGCCCACAACGCTACTGGTGGCGGTGGTACCTTCGAGTCTCGTCGTTTCTACGGTCGTAACGGTACCTGGGAACAGGCTCGTTACAGCGTCGAAAACACCTTCGGTGCCTTCAAGAAGGTGCTGTACTCCACCGACATCGATCTGGACAACATCCAGGCCGTTGATTCGGAGAAGCTGGGTGGCAAGACCCTCGCTGACCTGACCGCCAGCGTCCAGGACGCCAACGAAGGCACCGCTGACGACAAGTTCGTCACCCCGGAAGGCCTGAAAGCTGTCGTCGACGCCAACAAGGCTGACACTCAGTCGGCCCTGAACGCCATCGCACTGCAACAAGGTGCGCAGGACGAGGCGATCAGCAAGGTCGAGACCGACGTCGATGCTCTGATCGATCAGCTGACCGTCGCGTTCAATGACGGCGCTGCTCTGTTCGAGCCGACTCAGCCGCAGTAAGTGAGTGCGTGAAGGCCTGGGGTTCGCCCCAGGCTTTTATGCCGTCTGACAAAAAAAGAAACGGCATAAAGGGGGAGGCATTACGCCTCCCCCTGTGATCACACCTTGTCTTCGTTGGGCATGTCATGAATCTTGATACGAGCCAGGTTGGTGGCCGTACCGTAGATCGCATGCAAGAGGCCTTTGAGCTCGTGGTTCAGGTCATCGTAGCTGATAGCATCGATGGTAACCTTGCAACCAAACAACCGCGGGTCGATCTCAGCGGAGTTGGGGAGCACCATCTCAAAGCGCGTCGGCAACGACTGGAGACGATTCCAATGCAGTTGCTCGGTTTTGGCCAGACGCAGACGATCGTGAACGGTCTCGATCAACTTACCCACCAGATCGACACGGCGCTTGCTCGTTACCGTGAACTCGTATTTGAGGTTGGTACTGGCCAGGCCAATGGTAAAGAAGTGCCGGCGGTTTTCTGCGGTGTCGAGGATGTTCAGCTTCTCGAAGCGCCCCGTCGCCTTAACGTTCATGTGGCGTGCAACAGCGGCCTTGTGGATGTTTTCGTAAAGTTCTTCGCGCACAGTGGTGCCCTCTCTAATTTAGATATTTGTGTCCAGCGGTGTGATTGTCGAAATAAAACCCAGACTCGATGTACAGGACATCGATCTGACAGAGTACATCGAGTTCGCCAAATAGGACCTCAAAGGCTTTCTTGATGGCTCGGTTAAACGGTCGATCATCCATAGGGATAAGTCGATACACCACCCTGCCAGCAGTGGGGTGGTTAAAGGTGTAATCACGGTTCAGCTCGTTCTCGCGATCAACGACATAGTCGAACAATGGCTCAGCGAAAACCCGACGTTTATTGATCGTTGCTTCCATTCTTTCTAGAGGGACGTTGCAGAACATCAAGTAGGCTATTTTGTCCATGAAGTTTTCGTTCATGTACAACCAACTTACTGTCTTCTCGTCAAACCCCCACATGGGAAAAATCTTGTTATCAGAGAAGTTTTCCAGATGGTTGCGCATGATACGAACAGCGCTATCCACCACCTGGCGTTCGCTGTAAGTCTTGAACTCAAAGCTGTCGTAGATATTGGGTAGAGGGATCTTATCGTTTTTCATACGTCTCCAGACGGAATAGAGAGGAGGGATCGCCCCTCCTCTCTAGTCACTTATACCTTCCGGTACCATACAGGCCGACTCAGGGCCAGAGCGCAGCGTCTTCTCTATGTTTGGCTTACACCGCCCTTTGCGGTGTGCCGGGACACTTTCAGACGCGGCGCAGTTTGCAACGGAGTACGGCGCACACGGCCAGGTGCCTGATCCCAAACGCCGGTCTGGCAGACGGGCAAAAGGATCGGTCTGGACACCAACCGGGCGAGTGCGCTGATGGAGCGCGCAAACCTACTAGCTGCCTGAGTTAACCCCCACACGTATATTCTTGTGATTGACATTAGTTTTATCTCAGATCAATTTCATCCCATTAAGGGAGCTACGGGGGATGACCTGTCCATACATGCTCCAACGGCATGCGGTATAGGTCGCCGCAGCGACTGACCTGAGGGTTGATGGGCGCGTCCTGTCCATACCAACTGGGTGCTCACGCTGTGACGTTCTGGGCAGAAAGAGGACAGTCTCCTCCATCGCCAACGGCAGCTTGATGCGGGCCGAGGTGTTCATATACAGGCCGATCACCTGCACACCCTCTACCGACCGACATTTCTCTCTCGGCACACAGTTTTCCACCTGGTGGTGGACATACTCATCGGCCATAACTGCGGATGAGTACAGTAGGAACAGCAACGCAATTAAACGTGCTGGCAAGATCTGTCCTTAATCAAGGAGTCCTTGATGCGAGTGATTGCGTCTCTTCCATAGGAAGGGTTGCGGGTGTTATTTTTTACTGATCGGTTGTAATCGATCAATTTACTCGCGATGACCCTGGCCTGTTTACGGTCGAGGAGCAGGAACATCATTGACTCGATAGCAGCGTCGCGTTGTGCGTCGTTGCAGTACAGCTGACAGCCATTGATGCTGATCAGCTTCTCACAGTACAGCGCCTGCATTACAGCAGCCGCTTGAGGATATAGGCTCCGTGTGCCCACGATCGACTGCAAGCCGAACGGGATGTGTTTATCGGTGAAGGTGTAGCCAGCTGGGATGGATACCACCAGGCGTTTACCCGCGAATTGGCAGTGGAACTCGAACGGTTCCTCAGTGAATAATGTACCCGGTGTGGCTTCGTTATAATGGCGGAATAAGGACTCGTCTACATCGGTGAACTTTTTCATGTTGCCTCCCCGAAAAGTTACCCATACACTATGCGGAATAAAAGGGGAGACCGAAGCCTCCCCCTTCATCTTACCCGAACTGTATCCTTCCCTTCTCAGTTATGATCTCACCACGGCGGTCATCGGAAGCCCTGCCGTAAAACTTGACATCATAACCTTCACGCTTTAACAATTCCACGTTGTAGTAGTCGGGTTCACCCTCAAGCCGTCCCCGGTGAAACACCAGGTAGTCGTAGGCGAGTTCGTCGATACGGTCCAACAAGACCGGCAGTGACGGCAGATAGCGACGCAACGATGCGCAGTCCTCTATCACATTCCTTCGGCTGCACGACAACTCGGATCTGCTGATACGGTCGAGCGCGTTAATGAGATCTCTCATGGCTTATCACCTCGAGCAGCTCTCCCCTCACACTGAGCTGCTCACGTTTAGGGTTTAGGAACGTTCACAGTCGTATTTCTCCTTTCAACACAAATGGCACACCACGGTGCCTACAAAGTTTACGATAGATGTCCACGAGCAAATGTCGGTGGCAGAACTTTTCTGGTCCGCAATAGCACGCGAATGCTACGGTGTCCATCTCCATCACTTCGTTCCACCGAGAAGGGTTTTCTACGTAGCTGAGCCTCATTTGCTTAAGGTATTCGCTAGTGTACTCTTCTTCGGTTAACCCGCCGTACTTGATACCGTTGACAATGCCCCTCCCTGGAGCAAACACCGGATCACCTGATTTAGCGGTTGTATCCAACAGAGGGATACCTAAGGTCTTGCACTTACGCCATTGGGCAAGTTGGATCGTGTAGACTTCCATGTACCGCTCCTAGCGACATATTGGACTGGTGGCAGTGACCAGTCTTCTAGGTCATAGATTACACCATGGATGTTTTATTTTACACCAACAGCAAGTAGATGATGTAGGTTTGTAAAGAAATGCGATACGGCATAAAAAGGGGACCGAAGTCCCCATACACCGTCAAGTGTTCTACATGATCCCTGTCACATGTGGACAGAAATCAACAGACAGTATCACCACGACGTTCTTTCCGACGTGTGGTTTGTAAAACTGGAAGGTCTTATCTACAGCCAGGTCAACTAAACCGGTTACATCAAACACGGCTGCACCCATCCGGTCAGTCAGACCGTTAACCAGATAGAACTCCAGATACTGGATAGACCCACCGTTCAACTGGTAGACGATCTTTCCAGAGACCGTGGCGACCTTATATCCGGTAGATGCCGGGACGATCGACAACCGGTGCAGTACCTCGATACGCCCTAACGGCGGTAGATCATCCAAACGATCCATCGGACATACCTCTAACTGACCTGTACAGGGCTCATTTGGCTGACATCGACGATAGTCATACCAGCGGGAGGGGTTTTGAAGAAACGCCACAGGAACGCTTCTTTGCGCGTCAGGAAACGACTATCACCGAAGAGGGAGATCATCAGGTAACCGTCCTTCTTCTTGTGGATCCTGGCCACACGCCCGCCGAGTCGGTGACAGAGCTCTTTGATGATGTGCTTGGCCGCACCTTGTGGCTCTTCACTATAGGTCAGGTTAGACGCGATACTCTGCGCCTTCATGATCAAATCGTTGTCAGTTACTTTACCCATCGTCTGCTCCAGCTCGGCGAGTCTCGCCCTGATTTGGTTGATTTGGTAAGAGGGATGTTCCATAGCCTTTTGGCAACGGTTTTCGATATAGTCGTCCAAAGGTTTACAGTGACGACACACCTCGCGTCCTTCTTTTCCACGAAAGTTCATGAAACACGTCAAGCACATCAGCTTAATGAGCCGGTGCTCTGGAGCGTCTTCAGGAAACCCATTATTCAGTCCGTGGCAGTCTCTCGACTCGGATTTCATGCCATGACCTCTTCTTACTCGCCAGCTTGATGATGTCGATGGAACCGTCCTCATGTAGCACGTCGCTTAGCTCATTACGGTATCGACCGATGATCTCTTCGACTTTCTCACTGGGCATGATAGGCAGCCCCAGATCCTTGGCGATCTGTTCGATCAAAGCCTGTGTCTGTTCCCTGATCTTTTTATTCACTTCTTCAAGGGTGCTGGGAGTGGTGACCGTACACAACTTGCACGATACACGACGCTTATAGCCGAGGAAGTGGTTGTGGCAATGGCAACAACGGTTCTCGTAGTTGCCGTTTTCGTACTTGTAGTCTTCTGGCCAGTTACCAGCATAGTCCACGATGGACTGACCGGCCGGATCTAACCGTGCCACAGGTTTGATTTCGACACCAGTCATTGACGGATCGCCAGTCGACTCCATGTGATTTGTAAATACGTACTTATCGCCCATTGTCATGATTCAATCCTCTGTGTCGCCCAACGCAGAAAGGAATAAGTGAGGGAGGCGTGTGCCTCCCTCTTTATGCCGGTTTAATCCCAGCTCAAAGCACCGCCGGTCTGGTACTCGATCACGCGGGTCTCGAAAAAGTTCTTCTCCTTCTTCAGATCCATGATCTCTGCCATCCACGGGAACGGGTTGGTGGTGCCTGGATATTGCTCAGGCAGACCGATTTGCGTCAGACGGCGGTTACCGATGAACTTCAGGTAATCTTCCATGACATCGGCGTTCATGCCCAGTACACCATTAGGCATGGTGTCGTGAGCGTATTCGATCTCCAGCTGGATGCCTTGCAGGATCATCTGCGTGGCCGTCGCCTTCATCTGATCGTCCCACAGACCTGGGTTCTCGATCTTGATCTGGTTGATCACGTCGATACCGAAGTTCAGGTGCATGGATTCATCACGCAGGATGTACTGGAACTGCTCGGCAGTACCGATCATCTTGTTGCGACGACCCATCGACAGGATCTGGGTGAAGCCGCAATAGAAGAAAATGCCTTCGAGCACGCAGTAATACGCGATCAGGTTCTTGAGGAACTCACGATCGGTTTCCGGCGTACCGGTCTTGAATTCAGGGTTGGAGATCGACTCGGTGTACTTCAAGCCCCAGGCTGCCTTCTTGGCGACCGATGGGATCTCACGGTACATGTTGAAGATCTCGCCCTCATCCATGGACAGGGACTCGATGCAGTACTGGTAGGCGTGCGTATGGATCGCCTCCTCGAACGCCTGGCGCAGAATGTACTGACGGCACTCGGGGTTGGTGATCAGGCGATAAACGGCCAGCACCAGGTTGTTGGCAACCAGGCTGTCGGCGGTGGAGAAGAAGCCCAGGTTACGCTTGATGATGCGGCGCTCGTCATCGGTCAGACCTTTGGGGTCATTCCAGAGCAGCACGTCGGCACCCATGTTGACTTCTTGCGGCATCCAGTGGTTGGCACAACCATCCAGATACTTTTGCCAGGCCCAGTCGTACTTGAAGGGTACGAGTTGGTTCAGGTCAGCACGAGCGTTGATCATGAACTTATCGCCCACGTTCACACGGCCTACGCTGCCTTCCAGATCGGCGATACCGGCCTGGATGTCCAGATCGTTCAGCGACTCTTTCGCCAGTCGTACGGCGTCAGTGTCACTGGACTGAGCTTTACGCAGCTCTTGCGATACATCAGAGTTGTCGTCTTCGAAATCGAGCACAACAGTGTCCTCGGTAAAGGGGAGGGTGTGACCCCTCCCCGTATCAGTTACTGACAGGCTTCGCAGTCAGGGTTGTCGATCGAGCACGCTTTCGGCACAGGAGCAGGCTGGCTCACCGACAGGCCGGCTTCGCCTGCCGATACGCGGTTGAGCTTGCCGGTGGTCACAGTGGACTTCTCGGCACCCGTTGCAGCCAGAGCACGCAGGTAGTAGTTGGTCTTCAGACCGTTGAACCAACCCAGTTTGTACGACTCGTCCAGACGCTTGCCGTTGGCACCTGCGATGTACAGGTTCAGCGACTGTGCCTGGTCGATCCACTTCTGGCGACGAGCTGCTTGCATGATCTGCCAGTAGGGCTCTACCTCGAAGGCCGTTTTGTACTTGTCCTTCAGGTGCTGCGGGATGCGATCGATCTGCTGTACCGAACCGTCGTGGAACTTCAGGTCGTTGACCATGACCGGGTCCCAGAGACCAATTGCCTTCAGGTCGTTGACCAGGTAGGAGTTGATCACGGTGAACTCACCAGACATGTTCGATTTCACGTACAGGTTCTGGTAGGTCGGCTCGATCGACTGCGAGACGTCGCAGATGTTCGAGATGGTCGCTGTCGGCGCGATGGCCAGCAGGTTCGAGTTGCGCAGGCCTTTCTTGACACGGGCGCGGATAGGCTCCCAGTCCAGGGTGTGGCTGTAGTCGAACTCACAGTACTCGCTACCACGCTCTTCTTCGAGCAGTGCCAGGCTGTCCAGCGGCAGGATGCCACGGTGCCACTTGGAACCTTCGAACGAAGAGTACGCACCACGCTCATCAGCCAGGTCGCAGGACGCTTCCAGGGCGAAATACATGATGTGTTCTTGCAAAGTGTCAGCGATCTTGACGGCTCGTTCAGACTCGTTGGCGACATCCAGCAGGTACAGCATGTCCTGGAAGCCCATGATGCCCAGACCGATTGGACGGTGGCGCTGGTTGGCGGTACGGGCTGCATCTACGGTGTAGTAGTTGACATCGATCACGTTGTCCAGCATACGCACGGCCGTATGGACGGTCTTGCGCAGTTTGTTCTGATCGATATCGAACACACCCGGTTCCAGCTCGATGAGGTGGTTGACCAGGTTGATCGAACCCAGGTTGCACACAGCGATTTCATCGGCGCTGGTGTTGAGGGTGATCTCGGTGCACAGGTTGGAGCTGTGTACCACACCAGCGTGGTCCTGCGGGCTGCGGATGTTGCACGGGTCTTTGAAGACCAACCACGGGTGGCCGGTTTCGAAGAGCATGGTCAGCATCTTGCGCCACAGGTCTTTGGCCTTGATGGTCTTGTAGTTGCGGATCTTGCCAGCCGCAGCCTTGTCCTCGAACGCCTCGTAAAGCGCTTCGAACTTCTGACCGTACGCATCGTGCAGGCCCGGTACGTCTTCTGGCGAGAACAGGGTCCAGTCCTTGTCTTGAAGCACGCGCTTCATGAACAGGTCAGGGATCCAGTTGGCAGTGTTCATGTCGTGGGTACGACGACGATCATCACCGGTGTTCTTGCGCAGTTCCAGGAACTCAGCGATGTCGATGTGCCAAGTGGTCAGGTAACCACAGACCGCACCTTTACGCTTGCCACCTTGGTTCACGGCCACGGCCGTGTCGTTGGCGACCTTCATGAACGGGATGACGCCTTGCGATTCGCCGTTGGTGCCTTTGATCAGGCTGCCCAGGCCACGTACCGGCGACCAGTCGTTACCGATACCACCGGAGAACTTCGACAACATGGCGTTGTCGCGGATGCTGGTGTAGATGCCGAACAGATCGTCTGGGATCGTGGTCAGGAAGCACGACGACATCTGCGAGGACTTGCACGCCGAGTTGAACAGGGTCGGGGTCGACGCCATGTAGTCCAGCTGCGACAGTGCGTCGTAGAACTCGATAGCCTTGCTGTTACGCAGGCCTTCAGGCTCAGTCGCGGCGATACCCATGGCCACACGCATGAAGAACACCTGAGGCAGCTCGATGCGGGTGTTGTCATCATGGATGAAGTAACGGTCGTACAGCGTTTGCAGCGACAAGTAGTTGAACAGGTAGTCGCGGCTGTGATCCAGCGCAGCACCCAGTTGAGCGACATCGAACAGACCGAGGATCTCGTCTTTGAGCAGACGATGGCTGCGTTGGACGTACGCTTCGAACGCTACCGGATACAGGGACTGCATGTCGGTCTGCGAAACCTTCGGTGCAGTCTTCTTCCAACCTTCGGCCAGCGTGAACGAACTACGGCCAGTTTGTTCGAAACCGTAGTAGCCCAGCACTTCGGTACGGATCTTGTCCATCAGCAGACGAGCAGTCAGCGTGCTGTACTGTGGATCGCGTTCCACGAACTGGCGAGCCGACATGACGAGCAGCTGAGTGGCTTCAGCATCGGTGATGGCCGGATACAGACCGTCGTCGTATGCCTTGACGACTTTGTCGACCTCGACGCCATCCAGACCGACCGCTGCTTCTTCGATGAGCAGTTTGGCACGGTCGAGCAGCGACAGTTCGACTACCGTGGTGTGCAGCTGCTCTACGGGCTCTTCTTCGGCACGTTTCTTGGCCTGCTCACTGCGGTAGATGATGTACGCCTTGGCCACATCGAAATACCCTTGACGCATCAGGGTGACTTCGACGATGTCCTGGATCTTCTCGACCTTGATGGCCGGAGCACCCGAACGTTGGACTTCATGCTCGACCATCTCGTTGGCGATAGCGGCGAGCTTGTCGATCTCTTGTTGCTGCCTGGCAACGAGGTTATCGACGGCCTGACCTTGCACGGCGATCAGGGCTTTACCGATGGCGATGCGGATCTTCGACGGAGCGTGGATCACTGTGTCGCCATTGCGTTTGATTACTTTGATTTCGGACATGTTAGTTCCTGTTGACGGTGTTTAATGCTCGAGTGTTGCACAGTATAAGCGGTGACTCATCATCACTTCTATATCATCAACAGACTCCATTATTTTTGACATGCAATAGGTAGAAATCGACCTAGAGAAAAGGCATTATATGTACAGGCTAAGCGCTCAGCGTAGCTTAGTAGGAGGTGATCCAGCCCACCTGGAACTCGATAGCCTATTAGCTTGCTGTGAAGCAACCTAGGGCATCAACGGCGCCTGTACACGGGAGAGGGTTAGCGCCCTCTCCCTTTATGCCGGCGGTAAGCAAAACAGCATAGGAAGGAGTGCTAGAGGCACTCCGCTGTTTAGGCATGTCCTTCGGACTAGAAAAGCACATATTTTAATCAAACAAAATAAAAAAAGAAAGAGAAGTGTAGGGAGCACGAGGCTCCCTACACGACCGATCAAGCAGGTTGGCGTTTACGCTCTTCTTCAGCCCGAGCGAATTGAGCATCACGCTCACGCAGCAGGTTGTCGATGATGCGATTAGCCTGGCCGGACTTGGCCAGGGCTGTACCCACCGCACCGCCAATGACGATGCCAGTGACCAGGAACATGAACTCTTTCATGGGAGCTCCTTAGCTTTTGGGTTTGAGGGTCTCAGCAGCATCGCGTACACGCTGAGCAGCGGTTTCCAGAGGACTGGCAACGGCAGCACCGATGACTTCCAGATCCTTCTTGGCTTTGTAGCTCTGGTAAGCGCGGTAGCCGGCATAGCCGACCACACCGACCGCAACGGTAGCACCGACAGCGATGCCGGCTTTGGAGGTGGCAGCGGCTTTGGCCTGGGCGAGCAGACCGGCGAAACGGGAGGTGGCGACAGCAGCTTCAGCAGCAACTTGTTCGGCAGCGTTTACAGTGTTGACGTTTTCCATGGTGCATCTCCTAAGAGTTAAGAATGTGATGGTAGGTCTTCTACCCCAATGCCTACCCGCAGATAAGCATTGGTGGTAGGATCTCAAGAGAGATCCTGACCTTCTTGGGTTTCGGTGGGCGGCACCTGGGTTTCTTGACGATAGGCGTAGTACATGCCTTTCGCAACCGCAAACCCAGTGTTGAGCAGTGCAAGTGTCGCCGCTTGTTGTAACGGCCCGAACCCGCTAGGTGAATTGGAAGTCTTCACCTTTGTGGTATCGGGCTTGAGGCGCTGGAAGAGTTCCATAGCGTTCTCCTTAGCGTTTGTTGAGCACCAGAGCAGCACCGGCTACAACCACACCGGCAGCGCCGATAAGGCCCAGCTGGACGCATTTACGGGCGTTATAGGCAGCACTGCGAGCAGTGTCGATAGTGCGTTGTTTGCCGAACAGTTTGACAGTCAGTTTCATGTTGAGTATTTCCTGGAATTAGTTGATGTTGCGGATGGCGCAGAGCTGGCCTTCTGGGTTGATGTGAAACCCATCACCTTCTTTGAAGCTTTCGCGCTGGGTGCTGTGCAGAGTCTCCTCACACTTCTCAGCAACCTTGGCTTGGCGTTTGACTTTCTTGGCAATCGCAGTGAATGCACAAGCCGTCACGCCCAGAGTAACTACAGCGATACCACCAACAACCAGTGCATCAGTATCAAGCTTCAGTTTGAACATGTTGTTTATCTCTTTAGAGTAAGATGTTTGCAAGCTTTTCTATTCTGCTTGTCACACTTACAATGTGTGACTGAAATAAATTGGAATCGACTACAGACGGCATAAAACCCAGGAAGGCCCGATAACCTTCCTGGGTTTTAGTTACATAGCCAGCAGCAACTTAGCGATCTGCTCGGTGGACAGTACTTTGTGCCACACCGAAACATCACTGACATAGCCGTTGGTGTACTCGCCACTGATCTCGTTGTTGCCGGTGAATAAAGCTCCAGCAGGCACGTTGAGGTTAGTGGTGAGCTGACCTGAGAACACCCCGTTGACGTAGATGCGCATAACGCTACCGTCATACGTCACCGTGAGCATGTTCCAGGCATTCAGCGTGAACACCCTGTTAGCAATCAGCTGCTTGGCACCACCCGAATCGGTCATGTTCAGATAAGGTGTGCCGGCTGTCATCCCAGAGACACTGTTCCTGACCAATTTGATGGAGAACGTACCTTGTCCGTTGGGATGGGACATCAGAATGGTGTACTGTGCAAAACTCAGCGGATAGTAGTAGAAGTTGATTGTCCATGGTCCATGTGCTAGACCAGGGTCGTTACCAGCTCCTCGACCACCGCTAAAGGATATCGCATCCCGACCCCGGGTGACTACGTGAGCGGCATTGCCTGACAGGGCGAGACTTTTCCACCATGCACGTTGTGCTGCTTGCTTGCCATAGAAGTCGCTGAGCTTGTAGGAGCTCTTCTCTTCAGTGAGCATCGAGACAACATCGAAGTCGCTGAGTCGTAACCTAGCTTTGTGATGACGTCCCAGTTCTTCACAGAGGTCGCCAATGCTTATTTTCCCTTGGGTTGGCAACATGATTGATGACCTCCTTCACTTAACCGTAAACCTTCAGATCTCGAATGTAACCGGTGAAGTTGTTTGGCGTTGGTTTAGAAAGGATATCGATCAGGTTGGTGGTGTAGTCCCTTGATGCGATTTGTTGACGGTGGGCGTACACGCCGTTGATGTAGAACACAAGCCAGTTCGTACCTTTTTCTTTCTCGATACGGAACTTGCGGAACGTGTTAGCAGGGAAACGACCAGAGTCGGAGAACGGGGGCGCTGTCTCGCTGGTGCTACCAATCAAGTTGAATATGAGCGTGTTGCTGGACTGGTAGCGTTTCCAGGCCCAGAGCTTGTAGCTCTCCGTCGACCAGTCCGTGTCGTAGAGTGCCAAAATGGAATCGTGCTTGACAGCACCGAGGTTGAGAATCATGACCTCAAACTCGATAGCCCACCAATCAAGATCAGGTGTCATGAGTTTCTTCTTACCCTGTGGTACGGTAAGCTTCAGACCCATGCTGGCACGTTCGACAAAAAGCGCCCCTCGACCTTGTATTTGTGCGATCGATAGAAGCCCTGCGTTTACACCATAAGGGGTGCTGTCCATGTACCCGAGACGATCTTTGAAGTCTTTATCGAACGGGAAGTCAGCAATCAAACCAGGTACTCGTACAACTGGTTTCTTGCGTTGCTGCTCGGCAGCAGCTACTAGGGTACTGATCACGATCTGATCCTCGTGAGGATAGGGCGCCAAGCGAATTGAGGGTGAACCAAACCGTAGGCTTGAGTACCGCTGTTGATTACATCGCTATTGCCGCCGCGGTTGATGTAGTTGGAACCACTGGTACTCCTGGTCATACCACGCACACCAAGAGAATCGGTTCCATGACCCAGCTGAGCAGGGGTGAACTCAGCCAATTTGAGTCCGGTGTAGCCAACCGGTCGATTTGCACACACTGCATACATCAATTCTGTCCACTCAGCGGTGGTCATCATCTGTACACTGAAGCGACGACCTTTGATCTCGATGGTCTTGCTGCCGTCAGCAGGTGTGATAGGCAGTACCTGGGAAACCGCCATGTTGTAACGCAGAGGCATCTTAGGAATGATCCTGTCCACACCCGTGACGTTATTGACGATCTCCAGCCAATCAGTGTTGCTGTAGCGCGACGTACCGGCGGTGATACCTATCGCCGCTGCTAGCGCGTCGCCTGAGATGAAGTTTGCAGTTGTGAGAATCTTGAGTTGCCACTCTGGGAGGTTCTTGACCCGCCTTTGTTCGGCTGCTGCTGCTACGATGGTGCTAATCATTACGTCACCTTCTTGAGGATAGGTCGCCAACTGGCTGCGTTACGGGTATCACCATAAGGCATATTCAGCCTCAGTTTAGGATCATCGGAACCCCCACAATAAACATAGTTGCTACCAGAGCGGGTGCGGGACATGTTTCGATAAACCAACTGCATACTCGAGGGTGAATATTCTGCCAGACGATGAGGGCCTGCATAACCGTTCGGGCGACCTGTACACACGCTGTAGACCAACTCTTCGAACTCTTCCACAGACGGGATCTGTATGCTGTAACGTTGGCCACGGATGGTGACTATTTTACTGGCACTGTCAGGTGTCTGAGGTTGAACGTGTTGGACGGCGATGTTATATCGAAGTGGCATTTTGGGGATGACCATGGTCTCCCCAGTGCGGTTGTTCTTGAATTCCAACCAATCAGTATCGCTGTTGATGGCTGTACCGATTGTGACACTCACGGCACTGGCCAGTGCCGTACCGGTGATGAACTGGCTCGACTTGAGTACGTTCAGTTCCCACGCAGGTTTAGCTGCGGCTTCGCGCCTACGTTCTGCTGTTGCGACTACTAGGGTGCTGAGCATAATGACCTCGAGACGAAAATAAAGAACCCACGCACCTATCTCTTAAAGACGGTGCGTGGGCCCACATGTCCTTATGCCGGAACGCGCATGCCCTTACCGAGCAGGTAGCCGTCCCAAGTGGCTCCACCGTCATCGGTGGAGAACGCGATCACATCGCGACCACTGACCGAAAGCTCAGGCTTGACGCCTTCACTCCAGTTGATGTTGCCCCAGAAGTTAACCGGGAACGCGCCACCGTTGCGCAGGCGCAGCGACATGGTGTACACACGACCAGCGGCCGGAACCTTGGTCAGCGTGAACGTGGTGGCGGCAGTGATGGTTTTGCCGAAGTGGTTGGCAGCCGAGCAATCGATCTGAGAAGCACCGCCCAGGGCGATGAATTTCTCAGTGATAGCAACGACTTGCTCACCGCCGTTTTCCATACCGAACTTGCCGATCTCTTCGTTGACCTGTTCGGTCAATTCGTCGATCACCTTGGTCAGGTCGGCGGAGTTTTGGGCATCACCGGCATCGATAGCAGCTTTCGCCTTGCTGGAGAAATTGCCAATGGAAGCCAGAAGAGCTGCTGGATCTTTCATGTTAAACCTCGTTGTGTAATGGCGACGGAAATTGCTTACGTCATAAGATTAGTAAAAAAATAAAATGAAAGGGAGGGCCGAAGCCCTCCCTCTTATGCACCGTGGAATGTGCCGTGAACTATATTCAAGTCATCTTGCATACGGGCATAGTTAAGCTCAGGTACCCCGACCAGTTTCTGCTCCATAAGAACAGCAATTTCAGTATTGATTACTTTGAGGTAATCTGGGTTAGAGCAGCGTGCTTCTATGGCCGTCGAGCTATACCACTGATTGGTTTCCCAGCAGCACAGATGTCCTTCTGTATATTTAACGAGCCACGCAGGGTTTTCTAAGTCCTTCAGTCCGTGCTCGTGTTCAAAAACCTTGGTGAGGTGTACAAAAAGATCCTCACAGAAGGTTCTCAGAAACTCCCGACCAGAGGCCGTGGCGACCATGGCGTAGTACATCTTTGCCGAACACCATTCCCCAGCAATGAATTCAGGATGTCCTTCACAGCACCAGGTAGTCGCTACACCAGGGATACGGTTGAGCTGAAGAAGGACCGGGTACGACAACGTGTCAATCTCCCAAGACTTCCCTTGGTCTTCTTTCGTTTCCAGCAACATCTGCATCGCACGAATGCCGTAAAACGTTTCACTTGGTGTTGGGTTAGCAGATAAATCAATCATGAACCACCCCACCATCCTGACTGTCCAACAGGTTGTGAACCTGAGCGATTTGTTCTTGAGCCTGCTGGAACTCCAACAGCTCATTGAATTCATCCATGGACAGGTGATCCAGGTTGCCAGCATTGATTGCTTGTTCGACTTGATCCATTACAGACACGTCAGGTACTCCTAGGTAGTAAGTTCTAGAACACGGGTTTCTTGTTCGCTGGGGGTGTAACCGCCTAGTGGCATCAACCATGCCTCTGGGGCAACTGCGATGGATACGGTGTGATCCAATCCGAAAAAGTCTTTCGTCACGAACTCCCCTTCGACAATCCAACACTTCCATAGCGAGGGATTTTCGACAACTAAATGAGTATCTGGAATATGAATAAACCTTTCGTTAGTGGCACTTACGAGTGTCGCCGCCCTGCCTATGTTTTCAGGGATGGATGCTTTCTTGATAACTGCTAGGGCGCCTGGATAAAACGCACTCATTGCACACCTCATAAAGGGCAGCCCGAAGGCTGCCCCATAGATCAATGGATATCTTCAGACCACAAGACGGTCTCGCTGGGATTGCCGGACTTGGTGCGACGGGTGTTGATCTGACCAGCCAAGCGAGCAACGACATAAGCCTCGCGTCTCGTCAGGAACTCATCCCATTGGTCAATGAAACCCTGGACTTCGCTACCCCGCAAAGCTTCATACGCCTCTTTGCTCAGGTCTGCTTTGAGTTGGTTACGAATCGGTACCCATTGCAGATGCATGGCAGGCGACCAGTGACGAGCACCGACCAACTGAATCACCAGGCCGTCAGCCATAGTCATGCGGTTAGCAGCGGTCACCACCACACGGAAATGACGATGTGGTAGTTCTTTGGCGACACCGGCTTCGTATTCGATGCACTGGAGCGCCCAGGAGAACAACTCGTAGTTTTCGATGACCCAGTTCGCCGAGTCGGGTTTCTTTTGGCCATCGAAATAACGCGTCCAGGTCAGCAGGTAGATCATCGCCGCACGGCGTATATCCAGACCTTTGCTTTCCCACAGATCGAAGTACTGGTACGCCTTGTCGAGATGGTAGTCGGTGTAACCACTCGAATCGGCGTTGTCAAACAACGCATCCCGGATCGGGTCGAGCATGCGAGAGCAGTACTCGTCGAGTTGACCGGGTACATAATCGATCCGCTCACTATTGCGAGGGACGTCGAAGAAAGCGCGAGGGCACATTTCCCTGTAGGTGTCCTGAGTTTCTTTGTTCATGCTAAAGCCTATTCCTAGGATGCTGTTGATAAGAGGGTTCATTGAATCATCTTGATGAGGTGATCACGCAACTGATCTGCAACCAATCGAGCACTGGTGGTGTACCACGTCGTTGTTTTGTAGAAGTTGATGTTGTAGTCGATGAAGTCTTGCATCTTCACACCACCGAGCTTGCCAGCATCGACCTCCTTATACAGGCTGTCATTGACAATGCGGGCACCTTCACGCTGATACGACCAGAGAATATCAGCGTCGCGCAGGATGCGCTCGAACTTGTTGGACGGCTCGATTTTGAACGGGAACTCAGTGCACACCACGGTTTCAGAAATGCGCTTACCGAAGGTGATATAGAAGTTCTTTTCCTGACTGCCGTTCTTGAGCGATTGGATGAACAGATCAAACCAGTTACGAGCCCGCTGGATGTTGTCTGCATCTTGTGCTTTACCGCTACCTGCGTGGTTGACATCATGAATAAGACCAGCAGCTACGACGACCTTGAGCTCAGCACTATCGAGCCCTTCTGCTAAACCGATGTCACGGCATAAGTGAGCGACACCGAACAAATGTTCGTTGTTGTGATAGCTCAACTTACCACCACGGTTTTCGCGAAGGATACGATGCCATAGATTATCCAACCCGACCTGTTTGAGGTAGAGATAGAAAAGCGAACGGTGAGGTTCACGCGCCATGGCTGGCTGGTTGCCCAAGATGATCATTAGTAGATGCCTTTGTCTTGATAGATGAGTCGGTCTTTGTACTGGTGGATGGTTTTGAGGTCGATCTCCTCATGGTGCAGATCGCCTGGCAGAATGACGCCCTTTACGATCACCCAGAAGAACGTGCAGAGGTCTTCAGTGGAGATCAACACCACATCGCCCAATTCGACACGTTTCTTGAACCCCTTGAAAGGACCAGAGACCACAGTCAATTCCATGTCATGGTCAGTGTACTGCGCAGGACGGCTGCGCAGGTCCAGATCCACCAGACCTTGCCAACCTTCGACATTGGGACGGATGGATTTATGATTGAAATTGGATTTCGGTACTATGCGTATCGCGCCCAAACCGATACGCGAGAGATCGGCAAAGATCCCGTCGCTATCAGCTATCAGTGGAACAGTGATGATCATGACTCACCCTAGAATGGTTAATTGGTGACAAACAGCATAAATAGAGACAGGTCAATGCCTGCCTCTACTAAAGAAAGATGTGGTGCAGGGGAGGTAACCCTCCCCGCACTTCAAGTCCCTATGTGTTGCAGGAGCTAGGACTATCGCTCTCTGCTCACAGCGGTCTGGATTAACGGGCATTCATTCAGCGCACGATCCACTGGGATACGCTGCTATATTCCAAACGCTTCTTAGCGGCCCACTGGCTGCGTCATTTGGACACCCTAGGCTAGGTGCTCGCTTTGCAAAACGTAACCTTGCAGCTACGTCACATAAGTAATGTGTGGTTGTATTTTTTTACACCACAGACCACTTATCAACCGCCGGTGTTGGCACCGAGGTCGTATTCGCAACGGTCGATGTTGCTCTTTTCCTTGTATTGCTCGGAACAGGGTTTGCTGCGGTCAGCACCTTTGTAGGTTTCGCTATCCGCACCACAGCCAGCAACAGCCAGTGCAGCGACAGCCATGATCATGGCCAGAGTCAGACGAGTGCTTTTCATGATGAAGCTCCTAAATCAAATGATCACTTCACCAATGCCTTCTGCCAAGATCTCACGGGTACGCTCCGTTACGAATCCGGTGACCTGCATGGTGATACGAGGGGTGTGTGCCAGATTGGCTGTCCCGTGTGGGACGTTGATCCAGTCGTGCCACACGATGTCACCTGCTCGCCATTGTTTCCAGTACGTGTTCCCAAACGAGTACACGTGACCGGGTACCCAGTCCTGTAGGGCGATCCCGAAACGGGCTACCGAACTGGGGTCTTTCAAAAGATCAGACTCGCCACGGTTCTGACGAATGCTGGTCAAGTCGTCGATATGGTAGAAGAACACCTGTCCAGGACGTTGACAGTGGAGGGTGATGTGCGATCCCTCCATACCCAATAGCTCGGCCATCTTGCGCAGTTTACGCGCTGTAGCTGGTACCAGGTACTTGTCGAACAACACCCAGTCTTCAGGCACCCCCATAGCAGCCAGATCGTTACGGTCTAATCTGGCTGTGTAGGGTTCTGCATGCCTTAGACGATTCAGGAAGCCGTTCTGGTGAGGCACGGCACGAAACGCTCGCTCCATCTCACCAGCCCAGTCACCCACGAACCGACCGAGTCGTTTGAACGGCGGGTTTGCGTCTTCATCCACAGTGGGATCAAAGTGGTAATTGCTGGTGGACTTGGAGTACTCCCAACGGGAATCAAAGTCCTCAATGCTCACTTGACATACGTCCTGTTGATCATGGGGTGGTTTTCATCGGTAGGTCCCCAATCGGAATCGGGATGAAACGCCACGACGACCATGCCTTTGTCTTCAGTGCGGAACCGGTGGCGTTCATTCGCTTCGATCAACCACACATCACCGACCTTCAGAGGCTGTTCGCCTTTGTCAGTCGATGCCCAACCTTCACCCGCTACCACCAGCCCTGCACGCAGGGACGGGTGTGTGTGGAAAGTCTGGGTGATCTTGGGTGGGAAGTGCAGTGAGTTCAGACACGGGTCGCCTTGACGACCTGGCATGATCAACACCGAATCAGTACACCCGTCGATGTACTGGACACGACCCTGGTCTTCGACCTTCACGATGACCTGCTGGCCACGGTAGCCATAACGTTCAATCAGCACTACACCTTCACCTTCAACCGAGTGCAGTGCAGAGAACGCATAACCTTGAGGCACCACCACACCATCGACCACCGCTTCACCAGAGATCACATAACCGTAACCCGTGGCGTATTTGGGAATCTCTGTCTTGGCAGGCAGTGCCCAGACGTTGGTCGGGTACATGCTGTCCAACCGACAAATAACACCCGCTTCACCATTACGAATGATGATCATGAGAAGTTCCTTAAGATGAACCAATCGTCGAACTGTTCGGCTTCAGCAGGGTCAACGATTACTCGGCCATCTGCGAGTTTGAAAAGGAAAGGGATACGGTCGCGTAACGAACCTACCTTCAACTTGTTCACACGGTAGTCATCGTCCTTGGTGAACGCACCGATGATGTCTTTCATGTGTTGTTTGTAGGTATTGGGAGCACCCGTGAACTTGTGCTGTTTGTGGTTGTCGTAATCCATCGACCAACGCTGGAAGTCTTCATGACGGAAGAAGTGCTGAACCGATGTCGCGAATTCCAGTGGGTTCATGGTCAGACCACCCATACGTAGCAGAACGTTCTGCCATTTGCATGAGAAGTTCAGCCACCACAGAAAATCGAACGTGGTGACGATGGGAAACGGTGCGTGCGCAGTCTGGGGTTCGAACAGTTCCACAAAACGTTTACCGGTGTAACCGGAGACCACCTTCTTCCAACACTCTTCACGCAGGTCAACACTTTTGAACGTCTGAGAGAACATGGCGACCGATCCAGAGATCTGATCGCCAAACTCGCCTGTGACGATGACTTCGTCATATTTCAGCGACTCAGTGATGTTGGGGCGTGTACGACGCACGTTTAACTTATCGTGGATATGTTCTCGATAGAACTTGGGGTATTCCAAGACGGATGCACCAGACATACTGACGGTGATATCGGGTACATCAGCTTTGATCAATGAGATCAGCGCCAGTGTGGAATCGATCCCGCCTGACCACAGTACTGTCACTGGCTTACCCAGTGCTTTGATGCGCTGAGCCTGATCGTCGCAGATTTCTTCCAAGGATTTATCAGTAGTACCTTGCGGGATACGGTCCAGCAAGGTCAGTGGTACGCCAGTGTCCACTGTCGTTGTTCTGTCGAATAACGATGACGCAGCGTTGCGCAGGATCACCTGCTGCGTCATAGTGAACCAACCGCGTTCCTCACCAACCTTCAGGAGTTCCCTGTGGTCGTAATCGAGGATCATAGATTCGAACTCTTGAGGTTGTCGATGACGATACGGAAATCGTCGTGGGTTTCGCAGTAGTTGTTGATCTCATCGAGCATACTGTCGATGATGACCTGGATGTTGGCCTTCGTTTCTTCAGGGACGGCATCACCCAAGGATTCGAGTATCGCTTTAGAGATCTGAACGGAGACCTCTTTACTGACCTCTACTGGATTGTTACGAGAAGCCAGTTCGATGGCCGAGGAAGTCAACCAGGCCAAGAAGGCCTGTTGTCCGTCTTTAAGTGAAGAAGGATAGTCCTCGTCTGAAACCCACTTCTCTTCCTGGAAGTCCCAGCGAGACCGACTGCCGAAAACAGGATAGGACAAAACCAAGAAGCCGGTTTCGGCTAATTTGCCTTCTTCGTTGACGAAGTAGCAATGTACCCATTCGTCGCTAATATACCGCCAGTTAGGATGGTCGTTAGCCGGCGCATAAGCGGCCACTACGCTGATGCGTGGGTCGTTAGCGTCGACCACACCCAGGTAGCGATTTTCGCTATCGACCCCGAAGACTTTGGGGATGTATTCGGCGCGAAGGTTAGATACGTACTCGCGCAACTCTTCGACCTCGCCCACGGTTAGCGCGTGGTGTTCGCCATCCTCCGTGATGCGTTTAGCTTCACGGACAGCAACGTCGGCGTTGTCGGTTGAGAACGCCAATTGGTCAAACTCAAACGAGAGCTCAGGCTTTTCTTTTAAAGGGATCTCGCCCTGGTCGTCAACTGCGAACTTGTTGAACTTATCCCAGAAAAGAATCATGCGACTACACCTCTAACGTTGGTTGAATTGTTCCCATTTGTACCTTGCCAGATCAGGACATTTCCATTGCGGTTAACCGATCTACCACCAGCACCCCCGGCCCCACCACGGCCAGTGTTGCCACTCGTCCCGGCTCCACCTGCGCTACCCCATGCACCACCATTACCTCCGGGCGAAATGCCTCTCGGTCTTGCGCCAGAACCGGGACCGTTTATAGACCCTGCACTACCAGCATAGCTCCAATGTGTGACGTAGCCGGCGGCACCTCCGTTAAGACCTTGGCCACCACCGCTACCACCACCAGGATCGGTGTAGGAATAATCTGTGTCTGAATATGAATTGGTCCCACCACCGCCACCACCGCCGCCACCCGCAAAAATATTACCGTTGTTGACAATGGTAAGTGGGTAACTCATGTTAATGGCATTGCCACCAGCGGCTCCAGCAGCACCGTTACCGGTCTGACCTCGAGCCTCGTATCCATGGGCCCCACCTGTACCACCACAACCCAACACTTGGCCATTAACCACCAATGTGAGATTAGAACCGGCTGGCCATACCCCAGTTTCGATCGCAGGGGCAGTAGAGCTAGTGCTACCAATGTTGGTACTGGCCGGAATGATTAACTGGAAGTCAATCGGAGAAACACCATCCCAGCCGTTGTTCCTGGCATATGCAGCCATGTTCAGGTTGTAGGTGGTGATGTTCGGCGGGTAGGGTGCGACGATCCCCGTGGGTGCTTCTTTTCCATGCATGTCAGAGTAGGCAACTTTGCCATTGGGCTTACGCGCCAAACCTCTGACCTTGTCTTCCCCCAAGCGCATCGTGGTGTTGGAAGCGCGCCCCAACTCCACATTGATGTCCGTGGCCCGCAATAGACCTGAAGTAGGTAATGTCATGATAATCTCCGGGGATCGTTACCCCATTCACTAATCATAAAATGGGGCATAAGGAGGGAGGCAAATGCCTCCCTCCTCTTATCACGCCTGATCGGCAAATACGTTGCCGCGCACCAACTCGATGCGTTGGTCCAGAATGTCCAAGAAGTCGTTCTGGATAACGAACTGTTGACGCAGCAACATGGCCGGTACTTCACCGATGTTGTCGATCGCCGGCGATGCAATGAACTGACGCAGACCTTCGATGTCTTTCTCCAGCAAGGCTTTCTCGCCAAGAAGGCGGGCGAGAAAGTGACTGTTGTCAAACTTCTCGCCGTTGGCGGTCAACGCCGGGAACTCGCCCAGTTTGATAAAGTCTTTTTCGAAATCGTCCATTTCGACGACAACGACATCCATGAGCTTATCGCCCTCAGCAACTTGCGTGGATACGACCACACGGCGTTGTGCGTACAGCGTCACTGTTTTGTTTTCGTTGATTTCAGTCATGTTTGTCTCGCCCGTTTAATTTGGCGGAAGCGGAGAGATTCGAACTCTCGGACCTGTTACAGTCGACGGTTTTCAAGACCGTTGGATTAAACCGCTCACCCACGCTTCCTTTACATAAGTAGTGCCTGCGTGTTATTTTTTACAGAGGGCATAAAGGAGAGCCCGAAGGCTCTCCCCTACACTTAGCGCTTACGCAGTTCTTCGACTTGCTGAGCCAGCACATCGAGCCGTGCGTTTTGATCGTCGACTTTGTTGACCAGTTCTTTGATACCCTGGACGAACAGACCAGCCAGGTTACCATAGGCTACCGACAGGAGCTCTTCAGTACCGCCCACAGCTTCAGGCAGCACTTGTTGCAGCTCTTGTGCGATCAGACCGGTCTGACGACGACCGTTCATTTCGCCATCGGTACGGGTGTAGGTCACACCACGCAGCGACATGATGCGCTCGAGTGCGTCCTCGATGACCTCGATGTCGGTCTTGATACGGATGTCCGAGAAGCCAGCCACATCACCCGATGCATAGATGTCGCCACCACACCCGATACCACCCGCCACACGCAGAGCACCAGTAGTAGCGCTGGTAGCTGCTGTGGTGTTACTGATGACGGTGACGCCACTAACAGTACCGCCGGTGAGTGGCAGGTAGTCGTGAGTGTGGCTGGTTGGGGCTGCGCCGATCTCGGCCAGGGTCCAGGAGACGTTGGCGGTGCCGTCGAAACCTTTAGCTGTCGATCCCAGGGTGAGCGTACGAGCAGTCGCCAGTTTGGTAGCCGACCCAGCGTTACCCGTAGTGTTCTGGTTCAGCAACGGGATATCGCTAGCGAGCAATGCAGCCCCGCCAGTGATACGACCTTTGCTGTCTACGGTCATCTTCGAGTAGACACCCGCAGTTACACCCGTGTTAGCCAGCGTAAACACACCCGAGACGTTACCCGAACCGTCGAAGTTGACAGACCAGCTACCGTCGCCCGTCATGGCAATCGAACGAGCAGTGGAGAGCTTCAGTGCCTGGTCAGCGGCACCGGAGTTACCACCGATTTGGATGTACGTCGAACCGGACCAGCGGTAGATGTTGTTGCTCGACAGGTCAGTGTAGATCTTGCCGGTTTCACCAGTCGTTGGGAAAGCTGACAGAGTGGCGAATTCCAACACATCATCCACATAGGACGGCAGTTGGGATGCTGGCACTTTCCCGTTCTCATCCAGTGCTGCAACGCCATAGGCAGCACCACGCAACGCCAGAGGGATTGCTGAAATGGCTGCTGAATAAGCCTGCTGAACGGCCGATGATGTTGCGGCCGTGGTGGTCGAACTGGACGTTACCGAAGACGACAGCTGACTCGCGTTAAGCTTAGCGTCCAGCGCTGCTTGCAGACCCGTGGTCTTGGCGATGTCGAGTGCAGGGATATCAGCTTGAGCCAACAACCCTGCATCAACCACCAGACCCTTGGCCGTCACTGTGACCTTGGTGTAGGTACCTGCCGAGACACCGGTGTTAGCCAGGGTCAGCGGAATGGACACACCCGCAGTACCATCGAAGTTGACAGTGCCGCTACCATCACCACTGATCGAGATCGGGCGAGCAGTGGTCAGTTTGTCGGCATTGGCAGCGCCTGTCGGACGGGCGATGGTGTTCACCGAAGTGACACGACCTTTACTGTCGATGGTCAAGCGCACCATGGTGTTGGCATCACCGTAGGTACCGGCTGTTACACCACTGGCAGCGAGGGTCAGTACACCAGAACGGTTAGCCGTACCATCGAACGACACCGACCAGCTAGCATCACCGGTGATGGTCAACGTCCGAGCAGTGCTCAGGCGCAGCGCCTGGTCAGCGGTGGCAGCATCGGCACCGATGCGGATATAGATGCTACCCGACCAGCGGTGGATGTTACCCGAGTCCAGCGTCACGTAGATCTTGCCGGTTTCACCTTCAGCAGGCAGCGATGCCACATCAGCTACCTCGATCACGTCATCGACGTAAGAAGGCAATTGACTGGCTGGTACCAGACCATTGGCATCCAGAGAAGCAATGCCGTTGGGCGCACCCACAGTGTTCAGACCGACCTTGGTGTTAGCCAGGTCATAGGCTTGTTTAACCGCAGACGAGGTAGCAGCAATGGCAGTGGAGGTGGAGTTGACCGCAGCCGACAGACGCACAATACCGGTTTTGGATGTACTGCCAATGGGCAGAGGGATGGTCGAGGCTTCGACCACACGACCTTTGGTATCCACCGCCAGCACTGGGATTTCGGTCTCACTGCCGTATTGGCCAGCGGCCACACCACTACCGATCAGCGTTACCGCCAGATCAACGTTACCGGTACCGTCGAAAGTTGCGGTGCCATTGATGTCACCAGCCAACGAGAACGTGCGCGGTACGGCCAGTTTATCGGCCACCGCTGCTTTACCAGTAATATCGGCCACCACCGGGTCGGTGAAGGTCTTGGTGCCGCTGATGGTTTGGTTGCCATTGGTGTTGACCGTTGGCAGGTTGATGTTTGCTGTACCATCGAACGGCACACCGTTGATGTTACGAGGCGTAGCCAGACGCACGGCCGTATCCGACGCACCCACCGAGGCGTTCACCCAGATGTAGGTGGTACCCGACCAGCGATAAACATAGTTGCTATCCAGTGCCACATAGAGCTTGCCACGTTCACCTTCGCCGGGAAACTGCTGGAGGTTGTTGAACTCCAGGACATCATCCACGAACGAGGGCAGTTGGCTGGCAGGTACTTGACCATTGCCGTCGAGTGTCGCCAGACCATTGGCAGCACCTTTCTGCGACATGGGGATCGCAGCAGCAGCCAGGTCGTAGGCTTGTTTGACAGCCGAGGGTGTCGCTGCCAGGTCAGTAGCCGTGGAATCGACAGCAGCGGAGAGTCGTACCAACCCCGCCACAGAAACCGTACCAGACTGGATGGCTACGGCTTCACACGTCAGGATGCGCCCTTTGGAGTCGACAGTAACGCGCAGAGAGCTGGTGGCATTGCCATAGGCGCCAGGACTGACACCCGTGTTAGCCAGCGTCACTGCCATGGATACGTTGGAAGAACCGTCGAAGGAAACAGATCCGTTTCCATCACCTGTCACGCTGATGGTGCGCGCCGTCTGGAGTCGACTGGCCGAAACAGCATTAGCACCCTTGTCCAGTTTGTTGCTAACGAGGAATCGAACCTTCGCCAACATGTCCTGGAATGCTTGCGTCAGGATATTTAATTTTGCGTTGTCACTCATGTTTACATACCTTCAACATGTCAGTGGGTTATAAGTTCGTTACCTCAAGAGTTGGACCTCTATCATAAGATGGAGGCGGTCTGTGGACACGGCGGCATAAAACCCCACCTCCCGAAGGAAGTGGGGCTATGCACATGGGGCGCAGCAAGGAGCAACGATGGTCGAAGCAACGAACATCCACCAGCACACGAGTGTCCGTGTCACCTGTGTACTGATGGCTGGTCGCTGGGACAGTTGGACGACTGTCACTACAGGTACAGCTGGATCGGCGGGCGAGACGATCCTACCTTGGAGCAAAAGACTGTTAGTTAAGGCGGCACTAACAGCTACCGGTACTCACTGAGGGCTACAGCGAGCTGGGCGTCACCGGTTCTGGAGACCGACTGTCGCTAGGACAGTCCGTCGAAATAAGTCTCGCCCCGAGGGGCGAGTTGTGATCTTTATTACAAGTGAGTGGCGGCTAGCCTTAGGGTTGTTAATGACCATCGTCCGTCGCAGCACAACGGACCAGATCGAGCCTTCCCTTATAGGAACCGTAGTTACGCACACTTCACTCCATCGGGAATTCGCAAAGACCCGACTAGGTTAGCCAATCAAGGCTCATGGGGTGGACTTTATTGACCGCTAGATAACGATCAACAGGGAGTCCTCAAATTGTAAAAGAGCTATAACTAATCCTGCCACGTTGCATTGGGTTGGATGCGAACGTGGCATTCTACATAACATATACACTCTATATGTTATTTTTTAAATCAACAGCTTAGCGGTGCAGGTCACGCAGGATGCGACGCACACCCCGTACGTTGGCTTTGGGAGACTTGGCCAGGTGGTGATCCAGGACACACAGCGCTTTCAACGACTCGCTGGATTGCTGGAGTTCAGCCATCTCTTTGATGTCGTTGGTGCTCAGGCCAGAGTCTTCGGTACGGGTGATGAACGTACCTACCTTGCCAGCCACACCACGTACGTGCTGGATTTCTGCTTCCAGCTCGCGGCGCACTTCAGCCTCTTCCTCGGCTTCGGCCTGATCAGCCGCTTCGCGGCGCGCTTCGGCTTCGGCCTCGTCTTCCTGCTGCTCGGCTTGGAGCTCATCGGCGATCTCAGCGGTCTCAGCTGGTGTAGCCCCTGAATCGTCGGAGCTTATAGCGCCTTGGCCGGTGAGGTCGGTCTCCGTGCTACCGTCATCGCTGAGCCCTGCCACATCGTCTGCCAGCGGGTCGTCACCCCCGACCGCAGCGGCATCGCCAGTGTCCAGGCTAGTGCTATCGTCCTGGCTAGCAGGATCCGTCTCTGTTGCCTCAGGTGTCGTGTCATTCTCCGGCGCCTCGGGCTCCGGGACTTCCAAATCGTCAGGATCATCTTCAGAACCTTCTTCTGCATCGACGGGGTTCTGAACCGACATGTCTGTCCCTTCGGGCAGATCGGCATCGGTTTGAGACTCGTCAGGGTTGGGGATTTCGTCGGCGGTAGTCGCATTGAGCGTACTATCGTCGTCGGTGGTGGCAGTTCCCTCTGTTTCCGTCCGAGTCTCGACGCCTTCGGCGTCGGCAGAATCGGTTTCCTGTTGTTGCTCGTCGGTCGAGGAGGTGTCACCACCTTCGTCTTCGTCTTCCTGCTCTTCTTCTTCGAGGAAGGCTTCGTCGGGGACGTCGAGGTCGATCTCTTCCTCTTCGTCGCCGTCTTCTTCCTCACCGAGCAGATCTTCGAGTTCTTCATCGTCCTCGATATCGTCATTGTCATTCGCATCTTCCAGCGAGATGCGGCGACGACCAGCAATACCGGAGCCTGTGAGCAGCGTGTCGCTCATGGTGCGGTAGTCTTGCAGCTGGTCCTTGGTGACCTTCGGCGACGCCAACAGATCGACACCGAGACTTTCCAGCGCGACCAGACCGATCTGGAGACGCTTGGCAGGGTTCATTGCATTGGAAGACATTACTGCTTACCTCCGCGCTTTTCAGCATGTGCGCCCAGCTTCTGCTGTACACGTTGGATTTTCAGGGCCAGATCGACATTGCCCGTAGCCACCAACGACTCGTTGGAGACGGTCTGGACGTTGTTGCTGACGTTATCCATCACACGCCCTGTCGCTGTAGCCAGTTTGTTCAGGGTGCTGTGGATGGATTCCAGACTGGCGTTCTTCTTCAGGATCGACTTATAAGCCGACCGAGGAATAGGCATGGTCTTGAGTTGGTGGGCAGCGTAGCGTTGCAGTGATTCCAGTGCTGCTTTGCTGCGACGCAGGCGAGGGGTGTGGTAGATCAGACGAGCGGTGTTGCGCAGCGCCTCGAGCGAGTCGTTGCTATCAGCCAACTCGAGGATCTGATCGATGTTCTCTTCAGAGTCCAGAGAAACCGTATCGCCCATCAGGTTATCGACCTCTTCTTGAGACTCGATGGCCTGGCCGATCTCTTGATTACGAGCTTCGAGGCGCTGATACGCTTCTTCCAGCACTTCGTCAGGAGTCTTGGTCCCATCCACGACCGGTTTGACGAGATCGTGGGTCACGACATCGACCATGGCCGAGTAAGCCTCGGCGCTTTCCATGCTGATCTGGCTGCGCTCAGCGATCGCGCGGCCATGACGAAGCAGGGACTCCACGGAAGCGCGCTGCCTTGCCAGCTCAGTGTGTTTACTGGACATAGGAGTGTTTCCTCTCTAATTTCTATGAGTTTCAACGCCAACTTAAATAAGCACGGGGTATCATACAATGTTTTCTTCGGTAAAGAACCTCTTCGGTTTTATCGAGGTCGTCGAAGATAAAGCTAACGTCCATATTAAGGGCGTAGTCGCACAAGATCTTTTGCAGGATATCTCTAAGGTCTGGAAAACCTCCAAAGTTGGTGCCAACGTTTTCTGTAACGTAGGCTTCGGTGGGCGTGGTATTACCTTTCAGAAATTCTACACGATCGAAGTCCTTTATATCCTCGACAAGCTCCTCAAAGAGCCACGTAACCGTGTGCCTCGCCGTATCCTGAACAAGATCGTCGAAGAGCTGCGCCTGAACAGTAGCATCGTGCGCCGCATGTTGCAGCCCACAACTCCGAAGATGGATTACAGCCGACTGGGTAAGGAGATCAACCTGACCATGCTCCCTCACCAGATGGAGTTCATGCAGGTCTACGATCAAAACACTCAGCGCTATGGCACCACCGGCTACCTACTCGCCGCAGCACCGGGGTCGGGTAAGACGTTGACATGTCTGGGTGTGCACATCGCTTTGGGGAACGATGTGTTCATCTCGGTAGGACCGCTCAATGCCTTGCAGCGTGTATGGGAGAAAACCATGCACGAGAACATGATCGGCAATATCGACAACCAAGACAATGTCTGGGTTTCCAAGAACCTTGGCGAACCTGCTCCTGAAGGCAAAGCGTATTATGGCTTCCACTACGATGCACTGGATCGTGCTGTCGAGTTAGCCAAGAAGCTAGCTGCTAAGGGTTTGAAGGTAACGATTGCACTCGATGAGTGCCACAACATCAACAACCCCAAATCCCAACGTGCCCAGTACTTCGAAGACACCTGCAAGATCAGTCGCAGTAAGGACGTGATCTGGTCATCGGGTACACCGATCAAAGCGATCGGCTCTGAGTGCATCGTGATGCTACGTACGACGATCCCTGAGTTCACCCCTGAGTGTGAGACAGGGTTTCGCAAGATCTTCGGTAAAGACGGTGGTAAGGCCAACGACATCCTCGCACATCGACTGGGTCTGATCAGCTTCAAGGTCGATAAGCAGCAGATCGTTAAAGGCGACGTCGTAGTCACTGAGCGCAAGATCACACTGCCTAACGGTAACGACTACACGCTGGACAAAATCCGTGACGACATGCAGCGTTTCATTGCCGAGCGTACCAAGTACTACAACGCTCAGATGCCGCAGTTCAAGAAGTTCTACCAAGAGTGTCTCGATCTGCACGCCAAGCAACTGCGCAGCGATTCACAACAGCAGGCGTTCAAAGACTATCAGCGTGCCGTGAAGACCATCTCGTCCGGTTATGACCCACGTACCATGGTGCAAGAAGCCATGGTCGCTAACCGCTACGAGCTCCAGGTCATCATCCCCTCACTGCCCCAAGCAATGCGCAACGACTTCAAGTCAGTGCGTTCGGTGATCAAGTACGTCAAACTCAAAATCATGGGTGAGGCGTTAGGTGGTGTACTGGGCAAGGCACGCAGCAAGTGTCACGTGGACATGTTGGGGTCAATCGACTTCAAAGACATCATCGACAATGCTCAGAAGAAGACCATCATCTTCACCAGCTACGTCGACGTCGTAAAAGCATGTGAAGAACAGCTCAAGAAACAAGGCTACAACCCCATGGTGGTGTATGGCGGGACAACCAGCCAGCTTAACGCCATGATCAAGCAGTTTGCTGAAGACGATTCGATCAACCCGGTGATTGCGACCTACCAGTCGCTGTCCACGGCTGTCCCGATGACCATGGCAAACACCATCATCAACATCAACCAACCGTTCCGCGACCACGAGCGCGAACAGTCGATCTCGCGCTGTAATCGACTGGGTCAAGACGCCACTGTGTTCGTCTACGACATGATGCTCGACACCGGGATCAAGGGTAACGTCTCAACCCGATCGAAAGACATCCTCGAGTGGTCAAAAGCCCAAGTGGAGTCGATCATGGGGATTCAGACACCATCCAACCTGGAGACTTCGTTGGAATCGGCAGTGGATAACCTGCACTGGGCCGATAACACCGAAAAGGACTTCGTGCGCTGGGTACAAGACAGTTACAGGATCGGACAATGAAAGACTATATCCAGTCGGCCATCGGAGGTGTTCAACCTCCGGTACATGCTCGCAACACCCTGCGTAGCGCCATGCGACGTATCGGCAATCAAAACCGCCCGGCGCTACGCATCACGCTGGAGTCGTTGATACACGAACAGATGACCAATCCATCACCTGAACTCGATCAGGATATCGCTGAGTTACTGACAGAGATGGGTGGTGACAAGGCGTCGCTGGAATCCCTGGCCAGTATGGAAGGGAAGACCGGTGACGTGCTGTACGGGATCTGGCGTGGTATCTGGGCTGGCTACTACGGTCGCAAAGACCGTAAGGCCAAAGCAAAAGGCGAAGAGACCTGGCCTGAGAAGAAGGCTCGTGAGAAACGTGAGGAGGAGGAGCGTAAGCGCCTCTACAACAAGGAGTTCCGAGTGGACGAGATCATCTCGTTCATCAAGAAGTCCTACTCCGATCGTTCCTGGGTGATGGCTCAGAACCTGGTCACCGAAGACGTCAGTTCCGAATCCATCGCTCTGCACATTCGTACAGACAAGGCGTGGGCGGGTCAGGACATCGTCGGTTGTTTTGCCAAGTGCCTGGATAACCTCAAGAAGGTCAGCAAGGTGCTGCTCTCCGATGGGGTCAAGTACGGGTCGGTGGTGCGGGATGTGGAGCGTGAACTCAACGCTTTCATCATCAGCCACTGTGAGAAAGACCAGTACGGCGATTACAAGCCCAAGACCGATGAGGACTCGGCAGCTATCAGCGCAGCCTACAAAAAGGCGATCGCTAAGTTGTCGTCTGTGCGTGGTCCAGAAACGTACCTGAAGCCATTCATTGGTCTGTTTCTACCCGGCGGCACAGTCGTTGAAGTCGACGATTGGATGTCTGGCGTTTACAGCAGCGAGAAACCACAAGGCCAGTACCCGGCCAAAGTCCCTGCCCTTAAGGCAGATGACGTGGTCAAGCTGGCTGGGATGGTGATGGAGCAATTCAACATCATCAAAGAAATCGAAACGCGGCGGCGTGAGATCGAAGTCGTCATCTACCACGATGATGGCAGTCCGATCAACGACATGTACGACCACATCGGTGAGTCCGAAGCCCTGTACGCAATCGTGAGCGACCAAACGTCCAACGACGTGTCTATCGGCGATCTCATCGACGGGTGCATGATGACCTGTAAGGCAGCGTTTGCTTACATGGATCGTTGCGTCAAGGAATAAAAAAGAAAAGGTGTCGAGAGGGAGGCGTTAGCCTCCCTCTCTATGCCGTCAACCGAGAGAGTCCAGGTACATTTGTACCGAGCCTTCCTCTTGTGCCGACAACCACTTAAAGAACCCGACTAGGCCGTCTTCCTCCAACACCGGGACGCCGAGTTGCTTAGCCTTCTCGAACTTACTGCCTGGGTTGTGACCACAGATCAGACCATCGGTCTTCGCTGACACCGAACCCTTGACAGTCGCGCCGAGTTGCTCGAGCTTGTCACGCAGATCATCGCGCGTCATATCCGTCAGTTCACCGGTGATCACCAGAGACTGGTTGCGCAGTGGCTCATGACGGTTACGGGTGCGCTCATACATCCAGTGGATGCCCACACCCTCGAGGATCGAAAGTTCCTGCGTGATCCACTCGCGACGCGACTGTACCAGCAGATACGGTTCACGGATCTTCTTGGGCAGTGATTCGACATCTACTGGCTGGCCCGTCAACAACACATCCACATCGCCGAAGTGTTCCAGTAGGTTCTTAGCCCCCGATGGTTTCTCGACGTACTTGGACAGGAAGTTGACCTGGCTGATCAGAGGTTGACGATCATTGATCGGCATCTCGTGCGGATGAGTCTGTGCATTGTCACGGATGAACAGAGCGTCCTGTGTGTTCTCGTTGGAGGCGAAGTACGCATGGATTTCAGCAGCCGTAGAAGGTCCTACGCTCGGCAACATGGTCATGATCTCTTGCGAGTCAGCCATGCTGATCAACCATTCCATCGACCGAGCACATTGCGCCAGGATCTTGGCGGTAGACTCACCGATCGAATCAATACCCAGTGCGAAAATCACCCGCCCCAAATCCTGCTCAGTACCGTAAATAGCACTGTACAGTTTGTTGGCAGAGACCTCGCCGAAGTCAGGTAGCTTACGCAGCTGCTCGAAGGTCAGTTTGTAGATGTCAGCAGGTTTGCGGACACCCAGGTGCTTGACCATGTGTTCAGCTACGACGTCACCCAACCCATCGATATTCATCGCACGACGACTAGCGAAGTGGATGATCCGAGCAATCACGGTGTCTTCACAGTATCGAGAACCGTTGCAGCGCAAATACGCCCCATCACGTACCACTGGTGAATTACAGCACGGACACCACTCAGGCACTACGATCTCGCTGCGGATCACTGGCGTACTCACCACCTCGACCACAGCCGGGATGACGTCACCTGCACGCTTGACTCGTACCGTACTGCCGATGGACAGGTTCAGTCGCTTGATCTCATCGATGTTGTGCAAGGTCGCATTGGAGACTTCCACGCCTTCGAGGATGATCGGCTCCAGACGCGCCACAGGTGTCAGTGCGCCCGTACGACCGACTTGGAACTCCACCCCCAGCAGTTTGGTGGTGGACATCATGGCCGGAAACTTGAACGCCACAGCACCTTTAGGCGACCGTGCCGTCCCGCCCAATGTGCGCATGTGGTCGTAGTTGTTCACCTTGATGACGATGCCATCGATCGGGAACTCGAGTGTGGGGCGCTCGAGCATAACCTGCTCGTAGAAACGCAAACAGTCCGTGAAGCTGTTTGCAACGACCGGTTTGTAGGCGACTGGTACACCGGCCTCCTCCAGTGCAGTAAGTACATCGCTGTGGTTCTCGAAGTCTTCAGGTGACAGACCAAGTGCTGTATAGGCTGAGAACGACAAGTTGCGTTCTTTGACCAGCGCTGGATTGTGCTGACGCAATGAACCTGCTGCTGCATTGCGCGGCGTAGCGAACTGTTTGGCACCGATGGTGGCCGACGCATCGTTCAACGACGCAAAGGCTTTGTAGGTCATGTAGACCTCACCCCGGATCTCGACGTTGTCAGGGAGCCGAGTGCCTTTGAGCTCCTTGGGGATGGCGTCGATCATCATGACGTTAGCCGTGACGTCTTCACCCATGCGACCATCACCACGTGTCACAGCACGCACGAGTTTTCGGTTGGTGTAGATAAGCGACAGCGACAGACCATCGTACTTGAGTTCGAGGACGGTTTCCAAGTCACGGTCGTTGACTGTTTTGGCACAATCAGACCACCACTTGGCAGCTTCGCTTTCATCGAAGACGTTAGCCAGCGACTGCATCAATGCGCTATGGGCTACCTCACGGAAACCCGCGCCGACCTGACCGCCGACGCGTTGGGTGGGGCTATTGCGAGCGATGAGGTGAGGGTACTTGGCTTCCAGTGCGATGAGGCGACGCATGTAACCGTCGTACTCCTCATCCGAGATGGTCGGTTCGTCCTCGACGTAATAAGCATTGTCATGCTTTTCAATCAGACGAATCAGCTCCTTCATCTCTTTGATGTGTTTTGCACTCATGAGGTTAAGTCCTTGGTGAGAATCTGTTCAAGTCTATGATATGTGATCAAGTGTTTTTGGGATGGAGCATTCCGTTTATGAAAGACAGACAACTGATGGAGCAATACGTAAGACGGCTCCCAGATAAGATCGCAGCGGACGTGGAGATCATTGAGCACAGTGACGTGCAAGAGCTCTATCACATCTCGCTGAATCCATCGATCAAAGAGTTCACCCCGTTTGTAACGCGTCGTTCGGGTCCAGCAGAAGACCGCACGGTGCCAAGGATTTCGACCGCCCCGACATTGATCGCTTGCTTTATCGGTTATGGTTCGGCACTAGCTGACTTCGCCCGAGAAAGCGACAGTTGGAATGGCGACAAGAACCGTGGTGGGTGGTACATCTACGAGTTCGATTGGCAGGCCGCACTACGCCCCAAGAAGAAGCTCCTGTACGACGTGGGTATCACCGATGAAGTCTGGTTGGTGAACTACTCCGAAGCGACCAAGGTTTACAAACCTAAGGTCATCGGTAAGGTGTTTTACCACAGTGTCAAAACTGTCGCGCTGCCTGATGACAAGCACCATCGCGAAGTCGAGATGTTCATGGAGGTCTATGACAAACCCGTGTGGTTTGACATGAAGACCCAGCTCAAGAAAGGCTATTGGCTCATCACCGGTCCTGAGCAATCGAACATCCGTAACTACAAGGATACCAAAGGGTTCACCTTCAAGGAAATCACCAAAGGTGAGTTCATGGAGAAGAAGAAAATCTCGGCGTCGTTGTTGTCGCTCCAGTGGTAAAGGACAAAAAATAAAGAGCGGGTCAATCCCGCTCTTTATGTGCCAGACCGTTAGACGATCTTGTATTGGCTCAGCTCCGTCACCAAGGCTTTGACTTCAACCAGCTCACCTTCACTGTCACGGCGAACCAGCTCGGCGATCAGCTCGCCGTCTTTGTCGATTTCAAAGTTCTGGATCAGATACACCAGGTCGTTGTAGTAAACCGGCATGTTGGTGGTCGGTGTCCAAGCCAGTGGATGTTCATTGATCAGGATGCGTTCCAGACGGTGGATAATCCAACTGTTCATGCTACAGTTGGCATCTTTGGCAGCATCGTTGATGGCCTCCCGCATACCGTCTTTGAGACGGATTACGAACTTGTCAGCATGACGACTGGAGTACAGGCCGCTGCTAAAGCTCTTCGGGGTCTTTTCACGAACCATTCTTAGTGTTCCTTCATTGGATTGAATTGTGATGAAACTTTACCACTACTCGTCGACGCTGTATCCCGTGTTGCTGACACGGCGTCGATCAGCCCCCATGTTGCGACGCATGGAAGGCAATTCGGACTCAGGTGGGTTGTTGACCCAGACTCAGTACGAACAGTCGGTGAAAGAAGCCGAACGTTACAGCGATGTCGGCTCCTATTACGATCATGTGTCGTTCTTCTTCGAACCATTGCCGTTGGATAAAATGGGCGACCATTTCAACAACTTCCACGATTTCTGGTTCAATGGACATTTGATCTATGAGCACGTGGTCGATACTCGTAACCTCCCTAAGGACATGCGTTACGACATCGTTGAAACCCCCACGATCAACCCGTGGTGGGAGAAGAACGGCTTCGCTGACAATGTCTCTAAGGATGAGCGTCTGCGTGTGTTCGCTGCTCTGCGTAAATTCAAAGAGCAGATTGGCGAGATCGGATTTGACCTACAGTCCTTCGAGCGCGCTGCTAAGCAGTTCGGCAAAGGAGCGTTTGATGCGTACAAGAAACAAAAGGCTTCTCCACTTTGGGAGGAAGGCAAAGCCAAATACGCAGCAGGCGTACCCCATGTGATGATCTACTCGGAGAAAGGTCGTTTCCCGGTGAGCTCTGTGTCGAGTTGCACGATAGGCAGTAACAAGCGTGAGGACTTCTCCTCGGTGCTGCGTAACTTCCCAACGTCCACCACATGGTAATAGGGAGGGCTTCGGCCCTCTTTATGCCGTTATGCATATATTTGGGTTGGGTATTTTATTTAACGAAAATAAAAGGGGGAGCCGTAGCTCCCCCATCCAGTACATCACTTCTGATGCAGCGCGGTGTTGAAGAAGTCCATGATCGTTTCCACGTCCTGAACCACCTCGATACCGTTGCGACCCGCCAGCTCGACACCACCGTTGCGTTCGAACATCACAGTGGTGGTAACGCGACCGTCACCATCGTGCTCAGTACGAATGGCCAGCAGTGCACCGGTGGTGTTGGTCGAAACCTTCAGGCCCACGGTGCCACGCTTGGATTGGGTCAGTTGCTTGTAGCCTTTACGAGGGCTACCCCAACCCGAATCGAAGTCGATGGCGTGGCCCAGGTCAGCCAAACGCTTGTGTTGTTCAGCAAACAACTCCAGCGGGTCTTCGACGATTGTCACCGAACGAGGCTCCAGGCTGATGTGCGGAGTTTCGATAACGTTACCGCTGGGCGTCATCATAGCCTCGCCTTTTTCCAGCTTATTGCGCAGGTCATCAGCAGGATCCACAACCAGACTGACGTAGGCCTCGCCACGTTCTACCATGGCGCGCTGTTCCTCGCTGAGGAGGGCAGCGGCCGAGAATATCGGCTTACCGACAACGCCCCGAACCGCTTTCAGCTGGGTCTCGGCCAACTCTTCATCGCTCAGTGGTTCGCTGATGCTGCGACGACGGATAACCGAGTCAGGTAAGCTCTGACCAGAAACGTCCGACCAACGAGCTGGGGTCACGTGGTGTTTGGCAGGAGCCATTGCTTCTTCGGCAGTGGCGATGGGAGATACGCCGCGCCAAGGCTGCGGGTTGTTGTCCTTATCGACGTTGCCGATGTCCAGACCGGTGTCGTTGCCGATCGAATGACGGATCATCTGGTAGTTGATGCTGTGCTGGCTGATTTGAGCGGTGATCTTTTCACGGATGGCTTGCAGTTGCATGATGTTACTCCTAAGATTTGAGATTGTGGGTGCAGCGGGTTAAGAAAGGCCCCAATGCCTGCGATAGGCATCGTAGCGTTTAGCTGTGGCAGCACGCAACTCACTCATTCTGAGTTGGATGCCGGCGATACGATCTTTTACAGCCTGGATAGCAGATTCAAGACGATGGTACTCCAACGAGTCTTGCTCAGTGATGAATTGATCGACATGGAGAAGACCTTCTTCTTCCATAGCGCTCAGCAACTCGTCGTAAGCGACCCGGTACTCGTCCTGCATCATTCGGATTTCGGCCAACTCCGTAACGATAGCGTTACGGGATAATGGGGTAATTAACGCAACCACCTTGCCCATGTTAGCACCCCAGCGCAGCAATCGATGGTCGTGGACTGACCCCCAGTTCTGGAGAGACAGCGAATTTAACACCGTTGATCCAGACGAAACTAGCGGCCGAGTTCTTGCCCGTTAAGAAACCAGCCACCTCGATAATCCGAGCCAGGAAGGCTTTCTTGGACAGTCCGTGTTCACGAGCCACATTCAGGACCGTCACCTTCCCTTTCATGGAGAGGCTTTTGTAATTGCGCAGTGCGCATTCCTGTATCGTTATCTTTTTGCGTTTCATGACACACTCCTTCGATTAGGATTCTTGTTGCTGCATGAGCAACAGTTTACCACACTCTGCTGAAAGTCTACAGAGGTCACGTTCGACTTTTACCCGTTTTTCGCGGATAAAGAACGAACGCTGGATGTGATCATCGCGACGCAACGAGTTAGCTGGAAAGCCATGGGCCTTGAGCAGTTCCTCTTCCTCTGCGATGTCGAGTTCTTGAACCTGGTCAACCAGATCGAAGCACTTCTTTTGCAACGCCTCGATCCTTGCGGCGATAGAGAACGTCATTCGGTCACCAGTACGAACTGTCCAGCGGCGTTTACACGGTGACCCAGTACGACAGCCTCGGTTGGTTTGCTGTCGCGAAACGCTTGTGCGTTGGCTTCAGTAACAGCGAGGACCTTGAAGCAGCCGCCCAGAAAGACGACAGCCAGTGCAGCGATGATTGCTTGTTTCATGTTACGTCTCCAAATGTAGGAATGTGGGTACAGCAGGTTATGTCAGGAATAGCGATAGCCACGCAGACGTTGCGGGCGATTCTTACTGCTATCAGGTATTGCACGGCAGATCACAGTACGACTGCCAGTTTTACAACTCACGACACGCGCACCATCTTTCAGTACTTTGTCGAGGTCGTCTTTGTTTTCATTGTTCATAATGAACCTCATGCTTTCTCAGTTCACTCTCGAGTTCGCGGATACGATAACGTTTCTCGATATTACCTTTTACAGCAGAGGCGTGAAGGTCGCTGTCGTAAAGACATTTGTTCTTTTCAATCCAATCGAGTTCCCATTGGAGTGATCGGTTTTTTGATGAATTGTCTACCTTGGACATCATCGTCCCCCTCCTATATGTTGATCGATTGCGATGCAATAGCGAATAAACGCCACCACCGCCAAGACCACGTATGGCATGACAAGCACAGACATGGCGAACACCAGTCCCACCATGAACCGTTTCATATAGACCCTAGAAGGATCTTGGCTCATCATCTCTTCATGGGTCTTGCGACGGATCTTTTCCTGGACCTTAGGGTCTTTGATCGCGATCGAGTACAGTGCCATATACAGCAGCACCAACCCGACCAGGATCATCTGGGACAGAAAAGGAATAGTTGTTGACACGATTATCTCCTTAGACTAGGAAAGTATGACGATTTATCAATCGTCTTGTCACTATCATCATGTATGACTGAAATTTATTGCAATCGAGCCAAAAGAAAATAAAAGCGAGGAGGCTTGATGGCCTCCTCCTTATGCTGTTACCACATCTTCCTGCGTTTCTTGGGCAGACCATTACGGTCCTTGCCACGCATCTTGTTCACTTCACGTTGTTGATCCAGTTTGTTAGGACCATAGAACAGACTGCCCATGCTCGTGGACAGGTTGATGGTGGAGTTGATCGATGCCAGTGCTACTGCTGTCAGCAACTTCGATTTGTTCTTCACGGGATTTCCTTCTCAGATGGACCTACATCCAGTGACTCTGACGGTCACTGGAGACGGTCTAAACAACAGGGATGTCGTGTCTTACGACACTCCGCTGACATAATAGAGCCTGGCGGCTGGAGCGTAGGTGTTAGCTACTTGTTTCATATACAGCCAGGCAACTGTTTTTTATTACTTGACCACTTTCAGATCAGGCTTGAAGAAACCGTGAATATACTCATTCACGGTACCCTTTCCCTTAGTATCGTACACCACCCAACCCGTGACCCCTTTGGGGAACAGCGGGTTGTTACACGTGATGCGATGAGACCCTACGTTCAACTCATTGAGCAACCAAGTAACTATAGCGGCTATGGATTCCTCCAACGACCCGTAGCCACGATTGGCATACGAGATCTTGTTGTTGGTTTCCACGAACTCGTGAAAGCTGGTCACTCCTTCAGGATCAGCCAGGATCGTCAGGTTACGAAAGTCGAAGTCGGGTTTGTAGTTGAACACGAACATGCTCAGGCATACTACCCAACCTTCCATCTCGAACTTCTTGTTGACGAAGTGTTTGATCGTCAACTCTTCATCGCTGTAGTGCTTTCGGTAGGCGATCGCTTCTTTAACATCGATCATCCGTTTCAGGTAGTTTTCAAAGAGACCTGGATCCAACTGGTCGCCACCTGGCAGCATCCCCACCGGATAATAATGCAAGACCAAAAACGCCACAGGGTGGTTGGGTTTGTAGGTCAGCGTTATCAGTTTCTCTGGCTCCTCAACTCGCTCAGGTGTCTCCACCACATCGCCTGGTTGTGGTTTACGTTTGAACAGACCCGTCAGCAGAGCCTTCCACAGATTTCTCACGTTCGCCCCTTAGCTTTTCAAATGCGTCTTTAACCGACTCGTAGATGTCTTTGGATTCGTTGACGTTGACCTTGTACTCACAGATCGCCAGCTGGTCGTCTATGCGACTGACCGAGTTCATGTAACCGCGGTGGTAGACCCCGATCGCATCGGTCACCAGTTTGACCCGACTGGCGATTTCGACATCAGCAGACTCTTTGGGCGTATCGATGTAGAACACCGTCGCACCTGTGGTGTCGAACTCATCGTCATTGAAGTCCAGCTCCAACAGATGTACCGACCCCAACTGCTCGTAGTTGCAAGCAATTCCTACACCATAACGAGCAGCACGGAAGGGTTTGTGGCGACAGAGGATGCTAGCCAACTCGTCCATGTTAGGACGATACGATGGAGCGACAATATACACCGCCATAATGCCTCCAGAACCTCCTGTAAAGCGCTACAAGAGGTTTTAACGGATGATACGACTCAGCGCTTGAGTCGATCGAACAAACGGCTCCAGAAGCCCTTGTGGGGCTTTGCTCCGATGCCGAACATGTACAGCGATTCGGTCACAAACCCTGCTGCCCGTGGATGACCGCCACCACCGAACGTTTTAGCCAGGTCAGCCAGGTCGACTGTACAGTCCTTACGACCACGCAAGCTGATACGGTTCTCGATACCGAAGGATTCGCAGATGATTGCAAACTCCACGCCGGTACCTTCAACCTCAGACATCATGATGTCAGCGATGTCATTGCGGAACACACGAGGTGCCATGCAGAACATGGCCTTGTGGGAACCGAACTTGACGGGGAACGCACCGGTCTTGACGATCTCACGCGCATAGTGCAGTTTCGTGGACAGGGCGATCCTGCCCATGGCCAGGACTTCATGCGTCGGGATCTTGGAGAACGCTTCGATGGCCTTAATGTCACTCAGGTCCACCTGCTCGAACATCACCTGGTAGTGATGGGTATCGGCACCGTACTTGAAACGGTACAGATCGTAGTCGTTGGTGTATTTGATGATGTCGGGGTAGACCGCTGTGTCATGGAACAGATCCCATGCTAGGCGACTGCCGGCGTGTTCGGTGCAATGACGTTTGGACACGGATTTGGCCGCACCGATCTCGAACTTGTAGAGCAGTTCATGGAAGGTCTTGTGGTGATCGACGATATGGACACGATGATCCAGTTCTACCAGACGATTGATACACTCGACGTCGGGGGTGACATCCAGGAAATAGATGTCCAGGCGCGCATCGCCTAACCACCCCTTGGTGACCGTAGGCAATACGATGTCATTGAAATCGATGGGGGTGTACATGGCACTATCGCCGAACTTCATCCAGGCAGCGTAAGCCGCTGCCGCACCGTCAGTACACGCCCGGTGATAGAAAACCCATGCCTTCATGGCGAATCCCTTGTCAAAAAATTAAAGGAGTCCTGGGGATTAACCCAGGACTCTTATTACGTCAGAGCGAGGTCTGACACTTGTGGATGAACTCGATGTTCTTCTGAGCGTTGTTCAGCGGCACCGACACGTTGTAACGCAAACGGATCACGTTACGCCCTTTGACCATGGTCATGACGACCATTTTGTACGCCGGGGTGTGATCCACTCGACACTCAGCCACGTGGTAGTGGACCTTGTCCAGAAACATCACGAAGTTCGTGGCCAACAGCGTATCGTCAGGAATGCTGTTGGTGCACGACTCGTAAGCATTCATGAACACGTCATCAGGATCCATTCCTGCGTAACGTTTGTCGAACTCCAAACCGTCTTCCAGATCACTCTCGATCAGGAGCAGGTCTTGAGGGTTGGGTTCTCCACCAAGTGCTTGGTCGATGTCGGTGCGCATAATCAGCGCCCACTGATTTGGCTCATCGGGATCCATCTGACCCAGTGCCAAACCGAGGTACAGCATGCTGCGGTACATGGCGTATTTCTTACGCAAGAAGCCCAGACTGCGCTTCATGGCATTGACCATGTCATACTCAGGCGTACGCCCTTTCATTTCCCGCAACTTTTCCTTCAGAGCTTCGACACGACGTTCGAACTCTTTGTCCACAGCCTCAGCTAACTGATCGGCTGTTTCTTTTGTCATCATTTCCACACACGGCTCCTTAAGACTGGAATGTCGGGACACATCTGTAATGTGTCACCAAAACTTAGTGGGTTACGACGGTTTTCGACTGACCGATGACCGACATGGTCTTGCGGAAGTTCGGGTGCAGCAACACATCCATACGCGATTCCTGGGGAATCTTGTCGGAGTAATAGAAGCACCGGCCACCACGGTCCTTGACACCCTTGACCAGCGACTGGAAGAACGCAGAACAGTGTTGAAGGGGCTGGGACCGGAAGAAGATGTTTTCCAGATCCCATTGAGCACGCAGCAATTGCGCGGGATTGGGCATTTTGTCCAGATGGACGTGGAACGATACTTGCAGACCGTTCGGCAATATGAAACGCATGCCGTACATGTCAGTGTCCAACGAACTGGCCCAGGTAGCGGGTTCGAATTTGATTGCTGCGCTCTGTGCTTGTTGCATGGTTGTTAGCCCCTATGGTCGGCGACGATCTTTTCGATCATTTTAGTAACGTCTTGACGACGGTTTAATGCGTGGAGGATTTGGAAACGGTGTTTGATCGGAAAGCCATCAACTCCTGTCGACAGTTTTACGAACTCGCGCACCATCTCGTTGTTGCAGTGCAGCCAGTTCGCCTGGTCTGCGATTGTGGGATTTTTGTCCACATGTGCTTTCAGACGATCTTCGTCGTCTATCGCACCTGTCCACTCGATACCAAACTCGATATTGGTGGTCGGGCGCTGGTAGTGCTTCGTGCCAGGTGGATTGATGTTACGCTTGAACGTATCCAGTGCGATGGTAACCACTCGGAAACGATCAGCACTGGCGACGTAGCCGTGGTAGTCGTGTTGGATAATGATCTCCACATTCATGAATGGTAGATCACGGATCGACTCCGTACCCAAATTGTTAATCCACTGGCGCAACCAACCTTCTTCGTCGACCACGGATAGACCGAGCATATAGGTCTTGTGAGGACCTTCCCATCCATAGATGCTTGGACCACCGGCGCCATTGATCAGGGTGTTGAGTTTACCGACACCCTTTTCATCAGCGATAGCATTGCCAGAGGTAGGGCGATAGAACCGCACAAACGGTACGGGCTCGATCGCGCTTTTGTAGATGAGGGAGGAGAGTTCTTCGAGCAGCTCTTCCTTCGCCTTTTCAACCAGTTCTTTCATTTCCATGAATCAACCCTTCTTCTTCAGCTCAACGACCTTCAGTGGAATGGCGAACGCCAGATCGCTCTTGTGCACGTACAGCATCAGCATGTAGTAGTTGCTGTGCAGATGGCAGGTACGGAACGACAGCGCGAACTCACGCCCATCGCTCGGTGTAGTCAGAGCAACAACACGAGGGGTGTGCTCATCCAGACTGTGGCTGTCGACCAGGATCTTCCACAGATCCACACCGAACAACGCCACCGCCGAGCTCTGCGCATACACCCGCTGCGACACCGAGACGCCCTTGAGGTACATGGCGTTGGTGTACAGACGGTTCGGCAGAATGCCGGCCTGTGCAGAGATCTCTGCGACCTGTGCATTGTCGAGGATGGTGTCGTTGTAGACCTCAGACATATCCGTTCGCACCATCTGCGTCAGGATACCTTCGATGGTTGTGATGATGCTGTTGACATCGTCCAACACACCAGCCAGGTGCAGGGTGATCGCCAGGTCCTTAACCTTGCGCTGCATGTAGGCGTAGGCTGGGTACCACGGCCAACGCAGGTCGATGTGCTCGGCAAGACCTTGGGGATTGGTGGGGTGGTGGATATGACACAGAGCCTGGATGTCGGCGTTCTGGGTCTCATCAGCGATTTCAGCAATGCGCGCCAGACTGGTCTTCACTCGCTCTTCGCCATGGCGTAGCGTCGAACCCTGATCCGAGTACGACCAATACCAATCAATGCTGCCCCAGATCGATACGGCTTCGTGGATCTTTTCCAGATTGTCGATTGCACGAAAGTCGACGTGCAGATAATCGACAATCTGTTGTTGCGATTTAGTTAACTCGATGGGTTTCATGGTGACCTCGTTTACCCTACCGAAAGATACGTCGGCGTAGCCGTCTTTCGGAGCTTTTGTATTACAGCCTTGGCTTGCTCTAATTTTTTGGTTGGTGCTTCGTAGACGTTTATTTCATCGTCCAGACTGTACAGTTTCGAAAACAGTTTGCTCTTGTGTTTGCCCGCTTTAAGTTTCTCTAACTCCTTATCGACCGCAGTACTTACCTTGCTGTCGAACCCGGCGATAAAACGCCCAGTAGCTGCATGTTGCAGGACGTAGCAGCCGACACGCACTTCGTGTCGGCGTTTACCACGCCCGCCGGTTGAGTGAGTCCAGCTGTGACACGGCTGGGGAAGGTCAAGCGACACGATCACCTCTAGCAAGCAAATGGTTTTTGTCTGAAGTACTCATCACCACTGCGAAACGACCCGATCTTGTACAGATCGACTTCGACGGCCAACATCGCATCCATGAACGAATCTTCGTCCAGGTTGTGGGCGTCGCTGACCGAGGCAACGAAGTAGGTCAAGATGTACTTGAACTTGTCTTTGTCGGAACACTCCGCGATGCCCTTAAGTGCCAAGTACGCAGAGATGTTGATGGGCTTACACAGCCCCAACAACAGCGCATCTTCACGAGCTTCTTTGGTCGGTGCGGCCGCCATAGCGAAATCAGCGGCTTCACAGATAAGAAGTCGATCCGTCCGATCGACCCGACGGATCCCTACGCTCCACGTCGCCTTGAAAAACAGGTACGTCAGCAGGTAGAGAATCGAGCCGATCACAGAGACCTCATTCTTCGATTGGTTTGGTGGTGTTGCAGAAGTCGTCATACGTCACCACGTTGATGTCGTTGGCAGAAATGAAAGTGTAACGGTCGGTCGGGAGCATCTCGACGAACTCCTTACCTTGGTTACTTTCGTTGGAATGTGTCCACGGGATCTCGTCCACCACACCAACCACACGGAACGCCAGTCCAGACCGGCGCAGCGAAGTAGTCTCCGTCACCGTGTCATGTGACAGGTAGCGGTAGCCCATGATCGTGGTGGCTTTGTAGCGGTAGCTACGCTGACCTTCGATGACGGTGTTGCCGAGCTTGGCGTAGCACTTGTGGAAGTCGGTGCGCCATTCGACGACACGGTTCTGCCACTGAGTGTAGCCGAAGTACCCGATACCGCCGATAGCCAGCAGCACAATCGCCAGCAACCAGAGGAAGAACCGCTTGATGCGATACCATGCACCACGCTTCTGGAGCTTTTCACGAGCACGTTGTCCTGCGTCTGCCTGTTGGTCGAGCAGATCCACCAGACTATGCGTGTGGGCAGCCGGGCGCTGTTGGTCGAGTATGTAGTCAACCACCTCTTCTGAACCCGCTGGTTTATGTGGGCTACGTGGACTACGTACTGGTGGTGCGTGAGGACTGGCAGCCATGCGTTCGATGACCCAGTTAGACTTCTTCATGTACATGTGGCGTTCATGACACCAGATCCATTCCTCGCCAGATGGTTGACGGAGGTAGGTGGTGTTGACGTCACCCAGCTCAGGCAGTTCGCTGAATTCCGTGAACGACATCTCCATCGGCACACGGTCTTCTTCCTGAAGATAGGCAGTTACGCGACCAGGACACGGGTAGAGGTTGAAGAAGTCTTCTTCTGTGGTGGGAACCCACCCCGTATCGATGGGTGAGCGTCCTTTAAACCACCGTAAGAAACGCCGACCACTCGAACCGTCGTGAATGACATATAACACCCCTTCAACCCCATGTTCAGGGAGTTCCTCGGTATCGCGATATTCGCGAATCTGCGGATTGCGCAACTCGTACACACCAGCGCCATCGGTGTCGATCTGGATCCATTCGTAGTCCAGACCTTCGGTCAGGCTGCGGTACGTAATCTCTGGATTGCCTACCGAAGGAAACTCATCCTTGGTGGCGTACTCTTCAATCATTTGGCTGAAATCAGACACGGACTTTCCCCTTAAGTTAAACTCGATGACGCCCAAGTGCATCGAGGCCCACGGATATTGCCAGCGTGTTCTTACAGATCACGGCTGAGTAATGGTCGGCGATACGGTTCAGTAAACCCGCATCGATCTGTTGGGCGGATGTGGTGATAAACAGTCCATGCTCGATACGCAGGACGTCACCTTTGGCAGTGTCGACGAAATACAGCTCACTGACTTTGTAGTCATTGGTGGCCGTGATGAAGCGAGTCGCCCGACTGGTGTCTTCACTGCTCAGAAGCAATTGTTGGTTGTTGTCGCTGTAGTAGACCGTCTTGCTCTGACGGAACAACCACCCGCGCAGCTGTTCCTGGATGTCGAAGATCCGGTTGCGCTCAGCCACAGTCACCTTACGTCCCTCGAGCCAGCCTGCTGTTACCAGCAAGAAGCGACCGAGTTCTGTGAAGTTGAACGCGTTGATGATCTCGTCGGTGGTACCGGCGATGCTGATGCCCAGGATCTTCTCGATCTTTTCTGTCAGAGGACTCTTGCCCAAACGACGGATATCGGTGTGCGTATTGTTGCGCGCATCAACAGAACGTACGCGCTCGACATGAGCGCGACGTCCACCGTTCTTAATCCGCGTTTGCAGATCCACCAGCGCCAAGGCCGTTTTATCACCCACCCCTTCCAGGGCCATGAAGTCCTCGTAATAGAGGTTCATGAACTTGTCCACGCTGTTGATGTGGCGATGGTTGTAAAACACCGACTCGACACGGGTGGGCATGCGCTGCCTGGAGAGATGGTCTAATTCACGGACCAAAGCCTTGGGGGACATTTAGATCTCCTTGATCTCTTGGATCTGGACGCCCCAGTAGTTGGCGATCGCCAGCTCCAGGTACTCCAGGTGCAGTTTGCGGTTGACATCCATCGGTACACCGACCGTACCGAATTGGTTGCAGTACTCGAAGATCCCCCACTTACCGTCCTTGGTAATGAAGAGGTCGATGGAGGACATCGCACCGATCGTGGTTTGAGCCAGCTTACGCAGTGCCTTGACGTCTTGTGCAGGCAGGATGTCAGCCAGCGTGGCGATACGGTCGCTATCCGATGCGTTAGAGCCGATGGCCTGAGGGTATTCCTCGCCGCCTTTAAACGCGCGCTTCTGGATATAGACGATATTGCCGTCGCGATCCGTCAGCAAACGGTATTCAGCCTCGATATTCGGCACCAGTCCCTGAATACAGTAGCCTTGGTCGAGCAGCGACTGTTTGCCCTCGTCCTTGCTGTATTCGCTGATCGAGTGATACGACACACCGGGCAGACTGATGAGCTCGTCCCAATCACCCAACCCAATCGTCAACAGACCCAGACGGTTATTGAGCACCCGCCAGTTGGTCTTCTCCAGATCCACTACCAAATGACCTACACCCCGCGCACCGTCGTTGGGTTTTACAACCACACGACCTTTGGCCGTCGAGTAGTGATCGGTGCCCACGTTGCCGGTGTACGACGCGCGATAGGTTTTGATCGGCAGGAAGTTGTGCGTCCCTACTCGAAGGTTTTTGATCGCCTGGTTGAGCATGATGGCTTGCTCGGTCTTACCCAGGCGTTCCAGCGAGTTGTAGCGATTTTTCGGCACTACATGGCGATAACGGAACTCGAGCTTATCACCCATGGCCGAACGATGGTTGTCGATCATGATGTCGAAGTTGAACTCCGGCTCACCACCATCGAGCGAGATCAGTGGGTTGCGGTGAAACAACACCCGCACTTTTTCACCACCGATCATGAAATGTTCCACAGGACGCAACACGTTGAAGTTGTCGCGGTGGTCGGTCACTGTAACTACGATAGTTTCCATGCCTGCTTAGCCTTACACTGTTTTGGGTGGAGGGTTGTTGCGTTGTTGACGAGTCTTGCTACACCGATCGTGATTACCACGTCGGCGCATCCTTAAACAGATGTCGCAGATGGCACTTTGGCCATCTGCTGAGAACTGACTACCGTTAAAGCCGCTCAACGTGGACCTCGCATATCCAGCACATCGATCTCGTCGTTGTGCAGGTTGATCAGAGTCCCGATGTTGAGCTCACTGGCGCAGTTGGGCAGGTAGGCGTCTTTGCCCTTGTGCGAGATCGGTACAGTGACGCTGGTGACGCCTGGGATCTCGCTTTTGACGTACTCGACCTTGGCCAGATACAACGTCGGGCGTTCCTTGTTCGCCAAATGCCAAAACGCAGCCTGGTAGTTATACAGACGCGTCTGCTGCTCGAAGAGCGACTCATCGCCAATAGCAGTCGACCCAACCAGCTGTTGGAACTTGACGCTCAGTCCGACCATGTTCTCTACCAACTCACTCACTTGGTCGTGATCGACGCGTTCATGGTCAGCAAACTCGGGATGGTGCTTGAGCAGGTTCTCGACCTGCTCATCGTTCTGGTAATAACACAGCGTTACAAGTGGCATTGGGACTGGTCCTTAAACAGGGATTTCAACAGAGATAACTTTCTCGCCACCGTCACGCCGAACCCGAGGCTGGGCGTCGAGTGGGATGATCACGGCATCTTCGTCCTCGTATTCCAGATCCGGGTGGTTGGAGAAGTACTCGGAGTTCTTGTACGCATTCTCACGTGTGGTTTTGCGGCAGTCCAACGCATGCAGCGCACAGTCGACGTCGATAGCGAAGTCGCCTGCCGAGTCGACCTTGACGATCATCGGGATGCTGTAGCCGCCGCGCTCATGCACGACCAGTCGTGAGGTACGACCACCAGCGTTCTTGAACTTGTAGATGGAGAAGAACGCAGCACGGAACTCTTCACCCTTAGCACCAGGCCGATAGTCCTTGATGTAATGGAACGGGAGGTTACGTTCACGCAGCGAACGGATCTTTTCCAGTGCGTTTTCGGTGCTGATGGCAGCCAGTTTTACGGTGTTTTCCACGGGGTGTCTCCATTGATTGGATGTATGCATGCACATCGATAATGTATGGTTGATTGTTTTTGCATTTGCTCCTCTAACGGAATAAAAAAAATAAGGCCCTATAGTAAAAGCCCCAGGTATTATTTTTTACCTGGAAGCCTCTACTACAGGGCACTGATCTTAGGCGACGCCTTCGATCAGGTTGGCACGACGCAGTTGTTCGCGCAGACGCTCGAGGGTGATATCAGGGACGATCCAGTCCTTGAGCTCGTTGTCCTCGTGCCACACCGTGGCGTCGTCTTTCTCGACGCTGTAACGCAGTGTCAGGATTGCGCGTGGGTCGGTGATCGAGAAATCGATCTTGTCGGCCTCTTCGGGTGTCAGCGAGAACGCATGCAGACCTTCGATGATGAGGTTCTTGCTCGGATCGACCGTCTGCATATCAGCCAGCATGTCGAAAACCTCTTCGATGCTGCGCGCCGAGTTGGCAGGGCTTTCATCGAACTGAAGCCGGGTGTCAGCCGGATCTTCGCCGGTAGCAGTTGCCTGCTCTGTCTCTGGCCAAGGACGATGTTGCTCGGAGTCATCGTAAGAGATGACCAGACGGTCGATGGTCAACAGACTCCCTGTGGCGTTATCGATTACTTCGAGTTTCAAGCGGCACCTCCTTCCCAATCATAATGGACAGCACGGATGCGTCGGTGTAGCCTTCTGGCGTAATCACAAACCCACCCAGTCGTTGCAGGCCTGTCACTTCGTCCTTAGACACCTTGGTGCAGTACAGACAGACCCCCGCTACGTACCCAGACTCGGGCTTGAGCGTATACAATGTGTTGACGGCGTAACCATCTGCCTCTGCAACAGCGATCCTGCCAATCAACTCTTCAGCGACTTTAACGACGCTATTGAGCGTACCTTCGATCTCTGAAGTGACTGTCTTGGTAACCACTTCGTCGACGAGGTCTTTGAAGTCACGTTCGAACTCGAACGTAGGTTTCTCACCTGCTTCGTTGTTAGGGTAAGTGCGCCCACACCCACAACCTTCCAGAAGCACCACACCCCAGCCGCGTACTGCACAACCGTCCTTATCAGCAGCGACGATGTGCATTTCATGTCCATCAATCGACACGACACTGCTGATCGTCATTTGTTCATCAAGTGTGTTATGCATCGCTTTGTAGCCACCATCGGTCGAAGCGATTGCACGATTGAGTTCATCGACAAAGTTGTCTTTCATGCCCTTTTCCTTTCGTTTGAATTCGTTGAGACTTGACGAGAGTCGTTATAAACCCCGCCTAACCTAATAGCTGAGACCGCCTCTGAATCTGTTCGTCGAATACTCGCAGCCAGATGAGGGGTCGGGTGTAACTTATACCGGTCATCTAACCGCTGGTAGCGTACAAGCTATCAGGTTTTCAGGTATTGCTGTACAGGGTATTTGTCAAAGATCGACTGTACCCGTGGTTTTTCGTTATCGATTGGATAATCGATTGCAACGAAACCGTTAGCCACCACGATGTCATCGGCGTCCAGGTGTTCACGGATGAACTGACCGACGATACGCGGGATAGCAGATAGATCAGCGACAGAGAAACCAAAGCGAATTTCTTCTGCATAGAGTTCGGCTTGGTCATCGTCGTACCATTCACGCTTCTTCGTCATACGACGACGATAGACCTTGACTTTTGCTGCATACCACACAGGTGGCGGATCGTTTTCAAACTTCACCACCTTGATTACACTGTCTTCGACATCCATGAGAATCCAGCATTGTTTCTCAGTACCTCTGCGCATTTGTTGGATATCCATCGACTTGACAGTCATGGTGATGACTTGATCGTTAGCACCGGCCTTGAGGAGCATGTCCAGCTTCTCTTGGATCTGGCGGAGTTCGGCGTCTGTCTTCTCCACCTCAGTTCGCACAGCGCACCTCACACGTCATGATGGGTACTTGCATACCGAGTTCGGTACAGATGCGTTTGAGCTTTTCATCAGCTTGGTGGTACTGACGCAACCGCTCGAGCATTTCTTCACGTGCCTCTTCAGAGGTCTTGGTTTGTTTAGGACGGATCTTCGAGAGATCCAGGTGAGTCACGACACCTGTGCTACCTTTCATGGTGGCTTATCCTTGTAATGCAGAGGGACTAAAGGTGGAGCGTGTGCTCCACCTCTTTATGTTCGTTAGTCGACGAGTTCGAGGACAGGACGCCACATAACCGTGGTGCCGTTATCCGTTTTAGGAATGGCTGCGTAATACTGGACGTTATCGCGACCACGGCGCACACAGTTAGCAGCACTGGTGGATTCTTGGCAGAGCGTGGAGTAGATTACACTACCAGACCCGTACGCCAGTTCGGTGGCATTGAATTCAGCGAAGCGAGGACCCTGATAACTGACAGGGCGATCGAGGCTGACACTATACATGAACTGATCCCATTCCCCACCAGCTCCAGTGGAGGGATTACCATTACCGCCAGTGAGCAAACGCACTTTGTAGCGCTTGCCCTCGATCTCGACAGTTTTGGTACCGGTCACCAGACCGAGTGCATTGAGCTGATTCCACGACACCCCACGACGCAGCGGTTGTTTGGATACGTAGACAGGCTTGCCTTTTACATTAAAGCGCATCCAGCCGGCGTTGTTACTGAACACCGTGCCTTGGGAGACCCCAACCAATCCAGCCAGGGCACTGCCTGTGATAAGTGCTTCGACCCCTCCGTAGGCCAAATCAGGTGCCTTGCCAATGTGCTGGCTAGCGGCAGCCAATAGAATTGAATTCATCATTTTTTCGCGTACCTAACTATTTGTACCGAAGGTCAATCGACAAGCTCTAACACTGGACGCCACATGATCGTGGTGCCGCCGGTGTTCTTAGCGAAGATGTCGTACCAGGTGAGGTTGTCGCGACCACGACGAATACAGTTGCCAGTCGCCCCTGCTTGCGTCTCCTGACACAGTGTGGAGTAGACAGCGCTCAGGTAACCGTACTCGAGGTCTCGCGGAATGAACTCAGCCAGTCGAGGACCTTGGTACGATTCAGGACGGTCTTTACTGATGGCGTACATCAACCGATCCCATTCGCCCCCTGGTCCTGATGCCGGGTCGCCATTGCCACCTGTCATCAACCTCACCTTGTACTGTTTACCTTCGATCTCGACGATCTTGGTACCAAACACCGCTCCCAATGAATTGAGGTGGTTCCAGGTGACGTTGTAACGCAAAGCGTTCTTGGCGACGAAGAGCGTCTTGCCTTTGTCTTCGAAGTGCAGCCACCCAGGGACCGCTCTATGCTGACTGCCTTGAGTGACTTTGACCAGCGACGTCAGCGCCGCAGAGCTAATAAGGTCAGAGATCCCTTTGAATACTAAATCAGGCTTCTTGCCGATCAGAGGGCTAGCCGCAGCTACCATTAAGGTGTTCATCATTTTCATGTACCTAGCTTAGAGGGTTATCCGATCATCTCAACAACCGGTCTCCAGCCACGGAACGTAGAGGCTGTGGACTTGGCTAACATTTCGCTAGCTGCCACACCTCGAGAACCCCTGGCCAAATAGGTGGTACCGCTCTCTTGTTGAGTGTGGGTACTTTGTCCAGGAAGATCGCCAGACAACACCAATGTCGCGTCGTTCCAGTTGGCAAACTTACTGCCCAGTGACGCTGCACCACTGGAAACACTATACATCAACCACCGCCATTCATCGGTGGTCTCGTCGAAAGCACGCACCTTGTACTCGACATCTCCGATCTTGATCACTTTACCAGTGATAAGACCCAGTGCATTCAATTGGTTCCAGGAGAAACTGTGGCGTATAGGTTTTTGTGGAACCAGAATGTTCTTGCCTTTAAAGGCAAAACTCATCCAACCAGTCCCGTTGTTAATCAGTGTCCCGACACTGAGGCCACAGAGAGCAGCCAATTGACTACCAGACACGAAGTCGGCACTCGGGATAAGTCCCAGCCATCCATGATCCAACGACCCGGCCACTAGGTCTTTTTGAGTGATAGTCTTCCTTTTCTTCACATGCGCAGCAGCGGCCACTGTCAAAATTCTCATCGATTGGTCCCAACTATAGAATTCATAAACCACATAGAATTCGTATACAGAGGGAATAAAAGGCGGGACCGAAGTCCCGCCTTTTACAACACCCTTTATCACCCAGCGAGCGTGAATAGCCATACTCGTGACCCGCGGGGTAATTCGACCGGTACAGGGCAGTGTTCGTCTTGAGAGGTCGATCGTCTCTAAGGTATATCACTGGGCGACGAATCGCCTGTGACCACTGCATCGAGCGGGGGGTGCTCGCTCCGCCAGGAGATGCCACCACAGCATTGAGCAACGCCCGCTATCATCGGGCGCATCGCCCCATGTTTGGCTCCGAAACCTGGATTCGAACCAGGGACCAACAGATTAACAGTCTGCTGCTCTACCGACTGAGCTATTTCGGAATGTTTCTTTACTACGTAATTGGGACTCTCTACACGAATCGAACGTGTGACCTTCATCGGGTTGGGCTTTTGCTCTACCAATTGAGCTAATGGCCTATGCAGGCCATACGGGATTCGAACCCGCAACACAAAGCAATGATGACGCTCTACCAAACTGAGCTAAGCGAGTCATAAATCGTGACTGGTTAGTTTACAAACCAGCCAAATCTTCCAAACTGCGGCACGGACCCCTGACCATCCCGGTCAGATCGCCATGATCGTACAGCTGTTCCACAGGGAGTTACACAAAGGACTTACTGCAAGTAGAACCGTTACAACGTCCTTAGCCATCCAACGGATCAGATAGCACGTGTTGGGTGCTCCTGCCCATCAACCTGACCCATGATCGATCGCACAGTAGGCATCGGATGGGTCCTGGTGAGGACAGGAGCTATTTGGGTCAACCTGCTGGAATTGAACCAGCTACCTCCGTCATGTATCCATGTATCGCCAAACCCTTTCGGGATGGGCAATTTCGGAGTCGAACCGATGTGACGACGCTCTGCCGGTGAGCTAAAGGTTGCACAATTGGCAGTGAAAGAGAGATTCGAACTCTCGGTGCAGTTTCCCACACGCCTCCTTAGCAGGGAGGTGCCTTAATCCGTCTCAGCCACTTCACTAGAAACTTTGTTGCGTTGTACTGGTGGATGCGGTTGGAGTCGAACCAACAGTGCTCGCGCGTCGGATTTACAGTCCGATGGGGTTACCAGTTTTCCTACACATCCAGAAATGGGGTGACCTCTGAGACTCGAACTCAGGACCCTCGGTTCCACAAACCGATGCTCTAACCAACTGAGCTACCTCCCATTACCGGGAGGGAGGGACTCGAACCCCCGACCTAAAGCTTGGCTTTTGATGACGCTCTACCAGCTGAGCTAAGATTGGCATGAAAATGGTGGGATTGAACAGTTCCACCCCGCAGGGCTTCAATGAATGACTATACGAAGTCTGAGACTGGCCAAGGAGGATTTCGGACTCTACCTCCAACCAACCCTTACATGAAACTAGGGCTGCTCTTTCGCTTTGAGCTACTGGCACATCTGTCATTCACGCGTTCGCACCCGGTTTCTGCTTTCGCAGAAAACTGGTTTAAAATTGGCGGGGGAAGCTGGATTCGAACCAACGATCGCGGGATCAAAACCCGCTGCCTTAGGCCTCTAGGCGATTCCCCTCTAAAAATGGCGCAACCAGGGGGTTTCGAACCCCCGATCCCCTGCGTGACAGGCAGGTGTCTTAACCACTCGACTATGGCTGCGTAGGTCGTTCATCCCTTAGTAGATTTGGCTTGTATAAGGATTGCTCCGAATACAACTACTTTCTGCTGTGTGGTCGGCGATACATCTGCTCAATGGCGATGGGCCAACGCATGCAACCAGACTCACGTTTTCGGCGGCGACACGCTGCCAAACTGGTTACTCGGGGACAAACTAAGAGAGCACGTGGGCTTCTCCTATACAATAGGAGATATATTTATTTTTTTACACAGATTCCTGGGCCTGTTCTTCCAGAGCACCCAGCCACCGGCGAAGGTTGTAATAGGTGTAGTCATCAATCTGCCCTACACCGTCGTGCATCTGGATCGCATCAAACATCCGATGCAGTACCGTGCAGACTGTGTAAGAGCGAATCTTACCTTCACCACAGTTCACGAGCAGCTCAGTAGTGTCGTCAGGCAACGCGAGAATGAACTCGCGAATCTGCTTGGCGTGCTCTTCGGTGATACAGAGCTCTTTGTTCTCGAAGTGGTCACCTGGGAAGAAATCGAGGTACAGGATGTTGCGACCAGCTTTGGAGCCAGGGATACATGCACCAGAACTGTAACGATCACTGATCGAGATCACCGGACAGCTGCGACTCTGGTTGTCGAACTTGTTCTTACCGATGTTGCGCACAGTGATCTTTTTGACACTGGCTTCTTTACTGCGACGATTGGAAGGCATGAGGGATCCTTTTGGTCAGAAAGGTTGTAGGCGCAGTTTGGTGATAACCGCATACTCGTTAGACATCGCTCGCAGGATCTTCAGATTGCCGACAACTTTCTGATGGACAGCGTTGGAGTGGAAGATGTCGTGGATCTTGGACAACTTCGTATCCAGCTGATCGAGAGCATGGGTCAGAGGGACGAGCTTTTTCAACATCTCGTTCGTTTGATTCGGTTGGTCGAAGTCCTTTTCTTTGAGTACATGACCGCTGATCAACACACCTGAAGAATATGTGTGGAGAGACGCTGGATTGACAGAACGTGTAACGCCGTCGTCGGTATCGAACACCAGTCCTTTTTGACCATGGTCGTGATAGTCGTTCAGCATAATGCAATGAACTTTGCTCTCGGCCTCATCCAAAGGCGAGACGAGGTAACCCAACGGTTCAGAACGACCAGAGAGCTTTCTGGCTCCGCCAATGACATCAATTATGTCGTTGGTTTTGTCCAGCATCAGCAACAGGTCACCGATTAACTTATCTGGATCTGCACCCGTATCGGTCAGACCGGCACGGATAATGTCCGTGGTGATGACCAGTGCACGCACACTGTCCAACGAACATACACTTATCCCTCTCTCGACCATCAGGTTAAGTCGGAGACCGCCCTGGTCGTCGACAGACATACTCGAGACAGTGCCAGTTGCCAGCTCGGCCGTGTAGATGGTGCGACCTACGTAGGATGCGGCTTCCAACAGAGCCTCTTTATCGATTTGGTTCACGATGGATCTCCTAGTCAATGACTTCAGTCCTGTCTATATGAAGGACTTGAAGGTCGAATACGTTTGAACATAAGGGGAGGGCTCAGTGCCCTCCCTGTTATGCTGTCAGACTGCGATTTGTTGCATGGCCAAGGCGGCCTCTTCGTCCTGCTTTTCCCAGATGTTCATCAGGCCATTGAATGTGAACATGTCGAGCTGGCCAGTACCGGAGTGCATGGTGACCTCCTCGAACTGGTGATACATCGCCGCACACACCGAATAGGAGCGGAACATGCCTTCCCCACAGTTGACCAATACTTCTAGACGATCGCCCACAAGCTCCGACATGAACGCACGGATAGCATCCGCGTGTTGTACCCCGACACACTCTTTGAGATTATCGTGATAGTCCCCTGCGAAGAACTCCAGGTGCAAAACTTTGCGACCTGCTTCGTTGGGTATTTCAGCTTGTTGCGAATACCGATCACTGATGGAGATGATCGGCAGCGTCATATCGAAGTTTTTAATGTCCTTCTTTCCGATATTCCGTACCACCACATCTTTAGCAGACATGTGTTGCCCCTTAAGGTAAGTTGTTTCAGATTATAGCTGTGTTTATTTTAATTATTAGCTTTGAGGTAGACGCAAGACAAAATAAAAGACAGTACGGTTTTACCCGTACTGTCTATCGCCACTACTTAGTGGAAGCGGTCAACGATGTAGCTCGTTTTGAGTACACCGTCGGTCACCACAACACGCAGGGGGAACTCATGACCTTCGGTCATGGTCAGACCAGCGACTTCACCTTCCTTGGCATCAACCAGTTCGCTATTGTGACCATGCGACTCGATGACGTTACGGATGTCTTGCAGATCGCTACGCAGATCCTGAGGGAAGAACGGAACGACCGTGTTATGCTGGTCACACGCACCAGCGATCACAAACGTAACCCCACGATCACCGCCATAAGCGCAACCGGCCATTTCACTAGGTGATGCCACCAGACCAACGACATCGTGCCAGCCGGCTTCGAGGTTGAACATCTGCGCAGGTGCACCGTGTTGGTACATGTAGGCCGACAGAGGCTGACGCTTCTCATCGGTCTCCCACTTCCACAGGTGTTTGGCTTCCGGGTCTACCTGCGTCAGGAACTGACGGAAAGGCAGGCGGGCATTGGGTTGCACCCAGATCTGCATCGATACTGCCCGTGGCAGTACGGTTTCCAGCAGACGCTTGAAGGTGATGCGACCACCGTCGATCGTACCGTGTACAACTTCGGTTTTGTTCACTTCACGCTGCTTGCTCTTATCGAGCAGCTTCTGGAACACCGCACCAGGCTTGGTATCGGTTTCTTCGGCTTCTGCTTCCACCTTCGGCTGCCACAACCACGACGGCACATCGATCAACTTGGCCGGACGACGTGCGAGTGCAGAGGCCAGGCCCAGACGCTCGATGAGTTTCTCGGCAGCTTGGATCTGACCTTTCTTCACGGCTTCTTCTTCGGTACGGCGGTAGCGCGTCGGGTCGAGTTGGGCGTTGAACATCTTCAACGCAACCTGAGCGGGTTTGCCTTCTTTCAGCGCGTCCAGGACGACAGCCAGGATGTTGCTGCGAGGACGCGCCCAACCAGCTGGTGCAGTGGTACCCAGTCGGCGGATCAGGTTGTCGCGATGCAGGTTGTGCTTAACAGCAGCTACCTGGACGTGCGCGTCGTAGAAGAACTTGGCACGGTCGGCGAAGTTCTGTTCGGACTTGTACGCATCGGCAGACGACAACAGCGACACGGCCACCTTAGCCTGATCGAGGGTGTAGTCTTCGAGAGACGACTTCAGACCAGTGTAGTCTTTGTTGAGCTCACCGACCCTTTTACCCAGGTTCCAGGACTCGAAGACCACTTCTTTCGGCAGGTGGCTGAAGAAGTGGTTGAAACCACCGGACTCTTCGAAACCAACGTCAGTGGCGTCGTGACCGAACGCTGTGGCGACCGGGGCCGATTCGGCGAGCTTCTTCATCGCAGCTACGGTCGGATGGTAGATCGGGTCGCTGATTGCTGCTGGGTCCCAGAACGCCGACACAGTGGAGCCGTCACGACGGATGAACACCGCATCTGCCATCTGACGCATCCAGTCGCGGCAGCAGGAGCAGTTGTGGTGCTGACGCAGTTCAGGCGTTTCGAAGGAGTTGAGGTACGTGCTGTTGAACGGGCTCTTACGGAACGAGCCGTTGTAGGTACGGTACAGGTACGGACCGTGTTCCTTCATTTGCTTGTCGAAGTGTGTCCGCACTTCGGTGAGGAACTGACCGAAGCGTGCCGACTGTGCGGCAGCGGCTTCAGGTGTCATGCGTGGTGCCTGTGTTTCTTTTACGATTTCCATTTCTGTTTCTCTTCTTTACGTTAGTTCTGGTGACAGTGGACCCCATTGTCCACTGTCTATTTCTGAAAATTACAACCTATAGCCCACCGATTTGGATCCTTATTCAATCTCGGTGATCGAGAAATCGAAGAAGTCGGTGGGGACGTAACCTTTCTCAGCCAGGTCGACAGGAACGGAAACACAACCCGCCAGATTACGGATAATCTGGTCTTCGACGTATTTGATGAGGACCTTACGGTCTTTGACTACACCGGAAAGTCGGTTCAGATCGACACCACCCATGTCTTTATGCAGCTTTTGGACAATGGTTCCTTCAAATACCTTGCCATTGAAAGCGACGTCGACGAGCAGACTACGACCGACTTCAGCACCGTCGTATGCCAGCTTACTCGTGTCGTTTTTGAAGGTCCTGAGGTGCAGACCTCGTGGTAGCAGGGCAGTCACTCGTTGCGAGTGTGCGTTAACGAAGACGTAGTCGTCGCTGCGTTGCAGGAGGCGACCCAGTGGCAGGTCAGCAATCGCATCGATGAGCATCTGGTCGGCGGCGCTGTCTGGTATGACGTCCAGTGCCGAAACCAACGCCTGGTGGAAGAGACGTTTGCGCATGAGCGCAATCATCGGCCCTTGGTACTGGTCGATGTTAGACCCGTACACGTAGTTGATCATGCCCCAGCGAGAGATGATGATCGCTGGAAGATCCACCGTAGGGTCGAGGATGGTACGTGGTTTGTCGTTGACGAAATCCACGTGCGCTTTGAAGCCTTCCGGGACATAGGGCGAAATGTCGGAGTCCGGGTTGATCTTCATCATGGTGTTGAACGTCCGATAGTCCAAGGAAGGACCTTTGGCAAGGTCCAGTATCGAACTCACGAACGGTTTATATGCCTCACCGAGGATGAGGCCCATGTTTGACACGATTTGGTTTCTGATTTCTTCACGCATAGCGTTTTACCTTCTCTAGGCTAGTGTAACCCTCAGTCAGCCATCATACGGCTATTTGACGAGAGGGGGTGGTAGGTCGCTGCGCCTTATGGCACAGCAACGTTACTCGTAGGATATGGCAGTACAACTACTTTTTAACAGCAAACCATGGCTCCCAAACTGGGTATCATTGATGTTCCCCCTTATTTGTTGAAACGGTTGAAAGGAGGTCGTGCGGGTGGATCTGGGAGTCGGATGTGGTTAGTGTTCATCCAGTCAACCAGTGCGCCAATCACCGTGGGATGTTCTTGTCGAGTGGCCGAACACATCCCCGTCAGGTTAATCACCGCCCACTTGTCGCCAGTCGAAGACCGCACTAGGCGATATAAGTTGCCCATGGTGAGGAATGTCTCCATGAGAACATGCTGGCCGGTTAACTGGAGATCAACGTTAAGGAGATGGGTATCCCACAGACCTTTCAGTGTGGAGGCCTTGATACGGTACTGCGGGATGTTGTAAGCATCCAGGACTTCATCAGTCACCACATCGAGAAACAGGCCAGGGTCGAGCCAACGGGCGGTGGCCGACCACTCGCGGAGAATGAGACGACGCTCTTCGATTGGGATACGAGAAAGCTTGGTGGAACTGCCAGACCACAGGTCTTCGGTCTTGGCGTAGAAACCTGCTTTCTCACAGGAGGTCTTGATCATCGGGTTACGTAGGCTGTCGACATACAGCCTGAGTTTTGCGTCAGCGTGATCGTCGATGTCTTGGCGTGGGTAACAACTATAGTTGCGCCACGATTGATTTTCCTCGTCGAAGTCACCCAACCACTCTTCGATAGTAGAGCGGATGGGTTCGAACTCTGCCAACAGAACAGCGAACTGTTCTTTGGTCAGATGGGGGCGCTGTGGGACATTACCGAGCATCTCGGCGATACCCACCGAGACATTGTTCTCAGCACCCTCAGCGACTGTCACGTTGTAACGCCACGCCACGTACGCTTCGAGTTTGTAACCAGGAATACTACTCATCGGACTTTGACTCCTCTTCAGAGATACCACAGTCTTTGTGGACATCGTCGTAGATCTCACCGGCCTCTGCGATAAGGTCGCCCTTATCTGCATGGTTACCGCTGTGGCGACACGCTACGATGTACTTGAGCATGAACTTGGCGCGTGCTTTCTTCTGAACTGCATCACCCAACGCCTCTAAGAAAGAATCCATCTCACCCACCTTTCTTGGTTTTGTCGATTGCACGGTCGTAGAGGTCAGAAGCTGCCTCTATGTGTTCCATGCGTTCCCGAACACTGCCCACATCTGATGCACGGCCAGAGAGGCGAGCATTGAGGATGTACTGAAGCATGAACTCGCGTTTAGCGACGTCCACTCCGAAGCCGTCGCTTTCCTGACGTTTGATCGAGAGATCGATAGCGTCAACAACTTCCTTACGCAGACCACGCGTTACCTCATCGCCGTTCATCAGAACGGCGTCGTCCAAATGACTCACGATCTCAGCCAACACATCGGCCGAGATGTTATTGCGAGAGATCAGCTCATGGCTGTACTTGAGCACTGCGATACCCACATCGGCTGAGCTGACATCGTCTTTCAACCACTCTTGACGGATAGGACGATACTCAGGATCAGAGATCAGTTGCATGATGGCTTCATCGATACGTGCACGAGCTCGAGCTTTATTACTGGTATACATTTAGAAAATCCTGCTATGGTGGAGAAAATAAAAGACAGACCGGTAATCCCGGTCTGTCTGTGCCCTTAGTCGTCGATATCGTCAGCTTCGTCGAGTGCCCGGAGCTCTTCCATCTGACGATTGTGTTCATCGTCTTCTTCTTCCTGACGAGCTTCTTTGAGATAGATCTCGCGGATCTCGTCCATCGAAAGATTAGCGAATTCGCCAGACTTGATGCGGTCGTCCCAATCCGGCATCGCATCGGGCTGGAACGCGTCACCCATCTCGGCGATTTTGTCAGCGAAGCTTGGCTTGTCAGTCATTGTTTTGTTGCTCCTCCGCACGGATGGTTGCACGGATAGACTCGTCCTCGCCTTCCTGCAACTCTTGCTGATGTTCTTCTTCCATGTAGATCGCACGGATCTGGTCGTCGGTCTTACCGACGAACTCGCCCGCTTCCTGACGTGCGAAATAACCCGGCAGGGTCTCCACGTCATGGTTTTTGCCTTCGTCGATGATTTGCATCGTCACAGACTTCTTCTCTTGCCCAGACATATAACGTCCTCTAGTTAACCGCTCTTAAATTAGACCTGAAAGTATCTGCAATTGCAGCTGAGACCAGGTCACTGATACCAATCAAAGAGATCGCCACTTCGCCTTGAATGGTAGCTCCTCGATGTTCGATTTCGGGCAATTGCGCGTACCCGTTGTCGAACGAATCGAACAACGTCTTCATTGCGACATTGAAAATAGGGTTGCTAGCCCACTGCTCGCCATCACGGTCAGGCAACATCACGACCGTGAGATCCGGGTCTGCGAAATCAGCAGCGCTGTAGGTGAAAAGCTTCATTTTCAGCTCAGGATGGGACGAAGGTGGAGTCAGCACAGAAACGGTCACAGTCCCGTTGAACCGAGCACCACCTGGACATGACTGGCTGAATGCGATCCAACGCATCTGCACATCTTCGCCATGCGGGATCTCTTTACCGGTCTTGTCCAGCACCAATACATGCACCGTCATACTTCACCTATCACGACTTTATCGATCTGAGGACCGATGGCTTTGATGATGATCACGTGAGTACCACCGATCAGTGACAGCTGCCACTGCATAGGGTCTTTGACCTGAAACATCAAGGCGACCCTGGCAAGGACCAACTCACGTGTCCCTTGCAAGTGTTCGGCACTTTCCATTTCATAGCCTTCCAGCACGACGATGAGATCGTCGGTGGTAAAGACATCATCGTGGAAACGCACCAGACGACCTACCCAATCGACCGGCAGGTCGGCAACGGCGTAGTCGTCGACGTGACCAGAGATTTGCGTTTGCGGTATGTTTGCGTAGGTACTGTAGTAACGAAACAGCTCCATGGCAGACGCCTGATCGTTTTTAACGGCCTTGTTCTTGAAGTCAATTGCCAGGATGTTGATGGTCATGTTTAAACCTTCTGTTTTTGATCAATTGCCGCCAACCATTCTTCCGTACTGCCGAAAGGTGGAGGAGGGCCGAAGAAGTTCTTTTTGGTAAGAGTAATCTCACCGGACTCTAACATGTACAAATACGTATCCAAAGCAGGTGTCTCGGCGTGCGCAATGCTCATGAGCGTCTGAAACTCATCCGGGCCGTCATTGAGCCCTGCAAGATGTTTTCGGTACATCACTCCCAGTTGGGATTCGATTGGGTCGATGCGGTAGTGATCGCAGATCTCTTTGAGGGTCGAAGCATAGATCAGCAACTTTACAGTCCCCTCAGGCATGTCGCCTAATAACCTGATATGAGACGGCAGGTTCTTGAGGTCTTTGCCATATCGAGCCTGCAAATAACTCAGACGGATCTTGAAGAAAAATCCATCGACCCTCATGTAAGTACGGGCGAAGAATTGCCCAAGATGAAACTGCCAATTTTTCACACAATCACCTTAAGTTGGTTTGTTGGATGTCAGTTGTATAATGTATGTTTGATTTTTAATCTAAAACAGAGGACATAGAGGGTGGGGATAACCCCCACCCTCGATATGCCGTTATGGTGCTGGAGCAAATACGACGCGGTTGCTTTTCGATGCCTGGCAGACAATGTCGCCCGGATTGATGTAAGTCGTTGGGTCGACTTTCATCGCATCGATGAACACTGTGGTTGCATGGATGTTGGGGAAGAGCAGGGTCAGCACCGTGTTGCGGTTGGCGTCGATGTAGACCTCGCCCTGCAAGTTGGACTTGAGCTCTTTGGCGATGACGTCGTTGTAGGGCTGGTACACATATCCCACTGCTGTCACGTCGATCGACTTACCACTGTCAAGTGAGTAGCCGCTGATCTTCAGGTGGTACATACCGACGTGTTGGTTGGCACGCCATGGCAACCTGAAGTGTAAGTAGACGTTAGTGTTATCGGCCAGGTCAGCCAACCCCACCAGATCACCACTGTTCTTGGCTTTATCGGTACCTGCTACCAAGGTTTCGATATAGCCCTTGAAAACACCACGGCGAATGGTACCGGCACGACCGATCAAACCGATGGCGTCTTTACTGGACAAGAGTGCATCCAGCGAAGCCCGGGTCGTGTTGATGTATTCGGTTACAGCTGTCAAGACACTCATTAGAAATCCATCCGATTAGAGAGACTGACCCGACCCACCAGCTCGCCCTTCTTCACCTTCTTGGCCAAGACGTTGCACCAAGCGTTTATGGAGAAACTGGTGTAGTAGATAGACGGGAAGTAGATGTACAGCATAATGCTGCCCGATGCAGACGTATAGATGCCACTCGTGTGAGTGTTGGTCTCGGCAGCGAAGCCCGAGTAGACACCGTTTTTGATACGTCCTACGAAACTGCAATCCAAGATCTTGGAAGCACCGTAGTTATACCCGTCTACATCGATGCTGAACTCCACATTGTCCTGCAACGTGTAAGGCAGCTTGAGGTGCAGGTAGACCTGTTCGGTTCTACCGAGGTTAGTAGAGGGTACAGCTCCGTCGGATGAGGTTCCGTGCGGGCCGCCTGTCCCACCAATGAATGCTTGGAAAACGCACTGATTGAAAGGAAAAGCCTCGTCACGTTTACCGACAATCGCGCTCTTTGCTTCAGCCACTTTGTCGATGAAGTTATTGGTGAATAGCCGTATGGCGGCTAGGAGCAAGTCAAGCTTGCTAGGCGGCTCATCAGCCATATTAGTCTCCTTGTCCAGATGGTCTTAGATCACATACGATGGACAAGAAAAAAAGAAAGAGTGTGGAGAGGACACCCCTCTCCACAGACCATCATGCAGTGTTGAACAAACGACAGTGGACGTTTTGAAGAAACCTCGTCATGTCGTTCACGCGCCCAAGATCGATTCGTCTATCACCACATCCAGACAACATCGCTTTACGAAGACCGTTTCGAGCACTGGTTAATTCGACACGCTCGCCCTCCGACAATCGCCAATAAGCATCAGCGGTGTGAAAGATTGTTAACCGTCCGTAGGTGTAAATAGAGAAATCGGTTGTGATCATATTTACGGACAATTTTAAAGCACTTGTGCGTAGATAACCGAGCAAGTCTAAGTGATCGACCAGCGACTCGAGAGAAACGTTATATACCACTGTACGATGATCTTTACCACCCCCACCGATCTGACCGATGTCCAGTTGTATGGTCAGCGTATCGTGATAAACATGGACCTCAGACAACAGAATATCGTAGCCTGGGTCTAAGTCGATCTCTTCACCGGTGAAGTGCTTCACCATCGCCAGCTTCTTTCTTGTTGTGTTGTAGATAGGTACAGTCAGATGGTCTTTGATGGTGTTGTAAATAGACATCGGGATGGTGGAGAGACCTTGTGCCACCAAGGTCTCTAGGCAGAAATGGATCTTTTTGTCCCCATCGATCACAACTGCCTTCAGGTACTTCTCCAGTTCACTCTTTTCCATGCTTATTGACCTTCCAACTGGTGAGCCGGTGGGCTATGTACGCTGCCCAGTTTACGGTGCCTGAGAGCAGCGTAGTGGGTTTTTCGTACTGGGCGGTGAGGATGGTTCGGATCAGATCGTAGTCCTCCTCTACGCGCTTGTCCTTGACCTCTGGATCTTCACGGAAGAGTTTCATGAACAACGACTCTTCCATCGTCCAGATCTCACCTACCGGCCGATCGCTGGTGGGTTCGAGGTTGGTGTACACGACGACCGGCAACGTGCAGTTCTGACCGTGTTTGGCTTTGTGCAGCACCGCGAACTTGATACCGCTGCGAGAGAGGTACGTCCTTCTCTCCTGCACTTCGAAGATGTCGGTCATTGCGAACCACCCTTAGGAGACTCGATGTACACGTCGATGGTGCGGATCTCCTTGAGCGTATTGCCCATGCCCGACATCTCTACCGTACCCCGTATCCAAGACTGGATAAGAGCGTCAGGGACGTTATCCAACACATGCTTGGCCGGACCACAGGGCACAAGCTCGAACGAGAGTATCGCTTCTTTCTTGTCAAAGCTCGCGTTGGCGATGCGTACACAGACGTTGTCGTTGAGACCGTCCATGTGACCGTTGTTGTTACGCAGGTTAGCGTTAACGATCTCGCCGTAGACATCGTTGGTGTTCACCCGGTCGCAGAAGTCCTTGGCTGCCTTACGCAGAGTCGGTGAGGTCTCGTCGACCCTGATGCTACCGCCGATGACATACAGTGGTTTGATGCGTTTGATAACGTTGGAAGACATCACGTTTCCTTTTTCGAAATACCAGTCGTCTTTAGGGATGGATGAGGGACAGGTGAGCTTCATGCAGTTAAGCGGCTGGTCGAAACTCATGAACCGCAGGAAGCGGCCGCGTCTGAGCGGCGTCCAATCGACCCAGGCGGTAGGTATCTCAACGATCTCTTGAGACCTCACCAAAAACACGACGATCATGCGGCGTATCATGTTCCTGGGCAGGTGTCGGCGCCGTAAGTAGATGTCCTCGAAGTGAAACTCTTCGGAGTCGATGCTTGCGATCGGGTTGTACGCCGTATGCAGATACTGCCAGATTTTGGTCCTTTCGAACGTCAGACCAAAGAACTTGCACAGCCACCGAGCGTCGCGTTCGAAAAGACGCTCGAACCACCAGTCACTTATCTTTCTGCTCAGTGACATTTTCCTCTTCCTTCTTGGGGTAAAGTTGGTGCAGACGCTTGACGATGTCGTCCAATCGAAGCCACGTATTAGGACGACCTGTGCCGATGCCACGATCGATCATGATCTTATCGATCTTGCGACGATCTTTGGTGATCCTCAACACACCGGCAATCACCTCGCGGTCACTGCCAACATAACCGACCACACCACGCGACTTAGCAGTAAACGGAAGTTGGTACTGACAGAACTGCCACCCTTCTTCTTCGGTGTGCCAGATGTCTGCTGTGAAGACATCACCTGCATGACTCACTACCAACCACTGACTGGTACGGTGGCTCTCAGCAGGACCGCCCTTTGGCGAGGACAGCTGACGTCCGTCCATGACCGCATCGTAGCGAATAGAATAACACGTGAGCGGATAAGCGAACCCGTACTTGGTGTAGAACATATCTGGGTCTGGGATAGACACTTCCACAGACATGCCTTCAATGGACATGTTCGGACTCTCGAAAATACCCAGAGTCCCTTCGACCCAAATGGCACCGACATTATACATCGGACTTACCTCGTATCACGAAAGGTTTGAGACTGCTCATCGGGATAGCATCGACCTTGGAGCCTGTTACACATTCGAAGAAACCGACTTCCTTATAGGCGCGAGCGATCGTTGCACCGGCTTCCAACATCCCCACCACATAAGGACCACCTGTCCCGATGCCCATGGTGGTATCTCGTGGAAACTCTGCCACGTTCTTGTGAACAGTGCTGTACCGATAGGCGTTGTCTCGGGTACAGAAGAACACACCCCACGTCTCGCCCAACATTTTGTGCAGTTTGCTTTCAGCAGGCAGTTCGATGATGTCTGTGCGGTCTTCCGGCAACCGCCCGACGATGAACTCGATCGTCTCACGCATGATCTGTTCGATGATGGGACGACGCTCATCACGAATGGACCAACCAGTAGACCCGTAGGCAAACTCGCCATCAACAGAACGAGTCACTTTTGGCTCATCGAAAAACACGACGGGTATCCCGCGCTTTATAACTTTGCGATCACCATAGAGCGTGTTGTTGTGTAATACGATAGTGGTCATAAAACCCCTCGGCGGCATAGAAGGGAGGTTTCCCTCCCCACCATGGATGACTTGGTCAGTCGTTCAGGTGACGCGGACGTTCAGCGCAGCTCTGACCGGCCGGACGAGAAGGCTTGGCGGGCTTAGCCGTCATGGGAGCGGCGAGACCAGCGGTCGCTGTGTATTCGAAGGTTTCGGTGTTGATGGTCAGGTTGGTGCCTTCGCTGAAAGACGGCTTCTCAGACGTGTCGATGGCCACTGTGATGGTGTTCTCGACGTTGACGACCAGACCCAGGGCGTTAGACGATACGACGATGGCCTTGACCTGACCGTCGGTAGCGAACGTCTGGAGGACGGTTTTGACTTTTTCGTTGGGATTGAGTTTCATGGTTATTACTCCTGGCGTTAAGAAGGTTTCAAATAATGAGTGGGCAGTGTAACTATTTACACGTGACCGTTCAGACGCAAGAACTCGTGACAGCGAGCTACCAGACCGCGATGGGTCTCCAGTGCTGCCTGGCGGTCTTTGATGATCTCGGATGTCGTGCGTTTGGACACCGGACGACCCATGCCATCGGTTGCATTGCCTTCGACCTTGAGATCGTGCAGCGTGCCTTCGCAATTGGCCAGTGCACTCACCAGCTCTTTGGGAAGGACTTCAACGAAGTTACGCAGATTGATCTTTTCACCTTGTTGCATGTGTTGCCCCCTTAAAACATCATTTTAATGAGATGGAATAACTTATCCACGTTTTCTTTAGTATGGTCGTGTTCTTTGACGATTCCGTTCTTGACACAGATCTCCCATAATCCATCACGGTCTTCTTGGTCGATGCAGGCTCGGATAGCGCCCTTGATAGCTTGGTCCATCGAACTCTGTTCGATCTTCCAAACCTGAGGCATGGTGGGCTTCAACCCCAATAGAGCAAAGACCTCTTCATACCCATTCACCAGATCTTTCATTTCTTCAGGCGGAAAGGCATGAATGGTTTCTGTCATGAACTTGACCAGTTCTTCTTGGAGCAGATCCGAAGCATCGTAGATAGTCAAGCTGTCCGGGATCAAAGACACAGTCTTGTCCAGTCCACGACCATCACCAAAATCGGAGATGGTTACCAACGGACCTTGGT
>JAAIGF010114742.1_pt1 | contig 265332 bp, 234 predicted proteins | sample 6487441 | NCBI WGS metagenome assembly JAAIGF01 (sample SAMN13974129, study PRJNA590717) | phyllosphere metagenome | biome: pepper field; feature: multiple bacterial spot infested pepper fields; material: pepper leaves; isolation source: leaves from pepper fields | host: Capsicum annuum ... | reverse complement strand
TTGCAGTTCACGGCCGATATACAGCGCCTCGCTGCGGCTGTACCAGTGGTAGCCGTCCAGCATCAGGCAGATATCCGGCCCCACCGCCTCGCGCACCGCCGCACAGGCTTTGACGTCCATTTTCGGGCTGGGCGCGAACGATACCGGCGGCATCCAGGTGTGCAGTTTGATGGCCTTGTAACCGCGTTTCACCAGCTTTTCAGCGAACCGGCCGTATTCTTCCGGCGTGGACAGGCCGCCGGTCAGCTCGTCGCCGCACATGGTGCTGCCGTAGGCCGGCACTTTATCGCGGTAGCCGCCCAGCAGTTTGTACACCGGCAGGTTCAGCGCGCGCCCGGCCAGATCCCACAGCGCCTGCTCGGCGATCGCCAGCGCGCGGTCGGTCAGTTGGTTGGCGCTGCCGCGCTGCCAGTGCACCAGATCCTGCCACAACCGCTCGCGATCAAACGGATCCTGCCCAATCAGCACCTTGCGGAAAAAGCTGTTCACCACGTATGGGCGGATCACTTCCGGCGGCGCAAACGCATAGCCTTTGTGACCTTCATCGGTGCTGATCGTCAGTAACGCCATGCGGGCCTGATTCTCGGCGCCGGGATGGGAATGTCCGGCGCTGTCGGAGACGCGACGAGTGGGATAGGTGAAGACGGTGACATCAATCGATTCTATTTTCACGTTGTTACCTGCCTGGATAGTTAACTCATTTACAAGATTTTCAGCAATAAACTGTGTGTATCGAAAAATGCATCAGATATATGGCGTAAGTCTGTATCAAGCAAAGCGCAGATATATTTCTCTGTCGCTATGCGGCAGAGAGATCAACATCACAAAAAAGGAACCATGTATTAATTAAAGAAAAACCCTGTTTTATTTAAATTATTGTGGCTGTGTTTCATTTAGTCATTAGGCAATATCTCCCATATGATGAAATTATGACATGGAAAATTAGGCAAACGCCCATAACCTTGTGAGCATTATCACGAGGAAAAATCTATCCCTTATCATTTGAAAGGTTAAAGACAGGCAGGAGACAGGCGGGAGCGAGGCAGGCAAGGCGCAACTACCGGAAGGGCCAATGTCGTTATAGATAAAGACAATTTATCAATTGGAAGTGCATCGTGACGCATCACGGCAGGCTGGTATCGGTATGACTGGCGCCGTCGGAACACCTGCAGCAGCGACGTTGGTTCAGGCGTATACCCTGGTTAATTCATTTATTTTTTATTAGCCTGCAACCTGCGGGAATATATAAATATGACGTCGATTAATCAGATGATAAATATTGCATGTAAGAGGCAATATCCCGCCGTTAAATATAACGGGATACTGCCTGATACATCGTTTATACCCGTCATACTTCAAGTTGCAGGCGCGTTGGCGGCCCTCGCTCGGTTGCCGCGTTGCAAGGCTCTTAATGAGCCTTGCCCTAAGGGCCAGCGCATTGCATTGTTCAACACGCGAGCGAGTTGTCCTGCAACTCGAATTATTTAGGGTAATTACCAGCGATACGTCACATTGGCGGTAATATCACGCCCTTCTCCGTAATAACACCAGAAATTACAGGCGCTGACATAGTGATGATCCGCCAGATTGGTCGCGTTAACCTGCACGCGCCAGTTCTTGGTCACATCGTAGGCGATCATCGCATCCCACAGCGTATACGCCGGGACTTTCAGGCTGGCGCTTTCCAGACGGTCGCCGTAGGAACTGCCGATGTAGCGCACGCCGCTGCCGACGGTCAGCCCTTCCAGCGGGCCGCTGAACGCGTAGCTCACCCAGGTGGAGAACATATGTTCCGGTAACCCCGGCAGCCGCTTGCCGTTTTCTCCCGCTACGCCGGATTGGGTGGTTTCCACATTGTTATAGGTGTAGTTGCTGGTTAACGTCACGCCTTTATACACTTCACCGCTCAGTTCAAGCTCGATCCCACGGGAACGCGCTTCGCCCGACTGCACCTGACGGCTCGGGTTATTGACGTCGGTGGTCAGGATATTTTCCTGACGCAGGTTATACAGCGCCGCCGAGGCATAACCGTTGAACCCTTGCGGGGTATACTTCACCCCCACTTCCGTCTGTTTGCCCATGGTCGGCTTGTACTGGTTGCCATAGGCGTCATAATCCGCCAGCGGCTGGAACGACTCGGCATAGCTGACATACGGCGAAATGCCGTTATCAAACAGGTACATCGCGCCAGCCGTTTTGGTGAACTTGGTGTCGCTGGTGCGGGAGTCGATCCCCATGATCGTGTTGCGCGTGTAGGATTTGGCGTCGTCGTAACGGCCGCCCAGCAGCAGGATCAGACGATCGTCATACTTGATCTGGTTCTGCACATAGTAACCGTTCTGATGACGACCGGAACGGTGATTGGACAGCTGGTTATCGCTCAGGGTGTAACGGCCATAGACCGGGCTGAAAATGTCCAGCGGCGCGCTGTTGAACTGGTAGAGCGAGGCGTTGTACGGCGACAGATCCGCATCGCGGCTCTGGGTATTGGCGCGACGGTAGTCAACGCCCAGCAACAGGGTATTGTCGATATCGCCCCAGCGCCATTCGCCTACCATGCGGTTATCCACCGACCAATTCTGCGCAAAGCCGTCGCGGTAGGTCAGCCCACGATTAACGGTACGATCGTCCAGTTGGCCCATGGCATAGACCCCGCGCAGGTCCATGTTCAGGTAGGTGTAGTTCGTGTTCTGGTGGAAGGTCCAGGTATCGTTCAGGTGGTGTGTGAACTCATACCCGAGGTTCAGTTGGCGGCTATCGAACCGGTTCAGGCTCGGTTCCCCCAGCGAGGTCTTGTAGCCAACCTTGCCGTAGGGCGTGTCGTGCAGGGTGCCGTAGGGCGTCTTGAAGCCATTGGTCATCCCGGAACGGGTATCCATGTAGCTGCTCAACAGCGTCAGTTCGGTATTGTCGCCCATCAGGAAAGTCAGGCTGGGCGCGAGGTAAAACCGCTTGCTGTCGGCAAAATCCACTTCGCCGGACGTATCGCGCGCGGTGCCGACCACCCGGTACAGCACCGTGCCGTCGTCGTTCAGCGGGCCGGAGCTGTCCACCGCCAGCTGACGGTAGTCATTGGAGCCGTACTCCACCGATACCTGACCCTGCGGCAGACGCGTCGGACGCTTGGTGATCACATTCACCAGCCCGCCCGGCGGATTCTGACCATACAGCACCGATGCCGGGCCTTTCAGTACCTCAATGCGTTCCACGCCGAACGGTTCCAACTGCTGAGTATAAAACCCGTCTTCGTTCAGGGTAGCCAGCCCATTCTGGAAGCGGGAAAGATCGCTGAAGCCGCGGATCACCAGCCATTCGGTCTTATTGTCCGGCCCGTAGGGCGTCGCCAGCACGCCCGCGCTGTAACGCAATGCCTGATCGATCTTCTTGGCGCCGCGCTCTTCAATCTGCTGTGCGTTCACGACTGCGACGGCGCGGGGCGTTTCCGACAAGGGCGTGTCCAGCTTCAGGGCGGTATTTGGCGGCGCGGTCACCACTATCTGCTCGTTTTTGACGGCTGTGTTCGCCGGCGCGGCGGCGGGCGTTGCCGTCGTCTGCTTCGCCAGCGTAACCGTTCCATCCGCGCCAACCTGCGCCTGCAGACCACTATTGGTCAGGATGGACTGAAACCCTTGCTCAACACTGAAGGAACCACGCAGGCCCTGACTGGCTTTTCCCTGGGTCAGCGCCGGATCGTAAGAAAGCAGTACCCCGGATTGCTGTGCAAACTGATTCAGCACCTGGTTCAACGGCCCGGCGGAAACGGCGTAAGTCCGGGTGACGGCGTTGGCCGATGCCGCCTGACTCACCCCCACGGGCAGCGCCGCATACACGGATAGCCCCAGCACCCCGGCCCGAAGCAGGCGGGTACGATATGTCAACATAGTGATTCCCCTTCAGTATCGAATTTCAGCATAAATCATGTGGTCTTTAACGCCGTTGGCGGTGTCTATTCACCGCACTCATGCATCGACCAGGGACACAACCGCATCACGTCCCAGGCACTACCTGATTGCTATGCCAAACCAGTCACGCCAAAAGGGAACCGCCGATCAAAAAAATTTTCGCGCAGCTTCTGATTCAACGGGCGGCTACACCGCGACAAGCGGGAATAAAGCGCCTTTAGCGCTGCGATATTCCGGCAAAATAACCCGAACAAGCCGCGAATAATTAGCCTTGCAACGTTATGTCGCCATTATTGAAGGTGAGTAAAAAAAGAATCTTTTTCTGTTGTCCATTTTATTATGGATTATGTAAAAAAGACACTTAACGCTAAGAAGTGTATTTAAATATGGATTTGTTATTCGCTTGATCGTGGAGTGAGGTATCGAAACGTATCGATATAAAAACAACACAAAAAGAAAGAGAATAGCGCTATCGTTAGGACGCTTGATAATAGCCGACATGAAAACACAAAAAAATCACATCAATGAATGAATTGATACGGTGTGCGTTTAATTTCCGGACATCCGGCGTCATGACGCCATGGTCGTGGTGATGTCGCCATCATCCTGGTTGAGGATTAACAGCGACAATACCCGATCTTCCACATTCAACTTGGAAAACGAGAGCGTACTGAGCGGCTTTTTGGCAAACCCGTCAGACAGGAGATCCCAGGCGACATGTGTACTGAGCAGATCGTTGTTGGTCATGAAATCCTGATACGCGAACCGCACATTCACCGGGAGCACTTCGTCAATGGAAGCCGGCGTTGTGGTGCCGGTGCGCAAACCAAAATGTGCATTAAATGCGGAATTCGCGCAGAGTATCTTGCATTTGTCATCAATGACTGCGATCGCTCGTCTATCATTGTGAACAGGGGCGCTTAACATACTCATGATCTCATTCTGCCCAAATATCAGACTCATATGTCCTCTGCTTCTTGCTATGTGAAATCTATCCCCCCTGAAACTGCCTAAATGTGGACGGCTCGGGGAGTCCGGGGATAGTTTTAAAGTCAACCAGATAAATTACCTGGTAAATGCAATAATTAAACCGTTGATATAATTAGAATTCAGCCAACCGGGACAAAGGACGTTCTGAGCAAGAACTTAATTTCCTGCGTTATTATGCAGTCCAAACAATATAGATATTATACTTTGGTAAATTATATCCCACGTCTTCCTGCGGACTGAAAGTCGAAATTATCTATCACAATAATCAGCCCATTTATTGCCTACAAATTGTTTACAACCAAAACAATTTCGTAACGAAATAGAGGCATTAAATGTCACCCTTTTAGGGATCATTAGCACTATATCTGCTTTCGCCGGGAGTCGATCGTCCAAATAAGGCCGATCTTTTGCTTGTTTGATCATATCGTCCGATCAAATTCTTATTAATGATAGTTAATGTCGATGAAATAGTCATTTTCATTAACTATTCCCTTTACGAATTCAAAGAACGACACATAAGTAACAAAAATGTGAGCAAAGTCGCACAAACTTGTGTGCTTTGGCTGCTTCCTGCGCATGCCGCCGCCAACTCAGACTATCTTTAAAAGCAAACGTCTCGGCTCTTTCCTGCAATGCGTGATCCATCGCGCAAAAAAGAAACAAATGTTAATGGCTCACTGTTATTAACTATTGATTGACATAATATTAACAATGTTTAAGGAGAAGCGCTATGAGCCAATATAATAAGCACCCTATACCCGCCGCCATTGCGGAAAACGCCTTAATCACCGCCGAACAATATAAAAAGATGTATCAGGAATCTGTGCAGGATCCTGATGCCTTCTGGCGGGAACAAGGCAAGATCGTTGATTGGATCAAACCCTATCAACGGGTTAAAAACACCTCTTTTGACCCGGGCCATGTCCGTATCCGCTGGTTCGAGGACGGTACATTAAATGTAGCGGCCAACTGCCTCGATCGCCATCTCGACACGCTGGGTGATCAAACCGCGATCATCTGGGAAGGCGACGACGCCGGAGAAAGCAAAAAAGTCACTTACCGCGAGCTGTATCAGGCGGTTTGTCGTTTCGCCAACGTACTGAAATCCAAAGGTATCCGTAAAGGCGACGTGGTCGCTATTTATATGCCGATGGTGCCGGAAGCCGCTGTGGCGATGTTGGCCTGCGCCCGCGTCGGCGCCGTGCATTCGGTGATCTTCGGTGGATTCTCCCCGGAGTCCATCGCCGGCCGTATTGTCGATTCCAACGCCAAACTGGTGGTCACCGCCGATGAAGGCATTCGCGCCGGGCGGGCAATTCCGCTGAAAAAGAACATTGACGAAGCCCTGCGCAACCCGGCGGTCACCAGCGTCAATCATGTGATCGTATTCCGCCGCACCGGCAATCCCGGCAGTTGGCAAAACGATCGGGATCTGTGGTGGCACGAATTGATCGCTCAGGCGGACGATCATTGCCCGCCGGAAGAAATGAACGCCGAAGATCCGCTGTTTATCCTGTATACCTCCGGCTCCACCGGTAAACCCAAAGGGGTGTTGCACACCACCGGCGGGTATCTGGTGTACGCCGCCACCACTTTTAAATATGTGTTCGATTATCACCCCGGCGACATTTACTGGTGTACCGCCGACGTCGGTTGGGTCACCGGTCACAGTTACCTGTTGTACGGCCCGCTGGCCTGCGGCGCTATTACGCTGATGTTTGAAGGCGTACCCAACTGGCCTACCGCCAGCCGTATGGGGCAAGTGGTGGACAAACACCAGGTCAATATTCTGTATACCGCGCCCACCGCCATTCGCGCACTGATGGCGGACGGCGACAAGGCGATAGAAGGCACCTCGCGTCAGTCGCTCAAAATCATGGGCTCGGTGGGGGAACCCATCAACCCGGAAGCCTGGGAATGGTACTTCCGGAAAATCGGCAATAGCCGCTGCCCGATCGTCGACACCTGGTGGCAGACGGAAACCGGGGGATTCATGATCACCCCGCTGCCGGGCGCCATCGAAGCCAAACCGGGGTCGGCGACGTTGCCGTTCTTCGGGGTGCAACCGGCGCTGGTGGACAACCTCGGCAACCCGCAGGACGGCGCCTGCGAAGGTAATCTGGTGATTACCGACTCCTGGCCCGGTCAGGCGCGCACGCTGTTTGGCGACCACGAGCGCTTTGAACAGACCTATTTCTCCACCTTCAAAGGCATGTATTTCAGCGGCGACGGCGCACGCCGCGACGAAGACGGCTATTACTGGATCACCGGCCGCGTGGACGACGTGCTGAACGTTTCCGGCCACCGGCTGGGAACGGCGGAAATCGAATCCGCGCTGGTTTCACACCCGAAAATCGCCGAAGCGGCGGTGGTCGGCATTCCGCACAGCCTCAAGGGGCAGGCGATCTATGCCTATATCACCCTGAACCACGGTGAAGAACCTACCAGCGAGCTGTATACCGAAGTGCGCAACTGGGTACGTAAAGAGATCGGCCCCATCGCCACCCCGGATATCCTGCACTGGACCGATGCGCTACCGAAAACCCGATCCGGCAAAATCATGCGTCGTATTCTGCGCAAGATTGCAGCCGGGGATACCAGCAATCTTGGGGATATCTCCACCCTCGCCGATCCTGGCGTGGTAGAGAAACTGCTGGAAGAAAAACAAGCCATGAATCACACACCGTCCTAACTGTCATCTGATAAAACAGCGCCCCCGCACCAGATCGCATTACGCCGTCTGGTGTGTGGTGGCACCTAAAAAAACAGCCGCCCGTAAGGGCGACGCGACTTATCTGACTGGAGATTTATGATGAATGATCTCATTTATCAACGGATTGAAGATAACCCGCTATTTAAAGAACTGATCCAGAAACGGCAGCGCTTTGCCGCCTTTCTTTCACTGATCATGCTGGTGTTGTACGTCGGTTTCATTCTGTTGATCGCCTTTGCGCCGGGTTGGCTGGGGACGCCGATCGCGCCCGGCGCTGGGACGACCCGCGGCATCCCGTTGGGTATTGGGCTCATCGTTATCTCTTTTGTGCTTACCGGTATTTATGTCTACCGCGCCAATGGCGAATTTGACCGCCTGACCAAAGAGTTGCTCAACGAGGTGCAAAAATGAAAAGCCGCATTTTCCTGCTGACCGCTTTGCTGGGGCTACCGATATGGGCGCAGGCGGCGGATGCCGTTTCCGGCAACGTCCAGAAGCAACCACTGAATATTCAGGCCATCGCACTGTTCGTACTGTTTGTAGCGGCAACGCTCTATATCACCTACTGGGCTTCCAAACGCACCCGCTCGCGTAGCGATTACTACACCGCGGGCGGCAACATCACCGGCTTTCAGAACGGGCTGGCGATTGCCGGCGACTATATGTCCGCGGCCTCGTTCCTCGGCATTTCGGCGCTGGTCTACACCTCCGGCTTTGACGGCCTGATCTACTCGCTCGGCTTTCTGGTGGGCTGGCCGATCATCCTGTTCCTGATTGCAGAGCGGTTACGCAATCTGGGCCGCTATACGTTCGCCGACGTCGCCTCCTACCGGTTACAGCAAAAACCGATTCGGACGCTGTCCGCCTGCGGCTCGCTGGTGGTGGTGGCGCTGTACCTGATTGCCCAGATGGTAGGCGCCGGCAAGCTCATTCAGTTGCTGTTCGGGCTGAATTACCACATCGCAGTGGTGCTGGTTGGTATTCTGATGGTGATGTACGTGCTGTTTGGCGGCATGCTGGCCACCACCTGGGTACAAATCATCAAAGCGGTGTTGTTGCTGTGCGGCGCCACCTTCATGGCGATCATGGTGCTGAAAACGGTGAACTTCAGCTTCGATAGCCTGTTCACCGAAGCGACCAAGGTTCACGCGAAAGGTATTGCGATCATGAAACCCGGCGGGCTGGTGTCCGACCCGATTTCCGCGCTGTCGCTCGGGTTGGGGCTGATGTTCGGCACCGCCGGCCTGCCGCATATCCTGATGCGTTTCTTCACCGTCAGCGATGCCCGTGAAGCACGCAAAAGCGTGTTCTTTGCCACCGGGTTTATGGGGTATTTCTACTTCCTGACCTTCATTATCGGCTTCGGCGCGATTCTGCTGGTAGGCGCCAACCCGGCGTTCAAAGACGCCGCCGGCGCGCTGATCGGCGGCAACAATATGGCGGCGATACACCTGGCGAATGCGGTAGGCGGTAACTTCTTCCTCGGCTTTATCTCCGCCGTAGCCTTCGCCACCATTCTGGCGGTGGTGGCCGGGCTGACGCTGGCCGGCGCCTCTGCCGTATCGCATGACCTGTATTCGAACGTCATCAAGAAGGGTCAGGCTACCGAGCGCGACGAACTGAAGGTATCGAAACTCACGGTGCTGGCGTTGGGGATCATCGCCATCCTGCTGGGTATTCTGTTCGAAAATCAGAACATCGCCTTTATGGTGGGACTGGCGTTCTCGATTGCCGCCAGCTGTAACTTCCCGATTATCCTGCTGTCGATGTACTGGTCTAAACTGACCACCCGCGGCGCCATGATCGGCGGCTGGGCCGGGCTGCTGACAGCGATAGTGCTGATGGTGCTTGGGCCGACCATCTGGGTGAAAATCCTCGGTCACGCCAGCCCGATTTATCCGTATGAATACCCGGCGCTGTTCTCAATGCTGGTGGCCTTTATCGGTATCTGGTTTTTCTCGATTACCGACAATTCAGCCAACGCCGTCGAAGAACGCGGCAAGTTCAAGGCGCAGTTCATTCGCTCGCAAACCGGCCTTGGCATCTCCAAAGGGTCATCTCACTAAGTTCAACATGACTCACGACAACCGGGGAGCCTTGCTCCCCGTTTTTTTTACACTTTCTCGCTGAGTACCGCTTCCAGTAAATCCAGTTCGCGCAGCATTTTCTGCAGCGTTTCGTTGCTGATGCGCTGCGTGGCGCGCAGGTGATACAGTTCGGCGCGCTCTGCGCTGACGGCGGCCAAACGGAAGCGCCGTTCCAGATTCTCCACCGCCATGTTGTTTTCCAGCTCGTCGGTGCCCGCCACACGACGATGCAACATACCGATGACGCGCGCGCTCACCTCCGCCAGCACCTGATCGTCCAGGTTCTCTTCCCGGTCCGCCGCCAGTCGCTCCTGCATTTTCTTCAGGCTATCGATAGCGACCTGCGCCATCGTTACCCGCGCGATGCGTTCCTCTTTTTTCTGCACGCTGTGGTCGGTCAGCGTAATGCCCCTGAGCAGCAGCGGTAGCGCCATCACACCGCACAGCAGTGAAAACAGAATCACGCCGGTGGCGATAAACACCAGTTGATAGCGCGACGGGAACGGCTCGCCGCTGCTCAGAAACAGCGGAATGGACAGCACACCCGCCAGCGTGATGGCGCCCCGAACGCCGGCAAAGGTGCTGATCCAGATCTCGCGCGAGGTGTAGTCGGCGAACAGCATCGGGCGTTTGTTCTGTACATAACGGCTGTAGAGTTTCATCAGCCACAGCCAGGCAAACCGCAGCAACAGCAAGGCGCAATAGATCAGGGCGATATCGGCGAACAGCATCCAGGTTTCGATGGTCGGATCCAGCTCCGCCTGCACAATCGACTCTTCAATCACGCCGGGCAATTGCAGCCCCAGCATCAGGAACACCATGCCGTTGAACACAAACTCCAGCATGTTCCACACGCCGTTGGCGCGCAGCCGCATGTTGAGCGGCGCCTGCCGCAACAGCTGGGTTCGGCTGATGGTCATCCCCGACGCCACCGCCGCCAGAATGCCCGATACGCCGAAATGTTCGGCGATCAGGTAGGCGGCGAACGGCAACAGCAGCAGTAATACGATTTGGGTGGCGGCATCGTCATCGTTCTGATGACCAAGCAACGACAGGGATTTACTGTACACCCAGGTAACGCCGATCCCGGCCAGCAGGCCGCCCAGCGCCACCTGCAAAAACGCCAGCGTCGCGCCGGAAACCGTGAACACCATAGTTCCCATGGCGATCGCCACCGCAAACTTGAGCGACACCAGCGCCGAGGCGTCGTTCATCAGCGCCTCGCCCTGCAGGATCCCCATCAGCTTTTTCGGGATCCGGTCTTCGCCGACGATACCGGACAGGGCCACCGCATCGGTGGGAGACAGGACGGCAGCCAGCGCAAAGGCGGCCACCAGCGGCATTTCCGGGATCATCCAGTGCAGCAGGTAACCGATACCCACCACGGTAATCACCACCAGCACCAGCGCCAGTCCCAGAATTTCACGCATATGGTGCAGGAACTCGCGTGTCGAGGTTTTCCAGCCGTCGGCGAACAGCAACGGCGGAATAAACAGCACCATAAACAACTCGGGATTGAAATCGACATGCAGACCGAATTGCGGCCAGGCCAGCATGGCGCCCAGAGCGATCTGCATCAGCGGCAGCGGTATCTGGAAAGGCAGGATGCGCGTCACTACGCCTGAAAGAGAAACGATCAGCGTCATAATCAGAATGGTGAAAAATATTTCCATGTGTTCCCTGGTTGCTTGCCGTTACATGAAAGGAGGTCGGGTAGCTGCCATCGGGCGCCGACTGCACCATCCGGTGGATGATCTGTTGAAATAATAACAAGATACAAAGCAATGAACAGGAATCGAAGACAAAAAAACAGCGCTTTCGGCACAGAGAAACAAAAAAGGGGAACCCGCGTTCCCCTTATTACATGGTGTGGAATAAAAGACGGCTTAGAGCGCCCAGCCGCCGGCGTAAAATACCACCAACGCTACGGCGATAATCACGGTGCCGAGATTGAGTTTACGCCATTCGCCAGAGAACAGACGGCCTAATACCAGCGAGCCAAAACCCAGCATGATGCCGGTGACGATGTTACAGGTCAGCACGATGAATACCGCGCACACCAGGCCGGACATGGCGTCGACAAAGTCGTTGAAATCCAGTTTGGAGACGTTGCTCAGCATCAGCAACCCGACATACATCAGCGCCGGCGCCGTGGCATAAGCCGGCACCAGATAAGACAGCGGCGACAGGAACAGGATCAGCAGGAACAGCACGCCCACTACGGTCGCGGTCAGACCGGTTTTACCGCCTGCGGCAGTACCCGCTGCGGACTCAATGTAGACCGCCGCCGGCGACGTTCCCACCAGACTGGAGAAAATGCTGCTGACGGAGTCGGCGGTCAGCGCGCGGCCGCCATTGATAATCTGGCCGTCTTTGTCCAGCAGGTTGGCCTGCCCGGCCACTGCGCGAATGGTGCCGGTGGCGTCAAACACCGCCGTCATCACCAGCGCCAGCACGCTCGGCAGCACTACCGGCTGCAACGCGCCCTTGATGTCGAGGCTGAAAATCAGCGACTGGCCGTTAGCATCGGTCAGGCTCGGCAGGGCGAACAGCCCCTGATATTTCACGTTCGGGTCAAAAATCAGACCGATGACTGAAATGGCGACGATCACCAGCAGGATCCCGCCCGGCACGCGGCGTTTTTCAAGACCGATAGTAGCGGCCAGACCGATCAGCGACATTATCACCGGAAACGCGGTGAAGTGACCCAGCGCCACCGGCAAGCCGTCGATTGGGTTCTTGATCACCAGACCAATGCCGTTGGCGGCGATAATCAGCAGGAACAACCCGATACCAATGCCTGCGCCATGCGCCACGCCCATCGGCAGGTTGCGCAGGATCCAGGAGCGGATGCCGGTAGCGGAAATCACGGTAAACAGCACGCCCATCATGAAGATGGCGCCCAGCGCGACCGGCACGCTGATATGCTGGCCCAGCACCAGACTGAAGGCGGTAAACGCGGTCAGCGAAATCGCACAACCGATCGCCATCGGCAGGTTGGCCCACAATCCCATCAGCAGTGAACCGAACCCGGCCACCAGACAGGTCGCCACAAACACCGCTGCGGGCGGAAATCCGGCTTTACCCAGCATGCCCGGCACGACGATGACCGAGTAAACCATCGCCAGAAAAGTAGTCAGGCCCGCCAGCACTTCCTGACGAACGCTGCTGCCGCGCTGCGTAATCTTGAAAAAGGCATCAAGCGCGCCTGCGGGACGAGCCGCATCGTCAGCCTGACGAGTGGTATTGGACATGGTGTATCCCCTGAAATGTCGTTTTATGGTTATCAAACGTTATGGTTCAAACGTTATGGTTATCAAGCATGGTTATCAAGCGCCGTGACCGGCACTTGGCCAGTATTCGGTGAAAACGGTGTGATTCGACGCCCCTTGCCAGACGCCGGACAGCCTGCCGTTTTCCCACTCCAGCCTGACACGCAAACGATTAACCGTTGCGTTACAAAGCGGCTGAATCCTGCCAGTTGTTGTTGAGGCGGCAGATTATCCTGCCTTCGGGACATCCATTTCAACTGCTATTCCCCGCATTCACGCCGTGGTCGCGCTGAAAATGACGCAAACCAAACGCCGCATGCCGTTGCCGCGATCATCAGACCAACGGCTCTTCGCCACCGTTCGAATAGCAACATCTTGAGTATGAAAGAAAATAAAACCGCGGTTCAGTCAGAGTAGACTACTCGTTCATCTTTTTGTGACGCGCATCACAAAAAAGTTGACCACTCCCTGAGCAGGGTGTATCTTTAAAACCGTGAACAACGTCACAGAAATAATGAATCACACAGAGGAATACGACAATGAAACTGCTGCACAAAATTATCGCCATGTTTGAAAACTTCACCATCAACTTCGGTACTTTCAACCAATAATTCTTTTATGCGTATGGGGGGAACACCATGAGTATTGTCCGTCAAATCACTCAAATCCTAAAAGCGCTGGGCAAAACCTACCGCGGTGTTAATCCCTACGCGCTGTTTCGTTAATCATCAGTCATTCTCTCCTTCTTGTGGCTGCCTTCGGGCAGCCACTTTTTTTTGCGTCTGGCCTTAGCGGTACAGCGACGCCTCGCCGCACGGGCGGGTCTTGAAGCGACGGTGCAGCCATAAATACTGTTCCGGCGCACGCAGGATTTCCCGCTCAATCACCCGATTCATGTACTGCGCCGCCTGCTGCTGATCCTGACTCGGATAATCTTCCAGTTCCGGCTCAATCACCAGCTGATACCCTTGCCGGTTCGGCTTGCGAATCAGTACCGTGGTAATAATCGCCGGTTTGGCCAGACGATGGATGGTGGCCGTACCGCAGGTCGTCGCCGCCTGCTCTACCGCAAAGAAAGGCGCGAACACGCTGCCTTTCGGGCCGTAATCCTGATCGGGAGCGAACCACACCGCTTCGCCGCTTTTCAGCGCCTGCACCATGCCGCGCAGATCCTTACGGTCGATCATCGCTTTGTTGGAGCGGGAGCGTCCCCAGGTCTGCACCAGTTCCATCAGTTTATTGTTATGCCGCCGGTACATCGCCATCATCGGCTGACACAGCCCCATAGCGCGGCCGCCCAGTTCCAGCGACATAAAATGAATGCCAATCACCATCACGCCGCGCTGTTCGCGCCCGGCCTGCTGAAGGTTCTCGAAGCCGGAGACGTCGAACCACGCTCTGACTCGTCTGTCCGACCAGAACCAGGCCATGCCGGTTTCCATCAGCGCCATCCCCAGCGAGGCGAAATTCGCCTCCAGCATCACTTCACGTTGTGATGCCGGCATATCGGGGAAGCAGAGTTCCAGGTTGCGGCGGGCAATACTCACCCGACGCTTGAGAAAATGACGGGAACTACGCCCCAGTCGACTGCCCAACCGCATCAACAGCGGATAAGGCAACTGCACCAGCAGAAACAGCACGGCAAGGCCGAACCACAGCAGCCAGTAGCGGGGGTGGAACAATTCCCTGGTAAAGGTTTGTTGAGTCATTATGAATATCTTCTTGATTGCCATACCAGCCAGTTTTAACAAACTAACCATGCACGACATTGTCGTTATCCAGGCAGCCCGGAAGAAAACACAGTCAATGTGAAAAAAGAGGAGAAACGTGCGGCAAAGTACAGTCCGGCGCATGCCGCACGTCTCTGCCGCTAAAAAGCGACTCAGATTACCCGAAATCCACCGAATAAAGGAGGGATTCGAGTGTAAAGATTGTGTGCGGCGTCAATGTCGTTGCCGCTCGCCATCAGGCGCGGGTCGCCAGAATGACGCTGGAAGCCTTGATCAGGGCGATCACCGCCGATCCGGCCTGCAATCCCATCTCTTCCACACTTTCGTTGGTGACGCTGGCAGTCAATTTCAGACCTTTGGCGGTGGTGATATGCACCGTGGCGTGTACCGCGCCTTTGACCACGTCATCAATCGTACCGCTGAACTGATTACGGGCGGAGAAGTTCAGGCCGCAATCGGCCGAAGCCAGAATCACCCACGGCGCCTTAATCAACGCCAGCGCCGCTTTACCCGGCGCCAGTCCGAGCGTCGTCACGCTGCTGCGGGTAATCACGGTAGTCAGCTGTTCGCCGCTTTCCAACGTTAGCACCACTTCGCTATTGACTGCGCCTTCCGCCACGCTGGCCACTGTTCCACTAAGTTGATTTCGTGCAGAAACGGACATAGAACCTCCTGGATAAATCGGTAAATAACCATAAAAGCGTTTAATGGATCATCAAACGCTTTTTCCCGCCGCAGTACAAGCCATCAGCAACAGTTTTATTTTATGGAAACCTTCGTCACCAAATCGTCACCGGCCTGCCATGCCCTTGCAGTATTCCCTGCGCAGCATATGCCTTCCGTTTTACGAAACCCGTTGACTGGCATTAACCATCACCATGCGAAAACTATCACCATGCAAAAAAACTGGCTCCCCTGGGTGATTCTGTCGCCTTCTTTGCTGTTCCTACTCTTGTTCACCTACTTTCCACTGTTGCGCTCCGTTTATGACAGCCTGTTCGATACCCGTATGGCGGGCGCAGACGCGCCGTTCGTCGGTTTTGGAAACGTGGTTCGCCTGCTGAATGACGCCGTATTCTGGCGCGCGCTGCTCAATAACCTGGTCTATATCCTGCTGACGGTGATCCCCGGCGTGGTGCTGGCGTTGCTGCTGGCGGTGGCGCTATGGGAAAACCACGCGGTCAACCGCTGGCTGCGTACCGCGTTTTTTTTCCCGATGATCATCCCGATGGTCAGCGCCGCCGCGCTGTGGCTGTTTATCTTCATGCCCGGCATCGGCCTGCTGGATTACTATCTGGCCAAGCTGTTCGGCCCGATGAACAACAACTATCTGGGCCGCAGCAACAGCGCGCTGCTCGCCCTTGCGCTGATTGGCGTATGGAAATTCGCCGGTTACTACATGCTGTTCTTTCTGGCTGGTTTGCAGAGCATCCCGCCGTCCACCCGCGAAGCCGCGATTATGGAAGGCGCCACGTCGACGCAGGTGTTTTTCCGGGTCACGCTGCCGCTGCTGCGCCCAACGCTGAGTTTCGTCATTACCACCGCGCTGATTTACTCCATCACCCAAATCGACCACGTGGCGGTGATGACCCACGGCGGGCCGGACAACGCCACCACCGTGTTGCTGTACTACATCCAGAACCTGGCCTGGGACACCCACGACCTCGGCAAAGCCTCGGCCGCTACCTTCCTGACGCTGGCGGGGCTGTTCGTTTTCTCGCTGATTAACCTGAGAGTGCTTGAGAAAGGGGCGCATTATGAGCGTTGAGATCTCCCCCGCCGTTGCCTGTTCCACCCGCGCGCCCTTGCCGGCATGGCTGCGCTGGCGCCAGTCGCGCCGGGCGACCCTGAGCCTGCTGATGATCTGCGCCGCGCTGCTGTGGATAAGCCCGTTTATCTGGATGCTCTCATCGGCATTCAGCGCCACCACCTTTGGCGTGGGAATGGCGTCGCTGTTGCCGCGCTGGCCGCTGACGCTGGATAACTTCCGCGACGCCTGGCAGAGCGCCGACTGGCTCAGCCTGTACGCCAACACCATTTTCTTTACCTTCGGCACCTTTTTCGTCCAGTTGCTGACCATCACCACCGCCGGCTACGTCTTCGCCTGCCACGAGTTTCGCGGCAAGCAGACGCTATTCCTGCTGTTTCTGGTGCAGTTGATGATCATGCCGGTGGTGATGATGGTGCCCAACATGATGACGCTGAAGGCCTTTGGCCTGCTCAATACCCTGACCGGCGTGATGATGCCCTATTTCACCTCGGCGTTTGGCGTATTTCTGATGCGTCAGGCGTTTCTGGCTATTCCCAAAGAGATTGAAGAAGCCGCGCTGATGGAGGGCTGCCGCTGGTGGCAGGTGTTATTCCGCGTGCTGCTGCCGATGTCCTGGCCCTCCATTCTGGCGTTCGCCACCGTCAGCATTACCTATCACTGGAACGAGTATTTGTGGCCGCTGATGATGCTCAACGACCCGGACAAACAGGTGCTGACCGTTGGGCTGGTGTCATTCGCCATGGGCGCCGAATCCGGCGGCCAGTGGGGAATGATCAGCGCCGGGACGCTGATGGTGTGCCTGCCGCTGATGCTGGCGTTTATCGTTTTCCAAAAACAGTTCCTGAGAAGTTTTGGTTTCTCAGGGATAAAATAAGGAGTTTTTCATGCTGTTAGCGCAAATTTCCGACACCCATTTTCGAAGCCCAGGGCAGAAACTGTACGATTTCATCGACATCAACGCCGGCAACGCCGACGTGGTGTCGCAGCTTAACGCCCTGACCGAACGCCCGGACGCGGTGGTGATTAGCGGCGATATCGTCAACTGCGGCCGCCCGTCGGAATACCAGGTGGCCCGCCAGATTCTGGGCAATCTGGCCTACCCGCTGTACATCATCCCCGGCAACCACGACGACAAAACCCACTTTCTGGAGTATCTGCAACCGTTGTGCCCGCAACTGGGCCACGACCCGCAGAATATGCGCTACGCAATTAACGATTTCGCCACCCGGCTGCTGTTCATCGACTCCAGCCGCGCCGGCACCTCCAAAGGCTGGCTGACGGAAGAGACGCTGGCCTGGCTGGAAGCGCAACTGATGCGTGATGACAAGCCCACCGCCGTGTTTATGCACCACCCGCCGCTCGCCCTCGGCTCCGCGCAAATGGACCGCATCGCCTGCGAAAACGGCCACCGCCTGCTGGAACTGGTGGAGCGTTTTCCGTCGCTGGTGCGCATTTTCTGCGGGCATAACCACTGCCTGATCATGACCCAGTACCGTCAGGCGATCATCGCCACCGTGCCGGGTACGGTCCATCAGGTGCCCTACTATCACGAAGACACTCGCCCTTACTACGACATGTCGCCGCCGGCCTGCCTGATGCACCGTCTGGTGGACAAACAGTGGGTCAGCTATCTGCACCCGCTGTCGCATTACGCCGGTCCGTGGCTGTACAACGAAAGCATCAGTTGCCCGGTGGATGAGCGTTAATGGCTACGTTACGACTGCACAACGTCAGCAAACGATTTGACGACAAACCGGCGCTGCGCTCGCTGTCGCTGGAGATCGCCGACGGCGAATTTCTGGTGCTGGTCGGGCCGTCCGGCTGCGGCAAAAGCACCCTGCTGCGCCTGCTGGCCGGGCTGGAAACGGTAAGCGACGGCGAGATTTGGCTGGATGGCGACGACATCACCGCCCACTCGCCGCGCGAGCGAAACTTCGCGATGATTTTTCAGAACTACGCGCTGTTTCCGCACCTGACGGTGAAGGACAACATTACCTTCGGCATGCAGATTCGCCATGAACCGAAAGCGAGCTGGCAACCCCGGTTGGAGAAAGTGGCGCAGTTGCTGCAACTGAACGAACTGCTGGACCGCAAACCGGGCAAGCTGTCCGGCGGCCAGCGTCAGCGGGTTGCGATGGCGCGCGCCATCGTCCGCAACCCCAGGCTGTTTCTGATGGATGAACCGCTGTCCAATCTGGACGCCCGGCTGCGCACCGAAGTGCGCGACGGCATCATGACGCTGCACCGGCAGTTAAAAACCAGCACCGTCTACGTCACCCACGACCAGACCGAAGCCATGTCGATGGCGGATCGCATCGTGGTAATGAACAACGGCGAAGTCCAGCAGGTCGGCACGCCGGAGCAGTTGTATGCCTTCCCGACCAACCGGTTCGTGGCAAGTTTCATCGGTTCGCCCGCCATGAACCTTATTACGCTGCCTTGCGCAGGCGGCGCGGTGCAGGTGGGTGAGCAAGCGCTTCCTCTGCCGCCGCACGCCGGCCAGCTCCAGCAGGTGATTTTCGGCATCCGCCCGGAACACCTTACCGATGCCCCGGAAACCGAACAGCATACGCTGCGTCTGCCCGGCACCGTGACGCAACGAGAATTGATGGGCGCGGACTATCTGCTGCACATCAGCACGCCGATTGGCGAACTACGCTACAGCCGCAAAAACCGCGGCGACGCCCCGATGGTCGGCGATACCGTCAGCCTCGGTTTTTCACCTTTTGATGTTCATCTTTTTCATGCTGATACACAGCAGAACGTATACCAGGAGATCCCCCATGCATAAGCCCCTGAAACAGCGGTTACAGGCGCTCACCCTCGGCATCACGCTGGCCTTCGCCGGTTCGGCGCTGGCCAAACAGAACATCGATTTCATGTTTCCAGCCCCGGTGGACGGCAAACTGACGATGGAAATGACCCGCATCATCAAAGAATTCAACAGTTCCCAGCAGGATGTGGAAGTGCGGGGGATTTTCACCGGTAACTACGACACCACCAAAATGAAAGCGGAAGCGGCGCAGAAAGCCGGCCAGCCGCCCGCGCTGGTGATCATGTCCGCCAACTTCACCACCGATCTGGCGCTGAAAAACGAAATCCTGCCGATGGACGAACTGTTCAAATTCGGCAACGAAAAAGCCGGTACGTTTTTGACCAACGAATTCTGGCCGGCCATGCACAAGAACGCGCAGGTGATGGGCGTGACGTACGCCATTCCGTTCCACAACTCGACGCCGATCCTCTATTACAACAAGACGATGTTCGAAAAAGCCGGCATCGCCCAGGCGCCGCAAACCTGGCAGGCGCTGCTGGAAGACGCCAGGAAGCTGACCGACCAGAGCAAAGGCCAGTGGGGCATCATGCTGCCGTCCACCAACGACGACTACGGCGGCTGGATTTTCTCCTCGCTGGTGCGCGCCAACGGCGGCAACTACTTCAACGAGGACTATCCGGGCGAGGTCTACTACAACACCCCGACGACCATCGGCGCGCTGCGCTTCTGGCAAAACCTGATCTACAAAGACAACGTGATGCCGTCCGGCGTACTGGATTCCAAGCAGATCAGCGCTGCGTTCTTCTCCGGCAAACTCGGCATGGCGATGCTAAGCACCGGCGCGCTGGGTTTTATGCGTGAAAACACCAAAGACTTTGAACTGGGCGTGGCGATGCTGCCCGCCAAAGAGCAGCGCGCGGTGCCGATCGGCGGCGCCAGCCTGGTGAGCTTCAAAGGTATTTCCGACGAGCAGAAAAAGGCCGCCTACCAGTTCCTGAGCTATCTGGTCAGCCCGCAGATCAACGGCGCCTGGAGCCGCTTCACCGGCTATTTCTCGCCGCGCAAAGCCTCATACGATACGCCGGAAATGAAAACCTATCTGGAAAAAGACCCGCGCGCCGCCACCGCGCTGGAGCAGTTGAAGTACGCCCATCCGTGGTACTCCACCTATGAAACCGTAGCGGTGCGTAAAGCGATGGAAAACCAGCTGGCCGCGGTGGTGAATGACGAGAAAGTCACGCCGGAAGCGGCGGCCAAAGCCGCCCAGCAGGAAGCGGACACCATCATGAAACCCTACGTGGACCAGACGGCGCTGGCCCCGGTGAAGTGATCCTTCCACACCATGAAGAGATGTTAGTTACGATGCCGGTTTGACCGGCATCGTTTTTTCTCACCGCACCCGATCGCCGGAACCTTTGCCGACCACCGTTTGCACCAGATAAGTGAAGTAATGTTTTACCGACAGGGTCTGAATCATGCGTTGATCCCACTCCGCCAGTTTCTGCGGCGTAGACATATCGATAGCGTTAACCTGCGCCAGCCCGGTAATCCCCGGCAACACATCAAATACGCCGCGCGCCTGACGTTCGGCAATCAGTTCCTGTTGGTTAAACAGACAAGGACGCGGCCCCACCAGGCTCATCTCCCCTCTCAGCACATTAATCAACTGAGGCAACTCATCCAGCTTGGTTTTACGCAAAAACGCGCCTAACCGCGTCACGGCACTGCGGCTGGCAAGGTGCGTCGCCACTGACTCGGTCGTCACCGCCATCGTGCGGAACTTAATCAGGTTAAACGGGCGCTGATGTCGGCCGACCCGCTGCTGAATAAAAACCGGCGAACCGGTATCAAACAATCCCAACACATAAACAATCAGCATCACCGGCCACAGACACAGCAAGCCAATCAGCGCCAGTAATACATCCAGAACACGCAGCATAATAATCGGTCAACCTTTTTTGGATTCGGACTCGGAGACGCCGGACGTTTCCGCCAGAAACGCCCGCGCCGTAATGGCAATCGCCTGATGATAAGGGACGGCGGGCTGCCAGCCAAGCCGTTGCCGGGTTTCGCGGATATCCACCTGCAGCGAACCCAGCAGGCGCTCCGCCACCGCGGATTTTCCCAGCAGGGCCGCGGCGCTTTTCAGTACCCACGGCGGCAGCGGCCAACAGCGGTTTTTCACCCCCAGCGCCGCCGCCATATCCGCCAGCAGATCGGCGGTGGAGACGTCGTGGTCGTCCGACGCCAGCCACACCCGCCCCGGCGCCTGCGGATGGCGCAAACTCAGCAGAATCAGGTCGGCCAGATTGTCCACAAATACCAGACTGCGCTGGTTATGAACCGCCGCCAGCGGCAGCGGCACGCCTTTGCTGGTCCAGTTCATCATCGCCCGGAAATTGGCTTTGACGCCCGGTCCATACACCAGCGGCGGGCGAATAATCACCACCTCAAGACCGGTTTCCTGCGCCAGCCGCATCAGCGCCTGCTCCGCCTCGTATTTGCTCACACCGTAAGGATCGGCGGGCGGTACCGCCACATCGGGCTGAAAAGGCCGGCCAGGCTGAGTGGTTTCGCCATTCACCTTGATGGAACTCAGGAAGACAAACCGTTTAACGCCGGCTTCCGCGGCCTGCTGCGCCAGTCGCAACGTCCCCGCCACATTGGTTTCCCGATAAAGCGCCAATGCATCACCGCCGTCCTGCATCTGATGCACTCTGGCGGCGCAGTGTACCACCGCATCCACACCCTGCAGCGCCGGCGTCCAGTCGGTCGTGGCGGTCAGATTGGCGCGAATCATCGGGCTATCGGATACCTCTGCACGCTCGCTGCAATGCAGAACACAGGCGATGCCTTGCTCGCCCGCCAGCGCGACCAGCCGCTTCCCGATAAACCCACGGCTTCCCGTTACTAAGATTTTCAATATGGTTACCTTCCGCAGGAAAATACCTGATAATACCTTGGTACCCGCTATACCAGAAATTGAGATTCTCACAGCTGGTCAAGACGTTGTCGGACCACTAAAATGTCCGCCTAATTTACTCCAATTGTCGTCTCACACAGACATTCAGGCCCCAGATGTTTAAACCCATTCCATTTTTGCTAAGTACTGAGCGTAGAAACAAACGCATCATGACGGTGCTCTATGATGCGATCGCCATTGTAGTTTCACTTTATCTGGCCGTCGCCGTTCGTTTGGGCACCTTGGATTTTCCTGTGGGTTACGCTGAAATCTCCAGCGTCCTGATCACGTTGTCCATCACGCTTTTGGTATTTATTCGCTGCGGTATGTACAGGGCCGTGCTGCGTTACATGATGCTGCCGGCAATGGGGTATGTTTTTCTGTCGGTGATTCTGTCGGCCATCAGCCTGGCGCTGAGTAGTTTCTTTTTTCAGTCGTTTGTGCCGCGCAGCGTCCCTTTTATCTACGCCGGACTGGCGACGCTGGCGCTGGGCAGCCCTCGCGTACTCATTCGCACGTTTTATTACCACTATTACAAACGTCAGAAGCCAAATGTCTTTATCTATGGCGCGGGAGCCACCGGGCGTGACCTGCTTTATTCCCTGATCCAGGGAGACGAGTTTCATCCGGTGGTGGTGCTTGATGATGACGAAAAAAAGATTGGTCAAATCATCTGCGGCATCAAGGTGCATCACAGTAGCGAATTCGAAAAACTGAAACCGTTATATCAACCGGTAAAACTGCTGCTGGCGATTAATAACATCAAAAAAGGCCAGCGATTGAGATTGCTGGAAAAATTGTCGCACTGGCCGATTGAAGTGCAATCCGTACCCTCGGTCGAAGACATTGCTGCCGGAAAGGCTGTTGCGACAGAAATACGGGATTTGGACGTGGCGGACTTGCTGGGACGTGAAGCGGTAGGCCCCGACAAGCAGCTGATGTCTAAAAACATTACCGGCAAATCGGTCATGGTTACCGGGGCTGGCGGTTCCATCGGCTCAGAGCTCTGCCGCCAGATTCTGACGCAGCACCCCCGCACGCTGGTGCTGTTTGAACTGAATGAATACAACCTCTACACCATCGACCAGGAGCTTCAGGGCATCAAGAAACGTTTGCTGCTTGATACCAAAATCGTTGCCGCACTGGGGTCGGTGCAAAAGCAAAACCGGATCCAGAAGCTGATGCGGGCCCATCAGGTAGAAACCATTTATCATGCCGCGGCTTACAAGCATGTGCCGTTGGTGGAAGACAATGTCATCGAAGGTATCCGCAATAATGTCTTCGGCACGCTGGCCTGCGCCGAAGCCGCAATAGAGGAAGGGGTGCGCAACTTCACCCTGATTTCGACCGACAAAGCGGTGCGCCCCACCAACATCATGGGGACCAGTAAGCGAATGGCAGAACTGATTCTGCAAGCGCTGGCGGAACGGCAAAGCCAGACGACCTTCACCATGGTTCGTTTCGGCAACGTATTAGGTTCCTCTGGCTCTGTCGTTCCGCTGTTTAAAAAACAGATTCGCCAGGGAGGCCCGGTTACGGTAACCCATCCGGACATTACCCGTTATTTCATGCTGATACCTGAAGCGGCGCAACTCGTTATACAGGCAGGCGCGATGGGGATTAACGGCCAGGTTTTTGTTCTGGATATGGGGGAGCCGGTTAAAATCCTCGATTTAGCGCGCAGAATGATCAACCTGATGGGAATGAAAGGGTGCATCGAAGGCTATGGCGAAGATGGCGATATCGTTATTAAATTCACGGGATTACGCCCGGGAGAAAAGCTCTACGAGGAATTGTTGATTGGCGAAAATGTAGAAGGCACCAGCCACCCCAGAATCATGACCGCGCAGGAAGAAAGACTGAGCTGGCAGGAAATGGAACAACTGTTACAAAAGCTCGACAAGAGTTGCCATGATTATGATGTCGGCGACATCAAGGAGATATTGCTGGAAGCGCCAACGGGATATACACCCATCGCCAATAATAATATTGCGAATAATAAAGAGCGGAAGGATTAACGGGTATGATTAATGGCCGGGGCCGACCTCATACCGCGGCTTTTTAATAACCCCCGTCCGTAAATCGCTGAGATTGCCTGTTCCCGATACATTGCATGTATCACGACAGGCATCATCGCCTTTTCAAAAGGCCAGTCGGATTAAACCGCAGCCCTCATCGTCGGATAGAGAAGCGCTACCGATTAAACGATTATGCCGCCGTGGAAGCCGAATTAAGCTCGTCGTAGCGCTGCTGGGCGAGCATGACTTCATCAATATTGCTCTCTGCCCAGTGGGTCAGTTCGTGTACGGTCTTGACCAGCGTCTTACCCAGCGAGGTAATCGAATACTCCACCGTCACTGGCACCGTGGCGAACACCTGCCGACGGATCATGCCATCGCGCTCCAGATGCTTCAGCGTCTGCGACAACACCTTCTGCGATACGCCTTCAATGTCACGTCTTAATTGATTAAATCGTACCGGCTCGCACGCCAGACGATCCAGAATCAACAGCGACCACTTATTGGACAAACGATCCAGCACCACGCGCGCCGGACAGGTTTTGCTGTAGACATTGAATTCAGGCATCTTATTACCTCTGCTCCATCTGCTGCCGTTGATGAGTTTCTATTTCATACCTGCATAACCATACTGCATTTTGTTTCCTTTTGGGAGCTGGTTTATTTTTGAAACTGTTAATAGCATGTCGCGTTGTTCAGGCACCTCAAGGTATGCGGCACATACGGTTATGCCGCGCTCAGCCAGTGACTGATCTGAACCGGTCTATCCGATGGATACCCCGTCGATGCGCGGGTCGTTCAAACCGGAACCGTACGGTTGATCATCTTGATCGAAGGATACGTCAGGATCAGAGCCAGCCCTGTCGATCCAAGCAAGTCGACCGGCCAGTGCATACCAAGCAGGAGACGGCTTGCCAGCACGCCGGCGGCCCAGGCGATCAGCGCCACCGCGCCGATAAAACGCCGCCGCGGCCACAGTAACCCGACCCCGAGCATGGCCCAGGCGGCGGCGAAAATAGAGTGACCGGAAGGAAATGAATAGCTGGTTTGCTCCGCCCAGTGGGCTTTTTGCCAGACAGGCATCGTGGCATGGTCCTGAAGGCCGTCAAATACGATGCGGCGGCGTTTATCGGTATCCAGATTGTAGAAACGGTGAATTTCCGCTGGCTGGTTGTGGCTTAACCACGCCACAAACGGCCGCGGCTCCTGTACGCATCGCTTCAGTACGCCAACGGACACTTGTCCCAGCAAAATGGGCGCGATAATCAACAAAGCGCATCGCCAGACGAGCGTCTTCGCGGGTTTTAACACCCATAGCAGCGCGCCCAGTAAAAACAGCGCCGTGATAATACCGAACGGATTACTCACCGTTTGCGTCAGAAAATAAAAAAAGGCCAGCAGCCGGGACGGCGCATCCGGATTCCACTGCCAGCCCGCCATCCATGCGATACAGGGCACCGCCAATAACGCAGCCAGGCAAACGCCTATTCCGGTGAATACTTTCGGTTGTTTTTTCATTACGCGAACATCTCTTTTTTTAGCGTACTATCAGCCGCTGTTGAAATACGATAAAACACCTGTTCCGGGCAGCATCACGTCGCCGGAGTCAGGATTTATCCGCTGTTATTGATTAGCAATAACAAAGGGGATTCTGTTTATTTCTCACCTTATTTATCGGTAGATAACCGATGGGGAAAGTCATTATTTCCCGTTGAGTTTTTATTAATATCGAACGGATGATTTTCGGGTGTCGTATCCGTATGGGGATACCAGGCCGCCGGAGAAAGTATCCATGTATTTCCCACTTTATTTACACTCGCCTGGGCAGGGCTTTGCTCGATAAGAAAAAACGACGCCGCCGCCAGCATTATGTATAAAATATTTACTTTCATCCGACCTCCTCGCTACAGGACTGAAAAAACCGATATTCTCCGCCTGCCGGGATAATATATCGCCGCAGGCGATGTGAGGCTGTGCGGAAACGGCACGGCGATATCGTATCGAACACAGGGAACAGCAAAGAAATGCGTTATTCTTCCCGCAGCGTACAGACGTAGACCAGCGCGGGCGGAACGTTTTTCACCACGACAATCCGCTGCCAGTTAAAATAATGCGACAATAATTTCTCCGACAGCGGACTATATTGAAACTGAACAAACGTACTGTGCGGCGCCATACATTTACGAATCTGATTCAGAATGCGCACGGTAATTCTGGTGGGCATCGACAACAGCGGCAGGCAGGAAAAAACAATATCATAACGATTAATGAGTGTTTCTGCCGATGCGGCGACGACATTCAGCCGTTTATCTCCAATCTTTTGTAGCTGATTAACGAACCCCGGATTAATTTCATACGCATCCAGCACCGCGTCGGCGCGCATTCGCTCAAGAATGCCTTTGGTCAATACGCCGTTCGCCGCGCCAAGTTCGGCGATAGAAAGATTCGTGCACCAGTCTACCTGGTTCATCATCGCGCGGCACAGCGTGGCGGATGACGGAATAACGGAGCCTACCGAGCGCGGCGCGGCAATAAACTGCCGGACATATGAAAAATAATTTTTCAGTTGAGCGCGAGACAACGCGGTGTTTTGCCTATTCTGAATCATAGTCTGAACCAGCCTCCTGTATGATAATAGGGTCTATTATCAGTGCGTCATGATGACCCAGGCTCAACGCATAAATTACAATTTTGTCAGGTTGGCGATGTCTTCCTTGCGCGCCGGCAGCACCAGCGTAAAACAACTTCCCTTCCCTTCCTCGCTCGCCACCTGGATTTTGCCGCCGTGCATCTCGGCGATGGTTTTCACCAGCGCCAGCCCTAAGCCGGTGTTTTCCGCGTTGCTGCGGGCGTCATCCACCCGATAGAAACGGTCGAAGATATGCGGCAAATGATCCGCGCTGATGCCTTCGCCGTTATCAATAACGCTCAGACAGGCCTTGCCGTTGTAGTTCACCGCGCTCAACAAAATCCTCCCGCCGGGCGGCGTATGGCGCAGCGCATTGGACAGCAGATTCGCCAGCGCGCGCTGCAAATGAATGGGATCGGCATAGAAAACGACGTCGCCTTCGCTCGACAAGTCGATATTCTTTTCTTCCGCGAGAATATCGTAGAAATTGATCAACCGGGCGAATTCGGTTGCGCTGTTCAGCTGTTCCACGTTGAGCGGCTCGCGGCTGTTATCCGCACGGGCCAGAAACAACATGGATGAAATCATGCGCGACAGCCGCTCCCCTTCCTCCACAATCGCCGCCAGCGTTTCGCGGTACTCATCCTGACTGCGCGCCTTGCTTTGCGTCACGCTCGCCGCCGAAATCAAATTGTTGATTGGGCCGCGCAACTCATGGGCGATATCCGATGAAAAGCGGCTCAACTGCTTAAACGATGCCTCCAGGCGGGTCATCATGCCGTCGAACGAGGCGGCCAGCGTATTCAACTCCGACGGCCAGCGCTGTGTGGACAGCCGGGTGTGCAGGTCTTCCGCGTGGATGTGCTCGATTTCCCGGCTCATCGTCCGCAGCGGCAGCAGCCCTTTGCGGGCCAGCCAGTAGCCAATGGCGGAAAAAATGACGATGGATAACGCCACGGCAATCTGCATGCGCTTCCAATAATCTTCAATGATTTCATTGTTCTTTGAGACGTTCAGCGCCGCCTGCACCAGCCACGGCTGGTTATCCTTGAGGACGAAATCGGTCGAGGCGATCAGATATTTTTCGCTGGCTTCGTGCGCGCGATAGCGCCACGCGCTGTAGCGAAATTCGCTGGATGGCGCGGGGAAATCCTGCTGCGGGACGCGCATATTTTTCGACTGCGCCCAGACTTTGCCGTCCGGGCTGATGATCCTGAGCGAAAGGCGTTCCTGACGGGCGACGAACTCGAACAGCTCCTGCTGCCAAAGGTCTTTCGGCCCCTGACGTTCACTGATGGTAGCGGCGATTTCCTGCTGAAAGCGCAGCGTACTGCGCAGTTCATCTTCATCCTTCTGGCTAAGCTGGTTGCGCATCGTGGAGTACAGCAGCCCCGAAACGCTGTACAGCACCAGACTCATGGCGAGGGAAAAATAAAGCGTCAGCCTCAGGGTGATCGGAAAATTACGCGGTATCAGCATCGTTTCTCACTTCCAGTACATATCCGGCACCGCGGATGGTGTGCAGCAGTTTGATCTCATAGCCATCGTCGATTTTGCTGCGCAGCCGGCGAATCGCCACGTCAATGACGTTCGTTTCTGGGTCAAAATTCATGTCCCAGACCTGCTCCGCCAGCACGGTGCGCGACAGCACTTCGCCGCTGCGGCGCATCAGCAGGCTCAACAGCAAAAACTCTTTTTGCGTCAGCTCGATGCGTTTTCCGCCGCGCGATACGCGATGTTTAAGGAAATCCAGCTGCAAGTTGCTGATTTGCAGAACGGACTCCTCCACCGCCGGCGCATGTACCGCCTGCCGCCGCATAATGACGCGCACCCGCGCCAACAGCTCGCTAAAGGAAAAGGGTTTGATCAGATAATCTTCCGCGCCCAATTCCAGACCACGCACCCGGTCTTCCACCTCGTCGCGCGCCGTCAGGAACATGACGGGGGTCAGTTTCCCGGCCTGACGCGCCAGCTCCAGGATCTTCCAGCCGTTCATACCGGGCAGCATGACGTCGAGGATCGCCAGATCATAATCGTTGGTCAGCAGATAGTGCAGGCCATCCACGCCATCGTGGGCGACATCGACCACAAAATCATTCTCCTTGAGCCCTTTGGAGATGTAATCCGCCGCCATGGTTTGGTCTTCTACCAGCAATAGTCTCATTGTTCCTCCACCGGATGCGCCATCGTCGCCATTTCAACGTTTGGCCGATCAAACAGCAGATACAGAACGGGGGTAATAAACAGCGTAATCAGCTGCGAGAACAGCAACCCGCCTACCACCGCCACGCCCATCGGCTGACGCAGCTCGGCCCCGGCGCCCCAGCCAAAGGCGATGGGCAGCGCCCCCATCATGGCGCACAGCGTCGTCATCATGATCGGCCGAAAGCGCTGCATGCACGCCTGTATAATGGCGTCATGGGGCGACAGACCCCGCGTCCGCTGTGCGACAAGAGCGAAATCGATCATCATGATGGCGTTCTTTTTCACGATGCCAATCAGCAACAGAATGCCGATCATGGCGATAAACGTCAGATCCAGATTCATCAGCCGCAACGCCAGCAGCGCGCCCACCGCGGCGGACGGCAGCCCCAGCAGGATAGTCAGCGGATGGATCCAGCTTTCATACAATACGCCCAGAATGACGTAAATCACCGCCAGCGCCATCACAATCAGCCAGACCTGACTGGTCTGGGACTGCTGGTAGAGCGCCGCCTGCCCCGCGTAGCTGCCGATAACCGAATTAGGCATCTGGATAGCCTGCTGTACCTGCGCGATCGCGTTGGTGGCGTCGGAAAGCGATTTCCCCGGCGCCAGATCGAACGAAACGGTGATCGCCGGCAGCTGCCCCTGATGGTTTACCGCAGTCACCCCCTGTGAACGCGTGATGTGGGTAAAGGTCGTCACCGGCAGCAAGGTGTTCGCCGACGAGCGGACATAGATTTTAGACAGGTCGCTTTCATTCTGCCTAAAGGCGCTGTTCACCTCCATGATGACCTGATAGCTGTCTTCCGGCGCGTAAATGGTCGATGCCTGCTGCGTCCCGAAGGCGGCGTACAGGTTGCTGCGGATCTGATCGATATCCACGCCCATCAGCGACGCTTTGTTGCGGTCAATCTGCAACTGCGCCTGCAAACCGTTCAGCTGCGCGTCGCTGTTCACGCCCACGAAAACGCCGGTTTTTTTCATTCCGTCCATCAGCCTGTTCGCCCAGTCATTTAACGATAGTCCATCGCCGCTGTTCACCGACTGTAGCGTGTACTGATAGTTGCTTTTTGACGAACGCCCGCCGACTTTCAGGTTCTGCACCGGGCTGTAAAACACGGTAATCCCCGGCAGATAGCGCGTTTCGGCGCGCATTTTCTGCAACACCTGCGCCATCGGCGGCCGCTGCGCGCTGTCTTTTAGCGTCAGCATCAGTTGCGTGGTGTCATGGTCGACTTTGGTCACCATATCGCTGACGGCCGGGTCCTGTAGCAGGGTATTGCCCAACTGCTGCGCCACCTTCAACCGCCCTTCATAGGACATATCCTGCGGCGTATCAATATTCGCCGTCACCTGGCCGAGATCTTCCTGCGGAAAAAAACCTTTGGGCGCACTCCAGTACAGTAAAACGCTGAGTAATACCGTCGCCAGCGCGGTGAGCACCATCACCCAGCGATGCCCGATGGCCCAGTCGAGCGCGTTACCATACCCGCGACGCAGGGATTCAAACCCGCGTTCAAATAGCTGGCTCCAGGCCGGCTCCGGCGCCGGATGTTCCTGATGCTTGATCAGCATCGGCACCAGCAGCGGAATCACCGTCAGCGACGCCGCCGCCGACACCAGTATCGCCAGCGACACCACCCAAGCGAATTCATGGAACAGTAGCCCCAACGTGCCGGGCATAAAGAAAATGGGGATAAACACCGCCACCAGCGACAGCGAAATCGACACCACGGTAAACGCCACCTCTCTGACCCCGAGCAGCGCCGCTCGCCAGGGCGACTCGCCCTCCTCCATGTAGCGCATGATGTTCTCCAGCACCACAATGGCGTCGTCAACCACCAGCCCCACGGCAATCGTCAGCCCCATCAGCGAGATATTGTCGAGGCTCATCCCGAGCAGGTACATCAGCGCAAAAGCGCCCAGCAGGGACACCGGCACGCTGAGCGCCGGGATCAGAGTGGCGCGGAAATGGCGCAAGAAAAGCAGAATCACCAGCACCACCAGCGCGATGGTCAGCATCAGGGTGAGATTCACATCATGAATCGCCTGACGAATCGAGATTGAACGATCGTTCAGCAGCTTCATTTGTACCGACGGCGGCATCTGCGCCTGCAATTTGGGCAGCAGTTGGTTGATGGCGTCGAGCGTCGCCACGATGTTCGCCCCCGGCTGGCGGTTGATGCTCAATACAATCGCGGTATGCCCGTTGACCGCGCTATAGCTTAGGGCATTTTCGATGCTGTCCTGCACGCTGGCGACATCCGACAGCCGTACCGGCTGCCCGTTACGCGTAGCGATAATCACGTTGGCGAAATCCGCCGCCTTCATCAGATCGCCGCGGGTTTGCAGCATCATCATCTGACGCTTGCCGTCCAGCTCGCCGATGGGCGAATTCGCATTGGCGGCCTTCAGCGCCGTCTGCACTTCAGACAACGTCATATCGGTCGCCGCCAGCCTGTCGGGGTCGATTTCCACCCGCACCGCATAGCGTTTCTGGCCGATCACATTCACCTCCGCCACACCTTTAATGGTCGATAGCGCGGGGGAAATCAGGTTATCGGTGAAACGGTTGAGCTCGGAAAGCGTCATGGATGGCGAGTCGATGCCAATCGCCGCGATGGGCGCGTCCGCCGGGTTCACCTTGCGAAACGAAGGCGGCGTCGTCATCTGCGACGGCAGCTTTTTCATCGTCTGGTAGAGCGCCGACTGCACGTCAACGGCGGCCGCGTCGATGTTCACGGACGGGTCGAACTCCAGCACGATGGTGGTCGCCCCCTGCAAACTGGTCGAGGTCAGCATCGACAAACCGGGGATCGTGGACAGGTTCTTCTCCAGCGGCGTGGCGACCGACGACGCCATCGTTTCCGGGCTGGCTCCGGACAGCGATGCGCTCACCCTGATGGTGGGCATATCAAACGACGGCAACGCCGCCACGGGCAGTTTCGTCCAGCAGATGACCCCGGTGACGATCACCGACAGCCATAGCAGCATCACGGCAATGGGGCGGGACAGGCACAGTTCGGCGAGTTTCATCAGTTCTGCCCTGCCGCATCTTTTTTCGCCACGGCGACTTTCATACCGGGACGCAAATTGTTGGCGCCCTCAATCACCACATCGGTCCCCTGCGATATGCCGTCCACCACGGCCATCTGCTGCTGGATGCGCAACAGGTTCACCGGCTGCATCACCGCCTGACGTTGTTTATCGACGAGATAGACGAAATGCCCGTCCGGGCCGTTCTGAATCGCCTGCGGCGGCAGCACGACCACGTTTTCCGCGCCCGCGTCAATGTTGACCGCCTGATACGCGCCCGGCCACAGCAGATTACCGGCGTTGCTAAACCGCGCCTTCAGCGCGATGGTGCCGGACTCGGTGCTGACGGTGTTATTAATAAAATCCAATATGCCTTCCACCGCCTGCCCTTTGGCGTTATTCACCCATACCCGTACCGGCCCTTGCGCCTGCGCGGCCAGCACCGGGTTGAGATCTTTTTCCGGCAGCGTAAAAGAGACGCCAATCGGGTCGAACTGGCTGACGGTGACAAGGGGAAGCGAACTGCCGGGTTGCACCAGGCTGCCCGGATGAACGTTCAGCGCGCCGGTTTTGCCGTTAACCGGCGCGTAAATGCGCGTGTAACCAAGCTGCGCCTGCGCGCTGCGAATATCGTCCCGCGCCGCGCTGAACTGCGCGTCATACTGTTGTCGCGCACTTTGCAGCGCGTCCCAGTCGGACGCCGAGATATAATTCTGCGCTTTCAGCGCCCGTCCACGGTTTAGATCCCGCTGCGCTTTATCCAGCAGCGAGCGTGATTCCGCCTGCGACGCCACCGCCCGGTGCAAGGCCGTCTGCTGCGTGTTGTCATCCAGCGTGAACAGCAGTTGTCCCTGATGCACCACATCCCCTTCTTTGAACTCCACCGATTTTACGGTTCCGGTAATCTGCGACTGGATATCAACCTGATTTAGCGAGACGACATGCCCCTGCGTGGCGAGCGTCAGCGGCAGCGATTTGACCTGCGCCGGCACCAGGCTCACCAGCGGAGCGGGCGCGCTGTGCGGGGTGGCGGAAACGGCGCTTTGGCGGGAATACAGAAAATAGAGAATAACGGCGCCAACCATCAGGCTGGCAACGATAAACGGCCTTGAGCGTAATAATTTCATGGCAATGAACACCCGGAAAGAAATAGCTCAAGTCTACCTACCGCCAACCGACAGAAATGCGCTGCCCAGATGACAATTTTGTCATCTCAGCCGTGAGGACAGGATATGCCTACTGTTGTAGGGGCGGTCCAAATGTGGAAAATAATAGCCAGTTGCTGGAGGCGAGCATTACGCTTGCACAAGCCCATGGCGTCTCGAGAAGAGACAAGAGCATTAAAAACGCGGATGATCTGGACGCTTTTATGATGGCGTGATGCCGGGATGAAACAGTTAAAGAAAGGATAAAAATAATAATGCTACAGATAATTGGTGCATTAATTCTTCTGGTTATAGGGTTTGTTGTCCTTAAAGCGTTGTTTCGGGCATCGCTCAATATTCTGGGCGTGGTATTTGGCCTCGGCGTACTTATCGTGGCAGGCCCGCCGTTATTAGCGGGCTATATTGTGGAACGAGTAACCTTTGCGCTTCGCCTGCGCTGGCTGCTGGGTGTTCCACTCGTCATTGTTGGCATGATAATTAGCTTTATGTGGGGACTGGACGGCGAACACATTGCCTATGAAGCACATACCTTTGATTCAATGAAGTTTATTTTGACTGCGGCGCTTGCCGGCGGCTTACTGGCGGAACCCCTGCAAACCAAAGCTATCCTGAAGAATGGGCTCGCTCCCGTCGATATTGCCGGAAAACTCAAAGAATACTATTGCTGTTTTTACACGTCTTATTTTCTTATGGCCTGCTCGGCGGTTACACCGTTTATCGCATGGGAATACGCTATTTCGCCTTCACTAATGTGGTGGGCAGGGCTGCTTTACTGGATTGCAGCCTTACTGACGCAGTTCTATGCAGCAAACCAGCTTCAGGAACTGAAGAAGCTAACGATGGCCGTTAAAGAAGGATTGAAGGAACAAAAAGCGATCAATAGCCGGAGCTGGCTGGCGGAGCTAAAGAAAGCAAGCAACCTCTCCGCAGAATTAACCGAAAGCGTTTTTCTAAAGCTAGTCTCGCAACATATTCTGCAGGGCGAGACACGAGAGCAAGAATTGGCGGGTGATAACTGGTTGTTGAATGATGCCTGGTATGAAGGAAAAATGGCGGAATTCAACGGGCAGTTGAACAGCAAGCTAACGCATTCGCCGGATGAAGTAAAAACGCTCTTCAGCAATCGACTGAATTTACCTGCCGCCGCAAATGATGACCTTCTGAATCGTTATCTTGACGGTGGGAGTTATTATTCGTTTTCAGACGGGCGCAAATTTGTATCATTCCGCTTTATTGATGAGCTTTGTACCTGCGCGTCATGCGGTTTGAGTGAGATTAAAAGCGTGAACGGTTCCGGTAGCGGAAATCATGAATGGTATTGCTCTGATATATGCCGTGAAACCGAAAAACTTTGCCAGGAAATCCATGAAAGACCGCAGGCTGAATTTATTTCCAGCGCGGCGACGAATGGCCTGATTCTCATGACGCTGCCAGAAGCCTGGAATACCAACGAAAAAATGTTCGCCGTGGGCGGACAAGGACATGGTTTTGCTGCTGAACGGGGCAACCATCTTGTCGATAGAGTACAACTGAAAGACGCTCAAATCCTCGGTGACGACAATGCAAAAAATGGCGCAGACAGGCTGGTTAACGGTACTGAGATCCAAACAAAATATTGCTCAACCGCCGCGCGCAGCGTAGGTGCCGGTTTTGATGGGCAAAATGGACATTATCGTTACTACGACAGTAACGGCGCGCCGATGCAGCTCGAGGTGCCAAAAGACCAGTACGCAAAAGCGCTTGAGACCATGGAGAACAAAATTCGCGATGGCAAAGTGCCTGGCGTTAACGATCCAGCCGAAGCGACAAAACTGATACGTCGGGGGCACCTCACCTACGCGCAGGCGCAAAATATCACTAAATTTGGTACGTTCGAATCCATTACCTACGATCTTGCGGAAGGATCCATTGTCAGTCTTGCCGCAGGCGGGATTAGTTTCGGTCTGACGGCTTCCATTTTCTATCTCAATACCGGCGATCGTAAGGCTGCGTTACAAACTGCCGCGATACAAGCCGGGAAAACCTTTACCCGCACGCTGACGGTTTATGTAACGGTCCAGCAATTACACCGTATTAGTGCCGTTCAGGGGCTGCTTAAAAATATCGATTTCGCTGCTGCCAGCCCGACGGTACGTAATGCGCTTCAGCGGGGAGTCGGAGCCAATAATCTAAATTCTCTAAATAAAATGATGCGTGGCACGCTGGTGACCTCTTTCGCGCTGGTAGCCGTTACCACTGGCCCGGATATGATCAAGATGGTACGTGGTCGTATTTCAGGAGCCCAGTTCATAAAAAATCTGGCTGTAACCTCTTCCGGCGTCGCTGGGGGTGCCATTGGCTCTATTGCCGGCGGTGTGATGCTTAGCCCATTAGGGCCGTTTGGCGCTTTAGCTGGACGTGCAGCAGGTGGTTTACTGGGCGGCATGATTGCAGCGGCTATTTCCAGAAAAATTGCCGGCGCGCTGATTGAAGATGATCGGGTTAAGGTGCTGGAGCTAATTCAGGAGCAGGTGGCATGGCTTGCGGCAAGTTTTCTGCTTACAGAGCATGAGCTGGAAAACCTTAACGCGAATCTGGCAAGCGTGCTCAACCAAAAAACGCTGGAGATCATCTTCGCCGCTAAGGAACAGGGCCGCGCAACAGCAAATATGTTGCTCAAGCCGCTGGTGGTGAGTGTGGTTAAGCAACGACCAGTTCTGACATACGGGCAAGAACAAATCAGCGAGATGGTTGATCAAATGGAGACGGCTGTTCCAGTTTCTGCCGCTGCATAACGAAAGTACTACAGAAACAATTTTTTGACGCATCCAATCGGACTGGGCTGAGCGTGTTGCAGCCCAGCCCAAACTTGAATAAGGGCGCAGGCGCGCTTCTTTGATAACTCGCTTTATTACCTATAAATCAATGCTACAGGCTACGTCTCGTTAACTGTAACAGTCTGCCAGGAATGGCAGACTACTCCAAACCACCACGGCTCCAGGGCATTTTATTGCAAGGAAAAAATGACCGTATACGCACGTGATAGATTCAAGGAGTACCGAATTGAACCAAGGGAAGAGAGCAAACCTGACGAGCAGTTAACTTCATTGAGGGTAAGTTTATATCCCCATTCCCCTACATCAACGTTGAGTATGAGTGACGAAAAAATTCTATAATTGATTATTTAACAAGGAAAAATTGAATTTAGTGCAGTTCAGGAGCGTTGATTTTGGAGCGGGCGAAGGGAATCGAACCCTCGTATAGAGCTTGGGAAGCTCTCGTTCTACCATTGAACTACGCCCGCGTCGAAAGTGACTGGCATTATAGCGTCATCTGTCTGGCGGGCAAGACAAAACACCGGCTGACTGCGCGCGTTTTAAGCAGTCGATTCAGTTGGCCGGCGTCAGCAGCGTTTGGTATCCGTTAACGATCACCTGTGCGGCGAACACGGCGAACAGCACGGCGGATAACGCGCTGCAATAAAACGACAGTCGGCCTTTCAACGCGCCGCGCCCGTACTGGATCAACAGCGCCATGAACAGCGTCCAGAGCACGCCGCCGATAAAGAATCCCCCCAGAAACAGCGCTATCTGCCTGGCGGAGCCGTCGGTGGCCTGTGCAATCAACGTCCCGCCGACCGCCGCAAACCACAGCAACGCGCTGGGCGACGCCAGCGCCATTCCCATTCCGCTGATAAAATCGCGGTGAGCCGACGCCGGCGCGCGCGGTGAAAACACGGTAACGGTATCGATCGGCAAACCTCGCTGCTGGCGGTAGTCGCGCCAGGCGCTACGCGCCATGCTGAACGACAGCCACAGCAGTACACCGCCGCCGCCTATCCACAACAGCCAGCGTACCGGCGTATAGTTGAAAATCACCGCCATCCCCAGCACCGACAGCGTGGCGTAAATCAGGTCGCCGAAGCAGGACCCCAGGCCGATAAAAAACGCCGCGCCTGCGCCATCCCGGACGCCGCGATTAATAATGGCGGTATTGACGATCCCCAAATCCAGGCACAGCGACAACGACAGCAGCAAGCCGCTCAGCATCACCAGTAACATAGCGTCCCTCAGTTATTCTTTTTCCCGGTAACGTTTTTCCGGTCGCTCTGGTGCGTTTCCAGTAATTAATGTCTGTTTCCGGTAACTTAATGATTAATGTGCGACGAGCTTACGGCGATATTCGCCGTCTGTATTGTCAAAATTTGATATCGCGAAACTGCCCCGGCGTCATGGCGTTATAACGGCCGAACGCCTTGGTGAAGTGCGCCTGATCGGCAAACCCCAGCGCCAGCGCCACCTGGCTGATAGGCATCCCCTGACGCAGCCAGATTCGCGCACGGCGCATACGCACCTGCATCAGCCACGCCAGCGGCGAGATACCTTCCGAATGGGTGAAACCGCGCACCAGATGGGCGGCGGAAATGCCCTCCTGCCGCGCCAGTTCGGACAGCGTTGGAATCTCGGTCAGATCGCTCGCCAGCCGCGCCTTGATCCGGCGGATCCGGGCCGGCTCCCGTATGGGACGGGGAGCAGAAGCGCCGCGGGCTTGCGTCATCAGTTCAGATAACCACATCACGATCTGTTCCTCACGCTGCGCGGGTGTCATCACCGCCGTCACCAGTTGGGTCAATTGGCGGGCCAGCCGGGGAGACACGCTGGCCGGACGTGAAAACAGGAACGATTGCTGGAAATAGTCTTCGAACGCCCGTGGTTGTACGTACAGCGACGCGCATTGCCAGCGGTCGTGGCTGTGTTCGCTGCCCTGCAACTGGCCGGGATTATAGGTCGTGACCATTGACGTGTCGGCAACAAAGGTGTCGCCGTCCAGCCAGACCTGCTCCAGCCCGCCCAGATTGGCGCTGATGACGAATTCGTCATGGCTGTGACGAGGGAAACGCTTGCCGTTGGTCAGCAACGCCAGCTCGAACGCGTCATTACGGTACGTGATCATCATCCCCTCCACTGACTAAAGAAGCGTGACAGTAACATCCCCGCTCCACAGGCAGCAAGCAGCGACCTTTCCGCTGTCATATCAAGGTGGAAGAATAAAAAACGGCTCGTCTGCCTGTAGCAAACGAGCCGCGATAGCATGTTGTCAGAGGAAGTTATTTCTGCGGACGCATCGCCGGGAACAGGATCACATCGCGAATGGTGTGGCTGTTGGTGAACAGCATGACCATACGGTCGATACCGATGCCCAGACCGGCGGTCGGCGGCAGGCCGTGCTCCAGCGCGGTGACGTAGTCTTCGTCGTAGAACATGGCTTCGTCATCGCCGGCGTCTTTCGCAGCAACCTGATCCTGGAAGCGTTGCGCCTGATCTTCAGCGTCGTTCAGCTCGGAGAAACCGTTGCCGATTTCACGTCCGCCGATGAAGAATTCAAAGCGGTCGGTGATTTCCGGGTTCTGATCGTTACGGCGCGCCAGCGGAGAGACTTCCGCCGGGTATTCGGTGATGAAGGTCGGCTGAATCAGATGCGCTTCCGCCACTTCTTCGAAGATCTCGGTTACGATACGGCCCAGACCCCAGCTCTTCTCAACCTTGATGCCGATGGACTCCGCGATGGCTTTCGCCGCGTCGAAGCCGTCCAGATCCGCCAGGTTGGTTTCCGGGCGGTATTTCTTGATCGCCTCACGCATGGTCAGCTTCTCGAACGGCTTGCCGAAGTCGAACACCTGGTCGCCGTACGGCACTTCAGTGGTGCCCAGCACGTCCTGCGCCAGCGTGCGGAACAGCGACTCGGTCAGTTCGATCAGGTCTTTATAGTCCGCGTACGCCATGTAGAGTTCCATCATGGTGAACTCAGGGTTGTGACGCGGCGACACGCCTTCATTACGGAAGTTACGGTTGATCTCGAACACGCGTTCAAAACCGCCCACCACCAGACGCTTCAGATACAGTTCCGGCGCAATACGCAGGTACATGTCGATATCCAGCGCGTTGTGATGGGTGATGAACGGACGCGCGGATGCGCCGCCGGGGATCACCTGCATCATCGGGGTTTCCACTTCCATGAAGTCGCGGCCGACCATGAACTGGCGGATACCGGCCAGAATCTGCGAGCGCACACGGAAGGTGTGGCGGGACTCGTCGTTAGCGATCAGGTCCAGATAGCGCTGACGGTAACGGGTTTCCTGATCCGCCAGGCCGTGGAACTTGTCCGGCAACGGGCGCAGCGCTTTGGTCAGCAGACGCAGTTCGGTACAGTGGATCGACAACTCGCCGGTCTTGGTTTTGAACAGCTTGCCGCGCGCGCCGACGATATCGCCGAGGTCCCATTTTTTGAACTGTTCGTTGTAAACACCTTCCGGCAGATCGTCGCGCGCCACATACAGCTGAATGCGGCCGCCCACGTCCTGCAGCGTAACGAACGACGCTTTACCCATGATACGGCGGGTCATCATGCGGCCGGCCACGTTCACTTCCAGACCCAGCGCTTCCAGCTCTTCGTTGTCTTTTTCGTCGTAGCTGGCGTGCAGCCGATCGGCAGTGCTGTCACGGCGGAAGTCATTCGGGAAAGCCACGCCGGTTTCACGCAACGACGCCAGCTTCTCGCGGCGCGTTCTGAGTTCGTTATTAAGATCCAGCGCCTGCTCGGCACCCTGGTTTTGTGGTTCAGACATGAGATTCCTTATAACCCCGCTTTTAAACTTGCTTCGATAAACTTGTCCAGATCACCGTCCAGCACCGACTGGGTATTACGTGTTTCCACCCCGGTGCGCAGGTCTTTAATGCGGGAGTCATCCAGCACATAAGAACGAATCTGGCTGCCCCAGCCGATGTCGGACTTGTTGTCTTCCATCGCCTGTTTCTCCGCGTTCTTCTTCTGCATTTCAAACTCATACAGCTTGGCTTTCAGCTGCTTCATGGCCTGATCTTTGTTCTTGTGCTGGGATCGATCGTTCTGGCACTGGGTAACGATATTGGTGGGAATGTGGGTGATACGCACCGCGGATTCAGTACGGTTAACGTGCTGGCCGCCGGCGCCGGACGCGCGGTATACGTCGATACGCAGGTCCGCGGGATTGATCTCGATATCAATGTCGTCGTCCACTTCCGGATACACGAAAGCGGAACTGAACGAGGTGTGACGACGGCCGCCGGAATCGAACGGACTCTTACGCACCAGACGGTGTACGCCGGTTTCGGTACGCAGCCAGCCAAACGCATAGTCGCCCATGATCTTGATGGTGGCGGATTTGATGCCGGCCACTTCGCCTTCGGACTCTTCAATGATTTCAGTCTTGAAGCCTTTGCTTTCCGCCCAGCGCAGATACATGCGCAGCAGCATGCTGGCCCAGTCCTGCGCCTCGGTGCCGCCGGAACCGGCCTGCAGGTCAAGGTAGCAGTCCGCGCTGTCGTACTCGCCGGAGAACATACGGCGGAATTCCAGCTGACCCAGCTTGTTTTCCAGCTGATCCAGCTCGGCAGCGGTTTCGTTGAAGGTGTCTTCATCGTCTTCTTCCACCGCCAGTTCCAGCAGACCGGAGACATCGTCCAGCCCCTGAACCATCTGATCAATGGTGTCGACAATCATTTCCAGGGAGGAACGCTCTTTCCCCAGCGCCTGCGCGCGTTCAGGCTCGTTCCATACGTCGGGCTGTTCCAGCTCGGCGTTTACCTCTTCCAGACGCTCTTTCTTGGCGTCATAGTCAAAGATACCCCCTCAGAACAGCTGTCCGTTCAGACAGGTCCTGAATGCGGTTTTTTACCGGATTGATTTCAAACATGGTGTTAGGATCTTAATGTTGTTTGTCGATGACAGAATGCATGTAAACGGCGAATTGTAGCGGATCCGCGCCGTGGTTTATAGCTTTTTACCGATTTTAGCGGGATACGCCGCATCGCGAAAAGAAAACGCCGGGGGAAACCCGGCGTCGGTTTTAACGCCTGTACGCTACAGCGGCCACAGGTGTTCGATCAGCAGTTGTACCGAGCGTTTGCCGCGGAATTCGTTGACGTCCAGTTTGTAAGCCAGTTCAACTTCGCGCACGCTGCTGTCGGGCCACAACAAGGTATCGACGTTGAAAGCGATGCCGTCCAGCAGCGGGCCGCCGCCCAGCGGTTCCACCATCACCTTGAGGTGGCGCTCGCCGACCAGTCGTTGCTGCAACAGCCGAAAGCGCCCGTCGAAGGTCGGCTCCGGAAACGCCTGCCCCCACGGCCCCGCTTCACGCAGCATTTCAGCGGTGCCGAGCGTCAGTTCAGGGATCGCCAGTTCGCCGTCGGACCAGACGACGCCTTCCAGTTGCGACGCATCCAGCCACTCGCCCACCAGATCGGCAAAACGCTGGCGAAACTCGTCAAAGCGGTCTTCCACCAGCGACAATCCCGCCGCCATCGCGTGGCCGCCGAACTTCAACATCAGACCGGGGTGACAGGTATCAAGGCGCTCCAGCGCGTCGCGCAGATGCAGCCCGGCGATAGACCGCCCGGAACCTTTCAGAATACCGTCGCCCGCAGGCGCAAACGCGATCACCGGGCGGTGAAAGCGTTCCTTGATGCGCGACGCCAGAATCCCCACCACGCCCTGATGCCACTCCGGGTGGTACATTGCCAGCCCCAGCGGCAGCGTGTCGCGGCTGCGCTCCAGTTGTTCGCACAAATGCAGCGCTTCCACCTGCATGCCGGCTTCGATTTCACGGCGACTTTGGTTCAGCGCATCCAGATCGCTGGCCAGCATCCGCGCTTGCACGATGTCGTTGCATAACAACAGTTCTACGCCGACGGACATGTCGTCCAGCCGTCCCGCAGCATTAAGACGCGGCCCCAGCGCAAAGCCCAGATCGCTCGCCACCAGTTGGACGGCGTCGCGGTTGGACACTTCCAGCAGGGCGCGAATCCCCGGTCGGCATTTGCCGGCGCGAATCCGGCTTAATCCCTGCGAAACCAGAATACGGTTGTTGGCGTCCAGCGGCACCACATCCGCCACCGTGCCCAGCGCCACCAGATCCAACAGTTCCGTCAGATTGGGAACGGCAAGACCGCGTTCGGCAAACCAGCCGGCGTCGCGCAGGCGCACGAACAGCGCCATCATTAAATAAAACGCCACCCCGACGCCCGCCAGCGCTTTCGATGGAAACGCGCAATCCGACAGGTTGGGGTTGATCATCGCCTCGGCCGCCGGCAGGGTTTCCCCCGGCAGATGGTGGTCGGTCACCACCACCGCGATGCCGCGCCGGTGCGCATCGTCCACCCCGGCGTGCGACGAAATGCCGTTATCGACGGTCACGATCAGCTCCGCGCCTTTGGCGGCGGCCTGCGCCACCACTTCCGGGCTGAGCCCGTAGCCGTCCTCAAACCGGTTGGGCACCAGATACTGAATCTCGCGGCCGCCCATGCTGCGCAGCGCCAGCACCGTCAGCGCAGTGCTGGTGGCACCGTCGGCGTCGAAATCGCCGACGATCACGATGCGACGGTTGTCCGCCAGCGCCTGACGTAACACCTCTACCGCCTGCTCGATGCCGCCAAGCAGACGGTAATCCAGCAGGCCGCGCAGACTGCGCTCAAGCTCCTGCATCTGTCGTACGCCGCGCTGGGCGTATAAACGACGCAGCAATGCGGGGAGGGAGTCGGGTAACTCTGTCTCCGTCGTCGGGCGACGACGGAGTTGGGTAACAACATTCACGCTTGATTAACCACTCGATTCAATTAACCGCCTGATTTCAGCGAGGCTTTGTGCGCATCCAGCATCGCCATCATCTCTTTTGGCGGCTGATACCCCGGCACCACCGTGCCGTCTTCCAGCACGATCGCCGGCGTACCCTGCACGCCAAACAGCACGCCCAGTTGATAATGGGCGCCGATGTCGGTTTTACAGGTGGCGGGCGACACGTCATCGCCTTTCATGGCGGCGTCAAACGCCTTGTTGCGATCCGCCACGCACCAAATCGACTGCATGTCTTTCGCCGCCTGAGAGTTCATGCCCTGACGGGGATACGCCAGATAACGCACGGTAATGCCGAGCGCGTTGTAGTCTTTCATCTGCTCGTGCAGTTTGTGGCAGTAACCGCAGGTGATGTCGGTAAACACGGTAATGACATGTTTTTCCTGCGGCGCTTTATAGACGATCATCTGGTCTTTTAACGCATCCAGACGCTCGTTCAGAATATGGTTGGTGACATTCACCGGGTTCTTGCCGCTGACGTCATACAGCGGCCCCTGCAGCAGGTGCTTGCCGTCTTCGGTGATGTAGAGCACGCCATTCTCGGTCAGCAGGGTTTTCATCCCGCTGATAGGGGAATCCTTCACTTCCGCGCTCTGCAAGCCCAGACGGTTTATGGTCTGCTTGATTGCGGCATCATCCGCGCGCGCCGTGCCGCTCAGGGCCAGAGTCAGCAATGAAAAGAGTACTACACGTTTTTTCATGGAATTATCCTGTTATCAGGGCGCAAGCGCCGTGCTTATCCATCATTGGCGGGGAACCCGCCATGACATCCTGTCAGCCCGCCGGACATCATGCCCGGGGATGGTGCTGTTGATGCAGCTGTCGCAGCCGCTCCGTCGCAACGTGGGTATAAATCTGCGTAGTGGACAGATCGCTGTGGCCCAATAACATCTGCACCACTCGCAAATCCGCACCGTGATTCAGCAGGTGGGTTGCAAAGGCATGACGCAAAACATGCGGAGAAAGTTTATTGCTGTCAATAGACGCCAGTGTCGCATAGTGCTTGATGCGGTGCCAGAACGTCTGGCGCGTCATCTGCTGGGCGCGGTTGCTTGGGAACAATACATCCAGCGTCTGGCCGTTCAGCAGCCAGGGGCGGCTGTACTCCAGATACTGCTCCAGCCAGTACACCGCCTCTTCTCCCAGCGGCACCAGCCGCTCCTTGTTGCCCTTACCTATCACGCGCACCACGCCCTGCCGCAGGCTGACATCGCTGATGGTCAGCCCCACCAGTTCCGATACGCGCAGGCCGGTGGCGTACAGCAGTTCCAGCATCGCTTTGTCGCGCAGTTCAAGCGGCTGATCGGTAACCGGCGCCGCCAGCAGCGCTTCCACCTGCGCTTCCGTCAGATCCTTCGGCAGCCGCTGCGGCAGTTTCGGCGACGACAGCGGCGCGCTCGGGTCGTCGGTTCGCTGCTTTTCCCGGTACAGGTACTGAAACAAGCGCCGCATCGCGCTCAGCAAACGCGCTGAACTGGTGGCCTTGTAGCCGCCTTCCAGGCGTTCAGCCAGAAAGTCCTGCAAATCCGACGGCTGCGCCTGCAACAGGCTACTGTCGTGATGAGCCAGCCAGTCCGCCAGCGAACGCAGGTCGTTGCGATAGGACGACAGCGTATTTTCCGCCAGATTGCGCTCCAGCCACAGGGCATCCAGAAACTGCTCGATTAACGTCTGATCCTGTTTCTGCATCACTCTCTCCCGTCATGCCGCCAACGGCTCCATCCCGCCATTATGCCTCACAGAGTATGTTCGGGGTACAATTCGGTAATCATTCTCAACTTCATCACATCCTGTGGCAAAACGAAGCGCGAAAGGGATTATATTTTCTTATTCCAGCGTATCCCGGAATGCCTTTGCCGCAAGGGCCGGCGTCAGTCGCGGCGCTGGTTTGAAAAGAACTTTTTTCTATGCATAGAATGCGGGTCCGTGTGTTACAAAAAAGCAAAAAACTATGCAAGCCTCCATCTCATCCACTATTGATAATCAAACACCAGATGCGCCGGTAAACTCGCGCAATAAAGTGGTGGTCGCCTCGCTGATCGGCACCGCCATCGAATTCTTCGATTTTTACATTTATGCTACCGCTGCCGTGCTGATCTTTCCGCACATTTTCTTCCCGCAGGGTGATGCTACCGCCGCTACGCTGCAATCGCTGGCGACCTTCGCCATCGCGTTTGTGGCGCGCCCGATCGGCTCCGCGCTATTCGGCCACTTCGGCGACCGTGTCGGCCGCAAAGTGACGCTGGTCGCGTCGCTGCTGACCATGGGTATTTCCACCGTCTTGATCGGCCTGCTGCCGAGCTATGAAACCATCGGCGTACTGGCTCCGCTGCTGTTGGCGCTGGCCCGCTTCGGCCAGGGGCTTGGCCTCGGCGGCGAATGGGGCGGCGCGGCGCTGCTGGCGACCGAAAACGCCCCGGCCAACAAACGCGCGCTGTACGGCTCCTTCCCGCAGTTGGGCGCGCCGATCGGCTTCTTCTTCGCCAACGGCACCTTCCTGCTGCTGTCCTGGGTGCTGACCAACGAGCAATTCATGAGCTGGGGATGGCGTGTGCCGTTCATCGCCTCCGCCGTGCTGGTGATCATCGGTCTGTATGTGCGCGTATCGCTGCACGAATCGCCGGTATTCGCCAAAGTCGCCAAAGAAGGAAAACAGGTGCGCGTGCCGCTGGGCACCCTGCTGAGCAAACACGTGAAAGCCACCGTTCTCGGCACCTTCATCATGCTGGCGACCTATACCCTGTTTTACATCATGACCGTCTACTCCATGACTTACGGTACCACCCCGGCGCCGGTCGGGCTTGGTATTCCACGCAACAACTTCCTGTGGATGCTGATGATGGCGGTGATTGGTTTCGGTCTGACGATTCCGGTGGCGGGCTATCTGGCTGACGCCTTCGGTCGTCGCAAGACCATGATCACCGTGACCTGTATCATGCTGGTGTTCGCGATGGCGTTCCCGTCTTTGCTGGGCTCCGGCAACCAGACGCTGATTATGGCGTTTCTGGTATGCGGCCTGAGCCTGATGGGGCTGACCTTCGGCCCGATGGGCGCGCTGCTGCCGGAACTGTTCCCGACCGAAGTGCGTTATACCGGAGCATCATTCTCCTATAACGTCTCTTCTATTTTGGGAGCGTCCGTGGCGCCGTACATCGCCGCCTGGCTGACCAGCCACTACGGGCTGTTCTACGTGGGCGTTTACCTCGCCGCGATGGCATCACTGACGCTGATTGCCTTGCTGCTGACGAAAGAAACCCGCCACCAGTCTCTCGGTTAAGTCTTTTAGGGATGAAGGCATCGCCTTCATCCCTTCTTCCGCTCCCGCCCTGTACGACCCTGTTATATTCCGTTAGGCTAAACGCTCTGCGATACCGCCTTTATTGATGCAATCACGATCAGACACTTATGAAGATAGGACTTTTTTACGGCACCAGCACCTGCTACACCGAAATGGCGGCGGAGAAAATCCGCGACATTCTGGGCGAGGAGCTGGTAGACCTGCACAACGTGAAAGACGTCGCGCCCCAGGAAATGGAAAACTACGAGATGCTGATCCTTGGTATCCCCACCTGGGACTTCGGTGAAATACAGGAAGACTGGGAAGCCATCTGGGCACAGCTGTCGGCGCTGAATCTGAAAGACAAAATTGTCGCGCTCTACGGCATGGGCGACCAGTTAGGGTACGGCGAATGGTTTCTGGATGCGCTCGGCATGTTGCATGACCAGCTCAAGCCGCTGGGCGTGCGTTTTATCGGCTACTGGCCGACCGAAGGATACGACTTCACCAGCCCGAAGCCGGTAACGGAAGACGGTAAACACTTTGTTGGTCTGGCGCTGGATGAAGTGAATCAGTACGACATGAGCGACGAGCGGATTCAACAGTGGTGCGAGCAGATCCTGCACGAAATGGCGGAGTTACTCTGACGCGCTACGCCAGGGGCGGCGTTCAGGCGTTGCGTGCATGCCATTCGTGACATTAATGCAACGCCTGATGCCGATTCGATGCGGCTCCCGCCGGCAGCCTTAATGATGGCGGGAGGATTCCGTGCCCTGCAGCGGATGCTGCAGCAACAGTTGGCGCAACAGCCGCCACTCTTCATTGCCCATACTGTCTGACGCCAGCCACAAGCGCTGATGCCCTTTACCGGTCGTCGCCCGCAACGACAGCAACACGCCGTTGCGCATCACCCACGGTCGCCGGGCTATCTGCCAGTCACGCTGCTGCCAGTGCAGTTGGTTTTCCCCATGCAGGGAAATTTCCCCCTGACGCGACTTGATGATGCGCTGACTGCGCACGAAACCGAACACCACCAGCGTCACCAACCCCAGCCACAGCGGCGCATAGCCGTCCGGCCAGGGAGCCAGCAGGATCATCAGCACCAGGAACCCGTGCGTCAGCAGAGAAAACAACTGCATGCGCCAGGATACACGCAAATCACATTGCCACTGGGCCACGGTCTTTATTTCGCGTCTGAATAAGGGAAACCATGCGCTTCAGCTCCGGATCCACCGGCTCGCCGTGGTTCATCAGCCAGTTGAACAAGTCGGGATCGTCGCACTGCAACAGACGGATGAAATGCTGCTTGTCGTCGTCGCTCAGCGTGTCGTACTCATGCTCGAAAAACGGCATGATAGAAATATCCAGTTCACGCATTCCGCGTCTGCACGCCCAGTGAATGCGTGATTTGTTATTGATGTCCATGTTCATTTCGCCCACTTCTCTGTATGGTTATCCGCGCAGGGTGATGATGACCGTCGGTGTAACCCTATTCTACCTGATGGCCTTCTACTAATAGTAACACTTTGACATATTTTCGCGTATTACCGCGTGTACTATTTCACGGATGCGCAGCATATCGCACGATTAGACTATCCTTTTGCCTTCTCGCCCCCGCCTTCTGTTCCCCCCGTTCGCCGTCTTATGGCGGAACACAGCCTAAACTGCTTGCAAACCGTTGTCGCTCTTTTACCATTGGGTCATTCGCTGACATTACGCATCGCAGGATTGTAATATGGCTCATTCGTTTACCGCACAACCGCTGTTTTCTTCTGCTCAACTCCCCGCCACCCTGATAGCGCTGGATGACTGGGCGCTGGTCACCCTGACCGGCCCGGACACGGTCAAATACCTTCAGGGCCAGCTTACGGCCGACGTCGATGCCTTGCAGACCGGTCAGCACGTGCTCTGCGCCCACTGCGACGCCAAAGGGAAAATGTGGAGCAATGTGCGCCTGTTCCATTATGGCGACGGGCTGGCTTATCTGGAGCGCCGCTGTGTGCGGGATAGCCAGTTGACTGAGCTGAAAAAATACGCGGTCTTCTCCAAAACCACCATCGCGGCCGACGACAACGTGGTGCTGCTGGGCGCCGCGGGCCTCGACATTCGTTCGCATCTGGCCCCCCTGTTCGATGTGCTGCCCGACGCCGATAACGCCGTGGTGCAGCAACCGGGAGCGACGCTGTTGCATCTGGCCCACCCCGCCGAACGTTTCCTGCTGGTGCTGGATGCGCAACGCGCCGCCGCGCTCATTGAAACGCTGCAAGCCAGCGTCAAGCTCAACGACAGCTGCCAATGGCAAGCGCTGGATATCGCGGCCGGGCTGCCCATTATTGACAGCGCCAACAGCGCACAGTTCATTCCACAAGCCACCAATTTACAGGCGTTACAAGGCATTAGCTTCACCAAAGGGTGCTATGCCGGTCAGGAGATGGTCGCGCGCGCCAAATACCGCGGCGCCAACAAACGCGCGCTGTACTGGCTGGCGGGCACCGGTGCGCAGGCCCCCGCGGCAGGCGATGAGCTGGAACTGAAACTCGGCGATAACTGGCGCCGTACCGGCACCGTGCTGGCGGCCAGCCAGTTGCATGACGGCACGTTGTGGGTTCAGGCGGTGCTGAACAACGATCTGGAGGCTGACAGCGTGCTGCGGGTGCGCGACGACAGCGGCAGCCAGCTCGCCATTCAGCCATTGCCTTATTCTTTGGAAGAGTAACCGGTCCTGCAAAGCATCGGGGATGCCCCGGCTCCCTGATGCTTATCCGGCTGACGGCGATATCTGCACCGGTTATCCCACGTACAGATAGATCGCCAAAAAGTGGCACACACTGCCTCCCAGCACAAACCCATGCCAGATGGCGTGATTGAACGGTATACGCTTGCAGACGTAAAACACCACGCCCAACGTATATACCGCGCCGCCGATCGCCAGCAACGTCACTCCGCCGACGGACAGTTTCATCGCCAACTGATAAATAACAATCAGCGATAGCCAGCCCATCACCAGATAGGTCATCAGCGACAGCATTTTAAACCGGTGCGCAAACGCCAGCTTGAATATGACGCCAAGCAACGCCAGGCTCCAGATGGTGATCATCAGTCCACGCGCCAGCGGCGAGTTAAGGCCCACCAGCAGAAAAGGCGTATAGGTTCCGGCAATCAGCAGATAGATAGCGCAGTGATCAAATTTCTTCAGCCAGCGTTTTGCGCGCTGATGAGGAATGGCGTGATACAACGTCGATGCGAGAAACAGTAAAATCAGGCTACCGCCATACAGACTATAACTGGTGATAGCCAGAGACGTGGCGCCATTGTCCAGCGCCTGCACCAGTAATAACACCAGCCCGACAATCCCAAAGATAAAACCAATTCCATGGCTGATACTGTTGGCGACTTCTTCCGCCAGCGTATACCCCGATTCCCCCATTTTTTTCTTCATGCAAACCTCTTGTCCCACACTTACCCCTATGCTCGCACCGGCGGCCTTCCCTGCCACGCTGAGCAAGCTTTGAGCAGCTTAACTGAGAACAATTCCAGTGTACACCTGTACGCTAAAATAAAAATCATCGGCTTTCAGACGGTATTCTTGCATGTTCATCTTATGGCGCATCCCCTACAATAGAGCCTCTTTATTGCAGGAGATTAACGGATGTCGTTCGCTTTACCCGTACTGGATTTCGGCCCCATGACCGATGTCGTCCGGTTTCTGATGGAAATCGACAAACTCAAGAGCGTTCAACGCCGTTCCAAGGTGATTGGCACCGATCGTCAGGAAGACTCTGCAGAGCACAGCTGGCATTTTGCGGTCGCGGTGATGAGCCTGGCGCCTTATGCCGATGACGGTATCGATATCACCCACGTGCTGAAAATGGCGCTGATTCACGACATCGTGGAGATCGACGCCGGAGACGTGCTGGTGTATGACCTGAAAGCCCGCGAAGCCATTCAGGAACAAGAGCAAGCCGCCGCGGCGCGCATTTTCGGCCTGCTGCCGCAACCGCAGCACGACCAGTTTCTGGCGTTATGGCACGAATACGAAGCCGGAGATACCGCCGAAGCACGTTTCGCGCTGATGATCGACCGTGTAATGCCGGTGCTGATGAACCTGCACAACGGCGGCCAAAGCTGGGTGGAACACGGTATCCGGCTGGAGCAGGTGTTGAGCCGCAACGCCTTTATCAGCGACGTCAACCCGGCGCTGTGGAGCTATCTGAAACAGCACCTGGAAGAGGCGCAGGCGAAGGGCTGGCTGAAATAGCCGACGATCGTCAACCGCATGAGCGGCGCCAGAGGCCGCTCATATCGGCGAACAAAAATGTCTGTATCGGTCAGTTTTTTGCCGTCATCGCCAGCTTCACGCCCAGTGAAATAAACAGCACGCCAATGGTTTTATTCAGCCAGAAGCGCACCATTTTGCTGACTTTCAGCTTGCTGCTGGCCAACGCGGTCGACGCGGCCAGAAAGTGACACCACAGCATGCCGTTGAAATTGAAGATCAATCCCAGAACGATAAACGCCAGCGCTTTCTGCGGCGCCTGCGGGTCAATGAACTGAGGCACGAACGCCAGAAAGAACAGCGCTACTTTCGGGTTTAACACGTTGGTGAGGAACCCCTGCCAGTAGATTTTCCGCATGGAAAGCACAGGCCGGTTGGCCGGCAGAACACCGCTGTCGGCATTAGCGCGGTGAGCGGATTTATCCAGCAACGCTTGCACGCCCATATACACCAGATAGACAGCCCCCAGCACTTTCACCACCGTAAACGCGGTGGCCGAGGTAGCCAGAATGGCGGACAGCCCCAATGCCGCGGCCAGAACATGCACCAGCGTGCCGGAACCGATGCCCAGCGCCGCAGCCGAGCCCGCGCGCCATCCCTGCGACGAACTATTCGTCATAATCAGCAACGAATCCGGTCCCGGCATGATGTTGAGCAAAATGCCGGACAGGATAAACAGTGAAATATCGTGAATGCCTAACATGATTTTCCCGCCATCTATTAATATTAATTTTGCTTCAGCTCCCGCTTCATTTTTCAGGGGGAGAAGCGACCACTCTACCACGCCGGACAAAAAAAAACGGGTGCCGCTCACGCCGCACCCGTTTGTATCAGGAGGCTCTCGAACCACCTCCCAATTATTCACACTGTAAAAACCGCGCTTACTGATATTCGCTCATCGGCACGCAGGAGCAGAACAGATTACGGTCGCCGTACACGTCATCCAGACGTTTCACCGCCGGCCAGTATTTGTGGGTCTGTCCGGCCGGGAATACCGCCAGCTCGCGGCTGTACGGATGCGACCAGTCGGCTGCCAGCTCGGTCTGGGTGTGCGGCGCATTTACCAGCGGATTGTCTTCGTGCGGCCATTCGCCCGCCGCCACGCGGTCGATCTCGGCACGGATCGCCAGCATCGCGTCGATGAAACGGTCCAGTTCCACTTTGCTTTCCGACTCGGTCGGCTCGATCATCAACGTACCCGCCACCGGGAACGACATGGTCGGCGCATGGAAACCGTAGTCGATCAAGCGCTTGGCGATATCCATCTCGCTGATGCCGGTGCTCTCTTTCAGCGGACGAATGTCCAGAATGCACTCGTGCGCTACGCGATCATCACGGCCGGTATACAACACCGGATAAGCGTCTTTCAGGCGCGTCGCCACGTAGTTGGCGTTCAGGATCGCCAACTGGCTGGCCTGTTTCAGCCCATGCGCGCCCATCATGCGGATGTACATCCAGCTGATCGGCAGGATGGAAGCGCTGCCGAACGGCGCAGCGGAAACCGCGCCCTGACGAGTCAACACGCCGTCCATCGCCACCACCTGATGGCCCGGCACAAACGGCGCCAGATGCGCTTTCACGCCGATCGGTCCCATGCCTGGGCCGCCGCCGCCGTGCGGAATGCAAAACGTTTTGTGCAAGTTGAGGTGCGACACGTCCGCGCCGATGTGACCCGGCGAGGTAATGCCTACCTGCGCGTTCATGTTGGCGCCGTCCAGATACACCTGACCGCCGTACTGATGAACAATCTGGCACACTTCGCGGATAGTTTCTTCGTACACCCCGTGGGTGGACGGGTAAGTCACCATGATGCAGGAGAGCTTATCGCCGGCCTGCTGCGCTTTTTCCCGCAGGTCGTGCAGGTCGATGTTGCCCTGCTTGTCGCAGGCCACCACCACCACCTGCATCCCCGCCATCTGGGCGGAAGCCGGGTTGGTGCCGTGGGCGGAACTGGGGATCAGGCAGAGGTTGCGCTCGCCTTCGTTACGGCTTTCGTGATAACGGCGGATCGCCAGCAGACCAGCGTATTCGCCCTGTGCGCCGGAGTTCGGCTGCATACACACCGCGTCATAGCCGGTCAGTTGCACCAGCCAGTCGGACAGCTGCGTGATCAGTTGACGGTAACCCAGCGCCTGTTCGGTCGGGCAGAACGGATGCAGTTCGGCGAATTCCGGCCAGGTAATCGGCAGCATTTCCGCCACCGCGTTGAGCTTCATGGTGCAGGAGCCGAGCGGGATCATCGCCTGATTCAGCGCCAGATCCTTACTTTCCAGACGATGCAGATAGCGCATCATTTCGGTTTCGCTGTGGTACTGGTTGAATACCGGATGAGTCAGGATGTCGTCACTGCGCAGCAACGCCGCCGGGATCGACGCCGACCGGCTGCTGACCGCCGCATCCAGCGTATCGATATCCAGCCCGTGATCGTCGCCCAGCAACACGGCGAACAGCGCCAGCACGTCGTAGCGGCTGGTGGTTTCATCCAGCGCGATGCCGACCGCGCCATCCAGATCGGCGCGCAGGTTAATGCCGGCGCTCAGCGCGCGGCCCAGTACCGCCGCCTTATCGGCGACCTCAACGGTCAGGGTATCGAACCAGTGCTGATGACGCAGCGTCAGACCGCGTTGGGTCAGCCCGGCGGCCAAAATGTCGGCCAGACGGTGGATGCGCCCGGCAATGCGTTTCAGCCCCTGCGGCCCGTGATACACCGCGTACATGCCGGCAATGTTGGCCAGCAGTACCTGCGAGGTACAGATGTTGGAGTTGGCTTTTTCGCGGCGAATGTGCTGCTCGCGGGTCTGCATCGCCATGCGCAGCGCGGTGTTGCCGGCGGCATCGCGCGAAACGCCGATAATACGGCCCGGCATGGCGCGTTTGTATTCGTCGCGGCAGGCAAAAAACGCCGCGTGCGGGCCGCCGTAGCCCATCGGTACGCCGAAACGCTGGGCGGACCCCAACACAATGTCGGCGCCCTGTTTGCCCGGCGCGTCCAGCAGCACCAGCGCCATGATGTCCGACACCACGCTGATGATCACTTTGCGGTTTTTCAGCTCAGACATCAGCGCGCGATAGTCATGCAGCTCGCCGGTGGTGCCTGTCTGTTGCAACAACACGCCGAAGACGTCGTCATACTTCACCGCGTCAGCCGCGTTGCCGGTAACAATGTCAAAGCCGAAGGTCTGCGCGCGGGTGCGCACCACGTCCAGCGTTTGCGGATGCACGTCGGCGGCGACGAAGAAACGGTTTGCCTGCTTGAGTTTGCTGACGCGTTTGGCCATCGCCATCGCTTCCGCGGCGGCGGTCGCTTCATCCAGCAACGAAGCGGAAGCCAGCTCCAGACCGGTCAGATCCTGCGTCACCTGCTGGAAATTCAGCAGCGCTTCCAGACGTCCCTGCGACACCTCCGGCTGATACGGCGTATAGGCGGTATACCAGCCCGGGTTTTCCAGCACGTTGCGCAGAATCACCGGCGGCGTCAGCACCGCGTGGTAGCCCATGCCGATGTAGCTTTTATAGCGCAGGTTACGTCCGGCGATCGCCTTCAGTTCGGCCAACGCCTGATATTCGGTGGCGGCGTCGCCTACCGCCGGCGGTTGGGGCAGTTGGATATCGGCGGGTACGATCTGGCGGGTAAGCCCGTCCAGTGAATCCGCCCCGATAGCGGCCAGCATCTGTTGTTGCTGAGCGGCCGACGGGCCAATATGGCGCTCCGTGAAGGCGCTACCGTGTTCGAGCTGACTGAGAGTCTGGGTCATGTGGGGGAATTTCCTGCATTTAGCACAGTGATGTGCAGCACAATTAACTAATTCAGAAAACAAGCAAATCATTCAGAAAAACAAGCAAACAATTCACAAAACAAACAGATCACAAAAACAAGCGGACAATAAAAACGCCCCGTCGCGGGGAGCGAACGGGGCGTCAGGCTTATTCTTCGTCGTCGCCGTCTTCTTCTTCCAGCAGCGCCTGATAACCAGCGGCATCAAGCAATTCGTTCAGTTCGTCTTCATCAGACGCCTTGATGCGGAACAGCCAGCCTTCAGCATACGGCGCGCTGTTCACCAGTTCCGGTGCGCCTTCCAGTTCGTCGTTGATTTCCACCACTTCGCCGCTGATCGGCGCGTAGATGTCGGACGCGGCTTTGACGGACTCCGCCACGGCGCAGTCATCACCGGCGTTGACCGTGCTGCCGACTTCCGGCAGATCGACAAACACCATATCGCCCAGCAATTCCTGCGCGTGCTCGGTGATGCCCACGCTGTAAACGCCGTTGCCTTCCGCCATCACCCATTCATGGGACGAGGTATATTTCAATTCTGCCGGAACATTGCTCATTGCCACCTTCTCCTTCCATTAACGCCAAAAATTAAAACTGAACCAGCGCCTTGCCGGCGCGAACGAAATTGGGTTTGGTCACATGCACCGGCATCTCGCGATTGCGAATCTGCACGATAGCCTGTTCGCCGATACCGGCGGGAACACGAGCCAGGGCGATGCTGACGCCCAGCGTGGGCGAAAACGACCCGCTGGTGATCACACCTTCCTGCATGACGCCATGATTATCGGTAAAGCGGACCGGCTGACCGTGACGCAGCACGCCTTTTTCGGTCATCACCAGGCCGACCAGTTGTTCGGTGCCTTCCGCCTGCTGACGCTCCAGCGCTTCACGGCCGATGAACTGGCGGTCTTCCGGCTGCCAGACGATGGTCCAGCCCATGTTGGCCGCCAGCGGCGAGATGGATTCATCCATGTCCTGACCGTACAGGTTCATGCCCGCTTCCAGACGCAGCGTGTCGCGCGCGCCCAGTCCGCAGGGTTTAACGCCGGCCACCAGCAGTTGTTGCCAGAAGCCGACCGCCTGTTCCTGCGGCAGCGCGATTTCATAGCCCGCTTCGCCAGTATAGCCAGTGGTGGCGATAAACAGATCGCCCGCCTGTACGCCAAAGAAGGGTTTCATGCCGGCTACTTGCTCACGCTGGGCATCGTTCAGCAGACTGCGCACTTTTTCCTGCGCCTGCGGCCCTTGCACCGCGATCAGCGACAGATCCTCACGTTCGGTAATCTCCACCATGAACGGTTTGGCATGCTCGGTGATCCAGGCCAGATCCTTCTCGCGGGTGGCGGAGTTCACCACCAGCCGGAAATAGTCTTCGGTCTGGAAATAGACAATCAGATCGTCGATCACGCCGGCGGAGGGCGTCAGCATCGCGGTATAGAGCGCTTTACCGGGCTGGGTGAGTTTGGCGACATCATTCGCCAGCAGATAACGCAAAAATTCACGCACGCGGGCGCCGCGCAGATCCACGATGGTCATGTGCGACACATCAAACATGCCGGCGCTGTTGCGTACGATGTGATGTTCGTCCAGTTGAGAACCGTAGTGCAGCGGCATCATCCAGCCATGAAAGTCCACCATTTTGGCGCCATCGGCCAGATGCTGTTGATACAACGGAGTGTGGTTTGCCATTCTTTTCTCTCTACGTTAGCCGCGCGTTGTGACGCCAGGCCCCACGACGCAAACGTTTATCCTGCCCCAGAACTTACCACCGAAGCGCGCGTTCCACCACTCCCACAACCATAAGTTTATCTATATAAAAAGCCAAACCGGCATTGAATTACCCAATCACCCAATCAGGATATAAATCCGTAAAATTTCACAAAATAAAAACTTAACTCCAAATTAAAAAATAAAACCAATACCAAAAATTATTAATGCATGACTTTCTGGTTTGATGTCAGAAGAGACAACCACAAGTTAAATTAGATTAAGTAATGCGAAAAAACCCTAAAATTAGATTATTTCAGGTAAGGCCACGCCCGTTTTTCATTGTCTTCACACTCCGATTCTGTGATCGCCGTCGTGGACACCTTCCCGTCAGCGACAGTACGACGCGGCTAATGGCAGCCGTAAGAAGGCAGCGAGTCCCGACCGGTTTCACACTGGGTTCATCGGCGGGTGATCCCTCTGACAAGGGTTTGACTTTTATCAACCGGAAGTGAGCTTTTGTCTCGCTCTGCGCGGTGCGCGACTAGATTAACTATTAACCACACCGGCTACTGGCGCAAATGGATAACCGACACGCCTCAATGATTAAAAATCAATGCGTTAAGGAGAAATCATGGCACACAGAATGATACTGAATGAAACGTCCTATTTTGGCGGCGGCGCCATCGCCCACCTGACCGAAGAGGTACAGCGACGCGGCTTTCGCAAGGCGCTGGTGGTGACGGACCAGGAACTGATGAAGTACGGCGTAGCGGGTAAAGTAACCGCGCTGCTGGACAAAGCAGGCCTGCCTTATGACATCTATGACGGCGTGATTCCCAACCCAACCATCGCCGTCGTCCGGCAGGGCGTCGAACGTTTTCAGGCATCTGGCGCCGACTACCTGATCGCGATTGGCGGCGGTTCGCCGCAGGACACCTGTAAAGCCATCGGCATCATCATCAACAACCCGGAATTCGCCGATGTGCGCAGCCTGGAAGGGGTCGCGGCCACCCGCAAACCCAGCGTGCCGATTCTCGCCATTCCTACCACCTCCGGCACCGCGGCGGAAGTCACCATCAACTACGTCATCACCGATGAAGAGAAACGGCGTAAATTCGTCTGCGTCGACCCGCACGATATCCCCATCGTGTCGTTTATCGACGCGGACATGATGAGCAGTATGCCCGCCTCACTCAAAGCCGCCACCGGCATCGACGCCCTGACCCACGCCATCGAAGGGTTCACGACTCTGGGCGCCTGGGAATTGACCGACATGCTGCACCTCAAAGCCATCGAGATCATCAGCCGTTCACTGCGCGACTCGGTGGCCGGCAAACCGCAGGGCGTGGAAGCGATGGCGCTGGGGCAATATATCGCCGGTATGGGTTTTTCCAACGTCGGCCTGGGACTGGTGCACGGTATGGCGCATCCGCTGGGCGCGTTCTATAACACCCCGCACGGCGTCGCCAACGCGATTCTGCTGCCCCATATCATGGCCTGGAACGCGGAATACACCGGCGAGAAATTCCGCGCCATCGCCGTGGCGATGGGGGTACAAGGCGCGGGCAACATGCCGCTGACGCAGGCGCGGAACGCGGCGATTCAGGCGGTGCGGCAGTTGGCGCAGGATGTGGATATCCCGGCGCAATTGCGTCAGGTCGGCGTTAAAGAGCAGGATATTCCGGCGCTGGCGCAGGCGGCGTTCGACGATGTCTGCACCGGCGGCAACCCACGCCCGGCCAGCGTGAAGGAGATTGAGGCGTTGTATCAGTCGATCTACTGATAATCAAACCAAATGACAATCAAACTGCGGATCGTGCGATTTGTCGATGCGTGACGGGAAGTGACAAAAAACGCGCGTCCTGCCAATGATGAACCGGAACCTGCCGCGTCAAACGCCGCGGCAGGCCGGTCAAGCCCGTATTACTATCGGGGCTTCAGGACGCGTGGAGCAACCAGCGCCTGTGACGAACATTCAGCATTCGCAATGCAGCATTTACGCTGGAATATTCGTTACAGGCGAACACGGCTCAAAAGGCTGCAAAGCCTTGCAGCAGGTAGGATCGTAGCATCTGAACCGAGCGTATCACGCTCAGATCAGGTGGCTGATATTCACGTTCTCCATCAGGTAATGGTTGTCGGAGTAATCCACCGGAATGGCAATCACCGCCGGGCCGTCCACATCCATCGCCTGCCAGAGCTTCGGCACCAGTTCGGCGGCGGACTCCACGGCGAAACCTTTAGCGCCGAAGGCTTCCGCATAGGCTTTGAAGTCAATCGGCCCGAATTTGACGCCGGAAGCGCGGTGATATTTTTTCTCTTCCTGAATTTCCACCATGTTGTAGGCGTTATCCACCCAGATGATGTGCAGAATGTTGGATTTCAGCCGCACCGCGGTTTCCAGTTCCATACTGGACTGCATGAAACCGCCATCTCCGGACACCGACACCACTTTCTGTTGCGGATTCACCAGCGCGGCGGCGATCGCCCACGGCAACGCCACCCCCATAGTCTGCTGACCGTTGGTCATCAGCACCTGACGGGCGCGGAAGCTGTAGAGATAACGCGCCAGCCAGATATGGAAGCTGCCCATGTCCACGCACAGGGTAACGTCTTTATTGACCAGATCCTGCATCACCCGCACCAACCGCAGCGGATGAATAGCGAAGCCGTCCATGTTGATGGCGCGGGTCGCCAGTTCATGGCGCAGTTGACGACGCTCCTCCAGAATCGCCTCCGACTGGGACGACAGCACGATCGGCGAACTCAGTTGCTCATTGAGCGTATCAATGGTGATGCTGATGTCGCCAACCAGTTCCACATCCGGGCGGTAGGCGTTTTCCACTTCGGCGGGCAACACATCAATGTGCACCAGCGTGGCATTACCAGAATTCCACAGCGCCGGCGCATACTCCACCGGGCTGTAGCCGACCGTGACGATAAGGTCGGCCTGCTGTAGCAGCTTGTCGCCGGCCTGATTGTTAAACAACCCTACCCGTCCGGCGAAATGGTCAAAATGCTGTTGATCGATTACCCCGGCGGCCTGATAGGTACTGGTCACCGGCAGGCGGCTGTGATGCAGCAGGCGGCGCAGCGCCTCGGCATTTTTCGGCTGGCTGGCCATCAGCCCCAGCAACAGTATCGGGTTTTTGGCTTTCTTGATCAGCCCGACCACCCGTTCAACATCCGCACGCGGCGCGCTATTGAGGGTCGGCAGCGAGGTACGAGCCAGAATCGGGCTGTCTACCGGTTCATTGACAATATCTTCCGGCAGACTGATGAACGACGCGCCCGGCCGACCGAGCTCAGCAGCGCGAAAGGCGTTAGCCATCACTTCTGAAATGGCGGACGACACCGTGATTTCGGCGCTGTATTTGGTCACCGGCTGAAACAGGCTGACGGTATCCAGGCTCTGGTGGGTCAGTTTCAGGCGGTCGGCGCGTTTGACCGCACCTCCCAGCGCCACCAGCGGGTCGCCTTCCGCCGTCGCGGTCGCCAGCCCGGTCACCAGATTCGAACAGCCCGGCCCCGACGTCACCAGCGTCACGCCGGCCTTGCCGGTAAGACGGCCGACGGCGGCCGCCATAAAGGCGCCATTAGCCTCATGGCGCACGGGAATGGTTTGAATCGGCGAATCCACCAGCGAATCAAACACGCGGTCTACTTTTGCACCAGGAATGCCGAAGACATAGTTGACGCCTTGCTGCTCAAGATGTTTTACGATCAGCTCCGCACCGCTAGACCAATGCTGTTGACCATCCCTATTTTCCATAATGTTTATCCTCTGCATAACAGTGTGCTTTTGCTTTCAGTACCTGCTCGATGCTTCAGCTCTCCACGGAGTGAATGACGCTATCGAGATTTTCAGGGGATAAATTGGCTTTCAGGAAATCCCTGTCGCGGGGAAGGTCAATAACCAGTTTGGCGATAGAGCCAAAGGTCAATACGCCTTCTTCCAGTCGATAATCAAGGATATGCCCGCCGCCTTTGCGGTCATCAGTGATGAAATGCTCGTGATAACCGGCAACATTAATCCCCTGAACATAGGCAGGACTACGGAAACCGATAACGCTGCCCTGACACTGTTCGAAACGGAACGTGGGTTGTTGGGCAATCGCTTCCAGCATCGGTTTATAAGGGCGTTCCTGGCGAGGTACCGTACGGGTTTCCACGTGGCTAAAGCGGCCATCTATCCGCAGGGCACAAAACAGATTATCTGTTGCAATCAAGTCATTAATGCGCTGATGAATCGCTTCGCGGCTGGTGGCCTGCCCGAAATGGATTTGCTCCGTCGGGCGGAAAAAGGTCATTACCGCGAAGGGAGTTTTTTGATACGGCAGCGCTGCTCGCGCGCTGCCATCCTCACGGAGCTGGAAGATACGGCTGTTAAGCGCCACCAGTTCACCGTCGAGATCATTAAACGTCCCTAATCCAAAATCGCCATGTTTCAGAAGTTCTTCCATGGTGATGTTACCTTCATAAACGCCATTAATAAGCCCGCTCATTAATGACGTCTGATAAATAACGCACTCTGGATGCTGTTTCTGATGATGAAGTGCAAAGCTGGCCAGTTCCCTGACACAGGAGTCGACGCAGTTAACATCTTTCATATCCATTCCCTTCTGACGATGATCAACTTAAATTTATTTAATGTTTCACTTGAATATTGACCTCCGTCACACCAAAGTTCCAATACAGAGATGTGGCCATTTGGAGATCGAAAATATATGGAATTACGTTACCTGCGCTATTTTGTCGCAGTGGCCTCAACCCGGCATTTCACCCGCGCGGCGGAAATTCTCGGCATATCACAGCCGCCGTTAAGCCAGCAGATTCAAAAACTTGAGCGGGAAATCGGGACGCCGTTGTTCAAGAGGCTGACCCGTGGCGTGGAGATGACGGAAGCTGGCGAAGCGCTGTATCAGGACGCCAGCCATATTCTGGAACTGGCCGAATCGGCTGTGGAGAGAGTGCGCAGCATCGCCCGCGGGGAGAGCGGCGCGATCAACATCGGCTTCTCCTGTGCGGTGACGTTTCATCCCACGGTGCTGGCGCTGTTGCGCCGTTACCGGCAGCATTATCCCAGCGTCCAGCTGCGGCCGCGGGAAGAGCACATCAACGAGATTCTGGAGAGCCTGCGCAACCGCACCACCGACATCGCGTTTGTGCGCCTGCCATGCGATATCGGCGAGGAGTTCGAAGGCGAATTACTGGCGGACGAGCCGATGCGGCTGGTGCTGCCGGAAAACCATCCGTTCAGCGATCAAACGCGAATCAATCTGGGACAGCTGCGGCAGGAACCGTTGATCATCTTTCCGCGCGAACTCTGCCCCAGTCTGCACGACCTGATTATCCGCGCCTGCTACCTGTCGGGCTACCAGCCAAAAATCAACCCGCTGGCGCCACATATCACCGCCACCATCAGCATGGTGGCGTCTGGTTTTGGCGTGACCTTTGTCCCTGAATCGCTGGCCAGCATCCAGACCGGCAATGTGACTTATCACGACACCAACACGCCGCACCTCACCACGCAGATTGCCGTTATCTGGCGCAAACATGACCGCTCCGCCACGCTGCTGAACATGCTGCAGCTGGTGCGCGACTATCTGCACAGCGCCTGATCGTTCTCAGGCATCCAAAAACCTGCCGTCGTCAAACGGCAGGTCACACAAAAATCATGCGGCACCGGTTGTATAGCGGCAAATCTTATATATGATATTAGTTATCATTATCAACAAGAGAAGCCACAATGCTGACCGCCATGATCGCCGCCTGCGGGCTATGGGGAATAAGCTGGTATTTTGGCAAGCGTCTGTCCAGCGCCTGGGGCGTTCTGCTGCCGGCGGCGCTGATGCCGTTGCTGGCCCTGCCGGAACTAAAACTGACCCACCTGAAGTACATCTGTGCGCTGGCGATGCTGCTCACGTTGAGCATGCTGTTTCATCGCCGTATGCGTCACTATCTGCTGCTGCCGTCCTGCATTGCGCTGGCAGGCGGCCTGGCGGCGCTGTCGCTTACGCTAAAGGGATGGTGATACCGACCCTGAACGGGCATAACGCACAAGATAAAGGAAGAAAACGCGCTGTTGATTTTATGAGCGAGAAGAATTGCTGTGCTGGAAAAAGACAAGAAAGATAAGGATGAGGAGAGTGGTGCGAAGAGAGGGACTTGAACCCTCACGTCCGAAGGACACTAACACCTGAAGCTAGCGCGTCTACCAATTCCGCCACCTTCGCACTGTTTTACTACGATACTATTTACTATTCACTACTTACTACGATTACTACTTACTACGATATTGCTGCTACATCTTGATTTGTATCCCAGTGGTGCGAAGAGAGGGACTTGAACCCTCACGTCCGAAGGACACTAACACCTGAAGCTAGCGCGTCTACCAATTCCGCCACCTTCGCAGGTACTGTGAAATACAAATCTGTGGTGATTTTGGTGCGAAGAGAGGGACTTGAACCCTCACGTCCGAAGGACACTAACACCTGAAGCTAGCGCGTCTACCAATTCCGCCACCTTCGCAAACCAAGCAACATTACGTCACACAATGTCACCACGGAGGCGAATTCTAGAGATTTTCGCACCAACGTCAATCATTATTTCCATGTCGTTACAGCGTTTGCTGTAAAAAACAGCATTCAGACAAACGGGGCCTGCTGGAAGCATTGTTGAAGCCACTCAATCACCACCCGGATGCGCGGCGCCAGAAAGCGCCCGGAGGGATACATCACATACAGCGGCATATCGGGCGGCGGTAACTGCGGCAGGATCTCCACCAGTTCCCCGCTCGCCAGCAACGGCGCCAGACCGTAGCGCGGCGCCTGAATAATCCCCATTCCGGCCTGGCAGGCGGCGATATAGGCATCGGCGCCGTTGATTTCTACCAGACTGGGCAGCGAGCGGGTAATGACTTGCCCCTGCTGCATAAATTCCAGCGGGTAACGCTGCGATGTGCGCAGCGAAAAATAGCTTACCATGCGGTGAGACGTCAGCGCCTCCAGCGTGTCGGGCACGCCGTATTCGGCGCAATAAGCCGCGGAAGCGCAGGTTATCTGCGGCAGCGACGGCAGCGAACGCGCCACCAGCGAATCATCATCCACCTGCCAGGCGCGCAGCACGCAGTCCACGCCTTCGCGCACCACATTAATCGCGGCATCGTTGGCGCTCAGCACCAGCGCAATCTGCGGATAGCGGCGGTAAAACGCGGGCAACGACGGGATCACCACCTGCCGGGCCAGCGAATGCGGCATGTCGATTCTCACCCGTCCGCTGGGCTGCTGGCGCTGACGGGAAAACAGCGCGTCCGTTTCCTCAATTTCCGCCAGCAACTGCACGCAGCGCTGGTAGTAAAGCAAACCTTCGTCCGTCACCTGTACCTGACGGGTGGTGCGTTGCAACAGACGCACTCCCAGCCGCAGTTCCAGCCGTTTCAGCGTCTGGCTGACGGTCGCCCGCGGCAGTCCCAGCTTTTCCGCCGCCCGGCTAAAACTTTCCGCTTCCACAATGCGCACAAACACCCGCATCGCCTGAACCTGATCCATCACCGGCCCCATTGTTTGCATTTTACAAACAGTGTTGCATAAAACCGCGAATTTATCTTTTTGATTCAAACAACCACACTGAAAAACGCGGTTAATAACACGGAGCAATAACATGCAACAGCGAAAACTGGGCCCGCAGGGGCCAACGGTATCTGCACTGGGTCTCGGCTGTATGGGGATGAGCGATTTCTATTCCACCGGGCAGGATGAAAAAGAGGCTATCGCCACCCTGCATCGTGCGCTGGAACTGGGCGTCACCCTGCTGGATACCGCCGACATGTACGGCCCTTACACCAATGAAACGCTGGTGGGCAAAGCCATCAAAGGCAAACGGGATCAGGTATTTCTGGCTACCAAGTTTGGCATTCTGCGCGACCCGGCCAACCCGAACCTGCGTGGCGTCTGCGGCCGGCCGGAGTATATCCGTCAGGCGGTCGAAGGCAGTCTGAAACGTCTGGGCGTCGAGGTCATTGATCTTTATTACCAGCACCGCATCGATCCGGCAGTGCCGATTGAGGACAGCGTCGGCGCGCTGGCCGATCTGGTTAAGGCAGGCAAGATTCGTTATATCGGCCTGAGCGAAGCCTCCGCCGCTACGCTGGAACGCGCGCACCGCGTTCACCCTATCACCGCGCTGCAAAGCGAATACTCATTGTGGACGCGGGATGTGGAAGCGGAGATTCTGCCCGCCTGCCGCCGTCTGGACATCGGCTTCGTGCCTTACAGCCCGCTGGGACGTGGTTTTCTGACCGGCGCCATCAAACGACGGGACGATCTGGCCGCGGACGATTTCCGACGCGCCAACCCGCGCTTCAGCGATGAAAACTTTGCTAAAAACCTGCAACTGGTGGACAAAATCACGCAGTTGGCGCAGGAAAAAGCGGTAACGCCATCGCAGCTGGCGCTGGCCTGGGTGCTGGCGCAGGGCGAGCACATCGTTCCGATTCCCGGCACCAAACGCCGTCGCTATCTGGAAGAAAATGTCGGCGCGCTGTCGGTTTCGTTGACGCCGCGCGAGCAGGATGACATTAACGCCATCTTCCCGCCGGAGATCGCCGCAGGCGCGCGCTACGGACAGGAAGGCATGGCGACGCTCGATAACGCCTAAGCGTCGCATCGCGCCCGGCGAAAGCCGGGCGGCTCAGTTAACGTTTTTTATTGCGGCGCAGCACCGCGCGATAAACGCGGAAACGACCGGTCTGGGCGATAACTTCATGGCTGCCGAAGGTTTCGTCCAGCAGCGCCGGGTACGGCAGGAAAGCGTTGGCGACAATGCGCAGCTCGCCTTCCATATTCAGGTGCGAGGCGGCGCCGCGAATCATCACTTCCGCCGCATGCAGGCTGGTCTGCATGCCGTCATGGAACGGCGGGTTGGAGATAATGAGGTCAAAACGCCCCTGAATATCCGAGTACGCGTTGCTGGCGATCACCTGCCCTTCCAGACCGTTGGCCGCCAGCGTCGACCGGCTCGCTTCCAGCGCGGCGGCGCCGACATCGCTGAGCGTCAGGCGGATTTTCGGCGATATGCGGGCAAACGACGCCGCCAGCACCCCAGCGCCGCAGGCGAGATCCAGTACCTTGCCCTTGCGATGCGGCTCCAGCGTCGAGAGCAGCAACTGGCTGCCGGTGTCCAGCCCCTCGCGGCTGAATACGCCCGGCAACGTGTGTACCGGCACGCCATCCACGTCATACTCCAGCCACCAGTCCTCCAGCGCAAAAGCAGACGGTGCTTCCAGACGACCGTGATACAGGCCGCAACGGCGGGCGCTGTCGATCTTGTTGATGGCGGCGATCGGCTCCAGAATGCCCTCGGCGCTGCGTACCCCGCTGCGGTTCTCGCCGACGACGAAAATGTCGCAGCCCACCGGCAGCAGCGACAGCAGGTTGGACAGCTGGAACTGCGCTTCCTGTTTGCTTTTCGGCCAGTAGTAGATCAGGGTGTCGCACCCGGCTACGGTTTCCGCCTGTGCCAGCAGCGAAAAATGCACGTTGTCGCCCAGTACGGGCTGCAACTGCTGCCAGTGATGATACTGCGTGGTGTGCACGGTGACGGCGGCTGCGTCAAAATGAGCGGGCAGCGTATCTTGCAGATCGCCGGCAAACAGCACCCGGCGGGAAACAAATTCATCACTGTGGCGCAGTATCACTTCACTGGCGGGGGTTAATGCTGACATCAGGTCTGGCTCCTCAATAAACTGAGCGAGGATTATAGTGGTTTGTTGGCGCATGTTCAGCGATTTGTTAGCATAGCGCCGCACAATCGTGCGCCACTATTGTTTATCGCGATGATCATATCGCGGTTATCGTATCGCGGTTATCGCGCGCGGAGTTAAGGCATGACATCAAGACGGGACTGGCTGTTGCAGCAACTGGGGATCACCCAGTGGACTTTGCGTCGTCCGTCGGTGCTGAAAGGCGAAATCGCCGTCAGCCTGCCGCCTGACGCCCGGCTGCTGATCATCGCCGATCCGCTGCCCGCCAGCGACGATCCGCTATTGCAGGATGTGGCGCGCAGCCTGAATCTCGCCCCGCAGCAGATAGTCAGCCTGACGCCGCGTCAGGCGCAGATGCTGCCGGAACACACTCGCTGCCACAGCTGGTGGCTTGGGCAGCCCGCCGCCGACCCGTTGACGTTGGACGGCGTGCAACTGACCAGCCCGGCTCTGGCCGAGCTTTATCACAACGCCGGGGCGAAACGCGCCCTGTGGCAACAGATTTGTCACCATGAACATGATTTCCACCCTGACCACGGCTGATCTGCCGCGGGCGTTTGAGATTGAATGCTTAAGCCACGCCTTCCCGTGGAGCGAAAAAACCTTCATCAGCAATCAGGGCGAGCGTTACCTCAACCTGAAACTGTGCCATGACCAGCAGTTGGTGGCCTACGCCATCACCCAGGTGGTGCTGGATGAAGCCACGCTGTTCAACATCGCCGTCGCCCCCGACCATCAGCGTCACGGCTATGGACGTCAGTTGCTGGAACACCTGATCGCCGAGCTGGAGCGCAGCGATGTGGTGACGCTGTGGCTGGAAGTACGTGCCTCCAACGCGCGCGCCATCGCGCTGTATCAGAGCATGGGATTCAACGAGGTGTCGGTGCGGCGGGATTATTACCCGACCGTCGGCGGCCGGGAAGACGCCATCATTATGGCGCTGCCGCTGGGCTGACGGCGCGCTTTTCCCATCAGTCCGGCCGTTTCCTTCCGGTTGTCAATAATTTGAAATGGAAATCATTCTCAATTAATATGCGGCGATATTTTGCGCTTTCCGTTTTCAGGAACCCGTTATGTCCGCCGTCAACACCGCCAGCCCTTGCGACCTTCAGCAGCTTTATCAGCAGCATCACAGCTGGCTGCAGGGGCTGCTGCGCAAACGGCTGGGCAATCTGTGCGACGCCGCCGATCTGGCGCACGATATTTTCGTACAGCTGCTGACCCGTCCGCGCCACTTCGACAGCCATGAAGGCGCGCGCGCCTACCTCAGCGTGATGGCGCAGGGCCTGTGCGTCGATCTGTGGCGCCGCCGGGCGCTGGAACAGGCCTGGCGGCAGTCGCTGAACCACTGCGAGCAAGTGCATGCGCTGTCTGCCGAGCAGCACACCATCATTCTGGAAACCCTGTATCAGGTCGACGCCATGTTGCGTCAGTTGCCGGACAACGTGCGCGTCGCCTTTATCCTGGCGCAGATTCAGGGACAGACCTACGCGCAGATCGCCGTCACGCTCGGCGTCAGTGAGCGGATGGTGAAAAAATACATGGCGCAGGCGATGCTGCACTGCATCCTGCTGGAAGCGGAGCATCACGGCCATGAGGCGATGCAGCGGTGAACCGACAGACGCCGGCGTCGCCACCGGATTATCAGGCGCTGCAACAGGCGGCCGACTGGTACGCCCAACTGCTGGATTCCGCCCACGACAGCGAGCTGCATGCCCGCTGGCAACAGTGGCTGTCGGCAAGCAACGCGCACCGTCTGGCCTGGCAATATGTGGAAACCGTCAGCCAACGCTTTCAGCCGTTGCGCGGCGACGTCACGCCGTTGACGGCGCAGACGCTGCTGCAACCGTCTACGCCGCTCACCCGCCGCCATACCCTGCGCCTTGGCGCACTGCTTGCTACCGGCTCGCTGCTGTCCTGGCTGACCTGGCGCCACACGCCGGTGCGCGAAAGCCTGCTGGCGCTGACAGCCGACTACCGCACCGGTACCGGCGAAATCCGCGACTTTACGCTCAGCGACGGTACCCGGCTCTGGCTTGATACCGCATCCGCGCTTGATGTCCGCTACACCGATACCCGTCGCCAGTTGAACCTGATCGCCGGCGAAGCGCTGATCGACACTGCCGCCGACAAGCGGCGACCGCTGTTTGTCGCCAGCCGGGAAGGCAGCATGCAGGCGCTCGGCACCCGCTTCAGCGTGCGCCAGTTGGCAGGCAGCACCCAACTGACCGTATACGCCGGCAGCGTGGCGGTCACGCCGCGGCAGACAGGCCCGCTGCGCCAGATCGACGCTGGTCGACAGTGGCGATTTGACGCCAGCGGCGCCGGGTTCGAAACGCGCATCAGCGCGCAGGATGCCGACTGGCGTCAGGGAATGCTGCATGCCAACGACACCCCGCTGGGCGACGTGGTGGCGCGGCTGGCCCGCTACCGCCACGGTCATCTGGCCTGCGCGCCGGATGTCGCCGCGCTGCGCGTGGTCGGCACTTTCCCGCTGATGGACACCGATCGGGCGCTCGCCATGCTGAGCCGGGTGCTGCCGGTGCGCATCCACCGCCGTTTCGACTGGTGGATCACCGTCGAACCTGTCTGAAAAAAATTATCGCCCGCCGGTTCCCTTTTTGCGCCGCTCGTTCGATTCCCACTAAAAGCACGCTCTTTTACTCTGGGATACAAGGCATTCATCATGACATTCACTACACCTGCTCGCGCTGGCCTGCGCCAGATTCTCCGCCCACAAAAACCGCTGGTCGTCGCGCTGCGCCTCGCCCTGCTCAGCCTGTCGCTGCCGTGCGTCATTCCAGCCAGCGCCGCGCAGGAAAGCCCGGCGACGCGCCATTACGCGCTCGCCGCCGGTCCGCTTGGCAACCAATTGAACCAGCTCGCCGGGCAGGCCGGCATCTATCTCGCCGCCGACGCCAGCCTGACGCAGGGGCTGAGCGGCCCGGCGTTGCAGGGCGATTACACGGTGGATGAGGCGTTACGTCGCCTGCTGAGCGGCAGCGGGCTGACCGCGTCACGCCAGCCGGACGGCAGCTACGTGCTGAGAAAGCCGGCGGACGGCGAAGAAATGTATGTTATCCGCCAACCCAGTCTGAACGGCCCGACCGAAGACACCGGCGCCTACACCACCCGCAATCTGAGCACCGCCACCCGAATGACGCTTTCGCCGCGCGAAACGCCGCAATCGGTCAGCGTGGTCACCCGCCAGCAGATGGACGACCAGCACATGACTTCGCTGGAAGACGCGATGGCCGTATCCACCGGCGTCACCGTGGTGAAAGAGAGCTCGTATCAGACCCGTTTCCAGTCCCGTGGCTTCATGATGGACAACGTGCAGGAAGACGGCTCCGGCAGCTCGTTCCAGAACAGCGTGTCGGGCATGGGCTCGGCGGAATCCTCCAGCGAGTCGCCCGATCTGGCGATCTACGATCGGCTGGAAATTCTGCGCGGCGCGTCCGGGCTGTTGCAGGGCAACGGCGAGCCGGGCGGCACCGTCAATCTGGTGCGCAAAAAACCGACCTACGATTTTCGCAGTACGCTCAGCACCAGCGCAGGCAGTTGGGATCATTACCGTCAGGAAGCGGATGTGTCCGGCCCGCTCAATAGCGACGGTTCGCTGCGCGGCCGTTTTGTCGGCGTCACCCAGAAAAAAGACAGCTTTGTCAATGAGGTACACAGCGAACGCCATGTCATGTACGGTACGCTGGCCTATGATCTCACCAGCGACACCACCGTCACCACCGGTGTTAACTGGCAGAAAACCCGCACCGTGCCGGATCTCTACGGCGTACCGATGTCCACCGATTACGCCAGCCTGAACCTGCCGCGATCCACCTTTCTGGGCGCCAGTTGGAACCGGATCGCCTTCGAGAAAATCAACGCGTTCGCCGAACTGGAACACCGCTTCAGCAGCGACTGGACGCTGAAAAGCGCGCTCAACTATACCCACTCCACCGCCGTCGGGCGCTTTACCGGTATTTTCGGCAACGGCACCAGCGGCGTCGGCAGCAACGGCACCGGGCGGCTCAACAACATGCTGGCGCGGGATAATCAGGCCGATCAATGGAGCTATAACCTGACGCTCAACGGGCCGTTCGAACTGCTCGGGCGTCGCCATGAGCTGGTGGTGGGCGGCGATTACCAGAAAGAAAACTTCGACAACCTGTTCGGCCGGGTGATCAACACCAACGTCGTGAACGTGTATAACTGGAACCCCGACGCGCTGGCCGAACCTGCCTGGCCCGCCTACAGCAACAATTACACCTACGATCTCTACCAGCGCGGCCTGTTCACCACCGCCCGCTTTACGCTGGCGGACGACTGGAAGCTGATTGTCGGCACCCGCTACAGCAACTTCAGCTATACCAACAACTTGCGTAATCTCAGCAGCGGCTCCGCCACCCAGACCCACTTTAAAGCCAACGAACAATGGACGCCGTACGGCGGCCTGCTGTGGGACTTCGCCGATCACTACACCTGGTATCTGAGCTACGCCGATATCTACAAGCCGCAGGAAAATATCGACAACCGCGGCAATCTGCTGCCTGCTGTCACCGGCAAAAACTACGAAACCGGGGTGAAAGGCGAGTTCTTCGGCGGCGCGTTGAACACCTCGGCAGCGCTATTCCGCATCGTGCAGGAAAACCGGGCGGTCGAAGATATCAACTGTCAGGTTTCCACCACCTGCTACCGCGCCGACGGCAAGGTGGAAAGTCAGGGGCTGGAACTGGAAGCGGCCGGCAAACTGGCGACGGGCTGGCAGTTGTCCGCCGGTTATACGCTGACCAACAGCAAATATCTGAAATCCGATGAGGGCACGCAGGGGCGACGCTACAGCCTCAATACGCCGCAGCACCAGTTCAAGCTTTACACCAGCTATCAGTTGCCCGGCAGCCTGAATCAATGGACGGTAGGCGCCGGGCTGACCGCGCAAACCGACACCACCACCAGCCGGGGGGTGACGCAGGGCGGTTATACGCTGCTCAACGCCAACGTGAACTATCAGTACAACTCGCATCTCAGCTTCAACCTGGCCGGGTATAACCTGACCGACAAGGTGTACTACGTGAACGTGTCGAACCGTCATCGCGGCGGCAACAACTTCTACGGCGACCCGCGCAATGTGATGCTAACCGCCAAATGGGCCTTCTGATGGCGGCGCTAAACCTTTGGCGCCGGAGGGAGCCATGACCAGCCTGCGGCGTTTCTGCCGGCTAGCCGCGCCGCTGTGGCTAAGCCGCGGCGCATTATGGTTATGGCTGCTGCTGTTTGCGGTTATCGGGCTGACGCTGTCGGTCGTGTGGATCAGCGTACAGTACAACAACTGGAGCAAAGCCTTCTACGATGCGCTGGCGGACTACTTCCGCCATGCGTCGATCCGCGCGCTGGCGCTGAGCTATCTCGGCTACACCGCGCTGTTTGTCGCGGTGGTGGTGTGCGGCAACTGGCTGAAAAAACTGCTGATGCTGCGCTGGCGCGAGCAGATGACGCGGCAGTTCGAACAGCAATGGTTGCAGCGCCACGCGCACTATCGGCTACAACTGATGCCCAACGGCGCGCCGGATCACCCCGACCAGCGCATCGCCGAGGATATCCGCCTGCTGACGGAGCAGAGCCTGACGCTGCTGCTGTCGTTGCTGAAAAACACCGCCCGGCTGTTCTCCTTCCTTGCCATCCTGTGGCAGATCTCCGGCGTGCAGACCATCACGCTGGGCGACTGGCGCCTGACCGTGCCGGGGTATCTGGTCTGGATTGCGCTGGGGTATGCGCTTTTCGGCAGCGCGGTCACACACTGGCTCGGCGCGCCGCTGCATCGCGTCAATGCCCGGCTACAACAGGTGGAAGCCGGCTATCGCGGCACGCTGTTGCGTATCCACGACCACAGCGAGCAAATCGCGTTTTATCAGGGACAGACGGCGGAACGCCAGCGGATGCAACGGCACTTCGGCGCGATCGTCACCAACGCCTTTCAACTGATGGGGCGCGAGTTTCGGCTGGAGAGCTTCACCACCAGCTACTTCCGCCTGAGCCTAATTATTCCGGTGTTCGCGGTGCTGCCGCTTTACCTGCTGCAACAGATTTCGCTGGGCGCCATCATGCAGGCGCGCGCCGCCTTTGGCTACGTGCTGGACGCCTTTGGCTGGTTCATCGACAGCTACCGGGAACTGGCGCGCTGGTCGGCTACCGTCGACCGGCTGTGGGAACTGCAACAACAGTTGCAGCAGTTGCCGCCCTGCCCGGCCCCACAACGCCGGGGCGAGGCGCTTATCGCCGATCGCCTGCAACTACGCTCTCCACAAGGGCATGCCTTACTGGAGCCGGTGTCGCTGTGTCTGCAACCGGCCAACTGGTGCCAGTTGCAGGGCGCGAGCGGCAGCGGCAAAACCACCCTGCTGCGAGCGCTGGCCGGGTTATGGCCGTTCAGCGCCGGATCGGTGATCCACCCTGCCGGCGAAGTGCTGTTCTTGCCGCAAAAACCCTATCTGCCGCAGGGAACGCTACGTCAGCTGTTGAGCTATCCGTCGCCGCACACGCCGCACGATGATCAGTTGCAGGCCGTACTGCAACAGGTGCAGTTGCCTCATCTCGTGCCGTTGCTGGACTGCGAGCACCCCTGGTCGATGCGTCTGTCCGGCGGCGAGCAGCAGCGGCTGTCGCTGGCACGCGCCTTGTTACAAAAACCGGCGTTGTTGTGCCTGGATGAAGCCACCAGTCAGTTGGACGATGACAGCGCGTATCTGCTCATGCGGGAATTGCGTCATCAGTTGCCGCACGCCATCGTGCTGGCGGTGACGCATCAAACGGTGCTGGCGGAGCTGTTCGATACCACGCTGACCACAACGACAGCCGGGCGGGCGAACGCGGCCTGAGCGACAGGAAAAAATACCGTCAGGAAAGAAACCAAAGAAAGCGGCCCGAGGAATATCGGGCCGCCAGAGGGATTAGGCGTCGGCTTTGTCGCCCAGCAGTACGGATTCGAGCGCGATCTCGATCATCTCGTTGAAGGTGGTCTGACGCTCGGCCGCGGTGGTCTGCTCGTGGGTACGGATATGGTCGGACACGGTGCAGATCGCCAGCGCTTTAGCGCCGAATTCCGCCGCCACACCGTAGATACCGGCCGCTTCCATTTCCACGCCCAGAATGCCGTATTTTTCCATCACGTCGAACATTTGCGGGTCCGGCGTGTAGAACAGATCGGCGGAGAACAGGTTGCCGACGCGAGCGTCGATGCCACGCGCTTTGGCGGCATCCACCGCGTGACGCAGCAGGTCAAAATCGGCAATCGCCGAGAAGTCGTGATCTTTAAAGCGCATCCGGTTCACTTTGGAATCGGTACAGGCGCCCATGCCGATCACCACGTCACGCAGTTTCACATCGGCGCGCACCGCGCCGCAGGAACCGACGCGGATAATTTTCTTCACGCCGTATTCGGTGATCAGCTCTTTGGTGTAAATGGAACAGGACGGAATGCCCATGCCGTGGCCCATTACGGAAATGCGGCGGCCTTTGTAGGTACCGGTGAAACCCAGCATACCGCGCACATTGTTCACTTCCACCGCGTTTTCCAGAAAGGTTTCCGCGATGTATTTGGCGCGCAGCGGGTCACCCGGCATCAGCACTACGTCGGCGAAGTCACCCATTTCTGCATTGATATGTGGCGTAGCCATGCTTTTTCTTCCTTTTCAAATTCAGTGTGAAATCATGATGATAAATTATAGCGCCCGTCACCGGTCCGTGTCACAGCATTGACCTGTCACAGAATAGACTGGCCGTAATCCATCGGCGACAGCCCGAAATAACCGGTAACCGTCTGGCCGATATCGGCAAAGGTGGTGCGGTGGCCGTAATCGCCCGGCTTAACGTTCGGCCCGTAAATCAGCACCGGCACATGCTCGCGGGTGTGATCGGTGCCGGGCCAGCTCGGGTCGCAGCCGTGGTCGGCGGTCAGGATCAGGATATCGTCGCCAGTCACGCGCGCCAGCATCTCCGGCAGACGGCGGTCAAACAGCTCCAGCGCCGCCGCATAGCCGGGCACATCACGGCGGTGGCCGTAGGAAGAGTCGAAATCGACAAAGTTGGTGAACACGATGGTGTCTTCGCCCGCCTGTTCCATCTCTTTCAACGTGGCGTCAAACAGCGCATCGATACCGGTGGCTTTCACCTTTTTGGTGATGCCGACGTTGGCGTAGATATCAGCGATTTTGCCCACTGACACCACAGTGCCATTTTTCTCGTCCACCAGCTTTTTCAGCATGGTCGGCGCCGGCGGCTCGACCGCCAGATCGTGGCGGTTGCCGGTGCGCTGGAACTGACCCGCTTTGTCGCCGACGAACGGACGGGCGATCACCCGGCCGATGTTGTAACCGCCGTCGGTCAGCTCTTCGCGGGCGATTTCACACAGCTCGTACAGTTTCTCCAGCCCGAAGGTTTCTTCATGGCAGGCAATCTGAAATACCGAGTCCGCCGAGGTATAGAAAATCGGTTTGCCGGTTTTCATGTGTTCCTCGCCGAGCTGGTCGAGGATCACGGTGCCGGAAGAATGGCAGTTGCCAAGATAACCCGGCAGCCCAGCGCGTTCGACCAGTCGGTCCAGCAGCGCCTGCGGGAAACTGTTGTGTTCGTCGAGGAAATAGCCCCAGTCGAACAGCACCGGCACCCCGGCGATTTCCCAGTGGCCGGACGGCGTGTCCTTGCCGGAGGAAATTTCGCTGGCGTACGCGTAGGCGCCGATGATATCGGCCTGTTCATCCAGCCCCGGCGGGAACTGCCCGGTGGAACCTTCCGCCGCCTTGCCCAGCCCCAGACGGCTCAGGTTCGGCAGCCGCAGCGGCCCTTGTCGGCCGACATCGGCCTTGCCTTGTGCGCAGGCTTGTGCGATATGGCCCAGCGTATCTGAACCTGCGTCGCCAAACCGTTCGGCATCAGCGGCGCTGCCAATCCCGAACGAGTCGAGAACCATAATAAATGCACGTTTCATGTAGTTATCTCCTGCGTCGTGCGTAAGGCACAGCTTATACGTAAAACGTAAAGCATCGGTGTACGTAAGGCCGGGCGGCGACAATGCGGTTATACCCGTCATACTTCAAGTTGCAGGTGTGTTGGCTGCGTTCGTTCACCCGAATCACTTACCTGAGTAAGCTCATCGGGATTCACTCACTTGCCGCCTTCCTGCAACTCGAATTATTTTGGGTATAGATGTCCGTAGCGTCCAGACGACGATAAATCAGCGGACAAGGCGCAGGCGGTTGATCGTCAAGGCGAATCGCCTCGCGCAGCGCCTGCGCGGCCAGTTGCCAGTCCGACTCGGTTCTGGCGTGGACAACCGCCAGCGGACGCTGCGCATCCACCCGCTCGCCCAGACTGACCATGTCGCTCAGCCCGACACTGTGATCAATGATATCACTGGCCTGACGTCGACCACCACCCAACGCCACCACTACCATGCCCAACGCGCGCGCATCCATCGCGCCGACAAAGCCGTCGCGCCCGGCGAACACCGGTTTGCTGAGCGTGGCGGGCGACAAATAGCGATCGTAATGTTCGACAAAATCCGTCGGGCCGTGCTGGGCCGCCACCATACGGCCAAATACCTCCGCCGCCCGGCCGTTGTCCAGCACCGACTGCAGTTTCGCGCGCGCCTCGGCGGCATCGCGCGCCAGGTGGCCCGCCAGCAGCATGGATTCGCACAGCGCCATCGTCACCTCGAACAGACGCGGGTTACGCTGCTCGCCGGTCAGAAAGCGCACCGCTTCGCGCACTTCCAGCGCGTTACCGGCGCTGGAAGCCAGCACCTGACTCATGTCGGTCAACAGCGCGCTGGTGCGGCAGCCGGCATTATTGGCCACGCCGACAATCGCCTGCGCCAGTTGCTCCGACTGTTCATAGGTCGGCATAAACGCGCCGGAACCGACTTTGACGTCCATCACCAGCGCGTCCAGCCCTTCCGCCAGCTTTTTCGCCAGAATCGAGGCGGTGATCAGCGGGATGGAATCGACGGTGGCGGTGATATCGCGGGTGGCGTAAAAACGCTTGTCCGCCGGCGCCAGCGAGCTGGTCTGCCCGATAATCGCCACCCCAACCTGACGGATGATCTGCCGAAAGACGTCATCCTCCGGGAAGATGTCCAGCCCAGGAATCGACTCCAGCTTGTCCAGCGTACCGCCGGTGTGGCCCAGACCGCGGCCGGAAATCATCGGCACATAGCCGCCGCAGGCCGCCACCATCGGCCCCAGCATCAGCGACGTGACATCGCCGACGCCGCCGGTCGAGTGTTTGTCCACCAGCGGACCGTTCAGGTTCAACCCGGACCAGTCCAGCACCGTGCCGGAATCGCGCATCGCCAGCGTCAACGCCACCCGTTCATCCATGTTCATATCGTGGAAGAAGATGGTCATCGCCAGCGCGGCGATCTGCCCTTCCGACACGGTGTTATCGCGCACACCGTTGATGAAAAAGCGAATTTCCTCCGAGCTGAGCGGATGCCCGTCGCGTTTTTTGCGGATAATTTCCTGAATCAGAAACAAGGTGCGTTCTCCTGCATAATCCATGAGTACCGATGTATCGCGCCCGTCAGGCGCGAACCGCATCAGTAGCCGCTGCGTGCCTGCCCGGCTTCGTGGCCCAGCGTGGTCAACAGGCTACCGAGCAAGCCGGACGCGCCAAATCGGAAATGGCGGGCATCCGCCCAACCGTCGCCCATGATAGCGTCGGCAAGTTGCAGATAATGCGCCGCATCTTCCGCCGTGCGCACGCCGCCGGCCGGTTTAAAACCGACGCGCTCACCCACGCCTTTATCGCGGATCACGCTCAGCATCACTTCGGCAGAATGCAGCGTGGCATTCACCGCCACTTTGCCGGTAGAGGTTTTGATGAAATCCGCCCCGGCATCAATGGCAATTTCGCTGGCTTCGCGAATCAGTTCATCGCTTTTCAGCTCGCCGGTTTCAATGATTACTTTCAGCAGCACGCCCGCCGCGGCACAGGCCGCCTTACAGGCTTTCACCAGCTCGAAACCGACCTGACGGTTGCCGGCCATCAGCGCCCGATAGGGGAACACCACGTCTACGTCGTCGGCGCCGTAAGCGATAGCCGCATTGGTTTCCGCCAGCGCAATGTCAATGTCGTCGTTGCCGTGCGGGAAATTGGTCACGGTAGCGATGCGGACATCCGGCGTGCCCTGCTCGCGCAGCACCTTGCGCGCCAGCGGCACAAAACGCGGGTAGATACAAATGGCGGCGGTTTTTCCCGCCGGGCTGTTAGCCTGACGACACAGGGCGATCACCTTCTCATCGGTATCGTCGTCATTCAGGGTGGTTAAATCCATCAGTCCCAGCGCGCGTTGCGCCGCCGCAGTCAAATCACTCATACAACACTCCCGCTCTCAGCCACACTATTGCGCTTCCGGGTATTTCACCCTGATAGCGCACTCTGTTATGTGATTTTATTCACACCAAAAAGAAATTAAACGCACATAAATCATCATTTGTGTGAATATTGTAACACCAAAGAAGGTAAGCACTGTATCGAATTATATGAAGCCTGGTAATGCAGGCTTATCCCCGCTAGCGCGGGGAACACACACTCCGCGCCCGCTGAACGTGCCGAGCCAGCGGTTTATCCCCGCTGACGCGGGGAACACACTGCGTTGCCGCACCTCGCCACTTGTTTATCCGGTTTATCCCCGCTGGCGCGGGGAACACGAACGGGCCTGGAAAAATAATCGACCGCCCATCGGTTTATCCCCGCTGGCGCGGGGAACACGTAGATGTTTTATCCGTGATTTCGTCACTTGCCGGTTTATCCCCGCTGACGCGGGGAACACATCGGTGGAACAGACAACCCGTTGTTGACGTGCGGTTTATCCCCTGGCGCGGGGAACACGCGCGCGAAAGTCCGGCACCGTGTAAGGCTGGCGGTTTATCCCCGCTGGCGCGGGGAACACATTTTGTCTCCAGTCCTAAAATAAGGCAGCTACGGTTTATCCCCGCTGGCGCGGGGAACACGTTCTCTGATGTGCGATGCCATCAAAACACACCGGTTTATCCCCGCTGGCGCGGGGAACACTGACTTACCGTTGCAGCATGAAAAAGAAACCGCGGTTTATCCCCGCTGGCGCGGGGAACACGTTTCGACATCAATGAAATCCATACGACAAAACGGTTTATCCCCGCTGGCGCGGGGAACACGCCAGGCCTCTCTGGCCGCTCTCGACAGAACCCGGTTTATCCCCGCTGGCGCGGGGAACACCGCCAGGAGCATGTCGAGCTGGCTCGAGACATCGGTTTATCCCCGCTGGCGCGGGGAACACGTAGCGCGGTCGGCTACATCGTCATACCAGAACGGTTTATCCCCGCTGGCGCGGGGAACACGGTGTAGACATATTCACATTCAATGCTCTCATCGGTTTATCCCCGCTGGCGCGGGGAACACTACAGCGGCGGTAATAAGCAGATTGCTCAAACCGGTTTATCCCCGCTGGCGCGGGGAACACGCAACCGTTAGCGTCAAAGGGCGACACGGAGAGCGGTTTATCCCCGCTGGCGCGGGGAACACTGCGTTGGTTTCCTGCTCAGAGAGCGGCTCTACGGTTTATCCCCGCTGGCGCGGGGAACACATCAGGAAGCACACCGCCGCCGGGAAGAATTTCGGTTTATCCCCGCTGGCGCGGGGAACACTCTAAAACTATATACTTGTTTTTTAATGACTTTTAAAGCCTGGAAAATTCCACCAACTTTTTTATGTTGTTAAAGAGCGCTAACTTATTGATAAATAAAAGCCTCAAATTTTTCCACCATCGGCCACCGACGAATACGGCAGCACAGGCAGCCTTTATCGAGATATCACCGTAAGATAAGCGCTGACCCACGAAAAGGAAATGACGTGAAAAACAGTGAGACCACATGGTTTCTGTACCTGCTGCGCACCGACAGCGGGCTGCTTTATACCGGCATCACCACCGACGTGACGCGGCGGCTGGCGCAGCATCAGGCCGGGAAAGGAGCGCGCGCGTTGCGCGGCAAAGGACCGCTGACGCTAGCGTATCACTGCGTGGCGGGCGATCGTTCCACCGCGCTGAAATGGGAATATCGCGTCAAACAGCTAAGCAAAATGCAAAAAGAAAGGCTGGTGCAGCACCAGCCTCCGACGCTTACCGATTTTATGCCCCTGTTCAGAAGCGATTGAACGGCGCGGCGTATTCCACCAGACCGCTGGCGCCCTGAAAGTGGTTGTCCGCCAGCGGGTAAACCTGAAAGGCCCGTTCGCTGCCCGGCCAGCGACAGCGCAATTGCTGCTCCTGCGCCGGCACAAAACCAAAACGAGCGTAATAATGCGGGTCGCCCAGCACCACCACGGCGGTGTAGCCAAATTCGTTGAGCGCATCCAGTCCTTCATACACCAGTTGCTCGCCGATCCCCCGGCGGCGCAGGCTTTCGTCTACGGCCAACGGCGCCAGCGCTACCCACTGCAGGTCTTCGCCGCCCAGCGTCACCGGGCTGAACGCGGCATATCCCACCACGCCGCCTTCGTCGTCGGTAGCGACGATACCCAGCGTCAACTGGCCGTCCTCACGCAGCTGATGCACCAGCTCCGCTTCGGCCTCGCTGGAGAACGACCGCCGCAGCAAGGCGTCGATGCCCGGCGCATCAACCGGAATTTCAACACGAATCAGCATGACACTGGCGCGTGCGGACTGGCTTGCTCTGCGCCCTCCTGTAAACCGGCGGCCACGAACCCGGCCAGTTGCAGCAGCGCAACGCGCAGCGGCGCGGGCATACTTTCCAGCTCGATGGCGTCCATCAGGTTCTTGACGTACAGCCCCAGTTCGGTGTCCCCTTCAATACGCAGGCGGCGCTGGAAAAACAGCGTGTCCGGATCTTCACGGCGGGCGGCGATCAGGATCAGATCGTTGGCATCGGCGCTGAAGCTCACATCCGCCAGTTCGTTGTGACTGATTTCCAGCCGGTTATCCCGCAACGTGACAAACCACTGCAAACCGATATCGCGAACTTCGATCTGCAACCAACGCCCGTCAAGAAAATCCAGCTCGCCTTCTTCCAGCGCCTGACGGAACTGCCACCCCAGCAGTTGCTCCAGCACCCGGCGTTGCAGGAAGAAAGGCGTTAACGCTAACGGCTTACTCAGTAAACGTGGCCCTTGACGCACAATCTGCGCACGTAGTTTTTCCAACACTGGCGTACTCCTCATAAAGCGATGCTGCTTAACCGATATGGTCATTATTCTGCCACAGAACGGGAAACCGGCAGCAGGGGTCTACATCAATAAAAAACGCCAGACGCGTTTTTTAACATCGCGTAGCGACCCCCGCAGGCAAGTCGCTGGAATGTGACGAGTTAAATTTAGCCTGTTCTGCGCCAAATCACGACCGGTAAGCGCCAGCAATTCCCCGATATGCTGGTTTAAATCAAAGTCGCTGGCAGCCGGGTTCACTAAGATTCCTTTTCATTGCAAACCGGCCCGCTGCGTCAGGCCGTGATGAAAGGACGTAAGAATGGAACTGCTTTGCCCCGCCGGTAATCTGCCGGCACTAAAAGCCGCCATCGACCATGGCGCCGACGCGGTGTACATCGGGCTGAAAGACGACACCAACGCCCGCCACTTCGCCGGCCTCAATTTCAACGACAAAAAACTGCAGGACGCCAGCGACTACGTGCATCGCCACCGCCGCAAACTGCATATCGCCATCAATACCTTCGCCCACCCGGACGGCTATCAGCGCTGGCAGCGGGCGGTGGACACCGCGGTGCAGACCGCCGGCGCCGATGCGCTGATTCTGGCGGATCTGGCGATGCTGGAATATGCCGCCGAGCGCTATCCGACGGTAGAGCGACACGTGTCGGTGCAGGCATCCGCCACCAACGAGGAAGCCATCCGTTTTTATCAGCGCCACTTCGATGTCGCCCGCATCGTGCTGCCGCGCGTGCTCTCCATTCATCAGGTCAAACAGCTTTCGCGCACCAGCCCGGTGCCGCTGGAAGTGTTCGCCTTCGGCAGCCTGTGCATCATGGCTGAAGGGCGCTGCTATCTGTCCTCCTACCTGACCGGCGAGTCGCCCAACACCGTAGGCGCCTGCTCGCCGGCACGTTTCGTGCGCTGGCAGCAAACGGAAAACGGCATGGAATCACGGCTGAACGATGTGTTGATCGATCGCTATCAGGACCATGAAAACGCCGGCTACCCGACCTTGTGCAAAGGCCGTTATCTGGTGGACGGCCAGCGTTATCACGCGCTGGAGGAACCCACCAGCCTGAATACGCTGGAACTGCTGCCGGAACTGATGGCGGCCAATATCGCCTCGGTGAAAATCGAAGGCCGTCAGCGCAGCCCGGCGTACGTCAGCCAGGTAACTCAGGTATGGCGGCAGGCGATCGACCGCTGCAAGGCCGATCCGGCGCATTTCACCCCTACCGCCGAGTGGATGGAGGCGCTGGGCGCCGTCGCCGAAGGTACGCAGACCACGCTAGGCGCCTATCATCGCCAGTGGCAGTAGACAGGAGACATCGACACAACATGAAATATTCACTGGGCGCCCTGCTCTACTATTGGCCCAAAGCCGACATTGAAACGTTTTATCAGGCAGCGGCCGCCAGCAGCGCCGATATCATCTATCTGGGTGAAACCGTGTGCAGCAAGCGCCGGGGCATGAAAGTTAGCGACTGGCTTGACCTCGCTCGCGCGATCGCAGCCAGCGGCAAGCAGGTGGTAATCTCCACACTGTCGCTGTTGCAGGCGCCTTCCGAACTGACCGAGCTGAAAAGGTATGTGGAAAACGGCGAATTCCTGCTGGAAACCAACGATCTGGGCGCGGTCAACATGGCGGCGGAGCGCGGCCTGCCGTTTGTCGCCGGCCACGCGCTCAACTGTTATAACGCCTACACCCTGCGGTTACTGCACAAACAGGGCATGATGCGCTGGTGTATGCCGGTGGAGCTGTCGCGGGACTGGCTGCAACATCTGCTCAATCAGTGCGATGAGCTCGGTTTTCGCCATCAGTTTGAGGTGGAAGTGCTGAGTTATGGTCATCTGCCGCTGGCGTATTCCGCCCGCTGCTTTACCGCCCGTTCGGAAAACCGCCCCAAGGATGAATGCGAAACCTGTTGCATCAATTACCCGCAGGGGCGTCAGATGCTGTCGCAGGAAAACCAGCAGGTATTTGTGCTTAACGGCATCCAGACCCAGAGCGGTTACTGCTATAACCTCGGCAACGATCTGGCGTCAATGGACGGGCTGGTGGATATCGTGCGCCTGTCGCCGCAAGGGCCGGATACGCTGGCGATGATCGATAATTTTCGCGCCAACCAGCACGGCGGACAGCCGCTGACGCTGGCAAACCAGCAGGATTGCAACGGCTACTGGCGACGGGTGGCCGGGCTGGAGCTGGTCGGTTAAATCAGTCGGGACGATGCGCACGCATCGTCCGTTGCAAATTGTTAAGATCGCGTAACATCTCATTTGTGTTTATTCGGGCTGGCACCGTCAGCCCCTCAACCCGATGAGTCACGCTTATGACAGCTACCGTTCCTTTCTCGCTGCTCGATCTGGCCCCTATCCCGCAAGGCAACACAGCACGCGATGCGTTCCACCATTCTCTGAGTCTGGCGCAGCACGCGGAAAAATGGGGATATCAACGCTACTGGCTGGCGGAACATCACAACATGACCGGTATCGCCAGCGCGGCCACGTCGGTGCTGATCGGTTACATTGCCGGCGGTACGCAACGTATCAAGCTCGGTTCCGGCGGCGTCATGCTGCCAAACCATGCTCCGCTGGTGATTGCCGAACAGTTCGGCACGCTCGAATCACTCTATCCCGGTCGGATTGAACTGGGTCTGGGACGCGCGCCGGGCACCGACCAACGTACCATGCAGGCGTTGCGCCGCCATCTGAACGCCGATATTGACGATTTTCCCCGTGATGTGCAGGAACTTCAGCGCTACTTCGCCCCTGCTCAGCCGGGACAGGCCGTGCAGGCGGTGCCGGGACAGGGGCTGAACGTCCCGATCTGGTTGCTTGGATCCAGCCTGTACAGCGCACAGTTGGCTGCATCGATGGGATTGCCGTTTGCCTTCGCCGCCCATTTCGCGCCGGACATGCTCCTGCAGGCATTGCAGCGCTATCGGGATAACTTCCAGCCATCCGCCCAGCTTGAAAAACCGTATGCCATGGTGTGCGTCAACGTGGTCGCCGCCGACAGCGAGCGGGACGCCCGTTTTCTGTTCACCTCGTTGCAGCAGCAGTTTATCAACCTGCGACGCGGCACGCCGGGACCGTTGCCTGCACCGGTAACGTCGATGGAGGCGCACTGGTCCGCCGCGGAACAGTTTGCTGTAGAGCAGACTTTACGACTGGCGGTGGTGGGCGATCCGGCCAAAGTGCGTCACGGCCTGCAAACCCTGTTGCGGGAAACCCAGGCGGACGAGCTGATGATTAACGGCCAGATATTCGACCATCAGGCGCGGCTGCGTTCATTTGAACTGGTGGCACAGCTGCAAGCGGAAATCGTGCGGGAACCGCGCATTCAGTGATCAAAAAACCATCACATAAAAACCGTGACATAAAAAAACCAGCCCGAGGGCTGGTTTTTCATATCAACGTCAAACGTTATCAGGCATTGCTGAAACGGCGCGGCGCACGCTGACCGTCACGGCTGCCGCCACGACGTTCGCCGCCTTCACGACGTTCGCCATTGAACGGACGACCGCGGCCATTGCCGGCACCGGCGCGCTCGCCAAAGCTACGGCCACCACGATCGCCGCGCTCACCGCCTTCACGACGCTCACGGCGTTCATGCGGCTGAGCATCGCCCATCAGTTGCATATTCATCGGCTTGTTCAGAATACGCGTACGAGTGAAGTGCGACAGCAGATCGCCCGGCATGCCTTTCGGCAGCTCAATGGTGGAATGCGAGGCAAACAGTTTGATGTTGCCAATGTAACGGCTACTGATGTCGCCTTCGTTAGCAATCGCGCCCACGATATGACGCACTTCCACGCCGTCGTCGCGACCCACTTCGATCCGATACAGATCCATTTCGCCGACGTCACGACGCTCACGACGAGCCGGACGATCCTCGCCACGCGGGCCACGATCGTTACGGTCGCCACGACGTTCGAAGCGCTCGTCGCGTTCGCGGAATTCACGGCGCGGACGACGCTCAACCACCGGATCCGGCGGCAGAATCAGCGGACGTTCGCCCTGCGCCATCTTCAGCAGCGCGGCTGCCAGCGTTTCGATGTCCAGCTCTTCCTGCGGTTGTAGCTTGCTGAGCAGCGCACGGTACATGTCCAGATCGCTGCTTTCCAGTTGCTGCTGCACTTTAGCGGCAAACTGCGCCAGACGGCGCTGACCCAGCAGTTCGGCGTTCGGCAGATCCACTTCCGGAATCGTCAGCTTCATGGTGCGCTCAATGTTGCGCAGCAGGCGGCGTTCGCGGTTTTCCACGAACAGCAGCGCGCGTCCGGCACGGCCAGCACGACCGGTACGGCCGATACGGTGTACGTAGGACTCGGAATCCATCGGGATGTCGTAGTTCACTACCAGGCTGATACGATCAACATCCAGACCACGCGCGGCAACGTCGGTCGCGATCAGGATATCCAGACGACCGTCTTTCAGGCGCTCCAGCGTTTGTTCACGCAGCGCCTGATTCATGTCGCCGTTCAGCGCGGCGCTGTTGTAACCGCTGCGCTCCAGCGCTTCGGCCACTTCCAGCGTGGCGTTCTTGGTGCGCACGAAAATGATCGCCGCATCAAAATCTTCCGCTTCCAGGAAACGGATCAGCGCTTCATTTTTACGCATGCCGTATACCGTCCAGTAGCTCTGGCTGATATCCGGACGAGTGGTCACGCTGGACTGAATGCGGACTTCCTGCGGATCGTTCATGAAACGACGGGTGATACGACGAATCGCTTCCGGCATGGTGGCGGAGAACAGCGCCGTCTGATGTTCAGCCGGGATCTGCGCCATGATGTTTTCCACATCTTCGATGAAGCCCATGCGCAGCATTTCGTCAGCTTCGTCCAGCACCAGACCGCTCAGGTTGGACAGATCCAGCGTACCGCGTTTCAGATGGTCCAGCAGGCGCCCCGGGGTACCGACGACAATCTGCGGTCCCTGACGCAGCGCGCGCAACTGCACGTCATAACGCTGGCCGCCATACAGAGCAACCACGTTGACGCCCTGCATATGTTTGGAAAATTCGTTACAGGCTTCCGCAACCTGCACCGCCAACTCACGAGTCGGCGCCAGCACCAGCAACTGCGGCGCTTTCAGGTCAGCCTTGATATTGTTCAGCAGCGGCAGGGAAAATGCCGCGGTCTTGCCGCTCCCGGTCTGCGCCATACCCAGTACGTCGCGCCCGTTGAGCAGATGAGGAATACATTCCGCCTGAATCGGGGACGGCTTTTCGTACCCCATCTCAGACAGTGCATTCAGAATCGGAGCGGACAGCCCCAGACTAGCAAAAGAGGTTTCAAACTCTGCCATGTAAACTTTGCCTCACTTCAAAATGGCGGCCAGTCTACATAACTTGTCGAGAAAATACTCAATCATTTTCATTGAAAAGTGTGAACCGGCTCAAATTGGATTAAAAAGCGAACAAAAAAGCCTCGCCCGTTAAGGCGATGAAGAAATCGTCATGATTTCAGGCTGAAAGGTGTTCGTCAGCTATTGCTGGTCCGATCCTGATAGGTCGTCTTGCTCTTGGCCTAACTGCGCCAATTCCAACAATGCATAGCGGTGCTCAACAAAGTTGTGAACATTGTTAGCAACCGTCAGCTTGAACAACGCCTCGGCGGTGTTCTTGTCCCCCAGACTTAGGTAGTGCTTACCTAAATAGAAGTCAGTTTCACTGAGATGCTCGGCGAGCGAAGTGTTATCCTTAGCTTCTTCCTGCACACGCTGCATCAACACTTTTTCGTTGATGTCGCCCAGGTAGAATTCGACAATCGTCCATCCCCACACACCTTTCTTTGCCCCTTCGTAGCGTTCTTTCAACGCTGATTTGGCCTTCTCGGGATTGATTTCTCTCTCCACCAGGTAAAGCCACAGGGAACGGAAAGGATCATTAGGATCGTCGCGATAAAACGCTAGCAGATCATCCTGCGCCAACAGGTAGCGACCGCCGTAGTACAAAGCGATGCCCCGATTCAAACGCGCATAATTGTAAGTTGGATCAAGCTCTAATACAGAATCAAACGCTTCATAGGCAGCATCAAAATTGCCTGCCTGCGTCAAGTAAATGCCGAGATAGTTAAATACTTCCGGCATATCGGGACGGATGGAAAGCGCTTGTGAAAAATCATTTCGCGCCAACGCCCGTAACCCGAGGCTATCATACAGCACTCCGCGCTCATATAACAGCTGTGCTCGTTCATCGGGAGTAATTGCCCGGCTCGCCAGGATCTGCTCCATGCGCGCCAGGATGACTTCCTGCTGCAGCGTTGGCTGCAACGGTACCGCCAGCAATGCATCTTTGCGCCAATCCGTGTTGCTGCATCCTGCCAGCATAATTGCTGTCGCAACATAACACCAGCGCAAGAAAGGCTTCATTTCCCACTCCCGAAGACAAACATTGGATGAACATCCTGTCCCCGACTGCTCAGCATAAGGATATCCGTTCCTTATAATACACGCAGCTCCTTCACATCGTAAGGAGCTGCCAATCGATTATCCGCTATTATTCTTCCTCGGAAACCGGAACAGTTTCCTGAGATTGAGCATTTGCTTCTTTTATGCTCAAACGGATACGACCCTGACGGTCCACTTCCAGTACCTTAACCGGCACTTCCTGGCCCATCTGCAGATAGTCGGTCACTTTCTCAACGCGCTTGTCGGCGATCTGAGAAATATGTACCAGACCTTCTTTACCGCCGCCGATGGCTACAAATGCGCCAAAGTCAACGATACGGGTCACTTTGCCCTGATAGATACGGCCCACTTCGATTTCAGCCGTGATCTCTTCGATACGACGAATGGCATGTTTCGCTTTTTCGCCGTCGGTCGATGCGATTTTCACCGTGCCGTCATCTTCGATCTCGATGGTAGTACCGGTTTCTTCGGTCAACGCACGGATCACCGAACCACCTTTACCAATCACATCTTTGATCTTGTCGGTGCTGATCTTGATGGTGTGAATACGCGGTGCGAATTCGGAGATATCGCCACGCGGCGAGCTAATCGCCTGTTCCATCACGCCCAGAATGTGCAGACGCGCACCCTTGGCCTGATTCAGCGCCACCTGCATGATTTCGCGGGTGATACCTTCGATTTTGATGTCCATCTGCAGCGCGGTCACGCCTTCACGGCTACCAGCCACTTTGAAGTCCATGTCGCCCAGGTGGTCTTCGTCACCCAGAATGTCAGACAGAACCACGAAGTTGTCGCCTTCCTTCACCAGACCCATCGCGATACCGGCAACGGCAGCCTTGATCGGCACACCGGCATCCATCAGCGCCAGCGACGCGCCGCACACGGACGCCATAGAAGAAGAACCGTTGGACTCAGTGATTTCGGATACCACACGCACGGTGTACGGGAAGGCTTCCGGTTTCGGCATCACAGCCAGCACGCCACGTTTAGCCAGACGACCGTGGCCGATTTCGCGGCGTTTCGGCGAACCGACCATACCGGTTTCGCCCACGGAGTACGGCGGGAAGTTGTAGTGCAGCAGGAAACGATCGGTACGTTCGCCGGTCAATTCGTCAATAATCTGCGCGTCGCGCTCGGTACCCAGCGTCGCGGTCACCAGCGCCTGAGTTTCACCACGGGTGAACAGAGCGGAACCGTGAGTACGCGGCAGTACGCCGGTACGAACGTCCAGACCACGGATCATGTCTTTTTCACGACCGTCGATACGCGGTTCGCCGCTCAGGACACGGCTACGCACCACATTCTTCTCAATGCTGCCGAGAATATCGCGCAGTTCATTCTCGTCCAGCGTGTCATCTTCCGCCAGCAACGCCGCAACCACGTCGGATTTGATGGTATCAACCTGAGCGTAACGCTCCTGTTTTTCGGTGATGCGATAGGCATCGCCCAAACGGACTTCAGACAGCGCCTGCACACGGTTGTGCAGTTCGACATTAACTTCCGGCGCCTGCCAGTTCCACTTCGGCTTGCCGGCTTCCGCCGTCAGCGACTTGATGTTTTCGATAACAATCTGCTGCTGATCGTGACCGAACACTACCGCGCCCAGCATCTGATCTTCGCTCAGCAGATCCGCTTCGGATTCAACCATCAGCACCGCGCCTTCGGTACCGGCAACCACCAGATCCAGACGGCTGGTTTTCAGTTCTTCGGTAGTCGGGTTCAGCACATACTGGTCGTTGATGTAACCAACGCGAGCCGCGCCAATCGGGCCGTTGAACGGAATGCCGGACAGACTCAGCGCAGCGGAAGCACCGATCATGGCGACGATATCCGGGTTAACCTGCGGATTAACGGAAACTACGGTGGCGATAACCTGCACTTCATTAACGAAACCATCCGGGAACAGCGGACGAATCGGACGGTCGATCAGACGGGAAATCAGAGTTTCGCCTTCGCTCGGACGGCCTTCGCGACGGAAGAAACCACCGGGGATGCGGCCAGCAGCGTAGGTACGCTCCTGATAGTTAACGGTCAGCGGGAAAAAGTCCTGACCCGGTTTGGCCTGTTTGGCACCTACCACGGTCACGAATACCGCGGTGTCATCCATGCTGACCATCACGGCGGCAGTTGCCTGACGAGCCATCATGCCGGTTTCCAGTGTCACGGTATGCTGACCGTACTGGAATTTACGAACGATCGGATTAAGCAAAATACTGTCCTTTACCAGAGGCGCGCGCCATATCCCTGATACGGCACACCAGTTAATACCCGACCCGCTCATTACATCCTCGCGACTAATGACAGTCCTCATCCGACGCCACAGATAAAGCCTCTCATTAGCCGCGCGAATCGCTGTAATAACGGATCATATTCACAACAGCAATACATTACTCTGTTTTGCTGGCACTTCCTAGAAGAAAGGGGCCCAAAGAGGCCCCTTTCTCCTGAAACTCGTCGAATTAGCGACGCAGACCCAGACGTTCAATCAGGGTGGTGTAGCGTGCCAGATCTTTACGCTTCAGGTAGTCCAGCAGCTTACGACGCTGAGAAACCATACGCAGCAGACCGCGGCGGCTGTGGTGATCTTTCTTGTGCTCGGCAAAGTGACCCTGCAGATGGTTAATCTGAGCAGTCAGCAGAGCAACCTGAACCTCGGTAGAACCGCTGTCATTCGTACCACGACCAAATTCCGCAACAATTTTCGCTTTCGCTTCAACGCTTAGAGACATGATTTACTCCAAAATATTATAGATAGAACAGGCGCCGATCTCTAATTCAGCCGCCCAGGATTTAAGCCGCGTCATTTTACTCTCAGCGCCATCTAATCGCAAGGCGCTCAGGCATCCGTCGGCACAGGGTTTTCTACTACCAGACGACGCGGCGCGACCCGACCTTCGTCATCGATTTCCCCCATCCCAATAAACCGGCGCGCGTCACCCTCGGTAATGCGCACCATACCATTAGCCGGCGTAGCGGCAGCACGCACCGCTTGCCCCAGCTTGAGATAGCCCGCCACCACCGGCGACAGATTAACTTCCGGAAACGCCTGCACAGCGGTATCCATCGGCAACAGCAGCACATCCAGCAATTCGCCGATCGGCTGCTCCTGCGCTTCCGCCTGTTCACGCAACGCCTGCAACTGCTCCAGAGTCACCATCCGCTCGATCGGATAAGTCGCCACCTGCAACCGGCGCAGGTAAATCACATGGGCGCCACACCCCAGCTTCTCGCCCAGATCATCAATAATGGTGCGGATGTAAGTTCCCTTGGAACAATGGATTTCCAGTTCCAGCTCATCCCCTTCCCAGCGGATAAACTGCAACTCATACACCGTAATATCACGCGCTTCACGCGGCACGGTCAGCCCCTGACGCGCATATTCGTACAGCGGGCGACCCTGATATTTCAGCGCGGAATACATCGACGGCACCTGTTGGGTATCGCCGCGGAAACTATCCAGCGCCGGCATCAGCAGATCATGGGTAAAGGCTACCGGGCGCTCCTGAATCACATTGCCGTCGGCATCCGAAGTATCCGTACGCTGCCCCAGACGAGCTATCACTCGGTAGCGTTTATCGGCATCCAGCAGGTACTGGGAAAACTTGGTCGCCTCACCCAGACATATCGGCAACATGCCGGTTGCCAGCGGGTCCAGCGCGCCGGTATGCCCGGCTTTATTGGCATTAAAGAGGCGTTTTACCTTCTGCAGCACATCGTTGGACGATGCTCCTTGCGGTTTATCCAGCAGCAAAACGCCGTGGATATCCCGGCCGCGGCGACGAGGACGCGACATTACCCCTCCTGCTCATCATCTGCGGCAGGGGTACGACGTTCCGCATCACGTCTGACCACGTTGGTCACCAGATTGGACATCCGCATCCCTTCCACCAGGGAATTGTCATAGGAGAAGGTCAGTTCCGGCACTACGCGCAGACGCATGGCCTTACCCAACAACATACGGATAAAACCGGACGCATCCTGCAACGCCTTCACTCCGGCTTTGACCTGCTCCGGTTCGTTGTCATTCAGAAAGGTCACAAACACTTTGGCGTAAGCCAAATCGCGCGACACTTCCACGCCGGATACCGTCGCCATGCCCACACGCGGATCTTTCACTTCACGCTGAATGATAATGGCGAGTTCTTTTTGCATTTCCTGAGCCACACGCTGCGTGCGGCTGAATTCTTTTGCCATGATGAATCCTCAGAGAAAAATCGGGGGGCACTCGGCCCCCCAGCATGAAAACATCAGGTACGTTACTGCACGTATCAGTCGATGGTGCGTTTGATCTCAATGGTTTCAAACACTTCGATCACGTCGCCAGTGCGAACGTCATTGTAGTTCTTCACGCCGATACCACATTCCATACCGTTACGGACTTCGTTGACGTCGTCTTTGAAGCGGCGCAGGGATTCCAGCTCGCCTTCAAAGATAACCACGTTGTCACGCAGCACGCGGATTGGGTTGTGACGTTTCACCACCCCTTCAGTCACCATACAGCCGGCAATCGCGCCAAACTTCGGTGACTTGAACACATCGCGCACTTCCGCCAGGCCGATAATTTCCTGCTTGTATTCCGGCGCCAGCATACCGCTCATCGCCTGTTTCACTTCGTCGATCAGGTCATAGATGACGGAGTAGTAACGCAGATCCAGGCCTTCCGCCTCGACGATACGACGGGCAGAGGCATCCGCACGCACGTTAAAGCCAAGGATGATCGCGTTGGAGGCCGCGGCCAAGGTGGCATCGGTCTCGGTGATCCCACCCACGCCGGAACCCACAATCTTGACTTTGACTTCATCGGTGGACAGTTTCTGCAACGAATCGGAAATCGCTTCCACAGACCCCTGAACATCGGCTTTCATCACAATGTTCAGCTCGGAAACTTCGCCCTCGGTCATGTTGGCGAACATGTTTTCCAGCTTGGACTTCTGCTGACGCGCCAGCTTCACTTCGCGGAACTTACCCTGACGGTAAAGCGCCACTTCACGAGCTTTCTTCTCATCGCGCACTACTGTCGCTTCGTCACCGGCCGCCGGTACGCCGGACAGACCCAGAATTTCCACCGGAATGGACGGACCCGCTTCGGTGATTTCGCGACCCAGTTCGTCACGCATGGCACGCACGCGGCCATATTCGAAACCACACAGTACGATGTCGCCCTTGTTCAGCGTACCTTCACGTACCAACACGCTCGCAACCGGACCACGGCCTTTGTCCAGGAAGGACTCGATCACCACGCCGCTGGCCATGCCGCTGCGAATGGCTTTCAATTCCAGAACTTCGGCCTGCAGCAAAATGGCTTCCAGCAGTTCATCGATGCCTTCGCCGCTTTTGGCGGATACATGCACAAACTGCGATTCACCGCCCCACTCTTCCGGCATGATGCCGTACTGAGACAGTTCGTTTTTGACGCGATCCGGATCGGCTTCCGGTTTGTCGATTTTGTTTACGGCAACCACCACCGGTACCTTGGCGGCCTTGGCATGCTGAACAGCTTCGATGGTCTGAGGCATCACACCGTCATCAGCGGCCACAACCAGCACCACGATATCCGTAGCCTGCGCGCCACGCGCGCGCATGGCGGTAAACGCGGCGTGCCCCGGCGTATCCAGGAAGGTAATCATGCCGTTGTCAGTTTCAACGTGATAGGCACCGATATGCTGGGTAATACCGCCAGCTTCGCCAGCCGCTACCTTGGTGGAGCGGATGTAGTCCAGCAACGAGGTCTTACCGTGGTCAACGTGACCCATGATGGTCACTACCGGCGCGCGCGATTCGGCGGAGGACAAACCGGTGTCGCGGTCGCTCATTACCGCTTCTTCCAGCTCGTTTTCACGACGCAGGATCACCTTATGACCCATTTCTTCCGCTACCAGCTGCGCGGTTTCCTGATCGATAACCTGGTTGATGGTGGCCATCGCGCCCAGTTTCATCATGGCCTTGATGACCTGAGAACCTTTGACGGCCATCTTGTTCGCCAGCTCGGCCACAGTAATGGTTTCGCCAATCACCACATCGCGGTTGACCGCCTGCACCGGCTTATTGAAGCCCTGCTGCAGGGTACTCGGCTTACGCTTGCCTTTACCGCCGCGAGTCACCGCACGGGCTTCTTCGCGATCGGCCTTCGATTCAGACAGGCGGCTGCCTTTCTTCTGTTTGGTAACCTTGCTGCCGCGGCCGCGGCCGCGACGATCGCCTTCCACCTGACGATCATTCTCATCTTCCGCTTCACGCGCGTGATGGGAGGTGGTTACGTGGTAATCCGCGTCTTCGGTTTCATCGCCTTCTTTTTCCCAACGTCCGGCATTTTCTTCTGCCATCTGGCGAGCCTCTTCTGCGATACGACGAGCTTCTTCCTCGACCTTACGACGAGCCGATTCTTCCGCCTTACGCTTGAGCTCAGCCGCTTCCGCTTCGCGACGCGCTTTCTCAGCCTGAGCTGGTTTAGTCATACTATCGTTTTGTTGGTTGCTCACTTTCTCTTTTTCCGCTACGTCACGCTTAGCTTTTTCAGCGGCCTCACGTTTGGCTTGCTCTTCAGCAACAGCGCGCTTTGCCTTCTCTTCTTCCTCACGTTTGGCCTTTTCTTCGGCCTCGCGTTTGGCTTGATCTTCGGCTGCGCGTTGCGCCTGTTCTTCCGCTTCACGCCGTGCCTGCTCTTCCTCAGCCGCAGCCTGCTGCTCGTCGTGAGGATCGCGTTTTACATAGGTGCGCTTCTTGCGGACTTCGATCTGCACCGATTTACTCTTACCACCGGTGCTGGGGATATTTAAAGTGCTACGTGTTTTACGCTGCAGTGTCAATTTTCCCGGCGCGCCGCCGCGGTCGCGGTTCAGGTGCGCCAGCAGTGTTTCTTTTTCATTCTGAGTCACAGAGTCCGATGCAGACTTGGTGATTCCCGCATCAGCAAACTGCTGTATCAGGCGGTCAACCGGCGTCTGGATCTCTGCGGCCAGTGATTTTAGGGTTACATCTGTCATGCTGTTCCTTTCCTGCTACAGTTCGTTATTCGTTACTGCCACCAAACCAACAGATATTACGTGCAGCCATAATCAGCTCGCCAGCTTGTGTTTCATCAAGCCCTTCAATATCTGCCAGGTCGTCGACGCCCTGCTCAGCAAGATCTTCCAGCGTGCAAACACCGCGCGCGGCCAGTTTAAACGCCAGCTCGCGGGACAGACCAGATAAATTGAGCAAATCTTCCGCTGGCTGACCACTGCCGCGGTTTTCTTCATTCGCCAGAGCCAGCGTGGTCAGCGCCGCTTTTGCCCGTTCGCGCAGAGCTTCGATGGTTTCTTCATCCAGACCATCGATCTCCTGCAGCTCATGGATTGGCACATAAGCCAGTTCTTCCAGCGAAGAGAAACCTTCTTCAACCAGCGCCGTCGCGAATTCTTCGTCAATATCCAGGTGCTTGGTGAAAATATCGATGGCGGCATGAGCCTCTGCCTGGTGTTTCGCCTGCAGATCTTCAATCGTCATCACGTTCAGTTCCCAGCCGCTCAGTTGAGAAGCCAGACGAACGTTCTGACCGTTGCGACCGATAGCCTGCGCCAGATTGCCGGCTTCAACCGCGATGTCCATAGTGTGTTTGTCTTCATCAACTACAATGGACGCCACATCGGCCGGCGCCATGGCGTTAATGACAAACTGCGCCGGATTATCGTCCCACAGAACGATATCGATACGCTCGCCGCCCAGCTCGCTGGATACCGCCTGAACGCGCGCGCCGCGCATCCCCACGCATGCACCGACCGGATCAATACGCTTGTCGTTGGTTTTGACCGCGATCTTGGCGCGGGAACCCGGATCACGGGCTGCAGCTTTGATCTCAATAACTTCTTCGCCGATTTCCGGCACTTCGATACGGAACAATTCAATCAGCATTTCAGGGCGGGAACGGCTCACAAACAGCTGTGCCCCACGCGCTTCCGGACGAACGGCATACAGGACGCCGCGAATACGGTCTCCCGGGCGGAAGTTCTCACGCGGCAGCATGTCTTCACGGCCGATCACAGCTTCAGCATTGCTGCCCAAATCCAGCGTGATGTTATCGCGGTTAACTTTTTTGACCACGCCGGTGACGATCTCGCCTTCCTGTTCACGGAACTGGTCAACCACCATGGCGCGCTCGGCTTCACGCACTTTCTGCACGATAACCTGCTTGGCGGTCTGAGTGGTGATGCGGTCGAAAGTTACGGATTCGATCTGATCTTCGATGTAGCCACCCAGTTCCACGCTTGGCTCTTCAAATTGCGCCGCTTCCAGGGTGATTTCACGTGTCGGCTGGGTGACTTCGTTCACGACCTGCCAACGACGGAAGGTATCGAAATCGCCGGTTTTGCGATCGATACAGACACGAACATCAATTTCCTGCTCGTATTTTTTCTTGGTCGCTGTCGCCAGTGCAGTCTCCAGCGCTTCAAAAATCTTTTCACGCGGCACGGCTTTTTCATTGGAAACCGCTTCAACAACAGCCAGAATCTCTTTATTCATCCTAGTTGCCTCATCCAAACTTTAAAAGTGGGGTACCAGGTTCGCCTTCTGGATATTGCTCAGCGCGAACACTTCATCTTTGCCTTCCACTGTTACGGTGATCATCTCGCCTTCAACGGATTTGATGATGCCCTGCCACTTACGGCGATTCTGCACCGCCATGCGCAGCACCAGGCTAACTTCTTCACCCGCGAAACGCTCGTAATGCGCAGCGGTAAAGAGCGGCCGTTCCAGGCCCGGCGACGACACTTCCAGGTTATAGGCAACGGATATGGGATCCTCAACATCCAGTACCGCACTGACCTGGTGGCTAACATCAGCACAATCATCAACAGTGATGCCATCTTCACTATCAATATAGATTCGCAGTGTCGACTGGCGTCCCCGAATGAACTCAATGCCTACCAGCTCATAGCCCAGGGCTTCAACAGGTGCCGAAATCATCTCTGTTAACTTTTGTTCTAATGTGGACAAGCCCACCCCCAAGACATAAAAAAAGGGCTTAATAGCCCAGTAATTCTGCTGTCAGATAACAAAAAACCCCGATATATCGGGGCTTTGTGCAACTGGACCCTATTTACCGCAAACTACTGCGGCATAACTACCATCAAGTATTCTTTCAGAATTCACCGTAGATAATGCGCTTGATGCAATACAGTTTATTTGAAAAAAAACTTTTCTGGGAAGTTAAGTGGTTGCGGGGGCCGGATTTGAACCGACGACCTTCGGGTTATGAGCCCGACGAGCTACCAAGCTGCTCCACCCCGCGTCCGAAAACGTGGCAAATACTACGCTGACAACCGCAAAAATGCAAGTTATCTATAGGATTGGTACCGAGGACGGGACTTGAACCCGTAAGCCCAATCGGGCACTACCACCTCAAGGTAGCGTGTCTACCAATTCCACCACCTCGGCATCACAATTGCTTTTTATCATCAGCGGCGTTTACCCGCCGATGAAACGCCCGCGATTATTTAGGAATATCGCTTGACGGTGCAGTCGGTGCTTTTGACTGCTCTGCTTTTTCGGGCGCAGCTGGCTGACTCAGGTTTTCCCACTCGCTGCCTTTCTTGCTGTGGTCGGAACTCATGTTCCCCAGAATCAGGCTGAGTACGAAAAACAGCGTGGCAAACAGCGCCGTCATTCGGGTCATAAAATTGCCGGATCCGCTCGAACCAAACAAGGTAGCGGAAGCCCCTGCTCCGAACGACGCTCCCATATCAGCACCTTTACCTTGTTGCAGCATGATAAGACCAACCAGGCCAATCGCCACAATCAGGAAAATTACCAGAAGAGCTTCGTACATAGTCGTACCTGTTATTTATCCCCACCACCTGGTGAGGCATCGCTAATTCTTGCGGCTTACCCGCGACTACCCGCCAGGAGAGGTAACTCCCCTATAAAGCGGGTCTGAATACTAACTAAAGCATCGGGTGTACGCAAGGGTAATTTGGCGCCAACCCACTGATTGAGGAAAAAACCAGCGGCCGAAAAAGAAAGACCGGAAAATACTGGCTAGCCGACTGATTACATAGGCATTCACGCTATCACGCCGTGTGACAGGCATTCGCAGCCTGCCACCACCGTCGGCGCATTATTCTGCCCTTAGCCGGCCGCTTTTACCGCATCGGCAATGCGATTTGCCATCTGCGTCACCGTCGCTTCGTCTTCCCCTTCCACCATGACCCGGATCAAGGGCTCTGTACCGGACTTACGCAGTAATACCCGGCCACGACCGGCCAATTGCTCTTCCACCGATTGCGTGGCCTGCTTCACCAGCTCGCTTTCCAGCGGATCTCCTTCTCCGGAGAAGTGCACATTGACCAGTATTTGCGGAAAGAGCTTCATGCCGCTGCACAGGTCATGCAGGCTCATATGGTTGCGGACCATGGCAGTCAGTACCTGTAAGCCTGCGATAACGCCATCACCGGTAGTGGTTTTATCCAACAGGATAACGTGGCCGGAGTTTTCAGCGCCCAGACGCCAGCCTTTCGACTGCATCAACTCCAGCACGTAGCGGTCTCCCACCTTGGCACGAGCAAACGGGACGCCTAACTGTTTTAGCGCCAGCTCCAGTCCCATGTTGCTCATCAATGTACCGACCGCACCACCGCGCAATTGCCCCTGACGCAGCGCTTCGCGCGCGATAATGTACAGGATCTGATCGCCATCGACTTTGTTGCCCTGGTGATCAACCATAATCAGGCGATCGCCATCACCATCAAACGCCAGACCGACATCCGCTTTTTCAGACAGCACCCGCGCCTGCAATTGCGTGACGTCAGTAGCTCCGCACTGTTCATTGATGTTCATGCCATCGGGTTCACAACCAATGGCAATCACCCGTGCGCCTAACTCACGCAGCACGCTGGGCGCAATGTGGTAGGTAGCGCCATTGGCGCAATCCACCACGATTTTAAGTCCGCTGAGGCTCAGTTCACTGGGAAACGTGCCTTTACAAAATTCGATATAGCGCCCGGCAGCATCAACGATACGGTTCGCCTTGCCCAATTCGGCGGATTCGACGCAGGTCAATGGTTTTTCCATTTCTGCTTCGATCGCCTCCTCCACTTCGTCCGGCAACTTGGTGCCGTCAATCGAAAAGAACTTGATACCGTTGTCGTAGTAGGGGTTATGTGACGCCGAAATCACGATCCCGGCTTCAGCACGAAAGGTACGGGTCAGATAAGCCACCGCCGGGGTTGGCATAGGTCCGGTGAACGATGCGGACAAGCCAGCCGCCGCCAGCCCGGCCTCAAGCGCAGACTCCAGCATGTAGCCGGAAATACGGGTATCTTTGCCAATAATAATTTTTCTGGAACCATGACGCGCCAGAACTTTGCCGGCAGCCCATCCCAGCTTCAATACAAAATCAGGCGTAATCGGCAGATCGCCCACCTTGCCCCGAATACCGTCAGTGCCAAAATATTTGCGGCTACTCATAATTGTTGTTATTCCTTCGCTGATAGAGTTGCTTCGACTACACGTATTGCATCCACCGTCGCTTTCACATCATGGACACGGATAATATGGGCACCCTTCATCGCGGCAATAACCGCCGCTGCTACACTGCCATAAACCCGTTCAAGCGGCGGAACACCCAGCAATTGCCCAATCATGGTTTTTCTGGACATACCAACCAGCAACGGCAAACCGAAGCGATGTAATTCTTCCAGGTTCCCCAGCAACCGATAATTATGCTGCAGATTCTTGCCGAAGCCGAACCCAGGATCCAGCAATAACTGGTCGCGCGGAATACCGGCGGCGACACAACGGGCAATATGATGCTCAAAAAACGCCGAAACCTCACCTACCACATCGTCATAATGCGGCGTGTGTTGCATGGTTCTCGGCAATCCCTGCATATGCATCAGGCACACAGGAAGACCTGTTGCCGCCGCCGCCTCCAGCGCACCCGGCTCTCTAAGCGCCCGAATATCGTTGATAAGGTGTGCGCCGGCCTGCGCACAGGCGGTAATCACTTCAGGCTTGGACGTATCCACCGAAATCCAGGTTTCAAAGCGTTGCGCCAGCGCTTCCACCACCGGCACAACCCGCTCCAACTCTTCATCGGTACTGACTTCGTCTGCGCCCGGTCGGGTAGACTCGCCCCCCACATCAATGAAATTGGCGCCAGCAGAAATCATCTGCTCGGCATGGATCAAAGCCGTGTTCAGCGTGTTGTGTTTACCGCCGTCGGAGAAGGAATCCGGGGTGACATTCAAGATCCCCATAACCTGGGGACAGGAGAGATCCAGCGTCAATCCACGAGCGTTCAGTTTCATGTTTTGCTTCTCAAATTCGTCTAGCCAGCATGCCCTACCGGAGTAAAAAACCCCGGCAAGCCGGGGTTGGAGGGAAGCTGTGGCCCGCCAGGGGGCCGTCATACCATTACTTGTCGTTCAAAGGCCCGGACATGGTATTGCCCGGTGTCGGCGCATGAGGTTCATCCGCCGGCGTCGGCGCCTTAGGAGCCCCGCCATTGTCAGACGACGAAGAGTTATTGCCCGAAGTCGGTTCTTCCCAGCCGGCTGGCGGGCGAACGTCTTTACGCGACATCAGATCATCGATTTGCGGCGCATCGATAGTCTCATACTTCATCAGCGCGTCCTTCATCGAATGCAGAATGTCCATATTGGCCATCAGCAATTCGCGGGCACGCTGATAGTTACGCTCGATCAATGCCTTAACTTCCTGATCGATGATACGCGCCGTTTCATCCGACATATGCTTGGCTTTGGCTACAGAACGACCGAGGAACACTTCGCCTTCTTCTTCCGCATACAGCAAAGGCCCCAGCTTTTCCGAAAAGCCCCATTGCGTCACCATGTTGCGGGCGATGGACGTCGCCACTTTGATGTCGTTGGAAGCGCCGGTAGAAACATGCTCGGATCCGTAGATGATTTCTTCAGCCAGACGGCCGCCGTACAGCGTGGAAATCTGGCTTTCCAGTTTCTGACGGCTGGCGCTGATCGCATCACCCTCAGGCAGGAAGAAAGTCACACCCAGAGCACGACCGCGCGGGATAATCGTCACTTTGTGCACCGGATCGTGCTCCGGCACCAGACGGCCGATAATCGCATGACCCGCTTCGTGATAGGCGGTGGATTCTTTCTGCGCTTCGGTCATCACCATAGAGCGGCGTTCCGCCCCCATCATGATTTTGTCCTTGGCCTTCTCGAATTCCACCATCGAAACCACGCGACGGTTGCCGCGAGCCGCAAACAACGCAGCTTCGTTCACCAGGTTAGCCAAATCCGCACCGGAAAAGCCCGGCGTACCACGTGCGATAACGGAAGCGTCAATATCCGGCGACAGCGGTACGCGGCGCATATGGACTTTCAGAATCTGTTCACGGCCACGGACATCCGGCAAGCCAACCACCACCTGACGGTCAAAACGACCGGGACGCAGCAACGCCGGGTCCAGCACGTCGGGACGGTTAGTCGCGGCGATAACGATGATGCCTTCGTTGCCTTCAAAACCATCCATCTCAACCAGCATCTGGTTCAGCGTCTGCTCGCGTTCGTCATGACCACCGCCCAGACCCGCGCCACGCTGGCGGCCCACGGCGTCGATTTCATCAATAAAGATGATGCAGGGTGCAGCTTTCTTGGCCTGCTCGAACATGTCACGCACGCGAGAAGCACCGACGCCCACAAACATTTCTACGAAGTCGGAACCGGAAATGGTGAAAAACGGCACTTTCGCTTCACCGGCGATGGCTTTCGCCAGCAAGGTTTTACCGGTCCCCGGCGGGCCGACCATCAGCACGCCTTTCGGAATTTTACCGCCCAGTTTCTGAAAGCGGCTCGGCTCGCGCAGGTACTCCACCAGCTCGGCAACTTCTTCTTTGGCTTCATCACAGCCCGCCACATCGGCGAACGTGGTTTTAATCTGATCTTCCGTCAGCATCCGTGCCTTGCTTTTACCAAAAGACATGGCACCTTTGCCGCCTCCGCCCTGCATCTGGCGCATGAAGAAAATCCAGACACCAATCAGCAACAGCATCGGGAACCAGGAAATGAAGATAGAAGCCAGCAGGCTCGGTTCTTCCGGCGGTTCGCCAACCACTTTCACATTTTTGGTCAGAAGGTTATCCAGCAGTTTAGGATCGTTGACAGGGATGTACGTGGTGTAGCGGCTGCTGTCTTTTTTGACAACATTGATCTCGCGCCCGTTGATACGCGCTTCACGGACCTGATCCTGATTCACTTCAGTCAAAAAGGTTGAATAATCCACCCTACGGCCATTCGACTCGCTGGGCCCAAAGCTCTGGAATACGGACATCAGCACTACCGCGATGACCAACCAGAGAATCAGGTTTTTCGCCATGTCACTCAAGGGATTAACCTCATATTACAACTGTGTTAAAAAATAGCGTCAGGGTACTACAGTTTACGACCTGTCGCTACAATGTACACCTCACGGGACCGGGCTCGCGAGGCATCTGGCTTACGAATCTTCACCGTCGTAAACAGGGAGCGAATCTCACGCAGATACTCATCGAAGCCCACTCCCTGAAATACTTTCACTACGAAACTGCCACCGGGCGCTAATATATCCCGACACATGTCCAGCGCAAGTTCAACCAGATACATGGCGCGGGGAATATCCACCGCCGGAGTACCGCTCATGTTCGGGGCCATGTCGGACATCACCACCTGAACCTTCTCGTCTCCAACCCGCTCCAGCAGGGTTTTGAGCACTAATTCATCACGGAAATCCCCTTGAAGGAAATCGACTCCAACAATAGGATCCATCGGTAAAAGATCGCACGCGATAATGCGCCCTTTTCCACCAATCTGACTGACAACATACTGGGACCATCCGCCTGGCGCTGCGCCAAGATCCACCACGGTCATGCCGGGTTTGAACAGCCGGTCAGTCTGCTGTATCTCATCAAGTTTAAACCAAGCGCGCGAGCGAAGCCCTTTTTTCTGCGCCTGCTGTACATATTTGTCGCTAAAGTGTTCCTGCAACCAGCGGGTGGAACTTGCAGAACGCTTTTTGTTAGCCATCGATTTTCCAACTATGATTTTTTCTAACTAGTGTTAATTAAGTGCCAGCGGCGGGCAAAACGTCTCAACGACAGCCAATCTGTATAGCCGGATTGGTGATAATCATGAGATGGCGGTAGAATGGCCCGTTTTCAATCCCAACCTAAGCAAAAAAGACAATGAATCTGAGTAACAAACAAAAACAGCACCTGAAAGGCCTGGCTCACCCGTTGAAGCCGGTCGTCATGCTGGGCAACAACGGCCTCACTGAAGGTGTGCTGGCTGAAATCGAGCAGGCTTTGGAACATCACGAACTGATCAAGGTGAAAATCGCCGCTGAGGATCGTGAAACCAAGGGCCTGATTGTCGATGCCATTCTGCGCGAAACCGGCGCCAGTAATGTCCAAGTCATCGGCCACACTCTGGTGCTCTATCGTGCGTCAAAAGAACGCAAGATTGTGTTGCCCCGTTAACATTTTCGGTTCAGGTTACCCTGTTTCCCGGCAAGGTTCCATGACCCGCTGGTGAGAAAAAAGGCCGATATCGGCCTTTTTCCTTTCTTTACAATCGAGGCTGGCACCTTGCCAGTCAATAGGAATCAGAGATATTCCACCTTCAGGATTTCGTACTCTACGACCCCACCCGGCGTGCTGATCGTCACCACGTCATCCTCTTCTTTGCCTATCAGCCCCCGTGCAATCGGCGAGTTGACAGAAATGAGGTTCTGCTTGAAGTCGGCTTCGTCGTCACCCACGATACGGTAGGTCTGCTCTTCTTCGGTATCCAGGTTCATCACGGTTACCGTAGCGCCAAAAATCACGCGACCGTTCGCCGCCATCTTGGTGACGTCGATAACCTGGGCGTTAGACAGTTTGGCTTCAATTTCCTGAATCCGACCTTCACAGAATCCCTGCTGCTCGCGAGCGGCATGGTATTCTGCGTTTTCTTTCAAATCACCGTGCTCACGCGCCTCGGCAATCGCCGCAATAATTTCGGGCCGGCGTACTGACTTCAGGAAGTCCAGCTCCTCGCGTAACTTTTCAGCACCACGCAACGTCATCGGAAATTGTTTCATATCGTCACTACCTCTAAAAAATCCGTACGGCTCACGTTACCGTCATCCTGACAATTTAAACAAAAATAGCCTCGCCCGGAACATTCCTTCCAGGCCAGACGCGTTTTTGCATTTTGATACGCATTTTACCCCAGAGTTCCACCAGGGTCATCGTTTACTTTATCCCTTGATGCGCCGTAGTATGACCACCACGTTACCCTGTACTTAATTGAGATTATGCGTTTTTTATCGATTCTGACCGGTTTTGCCTGCGCAGTTGCCCTACAGGCCAACGCCGCCCCCATTGATGAGTACACCAAATATCTGCCCGATGGGGCCAATCTGGCGCTGGTGGTGCAAAAAGTCGGAGCATCTACCCCGACTGTCGATTATCACAGTCAGCAGATGGCGCTGCCCGCCAGTACGCAGAAAGTCATCACCGCGCTGGCTGCGCTGTTGCAACTGGGGCCGGATTACCGTTTCGTCACCACGATGGAAAGTAAAGGCACGCTCGCCAACGGGGTATTACGCGGCAATCTGGCGGTGCGCTTCAGTGGCGATCCATCGCTGAAACGACAGCAACTCCGTAACATGGTACAGGAACTCAAGAAACGGGGAATTCGAGAAATCAGCGGTGACGTCCTGATCGATACGTCCGTATTCGCCAGCCACGACAAGGCGCCCGGCTGGCCCTGGAATGATATGACTCAGTGTTTCAGCGCGCCGCCCGCTGCCGCGATTGTCGACAAAAACTGTTTTTCCATCTCGCTCTACAGCGCCCCCAAGGCAGGCGATAACGCATTTATCCGCGTCGCGTCCTATTATCCGGTGCAAATGTTCAGTGAAGTTCGCACCCTGGCGAAAGGCTCCCCAGACGCTCAGTATTGCGAGTTGGATGTAGTGCCGGGTGAACTCAACCGCTTTACCGTTACTGGCTGCCTGACGCAGCGCGCCGAACCGTTGCCGCTGGCGTTCGCCATACAGGACGGCGCCAGCTACGCCGGCGCGATCGTGAAAGACGAACTGCAACAGGCGGACATCCGCATCGCCGGCAGTCTGCGCCGGCAATCGCTGCCTGGCGCTCCCGGCACCGTACTGGCGCAAACCGAGTCGGAGCCGTTGCACGAATTGTTGACCACCATGCTGAAAAAATCGGACAACATGATTGCCGATACCGTATTTCGCACCATCGGGCATGAGCGTTTCAAGGTTCCCGGAACCTGGCGCGCCGGCGCTGACGCCGTTCGCCAGATCCTGCGTCAGAAAGCCGGAATCGACCTGGGCAACACCATCATCGTTGACGGCTCAGGGTTGTCCAGACATAACCTGATCGCGCCGGCAACCATGATGCAGGTGCTGCAGTATATTGCTCAACACGATAACGAATTGAATTACATCAAGATGCTGCCGCTGGCGGGCTATGACGGGACATTACGCTATCGTGCCGGCCTGCATGAAGCCGGGCTTGATGGCAAAGTCTCGGCCAAAACCGGCGCGTTGCAAGGGGTGTACAACCTGGCGGGCTTTATCACCACCGCCAGCGGCCAGCGAATGGCCTTCGTACAGTATCTCTCCGGTTACGCGGTTCCACCGGAAGATCAAAAAGAACGCCGCATTCCGCTGGTTCGCTTCGAAAGCCGCGTTTACAAAGATATATACCAGAACAATTAACTGACTGATAAAAAATTCCCTTATCTGCCTGGCAGATAAGGGAAATATACACAACTAACAAGCAAATTTTTCTTTTCGACCACTGCCTAGATGGCCTGGTGGCGATTAATGCTGGTAAATAATTTCAACGCCTTCGTCGTCATCTTCATCCCAGTCGTCATCCCACTCCTCTTCAGCTTCCGCCTTGGCGGCTTCCAACTGTTCGCGGTGGTAATCATCCCACATGAAGTCGACTTTCTCAGGCGCCTTGTTCTCTGCTTCGGCCAGCGCTTTCGGCTGAGTATTGAGGAAATTCATCACATCCCAGCACAGGGCATTTACCCCTTCCCGGTTGGCTGCGGAAATCAGGTAATATTTACCTTCCCAGCCAAGTGCGGCCGCGATCTCTTTCGCGCGTTTTTCCGCCTCGCCTTTCTCCAGCAGATCAACCTTGTTGAACACCAGCCAGCGCGGTTTTTCCGCCAGAGACGCGCTGTACTGCTGCAATTCATTAACGATCACTTTGGCATTTTCGATCGGATCGGATTCATCGATCGGCGCCAGATCGATCAGATGCAGCAACACGCGGCAGCGCTCCAGATGCTTCAGGAAACGGATCCCCAGCCCAGCGCCTTCGGACGCGCCTTCGATAAGACCGGGGATGTCTGCCACCACGAAGCTCTTCTCGCTGTCCATGCGCACCACGCCCAGGCTCGGCACCAGCGTGGTAAACGGATAATCCGCCACCTTCGGCTTAGCGGCCGACACTGCGCGAATAAACGTTGATTTCCCGGCATTCGGCAAACCCAGCATACCGACATCCGCCAGCAGCAACAGCTCCAGCATCAACTCACGCTCTTCGCCCGGCGTACCGTTGGTTTTCTGTCGCGGCGCACGGTTGACGGAGGATTTGAAGCGGGAATTACCCAGCCCGTGCCATCCGCCTTTGGCGACCATCAGTTTCTGCTGATTACGGGTCATGTCACCCAGTACTTCACCCGTGCTTTTATCCAGCACGCGCGTACCGACGGGGACCTTGATGGTGATGTCTTTGCCACGCTTGCCGGTGCAGTCACGGCTCTGACCATTCTGGCCGCGTTCCGCACGGAAGCTTTTCTCAAAGCGGTAGTCAATCAGGGTATTAAGGTTTTCATCCGCCAGCAGGTAGACGTCACCGCCGTCACCGCCGTCACCGCCGTCAGGCCCGCCATTGGGAATATATTTTTCACGACGGAAGCTGACACAGCCATTGCCACCGTCACCCGCCACCACCAGAATGGTGGCTTCATCTACAAACTTCATGAACTGTCTCCGCAAAAAACCAATAGAGAATGACCGACGCGTTTGAATAATTTATTGGTTCTCTTTGGCTCAACGAATTGGGTTGATGACAGATAACCGCAGTATGTCACCTGCCACTGAAAAACCGACGCATCAGAACCGTTCCGATAAAAGGGCGCTGATTGTACCTGCTTGGCGAAAGGATTTCACCTGTATTAAAAATAATCAGCCCTGATTCGCTTCGCCACCCTTTGTTCAGAGTATCTGCGCGGCCTGTTCCTACCTCATCAAACCCTAGGACGCTTGTCGCGTTTTAATGCGATCAGACGATGCCCAATCGCAGAGAACATCGCGCCGGTCACCACGACAAAGGCGCCGATATACCCCAGCAGATTGAGTGCCGGCGCGGCAAATACCGAAGGCCAGGCCAATGACAATAAATCCGAAAAAAACAGCGTAAACAACGGCGTCAGCGTAATGATGGTACTCACCTGAGCGGCCTGCCAGCGCGCCATAGCCTCAGCCAGCGCCCCGTATCCCACCAGAGTATTCGCGCCGCAAAACAGCAGACAGGCCAATTGCCAGCCAGTCAGTTGGAAAATCCCCCCCGGTTTTGCCAACGGGGTGATAAACAGTACACAGAGCGTATACAGCAGAAAAAGCAGCTGTTGCGAAGTCAGACGACGCAGTAACACCTTTTGTGCCACGCCATAGGCCACCCATACCGTGGAAGCCGCTACCCCCAGCAATATCCCGAAGGTGTAATCCGTCAGTCGGGTAAAAAGCTCCACCAGACTATTGTTGAAAAACATCAATAATCCGCAAATCAGTACCCCAGCGCCGATGATTTGATTCACGCGCATCTTTTCCTTGAGGATCACAACGCTGGCAACCATCAACCCCACCGTCGACAACTGCCCGATCACCTGCGACGCCGTAGGGCTCAGATATTGCAAAGATGAGCTGAACAGCACGAAATTGCCCAGCAACCCGCCGGTGGCTATCAACAGCAGAATCCACCAACGCTGATGATCAAATACCCGCGGCGTCGGCAATTTGCCTTTGCTGTACAGGAAAATCCACAGCCCGACGGAGGCGATCAAAAAGCGGTACCAGACGATGGTATAAGGCTCCATCGCTACCAGAACCTGTTTCATCGCGATTGGCAGCGCTCCCCAGCATATGGCGGTAGTCAGCGCCAGACAAAACCCGATGACAGCATTCTGTTTCATCACATCACCTGTTCTTTTTATCGATTTCTGTATTATGCCGCGTATCTGTATTGTGCCGCGCAAATGTAAAAAGCCCTGCAACAAGTTGCAGGGCTTTATTATTCAACCTGATACCGAAAAATTACTCAGCGACGATGCTGATATATTTACGGCTGTTCGGGCCTTTAACTTCGAATTTGACTTTACCGTCAGACAGAGCAAACAGGGTGTGGTCTTTACCGCAGCCTACGTTGCTGCCTGCGTGGAACTTGGTGCCACGCTGACGAACGATGATGCTGCCAGCCAGAACTGATTCACCGCCGAAGCGTTTTACGCCAAGACGTTTGCTTTCTGAGTCGCGGCCGTTACGAGTAGAACCGCCAGCTTTTTTGTGTGCCATTAATCCGCTCTCCTAAAACTTAAGCGCTGATGCCGGTGATTTTCACGTCAGTGAACCACTGACGGTGGCCAGCCTGCTTACGGTAGTGTTTACGGCGACGAAACTTAACGATTTTAACTTTCTCGCCACGGCCGTGAGCAACGACTTCAGCCTTGATTTTGCCGCCGTCGACGAAAGGAACGCCGATTTTGACATCTTCACCATTGGCAACCATCAGAACCTGGTCAAACTCAACAGCTTCACCGGTTGCGATGTCCAGCTTTTCCAAGCGAACGGTCTGGCCTTCGCTTACTCGGTGTTGTTTACCACCACTTTGGAAAACCGCGTACATATAAAACTCCGCTTTCCGCGTGCTTCTTTGAATGATGTGAAGCGCGCTATAAATATTCACAATAGGGCGCGAATTCTACGCAAAAAACCCACTGATGACAAGCGCAGAATCAATCAATGTGAAGAAAAAGGATACAACCCATGAACTGCCGTTTATCTGCGCCGTTTTTCAAGTACAATCAGGCCTAACGTTCCCCTTTTCAGTGCCGACACCATCAGCATTTTCACGGCAGAAACAGAAGCAATCAGCTGGCAGAAACAATGAACTTAGAGCAAATCACAGCGTTAAGCGCACAGGATATGGCCGCCGTCAACCAGACCATACTGGATCAGCTCAACTCCGACGTTGTCCTGATCAATCAGTTAGGAAATTACATCATCAGCGGCGGCGGCAAGCGTATCCGGCCTATGATTGCGGTATTAACCGCCAGGGCGCTGAACTACCAGGGTGACAAACACATTACCGTTGCCGCGCTGATTGAATTCATCCATACCGCCACTCTCCTTCACGACGATGTGGTCGACGAATCCGATATGCGTCGGGGAAAAGCTACGGCAAATGCCGCGTTCGGCAATGCCGCCAGTGTGCTGGTAGGCGACTTCATTTATACCCGCGCTTTTCAGATGATGACCAGCCTGGCTTCGTTGCGCGTCATGTCGGTGATGTCCGACGCCGTCAACGTCATCGCAGAAGGCGAAGTGCTCCAGCTCATGAACTGCAACGATCCGGACATTACCGAAGACAGTTACATGCGGGTGATTTACAGCAAAACGGCCCGGTTGTTCGAGGCGGCGGCGCAGTCATCCGCCATTTTGTCGGGCGCCAGCAGCGAGCAGGAACAGGCCTTACAGGACTACGGCCGTTACCTCGGCACCGCCTTCCAACTGATTGACGATTTGCTCGATTACAGCGCCGACGGCAAAACGCTGGGGAAAAATACCGGCGACGACTTGAATGAAGGCAAGCCCACGTTGCCGTTGCTGCATGCCATGCATCACGGCAACGAAGAGCAGCGCGCCATGATCCGCCAGGCGATCGAAGAAGGTAATGGGCGCCATTTGCTGGAGCCCGTGCTGGCGGCCATGCAATCCTGCGGCTCTCTGGCTTACACCCGACAGAGAGCCGAAGAAGAAGCCGACAAAGCTATTACCGCTATTCAATGCCTGCCTGCCAGTGATTTTCGCACGGCGCTTGAAGGCCTGGCTCATCTCGCGGTACAACGCGACTTCTGAGTCATTCTTCCTTAATTTTGTACTCCTGCGGCCCGTTTTCCAGGCGGGCCAGCATTCCCATCGCCCCTTCGCGCAGAATATGTCCAATCAGCCGGGTACGTTCTTCCACGGAAAGCTGGTGGTAAATCTGTATCCAGGTGTGTTCCTGAACAGTCGCCGATTTCCCGACGTAGTCGGGCGGGGTTTCCTGCATGAGGCTGGTTTTCACCTCCTCCGGCAAGCTCCAGACAGCGTATTCGACGCCCTTACCCTGAACACCTTTGCGACGCCGTTTCTCCCAGCCATGTTCCTTGGCTCTTTTATTGAGCCCCTGGCGAGACTTCGGCAACCCTGCCACGCCTAACAATTCATTAGTGGTAAACCATGCCTTTTCCATCATCCTTCTCCCTTTCATCTCGTTCCTGATACGAATACGCAATTAGATTACTAAAACAGCAATTACGTTTCCATATAATAGACTAATTTTATTCAAACCACTAATGCAATAGTGTTAAAGGTAGCATTAATCGCGATCAGGAAAGTTCCACAGAGAGAAATCAGGTGAGGATAAAGAGGGGAGAAAGCCATTCCGCAATACAGAAAATCGGGAATGGCTGAGTCACTTAATCAGAAAAATCTTTTATCAAAGTCGCGCTTGCCGGATTGGCAAGACCCAGCTGTTTCAGCGTGGCAGACACGCCTTCGCGCATGATATACGCAATCAGTTTTTCCCGTTCCGGGACAGATAACTGATGGTAAATCTGGATCCAGACTGACAGCATGTCTGACGGCTTTGCCGAATATTCACCTGACGTTTCCTGCATCAGCAGTGTTTGCTGAACAGACTGAGGCAAGCTATGGATAGAATATTCTACCCCTCGTCCTTGTACACCTTTACGGCGACGCTTTTCCCAACCATCTTCTCGGGCTCGCTTATTCAATCCTTGCCGTGATTTAGGGAGTCCGCCAATACCAACCAATTCGCTGGTCGCAAACCACTCTTTTTTCATGTCCTTTTCATCCCGATAGAGATACTCGTTACCTATTCAGATCCATTTGGAAATTAATTTGGAAATATTAAGGAAATTGGTGCTATATTATTTCCAAATAATGGCTTTTGGTTAGCGAAACCATTCACCATGAGCCGTTAGTTATACCATTAATACGCTGTCGTCTTAATAGCAATAAGGGAAGGATTATGAATTCAAGGAAAAATGACTGGCATCCCGCCGATATTATTGCGGCACTGAGAAAGAAAGGGACAACGCTCGCGGCCGTATCACGAGCCGCCGGGTTGAGTTCTTCCACGCTGGCCAATGCTTTATCCCGCCCATGGCCGAAGGGCGAATGGTTAATAGCCGACGCGCTGGGTATTCACCCATCGGAAATATGGCCCAGTCGCTATTACGATCCTGAAACACAAGAACTACTCGACCGCAAAAAACTGATCCGTCCGCCGTCTGATCCGCAATCCGAATAATGCTTCCGGAAAAAAGAAAGGCCGGAGAATAGACTCCGGCCTTATCAACAGTATGTTCACACAAAGGTGATTATTTCTTGTTAACGAACTCTTCGCCCAGCGCGATATCCTGCTTCAGGGTATCCAGCATGCTAACCAGAGCCTGTTGTTCAAACGCGCTCAGCGCACCGATGTCTTTACGCTCGGCAATGCCGTTTTTGCCCAGCAACAGCGGTTGAGCAAAGAAACGAGCGTGTTTGCCATCGCCTTCCACATAAGCGCACTCAACCACGCCGCTTTCACCCTGCAGAGCGCGAACCAGAGACAGACCAAAGCGTGCGGCTGCCTGACCCATAGACAGGGTTGCTGACCCGCCGCCGGCTTTCGCTTCCACAACTTCGGTGCCCGCATTCTGAATACGTTTGGTCAGATCGGCCACTTCCTGCTCGGTGAAGCTCACGCCCGGAATCTGGGACAACAACGGCAGGATGGTGACGCCGGAGTGGCCACCGATAACCGGCACGTCGATGGCCTGCGGCTGTTTGCCTTTCAGTTCGGCAACGAAAGTGCTGGAACGGATAATGTCCAGCGTCGTGACGCCAAACAGTTTGTCTTTGTCATACACGCCGGCCTGCTTCAACACTTCGGCGGCAATCGCCACCGTGGTATTGACCGGGTTGGTGATAACGCCGATACAGGCTTTAGGGCAGGTACGGGCAATCTGCGAAACCAGGTTACGCACAATCCCTGCGTTCACATTAAACAGGTCGGAACGATCCATCCCCGGCTTACGGGCCACCCCGGCAGACATCAGCACAACATCTGCGCCTTCCAGAGCAGGAGTAGCATCTTCACCGCTGAAACCTTTGATTTTCACATCGGTGGGAATGTGGCTCAGATCGACAGCTACACCCGGCGTAACGGGGGCGATATCATAAAGAGAGAGCTCTGAACCTGAAGGAAGCTGGGTTTTGAGGAGAAGGGCAAGGGCTTGACCAATACCACCTGCGGCTCCGAGAACTGCAACTTTCATCCTAAACTCCTTATTATGTTAAGTAAAATTACCGTGGATGCGTTTAGTTAAAAACGTTTATGCTCGCGAGAGAAGCCAGGCGTCAGACCTGTTTTCAGAAGGACACTACATAGGTCCGCAGCGATAAATAGGCACGCAGCGATAACGCACTATGTGATTAATAATAAACTAACAATCTGCCTGATATCTGAAAGGTAATTAAAGTAACAGGCAATTGTAGTATGCCCCGGCATAAGCCCACGACTGATTAACGGGTGTGTTACATTACACCGACCATCAGCCTCCAAACAACATCATTTTGATAACATTTATTTTACTTTTATGTGATGAAGAGCACATTTTTTGACACCCTGGTAAAGTATTGCCCCACCGCCCACTAAGTCCGCTGTCTCAGGCCAATAATCCGGTTTTATACGCGCTCATATTGCATAAAAATTCATTCAAATGCATAATGGCCGCATGTTCTACTTTTTCCCGGACACGGTGCAGAATGCGTAACTCCACTAAACAAGAAGATCTGGTTAAGGCGTTCAAAGCGCTGTTAAAAGAAGAGAAATTCAGTTCGCAAAGCGAAATTGTGCAGGCGCTGCAGGACGATGGATTCGAGAACATCAACCAGTCCAAGGTATCCCGCATGCTGACCAAGTTTGGCGCGGTGCGTACCCGCAACGCGAAGATGGAAATGGTTTACTGTCTGCCTGCCGAACTGGGTGTTCCCACCACCACCAGCCCGCTAAAAAACCTGGTGCTGGACGTGGATTACAACGACGCGGTGGTCGTGATTCACACCAGCCCTGGCGCAGCCCAGCTGATCGCCCGCCTGCTGGACTCGCTGGGCAAATCGGAAGGGATTCTCGGCACCATCGCCGGCGACGATACCATTTTCACCACCCCAGCCCGGGGCTTCAGCGTCAAGCAACTGTATGAAGCAATACTGGTATTGTTTGAACAGGAACTGTAATGCTTCTCCGCCCCGCTATGCGTTTGGGGCGGAATAGCCGGAAAATCACAGCGCAGGCAATTCAGCCAGCGGCCAACGCGGCCGAACCGTGATGCCAAGCTCATCCGTCACGCCCTGGGCAAGACGAACCGCTCCGGCATAAGCAATCATCGCGCCGTTGTCGGTACAGAATTCAGGGCGGGCATAGAACACGTCGCCGCCTCGTTTCGCCATGATGTCCGCCAGCCGCTGGCGCAATGTCCGGTTGGCGCTCACGCCGCCGGCCATCACCAGCCGGCTGAACCCTGTCTCATCAAGCGCACGCCGGCATTTGATGGCCAACGTATCCACCACCGCATCTTCAAACGCCCGCGCGATATCCGCCTGCGTCTGCGGATCGCTGCCGTTTTCACGGATAGTATTGGCGGCGAAAGTCTTCAGCCCGGAGAAACTAAAATCCAGACCGGGTCGATCGGTCATCGGCCGGGGAAAAACAAAACGGTCGGAATGCCCGCCTTGCGCCATTTTCGACAGCAACGGCCCACCGGGATAATCCAGCCCCAGCAGCTTGGCGGTTTTGTCGAACGCCTCGCCAGCCGCATCGTCAATGGACTCACCCAGCAACCGGTATTCGCCAATGCCGGTAACGCTGATCAACTGGGTATGGCCGCCGGACACCAGCAGCGCGACAAACGGAAACGCCGGCGGATTATCTTCCAGCATCGGCGCCAGCAAGTGACCTTCCATGTGATGCACCGGAATGGCCGGCACATCCCAGGCAAACGCCAGCGAGCGCCCTACCGTCGCACCGACCAGCAGCGCCCCAACCAGACCAGGGCCGGCCGTGTAAGCGACGCCATCGATATCACTGTGCTGTAGCCCGGCGTCTTTCAACGCCGCCTGAATCAGCGGCACGGTCTTGCGAACATGATCGCGGGAGGCCAACTCAGGCACCACGCCGCCATAATCGGCATGCAACTTCACCTGGCTGTAAAGCTGATTCGCCAGTAGCCCGGCCTGCGTGTCATAAATCGCGACCCCGGTTTCATCGCAGGATGTTTCAATACCCAATACGCGCATTGCTGTTTTCACTCTCGTTTACATTTACGGCGGCGGTTACATTTACGGCGGCCCGCCACGGCTGCTTGATTCAGGCGGGGCATAGTCTATCATAAGCCAGTCCACTGACGAGCGAACCGGCGCCGCGCGTTTTATGATCGCTGATGCACTTTACAAACGCGCCACAGTTGCAGTAGAATTCCGCACCATTTTGAAAAGGCTGGCACAAGGCCAGCAGCAAACCGAATTTACTGAGGTGAGAGGCACATGCCGGTAATTAAAGTACGTGAAAACGAGCCGTTCGACGTCGCTCTGCGTCGTTTCAAGCGTTCCTGCGAAAAAGCAGGTGTTTTGGCTGAAGTTCGTCGTCGTGAGTTCTATGAAAAACCGACTACCGAACGTAAGCGCGCTAAAGCTTCTGCTGTGAAACGTCACGCCAAGAAGCTGGCTCGAGAAAACGCACGCCGCACTCGTCTGTATTAATTTTCTGGAGGGTTATCCTCCACCGCGTGATTAATCCGCAGACTTAGCAGTTGCATACGAAGGCCGTGCTTTCCGAAAGGAATGCGCGGCTTATTGTCGTTTATAAACGTATATAGATAAGGGGCTTATGGCTGGACGTATTCCCCGCGTATTTATTAATGACCTGCTGGCCCGCACCGACATCGTTGACCTGATCGATGCGCGCGTCAAACTGAAAAAGCAGGGCAAGAATTATCACGCGTGTTGCCCGTTCCACCACGAGAAAACCCCTTCGTTCACCGTTAACGGTGACAAGCAGTTCTACCATTGCTTCGGCTGCGGCGCCCACGGCAACGCGATTGATTTCCTGATGAATTATGATCGTCTGGAATTTGTTGAAAGCATTGAAGAACTGGCTGCAATGCACGGCCTGGAAGTTCCTTACGAAGCAGGCACCGGTCCGACCCAGCTCGAACGCCACCAGCGGCAAAGTTTATACGAGCTGATGGAACAATTAAGCGCTTTTTACCAACATACCCTGAACCAACCTGCGGGTACGCCGGCCAGAGAGTATCTGTCCAGACGCGGCCTGAGTGATGAGGTGATCCGGCAATTCGCCATCGGATGTACGCCGCCAGGGTGGGACAATGCGTTAAAACGTTTCGGCCGCAGCAGCGAAAACCGGACCACGTTGACCGACGCCGGCATGCTGGTGACCAACGATAATGGCCGTACTTACGACCGTTTCCGCGATCGGGTGATGTTCCCAATCCGCGACAAACGTGGGCGGGTTATCGCTTTTGGCGGTCGGGTGATGGGCGATGGTATGCCCAAGTACCTGAACTCGCCGGAAACCGAGATTTTTCACAAAGGCCGCCAGCTGTACGGCTTGTACGAAGCGCAACAGAAAAATCCGGAATTGAAGCGGTTGTTGGTAGTCGAAGGATATATGGATGTGGTCGCGCTGGCCCAGTTTGGCATCGATTACGCGGTGGCCTCGCTAGGAACATCAACGACGGCGGACCATATCCAGTTGTTGTTTCGCGCCACCGATCAGGTGGTGTGCTGTTACGATGGCGACCGCGCCGGACGCGACGCCGCCTGGCGCGCGCTGGAAACCGCGCTACCCTATCTGGATGACGGTCGGCAGTTGCGCTTTATGTTCCTGCCCGACGGCGAAGACCCGGATACGCTGGTGCGTCAGGAAGGCAAGGCTGCTTTCGAGCAACGTATCGAACAGGCAATGCCGCTGTCGGCGTTTTTGTTCGACTCGCTGCTGCAGCAGGTGGACATGAGCACCCCGGACGGGCGCGCCAAGCTCAGTACGCTGGCCCTACCTCTAATTGGGCAGGTACCGGGCGAAACGTTGCGATTATACTTACGTCAACAACTTGGCAATAAACTGGGGCTGTTGGACGACAGCCAGCTGGATCGCCTGCTGCCGAAAGCGGCGGAGCAAACATCGTCCTACCAGCCTCCACGGCTAAAAGTCACAACTATGCGTATACTGATAGGACTTTTAGTACAAAATCCGAGGTTGTCCGCCGAGGTGCCGGAACTGGCGCTGGAAGGGGTGGAAGAGAACAAAGTTGCAGGACTGGAGCTGTTTCTGGATCTGGTGAAAACCTGCAATGAAAGCCCAGGTATGAACATGGGACTGCTGCTGGAAAAATATCGCGAAAGTAAATATCGCAAGCAGCTTGAAACCCTGGCCGCCTGGGACCATATGATTGAAGAGGAAGAGCTCGAAGAAAAATTCAGGGTCAGCCTGGCCGAGCTCTACGACCAGTTGCTGCAGTTGCGGATGGACACGCTAATCGCCCGCGAGAGAACGCATGGGCTGAGCACGAACGAGCGCAAGGAACTGTGGTCGCTGCAACTGGCGCTGACGCGAAAAAACTGATTTCCCGCGGCTTAATTGCCGATAAATAGTAGGGTCGAGCCCTACAGCGTGCCGCTACGGGGGCTGCGGCGATAAGAAAAATTCCCCTAATGTTATTGTTAGCGATTTACGCTGACCGACACCAACCCCAATATTCTGAAGTGTGGATACCGTCTTATGGAGCAAAACCCGCAGTCACAGCTCAAGCTACTTGTCACCCGTGGTAAGGAGCAAGGCTACCTGACCTATGCCGAGGTCAATGACCATCTGCCGGAAGATATCATCGACTCCGATCAGATCGAAGACATCATCCAGATGATTAACGACATGGGCATCCAGGTGATGGAAGAAGCACCGGATGCCGATGATCTGATGCTGGCTGAGAATACCGCCGATGAAGACGCTGCCGAAGCAGCGGCGCAGGTATTGTCCAGCGTTGAATCGGAGATTGGCCGCACGACCGATCCGGTTCGCATGTACATGCGTGAGATGGGTACCGTCGAACTGCTGACCCGTGAAGGGGAAATCGATATCGCCAAGCGAATCGAAGACGGTATCAATCAGGTTCAGTGCTCCGTAGCCGAGTATCCGGAAGCCATCACCTATCTGTTGGATCAATACGATCGCGTCGAAGCGGGAGAAAGCCGCTTGTCCGACCTGATCACCGGTTTTGTGGATCCGAACGCCGAAGAAGATCTGGCGCCGAATACCACGCCCGAGAACGCCGAATTGGCCGACGACGGCATGGATGATGACGACGACGAAAACGAAGAAGACGAAGACGACTCCGATGATGACAACAGCATCGACCCGGAGCTGGCGCGTCAGAAATTCACCGAGCTGCGCGATCAGTATGAAGCGACCCGCGTAAGCATCAAAGCGCATGGCCGCAGCCACCCGACCGCGATTGATGAAATCAATAAGCTGTCTGAAGTGTTCAAGCAGTTCCGTCTGGTGCCGAAGCAGTTCGACCTGCTGGTGAACAACATGCGCACCATGATGGACCGCGTGCGCACGCAGGAACGCCAGATCATGAAACTGTGCGTCGAGCTGTGCAAAATGCCGAAGAAAAACTTCGTAACGCTGTTCACCGGCAATGAAACCAACAGCAAGTGGTTCGACGCCGCGCTTTCCATGGGCAAACCCTGGTGCGAAAAATTGCGCGAAGTGGAAGACGACGTGCATCGCAGCCTGCAGAAACTGCAACAGATCGAAGAAGAAACCGGCCTGACCATCGAGCAGGTGAAAGACATCAACCGTCGCATGTCGATTGGTGAAGCCAAGGCGCGCCGCGCCAAGAAAGAGATGGTGGAAGCCAACCTGCGTCTGGTTATCTCGATCGCCAAGAAATACACCAACCGCGGCCTGCAGTTCCTGGACCTGATTCAGGAAGGCAACATTGGCCTGATGAAAGCGGTAGACAAATTCGAATACCGCCGCGGCTACAAGTTCTCCACCTACGCCACCTGGTGGATCCGTCAGGCGATCACCCGCTCCATCGCGGATCAGGCGCGCACCATCCGTATTCCGGTGCATATGATTGAGACCATCAACAAACTCAATCGTATTTCCCGCCAGATGCTGCAGGAAATGGGCCGTGAGCCGACGCCGGAAGAACTGGCCGAGCGTATGCTGATGCCGGAAGACAAGATCCGCAAGGTATTGAAGATCGCCAAAGAGCCGATCTCCATGGAAACCCCGATCGGTGATGACGAAGATTCGCATCTGGGGGATTTCATCGAAGATACCACGCTGGAACTGCCGCTGGATTCCGCAACGTCGGAAAGCCTGCGCTCCGCCACCCATGACGTGCTGGCCGGCCTGACCGCCCGCGAAGCCAAAGTGCTGCGTATGCGTTTCGGTATCGACATGAATACCGACCATACGCTGGAAGAAGTCGGCAAACAGTTCGACGTAACCCGCGAGCGTATTCGTCAGATCGAAGCGAAAGCGCTGCGTAAACTGCGTCACCCGAGCCGTTCCGAAGTACTGCGTAGCTTCCTGGACGATTAATAAGATTCTTTATTGAATCGGTGCTATCAACCCCCGGTCCCGACCGGGGGTTTTCTTTCTTATATCCGTGGTTACTCACTGCGTAACGCCAGACCAATACATTCTGGTCCCCTGCCTTTATTCACGATTACCGCCCTATCCCCACGATAAATACAATGAATTCTTAATAATAACAATCTGCTGAATACTGGATATAAAACAACCATATGGCCGCCAGACTATAGACCCCACCAGCCGGATTACCTATAATCGAAGTATAATTGGCCCCTTAGCTCAGTGGTTAGAGCAGGCGACTCATAATCGCTTGGTCGTTGGTTCAAACCCAACAGGGGCCACCAGATTTCAGCAGAAAAATCATATAATTAAGCCACCTTTGACGGGTGGCTTTTTTACTAATGCAGCGTAGCGTGGCGATTCAATGCCAAAGTAGCACACAGGACCATCGGGCAGCTAAGCCGTCACGCATCCCTTCACCAACAGATAACCACTATCTCAATCTGACGACCACCTTACCTTTCGCCCGCCCGGTCTCAACGTAAGACAGCGCATCTGCCGTTGCATCAAATGGAAAGACCCGATCCACCACCGGCCTGATGATGCCTGACTCAATGAGAGCGCTAATTTCATCAAGTTGCTCTCCGCTAGCCCGCATAAAGACAAACGCATAACTCACGCCCTTCTGCCGGGCCTGCTTCCGGATACGGTGACTCAGGAGACGCATCACCTGTTTCAGTCCCCATGACAACCCCTGTTCTGTCGCAAACTCCGGTGCGGGCGGGCCGGAGATGGAGATGAGCTGCCCGCCGGGTCTCAACACCCGCAGCGATTTTTCCAGCACGTCATTGCCCAAACTGTTCAGCACTACATCGTAGCCATGCAGTACGGTTTCAAAATCCTGCTTCCTGTAATCAATGACCACATCCGCCCCCAGCGCTTTTACCCATTCGACGTTACTCGTGCCGGTGGTGGTGGCGACGAAAGCGCCGAGATGTTTGGCAAGCTGGATAGCGATGGCGCCCACGCCGCCGGAGCCGGCATGAATCAGCACCTTCTGCCCTTTCTTCAACTTTGCGGTTTCAACCAACACCTGCCAGGCCGTCAGGCTGACCAGCGGAATTGAAGCCGCTTCTTCCATACTGAGATTGCCGGGTTTCAGCGCCAGCGAATCCTCTTTGACGGCGATGAATTCGGCAAAGGCGCCGATACGTTCCTGGTCTGGCCGTGCGTAGACCTCATCGCCCGGCCTGAATCGCGTTACCTTTGGCCCGACGCGAACGACAACGCCTGCGACATCGTTTCCCAACGCCAACGGCAAACGATACGGCAGAATCAGCCTGAATTCGCCGCTCCTGATTTTGGCATCAAGCAGATTGACGCCGGCGGCATGAACCTGAATCAGGACGTCATCGCCCCGTAACTCCGGCTCAGGCATTTCGCCAATTCGTCCGCTGCTTCTGCGGCCATAGCGATCGATAATGAACGCCTTCATAAAGTGTTGCTCTCCAGAATGATTACCTATTAACGGCCTGCCCGCCCGCGGTTATCGGTACGAATGACGGAAAGAAAAGCCAGTGCGAGGACCACTTCTAACACGGCAGCCAGCAGGATCCCGCTATTGGCGTGTCCTGCAACAAACTCCCCCACCCCAAGCGTTGCAAGTATCATGCAAGTGACCACTACGCCCTTCATCAGGGATGAGCGGGCTGGCGATGGCGCTACATTTCTGGCCAGGAAGAACATGACGCCAACTCCGGCATACAGCGCCGCTGAACGACGACTAACCAGCCCCGCCGAACTATTGAAGTCAACGCCCCAACTGGCCAGCATCAGAGCTGGCACCGATATCCAGGCGACGGCGAGCACAAAGAACAGCAGCGCCGACAAGATAGCCAGCGGCCGGAATCTAAGTGATAAGACGGTCATATGCTGAGTTCCTAAGCTACGCATCAAGCTGCAAACTTTTGCGGATACCCGAGTCCAGTAAACCCGGCGCGAATCGGCGCAGCAGTCGCAGGCGAGCCGCGGCCGCGCCTGCCGTATAGCGAAGCTTCGGACGTTTTGCGCGGGCCGCTTTCAGTACAACCTCAGCTACCACAGCCGGATCATCCGCGCTCGCCATTGCCAGCCTCACCACCTTTTCCAGCGCCCGGCGTACCGGGGCGTATTCATCCAGCACCGCATCCGGCGGCACGTTGTTGGACTCGAACTGCGTTTTGGTATACGCAGGCTCAATGACCGAAACCCGGATACCGCGCGTGCGTAATTCGTGATCCAGCGCCTCTGAATAACCTTCGACCGCATGTTTGCTGGCCGCGTAAAGCGCCACATAAGGCATCGGCACGACGCCGAGAATAGAACCGATGTTGATGATGCGGCCGCCGCCCTGTTGGCGCATGTACGGCACCACAGCGCGGGTCATGCGGACAACGCCCAGAAAATTGGTGTCGAAGACCGCTTGCGCCTGTTCGATTGAGCTTTCTTCCGCCCCGGCCGGGCTAAGTCCAAAACCCGCGTTGTTCACCAGCAGATCGATACGCCCTTCCCGCCGGAGTAGCTCGCTCACGGCGGCGTCGACCGATTCATCAGAAGTCACATCCAGCGCCAGCAGCTCAAACCGCCGCTGCCCGGCCTGAGCACCTCGTCTGCTGGTGCCGTATACCTTATAGCCGGCCTGTACCAGCCGTTCCGCTGTAGCTTCACCGATTCCCGATGAGGCGCCGGTAACCAGCGCGATGGGTTTATTTGATGTCATAAAATACCTTGTCTATTGCTTCGTCATCAGGCTGTCTGTTGCCTGAGTAAATAAAACCGGCGCGCTACGGACGCAATTCTGTATCGGCGAGTGCATCAGTCGATAACGTGCGGCGGCATTCGCCTGCGAAAACCCCGGCAGCATGGCTTGCCGGGCGTGTTGATAAGCATCCCATTGCCCGGCTTCGTGGAGCGGCGGGATAGTTACCGGCTCGCGGCGATCAAAACCAACCAGCGCGGCATCCACCAGTTCCTCAACTTCCATCACGGCGGGAAGCGTATTGATGTCGGTGCCTGAACGTTCCCAAATCTCTGTGCGCGTCGCCGCCGGAAGCACCGCCTGAACGTAGATGCCCCTGGGAGCCAGTTCGAGGCTGAGTCCCTGAGAAAGAAACAGCACAAACGCCTTGGTCGCACCGTAAACGGTCAACCCGAACTCCGGCGCCAAACCGACTACAGAGCCAATATTGATGATGGCGCCCCCGCCTGCCGTCGCCAGACGCGGGGCAACCGCGCTGGCAAGCCGCACTAGCGCCATCGTGTTGAGCGCGACAAGCCGCTCGATATCGTCCGTCGCCTGTTCAAGGAAGCTCCCACCGATATTCATACCCGCGTTATTCACCAGGATCCCGATATGGCTGTCTTCGCGCAGTCGCGTCTCCACCGCAGCAAGCTCGTCAGGTTGGGTAAGATCGGCAGGCAGGACATCAACCGTCACGCCGTAGTCCTGACGCAGGCGAACCGCCAGGGTATCCATCCGCGTATGGTCGCGGGCAACCAGCACCAGATCATGGCCGCGACGCGCAAAACGTTCGGCATAAACAGCGCCAATCCCCGATGACGCACCAGTGATGAGAACAGCAGGAGTGGTATTCATTCATTTGTCCTTTTGTCAGCGTGAAGAAGGTGGATGTCGCACTTGCCAAATAGATGATGAATGACATATATAATAGATGTCAATCGACATTTAAATAAAAGGATCGATAGCATGCAATACACCACGTTTGGCCGAAACACAGGATTACGCGTCTCTGAACTGGCCCTCGGCACCGGTAATTTTGGCACCGGATGGGGCTATGGATCAGAAAAAGAAGAAGCGAAACAGGTATTTGAACGCTACGCTGACGCCGGCGGCAATTTCATCGACACGGCAGACGCCTATCAGTTCGGCCAGTCCGAGCAGTTGGTAGGGGAGTTCATCGCTGCCGAACGCGATCACTTCGTGGTCGCCACCAAGTATACCCTTGGCGCGGCGCCGACCCCGGATATCGCGCAGACCGGCAACAGCCGCCGCAATATGATTTCCTCGGTGGAAAATAGCCTGAAACGGTTGAAAACCGATCGCATTGATGTGCTATGGGCACACTTTGACGACCAGTTAACCCCGCTTGAAGAGATCGTCCGCACCTTTGACGATCTGATCCGTGCCGGAAAAATTCAGTATGCCGGGCTATCCAATTTTCCTGCCTGGCGCATCGCCAGAGCGGATACGATGGCGGAACTGCGCGGCTGGTCGCGTATCGCCGGGATACAGGTGGAATACAGCCTGGCACAACGCACCGCCGAGCGGGAACTGCTGCCGATGGCGGAAGCGCTGGGGCTGGCGGCGACACTCTGGTCGCCGTTGGGCGGTGGTCTGCTGACCGGAAAATACCGTCACAGCGATGAAGGGCGTCTGACAGGGTTTGGCGGCAGGCTGGTGCATATCGAGCAGGATACCGCGCTGCTGGATGAAGTCATCGCCGTATCACAGGAGCAACAGCGACAGCCCCTGCACATTGCCATCGCCTGGTTGCGACAGAAAGCGGCCCATTCCAGCACCAGTCTGATCCCCATTCTGGGTTCCCGCACCCGAAATCAGTTGGATGATACCCTCACAGCGCTGGAGGTGACGCTAAGCGATGAACAGATGGCGCGCCTTGAGATCGCCAGCGCCATTTCGCTCGGAACACCGCACGATCAGATCGCCGGCAGTCTGCCCCGCGCTCAGGGCGGCGACAGCGCTCGCATCGCCAGTCTACGACCGCCGCGCGCCTGAACCGGTTGATCATTATTGATGAAGGGCATCATCTATTGAGTCTGGTATTTCCATGCCCTAAGATGATGCCCGTCCGATGAGAGGAGAAAGTCATGGCCCGTGTATCAAAACAGCAGATGGAGCGTAACCGCGAAGAAATTATTCAGGTTTCTTCACAGCTCTTTCGTGAACGTGGCCTGAATGGCGTCAGCGTGAATGATTTGATGGCGGCAGCCGGGTTAACCCACGGTGGTTTCTACGGACACTTTGCCTCCAAAGATGAACTGGCCGCTATCGCCAGCCGTAAAGCTCTTGAAGATTCCAGCACCCGCTGGCAGGCGCTCAGCCAACAGCCGGATCAACGCAACCTGCGTACGCTGGTAGAAAACTACCTGTCTTCCGCCCACCGCGATGGCGTGAAGGACGGATGCGCGATCAGCGCGTTAGCCAGCGATGTGGCTCGGGAAAGCGAAGATAAGCCAGTACGCGAGGTGTATCTCAATGGCGTGAAAGCCATGCTGGGCAGACTGGAGTCCCTTTCCGAGACGGAAGACGACGAACCACGCAGGCAACAGGCGCTGACGCAGGTGGTTTTGTTGGCCGGCGCGCTGATGTTGTCACGCGCGACCGCCGGGGACCCGTTGTCGGATGAGTTTCTCGCCGCAGCCAAAAAAGCGCTGCTGGGCGAAGAGTAACACTTTCGCACTTTCGCATTCTCGCATTCTCGCATTCTCGCGCTATCACACCGCAGCCAGCTCGTACCCCGTATCCAGCAGCGTAAAAGCATACTGCCGCTGCGAGGAGAGAATCACCCGCCGGTCTTTGGTCACGAAAATGGCTTCGATATGCGGTAGCCGGGACAGGTAAGCCACGCCTTTTTCCACGCCCAGGCCGTAAATCAGGGTGGTGTAGATGTCCCCGTCGATGGAGGCATCGGAAATGATGGTCACGCTGAGCAGTTCGTTATCCAGCGGGTAACCGGTTTTCGGGTCGAGAATATGGTGATAAAGGCGGCCATCGCATTCGAAATAACGCTCGTAAATGCCGGACGTCACCACCGACTTGTTCGCCACGTGAACCACGCCGATCAGCTCGCCGTTGTCGCCAAACGGCTTTTGCAATCCTACCGACCAGCCCGCCTGACCGCCGCTCTGCGGTCTGCCAAGCGCCAGTACGTTGCCGCCCAGATTGATCAGCGCATGATAGACATGGTGCTGATACAGGAATTGCCTGACGACATCGGCGATATACCCTTTCGCGATCGCCCCCAGATCGATTTCCATCCCCGCTTTTTCCAGCCATACCGAGCAGTCCTGCGCATTGAGCACGACGTGGTGAGGGTCGGTCAGCGCCAGTAATGCCCGCAATTCGTCGGCGGGCGGCACGCTGTGGCCCTGAAAGCCGATTTTCCAGCGTTTCACCACCGGCCCGATGGTGAAATTGAAGCAACTGCCCTCCAGCAGGCTGACCTCTCTGGCGCGCTTAATCAGATTGAACAGCGGTTGGCTGACGACAACCGGGTGTTTGCCTGCGGCACGGTTGATGTCCATGACTTCGGAATCAGCCCGGTTAACGGTCAACGCATCCTCCAGTTGTTTAATGCGGCCAAACACCTGCGATGCCAGATGTTCATTCGGTTCAAACAATTTGAGAAGAATGGGCGAGCCCATGAGTACGGTGGAATAGACGTAAACCCGATCGTCTGACGGCATGGCGGATAGTCCCGGAAGAAAAGCGAATAATGCCTGCATCAGCAACGGTCGCTGACGCAGGCAATTCTTGCTTACAACGGCATTTACTTACAACTGCCTTTACTTATAGCTGCCTTTACTTATAGCTGCACGTAAGATGCCGCGTTACGGCCCGCCTGAATACCAAAAACGATGATATCGGCGACGGCGTTGCCGCCGATGCGATTACCGCCGTGGATGCCGCCCACCACTTCACCGGCGGCGAAGGCGCCCCGGATCACCCGTTTCTTGCTGTCCAGCACCGCGGTATCGGTGTTGATCACCACGCCGCCCATGGTGTGGTGCACGCCGGGCGCGATGCGGATAGCGTAGAACGGCCCCTGATTGATGGGGTGGCGCAACGCGGTTTTACGGCCGAAGTCGTCATCATGCTGCTTGTCGACAAACAGGTTGTAGCGTTCCAGCGTCGCCAGCAGAGCGTGGAAGTCGATAGACAGCTTGTCCGCCAGCTCGCGCGGAGAAGCGGCGCTCACCACAAAACCACGGGACAGATATTCGTCCGCCGCCTTGTTCTTCGCCCTTACCTGCTCGTCAAACAGGATATAGGCATACTTCTCCGGCAGGCCGATAATTGCCGCCGACACCTTGTCGCGGGTTTCCATCTCGTTAAAGAAGCGATGCCCCTGCTGGTTCACCAGAATCGCACCGCCGCCGCGAATGGATTCGGAGATCAGGTAAGACGTGGTCTGCTCGACCGTCGGGTGGATCTGAATTTCCCCCAGGTCGACGGTATCGGCGCCCACTTTCTCCAGAATCTCAATACCGCTGCCGGTAGCGCCTTGGTGGTTGGTGGTGACGAAGCCGTCCAGATCCGGGCGGTATTTCACCACCATCTCGCGGTTGGCGCTGAACCCGCCGGTGGCGACCACCACGCCTTTGGTGGCGATGGTCAGTTGTTCATTGTCCTCGTTAAGCACCCGTACACCGGTAATCGCGCCGGCGTCATGGACGATATCGATAACCGACGTCTCCAGCATCACATCGATATTGCGCTTGTTGATGTTTTTCACCAGACCGCTGATCAGGAAGCCGCCTACCGCCGAACCATCCGCCGGGCGATGGGTGCGATCCACGCTCATCCCACCGGTAATGGTAATGTCGTTCAGTTCGATGCCGCGCTCCGCCAGCCACTCGATCGCCATCGGCGCACCTTCCACGAATCGTTTCAGCAATTCGGGATTATTTTTTAACTTACCGCCTTTCAGAGTCTCCTCGTAGAACCGTTCCTTGTCGTCTACGATGCCTTTTATTTTCTGGAAACGAGTTCCTGCCGCGTTCATACCCACGGACGCCTTGATGGTGTTGCCGCCGATGCTGGACATCTTCTCGACAATCAGCACGTTGGCACCGTCATCGCAAGCCTGAATCGCCGCAGCCAGACCGGCGCCGCCGCTGCCGATCACCACCACGTCATAACGCTGCATGTCCGCCGGGTCGCCGCCTTCCGCCATAATCGCCGCTTTACAGGACTTAGCCAGCGCCTTGGACACCGCTTTTTTCACCGCTTCGCTCTGGGTGGTGGCGCCGGTGACCGCATCCACGTGCGGGCTATTGGCATCAAGAATACGGGAACGGATAACCTCAAAGCTGCTGACGAAATCGGTATTCAGCTGCGAATTAGGCTCCAGCGTAACGTCGGCGATGCGATCCGTTTCCAGGCTGACGTTGATCACCAGCTCGCCGGCGTCGTCCTTCACTTTCTCCTGAAACACGCCCGCCTTGAATTTTTTCGCCGACAAGCTCATGTCGCGGATCATCGCTTCCACCAGCGAGAAGCGCCACAGCGGTTCGGGAATGGTCAGGGCTTCACGTTGGGTGCTGTCGATAAACAGTTCGAGCTTCTGTTGATTGATGAGGCGATCGGTCCAGTCCGGATAGGCAATGCAGGCTTTCCCCACCGCCACCAGATCGTAACCGTGTTCCAGCGCCGCGTCGGCATCCGCTTTATTCACCACGCCGCCGACGCCGATTACCGGCACCTTAGCCAGCGTATCGGAACGCATGGCGACATATTTGCCAATCAACGGGGTGGGATCGGTGGTATCGACGATGGATGAGCGCAGAGTGTATCCCATAGAAAAATGCAGGTAATCCAGCCCACGCGCCGCCAGTTTTTCCAGCAGGTACAGGGTGTCGTCAAACCGGATGCCCGGCTCTTCGATTTCCTCCGGCGAGAAGCGATAGCCGATGATGAAGGACGCATCCGCATACTGGCGCGCCATCTTGTGGGTGATCTCCAGCACGGCGAGCGGGAATCTGGCGCGATTGTCGCGGCTGCCGCCCCATTCATCGGTGCGCTGGTTGGAGTTCGGGGAGTAAAACTGCTGAATCAGGTAGGTATTGGCGCCGTGGATTTCCACGCCGTCGAAGCCGGCTTCAATGGCGCGGCGCACCCCTTCGCCAAATTTGGCGATCATGGCTTCCACCTCTTCGCCCGTCAGCGCGACCGGAACGGCCGCCCCTTCGCGCGGCGCGGCAACGGCGCTCGGCCCGACCGGCGACTGGCCGCCAATCAGTTTCGGCTCCACCATGCGCCCGCCGTGGTAGATCTGCAAAATGGCTTTCGAGCCCTTTTCCTTGATGGCCGAGGCGACTTTTGCCAGTCCGGCGATCTTGTCGTCGTTGTCGATGCCAATCGCGCCCGGAAACGCCAGCCCTTTACCATCGATAAAGCAGCACTCCACAATCACCGCGCCGATGCTGCCGGCACGCACCTGATAGTACTCCACCAGCTCTTTGGTGACGGTTCCGTCATAAAAGCCGGTGCAGGTGGTCATCGGCGCCATCAGGAGACGATTTTTAAGCTCGACGCCATTTGGCAAGATAAACGGACTCAACACCTGGTCGTTAATGTTCATAGTCAGTGACTCCATAATTACAAATATTTCATAGGCTTTAAATTTGTTATCGGTTTATTGTTTTTTATTTTGCTTAGCGGGCCGATGTCATAACGTTAATATGATTGGCTTTTTAGTTTATAAATAATCAAATTAGTTAATTAACTAATATTCCACTATTATGTCATAGCGTTGTTTAAATACTGATTCAGTAAAAAATAAACCGTTCACATTCGGTTAAAATAAAGTAACGCTTTATTTACCTGAATATGCCGCACCCCGAATATATGTGCTATATCCTAAATAATTCGAGTTGCAGGAAGGCGGCAACCAAGTGAATCCCCTGGAGCTTACATCAGTAAGTGACTGGGGTGAGCGAGGGCAGCCAACGCATCTGCAACTTGAAGTATGACGGGTATATTCTTCAGGTTACCGCGCCATGAACCCAGACCAAAGCCAGCCCAGACTGCTCATACGCCACATGACCATGCGCTGTTGAACGATGTCAGCCGCCTCTGCCGGGGCAATCTTAAATATGACCAATCACGCTTAATAAATAAAACGCCGGTTCATTATTATTCGTTCCAGAATACCTTTAATAATTAACCTTGTTTTTTGTAAGCCTATTACATCTGACAACCCGGTTATTTATTACCACCCTGAGAGTGGGCCGATATAAAAAAGCCGCCTGATGGCGGCTCATATAAATGATTACGCTCAGGCAATGTCCTCGTCGATTAATTGCGCCACCCTCCGGCGGGACGCTTCGTCAAACGGCGCGCGCATCAGCAGATTCGATTCACCCCCGGCGCTCTGATAAAACACCGGCCGCGCGTGCGAGAACCGTTTGAAACCGATATCGCCGTGATAAGCCCCTATCCCCGACGCGCCAACGCCGCCGAACGGAATGTCATGCACCAGCACATGGCTCATCACGTCATTGATCACCAGCGCGCCGGATAGCGTGCGGTGCCGGATCTGCGCGATCTCTTGCGGGCTCTCGCCGAAATAGTAAGCGGCCAGCGGACGATCCATCCCGTTGATGATCGTCAGGCACTGCTCGATATGGTCGTAGGCGATCACCGGCAACAGCGGTCCGAAGATTTCCTCCTGCATAATGCGGGCGGTGGGCGGCGGGTTGATTACCAGCGTCGGCGCCATACGTCGACGCGGCAAATCGTCTACCTCCTCCGTCGCGCGCACCAGCGTCGCCCCCTGATGACGCGCGTCATCCAGCAGCGCTTTCAGCCGTGCGGTCTGGCGTGCATTAACCACGGAGGTGTATTCGCGGTTTTCGATAAACGCCCCGTAGGTCTGGCGCAGAAACACGCAGGCCTGTTCGACCAACGCCGGCAGATCATCCCGGTGCACCAGCACATAGTCGGGCGCAATACAGATTTGCCCGGCATTAAACGTTTTGACGGTCATGATGCGCTGCGCCGCCAGTACGATATCGCTGCCGCGCGACACGATGACCGGCGATTTGCCGCCCAGCTCCAGCGTCACCGGGGTGAGGTTTTCCGCTGCGGCCTTCATCACCTGCCTGCCGGTAGCGGTGCTGCCGGTAAACACCAGATGGTCGAACGGCAGCGACGAGAAGTGTATTGACGCGTCAACACCGCCCTGCAACGTCGAGATTTCGTCTTCGGCGAACCGTTCCGCAATCAGCCTACACAGCAGCCGGCTACCGTTTTCAGCCAGTTCGGAGGGCTTAATCATCGCCCGGTTGCCGGCGGCGATCACCCCGGCCAGCGGGCCAAACGTGAGCACCAGCGGGAAATTCCACGGACTCATGATGCCAATCACCCCCAGCGGTTTGTACTCCACCACCACCCGGGTGCCGGGAAACGGCGAGGTTCCCTGCTCTTCCTCCGCCCATTGCTCCAGATGGCGCGCCGCGTGGCGCAACGCATCAATCGAGCCGAGAATATCGGAAATCAGCGTGTTGCCGGGAGCGCGGTAGCCGAAATCCTGGCTGTAGGCGTCGCACAGTTCATCCTGATGCGCTTTCAGCAAGTCAATACAGCGATTCAGAATGGAAATACGTTCGGGGATTGTCAGCGGACGGTCGGTGGCGGCCGCGTGCATACGAGAAAGGTGCTGTGCAATAACATCAGCCGAAACAGGCTGATTATTAAGAATAAAATGACTCATGACGACTCACTTAACAAACATGGGAAATGGCGCCTTCTGAAAAGAAGGATGCGGAGATATGAATTTGATAAGTAAGTAGCCGGGGCGAATTGTACGTGCGCGGCGCCGGATTATCCAGCAATAACCGAGCCTGATGAGAGGCATCAGGCTCGTTGTCTGATTACGGCGTCGGCAACAGAAACGCCTTGAACTGCGGCGTCATGACGGCCTCAAACCCTTTATCGGTTTTGGTGATCAAATAGACCGCCAGTCCTTGCTGTTCCGCCAGTTTCAGCGCCTTTTCGGTGCCCAGCACCATCAGCCCGGTATCCCAGCCATCCGCCTCCAGCGCGGTTCTGGCAATCACGGTGGCGGAAACCAGCTGATGCGTAATCGGCCGACCGGTGGCCGGGTCGATGACATGAGAATAGCGTTTGCCGTCCTGCTCAAAATAGTTGCGATAGCTGCCGGAAGTACTGATGCCGTAGCCCTGCAGGTCTACCGCCGCCTGAATGGCATTCTCCTTGTCGGTAGGTTTCTGAATGGCGACCCGCCAGGGCTGCCCCTGACCGTTGACGCCGCGGCTGGAAATCGCGCCGCCCACCGACACCAGATAGTTGGTGATGCCTTTGCGGGTCATCAGTTGCGCCAGCAGGTCCGCACCGTAACCCTCGCCCATAGTAGACAGATCCACATACAGGCCCGGCAGATCTTTCTGCAACCATTCGCCCTGATGATTGCTGATCAGGCGTAGGTGGTTCAGCCCCACTTTCCGTCGCGCATCATCAATCTGCTGCTGGCTGGGAATCGCCACCGGCTGCTTCTGCGGCCCGAATCCCCACAGGTTGACCAGCGGCCCCACCGTGATATCCATCGCCCCGCCTGTCGCCCGGCCGATGCGCTGCGCGGCCAGAATGATATCCGCCATGCCATTGCCGATAGGCTGCGGGTCAGTACCGGTGTCGCGGTTAAAACGGGACAACACCGAGTCGTTACGGTAGGTGGAAATGTCGTTGTTGGCCTGTTCCAGCAAGGCGTCGATCTCCTGCTGCAACTGTTGCCGGTCTTCCGGCAATTCTCCGCTGATCTTCACGCTATAGAAGGTACCCATGGTTTTACCCTCAAACGTGGTAAACGGACGTGAGCTGTCCGCGGGCGCCCCCGGTTTGCAGGCGCTCAGCACGCTGAACACAGCCAGAAAAAGGATGGATTTTAAGGCGGAAAACGCCATGAGCCGCACTCCCTGAATCACAATGACGCGCTATTGATAGAGCAAGATCGGGCGATTGAAAAGTGCTGATGGGGAAAAACCTGTCTGAACGCAAGAGATCGGCCAAAAGCGGTGTGCCGGTCGGCCAGGCTGGCGCAGAAAAACCGCGCAGAAAGATGAGCGCTTGCGGCGATAAAAACGAAACGCGCCAGCAGGCGCGTTTCGGGTATATCAGGCTAGACGGTTATTGCGGCGCTTTTGCCGGCGCCGGTTCTTTCAGGTGTTTGGCAAAGTTGTCGTTGAACTGCTTTTTCTGTTCCGGCGTCAGCACGTTGTACATCTTGTTCTGGATTTCCAGACGTTTGAGCATATGGGCTTTGCTGGTTTCAGCCATTTTGTTGGCCACCGCTTCGGCTTTGGCTTGATCAAAGCTGTCGGCGGCAATCAGGCTGTGCCATTCAGTGCGTTCCTCAGCCGAAGGCCGCTCACGGTCCTGTTTAGCGTTCTCCATGATGTCACGCATTTTCTGGCGCTGTTCATCGGTCAGATTCAACCCTTTGAACATCATGTTCTTTTCCATGCCGCGCTCGCCGTCATGATGCTTCATCATACGCGCGCCCTGATCCGGCGGGGTATTATCCTGAGCGTAGGCGAACCCGGCGCTACTCAGCGCCAGCGCAGAGGCAATCACAATCGCAGTTAACTTAGACATAAGACCTTCCTTCACGTTACGGTTTTAATTATTAACGCACCGGAATGCGTCAACCTTTGCGATGCAGTATAGGCCGGGGAATTTCAGTTAACCGGGGGCTAGGGTAAAGCTTTGCAAGGGAGATATTCACAATTGCACCAATTGTGGAGAAAGCGGAAATATTCCGTAAGAGGCCGGTCAGAAGAACAGAGCAACGGCGCTGGCCCACCGGTGAAAGCTGCTGGCAGGCCGCCGCGCCGTGGCTCGTCACCCGCCGCCGGCAATGCACCGGCGGCGGCGTCATCAGGCGGCTTGCGCCTGACGCAGGCGTTTTTCGCGGCGGATTTTGCGCTCTTCCATCACCGCTACCAGCGCCATCAGGCAGATACAACCGATCGCGGCGGCGTCCAGCGCGGCAAAGGTGCCCGCCCAGCCGGTCAACCCGAAAATCGGGGTGCCGTCGGCGATCATGCCCAGCCCCAGCTTGGCGAAGCTGTCGCCAATCAGATAGGCGAAGGTGCCTTTGATGCCGTCGGCGGCGCTGATGGCTTTCTTCGGCACAAAACCGACGGCGGCCACGCCAATCAGCAACTGCGGGCCGAACACTAAAAAGCCCAGCGCAAACAGCGACGACAGATAAACATACTGGTTGCTGGCATGCTGATAGACGCCAAGCGTCACGATGATCAACGCCAGCGCGATGCAGGCCACCAACCCGCGGCGACCGTTGGCGAGATCCGACAGCCAGCCCCACAGCAGCGTGCCCACCAGCGCACCGGCCTCGAACAGGGTAAAGCCCTGAATCGCCACCGCTTTCGGCAGTTTCAGTTCCTGATAGGCGTAAACCGTGGACCACTGGTCGATGCCGATGCGCACCACATACAGAAAGATGTTGGAGAAGCACAGCAGCCAGATCACTTTGTTTTTCAACACATACTCGACGAAGATCTGCCATTTGGTCATGGCGCCGTCTTCCGTCTCCTTGTCTTCTTCGGAGATAGCCTCGTCAAACAGCTCTTCGGCTTTCCCCAGGCCGTAGGCTTCCGGGGAGTCGCTGCCGAAACGCAGGCCGATGAAGCCGACAATCAGCGCGATGATCGACGGGAAGATAAACATCCCGATTACATGACCGTCGAACAGGTAGTTAGCGCCGAACAGCGCTACGCCCGCCGCGCCCGCGCCGCCGAGGTTATGAGAAATGTTCCACAGCCCCAGATAGGTGCCGCGTTTGCGGCGCGGCGTCCACTTGGTGATGGTGGAGTAGCTACACGACCCGCCGGTGCTCTGGAAAAAGCCGCTCAGCGCATAACACGCGATCATCAAAAACAGGCTCACGGACCCCGTCCCCATGCTGGCGCTGAAACCGAGCATGCAAATGGCGGACAGGATCAGCATAAACGGCAGGAACTGCTTGGTGTTTTTGCCGTCCGCATAATAGGACACCAGCGTTTTCCCAACGCCGTAGGTTATCGAAAAACCGAGGCCAATCATGCCAAGCTGCGTCATGCTCAACCCGTAGGTGCTGATCATGTCGTTCTGCGCGATGTTGAAGTTCTTACGGATCAAATACATGGTCAGGTAGCCGATGAACACCACCAGATAAGACTGCATGAACGGCTTGAACCACATTTTACGCCGCACATCGAGCGGCAGATCCAGCGTCGGTTGACGCACCTGGGTTAAAAAGTTGAGCATGATGTTTCCTCTTACAGGACGAAACGGCTTGCAGCCTTATCTCGCCCGCATGGGCTTTGTTTTAGGTGATTTGTTTTTGGGTAATTCGTTTTGGGTGATTCGCTTTGAATGATTTGTTTTGAGTGATTTATTTTGAATGAATTGTAAAAAAGCCCGCGAATGCGGGCCTGAGGGAACGTCCTGCTTCAACTAGGAAATTTTCCCGGTTTTCGCCGATTCAGCGCAAAAGGGTGAAGCGAATCACGCTATGTCGGCCGCGGCGCGCGGCGACGAGGCACGCAGGAAAGGCAACAGCAGTAGCGCCGAGACGCCGGCGGCCACCGCAATCACCGCGAAAAAGCCGCTCCAGTGCCACACATCCATGATGCGCGCCAGCGGCCAGCCGGACAGCGACGCGCCAAGATAGGCGAACAGCCCCACAAATCCGGTGGCGGCGCCGGCGGCGTCTTTGTGGGAGCATTCGGCGGCCGCCATGCCAATCAGCATTTGCGGGCCGAAGACGAAGAAACCGGTGGTGAAGAAGCAGGCGGCCTGCATCACGTAGCTGGCGAACGGCATCAGCCACAGCGAACCGACGGACAGTAAAATGCCGGCGGCGAAGATCAGGTTCATCGGGCCGCGGTTGCCGTTAAACAGCTTGTCCGATCCCCAGCCGGCCACCAGCGCGCCGATAAACCCGCCCAGTTCGAACATGGTCACCGCCGAGTTGGCGGTCACCAGATCGACCCCCAGCGTTTCCGACATGTAGAGGTTGCCCCAGTCGTTGATGGCGGCGCGCACCACGTACACCAGCACATAACAGCAGGCCAGCAGCCAGATATACGGATTGGTGAACACGTATTTATGCAGGATTTCCCGACGCGACAGCCCGGCGCCCTCCTGCTGCTGGGCGATCTCCAGCGCATCCTGACGCCACTCGCCCACGCTTGGCAGGCCGAGGGTCTGCGGCTTGTCGCGCAGTCGCCAACATAAAAACAGCCCGGCGACGATCGCCAGCGAACCGGCGATCATCATCCCGGCGCGCCAGCCGTAATGCAGCGCCGCCGCTCCCACCACCATCGGGATCAACGCACCGCCCACGTTATGCGCGGTATTCCACAGCGCCCACCAGCCGCCGCGCTCGGTGCGCGAATACCAGCTGGTGAGCAGCCTGGCGCACACCGGCGCGCCCCAGCCCTGAAAAAAGGCGTTCGCCATCCACAACGCGGCGAAGGCCCACAGCGACGAGGAAAAGCCAAACAGAATATTCACCACGCCGGTCGCCAGCAGGCCGATGCCCATAAAGTAGCGGGCATTGGAACGGTCGCTCACGATGCCCGAGAGGAATTTCGACGCCCCGTAGGTCACGTAAAACAGCGTCGCCAGCATCCCGATATCGGTACGCGCCATCAACCCGCTGGCGAGGATTTCCGGCACCGCGGCGTTAAAACTTTTACGGGTGAAGTAAAACAGCGCATAGCCCAGATATAGCGTCATCAGGATATGCCGACGCCAGTAACGGTAGGCTTCATCAATGGCCTGACGGTCGGCCAGCGGCGGCGCGCCGGCGGGAATTTTAAGGAAACGAGTGTTCAGGAAACGCGTATTCAGGAAACGAATGTTCAGAAAGCCGGACATCAAGACTCCTCGCTGGCTGGCAGCGGCAGGATGACGGTTAAACGGGTGCCATGAGTACAGGAAAGCTGCAAGGTGCCGCCCAGCGCCGTGACGCGCTCGCGCATCCCGAGCAGGCCAAAGCCTTCCGCGCCGGAACCCGGCGGCAGCCCGCCGCCGTCGTCCTCGATCACCAGCGTCAGTCGCTCGCCCTGCTGCCAGACCTGCAACGTCACCGCGCTGGCGTTGGCGTGTTTCACAATATTATTCAGCCCTTCCTGACACACGCGAAACAGCGTTACCCGCAGCCCTTCGCCGAGCGACGCTTCGTCAATGTGCCAGGCGAGATGGCTGACGATGCCATTCGCTTCCAGCTCCATCTCGCGCATCAAAGAACGCACCGCCTGCTCCAGAGTGAGATCGTCCAACTGGCGCGGACGCAGGCGCCCCATCAGCCGGCGCACCGAATCATACACCCCGAGCGATAACTGCTCGATGAGCGCGCCGCTCTGCCGCACGTTGCGGTTCTCCGGCGCCAGCCGTTGCAAAATGCCCGCCTGAGTACGAATCGCGGTGATGGTCTGGCCGATGTCGTCGTGCAGCTCCCGCGCGACGTCGCGCCGCACGTATTCTTCCGTCGCCAGCAATCGTTCCGCCAGACGGCGATTACGCGCCAGCTGATTTTGCAGCGACAGGTTCAGCTCGCGCAGGCGCTGGATGCCGGCGCCGAGCAGCAGCCCGGTCAGGCTCTGAGCCAGCAGCGACAGCAGCAAATCCACCGGATGTTCATGCCAGGTCTGGCTGGCGATCAGCGCAATGGCGTTCATCAGCGTGGCGATCAGCGCACCTTGCCAGCCATAGTGCCAGGCGAGCGCAATGATCGGCAGCGCCAGACAGAACGGGGTAAAACGCGACAGCTCCGCCGGCAACCCCAGTTGCAGCCACAGGCTCACGACAAACAGCAGCAAATACCAGAGCAGATGGCGCCCGCGCCAGTTCACCGGCTGGGAAACCAGCGACGGCCCGAGCGGCAGCCAGGTAGAACTGGACAGATAGTGCCAGATAAGCAAACAGGTGGGCGAAAGCGTCAGTCCGCCGGTCAGGGTCAGCAGCAACACCGTGAGCGCGTCCTCGCCGCGGCCGAGCCACGGCAGGGATTGCAGCAGCGCCGCCGCAATCAGCGCGCCGCCCTGCCACAGCAGCGTGTGCCAGTCATCCTGACGCGCCCGCCGCGATGCCAGCATCACCGGCAGCAGCGCCAGTACGCTGCCCGTCAACAGCAGCGGCAAATGCGCCAGCGCCACTTCCTTCGCCAGCCAGACCAGAAGCAACCACTCGCTGCCCAGCAGCACCGGCCAGAAACGGCGCGGCGATTGCAGCATCAGCCCCAGCCGCAGGCCGAAAGGAAACAGCAGCGCGGCCAGATCCGGGCGCGTCACCAGATGCAGGCTGATGCTCCACAGGCAAAACCACGCGGCGGAGAAGATAAAACAGCTGGCGAAGGCGGCGATAAGCCAGGTAGCAATCGGGCGCATCACCAACCATCAAACATGCGGCGGGCCAACTCCACGTCGTTGCTGACGCCCAGTTTTTCCATCAGGTTGGCCCGGTGAACGTGTACCGTTTTCGGCGACAACCCCAGTTCGGCGGCAATGGCTTTCACCGCCATCCCCTGCGCCAGCTTTTCCGCTACCTGACGCTCACGACGCGTCAACGGATCTCGCCGGCCCGACGCCAGTTTCAGCGCGATATCCGGCGTCAGGTAACAGCCGCCGCCCGCGACGGTGCGCACCGCCGCGATCAACTCATCCGGGCTACAGCGTTTAGAGAGAAAACCGCGCGCCCCGGCGTTCAGCGCCTGTTCTATCAGCGCCGGGCTGTCGTGTACCGATAGCATAATCACCGCCATGCCTTTCGGCAGTTGACCGAGCAGTTCAAGTCCGGAGAGCTCCGGCATCGAAATATCGCAGATGCAAACCTGCACGCCCCGCCCCGGCAACCCGGCAAGCGCCTCGCGCCCGGAGCCGAATTCCCCCACCACCTGCATATCGGGCTCAAGCCCCAGCAGTTGGGCAAAACCGGAACGGACAATAAGGTGATCGTCGATAAGAGCGAGGGTAATCATGGTTGAACCTGGGTGACCGAGAGGCGCTTACCTTAGCGTTAAGACCTGGCGTGTTCAAGGGTTGAGCAATCAGGTGTTGAGCTACCCGGCATGGAGCCATCAGCTAACGAGTAAAAACGGGCTGTCGCCAGCCCGTTAGTATCGCTTATCCGCCGAAAGTCAGGCTGCTGCTTTGTACCCCGGCGTATTTCTGGGTAAAGGTTTTGGCTTCAGAAACCGTCTTCAGCTTGTAGCTGTAATTGGAAGACGGCGTCCACTTGCTGGCCGAAGAGGTCTGGTTGGTAATGGACGGCGTGCTGCCGGTATCAGTAAATGTCCCGCTCCCTTTGTCGTCCAGCATCCCTTTGTTACTGCTGGTGGTGGTGCCGAAATAGTTATATTCGGACACAATTTTGGCATTCTGCGCCAGCGTGAACCCCAGTTGGTATTTGTCGATGAAGTTGTTATAGGCGTGGTAATAGCCATAACGCATCAGCCCCGGCGCACGCACGTAGATATTGCTGAAATAACAGTGGCAAATAGTCAGGTGCGGGTAACCGTCGTAGGTGGAACCATTGCTGCTGCCGTCCTGCGGATAACCGAAGATCAATCCGTACTCATGGTTTTTGAACAGGCAATTGCTGATGGTGATGTAATCGGCTTTTTCTCCGATATAAATCAGTTTATCCAGCCCGCCGTCGGTCAGCGTATAATCGTGGCCGGGAAAAGTGAGATGATCCAGCCAGTATTTATTGCCGTGCGTGAGGTAAATCTGAATATCATCATTACCTTTAATGGTGCTGGTGTGTTTAAACGTCAGGTTCTGAAAAATAATATTCTTCGAACTCGACGCGCTGCGAAAATGAATATTAGTCAGCGTATTACTGCTATAAGAACCAATAATCGATTTATTCGCCCCCAGCGTTACCTTGGTTAATGAACTGGCGCTGATATTGGCGTTAATCACCAGGATTTTCGCATCCGTTCCCGCCACGTGGGTTTTCAGGTCGCTCAGGCTGGTAATAGAAACCACGCTGCCGCCTGTGCCGCCGGTGGTGCTGCCCGATTTTGCAAAACCGACCATACCGGATGTGCCTGTAGTTGGATAGGCCATAATAATGCTCCTGTCGAAATATCCCGCCATACTTCAAGTTACAGGTGCGTTGGCTGCGTTTGATTACCCTGGTGACTTACTAGAATAAGCTCACGAGGATGCACTCGGTTGCTGCTTTTCTGTAACTCTAATTATTTAGGGTATAGATGAATGAATAAAAAGAGAGGGATTCTCTTTTTTTCTCGCCTGATGTTTCAGACATATTCACCCTACAACAGGAATTGATGACTCTCATTATTTGGGTATTGGCTCATCCGCCACACAACGGCCAATATAATTTCTTTAAATAAAACAAACATAAAAAATACGAATGAAAAAAAGATAATTAAATTATAAATAAAATATCAATGCCGCCAGAAAAAAATAAAAACCAAATATAATCAACCTAAATGATAATACCGAGAATAAAATAGAACGGCCCTGACCGTTCGTCAGGGCAGAGAACGATAAAACGCAGCGGCTTCGTTGGCTAGCGCATCGAGGTGGGCGCGGATCAGGTTGATCTTCTGCAGCAACGGATTGCGCTCGGGGGATTCATCCATCATGTTGACCCGGGTAACCAGCTCATTGATTCTTGCGCACAAATCCGCTTCGCGCTGGCGAGCCTGCGCCAGTTGCAAATGAAGATGCTGATAATCGCGCTGCCAGATCTGTTGCTGTCGGCTGACGCTGGCTTCCAGCGCCTGCAGCGCGCTGTCCAACCGCGCTTCCAACTCTTCGATATACATAGGGGTTCCTTCGCTGACGTAACCTGCGGATTATAATGACAGTCCCGCGCGACAACAAATGCCATGCGGGACTACACCGCTTAACGACTGCGGGTTTTCACCGCCCGCAGCACGACAAACTTCGCATTGCTGGCGACGTTTTCGCAATTGCCGAACAGCCGCTTCAGCTTGTGGAAGTAGTCCAGATGGCGATTGCCAACGATCCGCAACTCTCCGCCAACTGCCAGACAGCGGCGCGCATCAAGGAACATCTGCCAGGCGATATCATCGGTAATCGCCTGTTGCTGATGGAACGGCGGATTGCACAGCACCGCTTGCAGGCTGTCCTGCCCGACGCCCGCCAGCGCATGGTTCACCACAAAACTGCTGCGCGCCATATCCTGCGGCCGGTTGTATTCCACATTGCGCCGACTGGAGGCCACCGCCATATAGGACTCGTCGAAAAAGCTGACGTAGGCCTGCGGGTTCAGCGCCAGCGCGGTCAGGCCAATGACGCCGTTGCCGCAGCCCAGATCGACAATCTTGCCGTCCAGTTGCTGCGGTAAATGCTGCATGAAAAAACGGGCGCCGATATCCAGCCCGCCGCGGGCAAACACATTGGCGTAGTTGTGAATGTGATAGTGGTGGGTAGGATCATCCGTGCCGTCCAGCGGCCAGACCGTCATCACCGGTTGTTCATCAACAGTACGCGGCTCCGGCTGGCAGTGAATCAGCCGGGCCTTTTTCCAGGCCAGCGAGGTGCGGGTCGGCCCCAGAATCTGCTCGAACAGTTGCAGCGTCGAAGTATGGATATCCCGCGCTTTAGCGCCAGCGATGACCACGGTCTGCGGCGTCGCCACTTCACGCAGTTGCCGTAGCTGATGTTCCAGCAACGCCAGCGTTTTCGGTACTTTCAGCACCACCAGCGCCGGTGCGTCCGGCAGCGGCACCAGGCTGTCCAGCAGGGTGACCGATTCCGGCGCGTATCCATTGAGCGACAGATTATGCCGGGTCGCCAGTTGGCTCAGGTACGAGTCGCTGATGCAGCAGGGCGACTGCGCCTGCAAGCCGCAGGCCAGCGCCCCGAACGCATCATTGAAAATCAGCCGGGGACCGGGCCCGATCGGCATCTCGGCCAACTCCCGCAGCAGATATTCATCCGCCGCTTCCCACGCCTGCAACGGTGACTCGCGATCGGACTGCGGGTAACGAACCAGCGTCAGGCTATGTGTTTCCAGATCAAGTTGGCTCATGGCCTCTCCTGCAATACAAAATCTGGCGCTGTTTATCCCTTAAAACGGCGTCGCAGTAAATGGTTTTCCTGTCGAATCGCCGAGAGTTCGTCACGCCGGCGGCCTATTCATCCACTAGCGTAGACGTCATTTGCAGCGATGCCTTCGCGGGATAAAGCGCCAGCGGAATTGTTTGACCCTGTACAGGAACTATCCTATCTTTGGTGTTGCAAAGGGGAGTAACTTTTCGCTGGTCAATCGTCATTACAGTGCAATAGCACTCGGTTACCAGGCAACCTTAATGACTATTCCGCATTAAGTTGTAAGTGAGACCTTGCCAGAAGGCGAGGTCTATTTGCAGCTTAATAGCAAACGGCCTGTGCCTTCTGACACAGGCCGTTTTGTTTTCTGACGACAGAGCCAACCCGGATGGGATAGGTTCTAAGGGATACTGTTATGGTAACTATAGGTACCCCCCTGATGTGGGGCAGCTTCGCAATCATTGTGGTGGTCATGCTCGCCATCGACCTGTTTTATCAGGGTAAGAAAGGCTCCACGGTCATGACCTTCAAACAGGCCGCCGTCTGGTCGCTGGTGTGGGTCACACTCTCAATACTGTTCAACGCCGGTTTCTGGTGGTATCTCACCGGCACGATGGGCCGTGAGGTGGCGGATGCTCAGGCGCTGGCGTTCTTTACCGGTTATCTGATCGAAAAAGCGCTGGCCGTCGACAACGTGTTCGTCTGGCTGATGCTGTTCAGCTATTTTGCCATCCCCGCCCAATATCAGCGCCGGGTGCTGGTGTACGGCGTGCTGGGGGCGATCGTACTGCGTACCATCATGGTGTTCGCCGGCAGTTGGCTGGTCTCCCAGTTCCAGTGGCTGCTGTATCTGTTCGGCGCATTCCTGCTGCTCACCGGCCTCAAAATGGCGCTGGCGAAAGCGGACGACACCGCCATCGGCGATAAACCGGTGGTCCGCTGGCTGCGCAGCCACCTGCGGATGACCGACAACTTGCAAGGCGAGCATTTCTTTATCCGCCAGAACGGCCTGTGGTACGCCACGCCGCTGTTTCTGGTGCTGGTGATGGTGGAAATCAGCGACGTGATCTTCGCGGTAGACAGCATCCCGGCCATTTTCGCCGTCACCACCGACCCGTTCATCGTGCTGACGTCAAACCTGTTCGCCATTCTGGGGCTACGCGCCATGTACTTCCTGCTGGCCGGGGTGGCGCAGAAGTTCTCGATGCTGAAATATGGGCTGGCGGTGATCCTTGTCTTTATCGGCATCAAGATGATGCTGATCGATCTGTTCCACATTCCGGTCGCCATCTCGCTCAGCGTGGTGGCCGCGATCCTGCTGACAACCATCCTGATCAACATCTGGGTGAATCGCCGCGCCGGGCGCTGATAGCGCCGTCTGTTAACGCAAGCCCCGCAGCCGCGGGGCTTTTTCTCAGGCGCTCTTGGTAGACGAGTGCTCATCCATCTTGAACGGGTCGATGCCGTTACGCTGCATACGCCAGAAACGAACGATGTTGTATCCGTTCATCACCAGGAAACTGGCTTCAATCAGCGACCCGCCGATCGACCCCAGCCAGATGTTGTGTATCACCCATAATGAGGTTGAACACCAGATAATGCCGCGCATCGCCAATCCATGAGCCCGGAATAGCGCCCAGGTGCTGCACACGGTGCCGATGATCGGCAACAATTCCATCGGATGTTTCACACCCGGTAAACCCAGCGCCAGCGTCAGCGTAATAAACACGAACATCACCGCGATATTGTTGGTTTTCAGGGTGATCAGGGTTCGACCCGAGTTCAGCATGGCGCTCATGCCGGCCGCGTTCGCTCCCATCAGAAAGAAGTGACACGCGATAACCGCGCTGTAGGCGGAAAGCTGAATTTTAAATTTCTTTTCACTGCGGTTGAAAAACATAGTAATACCGACCAGAAAGGCCAGTACGCCAACTGCCTGAGCAAACACGTAAGATGTCATGATCCCTGCCTTAAAAGCGCCATTGCGAAAAAACGGCGTTCAAATAATGAAACGCCGTTTTATTTTATTTGGAATCGTTTGGATTTACAACGACCGTATTGATAACGATCGGGTTTGTCATGATCCGCTTTACAAGGTCACACCGCTTTTAAAGATCGCCAGTTCGCGGAAATCGTTGATCTCGTTCTTCGCCTGCTTGCCGTTGGCGATCTCGACGATCAGATCGACAAACTGCGACAGCAACTCGTCCATCGACATACCGTGAATCAGACGCCCGGCGTCAAAGTCGATCCAGTGCGGTTTCTTTTGCGCCAGCTCGGTGTTGGTCGCCAGTTTCACCGTCGGCACAAAGCCGCCGTAAGGCGTACCGCGACCGGTACTGAACAGCACCATGTGACAGCCGGCGCCTGCCAGCGCGCTGGTGGCTACCGCATCGTTACCCGGCGCGCTCAGCAGGTTCAGCCCCGGCGTATGCAGGCGTTCACCGTACTTGAGTACGTCCACCACCTGGCTCTGCCCCGCTTTCTGGGTACAGCCGAGGGATTTCTCCTCCAGCGTGGTGATGCCGCCGGCCTTGTTGCCCGGCGACGGGTTTTCGTAGATCGGCTGGTTATGTTCAATGAAATACTGTTTGAAATCATTGACCATGTGCACGGTTTTCTCGAATGTGGCTTCGTCGCGGCAACGGCTCATCAGGATGCGCTCGGCGCCGAACATTTCCGGCACCTCGGTCAGCACGGTGGTGCCGCCGTTGGCGATGAGGTAATCCGAGAAACGCCCCAGCAGCGGGTTGGCGGTAATGCCGGACAGGCCGTCCGAACCGCCGCACTCCAGACCAAACTTCAGCTCGCTGAGCTTGCCCAGTGCCCGGCGATCGTCGCGCATCACCTGATACAGCTGGTGCAGACGTTCCAGACCGGCTTCCACTTCATCTTCCTGCTGCTGACAGATCATGAAGTTGACGCGATCGGCGTCGAACTCGCCCAGCGTATCGCGGAACGCAGATACCTGATTGTTCTCACATCCCAGACCAATCACCAGCACCGCCCCCGCGTTCGGGTGACGCACCATGTTCTGCAGCATGGTGCGGGTGTTTTCGTGGTCCTGCCCCAGTTGGGAACAACCGAACGGATGAGTGAACAGGTAAACGCCGTCGATACCTTCCGCATCGTTGGTTTCCTTGAGGAAACGCTGCTGGATCTGACGGGCGATGCCGTTGACGCAGCCGACGGTCGGCAGGATCCACAGTTCGTTGCGGATCCCGACGTCGCCGTTTTTGCGACGGTAGATTTGAACCTCGCGATCCGCCAGCTGCGCCGGCAGATCGATGAACTCCGGCTGGTACTGGTACTCGTCCAGATCGCTCAGATTGGTTTTGGCGTTCTGCGAGTGGATGTGCTCGCCGGGCGCGATGGCGACCAGCGCGTGGCCGATGGGCAGGCCGTATTTCACGATCATCTCGCCGGACGCAATCGGCCTGAGGGCGAACTTATGCCCGCGCGCTACCGGCTGCGGCAACGCCAGGGAGATATCGCCAACCGACACCGTTTCATCCTGCGCCAGATCGCGCAGGGCGACGGCGACATTGTCCAACGAATGAATTTTGATGATGCTCTGCATGGATAAAACCTTATGCGATTAGCAATAACCCGCCACCGCGTCACGCATGCCGCGCTCAACGATAGCCTGCAGTTGTTCGGTGACCAGCGCCGCCAGACCGGGCACCAGCGTCAAATCCTGCTCCCAGTGCTCCGCATCGCTCAGCACCGCGTTCACTACCTGCGCCAGCGACGTGGTGCCGGCGCGCACGCCGCCCCACAGCACTTCATAACGCTCCAGCCAGTGAGCGTCGTCCTGCAGCGGGTAGCTGTCGCCGTTGCGCTCGCCGCGATAAAAAGCGATCAGCGCCGCCAGCGCGAAGGTCAGGCGTTTCGGCAAAGCGCCGTGGCGTTCGCGGTAGGTCAGCAGCTGCGGCAGAATGCGGGTACGGAATTTGGTCATGCCGTTCAGGGCGATAGACAGCAACTGATGCTGGATGAACGGGTTTCTGAAACGGCTCAGCACCGCCTGCGCGAACGACACCAGCTCGTCGTGCGGCAGATCCAGCACCGGTACGATCTCCTCGGCGATGGTGGTTTCGACAAACTTGCCGATCTGCGCATCGTTCAGAGATTCGCCCACGGTATCCAGGCCGGCCAGGAACGCTACCGGCACCAGCGCGGTATGCGCGCCGTTAAGGATCGCCACTTTGCGTTCTTTGTACGGTTTAATGTCGTCGACAATACGCACGTTCAGTTTCAGCTTGTTCAGGCGCAGCTCTTCCGACAGCCATTGCGGCCCCTGAATCACAAACAGGTAGAAGTACTCGGCGGTATCCAGGAAGGTGTCCTGATAGCCCAGTTCCTGCTGCAGCGCGTCCACTTCGGCGCGCGGGTAACCGGTTACGATACGGTCCACCAGCGTCGAGCAGAAAGTGTTGCTCTCGTTCAGCCAGGCGGTGAACGCCGCCGGCAGCTCCCACTGCGCCGCGTAACGCAGCACCAGCTCTTTCAGTTTTTCGCCGTTGTAGTCGATCAGTTCGCACGGCAACAGCACCCAGCCTTTGTCGGCGGCGCCGTTAAAATGGTTAAAACGTTCGAACAGCAGGCGGGTCAGTTTGGCCGGGAAGCTGGCCGGCGGCGTGTCGGTCAGGCGATCGTCAGCATGGTAGCTGATGCCGGCTTCCGTCGTGTTCGAAAACACAAAGCGGATGTTGGCGTCATGCGCCAGCGCCAGATACTCGTCAAACTGGCGGTAAACATTGATTTCACGGTTAACGGAGCGGATCAGGCGCGGCTCGCGCACCGCTTCGCCCTGCTCGTTCAGGCCGCGGATGATGGTGGTGTACAGGCCATCCTGGGTATCCAGCGCGGGCGGAAAATCGGTATCAATCGGACGAACCACAACAATGCCGGCATCCAGATCGGTATGTTCATTCAACAGATCCAGTTGCCAGTCAATAAAGGCGCGAAGGAAATTGCCTTCGCCAAATTGGATGACGCGGTCAGGGTGACGACGGCCAGGAAAATCACGACGATTCAGCGTTTGCATTAACAAGCTACCTCAGAACACGACACTTCGGGACAAACGCCAGTCGGTACAACCATCAGATCATTACGACAGCGTCAGGTCAGCACGACAGCGTCAGGGCGGCGGATTCAGCACCCTGCGCCAGCCCGAAATCACAACATTGACAGACGGGCCCGCGACGGCGCCCGCCCTCCCTTTTCTTATATACCCGTCATACTTCAAGTTGCAGGTATGTTGGCTGCCCTTACTCACCCCGGTCACTTACTGATGTAAGCTCCCAGGGATTCCCTCGGTTGCCGCCTTCCTGCAACTCGAATTATTTTGGTTATAACTCGATGCCGAAATAGTTTTTGGCGTTATCGAAACAGATATTTTTCACCATCTCGCCCAGCAGCGGCAGGTCGCCCGGCGCCTCGCCATCTTCCACCCAGCGGCCGATCATCTGGCACAGAATGCGGCGGAAGTATTCATGACGGGTGTAGGACAGGAAGCTGCGGCTGTCGGTCAGCATGCCGACGAAACGGCTCAGCAGGCCCAGTTGCGCCAGCTGCGTCATCTGACGCTGCATGCCGTCTTTCTGGTCGTTGAACCACCAGCCGGAGCCAAACTGCATCTTGCCCGGCATACCTTCGCCCTGGAAGTTGCCGATCATGGTGCCCAGCACTTCGTTATCACGCGGGTTCAGGCAGTACAGGATGGTTTTCGGCAGCAGGTTTTCTTCATTCTGCTTGCTGAGCAGGCGGGACAGCTCCTGCGCCAGCGGGCGGTCGTTGATGGAGTCGAAGCCCACATCCGGCCCCAGCAGATTGAACTGGCGCAGGTTGTTGTTGCGCAGTGCGCCGATGTGATACTGCTGCACCCAGCCGCGGCGTGCGTATTCGGCACCCAGCCACACCAGTACCGCGGTTTTGAACTGCGCCACTTCGTGTTCGCTCAGGGTTGCGCCGGACAGGCGACGGGCCAGAATGCCATCCAGCGTGGCTTCATCCGCATCGGCGTACAGCACGACGTCCAGCGCATGGTCGGACACTTTACAGCCGTGTGCGGCGAAGTGGTCCAGACGCTTGGTCAACGCGGCCTGCAGGTCGCTGAAACGGCGGATGTCGGTATCGGACACTTCACCGAGCTTCGCCATATAATCGTTAAAGGTCGCCAGTTCGATATTGAATGCCTTGTCAGGACGCCAGCTTGGCAGCACCTTGATAGAGAAGGTTTTATCCTGAGCGACCGCTTTATGGTGCACCAGATCGTCGATCGGATCGTCGGTGGTGCCGACCATTTTCACGTTCATCTGCTGCATGATGCCGCGCGCGCTGAACTCGTCACGCTCCAGCAGAGCGTTGGTGCGGTTCCAGATGTCTTTGGCGGTAGACGGCGACAGCAGGGTGCCGGTGATGCCGAACGGACGGCGCAGTTCCAGATGCGTCCAGTGATACAGCGGGTTGCCGATGGTATGCGGTACGGTGGCGGCCCAGGCTTCGAATTTCTCCCAGTCGCTGGCGTCGCCGGTACAGAAACGCTCCGGCACGCCGTTGGTGCGCATGGCGCGCCATTTGTAATGGTCGCCCTTCAGCCAGATGTCATACAGGTTTTTAAAGCGGTAATTCTCGGCAATCTGCGCAGGCGGCAAATGGCAGTGGTAATCAAAAATGGGCTGATCCGCTGCGAATTCATGGTACAGCCGACGGGCAAACTCAGTATCCAACAAAAAATCTTCACTTAAAAACTGGGGCATGTTCGCTTCCTCACACTACATTTGCCAACCAAATGCGGTCACGCTTACAAAGATATCACACCAATTATCTGCGATAACTGACACCATTAGTGAGGTCATGATCGCAAAAATGGCATAAATCGCTTCCCATCACACCATTTTTACGCTTCCACCTCGCCAGACGGCGGTTCCTGTGGGCCGGGTTATTTTATTCCCTATCAAAATAATGGTTTTGTGATATCACTCAACTTTTAAATTGGTATGACAAATTATTGTAGCGCTGCCTGATGAGGGGATTCAATCTCAATATCGTCAACGGGGTTGATATCCCCGCCGGAAAACAATAACGCGCGCGGCGGGATCGCCGTCGCAGCCCGCCAGCCGTGCCCGGCGGCAGGGCAACCGGTCAGGCGGCAACTCCCGCAGGCTTTGACCGGGGCGCAGCAGCGCCCCGTCACTTTCGGCGTGGTCTACACCTATCGCGGCAGACCGATGACAGGTTCCGCTGTGGTAATTAAACTCGGAGAGATATTTAACATGTTCAAGATCAAAGGCTTGCGCTGGTACATGATCGGACTGGTGACCATCGGTACCGTTCTGGGCTACCTGACGCGTAACGCAATTGCCGCAGCGGCGCCAACACTGCAGGAACAGCTCCATATCAGCACCCAGCAATATTCCTATATCATTGCGGCCTATTCAGCCTGCTACACCATCATGCAGCCGGTTGCCGGTTATGTACTGGATTTGCTGGGCACTAAAGTCGGCTATGCCGTATTTGCTATCCTGTGGGCGTTGTTCTGCGCCGGCACCGCGATGGCTAACAGCTGGGGCGGCCTGGCCATCGCGCGCGGCGCGGTCGGTGCGGCAGAAGCGGCGATGATTCCCGCCGGCCTGAAAGCCAGTAGCGAATGGTTCCCGGCCAAAGAGCGCTCCGTCGCGGTCGGTTACTTCAACGTCGGTTCTTCAATCGGCGGCATGCTGGCTCCGCCGCTGGTGGTCTGGGCTATCATGGCGCACAGTTGGCAGATGGCGTTCCTGATCACCGGTGCGCTGAGCATGGTGTGGGCAATCGGCTGGTTGTACTTCTATAAGCATCCGAAAGATCAGAAAAAACTCAGCGCGGAAGAGCGCGACTACATCCTGAGCGGTCAGGAAGCTCAGCATCAGGTTGGCAACGCCAAGAAACTGTCCGCCTGGCAGATTCTGCGCAACCGTCAGTTCTGGGGCATCGCGCTGCCGCGTTTTCTGGCTGAGCCGGCCTGGGGTACTTTCAACGCCTGGATCCCGCTGTTCATGTTCAAAGTCTATGGCTTTAACCTGAAAGAAATCGCCATGTTCGCCTGGATGCCGATGCTGTTCGCCGACCTGGGCTGTATCCTTGGTGGTTATATGCCGATGTTGTTCCAGAAATACTTCAAGGTGAACCTGATCGTTTCCCGCAAACTGGTCGTCACCCTGGGCGCGCTGCTGATGATCGGCCCCGGCACCATCGGCCTGTTCACCAGCCCGTATATCGCTATCGCGCTGCTGTGCGTCGGCGGCTTTGCCCATCAGTCCCTGTCCGGTGCGCTGATCACCCTGTCTTCCGACGTGTTCGGCCGTAACGAAGTGGCCACCGCCAACGGTCTGACCGGGATGGCCGCCTGGACCGCCAGCACCCTGTTCGCCCTGGTGGTAGGTGCGCTGGCCGATACCATCGGCTTTAGCCCGCTGTTCGCCGTACTGGCTATCTTCGACCTGCTGGGCGCGATCGTTATCTGGACGCTACTGAAAAACCACCCGGCTTCCGAAGAGGGAAATAACGGCACCGACCTGAAAGCCGCACAGCAACACTAACAGACAAATTTCTGCTTCACGCCATTCATCCGGTATCATGATCATGGGATACCGGATGAATCCTTTCCTCTGGGTTTATCACAACAGCTAACTGTGACGTGGGTGTTGGTCGCCGTCCGCTGTAGGTGGTATAACAAATCTACTCTGAATATCAGTCTACATTAACGAAATCATCATAACGAGATAGACGCAGTGACGCACGTTGCCTCAGGGAGCGTCCTCTATCTTAAGAGCAGGCATCATGGCACTGACAGAATCCAGACGGCTCTACCAGCAGTTGGCCGCAGAATTGAAACAACGCATTGAGAACGGCGTTTATCCGGTGGGCGACAAGTTGCCGGCCGAGCGCAATATTTCCGAAGAGATGAACGTCAGCCGTACCGTGGTACGTGAAGCCATCATCATGCTGGAAGTGGAAGGTTACGTGGAGGTTCGCAAAGGCTCCGGCATTCACGTTATGTCCAGTCAACAGCGCCATCTGCTGGCCGCCAACGGCAGCGACGCCGATTTTCTTACCGCCGGGCCGTTCGAGCTGCTGCAGGCGCGCCAATTGATAGAAAGCAATATCGCAGAGTTCGCCGCCACTCAGGTCACCCGGCAGGACATCATCCAACTGATGGAGATTCAGGAAAACGCCCGTCAGGAAGATCGTTTCCGCGATTCGGAGTGGGATCTGAAATTCCACGTACAGGTCGCGTTGGCTACCCAGAACTCGGCAATGGCCACCATCGTGGAAAAGATGTGGAGCCAGCGTATCCACAACCCTTACTGGCGCAAGCTGCATGAACATATCGACGACAAGTCGATCGAAAGCTGGTGCGAAGAGCATGATCAGATTCTTAAGGCGCTGATCCGCAAAGATCCTTACGCCGCCAAACTGGCGATGTGGCAACACCTGGAGAACACCAAGCAGATGCTGTTCCGCGCCACTACCGATGACTTCGAATTTAATGTCGATCGCTACATGTTCGCCGAAAATCCGGTCGTCCATCTCGATCACATCACCAACGGCAAATCCTGAATTTCCCCATACCTTTCCTGCATTTTGCCCCCACCATTCGGGGGCAAAAAAGTCATCCAGCGTCGAGTTCTGTCAGCAAGTGTAAAATATGACGGCAATCACAACCTTTTCCCAATAAACAGGTCGTTATACGTTTTCAGAACGTGATATTTTCCTATCTCGCCCGCACTGCTTTTGTTACAGTTAGGGTACTTTTTTTACGCTTAATTACTGGCAGAACGACCTGAAAGGCAAAATAACCGGAAAGGAACATGGCAAGTGGGGAAATGCGCTGAAAAGCGCCAGTATGCCCCGGTAAGCCGGTCAACTGCCCGTATCGCAACGTTTATCAGCGTAAACAGGACATGCCATCGGCCACACACGGATAATGACATCAGTCTGTACCCCAAAATTCGAGTTGTAGGATGAAACGCTCGCGTGTTGAACAAGGCAACGCGTTTGATCCTTCAGGATAGGGCTCATTACGAGTCTTGTAACGCGGCAAGCGAGTGACTCCCCAGGAGCCCGGTAAGCGACTGGAGTGATCGAAGGCAGCCACTTGAAGTATGAAGGGTATATGTGCAGGCTCGTGAAGGAGCACGCCACCCGATGTACAGCAATGACCGCTCTGCGTACCCGGCTCATCAGCGCGCCCGTTCATGGTTCCGAACATCGGACTATGCCAACGGCGGCAGCGCTGACGGGTCACAGGTTCTCAGCGTGGTTTCTCCAACGCCGCAGTACAGGAACACCAGATGGATATAGTTAAAGAACTTTTGCATGCTCTCTGGCACCAGAATTTCGAAGTCCTGGCCAATCCCAAACTGGTCTGGACGATTTACCTGCTGCTGTTTTTGATTTTGTTCCTGGAAAACGGCCTGCTGCCGGCGGCTTTCCTGCCGGGCGACAGCCTGCTGATTCTGGTGGGGGTGCTGGTAGCCAAAGGCACCATGAATTACCCGTTCACCATCGCGCTGTTAACCACCGCCGCCAGTCTTGGCTGCTGGGTCAGTTATCTGCAGGGAAAATGGCTCGGAAATACGCGAGTCGTTCAAGGATGGTTGTCGCATCTTCCATCACACTATCACCAGCGGGCGCATCAGTTGTTCCACCGTCATGGGTTATCGGCGCTGTTGATCGGCCGTTTTCTGGCCTTCATCCGAACCTTGCTGCCGACTATTGCCGGGCTGTCCGGGCTGAATAACACCCGTTTCCAGTTCTTCAACTGGATGAGTGGTTTTTTGTGGGTCATCATTCTGGTTTCTCTCGGTTTCGCACTGGGCAAAACCCCGGTATTCCGCAAATACGAAGACCAGCTGATGTTCTGCCTGATGATGCTGCCGCTGGTTTTGCTGTTTATCGGGCTGGCAGGGTCGCTGCTGGTGCTGTGGCGTAAAAAACGCATGATGGCACGTGAAAAAAGGAATTGATTGATGACCAACCGCAGGTTCAGAAAGCCCTCCGCCTGGCGTCTGTTGCTGCTGCTGTTGCCGCTGGTCGTGCTGCTCTCCATGTCGTCACGGCGTCTGCCGGACGAGGTGATGCTGCACATTACCCCGCTGCATCAGGGCGCGCCTTTGCCGGATGGCTTCTATATTTACCAGCGGCTTAACGAACGGGGTATCGCCATCAAGAGCATTACCCCGGAAAACGACAGCATCATCGTGCGGCTGTCTTCGCCGGAGCAAAGCGGCGCGGCCAGAGAAATACTGAGCACCGCGCTGCCGCACGCCCTTGTCATCGCCCAACGCATCAACGGCGCTTCGCCGGTTATCAGAAGCTGATCCCCTGCGGACGCGAACTGTGCGCCGCCTGTTATGTCATTCCCTTCTTTTCGAACTAATTTCGCCAGTTTTACAGCAGGTTATCAGAATTATCCGTAGTCATTCCTTCAGCAAAGATGAAAATCTGCACTATAGTTAACACTGAAAGTGGTTAACACTATGATTCATCAAATAAAGGAGTGTTCACATGGCACAAGAATCCAATACCGAACAGTTGCGAGCAGAGCTGCGTTCTCTGGGAGACACACTGGAAGAGGTGTTACGCTCCTCCAGCGATAAGTCCAAAGCCGAACTGGACAAACTGCGCGATAAGGCTGAAACCGTCCTCAAAGAGTCACGCGAACGTCTGAATGACACCGGCGAACGGATTACGGCGCAAGCCCGCGAAGCGACCCAGTGCGCCGATGATTTCGTACATAAAAATCCCTGGACCGGGGTTGGCATCGGCGCCGCCGTCGGCGTGGTGCTGGGTCTGTTGCTGGCTCGCCGTTAACTCATGGAGACAGAACCGCAACGCCAGGGCCCCGGCAGCACCGCCGTTTCCACCGTACAGCGGATTCTCGCCATTCTGGTCGGTATGGCGGAAACACGCCTCAGACTGGCGGTGGTGGAGCTGGAGCAGGAAAAAAACCTGCTGATTCAGTTGTTGCTGATGGTGGGGTTGACCCTGCTGTTCACGGCGTTTGGCCTGATGAGCCTGATTGTGCTGATTATCTGGAGCATTGATCCGGCCTTGCGCCTGACGGCATTGTGCTGGATCACCGCCGCCCTGTTTGGACTGGCGTTGTTCGGCGCGCTCTGGACGCTAAAACGCCTGCGCCGTTCCACGCTATTGCGGGACACACGCAAAGAGCTGGCGACGGATCGTTCGCTGCTGGAGGACGAGTCAAAATGAATCGTCAGCAGCGTCTGGCCGCCGAAAAACAGCAACTGCTACGTCAGATCCAACAACAACGGCTGGATCTGGCGGCGAACAAAAACCGTTGGCTGGAAATCACCGCACCCTGCGACGACTACTGGCAGAAATTGGCGCGGATACGCCGCTATCTGGTCGTGATCCCGCCGATCGTCGCCATACTGGGGATACGCCACCCGCGGCGGCTGATGAACCTGGCACGCAAGGCCGCCGGCATCTGGAGCGCATTAAAGCTGATACGCTCCGTAGTGCAATCACCGCCACGGCGGTGAAGCCCGGTTTTCCATCTTTTCGCCGCACGGTTCGTTCACCATGTATCCTCGTCACGTTTTATCATCACCGGGGTCGGCATACATACCGTTTCCCGGTTTTTTCGTTCATCGGTCGCCGGCATGGTCAATTTTTCTGACATAAAACAACAATTTTACTCGCTGGCACCGGCCCGCTTTCGCCTCTAGTATTCTTCCCATCTGTTACACAAACGTTCTAAACAAGCCACGCCGGATGCGCCCTTGTCGATTTTGCTCCGGCAGCAAACACACTACTGGAGAATATCGATGAAAAATTTTGAGAATGCATTGCTGATGGTTGCCCGTATTCTGCTGCCAATCCTGTTTATCGTTGCCGGTTACGGCAAACTGGGCGCATCTTACGCCGCAACCCAACAGTATATGCAGGCGATGGGCGTTCCGGGCGCACTGCTGCCATTGACCATTCTGCTGGAACTGGGCGGCGGTCTGGCGGTTCTGTTTGGCTTCCTGACCCGCACCGCTGCAATCGCCACCGCGATTTTCACGCTGCTGACCGCATTCATTTTCCATACTGATTTCGCTCAGGGCGCCAACCAGTTGATGTTCATGAAAAACCTGTCTATCGCCGGCGGCTACGTACTGCTGTTCGTCACCGGTCCGGGCGCATTCAGCATCGACCGTCTGCTGAACAAAAAATGGTAATGGCAGTCTGAATAATCAGTTGAGCAACACAGCCTGACTATCATTTGATGGCGGTCGACAGCATGCTGTGACCGCCATTGTCATTATTCCTGGAGGATCCGGCTATGGGATTATTGGTTGACGGCGTATGGCACGACACCTGGTATGAAACCCAGTCATCCGGCGGACATTTCAAGCGGCCGCAGACATTTTTCCGCAACTGGGTCACCGCCGACGGCGAAGCCGGCCCGACGGGCACCGGCGGTTTCAAAGCAGAAGCTGGTCGCTACCATCTGTACGTATCGCTGGCCTGCCCCTGGGCTCATCGCACGTTGTTACTGCGAAAACTCAAAGGTCTGGAACAACACATCGATGTCTCGGTGGTGCACCCGCTGATGCTGGACCACGGCTGGACCTTCGACACCGATTTTCCACAGGCCACCGGCGACACGCTTTATCAGCACGAATTTCTCTATCAGCTTTATCTGCACGCCAAAGCCGACTACAGCGGACGCGTCACCGTTCCCGTGCTGTGGGACACTCAGCAGCACACCATCGTCAGCAATGAATCCGCGGATATCATCCGTATGCTCAACAGCGCGTTCGACGGTTGCGGCGCCATACCCGGTGATTACTATCCGCTGGCGCTGCGAGGGCAAATCGACGAACTGAACGAGTGGATTTACCACCAGGTTAACAACGGCGTGTACAAAGCCGGCTTTGCCACAACGCAAACCGCTTACGACGAATCCGTCGGGCTGGTATTTACCGCCCTGGACAAACTGGAAACCATCCTCGCCCGACAACGTTATCTGGCCGGCGATCGTCTCACTGAAGCAGACATTCGTTTGTGGACGACGTTGATCCGTTTTGATCCGGTCTATCACACCCATTTCAAATGCGACAAACGCCGGATAAGCGATTACCCGAACCTGTATGGCTATCTGCGTGAGATCTATCAGTTGCCCGGCGTAGCCGACACCGTGGACATGGCGCATATCCGCCACCACTACTATCGTAGTCATGGCACCATCAACCCTCACGGCATCATCTCCGTAGGGCCGGAGATGGACCTGAATACGCCGCACGGCCGTGATAAACGCTACCCGTAATCTCTGGTGAACAACGCGTACGATTTACCGACACGCTCCAGACACAACAACGCCGCCGGTTGATTTCAGCCAACCGGCGGCGTTGTATTTTGCCTTCATGCCGCCATCAAAACGCGTTGAATATGCGCGGAATTTCCCGTAAAAACCACGCCTTGGCTTCGCCCATACTGTCGCGCCGCCATGCCATGATAATTTGAGCTTCCATGGAATCTTCCGGACTTACCACTCGCAGACGGCCTTCGGCGATATCCTGCGCCACCCGCTCATACGGCATGGTCGCCACCCCCAACCCGGCCAGCAACGCCCGGCGCTTGTCATCCATCGAACTCACGGTCAGGCGCGGCTGTTTATCCAGCAGTTGCACCGTCAACACCGGACGCTCGCGAGCGGTATCAGCGATAGCAATACCCCGGTATTTGACACGAGTCACTTCCGATAACGGTTCGGGCTCATCGTGAATCGGGTGGTCCGGGCTGGCCACATACACGTTTTTCATCAAATAGAGTTTGCGGGTGTTGATCTCTGAAGACGAACGAAAGTGCATGTCCGGCGCGACAACGATATCCGCTCGCCCCTGCTCCAGCCGTTCCCACGCCCCGGCCAGCACTTCGGTCAATAATGACACCTGGGTATTGGCCTTTAGCGATAGCTTGTCCAACAGCGGAAAAAAGTGCTCGGTCGGCACCAGCGCTTCCACCACGATGGTCAGGTGGGTTTCCCATCCTCGCGCCAGCGCTTCGGCATCCGTGGTTAGTTTGTCGGCGGCTTCCAGCAGAATTCGTCCCCGCTCCAGCAGCATCCGTCCGACATTAGTGAATTTGGTGCGATGGCCTGAGCGGTCGAACAGCACCACATCCAGTTCATCCTCCAGTTTCTGCATGGTATAACTCAGAGCGGACGGGACTCGCCCCAGTTCATCTGCAGCGGCAGCAAAACTTCCCCGGCGATCGATGGCGTCCATGACCCTTAAAGCTTCTAGTGTTAATGCCCGTTCTTTTGCCATTTCTTCACTCATTCAGGATTTTTGAACGTACCGACCAGATTAACTGGCTAACAATCCATCGTCCAGACAATTACTATCGCTTTATCAATAATTCTCAGGGTCGAATACCATGATCATTAGCAGAGCAGCAGAACAATGCGGCCAGGCTGACTATGGCTGGTTGCAGGCACGTTACACCTTTTCTTTCGGTCATTACTTTGATCCTGATCTACTGGGTTTCGCCTCGCTGCGGGTGCTCAATCAGGAAGTGCTGGCCCCGGGTGCCTCTTTTCAGCCACGAACCTATCCGCGCGTCGACATTCTGAACATCCTGTTGCAGGGCGAGGCGGAATACCGCGACAGCAACGGTAACCATACCCGCGCCAAAGCGGGCGAAGCCTTGCTGCTGGCCGCCCAGCCCAACGTTAGTTACAGCGAACACAATATCGGTGACGACACGCCGCTGACCCGGCTGCAACTGTGGCTGGACGCCTGCCCAACGCGGGAAAACCGGTGTTTGCAGCGGTTAGCGCTAAAAGACCAACCTTACCAGTTGCTGGCATCGCCGGATGAGTCGGCCAGCGCCTTTCATTTGCGTCAACAGGTGTGGATCCACCATCTGAATCTGGCGGCCGGCGAGCAGCACAACCTGACGCTAAACGGCAATCGCGCCTATCTGCAATCGATTCACGGCACGATCAGCATCAACGGCAATAGCGCTGCGATTCCCAACGTATTGCGCTGCGGCGACGGCGCGTTTGTTCAGCAGGAAAACAGCCTTATCATCCGGGCGGAAACCGCCACACGAGCATTGCTGATCGATCTGGTGGTCTAAGCCTGACCCGTGCTCGTACAAAGTCCCGCCACGCATGTTGCCTCCGCCCTGACCACCAGGTTTCAGGGCAGTGCCGGCGCCGTGAATCAGGCCGATACACGGCAGGGATTCCACATATGAAGAAAATGAATTGCCAGTTATGCAGTGTGACAAGAGATGGCCCAGCGCAACCTTGCGGCAGCCATCTCGGCGTTTTTATTCAGTCATGGTAAGATGCCGCCATGATTTCACACTCGCTTCAGGGTTACTGCAATGGATTCAACCAATCCGGACAAACTTGTTGCCCAGGCTGAACAGCTTTGCCAGCAACGCAATGTGCGTCTGACGCCACAGCGTCAGGAAGTGTTGCGCTTGATGGCCCAGCAACCCGGTGCGATCAGCGCGTATGATCTGCTGGATTTGCTTCGCGTTTCCGAGCCTCAGGCCAAGCCTCCCACCGTTTATCGCGCGCTGGATTTCCTGCTGGAACAAGGTTTTATCCACAAGGTGGAGTCCACCAACAGCTATGTGTTGTGCCATCATTTCGAAGAACATAGCCATACTTCGGCATTGTTTATCTGCGACCGCTGCGGGCAGGTGACGGAACGTCAGACGGAAGGCGTTGAGGAAACGCTGCACCAGTTGGCGAAACAGGCTGGCTTCGCTCTGCGTCACAGTGTGGTGGAAGCCCACGGCTTGTGTGGCGAATGCCAGAAGGTGGAGTCCTGCGAACATCGGGACAGCTGTAATCATGATCACAGCATCATGGTGAAGAAACGCTAAGTGTGAAGCATTGCTTCACACTACTCTTTCTAAATACATGATTCTTAATGAATACATTATTCGTTCTGAAGGCAGCTATTCTTTCTGAAAACAGCTATTCGTTCTAAAGACAGTTATTCGTTCTGAATAAAGTGATTCTTCCTGAATACACCACGCGTCCCTGAATTCATACATCACGTTCAGCCCGGTCAAAGTACCGGGCAGTACAGGCGTTCATCCAGACAAGCTGAACACCTGCATGGGCGGCAGCATCCATCCTTCAAAGGCGGACTAAAGCAGGGGCGTTAGCTCCAGTCGCTGTTGCGGATTACGCCAACCGCCAATCCTTCAATCGAGAAATTCTGCTCACGCAGATCGACCACGATTGGAGCGAACTCTTTGTTTTCCGCCAGCAGTTGCACAACATTGCCCTGCTTTTTCAGTCGTTTGACCGTCACTTCATCTTCAATGCGCGCGACCACCACCTGGCCGTTGCGCACATCCTGCGTTTTATGCACCGCCAGCAGGTCGCCGTCCAGAATACCGATATCTTTCATCGACATCCCGCTAACCCGCAACAGGAAATCGGCGCTGGGCTTGAACATCGCCGGGTCGACCTGATAGTGGCATTCGATGTGCTGTTGCGCCAGCAACGGTTCACCGGCGGCGACGCGACCGATCAACGGCAATCCCTGATCTTCTTCTTCCATCAGCAGGCGAATACCGCGGGAAGCGCCGGTGACGATCTCAATAACGCCTTTACGCGCCAGCGCCTTGAGATGTTCCTCAGCCGCATTCGGCGAACGGAAGCCAAGCTGACTGGCGATTTCGGCCCGGGTGGGCGGCATACCGGTTTGTGAAATATGATCGCGAATCAGATCATAAACCTGCTGTTGTCTGGTAGTTAGCGCTTTCATTCCGCCCCCTGGTTGTTTATACAGTTTCGCTGTGAGTATATACAGGGAAAGTGCCGATGGGAACCGCGATATCGCTATTGCGCGGATTTTTCTGCGATTATGCAAAGCGTCACGCAAAACGATTCCACAGTATCGCCCCCCATACTCCGGTCGCCAGCAAACAGGCGACAAATACCGCCGCCGAACCGATGTCCTTCGCCCGGCCGGACAATTCGTGGTAATCCGTGCCGACCCGATCCACCACCGCTTCAATAGCGCTATTGACCAGCTCAAACAGCACGATCAGCACCACGGAACCGATCAACAACAGCCGTTCCACCATTGAAACCGGCAGCCAGCAGGCAATAATAATCGCAGCAAGCGTGAGTAATGACTCCTGGCGAAATGCCGCTTCGTGCCGCCATGCCTGTTTCAACCCTTGTAGCGAATAACCCGCCGCCTTGATGATGCGGGTTATTCCGGTTGTTTTGTTCATGCTTACTCCACCTTTAATTTGTCATTGGCCGCAATTTTAACGCGTCGTCATGGTCTCATCACCACAGATATCCTGCCGGGTTTCTGGTATCCTTGGCCCGCATTGCTAACAAGAGGCTTCTGGTTGTTATGTCAGGTTGGCGTAGAATCTACTATAAACTACTGAATTTCCCACTAAAACTCTTGGTAAAGAGTAAGGTTATCCCACAGGATCCCGTTAACGAACAACGTCTGGATCCGGCGCGGCCGATCTTCTATGTGCTGCCCTACAATTCCAAGGCGGATCTGCTGACTCTGCGCACCAAATGTCTGGAGCTCAATCTGCCCGATCCGTTGCAGCCGTTACAGATCGACGGAAAAACCTTGCCGAGCCACGTATTTGTCAACGACGGCCCGCGTCTGTTCCGTTACTACGTGCCCAAACAGCAGTCGATAAAGTTGTTTCACGACTATCTGGATCTGCATCGCAACAATCCGGAACTCGACATACAGATGGTGCCGGTGTCGGTCATGTTCGGCCGTTCCCCAGGCCGCGAAGGCCAGAATCAGGACACGCCGCATCTGCGGTTGCTGAACGGCATAGAGAAATTCTTCGCCGTTCTGTGGCTGGGTCGCGACAGCTTTGTGCGCTTCTCCGTTCCCGTTTCGCTGCGTTACATGGCGACCGAGCACGGCACCGACAAGACCATCGCCCACAAACTGGCGCGCGTGGCGCGTATGCACTTCTCCCGTCTGCGACTGGCGGCCGTCGGCCCGCGTTTGCCGGTCCGTCAGGAGTTGTTCAACAAACTGTTGTCTTCCCGCGCCATCGCCAAAGCGATTGATGATGAGGCGCGGGTCAAGAAGATTTCCCACGACAAGGCACAGCAGAACGCCATCACGCTGCTGGAAGAGATTGCCGCCGACTTCTCCTATGAAGCCGTCAGGCTATCCGACCGGGTGCTGGGCTGGACCTGGAACCGTCTGTACCAGGGCATCAACGTGCACAATGCCGAGCGGGTACGCCAGTTGGCGCAGGACGGGCATGAAATCGTCTATGTTCCCTGCCACCGCAGCCACATGGACTATCTGCTGCTCTCCTACGTGCTCTACCATCAGGGGCTGGTGCCGCCGCACATCGCCGCGGGCATTAACCTTAACTTCTGGCCGGCCGGTCCGATCTTCCGCCGCCTCGGCGCTTTTTTCATCCGCCGGACCTTCAAAGGTAACAAACTCTATTCCACCCTGTTCCGCGAGTATCTGGGCGAGTTGTTTACCCGCGGTTATTCGGTGGAGTACTTCGTCGAAGGCGGCCGTTCCCGCACCGGCCGTTTGCTGGAGCCGAAGACCGGCACGCTGGCGATGACCATTCAGGCGATGCTGCGCGGCGGCACCCGCCCGATCACGCTGGTGCCGATTTACATCGGCTACGAACACGTGATGGAAGTGGGCACCTACGCCAAAGAGCTGCGCGGCGCCACCAAGGAAAAAGAAGGCTTCCTGCAGATGGTGCGCGGGCTGCGCAAGCTGCGTAATCTCGGCCAGGGGTACGTTAACATCGGCGAGCCGCTGTCGCTGACCACCTACCTCAACAACCGCGTGCCGCAGTGGCGCGACGCCATCGATCCTATCGATCCGCAACGTCCGGCCTGGCTGACGCCGACCGTACAGGATATCGCCGACGACATCATGGTGCGCATCAACAACGCGGCGGCGGCCAACGCCATGAACCTGTGCTGCACCGCGCTGTTGGCTTCCCGCCAGCGGGCGCTGACGCGCGAGCAGATGGAAGAGCAGTTGGAGTGTTATCTGCAGTTGTTGCGTAACGTTCCTTACAGCAGCGATATCACCGTGCCGAACAAAACCGCCGCCGAGTTGCTGGAACACGCGCTCGGTATGGACAAGTTCGAGGTGGAAAAGGACAACGTCGGCGACATTATCATCCTGCCGCGCGAGCAGGCGGTGCTGATGACGTACTATCGCAATAACATTCACCATATGCTGGTGTTGCCATCACTGGTTGCCAGCATCGTAATGCATTATCGCCGGATCACCACCGAAGAACTGCTGCGCCAGATAACGCTGATTTATCCGCTGCTGCAGGCCGAATTGTTCCTGCATTACAAGAAGTCCGAACTGTCCGCTGTACTGGATTCGCTGGTGTCCGAGCTGGCACGTCAGCAGTTGATTCTGAATAAGGACGGCGGGCTGGAACTGAACCCGGCGCGTATCCGCGCGCTGCAATTGCTGGCCGCCGGTGTCCGCGAAACGCTGCAGCGTTACGCTATTACCCTGGCGTTGCTGAACGCCAACCCGACCATCAGCCGCGGCGCGCTGGAGAAAGAAAGCCGCAGCATGGCGCAGCGTCTTTCGGTGTTGCATGGTATCAACGCACCGGAGTTTTTCGACAAGGCGGTGTTCTCAACGCTGGTCAACACGTTGCGTAACGAAGGGTATGTCAGTGACAGTGGCGATGCAGTGCTGGAACACGTCCAGGCGATTTACGCCATTCTGGGCGAGCTGCTGACTCCGGAAGTGAAGCTGACGATTGAAAGCGCCAGTCTGGCGCAGGAAAGCGACGATAGCGAACCTGCCGCCAGTATCGTCGAAAAAGAAGAAACCGAGTGATAATCAGCCCTGCGGATCGACTCCGCAGGGCTGCATTTATTACCAGGAAAACGGTTACAGACCGAACAGGATGCCGAAAAACAGCACCATACCTACGTAGTTATTGTTTTTGAACGCCCGAAAACAGTCATCGCGCTCACGCCCGGCAATCAGTTTCTGCTGATAAGCGAACAAGGCGGCGGCCGCCAGCACCGACCAGTAAAAAATCTGACTCAGCCCCATCATCCGCCCCAGCGCCAACATCGCCACCAGCGTCATCAGTTGCAGTACGCCGATAATCAGGGTGTCGTGACTGCCAAACAGAATGGCGGTGGATTTTATCCCGATCTTGAGGTCATCGTCGCGATCCACCATGGCGTATTCGGTGTCGTAAGCGACGGTCCAGCAGATATAGGCAAAAAACATCAGCCAGCAGGTGGCAGGCAATGATTCGCTGACAGCGGCGTAAGCCATCGGGATCGACCAGCCAAACGCCGCGCCCAGCACCAGTTGCGGCAGATGGCTGACGCGCTTCATAAATGGGTATACCCAGGCCAGCGCCAGCGCGGCGACCGATAACCAGATGGTCAACGGATTCATGGTCAGCACCAGGCCGAACGCCAGTAACACCAGCACGACAAACAGCACCTTGGCGGATTGTTCGCTCACCAAGCCAGCCGGCAACGGACGCGCGGCGGTGCGTTTAACATGACCGTCGAAATGGCGGTCGGCGTAGTCATTGATCACACACCCTGCCGCACGCATCAGGAACACGCCCGCCACGAACACCAGCAGCGTCCAGGGTGCCGGCGTTCCTCGCCCTGCCAGCCACAATGCCCACAGTGTCGGCCATAACAACAACAGGGTGCCAATCGGGTTGTCGATACGCATCAGGCGACAATACGCGCCCCAGCGTTCTGACGTTAACAGTCTTTCCAACGCCTGATTCTCCTTCTGCACTCAGCCCTGATGGGCGTCGGGGAAATAAATGGGGGCATCCGGCAAAAACAGCTCGGTGATCAGCAACGGATTGCCCGACAACAGCAAACGTGAACGCCGCACCCACAGCGCCCCGCTTCGGCCGGTCTGAATCACATCGCGCGGCGGCGGTCCCTGCAGAAACAAATAACGCCCCAGCGGCGTGTTACCGATCTGCGTCAGGTCAATATCGGCCTCCTCCAGCGTCTGCTCCGGTATTACCGTGCGGCCGAATAACCAAGGCTTGCCATCACCCAGCAGCGTCACCTCACGCAGCCAATAACGTTCACTCAGCGGCAACAGCGCCGATTCGCCAGCCATATCCAGCGACGACACAAACTGCTCTTCGCTAACCTCCACGGTCAGCCGCAGGCAATGCCGTTCCAGACGACGCGTCATAGAATCGCGGTAAACCAACCAGTCCACCACTGACGCGGGTAAATCTTCAGGCGCGCACCACTCAACCGAGTGCAGGCTAGCCAACGCCTTATCAGACATGTATCCCATTCCACCCGGTGTTTAATAAATAAAATCTACCCCAAATAATTCGAGTTGCAGGACAACACGCTGGCGTGTTGAACAACGCTACGCGTTGGCCCTTCAGGGCAAGGCTCATTAGCGCCTTGTAACGCGGCAACCGAATGAATCCCCGAGAGCTTACATAAGTAAGTGACCGGGATGAACGACAAATTGGCGTAAGCCGATTTGAACGCAGCCAACACACCTGCAACTTGAAGTATGAAAGGTATAAACGCGCTTATTGTAGCGCAGATGCTCAGTGTAGCGAAGAATCGTACGCTGATAACAGGCTCTGAACCGCCTGTTAACGATTTGAGTAATTTTTACACAATCTATCCGCCCGGCTCACACCCTGTTGCAAACTAGCGGGTAGCCAAACCTCATCACACATGAGGTACGTTCCTGCGCTCACCCTGCATACCGGCAGCCCTTAAAAAAAACTACCCGGCCAAAGCCGGGTAGTTTTTACAGTGCGACAGGCACCACAGCAAGAATATTGCTGCGGTCGCGCGGCAGATTACATCATGCCGCCCATACCACCCATACCGCCCATGCCGCCAGCAGCGCCTAAGTCAGGCGCGTCGCCTTTCGGCAGTTCGGTCACCATACATTCGGTGGTGATCATCAGGCCGGCAACGGAAGCCGCGTACTGCAGCGCAGAACGGGTTACTTTGGTCGGATCCAGGATACCCATGTCGATCATGTTGCCGTACTGCTCGGTCGCCGCGTTGTAACCGTAGTTGCCTTCGCCCGCTTTCACGTTGTTGGCAACCACTGACGGTTCTTCACCGGCGTTGGACACGATCTGACGCAGCGGCGCTTCCATAGAGCGCAGCGCAACTTTGATACCCACGTTCTGGTCTTCGTTGTCGCCAGTCAGTGCGCTGATGGATGCCGCTACGCGCACCAGCGCCACGCCGCCACCAGCAACCACGCCTTCTTCAACGGCGGCACGGGTCGCGTGCAGCGCGTCTTCAACGCGGGCTTTCTTCTCTTTCATTTCCACTTCGGTCGCTGCGCCAACCTTGATAACGGCAACGCCGCCTGCCAGTTTGGCTACGCGTTCCTGCAGTTTTTCACGATCGTAGTCGGAAGTGGCTTCTTCGATCTGCTGACGAATCTGGGTCACGCGGCCCTGAATCGCGGCTTCGTCGCCCACGCCATCGATGATGGTGGTGGTATCTTTGTTGATAACCACGCGTTTAGCCTGACCCAGATCTTCCAGGGTGGCTTTTTCCAGTTCCAGACCGATTTCTTCGGAAATCACGGTACCGGAAGTCAGGGTAGCGATGTCCTGCAGCATGGCTTTACGACGGTCGCCGAAGCCCGGCGCTTTCACCGCAGCGACTTTCACGATGCCGCGCATGGTGTTGACCACCAGCGTCGCCAGCGCTTCGCCTTCCACGTCTTCAGCGATGATCAGCAGCGGTTTGCCTGCTTTGGCAACGGCTTCCAGCACCGGCAGCATTTCGCGGATGTTGGAGATTTTCTTGTCAGCCAGCAGAATGAACGGGCTTTCCAGCTCAACAGAACCGGTTTCCGGTTTGTTGATGAAGTACGGAGACAGATAACCGCGGTCGAACTGCATACCTTCCACCACGTCCAGTTCGTCCTGCAGACCGGAACCTTCTTCAACGGTGATCACGCCTTCTTTACCCACTTTTTCCATGGCTTCTGCGATCAGTTTGCCCACGGTTTCGTCGGAGTTGGCGGAGATGGTGCCTACCTGAGCGATGGCTTTGGTATCAGCGCAAGGTACAGACAGTTTCTTCAGCTCTTCTACTGCGGCGATAACGGCTTTGTCGATACCGCGCTTCAGATCCATCGGGTTCATGCCCGCGGCAACGGCTTTCAGACCTTCGTTAACGATAGCCTGAGCCAGTACGGTCGCGGTGGTGGTGCCGTCGCCTGCCGCATCGTTGGCTTTGGAGGCAACTTCTTTCACCATCTGGGCGCCCATGTTCTCGAACTTGTCTTCCAGTTCGATCTCACGTGCAACGGACACACCGTCTTTGGTGATGGTCGGCGAGCCGAAGGATTTGTCCAGTACCACGTTACGGCCTTTCGGGCCCAGCGTTACTTTCACTGCATCAGCCAGCACATTAACGCCACGCAACATTTTTACCCGAGCGTCATTACCGAATTTTACGTCTTTAGCTGCCATTGGTAGTTTCCCTTGAATTCGTTTCGTTCAGATGATTACGTGAGATTAGGCTTCAACAATCGCCAGAATGTCGCTTTCAGACATGATCAACACTTCTTCGTTATCGATCTTCTCAGTCTTCACGCCATAGCCATCATTGAAAATGACGATATCGCCAACCTTCACGTCCAGCGGTTTCACTTCACCGTTTTCCAGGATACGGCCATGGCCAACAGCCAGGACTTCACCACGGGTGGATTTACCCGCTGCAGAACCGGTCAGAACAATGCCGCCAGCAGATTTTGACTCGACTTCTTTGCGCTTGACGATCACGCGGTCATGCAATGGACGAATTTTCATTGATAGCTCTCCTTTGAGAAAGTCCATATCAGTTTAGGTTAAACGCCGGACGCACTCTGGCATCCGGCCTTGTGGTGAACTAAGTGGGGACGTTTCACGACGCTTCAAGGGAAAAAAGAAATTTTTTTTGCGTTAAGTGAAATTTTTCCGCCGGCCTGCGCCCGGCGCCGTTCCGCGCCCCTTCCGGCCGGGGTCAGCGCGGTGAGGAATCGTTGGGTGGATTGCCGTCGTGGCGGTCGTCATCGGACTTGTCCAGCCGCTCGTGCTCGTCTTTGCGCTGAAACTCGCCTTCAAACACATTGCCCTGCCCGCCGTGACCGCCCGGACCCGGACGGCCGCGCCAGATTTGCAGGTGCGGCATCAGCTTGAGCGTCAGGTGCTTCTGCACTGGCGGCAGCAGCAGCAACAAGCCGAGAAAGTCGGTGAAAAATCCCGGCACCACCAGCAGGAAACCGGCCAGTATCAAGGATACGCTTTTAACCAGTTCGGCCGCCGGACTTTCCCCCGCCTGCAGGCGCTGCTGCATCAGCATGATGTTCTTCACGCCCTGGTTACGCACCATGGAGATCCCGATACAGGACGTCAGCACGACCAGCAGTAGGGTGAGCGCCACGCCCAGCACTTCGGCCACCCGAATAAAAATAGAGATTTCGATGTAAACGAACAAAAAAATCAGCAAAAGCGGTAACCAGCGCACCCGAAACTCCTGTGGTTGATATTTAACCCATTGATAGAAATGTTGACTCAGAGCCTATCCCAATCGGCGTCATTGGCGCAGCCAGTTTGGACTCGGACAGCGCGCAGAACCCGGAGCGTACACGTAGTACGTGAGGGTTTCGAGCACTGCCCAGGTCCAAAATGGCAAGTAAAATAGCCCTATTGGGATAGGCTCTTAACAGCGCGCGGTCATATTCCTTACCTCATGCTGTCATCACGAACAGGTATGAAGATACGACCAGTTGGCGTGGTACAGTACTTTATACTCGAACACGCCATTTACCCATACTGGCGGACGCTAATCAGGAGATGGTAGTGCAAACGCCGTTTTTCAACCACGATGGTGATGTATCCGTTTATTCCTGCGCCACGGTCATGACCCTCATCACAGTTCACACAGTAGGAGAGAGATGACCGCCCATATGTGATCGGGGCAACGGAAATCCTGCATAACAACAGAATATCATAACAACAACAGCGAGCATGGTGGTTAAACATTCTGCTGCTGTCCTCCACGGTAAGACGATACATCCTATAAATTCTAATCGACAGAAGTAAGAGAAGGCTCTCATGTCAGATAACATTCGCATTGAAGAAGATCTGTTAGGTACCAGAGAAGTTCCGGCTGATGCGTATTACGGCGTCCACACGCTGCGCGCGATAGAAAACTTCTATATCAGCAACCAGAAAATCAGCGACATCCCGGAATTCGTACGCGGCATGGTAATGGTCAAAAAAGCCGCGGCCATGGCTAACCGTGAACTTCAGACCATACCGCGCAAGATTGCCGACACCATCATCAAAGCCTGCGATGAAGTACTGGTCAACGGCAAATGCCTGGACCAGTTTCCGGTCGACGTGTTCCAGGGCGGCGCGGGCACGTCCGTCAACATGAACACCAACGAAGTGCTGGCTAACATCGGTCTGGAACTGATGGGCCATAAAAAAGGGGAATATCAGTATCTGAACCCCAATGACCACGTCAACAAATGCCAGTCCACCAACGACGCCTACCCCACCGGTTTCCGCATCGCGGTGTACAACTGCATTCTGAAACTGGTCGAAGCCGTGACCGTACTGGGCGATGGCTTTGAGCAGAAGGCGAAAGAATTCGAAAACATCCTGAAAATGGGTCGCACCCAGTTGCAGGATGCGGTACCGATGTCGCTGGGCCAGGAGTTCCACGCTTTCAACGTGCTGCTGAAAGAAGAGAACAAAAACCTGCTGCGCACCGCGGAACTGCTGCTGGAAGTGAACCTGGGCGCCACCGCTATCGGCACCCGTCTGAACACCCCGGAAGGCTACCAGCCACTGGCGGTGCAGAAACTGGCGGAAGTGAGCAAACTGCCGTGCGTACCGGCGGAAGACCTGATCGAAGCCACCTCCGACTGCGGCGCCTACGTGATGGTGCACAGCACGCTGAAACGTCTGGCGGTCAAACTGTCCAAGATCTGTAACGACCTGCGTCTGCTCTCTTCCGGCCCGCGCGCCGGCCTGAACGAAATCAACCTGCCGGAACTGCAGGCCGGTTCCTCCATCATGCCCGCCAAGGTCAACCCGGTGGTGCCGGAGGTGGTTAATCAGGTGTGCTTCAAAGTCATCGGCAACGATACCTGCGTTACCATGGCGGCCGAAGCCGGTCAGTTGCAGTTGAACGTGATGGAGCCGGTCATCGGCCAGGCGATGTTTGAATCCACCCAGATTCTGACCAACGCCTGCTACAACCTGCTGGAAAAATGCGTCGAAGGCATCACCGCCAATAAAGATGTCTGCGAATCCTACGTGTTTAACTCCATCGGCATCGTCACGTACCTGAACCCGTTCATCGGTCACCACAACGGCGACATCGTCGGCAAGATCTGCGCCGAAACCGGCAAGAGCGTGCGTGAAGTGGTGCTGGAGCGCGGTCTGCTGACCGAAGCCGAGCTGGATGACATCTTCTCGGTGCAAAACCTGATGCACCCGGCTTACAAAGCCAAACGCTACACCGAAGACCAAGACGCGTCGTAATCCCGCGCGGTCTGTTCTGTAAGGCACGTCAGTCCCGCCTGGGGCTGCGTGCCTTTATTCTATTCACTACTATTCATTCGCTACTTTTTTCCGCGCCGCAAAAGGCCAAGCTGTCGCCACAGCCATAATAAAAAGATATGGAAAGACGTTTTGCAATGTCACGGACAACAAAATCAGAAGGAACATCAACATGGTTATTCTGGAACTGTTTATCGTACTCCTCGCTATTTATTTGGGTGCCAGACTCGGCGGCATCGGCATCGGTTTTGCCGGTGGGCTGGGTGTACTGGTTCTGACGCTGGGGTTTCACATCAAACCGGGCGCGATCCCGTTCGACGTGATTGAAATCATCATGGCGGTTATCGCCGCTATCGCCGCCATGCAGGTAGCAGGCGGCATGGATTATCTGGTCAGTCTGGCGGAAAAATTGCTGCGCCGTCAGCCGCGTTACGTCACCTTTCTCGCGCCGCTGGTGACCTATTTCATGACACTGCTGGCTGGCACCGGCCACACCGCGTTCTCCACCCTGCCGGTTATCGCCGAGGTGGCGAAAGAACAGGGCATCCGCCCGTCCCGTCCGCTGTCGATCGCAGTGGTCGCCTCGCAGATCGCCATTACCGCCTCGCCGATCTCCGCTGCGGTGGTCTTCGTCGCCGGTCTGCTGGAACCGAAAGGCGTGAGCTATCTGGCGCTGCTCGGCATCTGTATTCCCAGTACGCTGATCGCCATCATGCTGACCGCCGTGTTCACCAACTTTCTCGGCAAGGAGCTGAAAGATGACGAGGTTTATCAGGAGCGCCTGCGCAAAGGCGAAGTCACCCTGCGCGGCCACGGCCAACTGGCGCTGAAACCGGGCGCCAAACGTTCGGTCGGGCTGTTTCTTGTCGGCATCATCGCCGTGGTGCTGTACGCCACCGCCATCAGCGACACCATCGGGCTGATCCATAACCCGGTGTTGCCGCGCAATGAAGCGATTGTGGTGTTCATGCTGACCATCGCCACGTTGATCTGCCTGACCTGCCACGTCGATACCGCCCAAATCCTCAGCGCCAGCACCTTCAAGTCCGGTATGAGCGCCTGCGTGTGCGTAATGGGCGTAGCCTGGCTGGGCGATACCTTCGTCAAAGCGCACCTTGCCGATATTCAGAGTACGGCGGGCACGCTGTTGCAGAGCCACCCGTGGATGCTGGCGGTGGTGCTGTTCTTCGCCGCGACGCTGCTCTATTCGCAGGCCGCTACCGCCAAAGCGCTGATGCCGGCCGCGCTGCTGCTGGGCGTTAGCCCGGTGACGGCGATTGCCTCGTTTGCCGCGGTATCGGCGCTGTTCGTGCTGCCCACCTACCCCACGCTGCTGGCGGCGGTGGAAATGGACGACACCGGTTCAACCCGTATCGGCAAGTACGTGTTCAACCATGCGTTTCTGATCCCCGGCGTGGTGGCGATTTCGCTGTCGGTCGCCTTCGGCTTCGTTATCGGTCACCTGGTGCTGTAACGTTCCACCGAATCGTAAAGTTTTTTCGGATCGGCGTTCCGGCGCCGATCCGGCCTTACGATTGCCGACCCCGCACGGTATAGTGTGTCAACCGTTACCGTTATCGAGGTCACGATGTCAAAACCCAACGACGATGCGTTATTCGGCAACAATGCGCAGTTCAACAGTAATGCGCAATTCAACAGCGCGGTGGTAGTACTCTGCACCGCGCCCGATGAAGACTGCGCCCGACGGTTGGCCAACTCCGCGCTGGAAGCGCGTCTGGCCGCCTGCGTCACCATACTGCCGGGCGCCACTTCCCTGTATCACTGGGAAGGTAAACTGGAACAGCAGACGGAACTTCAACTGCTGCTTAAAAGCGACAGGGAACATCAGTCCGCACTGCTGACTCACCTGAAACAACAGCATCCTTACCAGACACCAGAATTACTGGTGCTGCCGGTCGAGGGTGGCGACAGCGATTATCTCTCATGGCTCAACGCATCTTTACGCTGACGGTTCTGTGCCTCAGCCTGTTTTTCAGTACCCTGGCACCGGCGCAAAGCCCCTTCGGGCGCAGCGCGACGTCGCAGTTCCTGCCGGTGGATCAAGCTTTTACCTTTGATTTTCACCAGCGTGGCAACCAACTGACGTTGAACTGGCAGATCCACCCCGGTTACTACCTGTACCGCCAGCAAATCAAGCTGGATAGCGCGCTGCTCGCGCCTCCGGGCCTGACGCTGCCGCCCGGCGAACCACATCGGGACGAGTTTTTCGGCGAGGTGGCCATCTACCGCCAGTCGCTGACGCTCAATGTCCCTTTACGCGACGTGCCGCCCGGCGCCTCGCTCAGCATCACCTATCAGGGCTGCGCCGACGCCGGCTTCTGCTACCCGCCGGAAACCCGTTCGGTGCCGCTCAGCGCTATCACCAACGATACACCGGCAACGCCGACCGCCGTCACGCCGCAGCCGGACCGCGCTTATACCCCGCGGTTGCCGTTCTCGCCGCTGTGGGCGCTGCTCATCGGTATTGGCGTCGCCTTCACCCCTTGCGTGCTGCCGATGTACCCGCTGATTTCCGGGCTGATTCTCGGCCGCCAGCAACGGCTGTCCGCCGGTCGTACGCTGTTGCTGACGATGGTGTACGTACAGGGAATGGCGCTGACCTACACCCTGCTCGGCCTGGTAGTTGCGGCGGCCGGCTTGCGTTTTCAGGCGGCGTTGCAACACCCTTACGTCCTGATCGGGCTGTCGGTGATGTTTGTCGCGCTGGCGCTGTCGATGTTCGGCGTCTATAGCCTGCAATTGCCGTCATCCCTGCAAACGCGCCTGACCCTGTGGAGCAATCGCCAGCAAAGCGGCTCCGCTGCCGGGGTTTTCGCCATGGGCGCACTGGCCGGGCTGATTTGCTCGCCCTGCACCACCGCGCCGCTCAGCGCGCTGCTGTTGTACATCGCCCAAAGCGGCAACCTGCTGGCCGGCGGCGGCTCGCTGTACCTGTACGCGCTGGGCATGGGGCTGCCGCTGATGGCGATTACCCTGTTCGGCAATCGGCTGTTGCCCAAACGCGGCCCCTGGATGAATCACGTCAAGGAAGGTTTCGGGTTTGTGATTCTGGCGCTGCCGGTATTCCTGCTGGGAAGAGTGCTGGGCGACGTCTGGGAGTGGCGCTTGTGGGGGCTGCTCGGCGTGGCGTTTTTCGGCTGGGCATTTGCCCTCAGCCTGCGCAGTCACGCCGGCGGCATGCGAATGGTGCAGATTCTGCTGTTTCTGGGCGCGTTGCTGGCGGCCCGGCCGTTGCAGGACTGGGTGTTCGCGCCGGTACAGGCTGAACCGACCAGCGCCAGTCAGTTGCACTTCACACCGACCAACACGCTGGATGCCCTGACCACGGCGCTGAGTCGCAGCGACAACCGCATCACCATGCTCGACCTGTACGCCGACTGGTGCGTGGCCTGCAAAGAGTTCGAAAAATACACCTTCCGCGATGCGACGGTGCAGCAGTCGCTGTCCGCCATGCAACGATTGCAGGCGGATGTCACCGCCAACAACGAAACACAGCGGGCGCTATTGCAGCACCTACAGGTGCTGGGACTGCCGACGATTCTGTTTTTCGACGCCAGCGGCCGGGAAATTCCGGGCTCGCGTGTGACCGGCTTCATGGACGCCGCCGCGTTTAGCGCGCACTTGCAGACGCTGGCGCGCTAACATCAAGTCCTATCGCGACAGGCGTCATAAACTTGAAAGATGCCGGAGATAAACCACACTGGTTAGTGATGATTGATAAGCAGGAGGAGCATGATGCAACGGGAAGACGTTCTGGAGCAGGCGTTGGCCTTGCTGGAACGGCGCGGATTCGCCGACACAACGCTGGATATGCTGGCCGACCAGTTGGGCGTCTCTCCGGCCGAACTGCAACCCTTCTGGCCCGACCGTGAAGCCCTGCTGTACGACAGCCTGCGTTATCACAGCCAGCAGGTGAATATCTGGCGCAAACAGGTGCAGTTGGATGAACAACTCGGCCCGGAGCAAAAGCTGCTGGTGCGCTACCAACGGTTACAGGACGCCGTCAGCCAGCATCGTTTTCCGGGCTGCCTGTTCATCGCCGCCTGCAGCGCGTTCCCAGACCCGCTCCACCCCATTCACCAGATTGCGGAACAACAGAAACAAGCCTCGTACCACTACACCAAAGCGTTGCTGGAAGAACTGGAAACCGACGACACCGACATGGTGGCATTACAGCTGGAACTGATTCTGGAGGGCTGCCTGAGCAAGTTGTTGGTAAAACGCCAGTTGTCCGACGTGACCGTGGCGAAACGGCTGGCGGAAGACGTACTACGCGTGGCAATGTGCCGGAAACACGGCGCGCTGGCGTAACGCTTTCGCACCCGGCGAACCACGTCCGACAGGCCCATCGGCGATATGCTGTTGCTTATTTATGCAAAAACCGCATAAACGCCGAAAAAGCAGCCAAACCGTCAAAAAGTGGGTGAATTCACGTTGACGAAGCCGCCTGAATCCGGTTTAATGCGCCCCGTTGCCCGGATAGCTCAGTCGGTAGAGCAGGGGATTGAAAATCCCCGTGTCCTTGGTTCGATTCCGAGTCCGGGCACCACTAATTTAAAGAACCCGCCCGCAAGGCGGGTTTTTGCTTTTCAGCTTGCGGACACTCCATCGAACTGCGTTCGATAACTCGCGTCTACGAAGCTCGCCCTATGGACCAGCGCGATAACTGCGCTGTTCAACGCCTGCGGCGTTAGTCCGAGTCCGTCATCATTATTTAGCCCATAGACGATCACTACCGTCTGTAACCTACCGTCTCATTACACCCGCACAGAAATAAGCACTCTCAATTCAACTCCCTGACCCCATACCCCACGACTATTTTATCCGCAGCAAGACTTTTGGTTACCACGGTTCCTGCGCCAACTTTTACGTTATCGCCTAATGTAATGTCGCCAAGCAGAATGGCATTGGCGCCAAGCTCCACCTGATTGCCCAGCACCGGACTTTTAGTGACCTGACCTTCACGGTTTATCACGCTGCCAATGGTCACCCCCTGCCGTAATGTGCAGTTCGTCCCGATGATGACGTCGGAATTCACCACAATGCAGTGCGGATGATATATTTTCAGCCCAAAGCCGATTTGGGTTCTGTGCGGGATTTCCACACAAAACAGCCATTCATTAATCACTTTATTCAGAATCACAAAAGGAATGCTGATAATTTTCAGCAGCGCATTTGATGACTGGTAGAGGGTAGCAAGGCGGAACAGCAGTATTACCAGTTTGGCTTTAACACTGCCCGCCGTTTTTACTTCACGCCATACATGGCCGATATTGTTCAGCATATGAATATCTATTCTTAATTCCGTGCTCAGTGCACCGTTACCGTGGAAACCCGATACCAACCGTCGGCCTGTTTGCCCTCGTTGGCGAGATTAATTCGCGATACTCCCTTTGTGTCCAGTATCGCCACGTCAATATTATACAGCCCGGCTGGCAGTGCTTCCGGCATCGTCAGTTGGTAGACGGACGTATGCTGCCCCGGCAGCCAGGTGCGAATGTCATCCGCAGTTTTTCCCATACTCATCGCGCTGTTGTCATCATTCACCACGCGATAGGCCAAATCATATTTCAGATAAATGGGCGCTACGCCGTCATTAACCCACTGATTATTTAGTATCAGACTCTGCCCTTGCGCCAATTCGGACTCATGAGTTAAAGAAGCCAGGCGGAAACGATAGCCGAGTTTGGTCAACGCGTTATCCACGATGTCCCGATACTCCGTCGGCACGCTGCGCGATTTTAGATTAATGGTGCTGGCGTGTTGTGCCAGCGCCCAGTCAAAGGTCGCCTGCACTTGCTCACGCGTATAATGCTGAACGCTCTGCCACTCCGACATATAGCCACAGATTTCCAGACTCACCGGCGCACGTTGCCACACCGTACTAAAGTTTGGATAAAGCGCCGCCGCGTTTTGCAGCCGCTGCGGATAATCATCTTGCATGTGACTCCACGTCGTCGAAAAATTATGCCAGTCGCCCAAGCAGTCGGCGCGCCATCCCGCACCTTGTTTCACGGCGCTTGCCAGAGTGTCGCCGCCGTTAATCAGCATGATTTTTGGGCAGTTGGGAAACGCGGCAAAATACATTTTTACGTACTTATCTAACTGGGCTGATGTGTAACGCTCAAGCAGCGGCTTAATGGTCGGGAAATTACTGTTGTGCCACTCTCCCCATGACCCCACCAACCCAATATCGATATAAGCCAGATTCAAATTACCGTCATAGCGCTGACCAAAAGCGTTAAGCAAACGCTGGCTATATTCGATAAACAACGGATCGTCCAGATCCGGCACAAAGGTTTTTTTGTCCGGCGTCCACTCGCCCTTGATCCCTTTTTGGATCAACCAGTCAGGAATCTTCGAGCCGCTGGCAGGCTCATCAAGCGCCATAAAGCGCAGCCCCACGTTCATCGCCGGTTGATGCTGGCTAGCCAGTTCGAAAATGGCATCCACCAGTTGAAAGTTATACTGGCCTTCGACCGGCTCCAGTTCACTCCAGTACAGGCGATCATATTCAATACCGGTGTCGGGATAATCAGCCAGCGATAGCGTAGCGCCATTACCCTTGTTAAAACTGGCAACGCCATTGCCCGGATTCGTTAACGGGCCATTTAGCCCTTTGGGAGTGACGGTCGTCATCGTGCCTCCAGCCACACCCACTACAGAAAATAACAAACCTCCTACCGCAATCATTTTAAGATTCATCTAAGACTCCTTATTTCCACGTCAGTAGAAATCGGAGGTCAGTGATCCTTCAGTCTGAGCCACCAATCCCAAATCCCTAAGTGGAAATGTGGGAAAATATCAATACCCAAGGCAGACTTAATCATGTACAGCGTCAATAGCGCCGCAAGCGTACAGAACAGGCAGGTAAACAGGATCAACGCGGTCAGCAGTATGCAAAACAGCGTTGATTCTTTACGGGGACGTTTACGGTGATCCTGGCCAAATAAAAAGACGAAATAATAGCGTCGGCTAAAAAAAGGGAAACTCTTACGCACGTCGACCCAGTGCATTGAAGCCGCTGTGATCGACAACACCGCCTGTTCAACGGCCTGCCGTTGTTCCAGGGTAAGTTCTGCGTCAATGTTCCCATCAAGGGCTTCATAGAAGCGTTCAATGACTAACGGACGTTGATTCGATTCGTTCACTATTTACCTATTGATTTATTAACTCATTGACCTATTGACTGAGGTATAAACCGCCATCGTTTGTTGCGCGATTTTTTTCCAATTATACCTTTGTAAATATTCAGAGTAATCAACAGCAAACGATTTAGAGCGCTGTATAATCTTTTCGGATAAATCCGCCACGTCTCCAACATTAAAATAGGTGTCTGGCGCTAATTTCACCTCCAGATTAGCGGGAATATTGCTAACCACGACAGGCAATGAAAACGACATGGCCTCCAGCAGCGCAATGGGTAACCCTTCATGATATGAAGGCATCACAAAGAGTTTAGCCTGTGAAAAGACAGTTTGCAGTTCATGACCTTTTAAAAATCCGGTCAGGACCACATTAGGGGTGTCATGGGCTAACTGTTTTAAGCGCATACTATACGCAGTGGGGTGATCGGCATCGCCAACCAAAACCAATGGCATCGTGATACCTGATTGCTTATAGGCGGTGATGAGATCGTGCAAACCTTTTTCTTCCACAAAACGGCCAACCGCAACCAAATAGTTTTGTGGCTGAAGAGAAAAACGCGCCAACGTTTGATTGATAACTTCCGGTGTTAATTGCTGAGATAAGTTCACGCCGTTATAGATAAGATGAGCATCATTTCGTCCATATTTCTGCTTGATCATATTATTAATAACTTCGGAGATTACAATCACTTCATTGGCATATTTCACGGCCACCTTTTCACCCAGCAACAACACTTTCTTTGCCAGGAACCCCCACTTCTGGCGGTCATAGTCCGGGCCATGATGAGTAAAAACCACTTTTTTACCCAGCAGACGCAGAAGCGGCACCACCAGCCCTGGGCCAATAGCGTGGACATGTACTACCGTGGACTGATCAAAGCAGGTGATAAATGCCGCCAGTACCGAATGGACTATTGCTTCTAATGAACGTTTTTTCGGCGCTAATAAAGCGCGAGTCGTTACTCCCTGATACTGTGATTCTTTATAATTAACATAAGGTGAACGTGCGAGAACGCAAATATCCACATCAAATTGCTGTTTAATAGTCGGGTATAAATTTTGACAATGTGTTTCCACACCGCCTAACACGTTTGGAATGCCACGTGTTCCCAGAACGGTAATTTTCGTAGTCATATTATTTATCGTTTAATAATTCCTGATAAAGCGCCAATAAAGATTCTGTGTGTTTACGTAATGAATATTTTTCGCTAAGACGCTGACGCGCATTCAATCCCATTTCTCTGGCTTTTTGCGGATTCAACGCCAGGTCATCCAGCACATCGGCTAATGCCTGTACATTACCTGGTTCGAATAAAACGCCGTCTACATTATCGCGAATTTGTTCGGGAATGCCGCCAATACGCCCGCCCACTACCGGTTTGGCGAACGCCATCGATTCCAGCACCGACATTGAACAGTTTTCATAATATTCGGAAGGAACCACCACCGCGCGCGCATATTTAATAAGCTGGTTAAGTTCTTCGCCCTGCTGTTTATAGCCCAGGAATTCCGCATTCGGAAATTGCGCGACCAGATCGTCATACAGCGGCCCGCTGCCTGCGATCTTTAACGGAATTTTATTGCGCATTTGTTGATGTGCTCTGGCCAGCGTAGCCACGCCTTTTTCCCGACTCAGGCGGCCAATAAAAAGAAAATAGCCGTCGTCTTCAACATCCTCCACCGGCAGGCTGTCATTAATGCCGTTCACAATCACGTCAATACGGGAATTCGGCAGCTTGCGAATTAATTGACTACGTAGAAATTCGCTGGGCGAAACGATCGCATCCAACGCCTGATAATTTTTGGCAATATTCTGCCAGGCGCCTTCTAACGAAAGCAGCAGGCTTTTCGAAGCGGAGCCTTGCTGGCAACGATATTTAAAGGCGTTAAATACCGAGCCGGTTAAACAGGCGTCACAGACTTTGCCATCGCGCAACATGGTGTACGACGGGCAGATAATCTTGTAGTCATGGGCCGTTAACACTGTTTTACACCCAAACTGACGGGCAATTTTAATCAACGACGGCGTGAGCTGATGATAGATATTATGGAAATGAACAATATCCGGCTTTTCTTTACGCAATAACGCCAGCAACTTCTTACATGCCTCAGCGTTATGAATAAAGTTCACGGCCGTTTTAACTGCTCCGATCACGCCGCTGCGCTGATGATAATCCACATTATCAACAAAATAAGGAGAGTAATCTGACGGGAAGTTATTTTCATGCTGCATTGAGAAAGCGATAACCTCAACGCCAGCCTTTTTCAGCATATCGCTTTCCTGAAAATAAACCGTTTCCGCGCCGCCCTTAATATAGAAAAATTTATTGACTAATAAAACTTTCATCATACCTGCCTATTCATGAATAACCTTGCTGTCTGGCGGCGTCATGGGATCGCGCATGGGTCTGGTTAACCCTTTGACCAATCCGGCAGAAAATACAGCCAGGTTCATCACGCTTTGTAGTCCGTTCAGCAGTGAACGGTTTTTCATCGTTTTTAAGGCAATAAAAGCGAGTAGCGGCAGCAACGCCACGCCAATAATATCAGCGTTAAACGTCAACACACTCATCAACAGCGCCAGCAGATAAACCGCAAAGACCGCCTCGTTTTTAACGATGTGTAACGCCTCGCGGAAATAAGGCATGCCCCATGCACTGCGTAAAAGTTCGCCCGGCGCCCAGAGAAAACCGTTCGTCCAACGGTATTGCAGCATTTTATATGTTGGCATGGTGTATGACGTGTGCCGGAAATAAGGTACGTTAAGGCGATGTAATTTATATTTGGCATAGCGCAGACGAATGCCTAATTCAGCCTCCTCATAACCATGTAAGCTACGGTTGGTGAGATAGCCTATTTTTTCAATTGCCGAACGGCGATATAAGCCCCCGCCGCCTAAATGGCCACAGTCGCCCAGCGGATATATTTTATGAAGACGTTGTTTGCGCGATGTAAACTCATAGTTCGCCGCGCCATCCATCTCTACCGTTCCAGCTACGCCGGCGTAGTCTGGATGCGCCGCTAAAAATGCGATGCCCTGCTCAATAAAGCCATCTTCCAGTACCATATCGCCGTCCATCAGCAGGAGATAATCTCCCTGGCTGTACAGATAGCCAAGCTGATGCCCCACGCCGCAGCAGCGTTCAGACGGCTCAGTCAGCGACACCACGGTTACCCCTTTGGCGCTGGCAAGCTGCTGAGTGTTATCGGTCGATAAGCTATCGGCAACAATAATTTTATGGGGATAATCCGCAATATGGCGACGAATACTGTCGATGGTTTGCCCGATGCATTCCGCCTCATTGAATGTCTTAATACTCACTGAAATAAAAGGTTTCTCACTCATACGATTTTCCGGTATAACGGCAGACAGAATGGCGAATCACCAGACTTGAGCCCAGAGACAAATAAAACAGGAATTGCAGCATGGGAATAATCATCAGGATCTGGCTATAAGGCAGACTCAGCAGGCACCCAACCGCAAAAACATTAAAGGCCGGAGAAAAACTCAGCAGTTGCAGATCCTGTTGGTCTACTTCATTACGCTCCAGCATCGGCTTTGGTCGCGCAATAATTAAGATATAAATAATTAACCCGATAAAAAATAACGATCCAATGACGCCCACTTCCCATAGCAGCACACTTAGCGAAGTCGAATCGATAATCAGGTTGTAGATAATATTTAAAAATCCGGGAGAAACGGCGCTTCCGCTATTTGTCGCATTTAAACCGTATCCAAATAACGTACCGGAAAGTCCCCACATATCGTGATTTTTTAGCCAGAAGAATATCGTCGTAAGACGGCCAAGCTCACCTGATTCCATAATATAGTTGGTATCAAAAATATAGCCCAGCGAATCCATAAATACGCTTAACGCACTTTTCGTCGGGTCACCGCCAAACGCCGAGGAATAACCCGAGGCCAAAATGGTAATCGCGACGGTAATGAGTAACGCCATGCCGCTAAAGATCAGCAAAATCGCTTTCAGGTTTACGTTATTCATGCCTTTGATGTAGCTCGGCATTAACCAAACCCAGGCCAGCAATAACGGCGAAACCAGAATCACGAATTTCACTTCCCCCAGAATACACAGGCCAAACCCCAAAACGATATGCACCGCCATGGATTTAAACGACGTTAAACCATGTTTAAATTCCGAGACTTTCAGCAGCATAATCAGCAGACAGAACAGCCCCATCGCCGCGGTATTGCCCCCGCCCATCGGGTCGCCGCCAAACGTGCCGACCACGGAGTCCCATTTTTCATCTTCGCCACGAAGCGCCACACGCCGCGGCAACACAAACAACACCTGATAAATCACGACAGGAAACTGCGCGTAGAACACCCAATACAAACTGCGGGTCACGCGGTAAATTTGTGATTCACGACAAAACCCCAGCAGCAGGCAAAACATCATCAACGACAAGGCAATCTCGTTTTTAAAACCAACGATCGTGACCGTTATTCCGCCCTGCAATAGGGTAGACACTCCCGCCATCGCCAGAAAAGAGAGATACAGCGTGAGCACCACCAACTCCTGCGTATCCAAATGCAACGCATCGTAGCGGGTCTGCATAATCAGCAACCCCACCATGATTAAAGCCAAAATAAAAGGCAACCACAGCACCGCCAGCAGGCCGGTGAAATACTGCGTCAGCCCGCAGAATACCAGCGTGATAACAACATAAACCTGCAGATAAAGCCCGGTATTCAAAATCATGACGCTATCATCATGCTTTTCAGCAAATTGGCGCGTTTATTGACTCTGAGATAAATAAACGCATAGCGTACAAACGTCAGCACGGAAAACAGAATCATGGACGTGGCATAATGATTATAAAAATAAGGCACAATCACAAAAGCGATTAATACAACAGCCAACTGTTCTAACTGAATACGCAGGAAATAGCGATGAGAACCAAATATTAGCTCAATCACCGTCAGCGGACACACCGCCAGCGCAGGGAATAAATAAGGTAGCATATAGCGAGACGTTGGAATGGAGTTAATCCACTCTTCGCTAAAAAACAGGTGCATCACCAGCGGATAGAAAATAAATACCCCCAGCGTGCAGACAACCCCAGACATCAATAATACCAGGCGAACTTTTTTGAATTCCTCGTAGTTGAAACACTTATTTCTGAAATCGACGGACCACGTTGAAAAAATAGAGTTACGCACCGCATTACCGATGATCACCACCGGAGCCAGACAAAAGCGGCTCACCACCGAGAAATAACCCGCCGTCAACGCGGAGAACCAAAAGTTAATCAGCATCACAGGCAAATTACTATTGACCATCGCCAGCACTTCGGCGCTGCCAACCCGGGTGAGATGGTGAACATGCTGATGAAAGAAAGCCACATTACGCTGCGGGCTAAAATTTCTGAGCGTAACGGTGTGAATATTGAACGAGTACACTATACAACCGCTAATAAGCGTCATCATGGCGCAGGCCCAGGACCAATAAAATGCGGCGGTATGTGAAGTAAACACCACCGAAAGCACCACCACCGCCGAGACGGCGAGCCGCTGAAAGGCCAGAAAACGATAGTTACCCTCGCGCAGCGATAAATTCTCCGCGATCAGCACCCACGCATAGGCAAGTGTGAGTAGGTAGAGAAAGAACACATTTCGCTGGAACAGCCATGCGGTCAGCATCGCGTAAGGCACCGCGGTAAGCAGGCTTTGCAGCACGCTGAACACCACGCTCTGCGCCAGTTCACTGTCTGGCTGTTTTGGAATCAGCAGTTGCGATGCAAAGGTACAGACTTGCGCTCCCACCAACACGATGCTGTAACTCAGCGCGTAGATTCCCACCTCGGCCATGTCGTATTTATGTGAAATCAGCCAGATAGACAGCGCGCCAATCAGTTGTGAAAGCACCGACGACCCCGCAATGGTAGAAACGCTTTTTAATAAACTCATCTTTTCAATAAACTCATAGGTGGCCCGCACTGTTGATTAGCGCATTCATGTGTTGGTTCAGGGAGCGAACGCCCTCTTTGGTTTCGAGGTTCTTATCCGCCACCCGATTTATTACCGCGCCAATCAGCACCGCGCGGTGGTGCTTCACGTTCTCAATGGCATTAAGCACATCGCCCGCACGCCACGCGCCGGCTTTCAGCACAAAAACCACCCCGTCTATCACCCGGCTAATCAATTGAATATCCTGCGTTTGATTCACCGCGGCCACGTCAACGATAATTCGCTGATAGCGCGTTTTCAGTTCAGTCATCAACGTCACAAAATGCTCGGACGACAGCATCAGTAAAGAAGACGTCGAGGCATTACCACGCGGCAGGAAGCTTAAATGTTCATTGATTGTCACCAGCGCGGCATCCAGCGGTGATTGACCTTGCAGTAGCTCCGCCACGCCAACCGCAGCAGGATGCGCCAACTCTTGCGTCAGCCCGCCGTCGTTAAAGAAATCCAGATCGATAAGCAGCGTTTTTTGATCAGCGCTGAAGGATGTCGCCAGCAAATGCGCCAGCAACGATCGCCCTTCGCCATGCTCTGTCGAGCTGACGGCAAGGGTTTGGCAGGAGGGATGCGATAGCAAAATGTGGGTTCGCATGCTGTGGACAATATCGACATCCAGCGGCGATTCGGTGATCAAACGCACCACCTGCGAGCGCCTCACTCCATTGGCAAAAGTGCGAATTTCACCCACCGGCGCCACATTCAGGCGCTTTTTCATCTGGCTAATGCTGTTGATTGAATTATCCAGCGCGGCTCTCACGATGAAGTAAACCACGGAGAAAATCAGGGTTAGCATGACAACCATCACCAGCAGCATCGCTTTATTGGGCTTCGACGGATGGTCAGCCGGCACCGCCGGGTCATAAAGTATCGCGTCCGGCTCTAAATAGTTACCCGCGAGCGTCTGCTCCTTCGTGCGCTGATAGAGCGCCTTATACAGTTCTTTGGTTTTATCCAGCGCCGTGGTCAGGTTGTTGTATTCATCACGTTTAGACGCCAGCGTTTGAAAATCCGCTTTCTGTTGATTCAACAGCTGCTGATAGTATTTTTCATCCTTCAACGCCGCCTGATACTGCTTATTCAGCCCGGCTTCCAGTTCGAATAACACGGTGTGGGTCTGTTCCTCAATCGCCTGAACCTGGGCTTCGGCTTCCAGGATTTTGGTATGTTTCAGCCCATAGCGTTTACGCAAATCATATAAAGAGCGCCGGGCCTGAATCAGCGCGATGCGCAAATCCTGAATCTGGGCATGATTAGAAATATCGGGCAGAGAAATCACGTTTTCCAGCGACTTACCCGCGTTCAAACGCACGCTGTTGTAATTCGTTTCCGCCCTGATGCGACGCTGGGTAGCATCCGCCAACTTAGTGGTGACGATCCCCAACTGTTCAGTCTCAAAGCCATCCACGCCACGGAACGTGAGCAACCCTTCTTTCTTCAGAAACTGGTCGATGGCAGCCTGTTGCTCAACGACTTGCTGCCATATCTCTTCCATCTGTTTTTGGTTCAACGCCTTGGCTTTCAGCGTCTTGAGGTGCTTTTGCTTAGCCGTATAGTCAATAAACGCCTGCGCCACGCCGTTAGCGATGTCGGCCGAAAGCGCAGGCGATGCCGATTCGTAGGAGATAGTGGCGAGGTGTGTGGTGCGAACGCCGTTGATAGTGAGGTTTTTCACTATCGCATTCAGCGCGTTATCGACCCGCTGTTGCTCATCGGCGCGTTTATCCGCGCTTTTGTCGGCATCGCCGTTAAACGCGGGGTTTTGGTCCAGCCTGATGTCCCGCACGGCTTGTTCCAGCACAATACGTGACTGCATCAACGCATACTGGGTTTCGTAATAGCCGCTGCGGGTGGAATCATAGCCATCGACCTGCGGCAACGGCGAAACGTTATCCTGTTGCGCTTTCAGCAGCACCGTTGCCGTCGAAACATATTTGGGCGTGATCATGCTGATCAGCGGGTAAGCCACTACCGCGCTAATCAGGCCAGCCAGGATGATCTTCCAACCGTTCTGTTTGATCTTTTGGGCAAATCTGGAGAAATCGATCGTGCTTTCCAGTTTTCTGCCATTTTCCACTATAGATAGACTCATGGTCAGAAAAAGCTCATACCGACAACCACGGTGTCGCCAGGATGAACAGCGCGTCTTACATCAACATTTTCAATCAGTTGATTGCTATTCGACAGGCGAAGACTCACATCCTTGCGGTCTGCGCGATCGGTAAATCCGCCGGCCAGCGCCAGCGCTTTTTCAACGGTTAAGCCCGGCTCGTAGGCATACCCGTTCGGCTTCTCAACTTCACCGGTGATATAGAATTTCCGGAACTCGGCGATGCTGACCGTCACCATCGGGTTTTGCAGATAATCACCGCGCAGGCGATGGGCCAGTTCCTCGCCTACCTGCCCCGGCGTTTTCCCTTTCAACACCAGTTGACCGATGTAGGGGAAGTTAATCGCGCCGCTTTTATCCAACATAAATGTCATCGTCATCTCCGGCTCGCCGTATACCAGAATATTGACAGCATCGCCTTCGTCTAACTGATAACCGGTTGTTTCATTGTCAGTTTTTTCCAACTGTTGTGGGCTTGACGAGGTGCATCCCGCCAACCAGACGCTTAGGCACAGAAAAATGCACAGTTTTATTATTTTCACGTTAGATCTGTACCTTAGCTGTAAACATAATCAGGGAGTTATCGCGGCCCAACATTCTGACGACCTGGCGATCGCCATCAGGGCCAATAAAGAAAGAATCGGTATCTTGATTGGAACGCAGCGTATTCAGCTGATACTTTAATTCAACGTTAATCGAGGGCCTGAAGTTATAGCTCATGGCGAAGGTGAACACCCTATTTCTGTCTTTGCGATCCTTCGGGTAATTCTTGTAACCCTCGGCCAGGTATGAATAGTCAAACGTGGTGGAGAAACGATCGGCTAGCCAAAAATGCTGATAGGAGATGCCGTATTTAGAAGCCATGATATAGCCGCCGACTTCCGACGGATCCTTGATATGTTGCGACGTATGTACAGTAACAACGGATTGTTCGAGCGGTTTCCACTCGGCCTGAATATCCCAGTTTACCCCGCTAAAATCCCTAGCGTTTGGGTTATTATCGAATGTCTTATATAGCCAGGCCACGTTCGCATCCACGCGGGTTTTGCCCGTAAGCTGCGATTTAATACCGTATTCCAGGTAATACTCATCATTGTCTTTTTGCGAATCGACCTCATAACGGCGCTGATTGTTAATAAAGCGGTAGCGAAAGCGTGTTGTCCGTGAGTATTGGTCAGATAATTCGGCGATCAAACCGTTCTCGTGCCATTCCTGCCCACGAACATAGTTATAAAAATCAATATCGGTATTTTTAATATCGTCCACGTGGCCTAAACGCAGCTTTTTAAACAGCAGAGCGACTTCGGCTTTACCGCGCCCTTTCGGAGCGCCATAGCTGTAACGTAATTCGCTGTTAAACAGTTCGCTGCTCAGCGGCGAATTAATACCGAAATCGCTGAACTGTTGTGGTCGAAAACCTTCGGAAATACCACGCCCGCGCGCCTCGTGCCCGAGAGAATCTTCAAGACTGAGCGTTAACCCATGCTTTAGCCCGTAGCGCCATACGCCATTAAAGCGAAAGAAATGATCGGTGTAATTATCCGCCGAATCGCGGTCGTAACGACGATAATCACCGGAATACATCAACAGATATTGGTCCTGATAACGCGCGCCAATGGCTTTAATCATCGGCCTGACGCTCTGAAAATCAGAACTCACCGCGTCTTGATCATAAGCCTGATAGGTCACGTTATTCTCATGCCCATAATCCAGACCAACCTGGCTTTGAAAATCAATACCCGCAATGCCGATATGCGATTTCGGCGTCAGGTCAGCCCAGGAGGGATGCGGCATAATCATTCCAGCGGCGATGATCAATTTAGTACGCATTTTCACCGATAAAACCTTTGAAAATGGTTCTAAAGATAATCTTGATATCCAGCCAAAGCGACCAGCTCTGAATATAGGCAATATCGTAGTGAACCCGTTTTTCCATTTTATCGAGGGTATCCACTTCGCCACGATAACCATTAACCTGCGCCAATCCTGAAATACCAGGCTTCACTTTATGGCGAATCATGTAGTTTTCGACCAGTTGCCGATACTGCTCGTTATGCACCACGGCATGAGGACGCGGGCCAATAATCGACATCGTGCCTTGCAATACATTGAAAAATTGCGGCAGTTCATCCAGCGAAGTACGGCGTAAAAATGCGCCAAACCGCGTAACGCGCGGATCGTTTTTAGTCGCCTGCGTCACAACGCCGGCGTTTTCCATCACGTGCATCGAGCGGAATTTCCACACTTTGATTTTGTTGCCGCTCAGACCGTAGCGATCCTGCTTGAATAACACCGGTCCACGCGACGTCAGCTTGATACCAATCGCAATCAACAGCAGCAACGGCGAAATCATCAGCGTAATCACGCCGCCAATCACTAAATCCTCAACGCGCTTAATAAAAGAACCAATACCATCAAACGGCGATCTGAAAATACTGATGGTCTGAATGTTATTGATGGAACGAAACTGCGATACATATGAGCTGTAGGAATAAAGGTCAGGAATGATGTAGGTATCAACCGTAGTATCGGACATCATCGACAGAAAATAGCGAATGCGTTTCAGCGCAATCATCGGCAGTGCAATATAAATCTCATCCACCCTGCCCGCTTTGGCTTCTTCAACCAGCGCACTCACATTGCCTTTAAACGGGCTCTTAGTCAGATAGCCGCAACGGGATGGGCTGCGATCGTCGTAGAAAGCCAATTCCAACTGCATATTGGCATACTCTTTGAGCAATGCTTTTTCCGCCGCTAACCCACCGGGCGTTAAGCCCACAATAGCAATCCGAATCCGTTTTTTAGCCGTACATTTAAACGTAATAAAACGCGTGAGATAGAGGCCGCATAACGAAAGAGTATACCAATACAGCGTCGCGGAAAAATATATGTTATCGAGATGATGTAATAGCCCTAGCGAATACAGCGTGCCGGCATATTCCCTGACCACCTCAACAAACATGACGGACAACAATGCGGAACCCCACAGTTTTCGCTGCCCGCGAAATTGCATATTCTTAAGCCCATTATGATATAAGCCGGTATATTCTCCAATAAGTAAAAAAGAGGTAGAAAATAGCAAACTAATCATAATGACATCATCGAAAGCGCCCATTAAAAATAGCCTGGCGCTGACTATTAATGTTAAATTAATTGATAAGAAATCCATCAATTTAATAACAAAAAAGTCATTCCCATAGGAAATCTTTATCTGATTACTAGACACTTTTTAATCATAATCCATTAAGTTTTTATTATTGACGCCTCTCCGAGACGGATAATATATCACCTAAACGAAATTTAAAATGACAATCAGAAGAATCTCAAAAAAAATTTATTAAAATACAAAAATTCTCAGTATTTTCCACAATGATTATTAATTTATAAAATATAAATGTTCACGTTAGTAATTTAACTGCAATTATTTATTATATTATTATTTATATAAAAATATTTATAATAAATAATTATTTTGATGTAATCGATAAAGAATAAAATTTCACCAATCATGCTGCGGTAGCCAGGAGGTGCAGAAAATGATTCGGGTCTGGTCATATCTGTAATCTGCACGCGCCACTCGAATTATTTGGGGAATAGCCGCTCAGATACAGGTGATGGATAAACGCTACATTCGTCTCGATATTCATGATGCCGTCGCCGGTTTTCTTCCCTATCCAGCGAGTCAGGGAAGAAAACCTCAGGAATACGCATCGTTTCGTTCGTCTGCCGCCCCCCGGTTGCTATGTTCTATACGCTATGTGCTATACGCTATGCGAGGCGGCAATGCGAGGCGGCATCTCAAACGTCACTGACAACCGGGCCAGACGTTACCCGGCATAGTTGCCGAATTCACAGCTCAGTTGTGTCCATTTGCGAGCCTGCTCGCTCAGGGTGAAGCCCAGACCGTGACGATCCGACACCCACATGCGTCCGTCACGCAGTTCAAGCTGCTCGTTAAACAGCGGGTTGAGCCATTCAAAATGTTCCAGCCAGGGTTCCAGCGGGTAGGCGGCGGCCAGATGCAAATGCACCTCCATCGCAAAATGCGGCGCCAGCTTACGGCCGTGTTTCGCCGCCAGATCCATGATTTTCAGGAACGGCGAAATCCCGCCCACGCGCGGCGCGTCCGGCTGCACAAAATCGCTGGCGTTGCCCAAAATCAACTGCTCATGTTCCCGGAAACTGGTGAGCATTTCCCCGGTAGCGATCGGTGTGTCGAGGGCCGCAGCCAGCTGCGCGTGGCCTTCCACGTCGTAGGCGTCCAGCGGCTCTTCAATCCAGATCAGGTTGAAAGCCTCCATTTTGCGCCCCATGCGGATCGCGGTTTCACGATCCCACTGCTGGTTGGCATCCACCATTAACGGGAAATCATCGCCCAGCGCCTCGCGGACCGCGGTCAGACGGCGGATATCCTCCGCGGTGTTGGGCTGTCCGACTTTCAGCTTGATGCCGCCGATGCCGCTCTCCCGCGAGAAAGCCACGTTCTTCAGCACCTGTTCCAGCGGGGTATGCAGAAAGCCGCCGGAGGTGTTGTAGCACTGAACGGAATCCCGGTGCGCGCCCAGTAATTTCGCCAGCGGCAGCCCCGCGCGCTTGGCTTTCATGTCCCAAAGCGCAATGTCGATAGGAGAAATGGCCTGCACGGCCATGCCGCTGCGCCCCACCGAGGCGCCGGCCCACAGCAGTTTGCTGTAGATTTTATCGATATCGTTCGGGTCTTCCCCCAGCAGATTATCGGCAATCTCTTTCGCATGCGCATAAATACCCTGGCCGCCCGCACGCTTGGAGTAACTGAACCCGACCCCTTCAAACCCATCGCGGGAACGAATCTCCGCGATGATAATCGCCACTTCGGTCAGGGGCTTCTGGCGCCCGGTAAGCACCTTGGCGTCGCTCACCGGCGTCGCCAGCGGCAGCAACGCCAGCGACAATTTAACCCACTCAATACGGTCGCCGGTTTCCGCCGCGGTTTTGACGCCGGTAACGCTGGCATAGGAAACGGCATCTGAATTTGCGCTTAACGACATGGCATGGCCCTCATCAGGTAAAATGTTTGCGCTAACATCAATAGCGAAGATACCGATAAAGCACCACTGCATTGAATCTATTTTGTACAAACGATCACAATCCGGATATTTATGGCAAGTTGCACAATAAAATGATAGCGCCAACACCAAGCCTTGCCGCGTAATATCAGGTGCGGGCGCGTGCCGCCGCGCCGCGCTGGAAAAAGCACACGGCTTCACCAATAATCCACGAAACGGACGCCACCGAATAACACAAGGGTCAGGCTCACTGTGAGTACCAAAAAAACACCCCGACATGCCGCCGCAACGCGTGCGCCAACGCTGGATGACGTCGCCCGGGCGGCGGGGCTCTCTTCCATGACGGTCAGCCGCGCGCTCAACACCCCGGCGCTGGTGCGCGCCAAAACCATCGAAAAGGTGCAGGAAGCGGTGCGCGCCACCGGGTATATTCCGAACGCGCTGGCGGGCGGGCTGGCCTCCCGGCGCAGCAAACTGATCGCCGTTGTGGTGCCGCAAATCAATAACAACATGTTTGTCGATACCATTCAGGCCATCAGCGACGAGCTGGCGCAGCGCGGTTATCACATGCTGCTTTGTGTGGCGGGATACACGCAACAGGCCGAGGAGGAACTGGTGGCGACGCTGCTGTCGCGCCGCCCTGACGGCGTGGTGCTGACCGGCATCCATCACTCGCCGGCGCTCAGGAAAATCATGCTGAACGCCGCGGTTCCGGTGGTGGAAATCTGGGATCTCACGCCAACGCCGCTGGATATGTTGGTGGGGTTTTCTCATGAAAAAGTCGGGCTGGCGATCGGCGAGTATATCCGCCGTAAAGGGTATCAACGCCCAGGCCTGATCTGGACGGCAGACCCACGCGCCGCGAGGCGCAAAACCGGTTTGTGCGACGCACTGGCCCGCGACGGCGCTCCCCAGCCATCCTGCATCGACGCGCCCCTGCCCGCCACGCTGGCATTTGGCCGGCATGGGGTCAGCCAGTTGCTGGCGCAGAGTCATCCCGACATTGTCGTCTGCAGTTCGGACACGCTGGCGCAGGGCGCGATCATGGAAGCGGAAAGCCGTGGCCTGCGTGTTCCGCAGGATCTGGCGGTGATGGGGTTCGGCGATCTGGATTTTGCCGCCAGCAACCGTCCGTCGCTCACCACGGTCGGTATCGACAGACGGGAAATGGGCCGGCGGGCGGCCACCTTACTGGCAGACAGCATCGCAGGTGATGACCGCAACGGCGCCATTGTCGACATCGGCTTTCAGCTTATCGAACGGGAGTCGGCGTAGCCCGGCCAACGGCGCGCAGCGGCTAGGTTCACCCCAAATGCGTATGACCGGTGCCGCTGTCCTCCGGCTCCAGCACAGACAAACCGTGCAGGATGCCGCAACCGTCCACCGTCTGCGTGACCTGACAGCGCTGGCTGATGTGCATCAGTTGCGCTTTCAGTTGCTGCAACTCCGCAATGCGCGCCTCCACGTGCCCCAGATGTTCGTTCAGCAACACGTTCACCCCCTCGCAACTGGCGGCCGGTTGCTCGCTCAGCGCAATCAGGGCGCGAATTTCATCGTGGTTCATGTCCAGCGAGCGGCAGTTGCGGATAAACCGCAGCCGGTCGACATGAAACTGATGGTAGTAGCGGTAGTTCCCTTCGGTTCGCTCCGGTTCCGGCAATAGCCCTTTCTTCTCATAAAAACGAATGGTTTCCGGTGTGGTGTTGGCCACTTTCGCCAGATCGCCAATTTTCATGTGATTCCCCCTTGACCCTGTAGTTGCTACAGGGTTTTTACTACAACAAAACCCCGAACAGGAATCAACCATGTCAGAGAAACATTCACCCACTTCTCCGCGTCAGTTCCAGCCTGTCGCGCTGGAAAAACCGGGCAAGGCCCTGTTCCGACCACACCCGCACGCTCACGCCGGACTGGGTCAGGCCGCGCTAAAAACCGCGGGTAACCCGCAAAGCGGGCAATCGTGCGCCAATCACTGCTGCGACCATCCAGCACCAGCCCAGCCGACCGCAACGCTGGCTGGCGCGGAGCGCATCGGCGACCAGCAGCGTACGCCGATCCGCATCATGCAGATGGACTGCCCGACCGAAGAAACCATGCTGCGTAAAAAACTCGACACCCTGCCGGAAGTGAGCGCGCTGGAGTTCAACCTGATGCAGCGGGTGATGACCGTCACCCACCGTTACGACGCGCTGGATAAGGTGCTGGCCGCTATCCGCACGTTAGGTTTTGAACCCGAAGTACGCACCGGGGACGACCGCTCGCCCCTGCCGCCGGAGCCGAAAAAGTCCTGGTGGCCGCTGGGGCTGGCGGTGGTGGCCGCCGCCGCCGCGGAAGCGGTGGAATGGACCGGACTGCCCGAATGGTGGGCCGCGGTGCTGGCGATTCTCGCCGTGGCGGCCAGCGGGCTGACCACCTATCGCAAAGGCTGGATTGCCCTTCGCACCGGCAACCTGAACATCAATGCGCTGATGAGTATCGCGGTAACCGGCGCACTGTTCCTGCAACAGTGGCCGGAAGCGGCGATGGTGATGGTGCTGTTTACCCTTGCCGAGCACATCGAGGCGCGCTCGCTGGACAGAGCCCGCAACGCTATCGCCGGGCTGATGAATCTGGCGCCGGACACCGCCACCGTACAGCAGCCGGATGGCGACTGGCGCGAGGTGGAGGCCAAAACCGTCGCGCCGGGCGACATCGTGCGGGTGCGGCCCGGCGAGCGTATCGCGCTGGACGGCGAAATCACCAGCGGCCACTCCGCCGTCAACCAGGCGCCGATTACCGGGGAAAGCCTGCCGGTGGATAAACGTGTCGGCGACAGCGTATTTGCCGGCACCATCAATGAAAGCGGCTCGTTTGAATATCGGGTGACGACGGCGGCGGCCAATACCACGCTGGCGCGGATTATTCACGCGGTGGAACAGGCGCAGGGAACCAAAGCGCCGACGCAGCGGTTTGTCGACCAGTTCGCCCGCGTCTACACCCCGCTGGTATTTCTCGGCGCGCTGCTGGTGGCGGTGCTGCCGCCGCTGTTTACTGACGATAGTTGGCTGGACTGGACTTACAAAGCGTTGGTGCTGTTGGTGATCGCCTGTCCATGCGCGCTGGTGATTTCCACCCCGGTGACCATCGTCAGCGGGCTGGCGGCGGCGGCGCGACGCGGCATTCTCATCAAGGGCGGGGTATTTCTGGAAAAAGGCCACGCCCTCTCCTGGCTGGCGCTGGACAAGACCGGCACCCTGACCCACGGCAAACCGGTGCAGACCGGCTTTGAAGCGGTCGCCGATCTTGACGATGCCCGCTGCCGACAACTGGCAGCCAGTCTGGCCAGCCGCTCCGACCACCCGGTATCGCAGGCGGTGGCAAGAGCCGCGCAGGAAGCCGGCACGCCGTTGCTTGATGTTATTGATTTCAGCGCCGTCGCCGGACAGGGCGTCACCGGATCGCTTGAAGGACAGCGTTATTTTCTCGGCAACCTGCGGCTGGCCAGACAGTGGCTGGGCGATGCGGCCGCCGGCATTACCGATCGGCTGACCGCGCTGGAGCAGGCGGGCAACACCGCGATCATCCTCGGCGACGAGCGACAGGTTCTGGCGCTGATGACGGTGGCCGACACGGTGAAACCCTCCAGTCAGGAAGCGATCAACACGCTGCATCAGGCCGGTATAAAAACCCTGATGCTCACCGGCGACAACCAGCACGTGGCGCAGGCTATCGCCCGCGACGTGGGGATTGATGAAGCGCGCGGCAACCTGTTGCCGGAAGACAAGCTGTCGCAGATTGAACGGCTGTCGGCGCAGGGCGTGACCGGCATGGTAGGCGACGGCATCAACGACACCCCGGCGCTGGCGCGCGCGGATATCGGTTTCGCGATGGGGGCGATGGGCACCGACAGCGCGATTGAAACCGCCGATGTCGCGCTGATGAACGACGATTTGCGCAAGATCCCGGAATTTGTGCGCATTTCTAAAGCCACCCGCGCCATCCTGATCCAGAACATCGTGCTGGCGCTCGGCATCAAAGCGCTGTTCCTGACGCTCACCCTGCTGGGCATGGGCACCATGTGGATGGCGGTGTTCGCCGATGTCGGCGCCAGCCTGCTGGTGGTAGGCAACGGCCTGCGGCTGCTGCGTCAGGCGCCGGCCGCCGCGCACGCCTGACCCGGCGACGCCGGGGCGGGTCGTTCCGGGATGGGATACACCCTATCCCAGCGGGCCGCCCTGTATCGTGTCGCGTAATCCGGCGATGATGCGATCGCCGGTTTCCTGACGCAGTTCCTGATACCACGCCTGCGTCTGTTCCCACACCTTACCGTGGGTCAGGTCACAGCGTTTGCGCGCTTTCAGCACCAGATCGCGCACGCGATCGAGGCGTTGGCGTTCGTACTGCCGCAGCGCCGTCTCTATCGGGTGATGCGCCGCCAATGCCTGCCCTAGCACCACCGCATCCTCCATCGCCGCGCAACCGCCCTGCCCGATATCCGGCGTAGTGCTGTGCCCGGCGTCGCCCAGCAACGCCACCCGACCGCGCGCCAGCCGTTCCACCGGGTCCATGTCGTGGATTTCAATCCGGTTGATGGCATCGGGTTCAAGCTGTGCGATCAACCGTTGCACCGGCGCGCACCAGCCGTCGAAATAGCGCCGCAGATCCTGACAAGCGCTGTGGCGATCCTCCGCCAGCCCGGCGGGCAACGGCACATCAAAGAAGAAATAGAAGCGCCCGTTCGCCACCGGCATCAGCGACACCCGTTTGCCTTCGCCGACAAAAGTGGTCCACTGGCGGGCCGGCGCGATGCTTTCGTCGATCGCCACCAGTCCGTTCCAGTTGACGTACCCGGCGTAACGCCGTGCCGGCGCATGCCCCAGCACATACGGGCGCACCGCTGAATGGGCGCCGTCGGCGGCAATCAGCAGGTCGCCATGAGCCGCCGAGCCATCGGTAAAGGTCGCGCGGACCATACCGCCCTGTTCCTCCACCTGACAAACACGCTTGCCGAACTGAACCCGGTCGCGCCCCCAGTGATCCAACATCTGCCCCTGTAATTCGGCGCGCGCCACCGGACAAGGGCGTTCCCCCACCTGATCGACCAGCGGCTGCAAACTAAAGCGGGTCAGCGTGTCGCCCCGTCGTCCATCCTGATAGGCCATGTCGTGCATCGGGCCGCCGCCGCAGTCCAGAATGTCGCCCATACCGAGCGATCGCATACACTTCACGCCGTTCGGCCACACCGAAATGGCCGCGCCCACCGGTTTGATGTCGGTGACCGCTTCAAATACCTCGCACTCCATGCCGGCTTTTTTCAGCGCCGCCGCCGCGCACAACCCGCCAATCCCGGCCCCGATTACCAGCGCTTTCATTTGCGTTTCTCCTTACGATCGCGGTAAACGCACCGCCCACGGCAGTCAATCGCTGCCTTCAGCCACTACAATTCAATCACCAGATGTGCCGATCGGCTGCGGGAACAGCACAGCGCAATCTGTTGTTGCGGCGCGCTTTTTTCCGCGTCCGACTGCACGCTGTCACGGTGATCCGGCCTGCCGTCGCGCACCGGCGTCAGGCAAGCGCCGCAAATTCCCATCTCGCACGACAGCGGCACCGCCACATCATGCTCCAGCAGTACGCTGGCAATGGTTTTCTCCGGCGGCACGGTGAACGTGCGGCCGCAGGACGCCAGTTCGACGGTAAACGTCCGCCCGTCGGCGTCATCAGCATGAGTCTGCGCCGGGGCGCAAAACGCTTCGGCGTGAATGGCGGACGCTGGCCACTGATGCGCCAGCGCCTCGTTGGTTGCATGGGTCATGAACCCGGCCGGGCCGCACAGATACAAGCGTCGGCCCTCGGCCCCCTCATACAGGCTGCCCGGCAGGCGACGGCGCGCGCTATGCCCTTCGTCAGCGCACCAGATCTGACAGTGACCGTGGCGGAACCCCTGACTGAGCCGCTCACGAAACGCCAGCTCACACCGGCGACGAACAAAATAATGCAGCTCGAACGGCTGACCGGCCTGATCCAGCGCGTGCGCCATTGCCAGCAGCGGCGTAATGCCGATCCCGCCCGCCAGCAGCAGATAGCCGCAGGCCGGCGCCAGCGCGAACGCGTTGCGCGGCGGGGAGATCGCCAATGTCTGCCCGACCCGCAACGCGGTGTGCACGTAACGGGAACCGCCGCGCGACGCCGCATCGTGCCGCACGCACAACAGATAGTGACTGCGATCCGCCGGGTCGCCCGTCAGCGAATAGGGGCGCACCACGCCGCCCGGCAGATGCACATCGACATGCGCGCCCGCCTCGAAGGCTGGCAACGGCTGGTCATCAGGCGCCACCAGCCGCAGCGCCACGTTGCCCTCGCCCTGACGGGACAGCGCATCGACCACCACGGTCATGGTTTTTACCGCGGTTATGGTGTTTACCACGGTCATAGTGTTTGCCACGGTGATAGTTTTTATCTCGCCCGAAATGTTTATCTCGCCCGCAGCGTTTATCCGGCCCGGTGTATCCATCGCCTTTCCTCCCGCGCTCATACCAGAAAGAACTCGCCATACCCCAGCTTTTTCAGGCCGCGACGATAGGCGATCGAGCTGCGATCCGCCGGAATGTGCGCTTCCAGCGTCAGGTCCAGCGGCAGATGCTCCGGTCGCTGGCTTTCCACCATCGCCCGATCCTCCTCGAACACCCGCAGGTTGAAGGCATGCACATCCTCCACCGGAATGTGCAGATCGAAATTACGGGCGATCGGCACAAACAGGCGGGTTTTGCGCGCCGAAACCGGCGAAGCGGCATTCATGATCACCAGCCGCCCGTCATCCGGGAAATGGATGGTCAGTGTGGCGGTAAACGGCAGGAACATCTCGAAATGACGCAGCCAGGCGAACCCTTCCGGCGCCTGCCGTTCGGAACCGCGGGCAAAATTCGACACCGAACTGACGTAGTCCACGCTGAAACCATACGGCGTTTCCATCGGCTGATAATCGGGAACCTGTTGATTGTCCGGGTCGGCAAAGGTGTCGGTATGCACCCAGGCAAAGTGGGCTACATCAAGAAAGCCTTCAATCTGGCGACCGGCAAACCCGGCGATATCAAACGACGGGCAGACAATCTGCTGGAAACCGGCGTCATTCCAGTGCGGCATGAACGGCAGTTCCGGCAGAATGCCGTCCGGCGGCGCCAGACACACCCACACCAGCCCATACTGCTCGCGCGCCGCAAAAGTATTCAGATGCAGCTTGGCGGGAATCGGCTGCTCCGGGCTGGCCGGCACGCGGTTGCAGCGCCCACCGGCGCCGAAACGCAGCCCGTGGTAGGGGCAAACGATGCCCTCGCCATCGTGCGATCCCATACTGAGCGGCACGCCGCGGTGCGGGCAAATGTCACGCGCCGCCACGATCTCGTCACCGATTCGGTACACCACCAGTTGCTCATCCAGCAGCGTGACCTGCGTCGGCGCGGGGCCGACGTCGCTCGCCAGCGCCACCGGGTGCCAGCAGCGCGCCAGACGGATCCAATCTTCTACCTCGAAGGAACAGTGTGCAGGGGGTGTCAGCGTGGGTTTCATCACATCACCTTGTATGCCGTCGGCGGTCGGGAAAATTAACAGGTGAGGTTATTGTGGATAACAGGAAGTGTTGCAGTCCATAATAGATTTTTAACGTATTCGCTGCAAAAATTCGTACAGGTGAAGCCGATGGACCCCTTTTCCCGCTTTTCCCACTATTTTATGGCGGTCGCCCGCACCGGCAGCCTGCGCAAGGCGGCCGAGGCGCTGCACGTTTCCAGTTCCGCCATCAACCGGCAGATTCTGCTGGCGGAAGCGATGATGGAAACGCCACTGTTTGAACGGCTGCCTGCCGGACTGCGGCTGACCACCGCCGGCGAATTGCTCTACAGCGACCTGTGCCGCTGGAAAAAGGAGTACGCGCTCACTCGCCAGCGCTTCGACGACCTGCAGGGGCTGCGGCGCGGTCATGTGTCGGTGGCGATGATCGCCGCGTTAAGCGATGGGCCGCTGATACAGGCGCTGGCGACGGTAAGCCGCCAGTACCCTCACCTGACCTTCGATATTCACACCCATGAAAGCCACATTATTAACGGGCTGGTGGCGGAGGCAGAGGTGGATATCGGCCTGCTGCTCGACCCGCTGGAAAGCCGGGGCATTGAAGTGCGTGCGTTCACCGAAATTCCCATCGGCGCGGTGATGCGCCCTGACCACCCACTGGCTAGTGAGCGGGCGCTCACTGTCAGCCAGCTGGCAGCGGACCGGCAACTCTTACCCGCCGCACCGCTGATGGTGCATGAGCGTACCGAAGGGCTGTACCACCGGCATAACCTGACCCCGGCGCAACACATGGTGTGCAACGACCTGCGGGTGATGAAGTCGCTGGTGCGTCAGGGCGTGGGAGTCGGCGTGCTGAGTCTGCTGGATGTTTATAGCGAAGTGCGCGAGGGGTCGCTGGCGTTCGTGCCCTTCACCCATCAGGCGGTGCGGCCGCTGACCCTGGCGCTGTGCGTTGCTCCCAGCCGCCAGTTGTCGCGCGCTGCACAATTAGTGATTACTCACTTTACTCAGGCGATCGAACAACTGGATGCAGAGACAACCGGGCGGCATTCCCCTTCATCGACGTGACGCCGTTCCGGTGCACCGGACCGATTATCCTGCAATTGCACCACAAAAGTGCAGTGCGTTGCGCCACCGTGAACCGGTTGTATGCGCCAGACTACACCGGTTTCCGAGCCGTCGGTCGAATTACGGCTGGCATGTTAGTTGCAAGTGGGTTGCAAAAAGAAAAATCCTATCCTGTGAAACCGGCGTGACAACAGGGAATTTGCGCCGTATTGCGTCAATACAACCGAACAAGGAGCGACGATGATCACGTTAGAACAGTTTAATCTGCTCAGTGTCAGCGAAGCGGTGGCGCTGATAACGCCGTGCGTGACCCTGCCCGGCTGGGCAAAGCAGGTCACAGCCGGCCGTCCCTACGGCAACCGCGCGGCGTTGCTGGCGGCCGGATTACAGGCCACGCAAGGCTGGCAGGAAGAAGAACTGGCTCAGGCGCTGCGCACGCACCCGCGTATCGGCGAGCCGGCGCACGCCCCGACGCCGGAGGCCGGCCTATCGCGTCAGGAACAGGCGGCGGTACGGTCCAACGATAACACGCTGACCAACGCATTACGGGCGGGCAACGCCCGTTACGAATCCCACTTTGGCCGGGTGTTTCTGATTCGCGCCAAAGGCCGCAGCGGCGAAGAAATCCTGCAAATTCTGCACCGCCGGCTGCAAAACACCCCCCAGCAGGAAACGGCGGAAGCGCTGGAACAGTTGCGCCAGATTACCCTGCTCAGACTGGAAGGAACTATCGGCGAATGAGTACCCTCAGCACCCACATTCTGGATACGGCGCTGGGCCAGCCGGCGACGGGCATCCTGGTTCTGCTGGAGCGACGCGTGCATGACAACTGGCAACCGGTAGCGCAGCATCAGACCAATGATGACGGCCGCATCGCCAGCTTCACGCCCGACCCGCTGCCCGCCGGTCACTACCGCCTGACGGCCGATATCGGCCGTTGGTTTGCCGCCGGCAACCGGGAAGCGCTGTACGTGAGCGCGCAGATTGACGTGCGGCTGGGCGACGCCGGGCATTACCACCTGCCGTTTCTGATTTCGCCCTGGTCGTGGTCTACCTATCGCGGCAGTTGATCAGACGGCGTCGGGAACGACGCGTCGCGATAGAAATAGTCGACGAACGTGGTCACATCCTGCTGGAACAGGTGTAGATGATCGCGAATTTTCTCGTCCGGCCAGTCCCACCAGCGCAGTTGCTCCAGTTTTTCCGCCACCGCCGGGTCTTCAAAGCGCGGACGCAGCACCCGCGCCGGGTTACCGACCACCACCGTCCAGGCCGGCACCGGCTTGGTTACGATGCTGCCTGCGCCGACGATAGCGCCGTTGCCGATGGTCACGCCCGGCAGCACGATGGCGCCGTGGCCGATCCAGACATCATGGCCGATCACGACGTTATCCTGCTGACGCCAGGTGAAAATTTCCTCGTCCACCGCCGTCGGGTTATCGCTCAGGCGGTATTTGCCGGGGCGATAGGTGAAATGATGCAGCGTCGGCCGCCACCACGGGTGATTGCTGGGATTGACCCGCACATGCGAGGCGATCGAGGTAAATTTGCCGATGTGGGTAAACATCAGGTCGCAGTCATTCATGATGTAGCTGTAATCGCCCAGCGAGACATGGTTGAGCACGGTTCGTTCAGCCACTTCCGTCCAGCGCCCCAATTCGATATGGTGGGCTTTTACATCACTGGCAAGGCGGGGTTCCGGGCTGAGCACCGGCGATGGCGGTTGAGGACGCATAATCGGTTTTCCTGGTGCGGTGAAGTCAATGAAGAAATGGCGTCAGCAAGCGTGACGAAGCAAAAAACTCATGCTGTCACCGGCCGATGACAGCAACATGTCAGGCACGGCGCGATTAAGATCCGCTTACAACTTCATGACTGCGTGAAATTTACCCGTCATCAAAGTGCGCCTAACCTAGGCAAACACATGTCGATACCCCCAATAATTCGGGCTGATGCAAGCCGCATCACACAGCCCCCTCCTGCCATCTGAAGCATGAAGGGTATGTCAATCACCAACCACTCGGAGGAATCATGAACCCGTTACGCCGCCGCTTCGTCTTACAACTGCCGCTGCTGGCTTACGGTATGTCGTTGTTCGCCAACGCCAGAGCCGACGACACGTTCAGCACCATGCGCCCATCCGGTTCCCTGGTGCCCACGCCGCGCGACATCGGCGGTAAATTCAACCCCGACGGCAGCGTCAGGCGCTTCCCCGGCAACACCATTATTTCCCACATCCCGCTGGGCTCCAGCGCGTCGGATGCCTTTACGGCGGTGCGTGATACGCTCAGGCAACAGGATTTCAGCCACTGCCTGACCTTCACCCCGCCCTCCAGTTACCACATGACGGTGTTTGAAGGCGTGACCGAATCCAAACGCAGACGGCCATTTTGGCCGGCCGACCTGCCGACCGACGCGCCGCTGCAAGCCTGCAGCAGTCATCTGGTACGCAAGCTGGCGGGATTCGATTTGCAGGCCACGCCGCCGTTTAAACTGCGCATCACCGATTTCAACGCCCGACAGGACTCCGGCGCCACGCTACGCCTGACGCCGCTGGACGACAACGAGGAACGCAAGCTGCGCACCCTGCGGGATCGGCTGTCCGAACGGCTGGCGATCCGCGCGCCGGACCACGATAGCTATGGCTTTCACGTCACGCTGGCCTATCTGGTGCGCTGGATGACGGAAGAGGAATCGCAAGCGTATCTGCAAGCCCAGCAGGCGTGCCTGCGTTATTTGCAGCAACAGGTGCCGGTGCTGGAACTGAGCGTGCCGGAATTCTGCGTCTTCAACGACATGTTCGCGTTCGATACCCAGTTGAAAGTCGGTCAGCCGGTCACCACCGTGCCTTTGACCATCTGACCGGCGTTAATAACGAATTTTCGGGAGAAATTTTTGACGTCGCAGCGCGGCGGCCCGCAGAGTAGTGGTCTGGAGCACGCCATAAAAAAACCCCTTCAGACATGCTGAAGGGGGTCGGGTCGCCTGAAAGTTCAGGTTAATGTATGAGGGTAACAGCCCGAAAGCGGCCGGTCAGGCCACAGGATGGAACAAGGTTCGGAGCTATCAAGCCTGGGTTCTGATCAAATAATCAAACGCGCTCAGGGAGGCTTTGGCCCCTTCACCGGTGGCGATAATGATCTGCTTGTAAGGCACGGTGGTGCAGTCGCCCGCCGCAAACACGCCTTTCACGCTGGTTTCGCAACGGGCATCGATTTCGATTTCACCGATGCGGTTGCGGTCAACCGCGCCTTCCAGCCAGCCGGTGTTGGGCAGCAGGCCGATCTGCACGAAAATCCCTTCCAGCGCCAGCTTGTGAACGCTGTCAGTAACGCGATCTTTGTACTGCAGGCCGGTGACTTTCTGACCGTCGCCCAGCACTTCGGTGGTCTGAGCATTCACGATCACGTCCACGTTCGGCAGGCTACGCAGTTTGTCCTGCAACACCGAGTCCGCTTTCAGCTCCGGCGCGAACTCCAGCAGGGTAACGTGTTTCACCACGCCCGCCAGGTCGATGGCCGCTTCCACGCCGGAGTTACCGCCGCCGATCACCGCCACGTGCTTGCCTTTGAACAGCGGGCCGTCGCAGTGCGGGCAGTAGGTCACGCCGCGGGTGCGGTACTGATCTTCGCCCGGCACGTTCATGTTGCGCCAGCGCGCGCCGGTGGCAATGATGATGCTGCGGGATTTCAGCACCGCGCCGGAGACGGTTTCAATCTGGTGCGGTTGGCCCGGTTCGGAAGCCGGAATCAGTTTCTGCGCGCTTTGCAGATCGATAACGTCGACATCGTAGTCGTCCACGTGGGTTTTCAGCGCGGTCGCCAGTTTGGCGCCTTCGGTCTTCGGCACCGAAATGTAGTTTTCGATATCGACGGTATCCAGAATCTGGCCGCCGAAACGCTCGCCCACCAGACCGGTGCGGATCCCCTTACGGGCCGCGTACACGGCGGCTGCCGCGCCCGCCGGGCCGCTGCCGACGATCAGCACGTCATACACCGGGCGGCTATTCAGTTTGTCGACCACGCGGGCGTTGGCGCCGGTGTCTACCTTGCCGACGATTTCCCCCAGGCTCATGCGGCCCTGGCTGAAGTGTTCGCCGTTCAGGAATACCGTGGGCACGCCCATGATATTGCGGTCTTTGATCTCATCCTGAAACACGCCGCCGTCAATCGCGGTGTGGGTGACGTTCGGGTTCAGAACGGACATTAAATTCAGCGCCTGCACCACATCCGGGCAGTTGTGGCAGGTCAGCGAGTAATAGGTTTCAAAGTGGAATTTGCCGTCCAGATCGCGAATTTGATCGAGTAATTCTTTCGCTTCTTTCGACGGGTGACCACCGGTCTGCAACAACGCCAGCACCAGCGAAGTAAACTCATGCCCCATCGGCGCACCGGCAAAACGCGGCCCGTTGGCCGATCCCGGATTGGTTATCAGGAACGAAGGTTTACGCACCGGCAGATCGTTATTTTCAAAGAAACTGACTTTGTCGGACAATCCGGCGATTTCGGTCAGTAATTCCCGAACTTCAGCGGATTTGGCTGAGTCGTCCAGCGTCGCCACTAACTCAACAGGTTTGGTTAATTTTTCCAGATAGGCTTTCAACTGGAGCTGCATGTTATTGTCGAGCATAGATTATCCTTGGCGTTGGCGTAAAAAATCGGGTGCAACGCACCCGATAAAAGCATCAGAGGGAGAGTCGGACTTAGATTTTGCCAACCAGGTCCAAAGACGGCGCCAGCGTGGCATCGCCTTCTTTCCATTTGGCCGGGCACACTTCACCCGGGTGAGACGCCACGTACTGGGCGGCTTTCACTTTACGCAGCAGGTCGGACGCGTCGCGGCCGATGCCTTCCGCCGTGATTTCCACCGCCTGGATGATGCCTTCCGGGTCAACGATGAAGGTGCCGCGGTCAGCCAGGCCCTGGTCTTCACGCAGGTTTTCGAAGTTGCGGGTCAGCTGGCAGGTCGGGTCGCCGATCATCGCGTATTTGATTTTGGCGATAGTGTCGGAGCTGCTGTGCCAGGCTTTGTGAGTAAAGTGGGTGTCGGTGGACACAGAGTAGATGTCTACGCCGATTTTCTGGAATTCATCATAGAAATCCGCTACGTCGCCCAGTTCGGTCGGGCAGACAAACGTAAAGTCAGCCGGATAGAAGAAGAACACGCTCCATTTGCCTTCAATGTTTTTCTCGGTCACTTCGATGAACTGACCCTCTTTGAAAGCCTGATTTTTAAACGGTTTAACTTTAGTATTGATCACGGACATCTCGTTTTCCTCATCGGTTCAATGTGTTTGGCTTGAGATGTAAGGTACAAAAATGTGATGCATGTCGCTAATGCGTTGTCTGTATCAAATCGATAAGCAATACCTAACGTTTTGCCAGCAGGGCAATCACGAAGCAGCCCCCCAACCCGGCGGTCACAATCCCCACCGGCAGTTCCTGCGACGGCAGCAGCACCCGGCTGAGGGTATCGCCGCCGCACAGCAGCGCCGCCCCCAGCAGGCCGCACAGCGGCACCAGCCGCCGGTGACGCGCCCCGGCCAGCGGGCGGCACAAATGCGGCACCATCAACCCGACAAACCCGATTACGCCGGTCAGCGACACCAGCAATGCCGTCGCCAGCGCGCAACACAGAAACACGTCGACCCGCAACCGGTTGACGTGAACCCCCAGCGACGCCGCCGTCTGTTCCCCGGCCAGCAGGCTATCCAGCGCCCGCCAGCGCGCCAGCAATAACCCGAGCAGCAATAGCAGACTGCACAACGCCACCGGCAGATTCTCCCAGCGCGCCAGCCCCAGCCCGCCCAGCGACCAGAACAGCACCGAACCGGCGGCGCGCTGGTCGCCGGAAAACACCAGATAGCTGGTGAGCGCGCCAAACAGAAACGAAATAGCCAACCCGCAAATCACCAGGTGCTCCGCCTGCCGCCCCTGTCGCAGGAAAAACAGCGCCATCACCGCCAGCGCCGAACAAATGCCGCCGCCAAACGCCGCCGCCGGCAGGGTGAACGCGCCGAACCACTCGCCGAAACGGGTAATCACCAGCACCGCGCCCGCCGACGCGCCGGAGGACAAGCCGAACAGAAACGGATCCGCCAGATCGTTGCGGGTGGTGGTTTGCAGCAACGCGCCGACCATCGCCAGCCCGGCGCCGGTGATGGCGGCCAACAGAGTGCGCGGCAGGCGCAGTTCCATGACGATGCGGCGCACGCTGTCCGGCGTGTCGCCGTGATTCGGCGTCAGCGCCGCCAGCACCTGCGCCAGCGGAATACGAATCGCGCCCACCGCGGTGCTGACCAGCATCATCGCCAGGAGCAGAGCCAATACCAGCAGGCAGATCAGCGCATAATGGCGGCGCGCCCTCATTGCGCCGCAGCCGAATAAAGCGCGTGCGCGAGTTTTTCAATCGCGGTGATATTGGCCGGCCCCGGCGTCAGCTCGGCGTATTGCAGCTTCAGGTAACGCCGATGTTCCACCGCCGGGGTGTGCTTCATCAGCGGGTGGGACTCCAGAAAATGCTGCAAGGCCGCCGCGCCGCCGCCGTTCTGGTAATCCAGCAGAATGATCAGATCCGGCTCCGCCGCCGACACCGTCTCCCAGGAGGTGGTGGCCCAGCTCGCCGCCATATCATCCATCACATTACGGCCGCCGGCCGCGTCGATAATGGCGGTCGGCATGGCGTAAACGCCGCTGGTAAAGGGTTTATCCTCACCGGAGTCATAGACGAATACCTTGAGCGGCGCCTGACCCGACGGCGGTTTAGGCACCGCCGCCAGCCGCGCCTTCCACTGATCCACCAGCGCCTGCGCCTGTTCCGCGCGGCCGAAAATTTGCCCCAGCGTCAGCACGTCGCCGTACAGCAAATCCATGCTGGCGCGCGGGCGATGGCGGTCTTCGAAAATACAGCTTTCACTCAGCACCAGCGTTTTGACGCCGTATTTCGCCAGCGTGTCCGGCGTGACTTCGCCGCCTACTTTCATGCCGTAGTTCCAGCCGGCGAAGAAAAAGTCCGGGTTAGCGCCCAGCAGGGTTTCCAGCGACGGGTATTTCGGCGACAGCTCCGGAATCGCCCCCATTTGCCGGCGGAATTCCGGCGTCATCTTGTACCAGCCGCTGATACCGGTCAGGCCGACGATCTGCGGTTGCAGATGCAGCGCGAACGCCATTTCGGACATGTTGAGATCGTTGATGACGGCGCGCTGCGGCGCCTGGGTGAAGGTCAGCGGCTTGCCGCAACTCTGCACGGTAACCGGAAACCCCGATGCCTGCGCCGTCATGGCGCTGAATCCCAGCAGCAGGCTAATCAGCCCGACAGAACCGTTGAATGGCGATACGCCGCCGAATGATATTTTCATAGACTTCCTCTGGTGGTGAATGCACACGCGCCCGCGGGCACGTCAAACAAGCGGAACGGGAGGCCGGTTTGCGGATGGGGAACCGTGAAGCTGCGAATGCCAAACACCGGATACAGGCAATCGCTGGCAAGCGCCTGGGATGGCGCGTCCCAACACACTTGCCGGCCCCGGCACAGCACCAGCACCCGGTCGGCGAACGGTTCCACCAGCGACAGATCGTGTAATACCGCCACTACGGCGATGCCGCGCTGTCGCACCAGCGCCAGCAACGCCGCCCGCCCGAGCGGATCCAGATGGTTGGTCGGCTCGTCCAGCAGCAGTACGTCCGGACGCTGCGCCAGCGCGCGCGCCAGAAACGCCCGTTGGCGTTCGCCGCCGGACAACGCCGCCAGACTGCGCTGCCGTAATGGCGACAAGCCGGTCTCATCCAGCACCTGTTCCACCGTGGCCTGTTGTGCCGACAGCGACAGCACATCCGCATGCGGCAGGCAGCCGAGCGACACGTATTCCTCCACCGTTAACGTCAGGCTGGGGGAGTCATGCTGGCTCATCAGCGCGATACGTCGTGCTCGTTGCGCCCGGGACAGCTGCGCCAGCGGCTTATCGCCCAGCCAGATACATCCGCCTGCCGGCGGCGGGTCATGCAGCAAAGCGCGCAACAGCGTGGATTTGCCGCTACCGTTGGGGCCGACAATCGCCAGGCATTCCCCGCTCCCGACCGTAAAATGAATATCGGTAAGCAACGGCTGACCGGCGGAATGCGCCACATTCAGATGTCCCAGATGTCCTACCCGCAGATGTTCTACCCGCAATAAAGGCGGCATGGCCTGCCACATTTGAGCGCACCTCCCGAATTATATATGTTATGTTATAACATAACATATTGGGGTTTTAAAAAAGAACCCCAAAAACACCATCCAACCTGCCGCCGGATACGCCGGTATAACCGTCATGAACGCTTACAAACTGTACGATTGTGGGACGAGAACGAGGGATGCGAAGCGAGAAAGGTTATGTTATAACAAGCCGTCATTATTCCTTCGCAACATGATTTGCTTTGCAACCCACAGGCGGTCTGTCATGAAACTCAGGATATCGCTGGTTTTTCTCTCATTTGCAGCAGCCAACGCTTCGGCGTTTCAGGCCAAACTGGCGCCGGTCAACCCGGATGACGCCATGAAACTGGCGCAGGTGGAAACGGCGTTCAGTAACGGTCACGTCGCTACCGGCCAGCAAGTCGGTCAGTTGGGGATCTGCGATGCGACGTCGGTCAGCGGTTGCAACTGCCCGTTCTGCACCCAGTTGAGAAGTATCGGTCGTTGACTATCAGCGCCAGCCGCCGTACACGTATTGCAAAGCGCTATCCGCCTGAATACGCCGGGCCGGCTATATCGTCGTTATAAACCGGCATCGCTTGCACGCAACGATCGTTCCACCAGCGCCACCCACACCTGAACGCCGTTGGCGATAATCTCATCGTTAAAATCGTATTCCGCATTGTGCAGCGAAGCCGATGGCGATGCGCCGTCCGCGCCCAGCCAGAAATAAGCGCCGGGGCAAGCCTGCAGCAGGTAAGAGAAATCTTCCGCCGCCATTGAGGGTGGCTGATTCCAGTGCACCCGCGAGGCGCCCAGCGCCGCGATCGCCGCTTCGCGCACCGTCTCGGCCGCGTCGGGCTGGTTCTGCGTTACCGGATAGCCAGGACGCCAGTGCAACTCGCTTTGTACCCCCATCGGCTGCGGCACCGCCTGCACATACTCGCCAATCAGCTGCCGCGCCCGCTCACGCGTGTCCGCCGTCAGGCAACGCAACGTGCCCGCCAGCGTGACCTGACCCGGAATAGCGTTGACGGCCTCTCCGCCTTCAATGCGGGTGATGCTGATCACCGCCTGTTCCAGCGGCGACAACCGGCGGGCGGTAATGGTCTGTAACGCCAGAATCAGCTGGGCGGCGGCCACGATCGGATCGGTGCCGCGCTCCGGCATCGCGGCATGGCATCCCACGCCGGTCAGGATAATGCGGAAGCTGTCCTGCGAAGCCATCATCGGACCAGGATTAACCGCCACCTCGCCCGCCGCCAGACCCGGCCAGTTGTGCAGCGCATAGATCGCCTGCATCGGGAAACGCTCGAACAACCCTTCCCGCACCATCATTTTGCCGCCGCCGGCATTCTCCTCCGCCGGCTGAAACACAAAATGCACCGTACCGCGAAAGCGGCGGGTTTCGCTCAGATAGCGCGCTGCCGCCAGCAGCATCGCGGTGTGGCCATCGTGTCCGCAGGCGTGCATGCGGCCGTCGGTACGAGAACGATGGGAAAAAGCGTTCAGTTCCTGAATCGGCAGCGCATCCATGTCTGCCCGCAGGCCGATAGCCGGCCCGTCGCCGTGGCGCAGCGTCCCAACGACGCCGGTCTGCGCCATCCCCTGATGCACGTCCAGCCCAAAAGACTCCAGCAATTCGGCCACCCGCGCCGAGGTGCGGTGCTCGCGCAGGCCGATTTCCGGGTGAGCATGAAAGTCACGCCGCCATTCGATGGCCTGCTCAATAATGTGCCGTGGGATCTCCGTCATCAGGCGTTCCTCACGTCATGTCCGCGTCACAACAGCAAGCGTCGTCAGACGCGACGGCCCCGGCAATCAACCGATCAGACCCGTGACATAACCTCATATTTCCTCCCAGCCGCCGACGATAAATGGAACAGATTGCGTTCACTCATCATAGGAGGCGGAAAAGACGACAGCGAATCACATTTCATCATGAGTTATAATGAAATCAATATAAGGTGCGAATAATTAATTCCCTCAAAGAATAAAAATAACGTCTTGAAAAAATCACCCTGGCGTTATTTCCGCCCTGTTTCGGGTATATTTCGGCACACGTGAATCGATAAAAAGCGGGGAAATAATCTGATGACCAATGAGGTTATTCTGACTCAGCAGGCTGAGATTTCTGACCGGCGGCCAGAGTCTTACTATGACTGGTATGGGAATAATTAACCGGTAAATATCCCAGCCCTTCGCCGGGCAGCCGGAATTGATTGGCGCCGGACTGAAACTCCTCCCGCAACCGCTGCAGAAAACGGAAGCCTTGCCGCTGACTTTCGGCAATCAGCGTCGCCAGCACGTCCGGCAATGCCCCGACACGCACAATCCGTACGCTCACGCCAGTTCCCGCGTTCGCGCCAGCACCACGCTCAGCGGCAAATGGGCTTCGTACTGTTGCCATAACTGCTGATACCAACCTTCATCGCCCTGTGCGCGGTGAATAGAGAGAATCGTGTGATCGCACTGGCGGGTCGCGACGTCGTACAGCCTCGGGTCGCCCTGCGTCAGCACCGCCAGCAAGCGGCGCATCTCCACCATGTACGGACGGGCGAACACCGGGTCATGTTCCAGCACACTGCGGCTGTTATCAATCAGATCGCACAGCTTGATGCTCTGCGCCTCCGGGCAGGCGACCGCGCTGTGCAGCAGATTGGCGTTCTTGCGGTGAATGCGCTCGCCGCCGGCTTGCCGGGTGCGCACATCGGTCAGCATTTCCACATAACGCGCCACCGGCGCGCCAAACAATTCGGCCACCAGTTCCAGCGTTACGCCGGTATCTTCCACCGTGTCATGCAGCCAGGCGGCGGCAATCATTTCCGGCGATGGGTCAATCTGCATCAACAGGGCGACCACCGCCGCCGGGTGAACAATATAGGGTTCGCCGGTATATTTCCGTTTCTGCTCGCAGGCGGCATGCGCCGCGGTAGCGAAGATCCTGGCTCGTTCAGTGAGTGTCATTTTCGCGCTCCTTAAATGGAGTCAATGCCTATCGTCATGCATTCGCAGCGTCATCACAACAACCCTGTTGCAGCCCCTGATACACGGGGCACAGCGATCATAATGCTGGAAAACGCCATCAGGCTACGGCTAGCTTATTATTTAAGAATAAACTATTTTTTTATTGAAGAATAAACTCCGGGGGGTAAACTCGAAAAATAGGTGGTGACACACGCCCTGCTCGTTGCACTAAAGCACGATTGATAGCCCGCCGTTCATCCACAGACAACGCCCTCACCGCCATGCGAACGCCGACTCAGGCGCCGCCGACACGTGTAATTTTTCCCGCCTCCCCACCCCGACCATCAGGCTTGCCGCGGTGTTGTTCACCTGTTTTTTTCGCCGGCATTGTTCAGGTGATTTTTCGTCCTATTTACCCATCGTCAGAAATAAATATCAGTAGAATTATTTCCGCCTTTTTATTTTCATATTTAAAACGCAGTTAATAAATATAAAATTGACATCAATGACTAATTATTAGAATGTAGCGACGGTCATTCCAGTTCTCACCTCTGGGGAATGGCGTTCGTCGACAGAAAATAACCATCTATTTATCGGCAGGTATTATTTACACTACCGAAAAAATGCTCTTCCATGGTCTGGTTGAGCCATAAAATAGCCAGCATGGACAGGCATAACCTATTTTCTGTCGGTCAATTTATCTCATATTGAGAGTTATTTATATGAAACGGAAATCAGTTTTCACGCGCCTTGCTCTGGGCGGCGCGCTTCTGGCGGCTTCGCTTTCTCAGGCGGCCATCGCGGCAGGCAGTTACACCTCCAGTGTGGTACTGCCCACCGTATATACCCGTAATTTCCTCGACATCGCTGATGTCCCGGTTAAGGGCAATCCGCCGGCCAACGGTGCGATTACCTACGTAAGCTGGACCTGGAATGTGGCAGGATTTCCCGATGGCCTGAATGTTTATCTGTGTCAGGGCAGCACCAGTAATTGTGTTGATGTTTCCCGCACAAGAAGAATGTCAACCGAAGTATTTAAAGGCAAAAGCCCGGCGCTGCCGTTCTTCTTTGCTATGCGCGTAATAAGTGGCGGAAAAATACCGGTTTCCGGCCAGCAGGCGCAAATCATCGTGAACTGGCAATAAATATTCAGGCCGCAGGGAAGTATATCGCTTCCCTGTTTTATTCTTAATCAATCCAAAGCAAATAATAAAATAGAAAATAAATAACAGCCTATATTAATAACATCTTAAAAGAATAGATTATGCGGCTGGTGCAGCCAGAGAACGCCCCAAATATCCTCAACCGGAATAAACGCGGGAACGCTCCCCAAAAAGCGTGATATCACTACTCCCTTCCACGCGGTTAAGCAAAGGTAAATACTGTTTTACACGCTCGTATCAAAAAAAGATCTGGTAATAAGATATAAATAAAGCATCTTGTTTTTTAACCATGCAGAGTGAAAGGTTAACGCCATATCCCTTTTACTGAGAGTAACCACCATGACCACACTGGCGATTTTCCACCGTCCTCACCTCGAATATCCCACTCAGCAGTTCGACGAATTCGACCAGATTGCCGCCCTGCTGGCGGCGGCGGGCCTGCAACTGGAGCGCTGGCACACCGGCGACACCCCTGCCGACGTTGACGGCGACGCGTTGCTGGCGCGTTTTCGTCAGGATATCGACCGGCTCAGTCAGCGCGAGGGTTATACCTCGGCGGACGTCATCAGCCTGACCCCAGAGCACCCGGACCGGGCGGCGCTGCGGGAGAAATTTTTGCAGGAGCACACCCACAGCGAAGATGAAGTGCGTTTCTTTGTCCGCGGCAGCGGCACCTTTTTCGTTCCGGCGGGCGAACAGGTGTATCGCCTCACCTGCCAGGCCGGCGACCTGTTGCGGGTGCCAGCCAATACTCCACACTGGTTCGATAGCGGCGAGTTTCCCGATTTCACCGCCATTCGCATTTTTACCAATCCGTCCGGCTGGGTCGGGCATTTCACCGGCCGCCCGACCTTTCACTAAAAGAAAACGGGTAGCCAAAGGCTACCCGTTAACGGCTTTTACCTTTGTAACTCAGAAGGTTTCCCAGCCGTCGTTGCTGCTTTTAGCTTTCTTCGCGCCGGGGAGCGTTTTGGGCAACGCCGCCGGCGAAGAAGCCGGACGGGCCCCGATGCTGATGGCCGGGCGGCGTTCCGCGCCGTCGATACGAAACGCCGACACCGCCTCATTCAGCCCGGCGGCCTGTTCCGCCAGCGACGTGGCGGCAGCGGTAGCCTGCTCCACCAGCGCGGCGTTCTGCTGGGTGACATTATCGATAGAGTTAATCGCCTGCCCGACCTGATCGATGCCTTTGCTCTGCTCCTGCGACGCCACCGAAATTTCCGCCATGATATCCGTCACGCTGGTAACGGCGTTGACGATATCCTGCATGGTTTCCCCGGCGCGGCTGACCTGACCGGAGCCGGTTTCCACCAGCGCCACGGATTCGGTGATCAGCCCTTCGATCTCTTTGGCGGCCTGGGCGCTGCGCTGCGCCAGCGAACGCACTTCGCCGGCCACCACCGCAAAACCGCGGCCCTGTTCGCCGGCACGCGCCGCTTCCACCGCGGCGTTAAGCGCCAGAATGTTGGTCTGGAAAGCGATGCCGTTGATGATATTGGTGATTTCGGAAATCTTCTTCGAACTCTGGTGGATGTTGCCCATGGTTTTCACCACGCCTTCCACCAGTTCGCCGCCCTGGCGCGCCTTGCCGGAAGCGTTGCCGGCCAGTTGGCTGGCGTGGTTGGCGTTGTCGGCGTTATGACGCACGGTAGAGGTCAGCTCTTCCATGCTGGAAGCAGTTTGCTCCAGCGCCGACGCCTGCTCTTCGGTGCGGGAAGAGAGATCGCTGTTGCCGGCGGAAATTTCGGTAATACCCTGATAAATGGCTTCCACCCCGTGACGTACATTGCTGACGGTGCGTGCCAGCGACTGCTGCATGTTCTGCAGATAGTGCCCCAACTGGCCGATTTCACCGCGTCCCCACTGCGCCAGCGGCATGGTGAGATCGCCCGCGGCGATATGTTCAATACGTTCAACCAGCGAACGCATCGGTTTGATGATCACCCGGCGCAGACACAGGTAGGTAAACAGCGACACCAGCACCGCCACCACAAAGCTGGCGGCCATCACGCTGTAACCCAGCACCGACTCCTGCTGCGCCTCGTTGTTGAGCGCTTCCGCCCGCTGGGTGCGAATCGCCACCACTTTCAGCAATACCTCGTTATAGGCCAGATCGAGCTTACGGGTCTGTTTCCATTCGGTCGCCACCACATCGTCGTAACGACCGGCTTTCACCGCATCCAGCATCGGCCTGACGCCATTATTGACGTAGTCGTTGTAGCGCTGTTGCAGCGCGTCATCCAGCGCCAGATCGGCCGGGGTTTTCACTTCACGATTCTGGTAGGCGGCAAAGCTGTCCGCCGACTGCTTCAGGCGGCCTTCCGCCTGCTGAATACTGCTGCTGGCGGTGTCTTTATCGCCCTCTTTGGCGGCGGCGGCGGCCTGAATCAACATCAGGCGAGCGGTACGTAAATGGTTGGAACTGTTGGAAACCCCCAGACGGACCTGAATTTCCGCCGTCACGTCGTTAAGGGAGCTGTTGCTGCGCATCAGAAAATGGACTGAAAAGCCAATCGCCAGTGCAAACAGGATCAGGATAACGCCGATAATCGAACTGAACATCGGCATCAGCCGCCAGTTGTGCCAGAAACTCACACCGGACGACGAAGGAGGCAGAGTAGTTGTATTCATCATTTTTTCCTTTAAGAGGGCACATGGTCGCTGAATTTATACAAAACATTACATTAGTTATCGGCGTGTTAACGTCAGAGATTAATCTGTCCAACGGGAAAAAAACCGGAGAAAAGCCGCATTCGTAGAATAAGGAAATGAATAAATAGAAATCAAACAACTGATTTTAAAAGATAAAATAAAATCACTACAAAATATATGGAAAAAACACCGGCAATAGCAGATTAAAATTAAGGCGGTTGCCCAAACCGTAACTCATCAGAAAACATGAAATATTACATCCGGACACAATATTACCCCCAGATACCGTGTTGCCTCCGGATAACCGACCGGGAGAGAGGCCGTCAGCCATCCCCCTAACCGACTACGTTTTAATCGCCTGTGTCCGGGTCAAGATTGAATGCCCGAAAACGCTCGGCGTAAGCGCCTTCCCGTTCGGCAAATCGCAACGCGCGAGCGCGTTCCACCACGATCTCGTCGGCCTCCGGCTGCTGCGACAGCAAAGCCAGCGTTTCATCAATAAAGTCCGGCAACGGCATGGCGCGCGGGTCATAGCCCCATTCGCCCTGCAATCCGGTCTGCACCCAGGGCGGAATAATTTCGATGACCTGCACCGGCGTCTGGCGCAACTGACAGCGCAGCGCATCGGTATAGGCATGCAGCGCCGCCTTGCTGGCACAGTAAGTCGGGGTAATCGCCTGCGGCAGAAACGCCAGTTCCGACGTCACATTCAGCACTGCCGCGTGCGGCTGATGCAGCAGATGGGGTATCAACGCGCCGGTCAGCCACAGCGGCCCCAGCAAATTGGTCGACACCGTGTCGTTGATAAGTTGCGGATCCGGTTGGGTAAGATCTTCACGCCGCTGAATACCGGCGTTATTGATCAACACATTGAGCGCCGGATAATCCCGCGCCAGCTGATCGACAAAGGCGCTGATGGCCTCAGGATCGCGCTGATCCAGTACCTGCCAGACCATGCCGGGGAAGGCGGCGGCGGCCTGGCGCAGCGTCGCCTCGCGCCGCCCGGCGATGATCACCTGGTTGCCGCGCTGGTGAAACGCCGCCGCCAGCCCCAGCCCAATGCCCGAGCCGCCGCCGGTAATCAGTATCGTGTTGCCGGTCATCTTCATGTTCGTCGCTCCCTGTTGTCATGACGTCAATGGCATCCTGTTCAGTCAAACAGAAACGTGGTGATATCGCTTTCCCGCAATTGGTAGGTTCCCGAGAAACGGCGCCCCGCCAGATAATCTGGCGACAGGTCGGTCAGCAACTGCAACGTGAAGGTCTGCTGTACGGTATCCAGCCCGACCATGCGGACATCCAGAAAATCGAAGTAACGTTTTACCTGTGGATACAACGCCTTGTACAGGCTCTCTTTGGCGGAAAAACTCAGCGTCAGCATACTGGCGAAGCTGATGGGGTTGTGGGAATGCAGCCAGTCATACTCAATCTCATCGGCGATGCCGGGCCACAGGTTATTGGCGCGCTCGGCGTTCATCCGGGTTTCGATATCCAGCCCGACGCAGGACGCATCGTGGCGGCATTGATGCGCAGCGCACAGCACACTGTCGACGTTGTGGCTGAGCGATCCGATGATACGCTCCGGCCACTGCGGCGAGCGATCGGCCGCGCTGGTCAGCACATAGCCATTCACCCCCAGCCGGGACAGCACCATTTTTGCCAGATAACGCCCCGCCAGATATTCCGCCCGACGTTTCGGCACCGAGCGGGTGATTTCCGCCGGGACGGGAATACCTGCCCGGGAAAACAGATCATCGCGGTACGCCGACAGGTCGAAATAACAGCGCGCACAATGCCCAGGGTAAGTGGTTTCATTCCCGGCCTGACGGACAGTCAACCATTCGATATTTTTGATAAATGAAGAAAGCATGTCACTGCACTCTGCAACCGGGTGTGAGCCGTCCACGAGCAGGCCCTCCGGTAAATAAGACGATGTATCGCCGACTGAACGTGAACGCATCCGGCGAAACACCAACCGCCGCCAGCGGCGAGAAAACCCAGCCCAGCATCCGTTTAATCGACAACCGGGAGTCATTGACCCCGTCGCCGATGTCGCCAAGGATACCGTAAAGTAAAGCAACTAATGCAATAAACGCCAATAGTATGGCGGCGGCATCAGGCGGATTGATGCGGCTCCGGCGACTGCAACCCCGGGAACAGCCGCAGGGTATTGGCGAGAATGGCGCCCGCAATGACCTGCGGCCATTCCGGACGTAATTCGCACAGCGTTTCGAACACCGAAGTAATACGCTCCGGGCGATTCGGTTGCCCCTGAAACCCGCACACCGGCATATCCGGCGCATCGGTTTCCAACAGCAGCCGGTCGAGCGGCAGGCGCGCAATCGCCTGCCGAGTCTTGTTGGCGCGCGGATAGGTAATAGTGCCGCCCACGCCGATGTAGTAGCCAAGGCGGATAAACGTCATGGCCTGATCGTAGCTGCCGGCAAAACCATGCACTACGCCGGTACAGGGAACCGGGTAACGGCGCAGTATTTGCGCCAGTTGATCGTGACTACGACGGGAATGGAGAATAACCGGCAGATCGCGCCGGGCCGCCAGCTGAAGCTGCGCGCCCAGAAACGCTTTCTGCCGTTCAAATTGCGGTTCCGGCATGTAGAGATCCAGGCCGATCTCGCCCACCGCCACCAGACGGGGATGCGGCTGCGCCAGCAGGGACGCCAGTTCGGCCAGATGGGCGTCCTGATGCCCGGCGATATACAGCGGATGCAGCCCCAGCGCGGCGTACAGGGCAGGCCAGCGCTGGCTGAGTTCCAGCACCCGTTCAAAATGTTCGGCGGCCACGGCCGGCACAATCAGGCGGTGTACGCCCGCCTGCGCCGCCCGCGTCAGGCTGCCCGCGTCATCCTCAGCGAACAGGGGAAAATCAAAATGGCAATGGGTATCGATAAACCCGACGCTCGCTGCCTGCGCGCGATCGGGCTCGGCCGCCATCGCGTCATCGGATAAAGAGTGGGTGGGCAACGGTTATCCCTCAGTGCAAACGGTCATGCTCCGAGGATACCTTGTCCTGCTCTTTTCCGTAATATTCCTGCATCACACCGGCCAGAAAACCGTGGTTTCCCGACACCCAGGCGCCGTCGCTGTCAAAGCACTCGGCCCACAGTTCCCACAGACACCCTTTCCACTGCTTCCATCTGCCGATGGCGACATCCAGATTCATCATGATGACCCCCAGAACAGGACAAACGTCGGACAAAAAACAGCACGGACAGTGTGGCGGAAAAATATGACAACCGTATGGCTTCAAGCTATCGCCGGCGTCGCCCCATAAACAGGCTGAGCAGGAACAGGATAATCCCCACCACAAAGACGATTTTAGCCGCGGCGGCGGCAGTACCGGCGAGGCCGCCGAACCCGAAAGCGGCGGCAATGACCGCAATAATCAAAAAGATAATGCCCCAGCGAAACATCAGACCTCCTGGCGAGCGAACAGGCGAGGGAGTCGCCGCCAGTACGTACGCCCCTGAACCGGGCTGCGTATGCCGGGCGGCGTCCATAGTCAGTCAGAAAGGGAATAACGGCGGCGAGCATCGCGCCGCCGCTCTGCCGCCGGTGCTCCCGGCGGCAGAGCGCATCAGGATTTCACCGTCAGCGCGTTCTTGACGCTTTTGACGCCGCTTACGGCTTTAGCGATGGCTTCCGCCCGATCGGCCTGCGCCTGACTCGTCACCTGACCGGTCAGCAGCACCACGCCGTCGTGGGTTTCAACCTTAACGTGACGGGAAGGAACAATGTCATCCGCCAGCAGTTTGGCCTTGATGGTGCTGGTGGTGAGGGTGTCGTCGGCATACGCGCCGACCGACTGCACGCCGCTGTTATCCTTCACCTGCAATTTATCACTGACCGACTTGACCCCTTCGGTCTGGGCGGCGATTTTCACCGCGCCGGTCGCCATCTGCTGGCTGCTGATAAAACCGCTGAGCGTCACCACGCCATCGCGGGTGGAAACGGAAATGTCATTGCTGTCGAGCGTTTCATCTTTCAGCAGCGCGCTTTTCACCCTGGCGGTGAGGGTGCTGTCATCCACAAAGCCCGCGGCCTGTTGTACGGAACTATCGATTTTTTTACCGGCGGTATCTGCGATACGCTGCGCCTGTTGCACCAGCGTTTGCTGCTCAGCCTGCGCCTGACCGCCCGCCAGTACCGTCCCCAGAACCACCGTCGCCAGCGAAAATGCAAATTTAGTCGAAAGTGCAATCTTGGTCTTTTTCATCGATACCTTCCTTATCGTTATTGCCTGTTTCACAACAGGTTTACCCATTAGCCCGAAGCGATTCGTCATGATTCGTCAGATTATCTCGTTAACTAAAAGTATAAAATCAACATAACAAACCACTACGAAAACCAATAGCAGTTAAATAAACCAAATACGTAACACACCGTTAACTATAGCCAATGAGAGTGAAAAGCCCAGCGCAGAGCGGCCGGCTGGCGGTGATTTCAGATTTGTCCGTGGCGGAAAAACCGCGGGGAAGGCAGCAACAACAGATTGATCGTTAAGGAATAAGCAGAAAGCAGCCCACTCCGGACGGAGTGGGCGATAAACCGGCGATTAATGCTCGCGGGTTTTATGGAACCGTACGTCAGGATAACGTTCCTGCGCCAGGTTGAGGTTAACCATGGTCGGCGCCACATAGGCCAGATTGTCGCCGCCATCAAGCGCCAGATGCTGTTCGTTCTTGCGCTTGAACTCCTCGAATTTCTTCACGTCGCCGCACTCGACCCACCGGGCCGTGGAGACGTTCACCGACTCGTACACCGCTTCCACGTTGTATTCGGTTTTCAGGCGCGCCACCACCACGTCAAACTGCAGCACCCCAACCGCACCCACGATCAGATCGTTGTTGATCAGCGGACGGAACACCTGCACCGCGCCCTCTTCGGAAAGCTGCACCAGCCCTTTCAACAGCTGTTTCTGCTTGAGCGGGTCACGCAGGCGGATACGACGGAACAGTTCCGGCGCAAAGTTGGGAATACCGGTGAATTTCAGCTCTTCGCCCTGAGTAAAGGTATCGCCGATCTGGATCGTACCGTGGTTGTGCAAGCCAATGATGTCGCCCGGATAGGCTTCTTCCACGTGGGAACGGTCGCCCGCCATGAAGGTCAGCGCGTCGGAGATCACCACATCTTTGCCGGTGCGCACCTGACGCAGTTTCATGCCTTTATCGTACCGGCCGGACACCACGCGCATGAACGCCACGCGGTCGCGGTGTTTCGGGTCCATATTGGCCTGAATCTTGAACACAAAGCCGCTGAACTTCTCTTCGTCGGCGCTGACCACGCGCGCGTCGGTCTTACGCGGCATCGGCGCAGGCGCCCATGCCACCAGCCCATCCAACATATGGTCCACGCCGAAGTTGCCCAGCGCGGTGCCGAAGAACACCGGCGTCAGTTCGCCGTTCAGGAACGCGTCCTGTTCAAACTCGTGGGAAGCGCCTTTTACCAGTTCCAGCTCATCGCGCAACTGCGCGGCCAGATCCTCGCCCACCGCCTGATCCAGTTCCGGATTATCCAGCCCTTTGACGATGCGCACGGCCTGAATGGTGTGGCCCATGCCGCTCTGATAAAGATAGGTTTCATCTTTGTAGAGGTGATAGACGCCCTTGAACAGCTTGCCGCAGCCGATCGGCCAGGTAATCGGCGCACAGGCGATGTTCAGCTCGCTTTCCACTTCATCCAGCAGCTCCATCGGGTCGCGGATGTCGCGGTCGAGTTTGTTCATGAAGGTCAGGATCGGCGTGTCACGCAGACGGGTAACTTCCATCAGCTTACGGGTCCGATCCTCAACGCCCTTGGCGGCGTCGATCACCATCAGGCAGCAGTCGACGGCGGTCAGCGTACGGTAGGTATCTTCGGAAAAGTCTTCGTGCCCCGGCGTATCCAGCAGGTTGACCAAGCATTCACGGTAAGGGAACTGCATCACCGAGGTGGTAATCGAGATACCACGCTGCTTTTCCATTTCCATCCAGTCGGATTTGGCGTGCTGGCTGGAGCCGCGTCCTTTCACCGTACCGGCGACCTGAATCGCCTGTCCGAACAGCAGCACCTTTTCCGTAATGGTGGTTTTACCGGCGTCGGGGTGAGAGATAATGGCGAATGTCCGACGTTTCGAGACTTCGCGTGCGTATTCACTTGGAGACATGTTATTCAGGCTTCTTAATAGTTAGCCGCCCGACACGCGCATCGCACGCCGCATCAGGCAAAGCGGAAAATACAGACATCAAGCTGTATAATGCCAATCAGTTAAGCCATCGGCACTCGCAGTAAGCGCAGCCGCATGGCTGAGAGATTCCATTAAGCATTTTTACACGCGTTTTCCCCCACACAGGCTTAAATGACAGGCATAAGTAGCGACAGACATAAATAAGCCGTCCATTTTCCCCGATTTGCCAGCCCGGCACAATCAATCATAACGTAAACACGATCGACCATAACGCAAACACAGTCGGTGATAACGCAAACAGCGCATTAGGCACGTCGCCTGATAATAACATTCAGAAACATTTGTAAAGATCTGTTTTACACTTACCGATAACAGACAGGTTAACGCTTATCATAATTAAGGAGAGAGCATGAGCCTGTCTGTCGACAATACGGGTTATAGCAGTTCTCAGACCCAGATTAACGCACCATCCGCCGGCGCTTCGTCCAACGGCGATCCGGTAAAAATCGATCCTCTGACCGGAAAAACGATTGAACTCCCTACCAGCATCAAAGTATCCGAAGAAACGCTGGCGCGCTGGCGCAGCGCCACGCCGCTGAATGAAACACTGAGTAAAGAAACACTGAGTAAAGAAGAACAGGAAAAACTGACGCTCGCCATTCGCGACCTGCGCAACGATGTGATTACGCGCACCTCCTCCGGCGTCAGTCTGAACAACCTGCTGTTTCGCGACCCCATCACGTCCAGCGACGGCCTGACGTTTAGCAGCTGGGCCAATAACATCAAAGCCGACAGCGGCATCAGCAAGGAAGACCTCCTGACGCTGGTCCACGATGTGCTGGCCTACGGCTTCGCCAATCAGCAGAGCAATATCACCAGCGCCATGCAACTGAGCGTGAAAAAAGCCGAACTGACCGCGATCAAAGACAAGTATCTGGACAGCAGCTACCAGCAGCAGGCGGAAGCGGCCATCAACAGCTACGTCAATCAGAAAATCAGCGATGAAGACGCCATCGGCAAGGCGCTGATGGAAGGCGAATACCGCATCGGCATCGAAGTGGGCGATACCGCTCGCGCGGTGTGGGCACAAAGCCAGCTACAGAAATACGACGCCGGCACCAGCGATTTGCAGGTCAAACGCCAGCAAATCTTTGCGCTGGCGAGCGGCGGCAACGTGGACGGCTGGTTCGACAGTTTCAGCCATTACCTGCAGGCCTCGTCCTACGGCAGCGACTGGGAACAGCAGAACATCGATGCGCTGCAGAACCAATGGCAGCAGTTCCGCCAGCGTCTGGGGTGATGCACATCACGCTATTAAGATCCACGCGGATAATAACATTTAGAAACATTTGTAAAGATCTAATTTACACTTACCGATAACAGACAGGCTAACGCTTAATTGCATTTAAGGAGAGAGTATGAGCTTGTCTGTTATCAATACGGGTTATAGCAATTCTCAAACCCAGAGCCTTACCACGTCAGCCACCAACACCTCAGTCGGCAATCCGGTCAAAATTGTCGATCGGAATGGAACCACGGTTGACTCCGCCGCCACCGAGCTGTCCGAAGAAGCGCGGGCTCACCTGCGCGACCTTCTCGACAAGGCAAACACCAAGTACGCACAGCAAGGCACGTCTCTTGAAGAGGAACTGGCGAAACAGCTGCGCGATCGCAGAGAGGCCAGTGCGATCCCCACCCCCAATCCCGGCGATCCGACCCAGTCAGTCAATCTGGTTGGTACGCCAATCGTGATGATCCCGGGGGTTAATATGAACCACCCGCTGTTCACCGACCGTTTTCTGACCGACGAATCCGCGGTATTCGGCGTCTGGGCCAATAACCTCAAGGCCGACAGCGGCATCAGTAAAGATGACTTTCTCGATCTCGTTCACAGCGCCTTGTCTGATACCCCACTGCCCACCTGGAGCAGCGTCACCGACAACCTGGAGTTGCCGATCAAACAAGCCAAGCTGGAAGCGCTGAAAAACCGCTACATCGACAGCAATTACCAGCAGCAAGCCAGTCAGGATATTACGCAGTACGTCAGTGACCGGATCGCCGCTTTCGACAGGATGGAGAAAGGCACGCTGGAGAGTGTATATCAATACAGTACCGACACCGGCGATACCCAACGGGCAGAGGCGGCACAGCGCGAGTTGCAGAAAAACAGTGAGGGTATCTCGACCAGTCAACTGGAACGCAAGAAGGTGTTTGCGCTGACTGAATCCGGCAGCGTCGATAGCTGGTTCGATCAATTCCGCAATTATGTATCCAGAACCTTCGCCGACCCTTACACCAAAAGCGACTATCTGTCGGCCATCGGCCAGTTCCAGGCGCAATGGCAACAGTTCCAGCAACAGCTGGGGTAACCGGCGCCCCGCAGCGCAATCAAAGATCAATTGTGCTGCATTCCCCGACGGCGGATGGAAAAAACCGCCACAACTTCTTATGCTGCTATTCCTCGGCTTTACCCATCGCACCCACCTGCAGAGGATATGGCTATGCAAGACTGGAACCCCGAGCTTTACCTGCGCTTTGCCGGCGAACGTACCCGCCCCGCCCTTGAACTGTTATCCCGCATTTCCCATTCCGCCCCGGCCGCCATCACCGATCTGGGCTGCGGCCCCGGCAACAGTACCGAGCTGCTGCATCAGGCCTGGCCGCAGGCGCGGGTCACCGGCGTGGATAACTCAAGCGCCATGCTGCAACAGGCGCGACAGCGTCTGCCGGGCTGCACGTTTCAGGAGGCGGATATCGCCAGTTGGCAGCCGGACGCGCCGCAGGACATTATCTACGCCAACGCCTCGCTGCAATGGTTGCCGGCTCATGACCAACTGCTGCCTGCGCTGATCGAACATCTGACGCTGGGCGGGGTGCTGGCGGTGCAAATGCCGGATACCCTCAGCCAGCCCACACATCAACTGATGCGCAAAATCGCCGCCGAAGGGCCGTGGTGGGAACGATTCGGTGATGTGGACAAGGTCAGGCAGGCGTTGCTCAGCACCGGGCAGTACTACGATCTGTTGGTCAGTCACGGCTGCGACGTGGATATCTGGCACACCACCTACTATCACGTGATGAGCGGGCCGCAGGCAATCATCGAGTGGTTGAAAGGCACCGGTCTGCGCCCGTTTCTGGCGGAACTGAACGAGCAGGAACAGCAGGATTTTCTGCAACAGTACCAGCTGTGCCTGCAAACGGCCTACCCGGCTCAGGCGGACGGCAACAGCCTGCTGACCTATCCGCGCCTGTTTATGGTGGCGACCAAACGCCAGTGATACGACAGCCCAACTCAGGGTTTGCGGGTCTGATCGCCATCCTGCGTGGACGGCTCATCGTCGTTAGCCGGTTCATCATCCTGCGCCGACGCGTTGGCCGTCAGCAAATAAGGAGACTGCTGCCAGCGGGAACGGCGATGCTGCAGCAGGGTGCGGGCCAAAATAATGCCGATGGCCAGCGCCATCAGAATCATCAATCGCAGGATATTGGTGGTGTTGTCGACCTGACGGGCTTCGGTCGCCAGCACGTGGGTATCCAGCGTGATGCGCAGAAAACCGATCGGCCCGTCTTTACTGTTGATCGGCTCCACCAGTTGGTGGTTGAAGTAGCTGCCGGCGCGGCTGCCATCCAGCGCCAGCCGGTCGCGCACCTCAATCTGTTCGCCGGCGCGCGCCACCAGCGTGCCGTCCTGCTGGTACAACGCGGCATCCAGAATACGGTTGTGGTCGGTGAGCTGTCGCAGCGTTTCCCCGATTCTGCCGCTGTTGTCGCTGTTGCTTTCCATCAGCGGCGTCAGACTGAACGCCACCTGCTTCACCAGCGTGCGCGCCAGTTCTTCCACCTGCTCGGAACGGGCCATTTGATGACTGAGGCTGAAATAGGACGCGCCCTGCAGCAACACCACCAGCAGAGCCAGACAGATCAGCACAATGACCGTACGATGTAAGCGAAATTTTATCCGGGCCCGAACCATGGGAATACCTGCGCGATTTGGATACTTTCATGTTGCCAGAAGCGTTGGCGATAGGATAGCTTGTTGCGTTGATTTGTGACCGTCCACCCCGTCAATTCTTCACTACCCGCAGGAAAGGATATTTAACCCATGTCGAACCGTTTGACCTATAGCGATCTGCCCGATGAGATCAACTGCTGGCCAAATTTACCGCTGTCGTTGAGTGACGACGAGGTGATGCCGCTCGACTACCGCGCCGGCAATACCGGCTGGCTGATGTACGGCGACGTGCTCGACAAATATCTGTTATCCCGCATTCAGCGCCGTCTGGATGAGCCGCTGGTGATCGTCAGCGCCTGGAGCGTAGATGATTATCAGGTGGTACGGTTGGCCGGCATCCTGACGCCGCGCATCACCAAGGTAGCCCACGAACTGGGGCTGGACGTGACGCCAATGTACAACACCCCGAGCCTGCGCTCACCCGGTCTGCTGGTCATGGACATGGATTCCACCGCGATCCAGATCGAATGTATCGATGAGATCGCCAAACTGGCGGGCACCGGCGAGCAAGTGGCCGAGGTCACCGAGCGCGCCATGCGCGGCGAGCTGGATTTCTCCGCCAGCCTGCGTCAGCGCGTCGGCACCCTGAAAGACGCGGACGCCAACATTCTGCGCCAGGTGCGGGACGCCCTGCCGCTGATGCCGGGTCTGAAAAACATGGTCAAACAGTTGCAGGACGCGGGCTGGCATCTGGCCATCGCTTCCGGCGGCTTCACCTATTTCGCCGACTACCTGCGTGATGAACTCGGGCTAGTGGCGGCGGTCGCCAACGAAATGGGCATGCGCGACGGCAAACTGACCGGCGACGTGGTCGGCCCGATCGTCGATGCGAAATATAAAGCCGATACGCTGCGTCAGCTGGCGGAAAAGCTTTCGATCCCGCCGCACCAGACGGTCGCCATCGGCGACGGCGCCAACGACCTGCTGATGATCAAAGCGGCCGGGCTGGGCATCGCCTACCACGCCAAACCCAAGGTCAACGAACAGAGTGCGGTCAGCATCCGCCATGCCGACTTGACCGGCGTACTGTGCATTCTCAGCGGCAGCCTGAGGCATGAAAAAGGCTGAGCCACGCCATACCGAGATGCAGTGCAGTAAAGAGCACTGATGTAGTAAAGAGCAGTAAAAAGGAGGTAATTCATGGCCAAAGCCGTCAAACGCGCCTTTGTCTGTAATGAATGCGGGGCCGACTATCCGCGTTGGCAGGGGCAGTGCAGCGCCTGTCACGCCTGGAATACCATCACCGAGGTGCGTCTGGCCGCCGCGTCCTCCTCGTCACGCAACGACCGTTTCTCCGGTTACGCCGGGGACAGCGGCAACGTCAGCCGGGTACAGAAACTGTCGGACATCAGCCTGGAAGCGCTGCCGCGTTTCTCCACCGGCTTTCTGGAATTCGACCGGGTGCTGGGCGGCGGCGTAGTACCCGGCAGCGCCATTCTGATCGGCGGCAACCCCGGCGCCGGCAAAAGTACCCTGTTGCTGCAAACCCTGTGCAAACTGGCCGAACAGATGAAGACCCTGTATGTCACCGGCGAGGAATCCCTCCAGCAGGTGGCGATGCGCGCTCACCGTCTTGGCCTGCCCGCCCAGCACATCAATATGCTGTCGGAAACCAGCATCGAGCAGATCTGCCTGATTGCCGAACAGGAACAGCCGAAACTGATGGTGATCGACTCCATTCAGGTGATGCATCTGGCGGACATTCAGTCGTCTCCCGGCAGCGTGGCGCAGGTGCGGGAAACCGCCGCCTACCTGACACGCTTCGCCAAAACCCGCGGCGTCGCCATCATCATGGTCGGCCACGTCACCAAAGACGGCTCGCTGGCCGGCCCGAAAGTGCTGGAGCACTGTATCGACTGTTCGGTGCTGCTGGACGGCGACGCCGACTCCCGTTTCCGCACCCTGCGCAGCCACAAAAACCGCTTCGGCGCCGTCAACGAGCTGGGCGTCTTCGCCATGACCGAACAAGGGCTGCGGGAAGTCAGCAACCCGTCCGCCATCTTCCTGAGCCGGGGCGATGAAATCACCTCCGGCAGTTCGGTGATGGTGGTATGGGAAGGCACCCGGCCGCTGCTGGTGGAAATTCAGGCGCTGGTGGATCACTCGATGATGGCGAATCCGCGTCGGGTAGCGGTCGGGCTGGAACAGAACCGGCTGGCGATCTTGCTGGCGGTACTGCACCGCCACGGCGGGCTGCAAATGTCGGATCAGGACGTATTCGTCAACGTGGTGGGCGGCGTCAAGGTAACGGAAACCAGCGCCGACCTGGCGCTGCTGCTGTCGCTGGTGTCCAGTTTCCGCGATCGGCCGCTGCCGCAGGATTTGGTGGTGTTCGGCGAAGTCGGGCTGGCCGGAGAAATCCGCCCGGTGCCGAGCGGTCAGGAACGCATCACCGAAGCCGCCAAGCACGGCTTTAAACGCGCCATCGTGCCGTTTGCCAACATGCCGAAAAAACCGCCCGCCAACATGCAGGTGATGGGCGTGAAAAAACTGTCGGACGCGCTGGCGATCCTTGATGATCTGTAATTTCCATTAGGCTTTGCTCGTCAGAGCCTTAATATGGCAGAGCGTTAACATCGTAACGCGTTAATATAGCAGAGCGTTATCCGCCACATCGGAGTATCAGACCATGTCTCCCTACGATTACCTGAAAACAGCCATCAGACAAAAAGGCTGTACCCTGCAACAGGTCGCCGATGCCGCGGGTATGACCAAAGGCTACTTAAGCCAGTTGCTCAACGCCAAAATCAAAAGCCCCAGCGCCCAGAAGCTGGAATCGCTGCACCGTTTTCTGGGGCTGGAATTTCCTTATCAGCAAAAAAGCATCGGCGTGGTGTTCGGCAAGTTTTATCCGCTGCACACCGGCCACATTTACCTGATTCAGCGCGCCTGCAGCCAGATAGACGAACTGCACGTGATTCTGGGCTACGACGAGCCGCGCGACCGCCAGCTGTTCGAGCACAGTTCCATGTCGCAACAGCCGACCGTCAGCGACCGCCTGCGCTGGCTGCTGCAAACCTTCAAGTATCAGAAAAATATCCATATTCATGCCTTCAACGAACAGGGCATGGAACCCTATCCGCACGGCTGGGATGTGTGGAGCCGCGGCATTAAGCAGTTCATGTCGGAAAAAGGCATCGACCCTAGCTACGTCTACACCAGCGAAGAGCAGGACGCGCCGCAGTACAAGGAACATCTCGGCATCGAAACCGTGCTGATCGACCCTAAACGCTCCTTTATGAGCATCAGCGGCGCGCAGATCCGTCAGGATCCGTTCCGCTACTGGGAATATATCCCCACCGAGGTGAAACCGTTCTTCGTGCGCACCGTGGCGGTTTTGGGCGGCGAGTCCAGCGGCAAGTCCACGCTGGTCAACAAGCTGGCCAATATTTTCAATACCACCAGCGCCTGGGAATACGGCCGCGATTACGTGTTCTCCCACCTGGGCGGCGACGAAATGGCGCTACAGTATTCAGACTACGACAAAATCGCGCTCGGCCAGGCCCAGTACATTGATTTCGCCGTGAAATATGCCAACAAAGTGGCGTTTATCGACACCGACTTCATCACCACGCAGGCGTTTTGCAAAAAATACGAAGGCCGTGAGCACCCGTTCGTACAGGCGCTGGTTGAGGAGTACCGCTTTGATCTGGTGATTCTGCTGGAGAACAACACCCCCTGGGTGGCGGACGGCCTGCGCAGTCTGGGCAGCGCGGCGGATCGCAAGGCGTTTCAGGACGTGCTCAAAAGTATGCTGGCGGAAAATAACGTGCCGTACGTCCACGTCACCGAATCAGACTACGACAGCCGCTTTCTGCGCTGCGTGGAGCTGGTGCAGCAAATGCTGGGACACGACCGGCAAACGCCGATGCCGGCGGCGAGTTAATCCCGCCGCGCTTTCACCAGCGCCAACTGCGGGACGGGGTGATAATTTCCGGCAGCGGCACATCCCAGCTTTCCGCCGGCAGCACATCCACCTGCTGACAATCGTGCGCCAGCCCGATGGGATACGGACCGCGCGACCGCCAGTGCTGCAGCGTGCGGTCATAAAACCCGCCGCCCATGCCAAGCCGCTGCCCGGCAGCGTCGAACGCCACCAGCGGCGTCAGCAGCACATCCAGTTGCTCAACCGGCAACACCTGGCGCACATCCAGCCGCGGCTCCTGAATCTTCAGCCGGTTCCACACCAGTTCGGTATCCGGCGCATAACGCAAAAACAGCAGATGCCCGTTGCAGAACGGATGCAGCACCGGCAGGTAAACCTGTTTTTGTCGCTGCCATAACACGTCGATCAACGGCCGGGTATCCAGCTCGCCGTCAAACGACAGAAACAGCGCCACCCGACTGGCGTCGCCAAAACGCGGGTGCGCCATCGCCCGTTCGGCGGCCTGTGCGGCAAAAGCGGCTTGCTGTTCACGATTTAACGCGCGACGACGCTGACGAACCTGCTGACGGATTTGCTGGCGTAATGCCGCTACGGAAGAAAGGTCGGAAGAAGCACTGGCTGGATTCATGCGCAGTCACTTTCATGCAATTAACATGCAATCAAAGGGGAATAAACGAGAGGGAATCTCCGAGATGCCGCCGCAGGCTGTAACCCTTGAACCCTTGGTTCAAGGTGAACGCAACGTCGCAGTCTTAAGGCTTCTCGGTCGAACCGAGCATGCTCACCAACCACGGATCGTTACATTCTGTTGGTTGAAATATCGGCTCAGGGGACTTGCCCGCTGACGAACATCTCAGAGAAATTTTGTTCTTTCAAGGCTACCTTATCATGTCTGGCAGCGATGTGTTACCCCAAAAAACCGTACTTTTGTCAAAACGAGACACGCTACTCAAATTGCGCGCCCTGACGCTCGGTAATACGGCCCTGCTCCAGCAACGCCTGTTCAATCGTCTGCTGCAACATGCGAATACGCTGTTCCATATTGGCGGCATAATCGCGGGTTTTCAACCGCTCCTGCGCCAGCTCGTGGCACACGTTGAGCGCCGCGATGAACACCAGTTGCTCCGTGTTCGTCACCCGGGTACGAACCTTGAGGTCCTGCAACCGCTGGTTAAGATCCTCCGCAGCCTGATTCAGCGCATCCTGCTGTTCTGGCGGACAATTGACTCTTAACGAACGGCCAAAAATCTGAATATCTACCGGTTGTGCAGACATGTCACCTTCCTGCCTTATTTCGTTTCACGCCCGCATGAGGGACATCCGCTGCGCGGCCCGTGACGGGGCCGGGAAAAAGCGGGCGCTACTATATATATCCACAATAGAAGATACAAGCCCTTTATACCCGCCATACTTCAAGCCGCAGAGGCGTTGGCTGCGCTCACTCACCCGAATCACTTACCTGAGTAAGCTCATCGGGATTCGCTCACTTGCCGCCTTTCTGTCGCTTGAAATCTATTGGGTATCTGGTCTGGCGACGGAGCTTGCTGGTATAGCAGCGGAGCTTGGTGGTAGCATAACACGAACGACCTGCCAACGACGATGAATGCTCATGTCTATACAGAATACACTCCCCGGTTACGAAGCTATCGACCAGCTACTGCAACAGCATCAGGTGGCCCTGACCGCCGCCGAAATGCACGGACTGATAAGCGGCATGCTGTGCGGCGGCAACCATGATGATAGCTGGAAAACGCTGACGTTCGAACTGACCAACGACGGTATGGCCTTCCCGCAGACGCTGGCCCAGCCGCTGCAACATCTGTATCAGGCTACCCGCGACGCGCTGGAGGACGACGGCTTTCTGTTCCAGCTGTTCCTGCCGGACGACACGCTGGAGCACGTCAGCGTATTCGACCGCGCCGACGCGCTGGCCGGCTGGGTCAACCATTTTCTGCTCGGCCTCGGCGTCGTCCAGCCCCGCCTTGGCAAAACGCAGGGCGAGCTGAAAGAAGCGATTGACGATCTGCGCAACATCGCCCAGCTCGGTTACGACGAAGACGAAGATAAAGATGAACTGGAGCAGTCGCTGGAAGAAGTGATCGAGTATGTACGGGTAGCGGCCATCATGTGCCATAACGAATTCACCCGTCCGGTGGTCACTGCGCCGGAGCAAAAAAAACCGACACTGCATTAACACACATTCTGCATTTGATGCCCTTTTCAGGAGCAGGTAATGAATCAACAAGAATACCTCCGCCGCCGTCTGGCCCTGCTGGACAAGATGGCGCCCGGCAGCGCGGCTATCCTGTTTGCCGCGCCGGAAGCGCAACGTAACGCAGACAGCGACTACCCTTACCGCCAGAGCAGCGATTTCTGGTATTTCACCGGCTTCAATGAGCCGGAAGCGGCATTGCTGCTGATCAAAAGCGACGAGAATCACCATCACAGCGTGCTGTTCAACCGGGTGCGCGACGTCACCGCTGAAATCTGGTTCGGCCGTCGCCTCGGCCAGGAAGCGGCCCCCGCCAGGCTGGGCGTAGACCGCGCGCTGCCGTTCAGCGAAATCGGCGAACAGCTGCATCTGCTGCTCAACGGCCTGGATGTGGTCTACCATGCGCAGGGCGAATACACCTATGCCGACAAGCTGGTGTTCGCCGCGCTGGAAACCCTGCGCACCGGCGGTACGCGCAAAGGCTTCCACGCGCCGGCGACGCTGACCGACTGGCGGCCGTGGGTACACGATATGCGCCTGTTTAAATCGCCGGCGGAAATCGACATCCTGCGCCGCGCCGGTGAAATCAGCGCGCTGGCCCACACCCGCGCCATGGAGAAATGCCGCCCCGGTATGTTCGAATACCAGTTGGAAGGGGAAATCCACCACGAATTCAACCGCCACGGCGCGCGCTACCCGTCCTATAACACCATTGTCGGCAGCGGCGAAAACGCCTGCATTCTGCACTACACCGAAAATGAATGTCAGATGCGCGACGGCGATCTGGTGCTGATCGACGCCGGTTGCGAATATCAGGGCTACGCCGGCGACATCACCCGCACCTTCCCGGTCAACGGCAAATTCACCCCGGCGCAACGCGCTATTTACGACATCGTGCTGGAATCGGAAGTGCGCGCTATCGAGATGTTCGCGCCGGGCCGCAGCATCCGCGAAGTGAACGAGGAAGTGGTGCGCATCATGCTGCGCGGCCTGATCAAACTCGGCCTCCTGCAAGGCGACGTCGACACCCTGTTCGCCGAGCAGACGCACCGCCAGTTCTTCATGCACGGCCTGAGCCACTGGTTGGGTATGGATGTGCATGACGTCGGCGACTACGGCACCGCCGATCGCGGCCGTACGCTGGAGCCGGGCATGGTGCTGACGGTCGAGCCGGGTCTGTACATCGCGCCGGACGCCGATGTGCCGCCGGAGTATCGCGGCATCGGCATTCGTATCGAAGACGATATCGTCATCACCGAGAACGGCAATGAAGTGCTGACCGGCGACGTGGTGAAAGATCCGGACGAGATTGAAGCATTAATGGCAAGGGCGGCAGGACAAGCCTCATGACCGTCATGATTGTCGGCGGCGGAATGGCGGGCGCAACGCTGGCACTGGCGATCTCCCGCCTGTCGGGCGGCCGGATCCCGGTGGATCTGATCGAAGCTCGCTCGCCGCAGGAAAACCACCACCCCGGCTTTGACGCCCGCGCCATCGCGCTGGCGCAGGGCACCTGCATGCAGTTGGACGCCATCGGCGTCTGGCAGGCGCTGGCGCCCGTCGCCAGCCCTATCGCCAGCGTGCACGTCAGCGATCGGGGGCATGCGGGACGGGTGCGGTTACAGGCCAGCGATTACCGGGTGCCGGCGCTGGGCCACGTGGTCGAACTGCACGACGCCGGCAAACGGCTGTTTTCACTGCTACAGAACGCGCCCGGCGTGCGGCTGCACTGCCCGGCAACGGTGGTGGAGGTCAACCGGGAGGCTGACGGCGCATCGCTGCTGCTGGACAACGGCGCCCGCCTCAGCGGACAACTGCTGGTGGCGGCCGACGGCTCCCGTTCCCAACTGGCGCAACACGCCGGCATTCAGTGGCAGCAGGCGCCGTATGGACAGGTGGCGATCATCGCCAACGTCGCCACCGCCGAAGCGCATCAGGGCCGCGCCTATGAGCGCTTCACCGAGCACGGCCCGCTGGCGCTGCTGCCGATGAGCAAAGGCCGCAGTTCGCTGGTGTGGTGCCACCCGCTGTCACAACAGGCCGAGGTGGATAACTGGAGCGACGCGCAGTTCCGCCAGCAGTTGCAGCGCGCTTTCGGCTGGCGGCTGGGCGCGATAACCCAGGTCGGCGATCGCCACAGTTATCCGCTGGCGCTGGTGACCGCCAGTCAGCATATCAGCCACCGTCTGGCGTTGGTGGGCAACGCGGCGCAAACCCTGCACCCCATCGCCGGGCAAGGGTTTAACCTCGGTCTGCGCGACGTGATGACGCTGGCGGAAACGCTGACGGCCGCCGTTGAACAGGGTGAAGACCCGGGCAGTCAGGCGGTGTTGCAACGCTATCAGCGCCGCCGCCAGCCGGATCAACACACCACGGTAGCCTTGACCGACGGGCTGGTGCGCGTCTTCTCCAACCACCTGTTCCCGATGGAAGTCGGGCGGAATCTGGGGCTGATGGCGATGAACAGCCTGCCGTTGCTGCGGGATGTGCTGGCGCGGCGCACGCTGGGTTGGGTGGAACGTTAACACAGACAGGAATTCATGCTCTATGCAATCATTTGATGTGGTCATCGCGGGCGGGGGAATGGTTGGACTGGCGCTGGCCTGCGGTCTGCAAGGCAGCGGCCTGAGCGTCGCCGTGTTGGAAAAACAGACCGCGACCGAACCGCTGGCGAACGGCCCGCACGCGCTGCGCGTCTCCGCCATCAATGCCGCCAGCGAGGCGCTGCTGCGCAAGCTCAACGTCTGGCCGGGTATTGCCGCGCAGCGGCTGAGTCCTTACAACGAAATGTATGTCTGGGACAAAGACAGCTTCGGCAATATCCGTTTTTGCGGGGAAGAGTTCGGCTTCTCCCGTCTCGGCCACATTATTGAAAACGACGTCATCCAGTGGGCGTTGTGGCAGCAGGCAAGCCAGTCGCGGGACATCACCCTGCTGGCGCCCGCCGCGCTGCGGCAGGTCGCCTGGGGCGAAAACGAAGCCTTCATTACGCTGGAAGACGGCAGCATGCTCACCGCCCGGCTGGTGGTGGGGGCGGACGGCGCGCACTCCTGGCTGCGCCAGCACGCCGACATTCCGCTGACTTTCTGGAATTACGGCCATCATGCGCTGGTCGCCAACATCCGCACCGAGCGGCCGCACGGCGCCATCGCCAGCCAGGTGTTCCACGGCGACGGCATTCTGGCGTTTCTGCCGCTGAGCGATCCGCACCTCTGTTCGATTGTCTGGTCGCTGCCGCCGGAACGCGCTCAACAGATGCGCGAGCTGCCCGCCGACGAGTTCGCCAGGCAGTTGGCGATGACCTTCGATATGCGGCTGGGGCTGTGCCAGCTGGAGGGCGACCGTCAAACCTTCCCGCTCACCGCGCGCTATGCCCGCAGCTTTGCCGCCCATCGGCTGGTGCTGACGGGCGATGCGGCGCACACCATTCATCCGCTGGCCGGCCAGGGCGTCAACCTCGGATTTATGGACGTGGCGGAGCTGATTGCCGAACTCAAGCGGTTGCAAGCGCAGGGCAAAGACATCGGCCAGCACCTGTATCTGCGGCGCTACGAACGGCGTCGCAAGCACAGCGCCGCGCTGATGCTGGCGAGTATGCAGGGCTTTCGCACCCTGTTCGCCGCGTCCCATCCGGTCGGCGGCCTGCTGCGCGACATCGGCCTGAAACTGGCGGACACGCTGCCGGGCATAAAACCGACTCTGGTGCGTCAGGCGATGGGGCTTAACGATCTACCGGACTGGCTGGATCATGCCGGCTGATCCATGCCACATAACCTGAGAATATCAGGCCGCGTGCGTTATGGCGCGGCCCGCAAATCCCGCAATACGACCCGCTCGCCGGCAAAGAAATAGGTATATTCAAACAGTTGCTGTTTGCCATCGCCGTTCTTCCAGTCGGTATATTCCACGATGCCTCGCACCACCTTCTGACCGTTCACCTGATCCAGCAGCGAAAAAGAAAAATAAGGCCGGGTTCCCAATTTTTCCTGAATACGTTCGCGGATAACCGAATCGCCCAGATAAAAACCAAGCGGTGAAATATAGACGCCATAGGTGCGATAAAAATAATTTTCGCTAATCTGCCGGGCAATAACCTGATAGCAGCGATCATAGAGCGGGGTCTTTTTTTCTTCGACAATGCCCGGCGCGGGAGAAACGGTATTATCGATACCATAAGCGACAGCGCCGCCATCCGCCAGACTGATGCGATAGGTATAACGCTCGCCGCCGATCGGTTCATTAATGCCGTGATAGTGTTTTTTCAATACGCCGGCGTACTTGTCTTTCAGGCTGGCGTCGTAAATCCGGATCGTCGGTTTGGGATCGCGATTCTGCGCCAGCGCGGCCGCCAGCGCTTTCAGATTGGCGTCTGACATAAAAAACCGATCCTGACCGAGCTGTGAAAGATCGGCAAAATAAGCCACCAGCCACTCATCCCGATCCTGCAAATCCTCACCTGCCAGCGAGAAAAAATCGCCCGTCAGATTCAGTTTCAGCAACCGATCGAGGTACGCCTGCTGTCGTTTGACGAACGCTGTCTTCTCTGCCCGTTCCGCCTGCACCCGCGCCACAAACTGCGCCGGTGCGTCGGTTTCGGCAAAGCGGACCATAAAGGTCTGGTCGTCGCTGCGATCGAGCAGGTAGAGCGCATACGCGCCCTGCCAGGATTTAAACGGTTCCGAGGGGGAAAGCCGGGTCATATCGAGGTACTGCAACTGCTCGCCGAACTGGGCGCGCAGCATCTTTTTATAAGGAGCGGGATTGGAAAAACGGATACAGGACGCCAGTAACGGCACGACCAGCAACATTGCCAGCCACATCACTTTTCTCATTGATCATCCTTGTCAGGCGCAGATGTTATTTTCGTCTGAATAATGTCCAGGCAGTTACGCAGCATTCAGATTTCATAATAACAGTAAAATAAGCACCACCAATTATTTTCGCCACATTCGATAACGCATTAATATTTACAAGACGGAATTATCCATTCCTCAGATAAATCACAATACATTTTCATTACAAGAAGCCACAGCATTTAATATCTGTCGCATTAAAAGAACATCCATCATGATTGGAAAAAACAATTAACACATCAGATAGATAGCCTTGATGACTAACACTCGAACATCGTGATTTAAAGGCGTATGCTATCGGCAAAGACGATCGTAACTATTTAAAGGAGAGTGAATTATTCACTGTTCGTCTTTTCTTTTTTCTGTTTTATTCCCAAGGAGAAATACCATGCAGGCTCGTACCGTTAAGGAAAAAATTATATTGGCGGTGATGATTGGCATTATTGCCGGCATCATTTGCGCGATCGCCAAATTCGGCTGGGAAATTCCCTTCCCGCCTCGTACCCCGGAAAGGGATCTTACCAACCCGCCTCAGCAGCTATTGCAACAGCTTGGCATGTCGTTTGATCTTTCGCATCTGACCTATCTGTTCAACGGCAATCCGCGGCCGATCATGAGTTTCATCATGCATTTCGGCTTCTCGATTACCTTTACCGTGCTTTATTGCGTAGCAGCGGAATTCTGGCCGCGCATCAAGCTCTGGCAAGGCGCTTTTTACGGTCTGGTGCTGTGGGCCGTCTTCCATGTGGTGCTGCTGCCACTGTTCGGTACCGTACCGGCACCGTGGGACCAGCCGTTCGCCGAGCACTTCTCAGAAATCTTCGGCCACATGTTCTGCTTCTGGGTTGCCGAACTGGCGCGGCGCGATCTGCGTAACCGCATCACCCACCAGTCAGAAGACAACGCGCTGACTACACAACACGCGCACTGAGTTTCCTGCCTCATCAGGCCATCTATTCAGGATGGCCTTTGTTCTCATGCTTTATGAAGCAGCTTTATAAAAACGACCTTAATAAAAACAGTCTTCTTTTATATCCTTTTGGGAATTAAAAATAATTTTTTATGCTTTTACACACTTCCGGCAACTCCCTAGAGTAGGTTGTTAAGACTACACTCCTTATTACTATGCTAATTTCGAGGACTCAGGGAATGGCGACATTATCTCCGGCAAGCAAAACATCACGGTTCTCCTTACTCACCGCAGGGCTGCTGTCTCTGGCGGTGGGCGCATCGCCTTTCGCCCACGCGGCGGACGCCACCGTTACGCCCGTGCAAGGCGGCACGCTGAATATCGGGCTGGGCAGCGATACCCCGGTCATCGATCCATCCATCACCGCTTATTCCGTGGCGGCGCTGGTCGCCCGCAACGTGGTGGATTCGCTGGTTGGTCAGGCGGAAGACAACCGTTTTACGCCCTGGCTGGCCGAACGCTGGGAAATCGACGACAACAACACCCGTTATACCTTCCACCTGCGTAAAGACGTGACGTTCAGCGACGGCACCAAACTGGACGCGGCGGCGGTAAAATACAACCTGGACCGTATTCTCGACCCGAAAACCACCTCCAGCTACGCCAAATCCCTGCTGGGGCCAATCGACAGCATTACCACGCCGGACGACTACACGCTGGTGATCAGCTATAAGAGCCCGTTCGCCGCGCTATTGCAGGGGCTGAGCCTGCCGTATTTGGGCATTCAGTCGCCGACGTACCTGAAAAACACTCCGAATACCAGCAACACCATCGTCGGCTCCGGTCCGTTCATTCTGGAATCCTTCGTAAAAGGCAGCGGCAGCCGCCTGAAAAAACGTCCGGATTATCAATGGGGACCGGGCTATGCCGCCCACACCGGTCCGGCCTATCTGGATAAAATCGAATTCAAATATCTGCCGGAATCCTCAGTGCGCCTTGGCGCGTTGAGCAGCGGCCAGGTGCAGGCGATTGACGCCGTGCCGCCCGCCAACGCCGCCGCGCTGAAAAAAGACAACCGTCTGGAACTGATCGCCCGCGAGAACCCTGGCGTTAACCGGGTGCTTTACCTCAACACCTCCAAAGGCCCATTCCAGGATGTCAGCGTGCGCCGCGCCTTCCTGCACGCGGTGGATGCCGCGTCAGCGACAAAAGTGGCGTTCTTCGGCACCCTGAAAGCCGCGGATAATATTCTTGGTCCTTCCACGCTGTATTACGACAAATCAGCCGCATCGCTGGGCGGTTTTGATCTGAAGAAAGCCAACCAGTTGCTGGATGACGCAGGCTGGAAAACCAAAGACGGCGAAGGCTACCGCACCAAAGACGGCAAACGCCTGACCGTACATTTCGTCTACAGCACCGGTTCATCGGAAGCAGCGGAAATCACCCTGTTCCAGGCAGTGCAGTTCCAGGTGAAACAGGCCGGTATCGATGTCCAGCTTAATCCGGTGGACAGCGGGGGCTTCATCAGCCGCACCAACGATAACGACTACGACATCGCGTCCAACTACTTTGTGCGCGCCGAGCCGGATATCCTGCGTACCGTGTTTGATTCCAACTATATTCCCCCCAACGGCAACAACTTCAGCCGCACCCACTCGCTGGATGACAAGCTGAGAAAAGCCATCGGCGCCGGCGACGCCGAGCGTCAGCAGCTCTACAGCCAGATCCAGCACGAACTGCTCGACCAGGCTTATGCCGTGCCGCTGTTCGTCCCGGCCTACCAACTGGGCCTGTCGAAGAAAGTACAGGGCATCAGCTGGGCCACCAACGCTAAACCGAACTTCTATGATGTCTGGATTAAACCGTAACCTGGCCGTCACGGCTCTCCAGCGACTCTTCACCATCGTGGCTGTGCTCTGGGGCGCAGCCACGCTGACGTTTATTGCCGTCAAGCTGATCCCCGGCGATCCGGTGGCGATCCTGAGCGGCGGCGATAACGTGGTGGATGAGGCGTACCGGGCAGCGCTGATCAAGCAATTCGGGCTCGATCAGCCGCTGTGGATGCAATACCTGCGCTACTGCGGACAAGCGTTGCAAGGCGATTTCGGCATCAGCTATCAGTACCGGCAGCCGGTAGTGGCGTTGATTGGCGACGCCATGCGGGAAACCGTCCAGCTGGCGCTCAGCGCGCTGGTGCTGGCGCTGCTGCTGTCGATCCTTAACGCCTTGCTGACCGCCGGACGCCATGCCCGGCTGCGGGCGCTGATGTCCTGGCTGGAACTGACGCTGCTCAGCACGCCGGTCTACTGGGTCGGCATCGTGTTGCTCAGCGTTTTCAGCTTCCGTCTGCAATGGTTCCCGGTAATGGGCAACGACGGGTTGATATCGCTGGTGCTGCCGGTCGTCACCCTGAGTCTGCCGCTGGCTGCTCTGCTAAGCCAGGTGCTGCGCGACGGGCTGGAAGAGGCGCTATCGCAGCCGTTCGCGCTGACGGTGCGCACCCGCGGCGTCAGCGAAACCTGGCTGCGCGTTCGGCACGGCCTGCGCCACGGCGCGCTGGCGGCGTCCACCCTGACCGGCACCCTGCTGGCGGGCGTGCTGAGCGGCTCGGTGCTGACCGAAACCGTGTTCGGCCGCGCCGGCATCGGCCAGATTACCCTGCACGCCATCGAAAGCCGCGACATGCCGCTGGTACTGGGGCTGGTGATGCTGTCCGCCCTGCTGTTTGTGGTCATCAACCTGTTGGTGGATGCGCTGTATCTGATTATCGACCCCCGTTTGAGAAAAAAGGCGAGCGCCCATGAGCAGTGAACCTTTAACCAGTCGTGAGCCTCTGACGCTGATGCATACCCCTTATCGCACGGTCTATCGTAGCCCCTGGCTGGCGCCGGCAACCCTGCTTCCTGCCGCCGCCGTACTGCTTTTACTGCTGGCGGTGTTTTTCCCTACGCTGTTCACCCACCGCCTGCCGGATGAGATGGACATGGGGGCGGTGCTCCAGCCGCCCAGCGCGGACCACTGGTTCGGCACCGACCCGCTCGGGCGCGACGTGTTCACCCGCGTCGTCTATGGCACGTCACTGTCGCTGAGTATCGGCGTCGGCGCGATGTTAATCGCCTGCCTCGGCGGCGTGCTGCTGGGCACCTTGTCGGCGCTGGCGCCGTTGCCGGTACGCCGCGTACTGGTGCGGCTGCTGGATATCATGCTGGCGTTTCCGGAAATGCTGCTGGCGCTGCTGGTGATCGCGGTGCTGGGGCGCGGCCCGGAAAATACGCTGCTGGCGGTAGGGCTGGCCGGCGTCGCCAGCTATGCGCGGCTGGTGCGCTCGCAGGTGCTGCAGGTGAAACTGTCCGGCTACGTGGAACACGCCGTCGCGCTGGGCGAGCATCCACTGTACATCGTGGTGCGCCATATCATTCCCAACACATTACGGCCGTTGCTGATTCTGGCGACCATCGGCGTCGGCAACGCGGTGCTGTCCGCCTCTGCGCTGAGTTTCCTCGGGCTTGGCGTGGTGCCGCCCACGGCGGAATGGGGCGCGTTGCTGGCCGACGGCCGCAACTTCCTGGATATCGCCCCCTGGGTCAGCCTGTTTCCCGCCAGCGTCGTTGCGCTGTCGGTCATCGTCATCACCCTGCTGGGCCGGCGTTTGCAGGCCATTTTGGCTAAGGGGGCAGCATGAGTCAGTCTGCTTTGCAGCCGTTGCTACGCGTCGATGGATTAAACGTGACCTTCCCCAGCCCGCACGGGCCGGTGGAATCGGTGCGCAACCTGTCGTTTCAGGTTAATCCGGGTGAAATTCTGGCGCTGGTGGGCGAATCCGGCTCCGGCAAATCGGTCACCGCCCGAACGCTGGTCGGGCTAGCGGGTGAACGGGCGCAGATTCAGGCCAACGCCATCGAACTGGTGCGCCACGACGGTAGCCGGTGCGACCTGCAAAAACTCAGCGATCGGCAGTGGCAACAGGTGCGCGGCCGGGAGATCGGCTTCGTGCTGCAAGACGCGCTGGTGTCGCTCGATCCACTGCGGCGCATCGGGCAGGAGGTGGCGGAACCGCTGCTGACCCATAAACTGGCGTCGCGTAACGATGTGGCGACACGCGTCGCTGAGTTGCTGGCCCAGGTCGGTATTCCCGATCCGGCCAACCGCGCGGCGCAGTACCCGCATGAACTGTCCGGCGGGCTGCGCCAGCGGGCGCTGATCGCCTCGGCGCTGGCCGCCGGGCCAAAACTATTGATCGCCGACGAACCCACCACCGCGCTGGATGCCACCGTCCAGCAGCAGGTACTGAAACTGTTCACCGCACTGGCGCAGGCCGGACACGGCGTGCTGCTGATCACCCACGATCTGGCGGTGGTGTCGCAGGTCGCCGATCAGGTGATGGTGATGCAGAAAGGTACGCTGGTGGAACGCGGCCCGGCGCGGCAGGTGCTGTCCGCTCCCCAGCACCCTTACACCCGCAGGCTGTTGGCGGCTATCCCGACCGCCGCCACCCGCGGCAACTGGCTGGCGGGAGAAAACCCGCTTAGCCCGCAGGCGTCGACTCTGCTCTCTTCCGCCGGCGAATCAGGCGAAAAGAACGGGCTGGCGTTGCAGGTAGACGGCGTATCCGTTTCGTTCAAACGCCCAGACGGCAGCCGAATGACGGCGGTGAACAACATTTCGCTGACGGTGGAACGGGGTGAAACGCTGGGCATTGTCGGCGAATCCGGCTCCGGCAAGACCACGCTGGGGAAAGTGATTCTGGCATTGCAGCAACCGGACAGCGGTGAAGTGCGCCTGTCCGGCCAACCGTGGAGCTCGCTGGCCGAACGAGAACGCCGCCCGTTACGCGCCCGTATTCAAACCATCACGCAGGATCCGCTCAGTTCGTTCGATCCGCAGTTCACCATTGAGCAGATCCTACAACAACCGTTGCGCCTACGGCGCGATCTCAGCCCGCCCGTCCGCCAGCAGCGTATTCTTGCTCTGCTGGAACTGGTGGGGTTGTCGCCGACGCTGCTCTCCAGACGACCACAATCGTTATCCGGCGGGCAGCGCCAGCGCATCTCCATCGCCCAGGCGCTGGCGGCGGAGCCGGATGTGCTGATTTGCGACGAACCGGTATCGGCGCTGGATGTCACCACTCAGGCGCAGGTGCTGGACCTGCTGGTGGCGTTGCAGCAACGCTTGCAACTGTCGATGGTGTTTATCTCCCACGATCTGGGGGTGGTACAACACATGAGTCACCGGATTGCGGTCATGAAAGACGGCGACGTGGTGGAACGCGGCACCGTGGAGCAGATTTTTAACCAACCGCAACACCCGTACACCCGGCAATTACTTTCCACCGTCGCCCCGGTAGCGATTAGCCGACAAAATAACGATAGCCGCCCACCATCTCACGCTTTGCCACCAACCTGAAAACGCTGCCGGTAACCGCTCGGCGTGACGCCGAACGCCTGATGGAACACCACGGAAAAATAGTTGCTGTCGTCAAAGCCGCATTCGGCCGCCACTTCGCTGATGGTCTGGCGATTGTGGCGCAGCAGCTCCATCGCCCGGCACAGCCGTAACTGGCGCAGATACTGCGCAACGCTCATGCCGGTCTGCTGTTTGAAGCGACTGCGCAGGCTGCGCATGCCGATGTCGTGCAACCGGCAGAAATCCTCCAGCCGGAACGGCCGGGCGATGCTGGCGCGTAACGCATTCATCAGCAGGTCCAGCTGTTGGGCGTCGGCCAGTTGCGTGCTGTCCGGCGCGTAGCGATAACGCAGCGCCAGCAACGCAATCTGCAACAGCAGCACTTCGCTGAGCTGTAACGACAGCGGGTCCGATTTCATGCATTCCTGCGTCAGATTTTCCACTTTGTCGCGCAAGGTATCCATGCTCTGGGTCGCCAGCCGCCAGTAGCGTTGTTGCTGCGGCACCTCGCCGCCCGGCAGCAGGTTTTGCCAGTCGGTGGGCAGCGTCAGGCGGTCACGGATATAAAGGATATTGTCCAGCTCCAGGTCATGCACCGATTCGTAGCTGTGACGGTCGCGGGCGGTGACATAGAACAGGTCGCCGCAGGTAATACGGTAGGGAACATCATTCCACAGGTGCAGGCCATTGCCGCGCCAGACGATCACCAGCTCGTCGAAGTCGTGATGATGCAACGGAAACGCCGGCTGCGGGCTGCGCTCCGCCACCGTGACCGTATTCTTGTCGGTAAGAAAGTAATCTTCCGTTCGTAACTTCAACCCGCGGGATGGCACAGCCTGTCGCCCCTATAACGCCTACTGGGATAGGCTCTTAGTCCTCACACAGCGCCTGATGGCGCAACGTTTTGGGGGCCAGCGAAAAGGCTTTGCGAAACTGCGTGGAAAAATGATTGCTGTCGCTAAAGCCGCAATCATGGGCGATGGTGGTGATGGAGTCATCGCTGTGCTGCAACCGACGCCGGGCCTCCAGCAGCCGCAACCGGTTCAGATAGCGCTGCGGCGTCATGCCGGTGTGCTGCTTCAGTTGCCGGTGCAGCGTACGCAGCGACAGCGAAAAGCGGTCCGCCAGCGTTTCCCAATCCACCTCTTCACAAAAGTTGTGCTGCAACCAGCCCAGCAACGCCTGGATGCCCTGCTGTGCGCTGCCGTCGCCCTGCGTCTGGAAACGCTTTTGCCGCAGCAGCACCAGAATCTGCAGGAACAGGCTTTCGCTGGCGGCGATATCCTCCGGCTGATCATGATGCGCCAGCGCCGCCAGTTGCAGGATCAACTGCTTGACCTGCTGCTGGGCGGCGGCGTTCACCTGCCACTGCCCCAGCCACTCGCCATTGGCGCCATACGGCAGAAACGGCGCGATGTCCGACAAAAAGCGAAACCCGCGCGGCGACCGATACAGCACATTGGTCAGGTGCAGTTCCTCCACCTGTTCAAACAGATGGCGATCGTTGTCCCGCACGAAGAACACCGCCCCGCTGCACAGGGCAAAAGGCTGGTCGTTGAACACGTGCACGCCGGCCCCCTGCTCCACCAGCACGATTTCCCAGAAGTCGTGATAATGCTCAGGAAAGGCGCACTGCGGCATGCGAGGTTCCACCGCCACCGTCGCCGCTTGTGAAGCAAAAAACTCTTCGCCATGAAGTTGTGTCATGTCGCGTTCCTCCCCTCAGCGACGCATCCGCATGTCCGGATAGTAGTCAGAAGGCAGGCCCCCGCGCCTTAAAATAGCGCCGCGACATCGCCGTCGCGAGGTCATTTTTTCAAGATCCGGCGGTTAAATCACTGAACTGTGTGCAGGATCACAAGCGTTTACAACTCGTTATTACAGGGTTACAAGCTGACTATCGCCATAAACTGTGAGCCGATTCACAGTCAACTTTGCCATTTTGCCAACCCCATTTTTCAGATGGCACTCACCCAAAGGTGCCGCCGTTCCAACTCTCCTACACTGCCGAACACAGTCACAAACACACCATAACGACAACGGAGAGAACGACAATGGCGGTCAAGCATTACGTAGCAGTCGATCTCGGCGCATCCAGCGGGCGGGTGATGTTGGCGTCGCTGGAGGTCGAAACCCGGCGGTTGACGCTGGCGGAAATTCACCGTTTCAACAATCCGCTGCGGCACTGGCAGGGGCATCATCTGTGGGATCTGGACGAACTGGAACGCCAGATTCGCCACGGGCTTGAAGCCGTCGACGCGCGCGGCATTCACCCCGTCAGCATCGGTATCGATAGCTGGGGCGTAGACATGGTGCCGCTGGACCGGCAAGGCAACCGGCTGGGTCTGTCTTACGCCTATCGCGACCACCGCACCGACGGCCAGATGGCGCAAGTCATCGCCGAACTGGGCCGCGAGCGCCTCTACCGGCAGACCGGCATCCAGTTTCTGCCGTTCAACACCCTCTACCAACTGCGGGCGCTGCGCCAGCAGGATCCGGACGTCTGGGGGCAGGTGGCGCACCTGCTGATGATCCCGGACTACTTCCACTACCGGCTGACCGGCCAGATGACCTGCGAATACACCAACGCCAGCACCACCCAGTTGCTGAATCTGGATAGCGGCGACTGGGACCGCTGTCTGCTGGATTATCTGGGCGTGCCGCCCAACTGGCTCGCCGCGCCGCGCCGGCCGGGCCGCCGGGTGGGCGACTGGGTAGCACCCAGCGGCCGCGCCGTGCCGGTAGTGACGGTCGCCACCCACGATACCGCCAGCGCGGTGGTCGCCACCCCGCTGACCGACGCGGACAGCGCCTACCTCAGCTCCGGCACCTGGTCGCTGATCGGTATTGAAAGCCGTGAACCGTTGACCGGTCCGGCGGCGCTGGCCGCCAATATCACCAATGAAGGCGGGGTCGGCGGCCGTTACCGGGTACTGAAAAATATTATGGGACTCTGGTTGTTGCAGCAGGTGTGTCAGGAACAGCAGATCGCGGACCTGCCGGCGCTGCTTGACGCCGCGGCGGCGCAGCCGGGCTTCGTCAGCCTGATCAATCCGAACGACGCGCGGCTGATTAATCCGCCGTCGATGAGCGACGCGCTGTATGAACTCTGCCGCGAACACGGCCAGCCGCGGCCTGCCAATACCGCCGCGCTGGCGCGCTGCATTCTGGACAGCCTGGCGCTGTCCTACCGTCAGGGCCTGCTGACGCTGGGCGAGCTGCGCGGTGCGCCGCTGCGCCATCTGCATGTGGTGGGCGGCGGCAGCCGTAATAGCCTGCTGAACCAACTGTGCGCCGATGTCTGTCAGGTGCCGGTGCTGGCCGGCCCGGCCGAAGCCTCGACCCTCGGCAACATCGGCTGTCAGCTGATGGCGCAGGGCGACGTGGCGGATCTGGACGCCTTTCGCCGTCTGCTCACCGACAACATTCCGCTGCAACCGTTTATCCCCCGACAGGATAGTGATTTTGCTGGTCACTGGCGCCGTTTTCAGGCGCTGTGCCAGGTTAACGAGGAGCTTACCGTATGAATACCGCGATAGAAACCGCCTGGCGGCTGGCCAGAGAACGTTACGCCCGACTGAATATTGATGTGGATGCCGCGCTGCGCCAGCTGGATCAGATTCCGGTCTCCATCCACTGCTGGCAGGGCGACGACGTCGCCGGCTTCGAGCACGACAGCGGCGCGCTGACCGGCGGTATTCAGGCCACCGGCAACTATCCCGGCAAAGCGCGCAACGCCGCCGAACTGCGCGCCGATCTGGAGCAGGCGTTCCGCCAGATCCCCGGCCCGAAGCGGTTGAATCTGCACGCCATCTATCTGGAATCGGATACGCCGGTGGCGCGCAACGCCATCGAACCGCACCATTTCAGCCACTGGGTAGCCTGGGCCAAAACACATCAACTGGGGCTGGACTTCAACCCCACCTGTTTTTCGCACCCGCTTAGCAGCGACGGTTTTACCCTGTCGCACCCGGATGAAAACGTGCGCCGTTTCTGGATTGAGCACTGTCAGGCCAGCCGCCGTATTTCCGCCTGGTTCGGCCAGGAACTGGGCACCGCGTCGGTAATGAATATCTGGATTCCGGACGGCATGAAGGACCTGACCGTCGACCGGCTGGCGTTCCGTCAGCGGCTGCTGGCGTCGCTGGACGAGGTTCTCGCCGAAAAACTGGACCCGGCGCACCATATCGACGCGGTGGAGAGCAAACTGTTCGGGCTGGGGGCGGAAAGTTTTACCGTCGGCTCCAGCGAGTTTTATCTGGGCTACGCCACCAGCCGCCAGACCGCGCTGTGTCTGGACGCCGGCCACTTCCACCCCACCGAAGTGATTTCCGACAAAATCTCCAGCGCCAGCCTGTTCGTACCGCGCCTGTTGCTGCACGTCAGCCGCCCGGTGCGCTGGGACAGCGACCACGTGGTGCTGCTGGACGACGAAACGCAGGCCATCGCCCACGAAGTCGTGCGCCACCGATTGTTCGATCGGGTGCACATCGGGCTGGATTTCTTCGATGCTTCCATCAACCGCATCGCCGCCTGGATTATCGGCACCCGCAACATGAAAAAAGCGCTGCTGCGCGCGCTGCTGGAACCCACCGACACCTTGCGTACGCTGGAACAAAACGGCGACTACACCGCCCGGCTGGCGCTGCTGGAAGAGCAGAAATCGCTGCCGTGGCAGGCGGTGTGGGAACACTACTGCCAGCAGCATGACGTCACGCCCGGCGGCGACTGGCTGCAGTCCGTGCGTCATTACGAAAACACCGTTCTCTGTCAACGTTAAGGATTTGCCATGCAATCACTACTCACCTCCTGGTTTGTACAGGGAATGATCAAGGCCACCGGCGACATGTGGCTCAAAGGCTGGGATGAACGCAACGGCGGCAACATCAGCCTGCGTCTGACCACAGACGACGTAACGCCGTTCGAAAGCGACTTTTATCCGCAACCGCGGCACGAAGCGCTGTCCCAGCCGATGCCGGAACTGGCAGGCTGCTGGTTTATCGTCACCGGCTCCGGCAAGTTCTTTCGCAATGTCCAACTGGACCCGGCCGACAGTCTGGCGCTGTTGCAGGTGGATGAAGACGGTCGCGGTTACCGTATCTTCTGGGGGCTGACCCACGGCGGCCTGCCGACCTCGGAGCTGGCGGCGCATTTTCAGTCGCACATCGTGCGCATGAACCTCAGCGACGGGCGGGATCGGGTCATCATGCACTGCCACGCCACTAATCTGATCGCCCTGAGCTACGTGCTGGAACTGAACAGCGCGGCGTTTACCCGCGAGCTGTGGGAAGGCAGCACCGAATGTCTGGTGGTATTCCCGGACGGCGTCGGCATTGTTCCGTGGATGGTGCCGGGCACCGACGCCATCGGCAGCGCCACCGCTGAGCAGATGCAACACCACTCGCTGGTGCTGTGGCCGTTTCACGGCATCTTCGGCACCGGTCCGTCGCTGGATGACGCCTTCGGTCTGATCGATACCGCCGAAAAATCGGCAGAGGTGATGGTCAAGGTGCGCGCGATGGGCGGGAAGAAGCAGACGATCTCGACTGAAGAGTTGATCGCGCTCGGCGAGCGGTTTGGAGTCACGCCGATGGCGTCCGCCTTACGTGTCGGGTAAATGGCGCTATGTCGGGTAAATGGCGTCATGCCGGGTGAATATAACCATCAGGAATCATGCGGGCAGAAACGCCGTCGGGGTTCACCGGTAATGGTGAAAAGCAGGCGGAACCCTGACGTCGTGCGCGGCCGGCATGGAACACAAGGATGTTTCCCGCCGAATGCGGGCTACTGTCACTGTTTACAGGATGACGAATATGTTGAAAAAAGCCTTTGTGATGCCGGTCTTCCCGGATTGCCACGAGGAATACCAGCGTCGCCACAACCCAATCTGGCCGGAGCTGGAAGCGGAACTGAAAGCGCACGGCGCACACCACTACAACATCTTCCTCGACCCGGCGCGCAACCTGCTGTTCGCGTACGTGGAAATTGAATCGGAAGAACGCTGGAACGCCGTCGCGCAAACCGACGCCTGCCAGCGCTGGTGGAAATACATGAAAGAGGTGATGCCCGCCAACCCGGATAATAGCCCGGTCAGCGCCGAGCTCAAGGCGGTTTTTTATCTGGATTAATTCGCGTCAGCACGCCAGCCGCTAAAATTAACAGCACCGAATCATACGATTATTTATTTTGTATGAATTCGTCTCGCAAATAGAAAACTTCCCTTTGCCCCCAATAACTTGAGGCGCAGGACAACGCGCCCGCGCCTTGCACAGCGTGACGCGCTGCTCCTGCAACCTGCATTATTTTGGGCATATTCACAGAAAGAACAAAAAATCATAAATCGGCATCACAAAATCACCATTCAAAAAAATAAAAAACAATTCGTCAAAATGACGACTCCCCCCTATGAAGGGAATAAATTTTTGAATTACCCTGCCGTTATTAAAGATACTTTCCCTTGCCAAGAAAAAAACTATGAAAAAATTCTCGCAATTAACCGTCTTTTCCAAGCTGCTGTTCGGTTTTTCCGTGCTGATCGTGATGATGTTGCTGATTGGCGCCGTTTCCATCTATCAACTCAGCGCCAATAATGACCGTATCGACGCCTACCGCGACAATCGCCTGCCGGGGGTGCGCTATACGCTGGAAATGCGTGGCGTCCTGTCTGAATTACGTCTGCAGCAGATACAGTACATCTCTTCCAAAACGCCCGACGAGCGAGAGGGCCATCGCAAGGAACTGTTGCAGAATCAGGATGTATTTCTGAACGCCCAGGCCAATTACGCCAAACTGGTGAAAAACGACGCACAGGACAAACAAGCGCTGTTCGGCCAGGTAACGGATAATTTCAAGAATTTCGTGGACGTCAACGCCAAGGTGATTGACGCGGTCAACAGTGAAAAACTGGACGATGCCAGCAAAATCAGCGGCGCGGTTTCGGCTAAATACCGCACCCAGTTGATGAAGGATCTGGCGAAACTGGTGGAAATGGAGATCGCCAGCGGCGATCAGGCCGCCGTTGAGGCAGCAACGGGTTATCGTACCGCGCTTTATATTCTGTCCGGTTTGTTACTGCTGGCGCTGATCGCAACCGGCGTTATCGCCACGCTGATTGCCCGCAACCTGTCCCGTCAGCTTGGCGGCGAGCCGGCCTATGCGGTATCGATCATGAACCAGATCGCCGCCGGGCACCTCAATACCGCCATCAACCTGCGCGCTGGCGACACCCAGAGCCTGCTGGCCACCATGAAGAACATGAATGAAAAGCTGGCTGACATCATCCACAACATCGTGAACGGCAGCGAATCCATCTCGCTGGCGGCCAGCGAAATCGCTCAGGGCAACAGTGACCTGTCGCAGCGTACCGAGGAACAGGCGGCGTCGCTGGTGCAAACCTCCTCCAACATGCAGCAGATCACCGAAACCGTGAAACGCAACGCCGATAATGCCCATCAGGCCAGCGAACTGGCGCGTCAGACGTCGCAAACCGCGGTGCACGGCGGCAACGTGGTGGACGACATGCTCAAGCGTATGCATGAAATTTCCGACAGTTCGCAGAAAATCGTCAACATTATCTCGGTGATCGAAGGCATCGCCTTCCAGACCAACATCCTGGCGCTCAACGCCGCGGTGGAAGCGGCGCGTGCCGGTGAGCAAGGCAAAGGGTTCGCCGTCGTTGCCGGGGAAGTCCGCAATCTGGCGCAGAAGAGCGCGAACGCCGCCAAAGAGATCAAAACGCTGATCGAAGGCACGGTGGAGAAAATCACCGATGGCTCCCGCCACGCCGACACCGCCAGCCACGCGATGGAAGAGATCGTCAGTTCGGTCACCAAGGTCACCGACATCGTGGCGGAAATCTCGATGGCTTCCAACGAACAGCATCAGGGGATCAAGGAAATCGGCATCGCCATTGACCAAATGGACCGCGTGACCCAGCAGAACGCCGCGCTGGTCGAGCAGGCCGCCACCGCCGCCCAGTCCATGACGGAACAGGGTGAGCAGTTACGCGACTCCGTGCGCTTCTTCCATCTGGAAGCACAACAGTCTCCGCTGCGCCTCAACTGATCCATCCCGCCGGGTCGTCGCGTCGACGGCCCGGTTTTCCTGCCTTCCTTCTTACCCCCTCGCCCCGCTGTACGGATTCGCGCTTATTTACATGTCGTCGGGCAGGGTTTTCAGCGCCTGAGAAAGCGCGTCAGCGGTCTGGCGCAACGGCGTCAACAGAGTTTCCTCATCGATTTGGCGCAGCTTGGCCGAAGAAAGCGATAACGAAATGGCGTATTTCACGCGCTGCTGCGCATCAAATACCGGCGCCGCCATGCAGGACACCCCGACTTCGTGCTCTTCCCGATCGAACGCCACCTTGCGCTGGCGCACGTCTTCCAGCTCTCGCTGCATGTGTCCCGGGTCGGTAATGGTATACGGGGTTAGCTTGCGGATATGCGGTTGATGGCGGCCCCAGTAGGAAAAGAGCGCGTCTTTGGTGTCGTCAGCCAGAAACAGTTTCCCCATCGCCGAACTGAACAAGGTCATCTGCTGCCCGAGGTAAGCGCGGGTGCGCAACATACCGGTGGTGGGCTCCAGCTTGTGGAGCAGAATGCAGTAATCGCCGTCGCGCCGGGAAAAATTGACGGTTTCTCCGGTCGCGGCGTTCAGCGCCTGCAACGGCGGTGTAATCAGCCGGATCACCTCTGGCGGCGCCAGCGATGTCAGCCCAACCGTAATGAACCTGGTGGTCAGACGATAACTGCCTGCGGCGGGCGCCGGGGTGACGTAGCCACACGCCTGCAATCCCTGCAACAGGCGATGCACGGTGCTTTTGTTGAGCCGGGCCAGCCCGGCCAAATGCGCCAGCGGGCACCCGTTCGGGTAATTGCTTAAAATCTCAAGCAGCAGAAATCCCCGCAGCAGGCTTTGGTTCCCCGCGGGTTTGTCATGACCGCGCGACATCGTTTCCATGCATCGCTCCCTCTGGCTAAACATTAGCGTCTATCGATACCACGATTCAGCGCAACATGACGTGATCCCAGCCCGCTCTGCTTCACATCGTCAGAAAAAAAGCCGCCTAAGTAGTACGGACACTTTCTACGCGGCGCGACAATAGCTGACAATCATTTACAACGAAAAAGAAAAAATTATCTATTTCCGCAATACCGAATAAATTCTCGTCGCCTTTTTTATCTTCAAAAAAGAAGATAAACATATTATCCGTTATTTATTCGATAAGAAAAATAATACACATCAGGAACAAAACCAGTCCAAAGTCAATTCACTTTCCGGATTAACCGTCTTAACTAAAAATAAAACCCGTCTCTTGATGTGGATTTATTGAAAATAAATTTTATCATCGGACTGGTATTGTCAGATTATTGTTGCTATACATTTAGGCAGTGTTGAAAATAAGGGTGACAGTCAAACCGTGACAGGACGACGACGTAAAAGGACAACAACACAACAGAAAAACACATTGTCACCCTGGTGATAATCGCTGTGTTAAAACGGGTAAGGATGCCTTTCCCTCCGGCGTATTTCCGCTGTACATACGATGATTTTTACAGAGAAATCTGATACTTAAATTAGAAGATAATTTGATAAAAATCATACTGTTAATTTTTTATGACATCCCCACAGGCTTATCTGCTATCGCCTGCGGCGGCTGGCGCTTGCCATGAATAAACCAGACGGCGATCCACGATGCAGGACGACCGGCGCCGTAAAATAACTAAATAAAACAAAGCATAACGAGCGTATCCAACATAATTCGAGTTGCAGAAAGGCGGCGACGCAGCGAATCCCCAGGAGCTTACTCGATTAAGTGACTGAGATGAATGATAAATATTCTTTGAGCAGCGTTAAACGCCGCGTGCTGCGGCCCCTAAGGGGCGAGGCTCATGTATGGTCGAGATGGATGGCCGAGTAATGTAATAAAGCCAACGTACCTGCGACTTGAAGTATGAAGGGTATAAAAATAATGCTGACTGGGACTGGGTAATATTATTACCTCCTGAACTGTCGTTATTTCCCCACAGCAGCAACTGACAGATGTCGTCATTCTTTTTTCTTATTGAATAAAGAATGACAGAGATAAACCGCAGTAATTACTGATCGGAATTATCTTATTTAACAGAAAAAATCATTCCGAATAAGAACGGATGTGACAGTTCCGGTATCGGATAAATACGCGCCGTGAATATGCGACGCGTTAATTAGGCCGTGTCCCGCCATTATCCGGCGAGGCACCTTCTCATTGTGAGTTATGTTCAACCTGGTAGAGAGAGTTCTGTTGTGACGACGCTAAAACCTTTGCTCGCCAAAAACCGCAGCTGGGCACTGCAACGGCGGCAGCGCCACCCCCACTATTTCAGGAAGCACGCGCTGGTGCAAAAACCTCACTCGCTGTGGATCGGCTGTTCCGACAGCCGGGTGCCGGCGGAAGTACTCACCGGATCCGATCCGGGCGAGCTGTTCGTGCACCGCAATATCGCCAACATGGTGAGCCACGACGACGACAACTTCATGAGCGTACTGCAATACGCGCTGGAATACCTGAAAGTGTCGCGCATTGTTCTGTGCGGCCACTACGGCTGCGGCGGGGTGCAGGCGGCAGTCAACCTGCCGGGCATGCCACTGGTAAATGAAGATTCGCCGCTGTCCCGCCGCATCCGATCGTTGCGCGCCTCGCTGGCCCACCATATCGCTTTGCCGGACGACGGTGCGGACGACGCGGACGACGCAGCCCAACGTCAGAATCAACTGGTGGAAGCCAACGTGCTGGAGCAGTTCGCCCGGCTGGTGAACGCGCCGCCGGTGCGGCAAGCCTGGCGTGACGGCGTCGAACTGGGCGTCTATGGCTGCGTTTACGACCTGCACAACGGTCATCTGAAAGAGCTTATTCATCAATACGCCGTGGAGGAATCGACATGAACCTGAGTACGCTTCGGCAGGATATTCCCGCCGGTCTGGTGGTTTTCCTGGTGGCGTTGCCGCTGTGCCTCGGCATCGCCCAGGCCAGCGGTCTGCCGCCGTTCGTCGGCCTGCTGACCGGCCTGATCGGCGGGCTGGTGGTCACCCTGTTCAGCCCATCCCGTTTCGCAGTCAGCGGCCCGGCCGCCGGGCTGGTCACCATTGTTTCCGGCGCTATCGAAACGCTGGGCTCATTCTCCGCGCTGTTGCTGGCGATCATGCTGGCCGGCGTATTGCAGTTCCTGATGGGGGTCGCCCGCGCCGGACGCTTCATTTCGGTGATTCCCGGCAGCGTCATCCGCGGCATGCTGGCCGCCATCGGTCTGCTGCTGATCATCCAGCAGTTCCCGCTGGCGCTGGGGGCGGACGCCAAAGCCAAGTTCAGCAGTCTGTGGCAAAACCCGGCCGCGGCGCTCTCTATCGGCGCTATCGTCGTCGCGGGCGGCGGTTTGCTGCTGCAATGGCTGTGGGGAACCTCGGCGGTAAAAAACCACCGCTATCTGACCTGGCTGCCAGGGCCGCTGGTCGCGGTGCTGTTCGGCGGGATATTCACCCTGTATGGCGCGCAGGCGATGCCGGAAATCCTCGGCAGCATGCCGCGCATCGTACTGCCGGAATTCGCCGGCTTCACCGAAATGACCGACGAGCTGCTGCGCCCGGACTGGCTGGCATGGCGTAACCCGGCCGTCTACATGGTGGCGGTTACGCTGGCGCTGGTCGCCAGCCTGGAAACCCTGCTGAGTCAGGAAGCATTGAAGAAAATCAAGCCGCAGACGCCGCCCCCATCGCCGGACAAGGAACTGCGCGCCCAGGGGATCGGTAATTTTCTGAGCGGCTTTCTCGGCGGTCTGCCCATCACGGCGGTGATCGTGCGCAGTTCGGTCAACGTCAACGCCGGCGCGCGCAGTAAAATCTCCATCCTGCTGCATGGCGTGCTGTTGCTGTTGAGCGTGCTGTACCTAACCGACCTGCTCAACGCCATTCCACTGGCCAGCCTGGCGGCGGTACTGCTTTATACCGGCTACAAACTGGCGTCGCCGTCGCTGTTTGTCGAACAGTGGAAACAGGGCTGGCAACAGTTCATACCGTTTATCACTACCATCGTCGGCATTATCGCGCTGGGCATGCTGGCGGGGATCGCGCTGGGGATGGTGACGCAGTTGCTCATCAATTTCTACGGCAGCCACCGCAACGCGCTGCAGCTCACCCGCTACAGCGATCACTTCGTGCTGCGTTTCCAGCAGAACCTGACGTTTGTCCACAACCCGCGTCTGCAGGGCCTGCTGAACCGCATCCCGGCCAACAGCGTGGTGATTGTGGAACACGACAACGCGGACTATATCGACCCGGATGTACAGGCCGTGTTGCAGGATTTCCGCGATAACGCGCCTGCGCGCGGCATCCGGCTGGCGCAGTGGCCGGTGTGAGATAAGCGTCGTATCGGCAGCAGCCGGTACGACGCTTCGGGATTAGCTGGCGCGCGTCAGGTCAGCCAGGGATGCCAGGCGCTGAATTGCGCGCGAACCAGCGGATCCAGCAAGGTCGGGTCGCCATTGACTTCCCCGGCCAGCTTGGCCAGAAAATCCACCAGCCAGGATGCATTGACTTCGGCGATGCGTTTGCCTTCCGCCGTATTCATGGTTTCCGGCAAGCGCATCAGTTTGACGCGGAAGTGATCCAGCGTGTAGAGGCGATCGTCCAGCTCGCGATCGCAAGCGAACAGATCCTGCGGATCAAACAACGGCCGCCCCATCATGCCCGCCACATAAAACACCCGCGCCAGCCCCAGCGCGCCGAGCGAATCCAACCGGTCGGCATCCTGCACGATTTTGGCTTCCAGCGTTTCCGCCGTAATGCCGGCGCTGAAGCTGTGCGCCTCAACCGCATGAAACACCGCCGGGTACAGCGCGTAGGGAAAATCGGGGAAATCCAGCGACAGAATACGCACCGCTTCTTCCGCCGCCATGCGCGAAGCCCGGCTGCGATCCGGGTGATTTTTCGGGATCAAAACAATGTCATGCAGCCAGGCGGCGGCGATAATTACCCGCAGGTCGCCCCCTTCCGTGCGCTGAATGTGCCGGGCGCTGTTCGCCACCCGCACCAGATGGTGGTGATCGTGCGCGCTATCCACGGAGTCCGCCAGATGCCGGGCGACGTACTGACTGAGCGTCTGTTCAAAACCAAGTAAATCCATGCCGTTCTCCTGCACCAATCCATTTAGATCACCACAGAATAGCCAAAAAGTAATGACAGCAACATGACTGATGCAGGCAGCGCATTTTTCAAAATTGATAATAAGCGGTAAAATTATTTTAAACAAAAAATGTTTACCCCGGTTTTGTCAATAAATAAACATTTACTTTCCCGACGACACATTATTATATTGAGGCGCTTATACGGTGCCGTAGCGTTTATTTTTTGTTTCCGCTTACGTCATTTTTTTAATTTACAAAACATGACCTGATATACCCGAAATAATTCGAGTGGCAGGACGACGGCGACGCAGTGAATCCCCAGGCGCTTACAACAGCAGGCGGCCGGGGTGGCGGAGAAAACCGATGTCCCCGCAACTTGCAGCTATGGAGGGTTATGCTGTCAGGGGTATTTATCCCATGAGTCCGGTTTTGCTTTTTTTTCTTGCATTGGTGTTTATCGCCGATGGTTTGATGGTGTTCCTGATTCCGGTGCTGGTCTACGCCGAAACCCAAAGCCTGACCTACTCCGGTTTGTCTTATACGTTATGGTGGCTGCCGCGCATTGTGCTGATCCCGGCGCTGGGCGCGCTGATTGATCGCTGGGGCGTCCGCCCCATTTCTATCGCGTCCGACGCGGTCAAGGCGTTTGGCTGCCTGCTGCTCTGTCTGGTGCTGAATTTTGCCGAACAACCGTTGACGCTGGCGCTGGCCTGCGGGCTACTGGGCGCCGGGGTGTCTATCGGCAACGCGCAAACCCTCACCGCCGTGGAAAAGCTGATCGCCGCCCATAGCCGCCACATCGATCGGGACGCCAACCTGCTGACCCGGCTGGATTTACTCGGCATGGTGCTGGGGCCGTTGATTGGCATACTGTTGTATGAATACGGTTTTTTGACGCTTTTGTATATCGCCGCCACATTCTATTTATGCAACGCTTATTATTTCCTCACCTCTCGCTTGTTTTCTTTCACCCCGGACCCGGCGCCGGAAAATAAAATCAACTCGCCTCGACCAGCGCCAAAAAAATTATTCCCGCTACTGATGATAATCAGAAATCCATTTATTATTTTGATGATCGTACTGGCGGCCGGAAATAATATGTTCGATGGGCTGGTGGAGTCCGGCGGCGCCGCCCTGATTGAAAATCAGATGGGGTTATCAGTGAAATATTTTGGTTTCATTGATATTTGCGCCGGCGCGGCAGGATTTTTATCCACGCTGGTTTACGGCGCGGCGCTCAGTCGCCTGAGCCGGGAAGCGCTGCTGGCGGCAGGACTCGGCCTGATTGTCGTCGCTTCGTTGCTGCTGACTACCACGCTCGATCACCTGGGGCCGTTTCTGACGTTCTACGCGCTGGGCATCGTCGGTAAGGTCTTCACCGGCAATATCATGCGCACCCTGCGCCTGACGCTGATTCCCTACGAGCGGCTGGCCAGCGTTTCCTCGTTGATCCTGATGCTGAACCAGTCGGTGCTTCCGCTGATGGGCGTGTTCCTGTTTCTGTCCGAGCGCTACGACTGGCCGCTGGCCTGGTTCATGCATATCGCCATCGCGCTCTCGCTGCTGGCCGGCATCGGATTGCTGATCGGTCTGCGGCGCAAACTGGCGGACACATCGCTGCCATCGCCCCGTCCCGACCACTCCGGATGACGCCGCGTTCCGCCACACCCGCTGGCGGAACGTATCAATATATGTCCAACAGTATGAAAATTTTATAAAAATGAAGCGGCTTCCACTATCGCTTCCCTTTCCGGCTCCAGCGGTTACGGGTGAAATAATCTACGGCAGCGCGCGTGGAATCAGGGTAGCCGCATCGGCTGATAACACGAATTCATACAATCACATCCAGTAATCACCGCACAGAATGCAAAACAACATGTACGTCTGGTTACGAATCCGCCATCGCCGCGTTGATCACAACGCTATGCCATGCACTTAAGATGGTGGCGCGATGATTGCCGTGTTCGCCGCAGGCGTCCGTGGCGACGGCAGGGTCGATATGGCGGCTTTGCCTTCTTACTTTCAACCACCTGGAGACAATATGTTACGGACAATGTGTCTGGTAGCCTGCCTGATCAGCACCAGTGCGCTGGCAGCGGAAAGCGCCGATCTGGCATCACTGGTTAACCAACGCCTCGGCTACATGAAGGATGTGGCGGGCTACAAAGCGGCTCATCATCTGGCGATTGAGGATCTGCAACAGGAAGACAACGTACTGAAAGCCAGCCGACAGCAGGCGACGCAGTACGGGCTGGACGCCGACTCGGTTACGCCGTTCATTCAGGCGCAGATGGATGCCGCCAAGGCGATTCAGTATCGCTACCGCGCCGACTGGTTGGCTGTGCCGGAGAAAGACTGGCAGCCGCGCCCGCTGGACGAAGTGCGCGCCCAAATCGCCAAACTGAACGGCGTGCTGCTACAGCAACTCGCCGATACCCTGCACAAACAGGGCGGCAGCCTGAGCCGGCTGAATCACGCTGCGTTTATGCACGCCGTGACCCAGAAGAACCTCAGCGAGCACGACAAGGCGCGGTTGTACACCACGCTAAAGCAGGCCAGATTACAGAAATAACCCTCACGGCGCGCCTCATGCGCGCCGTTTTACGCCGTCCGCACATCCCCTTATCCGCCATCAAGCGCATCGCCCTGAAATAGCCGGTGTCATGTTGAAGGAAATTGCGCCATACTCATCTAATGCGCAATTTTGCTGCGTCAATGTGACTTCCAGTGGAGATTAAACCACCATGAAAACCAAAACCGCCGCCGCCGATAGCCCGGACGAAAAAAGCCTCAATCTTGACCGTTTTGATCTCGCCATCCTGCGTTATCTCCAGTCCGACGCCTCCATCTCCAACGTGGCGCTGGCGGAAAAGGTCAAGCTCAGCGCCCCGGCCTGCCTGCGCCGGGTGGAGCGATTAAAACAGATAGGGCTGATCAAAGGTTATGTCGCCCTGCTGAACCCGCAGGCGCTGAATGTCGGCATGGTGGTGTTAATCGGCGTGGTGCTTGACCGCTCTACCCCGAAAAGCTTTGAAGACTTTGAAGCGGCGGTGCAGAAAATCAGCGGCTGTATGGAGTGCCACGTGGTCACCGGCGAGTTCGATTACATCCTGATGATCCGCACCAAAGACAACCAGAGCTTCAACAAACTGCACGCCGAACAGTTACTGTTCCTGCCGGGCGTACGTCAGATCCGCTCTTTTATCGGCCTGCGGGAAGTGCTGTCGACAACGCAGTTGGTGTTTTAAAGGCGAGCACACAAAACAATAACCACGCCGGGATATTCCCGGCGTGGTACGTCGCAACGACAATCAGCCATTGCGGAAAATATAGCTGTAAGCGCTCAATGCCGGCGCGCCGCCGAGGTGGGCGTAGAGCACTTTGGAGCCTTTCGGGAATTCGCCGTTGCGCACCATGTCGATCATGCCGTGCATCGACTTGCCTTCATACACCGGGTCGGTCAGCACCCCTTCCAGACGCGCGCACAGGCGAATCGCTTCCAGCGTGCCGTCGTTCGGCAAGCCGTATTCCGGGCCGCCGTAGCGGGTATCCAGCACCACGTCTTCTTCAGTGATCTCGCGGCCCAGCTCCACCAGCCCGGCGGTGTTCTGCGCGATGCGCAGGATCTGCGCCTTGGTTTTTTCCGGCTTGGCGGAGGCGTCAATGCCGATCACATTGCGGGAACGGCCGTCGGCGGCAAACCCTACCACCATGCCGGCCTGAGTGCTGCCGGTTACCGAGCACACCACGATGTAGTCAAATTTGAAGCCCAGCTCTTTTTCCTGCTGGCGCACTTCTTCAGCGAAGCCAACGAAGCCCAGACCGCCGTAAGGGTGCTCGGAGCAGCCGGCCGGGATCGGGAACGGTTTGCCGCCGTTCTGCGCCGCTTCGTCCATCGCCTGCTTCCAGCTTTCGCGGATGCCGATGTCGAAACCGGCCGGATCGAGACGCACGTCGGCGCCCATAATGCGCGACAGCTCGATATTACCCACCCGGTCGTACACCGCGTCGGCGTAATTCACCCAGTTTTCCTGCACCAGAATGCATTTCATGCCCAGATGCGCGGCGACGGCGGCCACCTGACGGGTCTGGTTCGACTGCACGCCGCCAATCGACACCAGCGTGTCGCAGCCCTGCGCCAGCGCTTCCGGAATCAGGTACTCCAGCTTGCGGGTCTTGTTGCCGCCGAACGCCAGACCGCTGTTGCAGTCTTCACGCTTGGCGTAGATCTCCACATCACCGCCCAGGTATTCACTCAGGCGTTTCATCGGGGTAATCGGCGACGGTCCGAAGGTTAAGGGGTGACGCGGAAATTTTTCCAGGTTCATAGTCAGGCTCCGGTGGCTAACGTGGGTCAATCAGGCATCAGATGACCGCTTTCCGGCAGGAAAACCGCGTCATCGCTTACCCCTGATACTACACAAAACCAACTTGATTTAAATTGCGTTTTTAACCATTAATTTTTTAAAAAATTAACCAATTTATATTTTTATGAAACTTAAAATAAAAATAAAAACGAAAAATAGAAATAAAATTAAATCAAAACTTGATGCATTAAAACCGGTGCCGCTCAACGCAGCGGCAGCCCGAAATCCTGCCGGCATTGCAGGTCATATTGCTGCAACGCCTGCTTCAGGAAGGTAAAAAAGCTGTTGAGAATGGCGGTGCGGGGTTTCCCCATTTCGGTTTGCAGTTGCAGCGTGCGCTGGCTCAGTTGATCCAGATTGACCGCCTTCATCGTCAGGCCGTCGCGCCGGGCGCTGCACAGAATGGAGAAATGACTGCACACGCTGACCGCCGCCGGCGTGTTGCGCACATACTCGTACAACGAAGAAAAGTGATTACAGGTGAATACCGGTTCGATAAAGACGTTGTTCATCCGGCAGGAGAGATCAAACAGTTGCCGAATGGTGGCGGACTGATCCGGCAACACCACCGGCCAGGCGTTGAGATCCGCCAGTTGGAAATCCCGGTTGGCCAGCGGGTGGTCCGCCGCCATAAACACCAGCACCGGCGCCGGAAACGACGCCAACACCTCCACACCATGCTCCGGCGCCAGACTGAACTTGATGGCGACGTCGCATTCGCCGTTACGCAGCAGCTCCGGCACCTGCCGGGCGCTGCCGACCGTCAGGTAAAAATTGACGCGCGGGTGCTGTTCGCGAAAGCGCGACATGAGGGCCGGCAGTAGGTTGAGCGCCAGACCGTCGGTGCACACCACCCGCAGGGTAGTCTGGCGCGCCGACTTCATACCTTCGATTTCCGCCATCGCCAGTTCCATGTCGGCCATACTGCGCCGCACATGATTCGCCAGAATGTGCCCGGCGTCGTTCAATACCATGCCGCGGGTGCTGCGTTCAAACAGCGGCATACCCAGCCGGGTTTCCAGCCGCTGGATCTGCCGGCTGATGGCGGACACCGCCACAAACAGCTGCTGACTGGCGGCGCTGATGGAGCCGGTACTCACCACCGCCATGAAGTAACGAATTTCGCTATTGTGCATGGATTATCTCCGAGAGATAGAATCTTTCGGAAACGTTATGTCATCACATTCAGAATCCGAGAGGATTTCGGGCGAATTAACCTCATATTTTCTCTTTAATATCTACCGCTCCGCCCGACACAGGGAGGCTCAAACGCCGCCTCCCTGTGAACCCGGGCTGCTGGCTAAATTTTGCCGCTAACGCGGTCCCTTCGGAATACGCGGCCGCTTAACGGGCCGCTCGTGACGCGCTCCCGGCGCGGCACGAGCTTTCGCCGCGTCCATGCGGCTCACCCTACGGCCACTTATCCCTCAGCAAAATTTTTTACGCCAGAAGACAACACGCTAGTATCAAGATATGAGTGACATCTGCGAACTTACACCATTACCTGTTGATCTCTTAACTGCTTCACCTTGCTGCCCTCTTCCGCCAGATCCCAAAATAGGCCGGTCATGATTTGCAGCGCTTCGCGCGCCACGTCCGCCAGCAGGTGTTCGTTGGGGGCGTGCTGGGAGCAGGCGGGATAGGAGTGCGGCACCCACAGCGTCGGCAAGCCGAGCGTGCGCAGGAAGCAGGCGTTGGGCAGGCCGCCGCCGAAGTTGGGCAGCACCGCCGCCTGCTTGCCGACCGAGCGTTCGATAGAATCCACGCCCCAGCGCACCCAGGGGTCGTCCGGGTCGATGCGGGTGGCTTCGAAACAGTTATCCGGTTTGACGATCGCCACATCCTCGAACCCGCAGGCATCAAGACGGCGGCGAATATGCCCGGCAAAATTATCGACATCGCTGCCCGGCACGTAGCGCATATGGCATTGCGCGCGGGCGCTGGGCGGAATGGCGTGTTCCGGTTTGTCCGGATTGCCGGTAACGAACGCCAGCACATCCAGCGTGTTCCAGCCGTATACCTTTTCCGCCGCGTTCAACCCCGGCTCGCCCCAGTGTGGATCGATAGCCGGGTCGCCCGGCGCGCCGCCAAGATCCAGATCCGATAACGCGCTGCGGATCGACGCCGACAGCGGCGGCGGCAGTAATTCCGGCACCAGAATACGGCCGTTGGCGTCCACCAGACAGCCGATGGCGTGCGCCAGCCGGATACCGGGGTTGCTTAACAACCCGCCCCAGTTGCCGGAATGGTGCGCGCCGTCGCGCAGCGTCAGTTGCAGGCCGAAGTTGAACACCCCGCGCGAACCGAGAAATAACGTCGGCCGCTCGGCGGATACACGCGGGCCGTCCGAGGCGATAAACAGGTCCGCCGCCAGCCAGTCGCGGTATTGCTGACACACCGCCTCCAGGCCGGGAGAACCGCACTCTTCGCCCATTTCCAGAATCAGCTTCACGTTGTAGCCCAGCCGGCCGCCGCGCGCCTCCAGCACCAGCGCCAGCGCCGCCAGATTGATGGTGTGCTGGCCTTTGTTGTCGGCAGTGCCGCGCCCGTACCAGCGGTTGCCGTCCAGCGTCAGTTCCCACGGCGACAGCCCGCTGCGCCAGCGCGACGCGTCCCCCATCACCACATCGCCGTGACCGTAGCTCAGCACCGTCAGCGCCGCGTCCGGTTCAATGCGCCGCGCCAGCAGGAATGGCCCACGGTCCGCCACTGGGTTGGGAACAATCCGGCACTCGAACCCCATTTCCTGCAGTAACGGAATCATCTCGTCGGTCAGGTAGGCCATCAGCGCCGGCGCGCGATCCGCGTTCTGACTTTCGGTCTGGCAGGCCACCCGGCGCGCCAGAGTGTCGCGAAATGCGCCGGATTCGAAATACGCCGCCGCGGCCTGCATCATCTCTTCACGTGTCATCATCTGTCCTTTTTTGTTCACGCCATACCGGCTTTGCGGCTTACGCCGCCCCAATATCCGGAATGCCCAGCCCCGGCTCCGGCGTCAGTACCGACGCCAGCAGCGCGCGGGTATAAGGATGCTGCGGCGCGCCGAATACCTGCTCGCGGGTGCCCTGCTCCACAATCGTGCCTTTGCTCATCACCGCCACGTGATCCACCAGATGTTCCACCACCGACAGGTTGTGGCTGATGAACAGGTAGGTCAGGCCGAACTCTTTTTTCAGCGTCAGCAGCAGGTTGAGGATCTGCGCCTGCACCGACACATCCAGCGCGGAAGTCGGCTCGTCGCAAATCAGGATCTCCGGCTGCAGGATCAGCGCACGGGCGATCGCCACCCGCTGGCGCTGACCGCCGGAGAGCTGCCCGGGATACTGGCCGTGGGTACGTTCCGGCATCCCGACCACGTCCAGCATCTCGCGCACCCGTTGTTTGCGCTCCGCCGGCGTGCCGATGTCGTGCAGCCGCAGCGCCACCTCTACGATATCCGCCACCGTGCGGCGCGGATTGAGCGAGGAGTAAGGATCCTGAAAGATCGGCTGGATGCGCGACGCCAGCTCGCGGCGATCGCCGGCGTCGATCTCGCGCCCTTCGATCAACACGTTGCCGGAGGTCGGCGGCAGCAGGCCGAGCAGCATTTTCGCCAGCGTGCTCTTGCCGCAGCCGGACTCGCCCACCAGCCCCAGCGTCTCGCCCCGGCGAATGCGCAGCGATACATTGTCCACCGCGCGGATCTCGCCGGGCCGTGAGAACAGCCCGCGATTAAGGCGAAACACCCGGCTTAACGCGCACAGTTCCAGCGCGATGTCGTCGTTGCCTGGAATGTGCGGCAGCGGGCGACCGCGTTCTTCCGTCATCTGGCTCATACCGGCTCCTCCGTCATCAGCGCATCGACACAGCGCACCGCGTGCTGCTCAGTCACCGGCACGTAGGGCGTTTCCTGCGCGCAGCGATCGCGGCACTGGCTGCAACGGTTGCGAAACGCGCAGCCGTGCTGCGGGCCGATCAGGCTCGGCACCACGCCGGGAATGGCGTGCAGCGGCTCACCCGGCACGGTGCGCCCGGCTACCGGAATGCATTCCAGCAGCCCGCGGGTATAGGGGTGACACGGCTGATGAAACAGCTCCATCACCGGCGCGGTTTCCACCACCTGCCCGGCGTACATCACCGCCACCCGGTCGGCGATGCGCGCCACCACGCCCAGGTCGTGAGTAATGAAGATAACCGCGGTGCCGAACTCCTGTTGCAGTTCACGCAGCATCCGCAGGATCTGCGCCTGAATGGTAACGTCCAGCGCAGTCGTCGGTTCGTCGGCGATGATCAGTTCCGGGCCGCACATCAGCGCCATGGCGATCATGATGCGCTGGCGCAGGCCGCCGGAGAGCTGATGCGGGTACTGCCGCAGCCGCTCCGCCGCCATCGGGATGCCGACGCGATCCATCAGGTACACCGCCCGTTCGCGCGCCTCGGCTTTAGAGACCTTGCGGTGCGCCAGCAGGGTTTCGCACAGTTGGTCCCCCAGCGTGAACGACGGGTTGAGCGAGGTCATCGGCTCCTGAAAGATCATCGCCATCTGGTTGCCGCGCAGCGCCGTCCGTTCACGCGGGCGCAGCGACAGCAGGTCGGTATCCCGAAAACGCAGCGTATCGGCGGTGCGCACCGCGTTGCGCGGCAGCAGGTCCATCAGCGCCAGCGAGGTCATCGACTTGCCGCAGCCCGACTCCCCCACCAGGCACAGCATTTCGCCGCGCCGTACCGAAAAATCGATGCCGCGTACCGCGTGCAACGTGCCGCGCGGCGTCGTCAGATCGACCCGCAGGTTCTTCACTTCCAGCACCACCTCGTCCGAGCGACTGGCCGACGGGTTTGTCTCAACAGCAGAATGCATAGCGACCTCCTTAGCGCCTATCCCAATAGGCTCTTAGTTACGCACGCCCGTCCAGCGCGGTAATATCGCGCAGGCCGTCACCCACCAGATTGATGCTCAGCACCAGCAGCGCCAGCACCACGCCTGGAATCACAATCACCCACGGTTGGAAGAACATGTAGGCTTTGCCTTCCGCCACCATCAGTCCCCAGGACGGCATCGGCGGCTGTACCCCGAGGCCGAGGAACGACAGCGTCGCCTCCAGCAAAATGGCGTGGGCGATCTCCAGCGTCGCCACCACGGTGAGCGGCCCCAGCAGGTTGGGCAGAATCTCGCGCAGCATGATGAACAGCGACGAGGCGCCGAGCGTGCGGGCGGCGGCGATAAATTCCGCCTCGCGCAGCTGGCGCGTCACCGAGCGGGAGACGATCAGAAAGCGGTCCCACAGCAGCAGGCCCAGCAGCATGATCACCACCTTGACCGAACCGCCCACCAGCGAGGCCAGCGCCAGCGCCACCAGAATCACCGGCATCGACAGGCGCACGGTGAGGAAATAGCTCACCGCCGCGTCCACCCGGCCGCCGAAGTAGCCCGCCAGCACCCCGAGCGCAATGCCGATGGTGCCCGCCAGCATGACCGACACCAGCCCGATGGTCAGCGACACCCGCGCGCCGTACAGCAGGCGGCTTAAGTAATCCCGTCCCAGCTTGTCGGTGCCGAGCCAATGTTCCCAACTGCCCTTTTCATGCCACACCGGCGGGATCAACCGGCGGCTGACCTCCTGCGCGTAAGGGTCGTGCGGGCTGATGAACGGCGCCAGCACCGCCAGCAGCACGATCGCCCCCAGAATCACCAGCCCCAACGTCATGCCGTGGTGACCCAGCACCTTGCGCTGCCAGCGCCGCCACGGCCCAGGTTCCGGCAGCAGGCCCGGCTGCGGAGCGGTTTTCATCATCACGGCCAGTCGTGCCATTGCAGTTCTCATCACGGCTCCTTATTTGCTGCGCAGTCGTGGATCCAGCGCGGCGTTAAGCACATCCGCCAGAAACGTCAGCCCGATATAAAACACGGCGATAATCAATACGATGGCCTGCACTACCGGAAAGTCGTTGCGCGAGATGGAGTCCCACGCCAGTTGCCCCAGCCCCTGCAACGAAAACACCGATTCGATCACCACCGAGCCGCCGAGCATGAACCCCAGTTCCACCGTCGCCAGCGCCACTACCGGAATAATGGCGTTGCGCAGGCCGTGTTTGACCACCACCTTAAAGGCGCTCAACCCTTTGGCGCGCGCGGTACGGATGTAATCGGAGCCGAGCACGTCCAGCATGCCGGAGCGGGTCAGGCGCATCAGCGACGGCATGGCGTAGTAGCCGAGCGCCACCGCCGGCAGCACGAAGTTCTGCCAGCTGGCGTTGCCCGCCACCGGCAGCCATTTCAGCCCGACGGCGAAGATAAGAATCAGCACCAGCGCGAACCAGAAATTAGGCATCGCCTGACCGAGCACCGACACCAGCATGGCAAGGCGATCGACCCAGGTGTCGCGGAACACCGCCGCCAGCACCCCGAGCGGGATCGCCACCGTCAGCGCCAGCAGCAGCGATACGCCACCCAGCTTGAGGGTGACCGGCATCCGCTGGCCGACCAGCTCCATCACCGTGTTTTCAAAGTAGAACGAGCGGCCGAAATCCAGATGCAGCGCCGACCACATCCAGCTGGAAAACTGGCTCAGCAGCGGCTTATCCAGCCCGTTCTGCACCCGGATCTGGGCGATGGTTTCCGCGGTGGCGTCCGGCCCGGCGATGGCGGTCGCCAGATCGCCGGACAGGTGCAGCAGCGAAAAGCTGACCGCCGCCACGGTGAACAGCACCGCCAGCGCCACCAGTAACCGATGAAAAATGTACTTCACCATAAGCGAACTCCTTACAACTCAAGCGCGGCCGGTTCCCCGACGGCGGTTACTTCCAGCTCGCTTCGGCGAAGCGCGGCAGTTCGTCCGGCCAGTCCTGGAAGTTCAGATCGGACGTAAAGGCGTAATGGGTGGAATAGGAGAACAGCGGCGCCATATACGCCTGCGACGAAATACGGCCCAGCAGTGCGGCGTACAGCGCGCTGCGCTGCTGCGGGTCCACCACTTCATCCGCTTTCGCCAGTTCGCCAATAACCTGCGGGTCTTTCCAGATATCGCTGCCTTTACCGCCGAAATAGGGGGTAACGAACGCGGTGGCGTCGTTGATGGAGAAGGAACCCCAGGTGCTGAACGCCAGCGGCGCCTGACCGGACGCCAGCGCGTTGGCCATCACCGGGTATTGCACGAAGTGCAGACGGGCGCGGATGCCGACCTTGCGCAGATCGCCGATAATCGCTTCGGCGTAATCACGCTCGCGGTAGGCCCACAGATCGGTGTCGAAGCCGTTGGCGTAGCCCGCCTCCGCCAGCAGTTGTTTGGCTTTGGCCGGGTCGTAGGGGTATTGGATCACCTGGCTGGCGTCGCAGGCGGTCTGGGTGCGGAAGCAGGCGGAATACACCGGTTTGCTGCCGCCGCGCACCAGATTATCCACCATCGCCTGGCGGTTGACGGCGTAATTGATGGCCTGACGCACGCGCACGTCTTTGAACGGCGCGCCTTCCGGGCCGCTGGCGTTAGTGTTCAGCTCCAGAAAGCCGACGCGCATGGTTTCGCCGCTTTTCACCGCAATGTTCGGCATGGCGGACAGCGATTCCACCTGGTCCGACGCCACGCGCCAGATCCAGTCCACCTGGCCGGTCATCAACTGGGCTACGCGCGCTTCCGGGTCGCGGATCACCACAAACTGCAGCTTGCCGATTTTCGGCTGCCCGATCGGACTGTCTTTGAAATAGTCCGGGTTTTTCACCATCGAGACGCCCTGCCCCGGCGTCACCTTGACGATTTTGTACGGGCCGGTGCCGACAGGCGCTTTGCTAAAGCCCTCCAGCTTCACCTGCTGGAAATATTTGGCGGGGTAAATCGGCGTCGGGCCGGAGAGGTATTCCAGCGCCGCCGGGAACGGTTTTTTCAGATGCAGACGCACGCTGTAGTCATCGACTTTTTCCACATGGTCGATCCAATCGACGCTTTGCGGGATCACCGAGGCGGTATTCGGCCCGGCGATACTCTGAAAGGTATACACCACATCATCGGCGCTAAAGGCATCGCCATTATGGAAAGTCACGCCTTTACGCAGATGCAGCAGCAACACCGTCGGCGACTCCCATTTCCAGTCGGTCGCCAGTTCACCTTTATATTCCCCGGTTTTCGGATCGCGATAGATCAGCGTATCCCAGGCGAGATGCGCCAGAATCACCCCTTCGCGCATGTTATTGTGGTACGGGCTGACGTTTTCCACCTCGCTGTCGGAGGCGTAAACCAGCGTGTCATTTTGTTTGCCGGCATAACTGGCGCAGGCAAAACCTGCCAGTAACGCGGTTAATGCATATTGACGGATATGTCTTGCCAGATTACGAGCCATGCTGTTCTCCACCACAATAAAGGACGAATAAAAATGGTCACCAACAAAAACATTCGTCCGTTACGTTGCAAGAGCAGCGCCAGATAAGGATTATTACCGTTACCGATTTTCGACACACACTTTCTCAAAAAGAGAAACCACCGATAACAGCTGGATTCATTTGTCCAGACAATAATAAAAATGAATGGTATTGATTACGCGGCAAGCCGCTGCCGACGCCGCATTGACAACGCCGGGTACTATTTCAGTGCAAAAACCCACCAGCCTGCACCATTTGCGTGATTATCGATAAGGGGAGGTTATTTCTTGTTTTTAGAAAGACACGTTCACTGGTCATATCAACAATAAGCAAGATTTTTCAGCAAGAAAAAAATGAAATAAATGGATAATAAAACATTCATCCACTATATAAACATTAATTTATTACAGACTAAAAAATAACCAACAAATAATTAGTCATAAACAAATCATCCATCAAAAATAAAATACAGTATTCCGCAACTTGATCTTTATAAAAATGAATCCTAGCTTTAAATGGAAAAACTTATTATCTCCCCCTACACATTTACATCTGGAGAGTATTACGATGAAATTCGACGATATTGTCGTTCTTAATAGCAATGACCTTCTGGTAAAAGAATCAAATTTAGATCTCAATTTCAACACGTTATTCCAAATGCCTGCAAAATATGTCAGTCAGGCACTTTCCATGTCAAGGGTATTTCAGGATGCAATTAATGGAGAAAATCTTGAATTTAATTTTGACAAGGCCATCGAGCTTGTAAAAAACCACCCTGAAATGGCCATCATAGGCACGATAAATCAGTCGATTGTCAAGCAAAACAACCAGGTATCCGCCATGGTTGACGACGTGATGAAGCTGCTGGATACCGTTGTCGGTGTGGTGCTCGATAAAGAAAGTCCAACCTATAAAAAATTCGCCAACACGATTGAGCAAGGTTTTACCAACCTTGACGCGCAAAAAGAAGGTAGATGGATTTTCTGGAATAAAGAAAGCGAGTCAAAAACCACATATACCTACAACATCCTGTTTGCTATTGCTAATCAGGATACCGGTTCTGTTATGGCGGCTGCCCCTATCGGCCTGACAATTACCGTCGATGTCGATAAACAGCAAGTACTTTGGATCACCACAAAAGACAAACATAATTATTCTGTTAATGTGAAATCCATCACTGTTGTTGAGGCACTAAAATCCTAATCCTAAAAATGCCATGCTTGGTGTAAGTATCCCGCTAAACCGAACCATTCACTTTTAGAGATCTTCCGACATACTGATTATGTCCCGTTGAGGAGATCGCTATGCGCAAAGCCCGATTTACCGAGCACCAGATCATCGCCGTCCTGAAGTCCGTTGAAGCCG